>Ga0210404_10000010_pt1 | contig 437867 bp, 402 predicted proteins | sample IncBWH28MmetaG_FD_155455 | JGI IMG/M metagenome (GOLD analysis project Ga0210404, IMG submission 155455) | Forest soil microbial communities from Barre Woods Harvard Forest LTER site, Petersham, Massachusetts, United States - Inc-BW-H-28-M | ecosystem: Environmental > Terrestrial > Soil >... | reverse complement strand
CCACGCGGCGTTGCTGCGTCAGGGTTTCCCCCATTGCGCAAAATTCCCCACTGCTGCCTCCCGTAGGAGTCTGGACCGTGTTTCAGTTCCAGTGTGGCCGTGCGCCCTCTCAGGCCGGCTACCGATCTTCGCCTTGGTGGGCCGTTACCCCGCCAACTAGCTAATCAGCCGCGACCCCCTCCTCAAGCGCATTGCTGCTTTGATCTTGCGATGTTATGCGGTATTAGCATCGGTTTCCCGATGTTATTCCACACTCGAGGGTAGGTTAGTCACGTGTTACTCACCCGGTCGCCACTTTACTCAGGGATTGCTCCCCTTTCTCGTTCGACTTGCATGTGTTAGGCACGCCGCCAGCGTTGATTCTGAGCCAGGATCAAACTCTCGTTTGAAACCTGATGTCTGCCGACGGGTAGTTGGCAGACTGCCATCGCCGCATATCCAAAGCCGCTTGCAAAAGCCGCTCTGGTTTCAACAACGCGGGATGGCGCCACCATTCAGCTTTTTCTCTTGCGAGAAAAAGACCATGGTGGTCTATCTTGTGAGATCGTTCGGACTAATGCCCGAATCCGTTTCTCACGACTGGCACGTTCAACCTAGTTGTCAAAGACCGAATCGCGGTCCGCCGAGGCGGCGCGAATTCAGTCCAGGCGAAATTGCCGTTAGGCAAAACCGACTGTCCTCGAAACTTTACAAACATACAGTGCGCCGGATATCCCGTCAATCTGCGCTTCCCACAGAATTTCCAGTGGATTTCCACAGTGGGAAAGCGGGACGAGAGCAGGAGAGCTGCCAGCTAAAAGCAGATTCCTCACGATAAAACCGTTCGGAATGACAAACGGCTTGGAAGCGGGGAGTCTGTAGCGGCGCTCGGATGCGCGCAACAGTATGGCCTTCCGTCCAGACAAATCGCCAATTTCGGCGCATGCCGACACGGAAGACAAGAAATTGAGAAAAGAACGCTTGCTGGAGGTCCTTGCTTTGAAGGTACCCTTCGGAGCGGTTTTTACGAAACCAAGTTGCTTTCCGAATGAAGTCCCGTGGCCGGGACGATTGAGCGGTTAAATGCTCTTTAAAACTTAGATGCCGGACGATGCCGAGAGATGCAACAAATACGCCGGCTAGCCACACATCTGCTCTCGGTGAATTGTTTATAGCAGATGAATGGGAGATTGCGCAAGAGGGAATTTTGGGTTGCGAGATATTTATTAGTTTGGTTCGGGGTGGAAATGATGGAAGTAGTTGTAATTCGACAGGTGGAAAGCAGATTCCTCGCGATGAGGCCGCTCGGAATGACAAAATTCTTTAATGGAGAGGCTTTACTTTACGGTATGCGCTATGGGAACTCGAGGGTTACATATTTCGCGGGGGTTTTGGCGGTGTTGGTGACGGTGTGGGAGTAGCCGCCGGGAATCCATTTGGATTCGCCTGCCTTGAGGTGGGTGGATTCGGGGGCTTTGCCTTTTTCGTCGCTGCGGAGGTCGAGATCGCTCACGGCGATGAGGAGGTGCGGGCCGGCGTGGTGATGCAGGGGGATTACGGCGCCGGGTTGGAGTTCGGTTTCGGAGACGCGGACGTTGTCTTTGACGAAGAGGATTTGAATGGTGCCGGCGGGGAGGATGTCCAGAGAGCGATCTTCGTTCTTGCTGGCATCCCATTTGGCGGTGGAGGTGCGGAGGGCGGCGTCTTCGAGGAGTTCAACGGTGACATTGCGGAAGGGTTGCGGGCTGGTGGTGCGGACGACGTGGGCGAAGGTGGCGGGGGCGAAGCGAGTGTCTCCAGCGGTGAATTTGACGGTGGCGGAGGGCTTGTCTTTTACCGTGTTGGTGATTTCGGCGGGGGCGAGAGTGACGGCGATGTAGTCGTGACGGTGCCAGTGGAGCAGAGTGGCTTCGTTGGGAGGGACTTCAACGTTGAAGACGCGGACGGATTTGTTTTCGAAGGTGAGGTGGTGGTGAGGCTCGGCGGTGATTTCGACTTCGGGAGTTTGAGCGTGGAGGAGTGGGGCGAGTGCGAGGAGGAGTATGAGGCGTTTCATGCGGGGGATTGTAGCAGGCACCTCGGGGGCTGAAGCCCACAATCTTTGTACAAGTCAGTGATCGCAGCGCTGAAGCGCTGCGCCACCCAAAAGCTAAGGCGACCCCAAAATCAGAGTCAAGAGCAAGCGGGCGGGGGCGACTGCTCTACACGGGCACCTCCACACTCAACGTCAAAGACACGGACAGCCGAGGCGGCTGTCTCTACGTGAGCGGGTTAGAGGGCGAAGTAGGTTTTGTGGTGGAGGAAGCTGTTTTCGTCGCCGATGACGATGTGGTCGGGCCAGGCGGGGGTGGTGGTGATGAGGAGGCGGAGGGATTTGGGATCCGTGGCGGGCGGGAGATCGAAGGTCAGTTGCGTGGTGTAGGAGTCGGAGGGTTTGAGAGGGGTGAGGAGTGGGGTGCCTTCGGTGGAGACGGGGGCGTACTGGTGGCCGGCGGAGTCGAGGAGGAGGATGGTGCGAGGGCTCGGAGTGAGGGTGGCGTCTTTGGGACGGGAGGGCGAGGTGGTGGTCTCGTCGAAACGGGTGCGGATGGTGACTTGGTAGTGGGTAGAGGCGGCGGAGGATTCGGTTTTGACGTCGAGGAGAGAGTAGGCGAGGTGGCAATCGATCTCGCAGAAATATTTTTCCTGGGAGCGAGTGAGGAGCTGCGGGTGGCTGGCGAGGGAGAAGCCGAGGAGGAGTGTCAGGTAGAGGGCTGCTCCGGCGGAGACGGCGATCAGGCAGTTGCGGGCGAACTTGGGTTTGCGGGCGAACCAGGCGATGGCGGCTGAGGCCAGGGCGAGGACGAAGCCGGCGATGGCGGCGAGGAAAGCCATGACGGCGAGTGGGGCGGGGAAGTTCATGTTGCTGCTGGACGGGATGAACATTGTTTTCTTCTCCTTGGTGCGAAGTACTTTGTGAGTCAAAGGCAAATAGTGGTCGATGGCTTGATCCTTGAGTTATTAGTTCTAGCGGTAGTGCTCCAGGTAGAACAAGGCGGCAAAGGCGACGATTAAGGTTGCGGCGGAGAAGATGAGCGGGCGAACGCTGCGCCAGGGTTTTTTCCAGTCGGCGGTGACGAGGAAGGCGAGGAGCGTGGGAAAGAGCGCGGCGATGGAAAGTTGGAAGATGTGGGCGGCGGAGCCTTCGTCGGTTTCGCGAGGCTGGGGCGGTTGCAGGTAGCCGCTGAGGACGGTGACGAGGGCGATCAGCGAGAGGGTGATAGCGGCGATGGCGGCGGCGCGGTTGATTTTTTGGGCGCGGTTCATCGGCGGCGGTATGATTTTATCGTTGTGATTTTCCATGGTTCTGTTACCTCGGGCGCTAAAGCGCAAAACTTTTTGCTCACTTAACCGCGGCGCTGAAGCGCCGCTCTTCCACGGCGGTGTGTGGGCCAGTGGTTCATCCGACTCCGCGCATCGAAGCGTCAAGATCAAAATCAAAAAAATCAAAATCAACGTCAAAGGCAGCGGGCGGGGGCGCCCGCTCTACACTTGCAAAGTCAAATGATTATTGGTCGCGGGTGCGGCGGATCCATTCCTCCATTTGATTGAGATATTGGGACAGGGCGCGGCGGCCGGCGGCGGTCAGGCGATATTCGGTGCGGGGGACACGGGCCTCGAAATATTTCAGGCACGAGATGTATTCGGCTTCTTCGAGTTTGCGAGCGTGCACGCTGAGGTTGCCGTCGGTTGTTTTCAAAATTCGTTTCAGGTCGTTGAAGCTGAGGCTGGCGTTGGTGGCAAGGGCGCTGACGATGCCGAGGCGGATGCGCTCGTGGATCAGACGATCGAGTTCGGGGAGTTCGAGGGTGGGCACGGGAATGTGCTCGCGAGCTTGTTCACGAGGTGGGGATGCGGCGCGCGTGGGTTTGCGACGATGTGCGAGAGCTCTAGCCACCATGCCTCCGGGCAATGAAGAATCCAAAGATGATGTGAAGGCCGCCGAAACCGGCAGCGAGAAAATAGTTTGCCCAAGCTGCGGGAGCGAGAGCGGCGAGTGCGCCGGTGGCCATGAAGCAGAGCCCCATGACGGGGACGATGGAGACCGAGTATGCGCCGCCGGTGATGATGCCAGCGCCGTAGAGAAGAAGCCAAGCGGAGGCGAGGGCGGGCTCGAGGCCGGCGCGTTGCAGGAGGAAAGTGAGGAATGCACCCACGATCAGCGGGGGGAAAAGGCCGAGAGCGACTTTGCGTCCGGGTCCGGTGAAGAGCGGAAGGCCGCGGCGGTTGGCCTTCCAGATCATGGAGACGGCGGCGATGAGAGTTGCGAGGAAGGCTTCGGCCAGCCAGATCTTGAGCCAGGAGTTCGAGGGCCGGGAAAATTGTTGTTGGGCGAACCAGGCGGCGATGAGGGCCGTGGCGCCGAGGATGACTTGTCCCCAGCCGGGGACGGCGGTGAAGGAGGCGGAGCGCTCCATGGTGTCGCGAATGAAGCGGAGGTCGGCGGCGGGATCGAGGGGAGAGGCGGTGTGCGCCATAGCGTGGTCCGGACGGCGTGGGCGGCGGAAGGCTCGGTGCTGGCGCGGCTCGGGCATTACGAGGACAGAGTAGCGTAGAGTTGATTTGTTGTCAAGTACTTTGTGATGCAAAGCACGATAACGGTTGTGGCAGTGACTCAGTGCGATCCTGCGGCTATATATTGCGGGAGATCCCTCGTCCCGCTGGTGAAAACACGGGACTTCGGGATGACGCCGGAGGGCGCGAATCGTTGTTCCTAGAATCTGCAGACGTTTTAGAGTTCGAGGGTGCCGTGAAGGTATAGGCGTGCCTGGCCAACGATCTTTACGCGATCGCCAGCGATTGAGCACTGTGCGGATCCACCGCGGGGGCTAAGTTGTTGCGCACGGAACGTGTGCTTACCGAGCCGACTCTCCCAGTAGGGAGCCAGCGTGCAATGTATCGAGCCGGTGGCGGGGTCTTCGTCGATGCCGGCCGACGGCAGAAACATTCGGCAGACGTAATCCACGTCACCCTGGCCGGGAGCGGTGACAATGGTTCCGAGTCCGGCGTCCAGTTTGGCAAGAGCGGCAATATCGGGCGAGAGCGCTCGCACTTGTTTAGCCTGTTCCACCACTACGAGGTAATCGCGCGATTTCATTACCAGCGCCGTTTTCAAGCCCAAGGCAGGCAAGAGGCCGGCTGGCGTCTCACAGGGTTGGGGTGGCATAGCGGGAAAGTCCATTTCAAAGCCGTCTTGAATCTGAGCGACGGTCAAGGTGCCGCCGCGGGTGTGAAAGCGAACTGGCCACAGGTTGTGTTTCCGCAGCGCGAGCACAAAGGCGGATGCCAGGGTCGCGTGGCCGCACAGGTCGTCCTCGACCGTAGGTGTAAACCAGCGCAAGTCGAAATCGCCATCGGCGCGAGGACCGACAAAGGCGGTCTCGCTGTGCCGGTTCTCGGCCGCAATTTTCTGCATGGTGCTATCCGCGAGAGGAGCGGAGAGGATGCAGACTCCCGCCGGGTTCCCGGCAAAGAGCTCATCCGTGAATGCATCAACGTGGTAATACGGTACTGCCATGTCGTGTTGCCTCTAGGCTGTTGGAGCGGTGATCGTGAAAATCTGCATAAGTACAGGTTACATCGGGAACAGGTCGGCCCGCTGCCAGAAGACGATCGGTAGTGGAGCAGTTTGACGACGGCAGTGTGCTCATGGGAGATCCCTCGTCCCGCTGGTGAAAACGCGGGACATCGGGATGACGCCAAACGAAAAAAATCGCTACGAGCGTGGGATCTGGATGAGGGCTTGAAGGCTCCAGAGGACGTAGGCGAGGACCAGTCCCCAGACGGCGGCGGTGACGAGGTTGCGCTGAGGAGTTTCCATGAGGTCGGCGAGGATGCCGGAGACGAAGATCAGGATCAGCGGGATGGCGGCGATGAGAAAGCCTGCGCCCGCGACGTGGGGATGGGCCATGGCGAGGACGATGAAGAGGAGAGCGACGAGGCCGGGGGCGGTGTTGCCGAAGTAGCGAGTGCGCGGCCAGAGGATATAAGTGGCGAGGGCGACGGGAAGTAGCAGAGCCAGGGGAGGACAGGCGCGGAGGATTTGCAATGCGACTTCGCGATAGACTCCGCGGACGGTGAAAGCGCGCCAGGTTGCTCCCCAGAAGGAGGCATGGTGGAGTGCCGCAGAGAAGATGTGAGGATGGAAGAAATAAATGGCGAATAGAGAAACTGTGGCAATGATAACGGACGACGCCCAGATGATGAGAGCTGCACCGCGGCGAATGGGGGCGAGATAGAGAAGGAAAGCGAGAGCCAAGGGGACGACGATAATCATGGAGAACTGAGAGCCGATGGCGATGACGAGAGAGATGGCGAGCAGGACAATGCGGCGCCAGTTCCAGAGAACGACTTCGCGCGGGGCATAGAGAGTGTGAGCAACGGCGATGGCGGTGAAGATGGCGCCGAAGGATCCCCAGGCGGCGAGAATTTCTGGCTCGGTGTGCCAGACGGCGCTGGCTTGAATCATCGATGGAGAAAAGCAATAGAGGGTGAGGGCAAGGAAGCCTCCGGCGTTTCCGCAGAGGCGGCGGGCTACGTACCATATTGATGCGCCGAGGAGCATGCCGCAGAGCAGAAATGGGAGGCGCGGGAGCCAGCGCCAGTATGGGGACGATTCGCTGTTGAGCAGTCGTTGGGGCCAGGCGAGGAGTGGCGCGGCCGTCACCAAAGGAAGGAGTGGGGAGTGTTGGGTGTCGAAGCCGTCGGCGTCTTGCGAGATTTCGAGAGGGAGAGTGGATTGGGGATCGGGGTAGGGTGCTCCGGCGACGTTTCCGCCGTGAAGTTGACGCCATCCGGCGGCGATGCGGACTTGCTCGGAGGCGTCGGGGGCTGCTGACGAATGCAGTTCTGAGTGGACGAGCCAGACGGCTTGCGCCAGGAAGGCGAGGAGCAGGGCTCCGGCGAGGAATTGTGGGCGGCCGAAGCGTTCGCGGGTGAAGAATCTGGTCATCAATGTGCAATCAATCTCATCACAAGGCAGGACGAAGTGTTTTACCATGAGCGAGCGGTTTGCGAGAAACTTCTGCTATGAACGATGGAAGCAACATTTCGAGGGAGGCGCGGCCAGTGAATGCGGAGGCGCGAGTGGCCGGGCCGGATTTTGCGGCGGCGGTGCAGCCGTCGTATGTGCGGACGGTTTTTTTGGGTCCGGATGGCGGGTTGAAAGCGGGATGGGGATTCGCTTTTTATGTGGCGATGTTTTATCCGCTGCAGTTTGTGGCCAGCCGGTGGGCCAGCCGGTGGGCCAACTCGTTGAACCTGGGAGCGAGCGGACTGTGGTCGATGATGCTGGAAGAGTTTGGAGTGCTGATGGCGGCCGTATTGCCGGCGGTGGTGTTGGCTAGAGTGGAGAGGCGGCCGTGGGCGGCTTACGGGTTGCCGGTGCGGGCGGCATTTGGGAAATTGTTTTGGGTGGGAGCGGCGTGGGGGTTCGCGAGCATTTCGGTGCTATTAGGGGCGATGTATGGGTTGCGGGTGTTTGATGTGGGGCATCTGGCATTGCATGGGGCTCGGATTGTGAAGTTTGGTTTGTTCTGGGCGGTGATGTTCTTGCTGGTGGGACTGTTCGAGGATTTTTTGTTTCGCGGGTACTCCCAGTTTACGTTGGCGAGGGTGATTAGATTTTGGCCTTCCGCAGTAGTGTTGTCTTGCGTGTTTGGTTTGATTCACTGGCGGAATGGCGGCGAGCAGTGGCCGGGGTTGCTGGCGGCGGCGGCGATTGGGTTCTTCTTCTGTTTAACTCTACGACGTACGGGCAGCTTGTGGTTTGCGGTGGGATTTCATGCGGCGTGGGATTGGGGGGAGACGTTTTTTTATTCGGTGCCGGATAGCGGGACGCTGTTCCCGGGGCATCTGCTGAAGTCATCGTTTCATGGGCCTGCCTGGCTTACGGGTGGGAGGGTGGGGCCGGAGGGAAGCGTGTTGTGCTTTGTGGTGATTGCGGTGGTGTGGGTTGGGTTTGAGAGGGTGTACCGGATTGCAATCCTTCCAGAAGAAAAATCAAAATCTTTACCACCCTTCGACTTCGCTCAGGGCTAGCTCCGGGCACGGGGGATCACGGGGTAGGGCGGCTGTCCCGCTTTGGAAAAATCTCTTGCCTGAGAGACGCTATTCTTTTCTCCTAATGTTCGCCTCGGCCTATACTTTCTTTCGTGAGTGTTGAAATGGATTTGATGACGCCGCTGCGGCGGTATTGGGGGTACAGCACGTTTCGTCCGCTACAGGAGCGGATTGTGCGCAGTTTGCTGGCGGGGCGCGACACGTGCGTGGTGATGCCGACGGGCGGGGGCAAGTCGCTGTGCTACCAGTTGCCGGCGGTGGTGTCGGAAGGGACGGCGGTGGTGATTTCTCCGCTGATTGCGCTGATGCAGGACCAGGCGACGCAACTGGCGCAGATGGGGATTCCGGCGGCGGTGCTGAACAGCACGCTGAGCGAAGCCGAGCAGGCGAAGGTGATGAAGCAGGCGCGGGACGGGGCTTACCGGCTGCTTTATGTTTCGCCGGAGCGCATTGCGCGCGGGGATACGATGGGCTGGTTGCAGCAGGTGCCGGTGGCGTTTTTCGCCATCGATGAGGCGCACTGCATCTCCGAGTGGGGACATGAGTTTCGTCCGGAGTACCGGCAGTTAAGTAAGTTGCACGGGAAATTTCCGGATCGTCCGATTGCGGCTTTCACGGCAAGCGCGACGCGGCATGTGCGGCACGACATTCTGGCGCAACTGCAGTTGCGCGATCCCGATAAATATATTGCGAGTTTCTACCGTCCAAACCTGCGGTATTTGGTGCGGGAGTGCCAGAGTGTGGAGCAGATGGAATTGCTGGTGGATGCGCTGCGGAGTTATGGGGGCAGCAATGTGATTGTTTATTCGCCGACGATTCAGCGAGTGGAAGAGACCGTGGATTTTCTGGAGGATCACGACATTGCGGCGGTGGGATATCACGGCAAGATGGGCGCGGAGGAGCGGAGGCGGAATCAGGAACGGTGGATGTCCGACGAAGTTCGGGTTCTGGTGGGGACGATTGCGTTTGGGTTGGGGATTAATAAAGCGGCGGTGCGGGCGGTCATTCATTTATCGCTGCCGAAGTCGATTGAGCAGTATTACCAGGAAGCGGGACGGGCGGGGCGCGATGGATTGAGCGCGGATTGCGTTTTGCTGTGGCAGAAGAAAGATGCGGGGCTGCTGGGATTTTTTGCGAATCAAATTATTGACGCGGCCGAGCGGGAGCGAGCTTGGGAGCGATACAGGATTATCCGGGAGTTTGTGGAATCGAAGAAGTGCCGGCATCGGCAGATTTGCGCGCACTTTGGAGAGGCTGCGAAGTGGGAGACTTGCGCGGCGTGCGATGTATGCGGGAGCGCGGCGGAGTGGATGGCGAAGGCTACGGCGGCGAGCGGGGTGCGCGGGGCAGGCAGGAAGCGGGCGGCGCTGCAGCCGATTGCCGCTCCGGCAGCAGGTTCCGAGGCGGAGGAGTTACGGGAATACTTGCGCGAGTGGCGGCGTGGCATGGCGAAGGAGAAGAATGTCCCGGCTTATATTGTTTTGCACGATTCGTCGTTGGAGGAAATTTGCCGGAGGAAGCCGAAGTATTATGCGGAGCTTTTGGAAATCGCGGGAATCGGAGAGCGGAAGGCAGAGATCTATGGACAGCCGATTCTGGATGCGCTGGAGAAATTTCGCCAGGGTGAGCGGGCGGGCGGGGTGGAGCGGAAGATTAAGCCTGTGGATGAGACTCTGCGGTTGTTAGGCGAAGGGAAGACTCTGGAAGAGATTGCGACGATTCGAGGGCGGCAAGTTTCGACCGTTATCAATGCGGTGGCGAATCTGGTGGAGAGCGGTGAGGTTGAGTTTCGGCCAGAGTGGGTGAGCGCGGAAAAGCAGTCGGTGATTGCGGCGGCGTGCGCGAGGGCGGGGATGGAGCGGCTGAAGCCGGCGAAGGATATTCTGCCTCCGGAGATTACTTATGATGAGATTCGGTTGGTGGTGGCGAGGCTGCGGCGGGAGGAAGCGTTGAGGAAGGATGTTCCGGCGTAAGTTTTGGGCGTGCTCGGCGGGGGCTAAAGCCCGGTTGCATTTGGGGAGCTTTACGCGGCGCTGAAGCGCCGCTCTTCCACGGTGTGTACGGGTTCGCGGCGCCGGAATGCACATTCGCGGTGCTGTATACATTTCGCGGGCAAGAATGCCCGCGCCACACGAGCAAAACCACACAAGCAAACCTATACATAATTAGACACTTGATTCAGGAATTGCTTCGCGGCTTCGGTGCCGGAGCGGACGCAGTCGGGGACGCCGATGCCGCGGTAGCCGTTGCCGGCAAGTGCGAGTGAGGGTAGTTGTTGGCGGAGGCGCTCGAGGCGGTCGAGGCGGTCGAGGTGTCCGACTCCATACTGCGCCATGGCGGACTTCCATTTGTAGACGCGGGCGAAGAGAGGTGCGGCGCGGAGGCCAAGAATTTGCTGCAATTCGTTGCGGACGATGGCGATGATGACGTCGTCGGAGAGCTGCCAGACTCTTTCCGCGCTCGATCCAGCGAAGAAGCAACGCAGTAAAGCGCGATCATCCGGAGCGCGGTGTGGGAATTTGTTGTGGACGAAGGTGGCGGCGAGCAACTGCTTGCCTTCGCTGCGCGGAACCAGAAATCCGAATCCGGGAGGGAGTGACTCGCGAACGTCACGACCGTAGCCGAGTCCGACAGTGATGGATGAACTGTAGGCGATAGCGGCGAGTTCGGCAGAAAGTTCGGGGCTGGCATTCGAGAGCAGCTGCGCAGCGGCGTGGGTGGGAACGGCGAGGATGAGTGCGTTGAAATGATCTGACTTCAGATCGGCGGAGACGCTCCAGCCTCCAGTTCTGGGCTCTACGGAGTGGACCGGAGCGTTGACGGCGAGCGATGCGGGGTTGAGGCGCGGAACAAGGGTTTCGACGAGATGCTGCATGCCGTTCTTGAGCGAAGTGAAAAGCGGAGCGGGCGGCTTGTTTGCGCCGTGCGGCACTTTTTTTCTGGCGGCGAGCATGGCGCGGCCGAGGCTGCCGTGATTGCGCTCCATTTCGGCAAACCGGGGAAGGACGGCGCGGACGCTGAGGCTGGCGGCTTCGCCGCCGTAAACGCCGGAGAGGAGCGGATCGGCGAGGCGGTCGACCATCTCTGCGCCGTAGTGACGCTCGACGAGCGAGGCTACGCTCTCGTCGGTCTCGGCGGCGTGCGGAGGATGAAATAGTTCCTGCGCCATGCGGAGTTTAGTGGTCCAGGAAAAAAGCGGAGAGAATCCGGTGGGCAGGATTTTTGTTGGAACCATGAACATGAGGCCGTCGGGCATGGGAACGAGACGGCCGTTCACAAGGATATAAGTTTTGCGGCCGGCATCGTTGGAGCCGATGAGTTGATCGCCGAGACCGAGACTGCGGCAGAGGTCGGCGGCCCAGGGTTTTTCGGTGATGAAGGAGTCGGGGCCGGCTTCGACGATGCAATTGTGGATGCGCTCGGTGCGGAGAACGCCGCCGAGTTGGGAGGAAGACTCGTAGAGAGTGTATTCGACTGCGCCGGCGCGGCGGGGTTCTTCAAGGGCTAGGGCAGCGGTGAGTCCGGAGATGCCGCCGCCGACGATCGCGATGCGAATCATGGGTAAGGGTAGAGCGCAATCTCTGCCTTGCGATTGCGAGCAATTACCACTGGGGCTAAAGCCCAAAACATTCTAGACGCTTTACGCGGCGCTGAAGCGCCGCTCTTCCACGGTACCTTAATCGTCTTACACAGGGCACGATGGCCGCCACGCACGATGATCGTCTCATGCGTTGCCGACGTCTGACGGTTACCGCGCGGAATACTCCTGCACCAGCTTAGCGAGGTTCCTGACGTTCTCGACTGGCGTTTCGGGCAGGATGCCATGACCGAGATTGAAGATGTGGCCGGGACGTCCGGCGGCGAGTTGAAGAATGTTTTCGGCGCGGGACTTTAATTCTTTCCAATCCGCGAAGAGCAGGATTGGATCGAGATTGCCTTGCACGGCGCAGCGATGATTGAGATCGCTCCAGCCTTTGTCGAGCGGAATGCGCCAGTCGAGACCGATAACGTCGGCTCCGGTTTCATTCATCGCGGGCAGGAGGGTGGCACTGCCGGTGCCAAAATAAATGATGGGCGCGCCGCTCTTCTGCAGGCGTTTCACCATCGTGGTCACATGCGGCAGGACGTAGCGGCGATAATCTTCCACGCTGAGACAGCCGACCCAGCTGTCGAAAATCTGAATCACGTCAGCGCCGGCGCGGACCTGGGCGGCGGAATATTCGGCGGTGACGTCTACCAGCTTGCGCATCAGCGCATCCCACTCAGCCGGGGAGTTGTACATCATCTTCTTGGCGTGAAGGTAGTGGCGCGAGCCTTCGCCTTCGATCATGTAGCTGGCCAGGGTGAAGGGGGCTCCGCAAAAACCGATGACGGGAATTTTTCCGGCGAAGTGTTTGGCTACCAGGCTCACGGCTTCGGAGACGTAGCCGAGTTCGGCGGCACGGTCGGTGCGCAGTTGAGCAACATCTTCCTTAGTGCGGACGGGCTTCTCGATAACAGGGCCTTCTCCCGCAGAAAAATGAAATGGCAAGCCCATGACTTCCAGGGGAAGGAGCAGGTCGGCGAAGATGATGGCGGCGTCGACGCCGAGGAATTCCGCCGCGGTGATGGTGACTTCGGCGGCGAGCGCAGGCTTCTTGCAGATTTCAAGCAGGGAATGTTGCTTGCGAATGGCGCGGTACTCGGGCATGTAGCGTCCGGCCTGGCGCATGAACCAGACGGGAGTGCGGTCGACGGGTTGCAACTTGCAGGCGCGAACGAAGTTAGAATTGGGCGCGGACATGAACCGATTACTGTAGCATTTCTCTTGCGAAGCGTGCCCGGTGCGAATTGCTGGGTGATGGTGCAGGTTGGCGGCGCGGCAGTGTGCTCGGGGATATCCCTCGTCCCGCTGGAGAAACGCGGGACTTCGGGATGACGCGAAGTGAATAAACGGTGGAGTTTTAAAACTGCAGTGCTCCGAGTTGCTGACTTCCCCCGTATTTGTAAGACTGGATTGGGCTCATCCATTTGACCGCGAATCCGTTGTCTTTCAAGGCAGAAGAAAAACAGACCCTATTCAGGTCCCAGTCCAGAGTTGCGTGCTGGGCGCTAGCTGTAGTGTTTCTGGCGGTGTATGGCGGATCGATGTTTTCTCCGGGACTGCTGGACGATGCCGACAGCACGCATGCCGAGGCGGCGCGCGAGATGGTGGCGACGGGAGACTTCGTCACGCTACACGTGAACGGCGTGCGGTATCTGGAGAAAGCACCGTTGCCTTACTGGCTGGTGGCCATCAGTTATGAAATTTTCGGCGTAAATGAATTCAGCACGCGGTTGCCGATGGTGTTGTCGGTGATGCTGTTGGGAGTGCTGGGATCTGTTTGGGCACGCCGGGCGTTCGGCGAACAGACGGGGATCTATGCGGCATTGTTCGTTTATACCTGCGCGGGCGTGTATCTGTTCACGCGCATATTGATTCCGGAAGTGCTGTTGAGCCTGTTGATCGCGGCGGCGCTGTATTTTTTCCTGACGGCGTTGGAACCGGCAGGCAAGTCCTGGCGATGGTACGTGGGCTACGCCATGATGGCGCTGGGCGTGCTCACCAAGGGGCTGATCGCGCTGGCGTTTCCCTGTGGGGCGGCGTTTTTCTTTTTGCTGATCACGGGAGAATGGCGGCGATGGCGGGAGTTTCGGCTTGCTTCAGGACTGGCATTGTTTCTGGTGATCGCCGCACCGTGGCACATTCTGGCGGGGTTGCGAAATCCGGGCACGGCAGACCATCACGGATTCTTCTGGTTTTATTTCGTGAATGAACATTATTTGAGGTTCTTGGGGCGAAGGTATCCGCGGGATTACAACAAGCTTCCGGCGGCACTGTATTGGTCACTCCATCTGGTATGGCTGTTCCCGTGGAGTTTCTATCTTCCGGCGGCATTGAGGACGGCGATTCAGGAATGGCGCGGACAACGAAACAATTCGACAGCAGGCGCGGCGGACAAAGCTGACTTTGCTTCGCGAACGCGGTTGTTGTGCTGGATTCTGGCCGGAGTGGTGCTGATCTTTTTTGCCATTTCGACCAACCAGGAGTACTACACGTTTCCCGCGTACTTGCCGCTGCTGATTTTGCTGGCCGATGGAGTGGTGCAATGTGAGAGAGCGGAATGCAACGAAGACGAGCGCGCGGGGTGGTTGATGGGGTCGGCGGGGCTTCTGGCTGCAATTGGCTTGACGGCGAGCGCGATGTTGATGGTGGGATTATGGCAGTCGCGGTTTCTGCCGTTTGAGCCGGATATTGGAAGGTTGTTGAGCCAGCAGGATACAAATGCATATACGCTTTCGACGTCGCACATGCTGGATTTGAGTTATGCATCGTTTGCCGCGCTGCGATTGCCGGCGGCGCTGGCGGCGGTGGCGCTGCTGGTGGCTCCTTTGGCGTCCTTTATTTTGCGATTGCGGCGGCGGCATTATGCGGCGACATGGGCGCTGGGCACGGGATTAGCGGTGTTCTTAGTGGCGGCGCATATTGCTCTGGGACGATTTGGTCCGTATCTTTCGTCGAAGCAGTTGGCGCGCGAGATTGCGGCGCGGGCGCGTCCGGAGGACAAAGTGATGATTTATGGCGATCAGGCGTATGGATCGTCGCTGCTGTTTTATTTGAAGCGGCCGATTGAACTGGTGGAGGGGCGGACGACTTCCATGTGGTTCGGTTCGACTTTCGCAGATGCGCCGAAGATCTATTTGAGCGATGCGGACTTACGGCAGGAGTGGGCAGGGGGCGGGCGGATATTTTTGTTTGTACCGCCGCATCAAATAACGAAGGTGGATAAGGTACTGCCGGAGAAGTTTGCGATCGCATCGGTTTCGGGGAAGGTTGTGTACAGTAATCGGCCGTGAATGAGGTTGGGTGCTGGCGGCGAAGAGCTTGTAACCGCAGAGGGCGCTGAGAAAATCCGCGGAGAGCGCAGAGAAAGGCAGTCGTTCCCAATTTTTCATGAGGCTTGCATTGATGAAGAGAAAGTCAGCGTTTGCAGGGATGATCGGATTGCTTGTCGCTTGTGGATTTGTACTGAGGGGGGCCAGCGCGCAGTCGGGTGCGCCGGCGGCTGGGCCGAAGAAGGCTGAGGAGCAATTCAAGAACATTCAGGTGCTGAAGGGGATTCCGGCGGATCAACTTGTGCCGGGGATGCAGTTCATCACTGCCTCTCTCGGCGTGGAGTGCCAGTTTTGCCACGTGGATGGCGCGTTTGAGAAGGACGACAAGAAGCCGAAAGTCACCGCGCGGAAGATGATGGCGATGATGTTCGCCATTAATAGGGATAATTTCGAGGGGCACCGGGAAGTGACTTGCTATTCGTGTCACCGGGGCAACACGGTTCCAGTGGGAACACCGTTGGTGATGAGTGACGACCCGAAGATGGTCATGGCCGAGGCGAAGATTGTAGAAGGCACGGGGCCGGCGGCGGGACCGACTGCCGATCAGTTGATCGACAAGTATTTGCAGGCCCTGGGCGGGGCGGCTGCGATCGACAAGATTAGGAGCCGGGTGATGAAGGGCTCCATCACTTTCGGTGACAGGAATATTCCGATCGACATTTACGCGAAGGATCCGGACAAGAGGATCTCGTTCACACACACTCCGGATGGAGACAGTGTGACGGCGTTCGACGGACGCGAAGGCTGGCTGGGGAATCCGGGCCGGCCGGTGCGGGAGATGCATGGGTCTGAATTGGATGCGGCAGCAATGGATGCGGATCTGCATTTTGCCACGCACCTGAAGGGGATGTTCAGCGAAGTGCAGATACGAGGCACAGAGAAAGTGGACGAACATGACGCGTACCTGGTAGTGGGAGAGCGTGAGGGAAAAACGCCGTTGCGATTGTACTTTGATGAGAGGTCAGGGTTGCTGGTGCGGCTGGTACGATACGGGGATACGCCGTTTGGGCTGATGCCGACACAGATCGATTATGCGGATTACCGGGAAGCGGGAGGCGTGAAGGTGCCATATCGCTGGACTTTGGCGCGGCCGAGTGGAAGGTTCACGATTCAGGTGAATGAACTCAAACAAAATGCAGCGGTGGATGATGCGAAGTTTACCAAGCCACCTGCGCCTCTGGAGGAGAAAAAAGGTTCAGCAAAATGAGGATTTGAGCGGTACGAGCACTTGCATAACAATTACTGATGGGAATGATAAATAGTTTCAATTTCCGTGTGGTGGCGGTAGACGATAGAGTGAGCGCGTGCTGGATTGTGTTCGAACTGACCGCGCTTGCCAGACTCCGAAGCTGAGAAAAAACCATGACCAAGGTTGAAGCAGTCATCCAGAACTCCAAGCTGGAGGCGGTGAAGAGCGCGCTGCAGGAAATTGGCGTGGAGGGAATGACCGTGCTTGAAGTGCGCGGGCACGGACGGCAGAAGGGCCATACCGAGGTTTACCGTGGGCGGGAATATAGTGTGGACCTGATTCCGAAGACCAAGATCGAAATGGTGCTGGCGGACGGAATGGTGGAGAAGGCGGTGCAGGCCATATTGGTGTCAGCCCGCACGGGGAAGATTGGCGACGGGAAAATTTTCCTGACGCGCGTGGATGAAGCGATTCGCATCCGCAATGAGGAGCGGGGCGAGGGAGCGCTGTAGTTCGGATTTCTGTGAGTGCGTAGCGAATCCTTCGAGCCTTGCGCGAGAAGCCTTTAACCACGGAGCACGCTGAGAACTGCCGCGGAGGTCGCGGAGAGAATCGATTCGCCGGAGAGCTGCGCCGCCAATGTCATGACGCCTGCCTCTTTACTGATCAGTGAATTGCGGAGCTCTCTGGCTGCGGAGTCGGCGCAAATGGCGCGGGATTTCGCGGCGACAGGGGACGGCCAGGCCGCCGTGGCGTACCGGACGCGGGTTCTCGAGGACATTCTCAAACGGTTGTGGCGCGACCTCGTGTCCGCGGACGAAGCAGGGCCGCGGCAGTTCGCGCTGGTGGCGACGGGGGGATTCGGGCGGGGCTGGCTTTTTCCTTATTCCGATATTGATCTCCTCTTCTTATATGCCGACCGCGATGGAGAAGAAAAGCACAAGGACGCGATCCGGCAATTTTCGCAGGAAGTGTGGGATTTAAAACTCAAATTAAGTCCCGCGTCGCGGACGCTGGCCGAGTGCGACCGCTTCGATCCCAACAATACTGAGTTCACCATTTCTCTTCTCGACTGCCGATATCTGGCGGGTGACCGGGAGTTGTTCGCGCGGCTGCACGACAAGGTAGTTCCAAAGCTGGTGATGCGGGAAGCGAAGCCGCTGCTACACGGGCTGGCGGAGGTGACGCGGGCGCGACATGGAAAATTCGGGCTGACCGTTTTTCACCTGGAGCCAAATCTAAAAGAAACACCGGGAGGGTTGCGGGATTACAACGTGGCGTGCTGGCTGGCGCTGATTTCGTCCATGGGGAAGCTGGGCGATTGGCCTGACGGCAGTTCGTTGCGGGCGCCGGTGCGGAGGCAACTGGAGGCGGCGCTGGAGTTTCTGATGGCGGCGCGATGCTTTCTGCATTTTCGCTACGGGCGCGACGACAATGCGCTGAGCTGGGAAGCTCAGGATGAAGCGGCGGCGAGGAAGATCGGGGCGTCGGGTTCCGACGAGTTGACGGCTGCCGATTGGATGCGGATTTACTTCCGGCATGCCCGCGCCGTGCAACGGACGACGCTGCAGTTGCTGGAGGAAATTCCGGAGGCGTGGTCGTCGCTGCGGCGGCAATTTCAGGGGTGGAAGTCGCGGCCGTCGAATCCGGATTTTTCCGTCGTCGACGGAATGATTTTCCTGCAGCAGTCTTCTTCGCTGCGCGATCCTGAGATGTTGCTGCGGCTGTTTCACTTCATGGCGCATCACGGATTGAAATTGAGTGCGACCACTGAGCATCGCATTGAGCAGGAGCTTCCTGCGCTGGCGGTGACTCCGCCGCGTGGAGCGGAGCTGTGGCTTTACTTGCAGGAAACGCTTTTGCAGCCGCATGCGGCGGAAGCGTTGCGGGCGATGCATTCTCTGCGGTTGCTTACTCTGCTGCTGCCGGAGTTGAAGCCCATCGATTCTCTGGTGGTGCGCGATTTTTATCACCGATTCACAGTGGATGAGCACTCGATCCTGGCCATTGAGAGTCTGCACCGGTTAAAGCAGTCGCAATCCGAGTGGGACAAGCGGTACGCGGAATTGCTGGGAGAGTTGGAAGATCCGGAGTTGCTCTACCTGGCGCTCTTGCTGCATGACACGGGGAAGGGAGTGCCGGGTGGCAATCATGTGGAGGCGAGTCTGGAGATTGCAGGCCGATGCCTGGACCGGCTGGATGTAGATACGGGGGAGCGCGCCGCGGTGCTGTTTCTGATTGGGAACCATCTGGAAATGTCGGCACAGTTGCGCAGGGATATTTTTAATCCGGAGACGGTGGCGGCTTTTGCGGAGAAAGTGGGGACGCCGGAGCGGCTGAAGATGTTGTGCCTGCTGACTTATGCGGACATCAAGGCGGTGAATCCGGAGGCGCTGACGCCGTGGAAAGCGGAGAACGTTTGGCAGCTCTACATTGGCGCCGCGAACTATTTGAATCGCAGCGCGGACCAGCGCGTACACGATGCGAATGGAGAAAAGCTGGCGCGGCTGCGGAGTTTGGCTCCGGTGATGAGCGCGAAGTTTAAGGATTTTGTAGAGGGATTTCCGCAGCGGTATTTGCGTGTGCACTCCGCCGAAGAAGTGATGCAGCACATGCAGATGGCGGAGGAGTTTGGGCACGATCCGGTGCAGGTGGACCTGAAGCGGGGGCGGCATTGGTATGAGCTGACGCTGGTGACAAAAGACCGTCCCTCATTGTTCGCGACTCTGACCGGAGTGCTGGCGGCTTGGGGGATGAACATCGTAAAGGCCAATGCCTTTTCGAATCAGGCCGGGACCGTGGTGGATACGCTTTACTTTACGGACCGGTTCCGAACTCTGGAATTGAACTTGTCGGAGTGGCAACGATTCAAAGAAAGCATTGCGGCGGTGCTGGCGGGGGAAGCGGATCTCGACAAGATGCTGCGCGACCGGCAGCGCGGGGAGAAGAGCGTTCGCGTCAAAGTGGTGGTGCAGACTCGGATCGATTTCGACGATGAGAGCTCTTCGAGCAGTACGCTGCTGCAGGTGATTGCGCAGGACCGGCCGAGACTGCTGCACCGAATCAGCTCATGCCTCTCGCGGCAGAAGTGCAACATCGAGATTGCTTTGATTGATACTGAGGGGCAGATGGCGATTGATGCGTTTTATCTGACGTCGGGGGGGAAGAAGCTGACGGGTGAGCATCAGAAGAAGGTGGAGAAGGCGTTGGGGGATGAGTTGAAGAGTCTGGAGAGTGCGGGGTAAGACCCCAAGGTTTCGTCAGAGAGATTCAAGGCAACAGCAAGTGCAAAGACAGCGGGCAAGAGTGCCCGCTGCACACAGGCACTTCCCCACAAGCGCGAAAGTGATACCATTCCGTGCTGACAACATGAAAGAGCTACGTGTGTTTCTCTTGGCTTTATTGTTTCTCACGCCATGTTTAGGGCAGTTTTGTGCCTCCCAGACCACATCCCCGCCGGCAACTTCACATGCGATTGTGCTGCATGCGGCGCGGTTGTTTGATGTGAAGAGCGGGCGCGTGGTGAAGCCGGGAGAAGTGTTGGTGCAGGGGGAGCGGATCGTCGAGGTGGGCTCGGCGGTAAAGCGTCCTGCGGGTGCGGAGGTGATTGATCTCGGAGACCGAACACTCATGCCCGGATTGATTGATGCGCATGTGCATTTGTTTTTGCATCCCGGCGCGGAGGATTTGCAGACGGTGCAGGAGTCGGTACCGCAGCGCACGATTATGGCGGTGCTGGCGGCGCGGGATGATCTGATGGCGGGCTTTACCGCGGAACGCGACATGGGAACTGAGGGCGCGGGATCGGCGGACACGGCGGTTCGCGATGCGATCGATCAGGGGCTGGTACCGGGACCACGGTTGCGGATCAGCGGGAATGCGATCAACATTCTGGGCGGACATGAGGATGCAATCGGCTACAACCCGGCGCAGCATGTGCTCTCGAACGCAGATTATGCGAACAGTGCCGCAGAGTTGGTAGCGGTAATGCGGCAGCAGTTTAAGGAAGGGGCGGACTTCACCAAGATTTATGAAACAGGTCCCGACAAGGTGCGCGACGGGCAGTTGTCTACGGTCTATCAGTACACCGAGGCTGAACTGAAGGCGGCGGTCGAGGAGGCGGCGCGCGTAGGCAAGCGCGTAGCGGTGCATGCGACGGGTGAACCGGGGACGCTGTTCGCGGCGCAGGCAGGCGTGGTTTCGATTGATCATGCCAATTCGCTCGGCGACGAGACGGTGCGTCTGATGCGCGAGAAGCAGATTTTTGCGGTGCCCACGTTCACCATCTTTGAGTATTTTGCCGAGCATGCGGCGACTCCGGCGCAGTCGGCGCGGGAGCGTCAGACGCTCGATTTGAAGGTGCAAGATTTTCGTAAGCAGGTTGCGGCGGGAGTTCCCATGGCGGTGGGGTCTGATGTTGGTCCCTTTCCGCATGGGACGCAGGCGCGGGAATTGGAGTTGATGGTGAAGTACGGGATGTCTCCGCTGGCGGCGCTGCAGGCGGATCTGCTGAATGGAGCGAAGCTGCTCGGTTGGGATGGACAGATTGGGGTGTTGGAGGCGGGATATCTGGCGGATGTGGTAGCGGTTTCGGGCGATCCGTTGCAGGATATCAGTGCGGTGGAGAAGGTGACGTTTGTGATGAAGGGTGGGGTGGTTTATCGGAAGTAGTGGCGGGGGAACGGACAGCAGATTCCTCACCGGGCAAAGGACGCCGGTTCGGAATGACAAACTTTATTTTTCGCTTAGGAAAACGTTACCAATCCTTAGAGTCGGGATCGTCGGAGTCTTCTGAATCATGCTTCCATTCGCGATCGGAGTCGTTGCCGTCTTCTCGGGTCTGATTGCGCTTGCGGTAACAGACAAAGAACAGTCCGATGCTCATGAACGTCGGTGGGGCGATAAGAATCAGGATGCCGCTCTTCAGGGCCTGAATCATGCGAGCACCTGAGGACGCGGCTTGGGTGTAGCAAAGGGCGCAACTCTGGGCGAAGGCCGGGACCGGCGCCAGCAGGATGATCAATCCTACCAGGGCGATACCGGCGATCAAGATTGGTTTCGAATACTTCATTTACGTTCGAGGCACAGCTGCAATCGCAGGTAATCTAACGAGCCCATTGTACGCCGTTGGCCAGGCGGAAGGCATCGCTCCATCCGTACTGCATTCCGAGGATGACGGCGACGGTGAAAATAATTACAAACCATCGCAGCCCGCGATTTTCGGAAAGATGCATGAAGAACAAGAGCGCGAGGCCGCCCTCAATGATGGCAACGCACAGCATGCGTTCAAACATCTGGGACGGCGTGATGTTCTGAAATGCGATGAAGAACTGAATGCCGGCCAGGGCAAGCAGGCAAACGTACACGATCAGATCTTTGCCCATGCCGCTGTTTTTGTGCGTTGCAGCGGTGTGCGCTTCTGCGGTAGCCATAGTGATTTTCTCCTGCTTCCTTCCAGCTTAGTGAGCTAAATTCAGAAGATAGACCAATGGGACTACGAACATCCAAACTAGGTCTACAAAGTGCCAATACAGCCCTGTGATTTCGAGGTCATCGGCATTGTAGCGTCCGCCCTGGTATCGAACCCCTACCGCAATCAGCGCAATCACGCCTCCGGTCACGTGCAGCAGGTGAAGTCCGGTGATGCTGAAGAAAAGTGAACCGAATAGAGGCGTGCCCCAGGGATTGTGGAAGAGAGTTGCGCCTTCGCTGATCATGCCCATCCATTCGCGGAGGTGGAGGACGGCGAAAAGCACGCCTAAGACTGCGGTGATCATCGTCCAGCGGAACGCTTTAGGCTTGTCCCCAGCCTGTGCGGACTGGACGCCGATAAGCATGGTCAGGCTGCTGGTGAGCAGAATGAACGTCATGATGGCGACGTTGGTGATGCTGTGAAAGGGCCGCGGCCAGTCGGGAGTAGCGTTGCGAATAAATCCGTAGGCGACGAGACATCCGGCAAAGGTGGCGGAGTCTGCGATGATGAACAGCCACATCGCCATCTTCTTAGCGGGAACCGAGAAAGTGGGCGCGGTCATTATCTCGGTCGCGCCGGTTCGCGACACCTGCCCATGAATTGAAAGATCAGCGTGACTCACGTTGCCTCCTACCTTTGACTGGTTAGAGCTTCATCCACAGCAACAAAAGCAGATACACCCACAGCACTCCCATGAAATGCCAATAACGCGAAGTGGCGTCCAGAGTACTTCGCCGCAAGATAGACTTGTTCACTTTTCCGATGACGCGGACCAGGCCGCCGAGGCCGCCGAACACGTGAAGGGCATGGGCGACGGTCAGCACATAGAAGAAGGAGTAGCTGACGTTGCTGGCGAGTCCGAATCCCTGGGATTTGAGTTGCACCCAGGCGAAAGTTTGCCCGGCTACAAACAGCAGACCGAGAAACAAGGTGATGTACAGCCATTGAGCGGGAGCGGTTGCCCCAGTCACACGGTCTTTCGCGCCGCCCATATAGGCTGCGATCCGCTTGCGCGCTACTTCCAGCGTAATGCTGCTGGCGATGATCAGAAGAGTGTTGAAGTAAAGAACCGGAGGCAATGTGAAGTGATGCCAATCCGACGCGCCGCCCTGGCGAACGATGAGAGCGCTGGTGAAGGCGGCAAAGCTCATGGTGATGGCCGCCAAGCCTACCCAGATGCCGGTGCTCGCGGGAGGAGGCGAGGAATGGTCCTTAACCCGCCGCAGATCTCCGCCGGCGGGACCCATGTTCCGCCAGCCTCCATTGCCGGAACCCTGGCTGGGCAAGCGTTCCTGATCGATTTTTGGCGGTTCGGGGATCGTGGTCGCCATACTGCAAGTACTCCTTAGAAATCCGTACGGAAAAGTCTCTGTGAGAACTCGTGCCGTCCCTACGGGACTCGTTCTATCCATCTTTCCACTTCCACCCAGCACTTCCGTGCCGGGCTTTTACCTGCCGCCCCTTCGGGGCTTGAGCGACTAACTGACTACTTCTCCTCGTCCGGACTATTAATTTTTTCCGGCGAAGTCTGCATTACGTAATCGGTGCTCGCGCCTTCGATGCTGTACTGATACGGGTCGTGGTAAACCACCGGCATCTTGTCGCCAAAGTTGTTGTGGGGCGGTGGAGTGGCCGTGCTCCACTCGAGCGAAGTGCCTTGCCACGGATTGTCGTTCGGCGCGAGCTCTCCCTTGAATCGGCTGTGAATCAGGTTGTAGAGGAAGATTAACTGCGCGAGGCCTGTGAATAGCGCCGCGATGGTGATGAACTTATGCACCGGAATCAGCGGGATCAGGTAATCGTCGGTGAAGGCCTGATAGCGGCGCACGTTGCCGGCAATGCCGAGATAGTGGAAGGGCATGAAAATGCAGTAGGCGCCGATGAAGCTCATTACGAAGTGAACCTTACCCAGAGTCTCGTTCATCATGCGGCCGGTCATCTTGGGGAACCAGAAGTAGGTTCCGGCGAAGATGCCGAACATGGCGGCGACTCCCATGACCAGGTGGAAGTGGCCGACCACGAAGTAAGTGGCGTGCAGCATGATGTCGATCGAAGGCTGGGCCAGGAAGAATCCGCTGACGCCGCCACTGATGAACATCGAAACGAAGCCCAGCGAGAACAGCGACGCCGAGTTGATGCGCAATTTCGAACCGTACAGGCTTCCCAGCCAGATCAGAACGATGATCGTGGAAGGAATTGTAATGACCAGCGTGGGGAATGAGAATGCCAGCGAGGAGACAGGATTCATTCCGCTGACAAACATGTGATGGCCGTAAACCATGTAGCTCAGGGCGGCCAAGGCGCCCATGGAATAAATAAGAACTCGATGGCTGAGCATGGGTTTGCGCATGTTGGTGATGAGAATGTGCGAAATGATGCCCATGCCGGGGACGATCGCGATGTAGACCTCGGGGTGACCGAAGAACCAGAACAGATGCTGCCAGAGCAGAGTCGACCCGCCGGAGTGCGGCAGGACCTGGTCGTTGATGACCAGATTTGAGGCCACGAAGAAGCTGGTTCCAGCGACGTGATCGAGAATCAGGAGGATGCAGGCGGGCATCAGGACCGCGAATGCAGTCAATCCCATGACTGAGGTGATGAACCATCCCCAGGCAGTGAGAGGCAGCCGCATCAGCGACATGCCTTTGCAGCGCATGTCGAGCGTGGTGGTGATGAAGTTCAGCGAACCCAGCAGCTGACCGATACAGAAGATACCGATCGAGGTCGCCCAAAGGACTACGCCGAGGCCCTGGCCGGGGCCGCCAACATCACCGATAGCGCTTAGCGGGGCGTATTGCGTCCAGCCACCGAGAGTTGGACCAGTCCCTACGAGGAAGGAAGCCACCAGAACCAGGAAGCCCACGAACGTAACCCAGAACGACATCATGTTGAAATGGGGGAAGGGCATATCTTCCGCGCCGGTCTGGATGGGCAGGAAGAAATTTCCGAAGGCGGCGAATGGAGCGGTGGTGAGCACGAAGAAGACCATGATGGTGCCGTGCATGGTCATGAGTTGCAGGTAGTACTCCGGCGTCATCACATTGCCGGGCGCGCCGTTCTTCGAGAGCAGGCTCAGGCCCGGAATCGCGAAGTTGGCAAACCCCAGGTGGATGCGCATGAGCCAGGAAAGAAACATCCCAACCAAGGCTGCGAGCAATGCCAGCGCGTAGTACTGCTTGCCGATGACTTTGTGGTCAATACTGAAGACATGCTTCCGGATGAAACTGGTCGGCGCTCCGTGATGCACCGCGTGTTCAGACATGTCGTGCATTGTTCTCACCTCAAACGAGATGGATTGTGGCAGGGGCTAAAACCCCTAATCTTGTTGAATGCTAAACGGCACGGCTAAAGCCGTACCCTGATACGAATCTTTATTGCAGCGCTGCCTGTTGTTTAATCCAGGCGTCGTATTCTTCCTGGGACTTCACTTCGAGATACGCCTTCATGTTGTAGTGTCCGAGGCCGCAAAGCTGGGTGCAAACAATTTCGTATCTCCCGATTTTCGTTGCCGTGAAGTGAATCGACACGTCTAATCCGGGGACGAAATCCTGCTGGACGCGGAGCTCGGGGACGTAGAAGGAATGTCCTACGTCTTTGGAGTGCATGAGCAGGTGAATCTCGTGATTCACCGGGATTGCCAGCTCGGCGGCGACGATGTCGTCTTTAGAATCCTGATCGTTCGTGGTATCAAGACCGAAGAAATTCGCATTTGCTTCGCTGATCTTGTCGGCATGAATCGGGCCGAAGCTACCGTCGGGGCCGGGATAGCGGAAATAGAATGCGAACTGGCCTGCCTGAACTTGAATCGGAATCGCGTTAGCGGCGGGCGGCGTGAAGTAGACGCTGGCCCAAGCCTTGGTTCCGAACACGCCAAGAGCCAAAGCTTCGGTTCCGACCAGCAGGAAGGCTGCGACTACCATTCCGGTAGCGCCGCCGGGGAAGTTCTTGACCTTTTCTCCGGCCGTGCGGGTAGAAAACTTGAAGATGAAAAATGCGAGGACGAACTGTGAGGCGAGGAAGGAGATGCCGGCCTCCAGCATGGTGTCGGCATATTGCTCGTCGATAAGATGCCCGTGCGTTGAGATGTCTTGTGGCATAGGCCACCAATGCATCACGATGGGAACGGCCGAAGCAATTGCAATTAAAACGATGAGCACTGCGAAAATCTTCGCCATATCGTCCCTGCCTTTGCCCAGTTTTTTGGGCCAGCGCCTTCTGAAAAAGCCACAGCCTCAGCCATGGCATTTTCAGAAAGATCCAGCGATGCCGAATCTTCTGTCGCTATCGAAGTGGTTCTACTTTGCCTTAAACGTAAAATTAGCGCTTGCCGAAGCGCCGCTGGCCACTGTAACTTTCTGCGTTTGGGTGCCAGCAGCTTCCTGCCACGCTGTGACCGTGTAGCTTCCCGGCGGCACGTTGTTGATGGTGTAGTTGCCGCTGCTGTCGGAGGTCGCGTAGGGCCCTTTTACCACCGCATGCCAGCCATGCATCCAGGGATGAATATTGCACTGCACCGGGATGAACTCAGCAGCCTTCCAGCTCTTCTCAACCGGCTGTGCGCCCGGCGGTTGAGATTGGTTCCACGGGATATTGCCGGTCATCGGATTCGGCAGCGGATGGATGTTGTGCGTCGTCTGATCGCTGGTGGTTACCTTGAAAGTCTGATTGACGTCGAGCGCCAGAACGTGAGGAGTGTACATGCAATTCTTCTGGTCGAAAACTGGAGCAGTGGTCGATACGGTCGGGTTCCCGGTATAGCCTTCGGAGAGGTAGAGGACGACGTTCTCCAATCCTCCACTGGCGCCAACTACATAAGTTTCGAGGTGAGCGGGATCAGTGGCGTGGGCCTTGGAGCAGTAAGGGTCTTTCGACATGTCGATGCCCTTCATATGCGGAGCAGCGCCGTCGAGTTTGACGGTTCCGGTAATCTTCCCCTCACCGGCAGCATTGACTTGCTGATTCAAAATCAATGCGGCACAACATACTAGAACTACTGCAGATAGTACAGCCACAAAACGCTTACTCATAAAATCTCTCCTTAGGAACTACGTTAGGTAATTCTTTGATGCCATTACCGGCCTACTGTTGTCCCGCCGGAGCGTTTGGATCAACGGGTTTCAGGCCAAGTTGTTTCGCCATCGCCTTTTCCTTACTCTTTTGGGACATGAAGGTTCGGAGATAGAAGACCAAGTCCCACGCCTCGTCAGGCTTGATGTTATCGGCGAAGGAAGGCATCGGAGTGCCGTCCAAACCGGTCATGAAAATGCGATAGATGTCTTTGTCAGTATCGCCGCACTTGGGACGAGAGCCGTCCGTGAAGTTGAATGGCGCGATCGGTCGTCCGAGATCGTCCTGCAGCGTTGCGGCCGACGGACCGTTTGCCATGCCTTGTACGCCGTGACACTTCCAGCACTGCACCCGGGCAAAAACGTCGCGTCCGGCCTTGATGCGCTCGGCGGTGACTTCTGGTTCCGGAGGGATCGTAATGGGAGTGCCGGGCTTCTCGCTGACAAAGCGCGGAGAGAAGTGCTTGACCCAAGCAACCAGGTCGGCGCGCTCCTGCTTGGTGAATGTGCTCCATTGCGGCATGTTGGAGCGATCGAGGCCGCGAGCGATCGTGTCGAAAAGGTCCTCGTCCGTCGGCAAAGTTCCAGTCGGGGTGGAGCGGCACTTGAAAATGCCCAATTGAAAGTCGCGGGGCTTGGGGTCAACCCAGGGGAAACTTTCGCCGTTTCCATCGCCAAGCTGGCCATGGCACACCACGCAGTAGCGGCGATAGTCGCTTTTGGCGTCCTTGGCATGACCCGTGAGATTTCCGATGTGGCTTTCCGCGCTCAGGCGCGAGTCCAGATCGTACTGAGTAAGCTGCGCCGACGAAGCCAGCGGGAGCGCCAGAAAAGAAACTGCCCCCAGCAAAATTGACCACTTCCGCAGATTATTCCGTTGCATGCTATCCCTCGCTTAGAAATCCTTGTTTAGAAATCGAAGTCAAAGCCGAGCAGCAGTTCGCTCGTGTTGATGTTGTTGCTGGGCAGGCCAACCAGTGGACCCGTACCATCCTGATGGAGCCAGTTGTACTCGTTGTGCCAAGCAAAACCGGCCCGGCTGGTCATGAATGGGTTGTAGCGGTAGCCCACAGTGTAGGTGGAGATGTTGCCCAGATTCGAAGGAGTGCCCGGGGTCGACTGCTGCGACATCCTGATGGTCTCGAACCGGCCGATGAAGATGAGTTGCGGACTGTAGACGTAGTGAGGCTCGAAGAGGACACCGTTCCAAACAGGAGCCCTCGCCCCGGCCGGCAGGGTGGTTCCGGTCGTGTTGTTGAGCGTGCTCACGCCATCGATCAAATCGCCGTAACCTTGCCCAAACCAAACGCTATCCTGGCCATGCTGGGTGACAACCTGAAGGTCGAGGTGCTGGCCGAAGTAGAACTGGCCGACAAAGCCTTCGCGGCTGAAAGACTTGTTGCCGATTGCGGCGGGGCCGGAACCATTGGCGCCGCCGAAGACCGCGCCGCCCTGCGTAAGCCAGGTCGTCGGCGCCTGGCCAACCATGGCGTAGAAGCCTACGCGCTGCACCCCAGCCTTGCCGGTATCGAAGGCTTGGCTGGCAGTAAAGAATCCGGTATAGGCGTTGCCATATGGCAAACCGGGCTGGCCGTCTTTCGTGCTGAGAATGGATGCGGAATAACGCGTCCGATCATTCCATGAGTGTCCCATGACCTCGACGCCGAGTTGATTGTCTCCCATCTTTCCCCAGATGTTGCCATCGCCAACCGGACTGAAGTGATAGAGCTGGTAAATGCCGCCGTTACCGGTGAGGGTGAGGATGCGCTTTTCCGAGAGCAGATTGTCGAGCTCAAACTTGCCCAGCTTGATGTTGAGCCAGGGACTGCCGAACAAGTTATCCAGCCGCGCCATCACGGTTTCAAAGTGGAAGGAGGCTGCGTTATTCGATGAAGGCAGCAAGTAGAACGAAAAATTCTTTTCCAGAGTGCCGCCGGTGTGGAAGTCGAGACCACTCAGATCGAAACCGGAGCTGGTAACTTTTTGGATCTGGCTGCCAGTGATGACAGAGCCTCCCATGCCATCCGACCCGTAGGTATCAACCGGCACCTTGCCTACGCTTACGCGATGCCACAACGGAGTCATGCGGAAGGTGACCGGCCAATAGCCGGGATTCTGCCAGATCGGAGCGTCGCGATCGTTCATGAGCTGGTAGCCGTTGTCTTTGAACTTTTGTCCAAAGTAATTCAGCATCGGCCAGGACTCATGGCAAGCCGAGCAGCGCAAGCCATACTTTCTGGCGAAGGCCGGCAAGGCATTTGCGGATGGGCTGCACGCCAATACCACGGATGCGAGCACCAGTACCATGGAAAACCACGAAGTCGCAGAGTGAAATGCTTTGCGAAGATAGGAACAGCTCGAAACGTGCATAGCCGGACTCCTCGGCAACGATCAGATAAGATCTGTTCGGTTGAAAAAAACAAGTTCCCTTAAAAAAAAATCGGGCGCCTGGAAGCAACTTGCGAAAGCGAAACACTTCGCCATGGCAAGCGGTAGAAAAACCACAAAGGTCCTACCACCGTACCGGGGGTGAATCCTACTACGGGCGAAAGAGGAAGCGCAAGTAGTTTTGACAAATTTTTTACAATGTCACGTGCGGTCTTGTGAATTGTCAGCCGCCGTACACTTCGATCCTCGCAACTGTTGACAGGCTCGGGCCAAGGATACGAGACTCTAGAAGCTGAAATGGAGATCACAGTGAATTCCCGGCTTGGCGTACGGCGTCGACGGCTATTTTCGGCAGCCAGTGGCGCTTGCGTGGGACTGTTACTGGTGGCGGCAGCGCTGCCCGGGTTGGCGCGCGAGAAAGATAAATTGCCCTACGGGGAGGGGCTGATCGTCAATATCCCGTTAGCGGAGAGCGAAGTTGAGCAAGTGGTGGAAGATGTGGCGCAGAACGGAGTGATCCGGGGAACCAAGGAATACAACAAAGACGAGTTCGTCAACGGGGCGAAGGCCGCTGCTTCCTGCCGCATCTTTCCGGCGTGGACTGAAGGCGGAAAGGTTTTCTACAAAGTGCGCGAGCATGCCATCGATCCCCGCAACTTTAAAGACGGCGGCGACGTGGGGACGCTGGCGGTGCGCTATGTGGTCCTGCCTCAGGGCGAGAAAAATACGGTGCTGCGCATCGACGCGCTTTTCGAAGAGGACTTCCGCCACACGGTTCACCAATCAAGTGGATCGGTGGAAAACAGCGAGTACAAAGATATTCACGAGCACCTGGAAGCCATTGAGGTGATGAAGAAGCAGAATGTCGAAGCTGAAGCGGAGCGGCAGGAACAACTGTTGAAGAAGCAGAATCAGGTGATGCAATGGAAAGACCCCACACCTGCACCACCCTCCCCGGCGAACTCTGAAAGTCCGGCCTACTCCAGTTCGCGAGAGGAGTCGGCAGCCACTGTGGGGCCGAATTTGTCCGCTTCGAGCACGCCCGCCAAAACGTTGGAAGAACGGGTTAAGGATCTTCGGAAGCAAGTCGAGCGCCTGGTGAAATCTCCGGGGGCTCCGCTCAAGTCGGCGCCATTCCACACCGCGAGCACGCTGCAGACCCTGAGCGCAGGAACGGAAGTCCTGATTCTGATTTCTACGCCTTACTGGTACGGCATAGAAACACACGACGGACAGCACGGATGGATGATGCGCGATCAGCTGGAGCAGCCATGAATCGTCTGCGGTCGAAGTACGTTCGTGGTCTCGGACGCGCGATGTTGGTAACGATCGTGGCTTTGTGCTGCCTGGGTTCAAGCCGGGCGCAGGGAGGCGAAAACGAGCGCGCTTTCCCGCAATCGAAGGCTACGGTCGAAAAAGTTCTGAAAGAAATGCAAGCTGCTACTGCTGGACGCCTACCAGTGCTGGATGGCTTCGCGGCTGCGGCGGAACATCCGCTCGACCATTACCAGCGCGGCTTCTATCAATCAAAGTTCCAGGTCAGCGCTGCGCCATCCGGAGGATCGGTGGTGCGGGTAAGTGTGCAGATTACCGCGTGGTACGTCGACCCGGTCGCAAACCGGTCGGGATATCAAGTGCTGACCTCAAACGGCCGGTTGGAAGGGGATCTGCTGGATCAACTGGCCGATCAACTTTCCGGCAAATCTTCTCTTAAGAGTTCTCCGGCAAGTGCTAGCCGAAAGCCATTTCCGTCGGAGCGAGCTCCTTCCGGGCAGTCCTCTGCTTCACCTTCGAGACAAGCGGAGGAAACGCAAACTGTGGAACCCGCTATTTCGGCGCCGGTTCCCCAGCTTCCACAAAGCGGAGGTTTTTCATCTTCGCTGGCCCAAGGTTTGGCGGAGCAAGAAAAAGCGGGCGCACCAACAAACAAGCAGCTTGCCGACAAAGATCAGAGCGCGCTGCAGAGCGAAGCGCAGAGCCTGGAAGAGATTCTGAAGAACCAGGCGCATCCGAAGAACCTGGTGGCGGTGAAGAAGAACGGGACACCTGTGGTCGGCAGCGCCAGCCTGACGGCGAAAACTTTGTTCCTGGCCAGCGCGCATGACGAGTTCGAAATGCTGGACTTCACCCGGGATTGGGTCCACGTGCGGATTTCCGGCCTCTCCCGCGGATGGATATGGCGCAACAATCTGGAGATGCCCGACAGCGTTCCGGATAGCGATGCGCCACCGAGCCCGGTCCCCGCCGCCGCGGAACGGTTCCATGTATTGCGGGAAGAAACGGCTCCCTTCCCGGGAGATTGGGCGCCGCTGCGAGGCAAGAGCGTAAAGATCGTTTCGGTCGAAAAAATAAACGAAGGGGAAAAGGATGCCGGTCCGCAGCTCAGGCTGGAGTTTGCCAAGTCGGTGCTCGACAAGGACTATGTGGAATTGGAGCAAAAAGCGCAGATGCTGGCTGGCATCGTGGTGATCTTCGATTCCGTGGATGGCGGGATGATTGCCGTACCGTTTCCGATCTTGCAACAATGGAAAGCGGGCAAATTGTCGGACGCGGCTCTGTGGCATCAGTCTTTCTTTGATCCGCCGGAGACCTTCAATGAATCCGGATCTGCAGCGAGCCAATAGAAAAGCGAGACGGTCCAATTTTTTTGGCATCAAAAAGTATTTGCGCGAGCGGGTTTCAGACTTTCGACTTGACTTTCGAAAGCCAGAAGAGTACCCATACAATCCTTGAGTCTGTGAGGCGGCTCTGCGGGGTTGCCTTGTTTGCTAGACTCGAAGAGCTGTCGAGTTGCGATAGAAGCGGCACGACAATCACACCAGTGATTTTTCCATGAGCGCAATGACCCAACCCGTAATCTTGTTTCGCAAGCAAGCGACGTCACTGCTGCGCGACTATGCCGAATTGATGAAGCTGCGCGTGACCACGCTGATCGTGATGACGGCATGGTGCGGTTATTATTTCGGCGCGCAGAAGGCCGGCGTTTCTTCGTTGGCTTGGGGGCTGTTCCATGCCTTGTTCGGGATCGGATTGGTTTCCAGCGGGACCGCAGCGCTCAATGAAGTGATGGAATATAAAGTGGACGCAAACATGCGGCGGACCGCGCAAAGGCCGCTGCCCGCGGGACGCATGAGCCTGCTGCATGCTACGACGGCTGGCCTGTTGGCTACTTTGGGTGGGTCTGTCTATTTGGCGGTGTTCACGAATCCGCTAACCGGACTGCTCACGTTCTTGACCTCGGTAGTTTACCTGGCCGCTTACACGCCCTTGAAACGAGTCTCACCCATCTGCACTTTCGTTGGCGCTTTCCCAGGAGCTATGCCTGGAGTCTTGGGTTGGACGGCGGCCCGCGGCCGGTTGGAGTGGAGCACTTTGATCTTGTTCGCCATCCTTTTCGTATGGCAGTTCCCCCATTTTTTCTCGATTGCCTGGCTCTACCGGGAAGATTACGCGAGCGGTGGAATTCGCATGCTACCCGTGGTGGAAGAAGACGGACGATCCACCGCCCGGCGCATCGTAGCCTATTCGCTGATCTTGATTCCGCTCAGTGTTTTGCCCAGTTTTTTTGGTATGGCGGGAAAGATTTATCTGGTAGGAGCGGTAATTCTTGGCGTCGCACTTTTCTATTTTGGAGCCCGGTTGGCATTTCTCAAAATGCCCATCAACAGTCCGCGATCGAAGATGCTGGCCCGGCATGTGCTGCAGGCCACGGTGATCTATCTTCCGCTGCTGTTTGCGCTCATGATGGGCAACTCGTCACGGTTCTAAACATTCCTCAGCTCGGCAAAAAGGGTGGCATCGACTGCGAGGATGCCCTGGCATCACTCTGAGTTATGGTTCTCTATCTTCACGAGTCTGCAACCTACTGGTTGGACATGGAGCTGCCGACCAGCGAAAAGACGTTGCCGGCATTCGAGCCGATCAGACGGACCGTGCTCGCCACTATGACGAGAATTACTGCCAGCATGATGGAATACTCAGCAACGTCCTGGCCGTCTTCGTTCGACCAGACATCGTTCCAAAATGTTTTTCGAAAGTAGTTCATGCTTTCTCCTAAATTCAGGCCGCTCCGGAGACTTGGACGTGCCTGACCAATCGCGGGCTCGACGTGAAGAAGTTCATTCCCCACGGATCCTTCTCCTGCGAAAAGGCCTGAAGACCGACTTGGTATTCCCGCCTTCCATCCAGCAGCTTGGTCCACACCACGGTGAACTCCATGCGGCGTTGGTGGTAAAAGATTGTCAGCGTGTCGAGAGTTTTTAGTGGATGACGAATGGCGCCCAACCGCGCCCCGGCGGGGGTAACGTCGAGCGTATGTGCCAACGCTTCAAACGTGACGCCCGACGCATCGATTCCACGAACTCGGACCGGCAACACAGCCTGCAATCGATCCTGCCGGCGCCGCTCCGTTTTGCTTATGGTTGGCTGCATTTGAGTGCAGAGATAGTGTGCGGCAAATTCCAGCAAACCGGAATAGCCCCGATGAGTGAGGCACAAAGGTAACTAGTCCAATCGAATCGTGTCTGAATTGACGGAGGAGCGGGGAGTCTTCACCAAAGAGTGGACTTCCTAACGACCCCACTATGGGAAAGAAGAGGAGACAGAGCACATCGATGCCATTGTGAGCTGCTTGTCTCGTATAAACTGGAGAGACGAGTTCGGCATCTAAGGGTTGGCATGGGGCAAATGCGAGTTGGAATTCACGTTGTGAGTGGTCTGTGGCTCTTGGGTTTGACTCTTTCATCTGTGGCCCAACCATTTTCACAGGGACCGGGTGCGGCATCGTCAGCGTATGCCGCCCAGAACGATTCCTTGTCTGCCGCGCAAGTGGCGAAGAGACTGCAGGAAAAGAACGCTCAGCGCGCCGCGGCCCTGGGTCAGTTCAACGGAACCCGTGTCTATCGCATGCGCTATATCGGTTTCCCGAGCGACCGCGAGGCCGAGATGGTAGTGAATGTGACCTATCGCGCTCCCGATACCAAGACATTCAGCGTAGTGTCCCAGAACGGCTCCAAGTTCATACAGGACCGCGTCTTTAAAAAGCTGTTGGAGGGCGAGCAGGAAGCTTTAAACGAAGAGAACCGCAGGAATACTGCCCTCACCTCGGACAACTACGAATTTACGGCGGCGGGTTTTGAAAGCACGCCCGAGGGCAACCAGTATGTGCTGAACCTTCTGCCGCGAACCAAGAACAAGTTTCTGTACCGCGGAAAAATTTGGGTTGACGCGAAAGACTTCGCGGTGGTGCGAATCGAAGGAGAACCTGCGAAGAACCCGTCGTTCTGGATCAAGAAGACTGAGGTCAGGCACCGGTACGTGAAAGTGAATGACTTCTGGCTTCCCGCCGAGAACCACACGGAAAGCGTGATTCGGCTGGGCGGCCGCGCTGTTCTCTCGATCGAGTACAAAGATTACAAAATAACAAAATCAACGCCGCTGCGTGGCAGCGAAACCGCGCGCGAAGGCTCGAAGTGACGTGCACTTCGCCGGCCTCCGATCTTAATCTCCGACCTTACTTTCATGGACCGCGGAAATGTATATTGTGAATTGCTGTCGTGACTACTAAAGGCCGGCGATCCGGCCATGCAGGCACTGTTCCTTGATCGATCTAGTCCTATATTTCGCGCTGAGTGTGGCCGTCGTGGGCACATTGTCTTCGACCGTGTTTCTAGGGTTGGCGCTGCTGGGAGTTCTCCGTTTTCGTGCGGACGCTCGCAGACAGTTGTTATCGATTCCTGACGACGCGCACCTGCCTCCAGTGTCCGTGCTAAAGCCCGTGCACGGTTTGGAAGCGCAGTTGAAAGAGAACATAGAGAGTTTCTTCCGCCAGGATTATCCCAACTTCGAAATTTTCTTTGCCGCCGAGGATGCAAGTGATGCGGCGTTGGACGTCGTTCGGGAAGTGTGTGCGCGCTATCCACAGATCAAGAGCCATGTGCTGGTCGTCAAAGGGTCGTTCCCGAATCCCGTGGTCTACGCCTTTCATTGCATGGCAGAAGCTGCCGCCCACGACATTCTGGTCACGGCGGATAGCGATGTGGAAGTATCTCCGAACTATTTGCGGGAGATTGTCCCGCCCCTTCTCGACCCACAGGTTGGCATGTCGACCTGCGTCTATCGCGGCAAGAATGTGGCCGGTTTTTTTTCCGGGCTGACGGCGATTGGCATGTCGGTGGAAATGACCGCAGGCGTGCTGGTAGCGAATCTGCTGGAGGGAATGAAGTTTGGCCTGGGGCCGACGACGGTATTGCGCAAGGATGCACTGCGGAAGGTTGGCGGCTATGCCGTACTTCAAGATTACATGGCATACGACTTTGCCATCGGTGACATGATCGCCAAGGCCGGCTATCAAGTGCTTCTCTCAGGCCATGTCGTCGATCATGTCGTGAACCAGGGATCGTTTCGCCGCATGTGGCAAAACCAGTTGCGCTGGGCGCAGTCCACGCGCTATTCGCGCCCCAAAGGGCATTTCGGCAGTGGACTGATTTTCGCAATGCCCTACGGATTGCTTGGGTTCTTGTCGGCAGCAGTGCTAGGACACTGGAGAGTGGCTGCTCTTCTTCTGGGCGCGGCTGTACTGAACCGGCTAGTAGAGGCGTGGGCGGTAGGCTGGATGGTGGTTCGAGATCCGCAGATACGGCGTGCGCCGTGGCTTTATCCGTTGCGAGATTTGCTGGGATTTGTGGTCTGGTTCGCCAGCTATCTTAACCTGCCTTATGTTTGGCGCGATGGACGCTTCGAATTGAAAGGCACTCGAATCGCTTTGCGAGAATCTTCCGATAGTCGATAGCAGAAGCGGCGCGAAACTCAGGCGACGCGGTCGGGAGCGGGTTTTCGGATCTTGCCGGCGTTAGCGGCGTCGAGGCGGATGCGGCTGACCCGAGCGGTTTCTTGAATCAGATTGTCGGTGACGGGCGCGCCTTCTCCCGCCATTACCGAGCCTGCCGCCAAGGCAAAGCGCAACGCATCTCCCTGATCTTCGAAATACAGAATGACTTGTCCAGACATAAAGAACTCCCCCAGCGTGATCCACTTCCAGGTGCGCTTTGAAAAGAACTGCGACGAAGAGCGTTTAGAGAGCGCGATTAGAGAGCGCGATCGAAACTTGCAGCGATTGTCACGGAAGCACAGAGGAGATCAAAGTGCTTTTCTTGGTTCCCGCAGCGACAGAAGTACATCGCGGAAGAATTAAGAGAGAAAATGGTCGGGACGGGCAGATTTGAACTGCCGACCCCTCGCACCCCAAGCGAGTGCTCTACCAGGCTGAGCCACGTCCCGACTAGGAAGGAACCCGCTGCTCTCATCCGCAACGGATGGGGTTGACTAGAGGATTTTACCACCTGCCGGGTAGTTTCGCTTTACTCTCGAGATTTAGGCAGTTGGTGCAGTTGACTAAACGGCAGCGTACTCGCAGGAGATCCCTCGTCCCGCTGGTGAAAACGCGGGACATCGGAATGACGCCAAACGAATAAAGCCGCAGAGTTTTCAAACTGCGCTATCCCGGGATTTTAGCGCCGGTGCTTATCGATTTTCTTACGCTTGGACTTGCGCGACGAGGAACTGGTCGCGGGCCTCCGAGCCAGTGTTTCATCCAGCAGCGCGAACTGGATTTTCTTTTCCACGGGGTCGATGCGATCGACCAGTGCGCGAATTCGTTGTCCCATGCTGTAAGTCTTGCGTGTCCGCTGGCCGATGATCTGGCGGGTATTTTCGTGATAGGTGTAGAAATCATCCGTCAGCGTGTTGAGCGGGACCAGGCCTTCGACGAACATATCAGTGAGTTCGACGAAGAATCCGAACTTGGTCACGCTGGTGATGAGGCCGTCGAAATCTTCGCCTACGCGGTCCTGCATGAACTTGACCTTTTTCCACTCCATGAGTTCGCGCTCAGCGTCGTCGGCGCGCCGCTCGGATTGGCTGGACTCCTCGGCAATGTCGTGCAGCTCTTCGAGAGGGATTGGGCCGCCCAAAGGCTGGGTTTGTTCTCGATGCGGATTACTGTCGCGCCGCTTGGACCAAGGCGTAGCGCCGGCGCTACTGTCGAGTGACGAAACGCCAACTGGCACGTCTCCATCGCGTTTCTCTGCGGATTTATGCAGCACGTCCTTTAGGATGCGATGAACGATTAAATCGGGATAGCGCCGGATTGGCGAAGTGAAGTGCGTATAGTTGGTGGCAGCCAGGGCGAAGTGTCCTACGTTCTCTTCGGAGTAGCGCGCCTGTTTGAGCGAACGCAGCATCAAGTAGCTCAGTATGCGCTCTTCCGGTTTCCCTGCAATTTTGGCCGCCAGTTTCTGATACATGCGCGGGGTGATGTGGATATCTTTCGGCACTTCGATGGTGCGTGCCTGTTTGCCCGTGCCACGCGCGGCGCGGCGGTCGCTCTTGAATTGAACGCGATGAATGGGGAGAGCGCCCACGCCGAGCGAATAGCCGAAGGTCGCAGCGATCACTTCGAAGTCGTAAACGCGCCTGGCATCAGGCTTTTCGTGAATTCGATAGAGAGAGGCAATGCGCTTCGTATTCAAATATTCGGCAACGCACTCGTTGGCCGAAAGCATGAACTCTTCGATCAGCCGATGAGCGATGTTGCGCTCCGAGCGGGTGATGCTCTTCATCAGTCCGAATTCGTCGAACTCGATGACGGGCTCGGGCAGGTCGAAATCAATCGATCCGCGGCGGTGGCGCTTGTTGTTCAAGATGAGTGCCAGGTCACGCATGAGCTCGAACGTCGCGACGAGAGGCGCGTAGCGTTCGCGAGTTGCCGCATCACCTTCGATCACCGCATTGACGGCGGTATAGGTCATGCGCTCGGCTGAGCGGATCACGCCTTCGCAGAGTTCATAGCCAATGATTTCGCCGCGGGGATCGATCTGCATCACGCAAGACAGCACCAGCCTGTCGACTTGAGGCCGCAGGCTGCAGATGTCCGTCGACAATTCCAGCGGCAGCATGGGCACGGCCCGGTCAGGAAAGTAGACGCTGGTGCCGCGCAGGCGCGCCTCCTGGTCGAGAGCGGAATCGGTCGTGACATATTGGGCCACGTCGGCGATGTGGACTTGCAACTCGAAGTTGCCGTCTGCCAAATGGCGCACAGTGACGGCGTCGTCGAAGTCGCGCGCGGTTTCGCCGTCAATCGTGACGATGGGCAGGGCGCGGAAGTCGCGGCGGTGGCGAAGTTCCTGAGCAGGAATGACGGCGGGAATATCTTGCGCTTCTTCGAGCGTCGCGGCGGGAAAATGATGAGGCAGGTGAAACTTGCGAATGGTGATTTCGACATCGACGCCGAAGTCATCCTGTCGTCCGAGAATCTCCTTGACCCAACCGCGCGGATTTTGCGTAGGCGTAGGCCAGTCGGTGATTTCGACATCGACCACTACGCCTTCGAGATCCTCCCAAGTTGATGGTCGAGCGGCTTCGTCTCCGAGAACGCGGTCGACGGATCTTGGTAGCGCCGACGTCTCGCCGGCTTTTGCTGCCGCAGGCTCAGGGCCGAGAGTTTCCTGGCCTCCAGAGCGTGGGCGGGACGCCCCCGCGACAGCCGCCGGGGGCGGCGGCGCTACAACAGCGTTCGGGATCTCCAAACCTGCCGGAATCACTACATCCGTCGTGATCTTGCTGTCGATCGGCTTCACCGAATTGTGCCGGTTGCCGTAGTGAAAAATACCAACCACGGTGGGATGCGCGCGAACCACCGGCCTAACGATGCGACCCTCGGCGCGGCCGTCGGAACGAGTAGAAACGATGTCGACCAGTACGCGGTCGCCGTGCATGGCGTTGCCGATGGCGTGAGGTGGGATGAAGATATCCCCGCTCAGGCGCGATTTGAGAGCTGGACTTAGCGAGCTTGCGTCGGGAATGACAAAACCGAAACCATCGCGGTGCATGGTGAGGCGCCCGACCACGAGATTTTTCTCGTTTTTATTGGCAGCAGGTTGCGGCAGAGCGTAGCGGTCGGAATTAAGTTGAACCAATTCGCCTGCGGCCACGAGCTTTTCTAGATGCGCGTCGAGTTCTCCGCGAGCGTGGCCGTGCAAGCCGAGTTCGCGCACGAGTTGCTTGAACCCAGCAGAGCGCTTGGGCTGGCGGGCGATATGTTTCAAGATGGTCGAATCAGAAAGCATGGGGGAACCGTCGTTGGTCGCTGGTCGTTAGTCGTTGGCCAAAAACCCTTAGCCCCCAATCCTAACTTAACCCCTCGTCCTGAGCGGATTCGCCAACGATTAACGACTGAAGACGCTTCCTACCACGCATCTCCTCCGCCGCGCGGAGGCCAAGCGCCGAGCATGCGCCGGATCGTCGCGATCTGTCCGGTGTGATAGCTGTTGTGCGCCACCATCTGCCACAACACAGCCTCAAGCGTGCCGGCTAGCTTCTGATTACCCGGTTGCACGCTTTCGATCTGGCGCTGCATTTCTTGCGGAGAAGAATTCACCATCGCGGCGAAATCCGACAGCAATCCAGCGAAACGCTTTTTCAGGTTCTCCCAGTCCTGCTCACTTGCAGGCAAAGATGCGGGAGGAAAACTCTCGGAAGAATGTTCGGGATATGCAGGCCGCTCGCCGCGAATGCGGCGCAGTTCGTAATCCATCCAGTAATTCATGTGGAAGACGAGTTGCCCGATGGAGTGGGGAAAGCCTTCCATTTGGCGCACAGCCAGTTCATGGGAAAGATCCTCGACGCACGCAATCGGATCAGCGTGAGCGCCTTTGCCGCGAAGGAGTTCTGCGAGTGCTTGAGAAGACATAATGAGTCTTAGCGGCTCGCGGCAAAATACCTTTCTTCCAGAATCCTCCGGTGATGCAATTCATGTCCCGCAATGATGTAAGTCAGTCCCCGCACGGTCACTTCGTTCTTGTTGGCGATGCCCCGGCGCATCCATGCTGGTTCGTCGAGATAGCGCAGCAGCGACAGCGTAGCGCGCCGGACTGCGATGAAGTCTTCAATCAGATCGGCCAGAGAACTCCGGGCGAACGGGCCGTTGCGCACATAGTCGTCCTGCTCAAAGCCTTCGAGGGGCGTAGCGTCGCCGCGCGAAATGCGCAAGGCGCGGTAGGCGAAGACACGTTCGGTATCGCAGACGTGCCCGAGAACTTCTTTCGCGCTCCATTTGCCGGGGGCATAGCGGAAGTCGCCATCTTCTTCATCGCGCCCGCAGAGCAGCGTCATGGTCTCGCGGCGCTGCTGGTCCAGCGTGTTAAGAATGTCCTCGCCTTGGACGAGGGAAATATATCGCTCATAGTAAGGCGCATACTCGCCGGCTTGCGGACGCGCGATAACGAGGTTTGAAGGAGTGATCACGGCTGGTTCTGACATAATTGCTCTCCTGCGGCTGGATTCAACCTTGAGATGATCTGAGCCAAGAGCATACTCCGGCCGACTGTGGAACTGTTACACAACTGCATCATTTTCGGGAAACCTTACACGGTGAACAGTCGAAATGAGTACTCGGACGGTGCTGGCCGCAATCCACCGCAAGACACACAAGTACGTACCAAACTAGAAAACTTTGTTGAAAATAAAGGCTTTTCCACAGTGCTCAACTTGAGACGGCGGAGTACAATTCGATTTGGTCACGCAAGTGCGGCGCATGATCCCTAATCCCAACCAGGAAAGGAACTTTTCATCCATGTGGAAGCCGACGAATCAGCCTCAGACTCCCGGGCGGCCAGCCGAGCCGGAGCGTCCAACTATGTCTACCCCAAGCGCGCCAGCGGCGATGGCAAATGAAGCCGTCGCGCCCCGTCCTTCGGTAGGCGCTACTACTACAACGGCGGACCAGGCCACCATCGGCAAGTCGCTCGTCATCAAGGGCGAAGTGACTGGATCGGAATCGCTCTATATCGACGGCCGCGTGGAAGGCTCGATCAGTCTGGCGGGCAACCGCGTCACGATCGGACGGAACGGCGTAGTCGCAGCCAACATCAACGCCCGCGAGATCGTCGTGCTCGGAAAAGTGCGCGGCAACCTGACCGCCAGTGATCGCGTCGACATTCGCAGCGACGGCTCGCTCACCGGCGATGTGGTCGCAGCCCGCATTTCGATTGAAGACGGCGCCTACTTCAAGGGCGGCATCGACATCCGCAAAGGCGGCCAGCCCACGCAGGCGCAGACGCAAACCAAGCCCAACGGCAAGGATGAGATCGTCCCGGCGTCCGAGCCGGCGGCGGTTGGGGCGCGCGCGTAGGTTTGCTGCAAAGGCTTTCGCGGTTTTGGAGAAAAGATCAGCGGCGGAGTTCGCAGAGAATGCGAATGTCCGCCGCTTTGTTGTTGCCACTCTTAGGGTTGTGTTCCCGCTCCCATAATCTCCTTGCTCTCGCCTTCCGCCACTGCGGGATATGCTGTCTTGCGCCGCCGCAGGTCGTTAGGCAATTGCGAGCGCAAGAGCCACAAGCCCACGGCAGTCGCGGCGCCCCAGGTAACCGAAATTAATCCCAGCTGAAGCAAATCATTCACGCGGCTGCCCTGGCCGGAAAGAATCGGCGTCACGCTCTTCACGACTTCCAGGCTGATGCCGCCCGCGATGACCCCAACCAGCGCCGACTTTCCCAACTCATCCCAGCGCAGCGTCCCGAGCGAAACCAGTTTGCGATAGTGCAGCAGCCAGGCCAGCGCCAGCAGATTCGCGCCGATGCCGATATCGGACGCGAAGGCCAAGCCGACCACTCCGTATTTGTGAAAGAGCAGCGAATACACGGGGAGCGAGGCGCTCGTGATCACCGTGACTGCGACCATCGGTGTGAGAGTGTCTCCGGCAGCATAGAAGGCGCGGGCGTAAAGTCCCTGGGCGGACCACAGAGCCAGCGAAAGCGAGAACCAGAAAAAATATACGGCAGTGGTCTCGGTGTCGGAAACCGTGAAGCGCCCGCGGCGGTAGACCAGATCGATCAGCGGAAAGGCGGCCGCCATCATCCATCCCGTGGCCAGAAAAGATGCGGCAGAGACGCGGTAGACGGAATCGTTCACAGTCGTCGCAAAGTCTTTCAACCGTTTCTCATTGAACAGGCGCGCGAAGAATGGAAGAGAAGCCTGTCCCGTGGCCTGTCCGAGCACAGCGATCGGCACTGCGAATAACCGCTTCGCATAATTGAGGCGGGCAATGTCGCCCACGCCGCTGGAGGCATAGTGGCGGAGAATCCAATCATCAGCGGTGACCAAAGACACGCCAAGCATGAGCGGGATAGACAACTTCACCCACTCGCGGAAGGCGGGATTGCTAACGTCGAACGATGGACGATAGCCCGTACCGATGCGCACGGCGCCAATCACGCTGGCCAGAAACGGTCCCACCACCGCTCCCGCGAGCGCGCCATAGGCTAAAGATGAAATCCCGAAGCGGCGTCCCCCGATCATGCCTCCGGCAATGATCAGAAGGTTGTAAAGCAGCGGCCCGAAAGCTGGAAAGAGAAAAAGCCGGTGCGACAACAGAACAGCGGAGACGACTCCACCCACATAAAAAAAGATCTGCGCCGGAAGCAAGATACGCGTGAGATGGACGGTGAGTTCCACCTGCGCCGGCGAGAAGCCGTGAAACATCCACCGAACAAATTGCGGCGTAAAGATTTCGGTGATGATGGTGCCCACGATCATTACGGCCGACATCACTGTGATGACCACGGAGAAAGTCTTCTGCGCGTCGGTGTCGCGCTTTTCCGCCAGAAACCGCGTGTAGATCGAGATGAAAGTTATCGAAGCCGCGCCGCCGGCTACGATGTAGTTCAACCAATCGGGCAACGTGAAAGCGGCGACGTAGGCGTCGGTCTGCGGTCCGGCGCCGAAGGCATAGGCAATATAGGCCTCGCGAATGTAGCCCACCACTCGCGACAGCATGACCGCCGCCATCAGTAACACTGTGGCCGAAAAGGCCGTGTGTTGGTGCGACGGGCGAAAGAACCGAAGAAGTCTGGTCATGGGGCGCAGATTTACGCTGATAATGCCGGGCCTTGCCCGTAGCAGCATAAATTTCCCTCAAAGCCTACCAGAGGCCGGTAGGGACGACAGAGTTTATCGCTCGGATCAGACCGGGATTGTTCCTTTATTGATAATGCCGCTGAAGATATCGCTTCAAACGCCGCAATCTCTGACGCAGGTCGTAGTACTCCGTGATGGGCCGGTCATCGCTCAGGGCCGGGGTCGCGGGAGATGCCGCAATAAGTTGATCGATGGGCATTTCGTTGTCCATGAGGCTGGCGAATTGACCCTCTGCACTCGGCTCGGGACCCCACTCCACGAAATCAGTGGCGGCGAGAGCTGGAAGGCGCTGAGCCAATTGATTCGCGGTGCGATCCGGCAACCTCCGATCGCTGGCGAGAAAATGAAATCCCCAACCTTCTTCAGACGTGAACACCCGGACAAAAGGGAACGAACGACGCAGAGCGAGTGCCACCGCCGCTAAATCCTCCGCGTCGCCATAGGGTATCCACTGCTGCAGGATGCCCCCGGGACGAAGATGCTGCCGGACGATGGAATAAAAATCCACGGAATACAGCAGGCTGGAAGCGGCGGCCTCCACCGGCGGCGGAGGATCGATCGTGATCACGTCGTATTGCTGCACTGTACGCTCCAAATAGCGGCGGCCATCGTCGATTACTATGTGGGATAAAGGAGAATTCAGAATGTCGGGTCCATCGTTGTGGAAATAACCGAATAAGCGAGGAACGCTGGGAATCAGCTCCACCGCAGTGACGGGAATCGCCCAGGAGCGCGCCGACCGAAAGGTGGTTCCCATGCCAAAGCAAATCACCAGGGCATCCTGCGGAGGACGGTCCAGAAAAGCCAAGGGAAAATGTGCCATCGTTTTCGTAATCGGAGTCAGCCCAGTCATCCCAATGCCGTTGACCAGCAACTGCCTGTGCATGCCCGTTCCGGTCGCGATAACGGTGGCAGTGGAGTCCCGCAGTTCCGCGCCGTTTTTGTTGTACAGCCCTTCATAATCCGTACTCACCAGGAAGAGAGCTAACGCCACCGGCAATAATAGATAACTGGTGCGGGGTGCGAAACCATGCGCCGGTCCGGAGAGACGGGCAAAGCGAACGCGGCCGACGCCAATGATTAACCATGGCAACGACAAGAGCAGTAGAGCCCAGCGCTCGCTGATCCACGGCAGAAGTAGGAAGCCCGCCAGCAGCGGACCGAAAATACAACCCAGAACGTTCACCGCGTATGCCCTCCCCGCCCTGGCGGGATCGCCACCCGCCCAGCGGTCGACCAGCATGGGCGTCAGAAAACCGAGCAAGGTCGTGAAGGGCGCGATGCCCAGCAACAGCCGCAGCCCCCAAGGTAGGGCAAGGTGAGGGCTGGCTGTTATGAGGGGCAATAAACCGGCGAGAGCCAGTGGACTCCAGAGCGCAGGACTTTCCTGATCTTCTCGCCTGCTCCAACGTCGGTAGAGGCGCGATCCGAGAAAGGTCGCCGCCAAGTAAGTGGCTAGGATTGCGGCGAACGCATATACCATGGTTCCCAGATAGGGCGTGAACTGACGGATCCACACCACTTCCATGCCCATGCTCGTCAACCCTGTAGCGAACAACAAGGAGAGCAGCGATCCTCCGCCGGTTGCAATCGGGACACGAGCAGTCCTGGTTTGCTGAGATTCTCTAACTATACCCAGCGCCACCGTTCGGGACACGATTACTGCAAGAATTGCGATCGCAACGTTGCAGGCAGCTCCGACCTTCAGGGTCCCATGAAATCCGAGCAACTCGATCAAAAACAGGGGGAGAAGCGTTCCCGCTACTGCGCCCGCCACGTTGGCCGTGTACAGATAGCTAAACGACCGCGCCGATTCCTTCGCAAACGCTGATTCGATGGCCAGCATACCCACTGGAATGGTCGCGCCCATCAATGCGCACCAGGGCATCAACGTGAGGGCAACCCAGACGGCAGAGATGAGGTAATACTCCGCGGAAGAGGTTGATCCCAGCCGCTCCAACAGGCCGTGCCCCAAACGAAGCTCATACGGAACGAGGAGGCTGGAAGCGCCGATCAGCAGTTCGATCCCAGCGTAAAGACGAAGGGTGGGGAAGCCGATTTTCTCTTCACGACGGCGGATCCACCACCCGCTGACCCACGACCCAAGCCCAAGTCCGGCCATGAAAACCGACAGCACAATCGAAACCATCGCGGTGGTGACGCCGAACTGCGCCATGGACAAGCGCAGCCAGACCAGTTCGTAGAGGACGCTGCAAAACCCCGAGATGAAGAAAAAGATGAAATACCAAACCATGAGGGCGCTCCTAAATCGCATTAGCCTCTCGGACTGGGAATCTAAACACACGCGTGCTGGAACCGGCAAGGCGTTTCATGATCGGGCTGACTTCCAGCGATAACGATCTGTGGATTAAAGACTTGCCGGTTGATCTTGAGTTGAGACGCGTTTGATACGCAGTGCATTGCACCAACCTGCAATCCACGACACAGTGGCCTTCGAACCATCACAGTGCGAAACTCGGAGGCAGATATGGCAAGGCATCTCGTGACAAGTCCCAGTTCCCAAACCATGGCGGAATTCTGCGAACAGGTAAACCCGCGCGTGCTGCTGGAGATGAGGCGCGCGCAGACGGTCCCGGAAATGCGGCGCATCCAGGAAAGTTGGGTAGCGGCAGCCGAGAAACGCGCGCTGGTCTGGCTAGCCGCACGCACGCCACAATGGATCAACTCCGATCATCTGACCGCATTAGGGCTGTTGGCGCAGATCGGGGCGGGCGTCTGCTACGCGCTGGCTGCGCGGAACCGGTATGCGCTCCTCGGAGTGATCGGGTGCCTGGGGCTGAATTGGCTTGGCGACTCGCTCGACGGGACGCTGGCACGGGTTCGGCAGCAACAGCGTCCGCGCTACGGCTTTTATGTCGATCACATGGTCGATAGCTTCGGCTCCCTCGCGTTAACGGGAGGCCTCGCCATGTCCGGCTACATGCATCCCTGGATCGCGATGGGCCTGCTGATCGCTTTCCTCATGCTTTCGATTCAGTCCTATCTTGCGACCCAGGCGCTGGGAGAATTCCGGCTCTCTTTCTGGCGCTTCGGGCCCACTGAACTGCGCATCCTGCTGGCTGTGGGCAACTTGGCTCTGCTGTGGAAACCGCGCGTGCATTTTCTCGGTGGGGATTACAGGTTGTTTGATGTGGGGGGAGCGATTGGTCTGACTGGAATGTCGCTGATGGTGGTCTGCTTCACGGTACAAAACACAATGCGACTCTATCGCGAAGAGAGGATCCCAGGTTGAGCGGCGGGGTGATTGGAATGTCGCGCAGGGCTCGGCACCGACACGTCTTGCGCTGGTTGAAGTTCAACGCCGTTGGCGCGCTCGGGATCGCGGTGCAGTTGGCTGTGTTATTCGGCCTGAAGAGTGGCTTCCATCTCAACTATCTGCCGGCGACAGCGCTGGCCGTGGAAGCGGCGGTCCTACACAACTTTCTCTGGCACGAGCGCTACACCTGGGCGGACCGGGTGCAGCCATCATGGCGAGAATCGTCGCCGAGGCTGCTGCGTTTCAATCTGACCACGGGAGCAGTTTCGATTCTCGGCAATCTGGCACTGATGGAGTTGCTGGTTGATCTCGGCCACATGAACTTTCTCCTAGCAAATGGCGCCGCCATTGTGGTGTGCTCGCTCTTGAACTTTGTGGTGAGTGATCGAATTGTGTTTTGCTTGCCATCGAAGCGAGGAAGTCAGAGTGAAAGCGTGACTCAGTAGCGCGGCGGAATCACCGTCAACGGCAAGAGTGCCCGCTCCCCAGGGGCTATCCAATCTTCAGTACAACCTTCCCATAATTCTTCCCTTCCTGTAGCAGCTTGTAAGCTTCTACCGCACGCTCGAAGGGAAAGACTTGACCGATCACCGGAGCGAGCTTGCGTTGCGCGATCCATTCGGAGAGCCGTCTCCATGCCGGTTCCATGATCTCGCGCTTTTGCGAAAGATAAGTCAGCCACAATCCCTGAATGCTGGCTGACTTCGCGTAGAGCGCCCGCACATCGAGCTGCGGCGGCTTGCCGGTGGCGGTGCCGTATTGGATGACGCGTCCGAAGTCGCGCAGGCAGCGCAGGCTTTTCGCGGTGTGCTCGCCGCCCAGCATTTCGAAGACGGCATCCACTCCTTCGCCGCGAGTGAGGTTCCTTACGACTTCTTCGTAATCGTTCCGCTTATAGTTGATGCCATGCTGCAAGCCGAGTTCTTTCACTCGCGCCAGCTTTTCGTCGGATGACGAAGTGCCGTACATCTCAATGCCGAGTAGGCGTCCGATCTGCACGGCCGCGGTGCCCACGCCTCCGGCAACAGCATGGATCAAGACACGATGAGTGCGTCCGGCGGCAGGAGCTTCGGTCATGCCCGCCTGCCAGTAGCCCAGATATGCGGTGAAGTAATTCACCGGGAAAGCTGCGGCTTGTTCGTCCGACCAGTGCTCCGGGACAGGCCAGAGCATGTGAGGATAAGCTGCGACTCTCCCGGCGAAGGCCCCCCACTGGATGTAGCCCATCACGCGGCGTCCGCTGCTCTCTTCCACGCCCGAGAATTCGCGGCCGGCAACCAGCGGCGGTGGCGGCGTACCCGGATAGCCGCCTTGCGTGGTCATGAAATCGGCAAAGTTCAAACCACCGGCAGAAACACGCACCAGTGTTTGTCCCGCTTTCAGCGCGGGTTCAGGTGTCTCTTGAATAGCGAGCGCGTCCGGACCGGACAGGCTGGTGATGACTAGCGCTTTCATAGCCCAAAGTCTAGCAGGGGACGTGGCGAGGAATTGAACTCTACTCGCAGGCTATCTCCCGGACGAGAAATGAAGGTGGACCCTGGTGAGGTTGAATCCAGCAGAACTGAATCCCAACTCACAGGGTCCACCTTCCCGGACAAATCGGCCGCTGCGTTGTTTACATCACGTTGTTTACATCACAACGAACAGGGCGATCCGAACGCCGGGGTGGAACAAGTCAAAGAGAAAATACTCGCCATCAACGTAGTCGACGTAAAGGTCGTCGGTGTAGGCCCATTCCGCCGGCCAAGCGTCGACGAATTCAAAGGTGTAACCGCTATATTGAAATTGCGGCTGGCCCTGTACGATCACCGTGCGCGCGTTGAAATGATGTTCGTGGCCGAAGCTGGCCCGGAACTTTTCGTCCGGAATGTGACCGCTTTTGCCAGCTGGCCGGGCATGGTCGCCGCGCGCCTCCGGGCGCTCCTGCCCCTGCTGGTTACGCTCGCCGCGCATTTCCGGATGCTCTTGCTTGTCCTTCTCTGGCATGGCCTGCTGGCCGGACTGTTCCTGATCCCGTTTCGGTTCCTGCTTTTCCATCTGCCGATCTTGCTGCTTACCCTGGCGTGGGGGTTTGGCTTCGTCTTGTTTTTTGGGCTCTTCCTGACGGGCCGGTTTCTCTTCCTGTTTCTTTTCCTCTTGGGCAAAACCAAGCGCTGCGCTTCCGACCAGAGCCGAGAGCAAAGCCAAATTCAGCAATCGCGTAGCTCGCATGAGCATCCTCCTTGGGCCATCATCTTGGATGGCATATTCATCTCCCTGAATGCTCTTTCAGCAGTTCGCGGGACGTGCTTGAGATGCGGACGTGGTTAAGGCAGATGTCGGGCAAAACTGTAAAGTAGAAGCGGAAACGCTGTAGGGTTCCTGAGTTGGAGGGGAACAGTCTCTTTAGTTTTCCTGGTTTTTAACCTTCCGGTATATACTTTTGGCGTTGGTTTAATGAGGTTCCTTCCGGCCGCGCCTCCATGGGCCGGAACGGGGCGTACATTCATCCCCCTTATTCTTGCGCGCCCCGCATGCTGATTTGCCGATTCCCGCCCGGGGCGGCGAGGAACTGGCACCGGTGCAAGTAGCTAGATCTCTGCCGCGCTTGCATTGGGGGAGGTTCTATTGTGGATTTAATTCTTGTACGTCTTCTTTTTGTAGCTGTAGTTTCAGTTACTTGTTATGTAATTGCTCCGTTCGGACGGTCTCAACCTGTGGATGCCGGTATCGGCGCACTGGTGGGGGCAGCCATTGTCCTGTTCGAGTGGAAGCTACGGGCGGTGAGCCTGAAGCGGCTGATCGGAGCCGCGATCGGGAGCATCCTCGGAATCTGCGGAGCTTATCTCTTTGCGCTGGTGATTCGCAGTAGTGTGCCTGCCGGCAATACCCAAAGCTTCTTGCAAATTCTGGTGATGCTGTTAATGGCCTATGTAGGCCTGATCGTGGGTGCGAGCAAGGGCGACCTGCTGAACCTGGCGGCGCTGGGAGGAATATTCGGCGGCGAGAAGCAGGGCAAGAAGAGCTACAAGATCCTCGACACCAGCGTCATCATCGACGGCCGCATTGCCGACATAGCCGAGACCGGCTTTCTCGACGGCATCATCGTCACCCCTCAGTTTGTGTTGCGCGAACTGCAATTGGTCGCCGACTCGGCCGATTCGCTGAAGCGCAACCGTGGCCGCCGCGGTCTGGATGTTCTGCAGCGTCTTCAGAAAATGGCCACCCTATCGATCCAAATTGTAGAGGACGACTTCCCCGCCGTCCGCGAGGTCGACCTGAAGCTCATCGAACTGGCCAAGGTGTATGAGGGCAAGATCATCACCAACGACTTCAACCTTAACAAGGTCGCGCAGTTGCAGGGCGTCGCGGTGTTGAACATCAACGAACTGGCAAACTCGCTTAAGCCCATCGTGTTGCCGGGCGAGATCATGAAAGTTTTCATTCTGAAAGAAGGCAAAGAATATAACCAGGGTGTGGCTTATCTGGATGATGGGACCATGGTCGTCGTCGACAACGCACGAAAGATGATTGGGAAGACCATCGACGTGTCGGTCACTTCGGTTCTGCAAACGACGGCTGGAAAGATGATCTTCGGCAAATGGGATGAACGCGCCTTCGGCCGAACAATGGTAGCTGTGCCGCCGGCAACTCCAGTCGTCTCCGGTACGGCAGTGCCTGTGACGGTTGTGCCAAATACACTGCTGGAGAGCAAACCCCAACCTTAAGCCGGGGCCGCAAGGCAATCTGCCGCCGGGCACGCTGAAGCCGCCGAGAGATTTAGCCATATTTGGGCCCGGCGATCTCGGCGCGCTCCGCCGATAGAATTTCTGCATTTGAACTCCTGACCACCACACTCGTATACTGACTCCCCGCTATGAAGGTCGTAGTGATCATTCCGGCTGCAGGGTTGGGAACGCGCATGGCTCCTGTCGCCGCCGGCACTAAGAGCAAACAGAAGAAAACGGCGCCTTCCAAGCAGTTCACCGAACTGGGCGGCACGCCCATTCTCATCCACACGCTACGAGAGTTTGCCGCGGTGGAGGCGGTGAGCGAGATCTGGATTGCTCTGCGGGAAAACGAGATTGCCGGCTTTCGCGCGCGGCTGCAAAGCCAAGCGAAGGACGTGCTGAAGAAGAAAGTGGAACTTGTGGTCGGCGGCGAGCACCGCCAACAATCGGTGGAGAACGCCCTGAACGCTGTGGTCGCGGCACCAGATGATATTGTTCTGGTACACGATGCGGTGCGTCCCTTTGTGACCGGAGAGATTATTCAGCAGGTCATCGATGCGGCGGCCAAGTATGGTGCTGCGATTGCCGGCCTGCCCGCGGTCGATACGGTGAAGCAGGTTGAGCGAACGGCGGACGGCGCGTTGGTGAAGGCTACGATTCCGCGCGCCGGCATTGTGTTGGCACAGACTCCGCAAGGCTTTCGCTACGGCGTAATCAAGAAAGCCTTCGATGAAGCCGCGGCGGATGGATTTCTCGGCACCGATGAAGCGTCACTTGTCGAGAGATCTGGACACGACGTGGCAGTGGTGATGGGATCGCCGAGGAACATCAAGATTACTGCGCCAGCCGACATGGAACTGGCGGAGTTCTATTTACACTGCGCGGATCGGCACTGACCCGCAATGCCAACGACTAACGACAAACGACCAACGACTCGCATCGGTTACGGATTCGACTCCCATGAATTCCAGCCAGGGATTCCGCTGAGGATTGGCGGAGTTGTGCTCGCGCATGACAAGGGACTGGGCGGGCACTCTGACGGCGACGTGTTGCTGCATGCCATCACTGACGCATTGCTTGGCGCTGTCGCTGCGCCTGATATTGGAGCGCTGTTTCCGCCGTCTGATCCGAAGTGGAAGGGCGAGGATTCAGTTGTATTCCTGCGAGAGGCGCTTAAGCGCGTACATGATGCGGGATATGGCGTGGCGAACATGGATGCCAGTCTGATTCTTGCAGCTCCTAAAATTGGACCGCAAGCGGCGAGGATTCGCGGGCGCGTGGCTCAGTTGCTGGGAGTACATATCGACTGCGTGGGATTGAAGGCGAAGACTCCAGAAGGGTTGAATCTCGAGAACACTGCGATCGCTCACGTGGTGGTATTGCTGGAGAAGCTTGCACTTCCAAAAGCGCGGCGTAAGGCGAAGAAGTCTTGAGTTACTTCGGCCGGGCTTCGGCGGCATTGATCAATGCTCGGAAGATGGCGCGAGAGGGCTCATCAAGATCGACGGAGCGCTCGGGATGCCATTGCACGGCAAGTACGAAGTGATCCGCAGTGGTTCCTTCCAGGGCTTCGATGATTCCATCTTCCGTGCAGCGGGCCGAGATACGCAGGCCGTGGCCGATGGCGTCGGCTGACTGGTGATGGGAGGAGTTCACCGGGATTACGAGCTTTCCCTCAGCGGCTAAAGCCCTATTCTCATTAAGCCCCTTATCGGCACCCTTCGGCGCGCTTCGCTTGCTCAGGGCAGGCTCAGAACTTAAGCCGTGCCCTTCCCGATCTTTCCCGTTCAGAATTTCCTCTAACTTCGAGCCGCCATCAATTTCAACGGCGTGCGCGATTGCGACTGTCTTTCCGGCTTCGTGATTGACGCGGGTGCGCAAGTCTTCTGGGAGGAAATCGGGGATGTGTTGGATCAGCGATCCGGAGCGGTAGACGTTCAGGCTCTGAAGGCCGTAGCAGATGCCGAAGACGGGCTTGCGCAGATTGTAAGCGTCTTCGAGAAGGAGGTTGTCGACGGCATCGCGACGCGGGTCCGCGGCGGCGGTGTGAGGGGATCGCGGGGCGCTGAATCGGGCAGGATCGACATCCGCGTTGCTGCCGGGCAGGAGGACTCCGTCGCAGCGCTCGATGATGCTCGCAACTTCTGCTGGCGTTCGATCAAGCGGGACGCGGACCGGCTCACCCCCTGCTAGCGCGATGGCGCGCTCGTACTGCGGGATCGACCGCTCGGCGTACTCGTGGTCGACTGAGTGCGGCATGGGAATGGCGATGCGGGGCGGCATGAATTCGATTGTAGCTGTCGATGGAGGATAGCGGCAGGGGGTCGGGACGCCGCGCTTCGCTTGACGGGACAGCCGAGGCGGCTGTCCCTACATGATTTTAGGAATCAGCTTAAGCGTTCAATGGAGTTCAGGGTCTTGGATTGGCGATAGTGGCGGATCTCCATGGCTAACGCGAGCACGAAGATGATGCTGCCGGCGACCACGGCTGCGGGTAGCGCGATCAGACGGTAGGCGATGGTCATGTTGGGATTGACATGGCGCAACGCCGAGAGGATGACTAAGCCGGCGATGCCGAGGAGCAGGCTGGCGGCAAATGCGATCAGCGTGCCGATGAAGGTGACCAGCAGCACCCGGATAGGAATCGCATACCAGCGAGGCGGACGCGGGGTGGGCGGCATGACTCTAGGCTACACCAGCGTCTGGAGCGCAAGTCAAAGGCAGCAGGCAGGAGTGCCCGCTTCACACGAGGCCTTGCCGGCAGGCGTTAGTGTATAAAAGATCAAGAATGTCACAGGCAGCGCCAGCTATCACGCGGAGTCCGGCGGATGTGGTCCGAATGACGCCGGTTGCGCAGGCGGGGAATGGGATTTGCTACGCCGCGGCGGGGGAAAGTTCTGTCAGCGCGCTTGATTTGGAGCGGATGATTGCGGCGGTGCCGGGCAAGATAGCCGCGTCGCTGAAGCGCAAAGCCTATTACTTTGTGCCGCTGACGGTGAGCCAGGGGGAGGAAGTTTTGATTGCAGACCGCTATGATGTCGCGCTCAGCGACAATGCGGTTTGCCATCGCAATCTGAACCTGGGCGATTCACAGTGCGTTTTTATTTCGACGCGGCTGAGTGATGACAAGTTTTCCGTGGCGTTTGAGTTCTACATCAACGTGGGGCACGCCCTGGTGGAGATTGCTGGAGTGTCGCACGACTTCAGCGAGCTGGCCTGGAAGCAGGTGGAGGCCGGAACGCGTGGAGAGACTTCGCTGGATGCCTGGGAAGCGCGCAAGCTGGCTACAGCGGGCGGTCCCGATGCGGAGCGATTTAAGAACGAGTACTTCGAGGCTACGTTTTCGGACACCATCTCGATTTACCTGCTCTCGCTTTATCTGGATGTGGATTACTACGATCTGCGAGAACGGGATTATCCGCTGCTGGCGCCCTCGGCTCTCGCCGAGCGGCTGAGGAAAGTAGCGGAATTGTTTCCGGCGAATCCGGGGTATGAGTTCGCGGTGTTGTATAAGCGGAGAAGTTGAGAGCTAGATTCTTTCGCCACGGATCTGCACGGATTTCACGATATAACCCCTGCAGTCGGTTTTTATGTGCTGCCCGCAGTGGCGGGTGAGGGCGCCCGCCCTACACTTCATTATTTGTTTCCGATCACAAAATTTATTGTGGTGGGCTGATTGGCGTTTACTGTGACTGATTTCTCCCACGTCTTTGGTTCGCTGAATACAGGACGTTGCACACTTCTTTCGGTTAGAACGTCGTAGGCCTGCTCTTTGCCGGTGAGGCCCCAGCCTTCATGCCAGGCGACGATTTGATACGTCCCGGCAGGCACACCGGTGAATTCGAAGCGTCCGCTTTCATCGGTGACGGCGTAGTAGGGATGCTGCACAACCATCATTTCGGCGTTCATCCAGACGTGGCCTCCGTTGCAACGGAGGTTAACCAGACCGGGCGTCGACATATTACGGGAACTGATTTGGTTGGGGAAAGGGAAAGGCAAATTGTAGGTGGCCGCTCCGTCCATATGAATGGTGTGCAGAGTGGCATCGGAGCTTTGCATTTGCAGCGCCGCGTCCTGCGGCACGAGAAGAATGTGCGGGACGTAACGGCAGTGCTTCTGGTCGAGGTGCCGGCGCTGCTCGGGAAGTTCCAGAGCTTTGCCGGCTGAGATGTTTTTGAGATAGACGATGGTGTTGGCGACGCCACCTTCCGGTCCGACGATAAGGCGCTCGAGGCTGACGGTTTTATTGCCCTCGGGGGCGCAGATCTGAGGATCCTTTGTGATTGGAAAATCCAGGGCATGAGGTACTGGTCCGGACCATTTGATGGAGCCGGAGATGGTTCCACCATCGGCAACAGAGATGACTTTGTAGTTGCTCTGCGCGGCGACGATGGTGCTAGCTGCCAGCAGGGAAACCAGTAAACAGCGAGTGATTACATTCCGCATCTGTAGAACCCCTGAAAGCCCACCGCCCGTTGCTTGCGGCTTGCGAGACGCGATGCAACGCGGGCTGAAAATTGGGATCTCTCAACTTGCTTGTCCGCACTCCACGTCTTGCACCCAACTTGCAGGATTGCGCTCAAAGGGGCCGCTTAGGGGCGGGAAGCGCTCGGGTTTGCGGTCTTACAGGATTCCAGCGGGAGGACCGTTACCGGTTCGTGATTGGAATCACATGATTAGGGTGCGCTCAATTGCAGTAGGGGTCGAGATTACCAAAGTGGTGTATCGGGCGGGGACATGGATGGTTTTGCCAGCAACGGGCATCGGCCAGGATCGGCAACGCATGGTCTCTCATCCGGATGGCTTACAATCTTGCTTCCATGAGAGTACAGGTCCGATCCTTCGCGAAAATTAATCTTGGACTGAGTATTGGTGCTCTCCGCCCGGATGGCTTTCATGAGCTTTTGACCGTCTATCAGACGATTGGGCTGCACGATCTGATTCACGTGAATGTTGAGCGTGGGACGGGGATTGAGATTCGATGCGCCGATCCGAGAGTTCCGAAAGATGAATCGAATACTTGCTATCGCACCGTTGAGAAGGCGATGCAGGGTTTGGGTGCGAAGGGCCGAGTTGTCGTTGATATTGAGAAGCGGTTGCCGGTGCAGGGCGGGATGGGTGGGGCTTCGTCGAATGGGGTGGCTGCTGTGATCGGGCTGGAGCTGGCGCTAAAGAAGAGTTTGGCAGCAGAGGAGCGGTTGCGGATTGCAGCGGGGGTGGGGTCAGACTTGCCGCTTTTTCTGGTGGGCGGGACGGTGTTGGGCGTGGGGCGTGGGGATCAGGTTTTCCCGCTGGAGGATTTGCCAGCTTTACATTGCGTGGTGGTGACGCCGGAGGTGGGGGTTTCGACGCCGAGGGCGTTTGCGGAGTGGGATCGGAGGCGGGGGCTAAAGCCCTTTTCCTCAATGGAGACTGACGCGGCGCTGAAGCGCCGCTCTTCCACGGTGCTACCAACTTCTGTTGCGCCCCAGAGAACTGCCGGGCTTCGCCCGGCCTGGACGGGCAAGAGTGCCCGTCCCCACACACGCAGCGCAGATACACGAGTCGGAAAATTGACGCTCACCGCGGCATCCGATAGAATGGTTAAGCTTGGCCGAGGGTTTTCGGCGTGGCTGGGCGAGATGTACTCCGGTGCTCCTTCTAGAAGGGGCCGGCGCGAGAATCCACTTCTCGAGCTTGTCCGGGCCGGGATCAAGAACGACTTTGAAGAAGTCGTCTTTCCTGAGTATCCCGAGCTGAGTGAAGGTAAGAGTGCGCTGGAGCGCGCGGGAGCGAAGTATGCCTCGTTGTCGGGCTCCGGGTCCACATTGTACGGGCTGTTCGCCTCGAAAGAGGCGGCACGCGCGGCCGTGGCGAAACTGCGAAAGCAGGGGTGGACAGCGCAGGCGACGGTGACGCTGCCGCGGCGGGAGTACTGGAAGAAAATGTTGGGTTAGGCGGCGGTCTGGCGAATTTTTGATTGTTGATTTTGGATTGATGATTGACAATGAAAGTGTTGACCGGCTTCGGTCAACAATCACCAATCCAAAATCAACAATGGCTTACTGGGCCGTCGACTAATGGTAGGTCAAGTGCCTTTGGAGCACTTTGTCTAGGTTCGAATCCTAGCGGCCCAGCCAGAAAAAGCAGCTTTTAGCTGTTAGCCTTTAGCTCTTAGTTTGTGGTTGAGAGCGCAAGGTTTTCGCTAAGGGCTAAAGGCAAAAAGCTCATATGGCTACTTTGGTGACGCCGACCGAGAAAGTAGAGAAGGTGGAAAAGAACGTTCCCCCTACGCCTGAGGAGAAGTCCGACCGCAAGCAGCGGCCGCGGGTGGATGAGAAGTTCAAGATTTTCAGCGGAACGGCAAACGAGCCGCTGGCAGACGAAGTTTGCCACTTTCTTGGGATGCAGCGGGGGCAGGCGCAGGTGATCCGCTTCGCCGATGGCGAGGCGTATGTGCAGATTCAGGAGAATGTTCGTGGCTGCGATGTGTTTGTGATGCAGCCGACTTGCCGCGCCGCGCACAAGGACGGCTCGAAGAGTACCAGCGTGGACGAGCACCTGATGGAGTTGTTGCTGATGATCGATGCGCTGAAGCGCGCGTCGGCACGGCGCATTACGGCGGTGATGCCTTACTTCGGATATGCGAGGCAGGATCGAAAAGACAAGCCGCGCAGTCCGATCTCTTCGAAGCTGGTAGCGGATTTGCTGACTACTGCGGGCGCGCACCGGGCGCTGATTGTAGATTTGCATACGCCACAGTTGCAGGGATTTTTTAACATCCCGGTGGATCATTTGTTCGCTTCGCCGGTGCTGGTCGATCATTTCCGCAAGCTGAATTTACCGAACTTGACCGTGGTTTCGCCGGATGCCGGCGGTGTGGAGCGGGCAAGGTTTTTCGCGAAGAAGGTGGATGCGGCGCTGGCGATTGTCGACAAGCGGCGCGTGGAGATGAACGTTGCCGAAGTGATGCACGTGATCGGCGATGTGAAGGGGCGGACCTGCTTGATCATCGACGACTTGATCGATACGGCGGGCACGCTGGTAAAAACGGCGACGGCGTTGATGGAGAATGGCGCGACTGAGGTCTATGCATGTTCGTCGCACGCTGTGCTGTCGCATCCGGCGGTACAAAATATTGCGAAGTCGGTGATCCGCGAAGTGGTGGTGACCAATACGATCCCGTTGACGGAAGAGGCGAAGCAGGAGCCGAAGATCCGGGTGCTTTCGATTGCGGGATTGATTGGGCGGGCGATCCAGGCAAATCACGAAGAGACTTCGGTGAGTAAGTTGTTTATTTGAGCTCGGTGGAAACCGAGATCCTTCGGCGACAATAAACTGTCGCCTCAGGATGACAATGCCTTGGGAATATTTTTAGAAGGAAGCGAAATTATGGCGACTACGATTGAGCAAAATGTTTTAGAAGCGCAAGAGCGCCAGGCCGGGACGAAGAACCATGCCCGGCGTGTCCGGCGTGAGGGCAAGATTCCCGCAGTGGTTTACGGAGCGGGCAAAGATGCGATGCCGGTGAGCGTCGATCCGCGGCATGTATTGCGCATTCTGCGCTCCGACAGCGGTCACAACACGATTTTCGATCTGGCCATGAATGGCGGCGAGAAGACCAAGGCCATGATCGTGGATTGGCAATACGAGCCGATCAAAGGCCATCTGCTGCATATCGATTTGAAGCGCATCGCCATGGACAAGGCGCTGAAGGTCAGCGTGCCGATCATGCTGCAAGGCGTTCCTGCCGGCGTGAAAACCGAGGGGGGCATTCTCGAACAGATGCTGCGCGAAGTGGAGATCGAGTGCCTGCCGGGAGATATTCCGAGCCATATCGATGTCGACGTCAGCGAGCTTACGTTCGGCAAGGTGCTGCGCGTATCGGATTTGCCGCACAATCCTAAGCTGAAGTTCCTCTCGGATGCGAACCAGCCTGTAGCCCACGTAACCAGCGTGAAGGAAGAAGTTGTTGCCACGCCGGAAGCGGTGGCGGCGGAAGCCGGAGCGACTCCGGCCGAGCCCGAAGTTATCAAGAAGGGCAAGGCGGAGGTCGAAGGAGAGGGCGAAGCTCCAGAGGCGAAGCCGGAAAAGGGAGAGAAGAAAGCCGAGAAGAAGGAGAAGAAGTAACTCTGTGGCCGAGAGTCGCCTCACTTGGCTCGGCTGGACCCTTCGGCTTCGCTCAGGGCAGGCTCACGAGGCGGCTGTCCCCACGCGGCTCGGGATGGCGGCGTGAAACTGATTGTTGGTCTGGGCAATCCCGGCGACGAGTATCGGTTGACGCCACATAACATGGGCTTTCTGGTGGTGGATCGAATCGCCAGCGAGCGCGGAGTTGAAATCAGGAACAGGCAGTGCCGGGCGCTGACGGCGCGGATTCAGGCTGGGGAAGAGCAGGTGTTGCTGGCCAAGCCTGAGACTTTCATGAACCTGAGTGGGTTGTCGGTGCGTGAATTGGTGGTGGAATACGACGCCAAGCCGGAAACGGACTTGATCGTAATTCAGGATGAGCTGGATTTTCCGCTGGGCACGTTGCGGATTCATACGCGGCGAAGTTCGGCGGGGCATAACGGGATTGAGTCGATTATCGGGGCGCTGGGCACGCAGGATTTCCTTCGCATCCGGATCGGCGTGGCCCCGGAACGAAAAGTAGAGGACGGGCAGAGCTATTTGTTGTCGCCGTTTCGCAAGGCGGAGCTGACGGTGGTGGATGGAATGCTCGATACCGCGGCCGATGCGGTGAAAGCGATTTTGAGCGAAGGTGCGGCGGCGGCGATGAATCGCTTTAACCGGAAAGAAGGCGAATAAGGAAACGAGCCAAACGCGCCGGTATTGCGTCGCAAAGAACGCGATGCATCGCGCGGCTCGACCAGATCCTTCGGCGACGATAAAGCCGTCGCCTCAGGATGACAAGTTCAAAGATTTGGAGACAAGTATGAATCGTACCTATGAGCTGATGTTTATTGTCCGGCCGGATATGGCGGATGAAGATCTCGAGAAGCTGATTTCGAACCTGGAAGCCACCGTGACTTCGGCGTCCGGTTCGATCAAGAGCATTGATCGCATGGGCAAACGGCGGCTGGCGTACATGGTGCGCAAGTTCCGTGAGGGCCTGTACATCCTGATGACCATTGAGGGCGCGGGCACGGTGGTGCACGAACTGGAGCGGCGTTTGCGCGTGACGGAGCCGGTGATCAAGTTCCTCACTGTGCGCATCGATGAAGAGCAGAAGCGGCTGGAGAAGATCAAGAAGCTGCGCGACGCGAAGAAGAAAGTAAGCGCGATGCCGGCGGCAGTTGCCGAAGAGGCGCCTGCGATTGCTGAAGAGCCGGTGGCGGATGCGCCGGCAGCGATCTAGAGGCAGTGGTCAGTGGCCAGTGGTCAGTGACCGGTTCGGACGCAGGTTAACAAGAGATTTTGCTGGTCACTGATCACCGATCACTGGCCACTGCTTTATAAGGAGCATTATGACTGAAGAGACAAAAGCACCAGCGCCATCCGGTGATCGGCCGTCGAGGCCTTTTGGAGAGCGTTCCGGCGGCGGAGACCGTCCGCGCTTTGGCAGCGGAGGCGGAGCGGGGCGATCTGGACCCGGCGGTCCTCCACGCGAAGGCGGACGCAAATTCTTCCGGCGCAAGAAGGTTTGCAAGTTCTGCACCGAGAAGATTGCCGACATCAATTATAAAGATTACCGGCTGCTCGGGCAGTTCGTGGCGGAGAGCGGCAAGATCGTCCCGCGGCGTTTGACGGGCGTGTGCTCGCCGCATCAACACCGGCTGGCTGCGGCCATCAAGCAGGCGCGGAACATCGCGCTGCTGCCGTTCGCAGGACGGGCATCGTAAAACGTTAGCCACGGATTTACACGGATATTCGCGGATAGAGCTTTTTAAATGGTTCGCTTTATCCGTGGTGATCAGTGTAAATCCGTGGCAAGAGAATTCAGAACCGGAGTCATATCATGGAAGTCATTCTCAAAGAAGACGTAAACAAGCTGGGATCGCGCGGCGACGTGGTGAAGGTTGCCGAAGGATACGGACGCAACTACCTCTTGCCGCGCAAGCTGGCCATTCAAGCCAATGCCGGGAACAAGGCCGTCATCGCGCAGATGAAGGCGGCCTCGGTGCGCAAATCGGCCAAGGAGAAGACGCAGGCCGAAGAACTGGCCAAGCAGTTTGAAGGGCTTTCGGCGACGTTCCAGAAGCGGGCGGGCGAGCACGATCAGTTGTTCGGATCGGTCACTTCGGGCGACATCGCCGAAGCCATCGTGAAAAAGGGAATCAATCTGGACCGGAAGCAGATCCAGCTGCATGAGCCGCTGAAGACCCTGGGCGAGTTCACCGTCCCAGTGAAGCTGCACAAGGATGTGACCGCGCATTTGAAGGTGGTGATTGAGAAGGAAGCGGTCGCAGAGTAAGGTAGTCCGCGATGTTTATGGCGAGGGGACGCGTGCTATACCTGGCCGAGTTCCCAGGCTCCCCGCCATGGTTTCGAAGCAAGTTGGTGAAGCGCTTTTTTATCTGCGCGATCTTTGCCTGCTGCGCCTTGACCGCCTCGATCTGTGCGCTGCTTTCCGTGTGGTCCAGGAGAACGCTCTTGATCGCGCCGCTCTATCTTTTGGCGGACAGCCAGTTGCTTTTTTCCCGGGCTGACGATAACGGATTGACCAGTGGAATTCGGGCGAATCTGCCCTCCAGCAATCCCAAGGCAGCGTACATCGGCGCATCCAACCATGACCGCGCGGAGTTTTATGGTTTGTTCGTTGCCGCCATGGAGTTGATGGGAGTATCGAATTGTCGCATGGTGCCGAGTCAGCTTGCGGACGAAGACCGGCTCTTCCTAGAGGAGGCCAACCTGGTGCTGCTGGCTGGGGGCGAAGTCGAGCACGGCTGGCAAGTGTTCGAACGGAATGGGTTGAAAGACCTGATCTTGAGGAAGCGCTACGATGGCGGCGTCCTCGTGGGTATTTCAGCCGGAGCGGTCCAATTGGGATTGGGAGCGCTTACGGATGCTCCGCAGCCGAAGAAGCTTGACCTGTTCGGCTTTGTGCCATTCTACGTTGGCGCGCACGAAGAGAACGACGAATGGTGGAACCTGCGGGCACTGGTGAACCTTTCTCAATCCGGGGTTCGAGGAGTAGGTGTTCCCATGGGTGGAGGCGCGATCTACTGGCCGGACGGAACCCTTGAACCGGTTCGCCAACCTCTGACCGAATTGCTGAAAGAAGACGACCGTGTCGGCGAGCATCTGCTCATGCCGCTAAAGAAAGCCGGGGATAGATCCAGCTCCACGAGCCGCTGAAGAGTTTGGGCGAGTTCACCGTGCCGGTGAAGCTGCACAAGGACGTGACCGCGCATTTGAAAGTGGTCATTGAGAAGGAAGTGGTGGCGGAGTAGGGTGCAAAAGACTCTGGCCCGAGTTCTCGCTCGGGCCGTTGCGCGCTCTGGGCTCCGGCCAAGATTGGTTTGTGTGATGACCTCAGCGCACATTGACGAACTCTTCAACAAAACCTTGGCCGGAGATTACGAGGATGACGCTTCGTGGAAGGCGGTCCACGAATTGCGTCGCATCGGGTCGCGGGAGGTTTTCGACATGGCTGCTGAATGGTGTTGTTCAAAGGAGCCTCTGGTAAGGTCGCGGGGCCTTGATGTTTTGGCGCAAATCGGCAGGACATCTGGCCACCCGAGTAATGCGTTTCCCGAAGAGTCCTTCTCGCTGGTGTCGAACATATTGAAAGGCGAGGAGGAAATCCAGCCGCTGAAATCTGCGATCGCAGCTCTCGGACACCTGGACAATCCGGCTGGAATCCCGTTAATCATCCAGCACCGGTCGCACCCCAACTCGGACATCAGATTCGCGGTAGCCTGCGCGTTAGGATCGTACCCAAACGATCCCCAAAGTGCTGAGTGCCTACTTCTCCTCATGAAGGATGCTGATGAAGAGGTGCGCGACTGGGCAACTTTCGGGCTCGGCGTCGAAGGCGACCTGGATTCAGCCAAAATCCGCGACGCGCTTTTCCAACAGTTGAGCGATTCGAACGAAGATGTCTGTGAGGAAGCGATGGCAGCTCTGGGCAAGAGGCGGGACCAGCGCGTGATGCCTTTCTTGCTCGCTGCATTGGAGCGATCAGCGGTGTCGGTTCCGGTGATCGAGGCCGCCTGCGACCTGCTCGATATGGACACGGATCGCGAGGACTGGAGCACCGACGATTACGCTTCTGCCTTGCGAGAGCGTTTCGACCTTCGATCCGGTCACTAAGCCTGCGACGTGGCAGCCATGGTAGTGCACAGAGAGCAAGGCATTTCATTTACCAAATCGCCGTTCCTCACCCTCTGCAACTGTTCTGTTTCCCGCTAACTCATTCCAAAACAATCACCTAGCCCACATAAAATCCCTCCGCCAGCCTATAATTTCTGCTCACGGATCTACTGACTGAGCGTCTATTCCTATGCAAGCCCGGGTACGGCATCGACACCGGGTGGTAGAGGATATGACAAAACAATGCCGGCCGATGTTTTGGCAGTAACACTTGCGGTTGGTACAAGGGCGCACTCGAAAGCAAAGTCTGAGCGCGTGGAGAGAGTCAGCGGTTTCAGTACTAGCAAGGACCAGGACCCCGCGCGGGGCCGCATGGCTACGCAAGAACGCCGTATCGACGACACGATCCTCATCCGTGAGGCGCAACGCGGGAACCGCGCCGCCTTCGAGGAATTGGTGCGTCACTACGATCAGGCGGTCTTGCGGCTGGCGCTGCATCTCACCGGCACCGAGCACGACGCCCAGGACGTTTATCAGGACGCCTTCCTCAAGGCTTACAAGAACATCGGAAGTTTTCGCTTCGAGTGCTCGTTCTATACCTGGATTTACCGCATCGTGACCAATCTCTGCCTGGATCACCTGCGCAAGCGGAATGTGCGCAAGGAAGATGCGCCGGTAGCGACCGACGCATCGGGAGGCGAGTACAGCCTGCTCGATCAGGTGCCGGACGGGAGGGCGGGGGCGAATCCGGAACGAGATTTGATGCGGCGGCAGTTGGGAGCGCGGATTTCCGGAGCGCTGGAAAAACTTACTCCCCGCGAGCGCATGGTCTTTGAGTTGAAGCATTACCACGGGTTGAAGCTGAGAACCGTGGGAGAGATCTTGCATACGACGGAAGAGACGGCAAAGAATACTTTGTTTCGGGCGACACAGAAGTTGAGAGGGCAGTTGGCGGATATGAGGTAAGGGAAAGGTTTCGAGGTTTCAATGTTTCAGGGTTTCAAGACCTTGAAGCTTTGAAACCTTAGAAACCTTGAAACGGGGTTGCTATGAAATGCGAATGGGTACGGGAAAATATCACGCTGCATATTTACGGCGAGTTGGCCGATGACGCCCGCCATGAACTGGAGCAGCATGTGGAGCGTTGCGCCGATTGTGCGGCGGAACTGAAGGCGGAGCAGGCATTTCACGCTTTGTTGTCGCAGGAGCGGGCGGAGGAGCCGACACCGAACTTGCTGGCGGCTTCGCGCATGCGGCTGCAGGAAGCGTTGGAGACGGCGGAGCAAGGCCGCTTCTGGCATCGGCTGGCGTTCGATCCCGCAAACTGGCTGCGGCAGGTTCGTTTTTCTCCGGCCCTAGCCTCGGCCATTTTGATTCTTGGCTTCGCGGGCGGAGTAGGGACTTCTTACAAAATACTCGGACATCAGCCGACGGGAATAACCACTGGAACGACTGCAACTCCGGCCGAGGCTTCAATCACCGGAATTCGATCCATCACGCAGGATCCGGCAACGAATACGGTCAACATTCAATACGATACGGTCACCACGCAGAAGGCAGAAGGATCGATGAACGATCAGCGCATTCAGCAACTGCTGCTGTTTGCGGCGCGCAATAACTACAACTCCGGCGTGCGCATGGATTCTGTAGATCTGCTGACGCAGAAGCCGGATGTTTCTCAGGTGCGCGAAGCGCTGGTGTACGCGCTGCGCTATGACACGAATCCGGGCGTGCGGCTCAAGGCACTCGACGGTCTGGGCGGCTTTGTGAAGAACGATACGCGGGTCCGCGATGTGGTGCTGGAAGCTTTGGTGAACGACTCGAATCCGGGAGTGCGGACGGAGGCACTGCGATTGATTGAGCCGGTGAAAGCAGATGGAAGCGTGCGTGGCGTGTTGATGACGCTGGCGGCGAAGGATCAAAGCCAGTACATCAAGTCGCAAGCGCGTACGATGCTGGCGCAGTTGCCGGAGATTGATTAAGCAAGCGAGCCGAATGCGCGAAAAGCGCCTGCTCGGGATGACGTAGAGGAAACGAGGTAATTATTTTGAAGCGTTCGCTACAATTCGTCGGCCTGGTTTGCGTTCTGGCCGCACTTGCGACACTGGCACTGGCGCAGGAGGCACAAAACGGAGCCTCAAGCCAGGCAACGTCGGGCACGCTGGCCGCGGCCCGAAACGTGAGAGTCAAGGTAGACATGGGAGCGGTGCGAGTGCACGGCGGCTCGCAATCAAACATCACTTATGTCGCTCAAGGTCATTCCTATTCATCCGAGCCAGAGCGCCGGCGGGGATCGTTCAAGATCAATTCATATGTGAGAGGCGATACGGCCTGGATCGTGGCGGAGTGGGAGGGTGGACGGCCGCGCAAGTTTTCCGGCGAGTTCGTAATTGATATTCCCCGCGACACCGCAATGGTCAAGGTGGAAACCGGCAGCGGCGCAGTGGAAGCGACGGGCATCGCTGGGCGCGTGGAGATTGAGAGCGGCGGTGGAAAGATCCACGTAGACGACATTGGCGGTTCGGTGAATGTGCAAACCGGCGGCGACGCGATCGACATCGGGACGGTGGGCGGAGATCTGAAGCTGGAGACCGGCGGCGGAAACATTTCGATCGGGTCGGTGAAAGGGATGATCAACGCGGAAACCGGCGGCGGCAATGTGGTTGTGCTTTCCGGAGCAATGGATGCGGTGGTCGAGTCGGGCGCTGGCAACGTGGAAATCAAGCGTTGCGGTGGCAAAGTGAAGGCTTCGACCGGCGGCGGCAGCATTAGCCTGGGCGATATCGCCGGACCGGCGCAGATCGAGACCGGCGGCGGCAGCATTCGTCTCATGTCGGCGAAAGGGCGCGTGGGCGCGAATGCGGGCGCTGGCACGATTGAACTCTACGGTGTGCCTTCGGCCCGCGTGGAGACTGGGGCGGGCGGAATCACGGTTAAGATCATCAATACCGGAGCCGAACGCAACGATTCCATCGTGGAGACGGCGGCGGGCGACATAACTGTCTATATTGCCGCGGACGTGGCCGTCAACGTGCGTGCCAGTGTGGACCTGGGCAATGGGCATCACATCACTTCTGACTTTCCTGACATCCACATCGCGGCCGAAGGTGGGCCATGGGCTCCGCGTACGCTGACTGCCGAGGGAAAACTGAATGGCGGAGGGCCCATGTTGAAAGTTCGGACCACGACGGGCGATATCTGCTTCAGGCGGGCGAAGCAGTAAGGAAGTCGAATCAGATCCGGTGGCGCAAGGAGCGCACAGGATCATAAGGGATTAAGCGAACGAGAAAGTTCAGGAGGCGTCATGCGGAAATACATTTTGACGACTGTTGCCGTGCTGCCCATGCTGTTCAATGTCTCGCAAGCGGAGCAACGCTGGACGAGTGACGCGGGACAACCTTTCGGTTTTTCCAGCGAAGAGTCGAACAAGAGTTCTTATCTGGGTGTGGACATCGCGGACATCAGTTCCGACAGGCTCGGAGCGCTCAAGCTAAAGGAAGAACAGGGCGTGGAAGTGACGATGGTGGACCAGGATGCTCCGGCGGGCAAGGCTGGAATTAAAGAGCACGACGTCATCCTGACCATGAACGGCACGGCCATTGAGAGCAAAACGCAATTGCAGCGAATGATCCACGAAACGCCGCCGGGACGAGTGGTCTCGCTGGGGCTGAGCAGGGACGGTCAGCCATTAACCATCAAAGTGCAACTGGCCGACCGGCGGAACGAATTTTCGCACATGAAGATGAAGGATGGAGACTGGGAAAAGAATTTCAAAGTTGAGATTCCGCCGATTCCCAATATGCCAGACTTCGATGTTCCGAACATTGGCGTAGTGGTGGTGCACTCGTCGATGCGTAGCGGCCTGATGGTGGAGAACATCACTCCGCAACTGGGTGAATTTTTTGGTGTGAAGAATGGCAACGGAGTTCTGGTGCGTTCGGTCGAAAAAGGCAGCCGCGCCGACAAGGCCGGGCTGCGCGCCGGCGATGTGATCACGCGCGTAGGCGATCAGCCGGTGCATGACACCAGCGACTTCACGCATGCCTTGCATTCGCACTCGACTGGTTCGATTGGCGTGAGCGTGATGCGCGACAAGAAGGAGCAGACTCTGACCATCACGCTTCCCGAGCGCAAGGAATCCGGCGGGGTGATTGAGGAGAGCCTGGACTTACCTGAGCTGGATGAGGAAAGCCAAATCGAGTTAAGTAAGGTTCAAGATGAAGTTGCTGAACTGCAGCCCCGGATGAAACTGGCGACCGCGGAACTGCGCAAAGCTTTGTGTGCCCAAGCAAAGCAGTCGAAGGAATTAGCCGAAAAGCTGAGTCAACAGCTTGCTGGAAAGGTTCAGGAAGAATTCCAACAGCAAGGCCAGAAACTGCAGGAAGAACTGGATGAGCTTCAGCAGGAGATCGCCGCGGACTCATTCGATATTTAATTGTTTAGGGTTGTCATCTCAAATGAAGCGAGGAATACCGGCGATGAAGGCCTACGAGCCGGCGGCGAAACCTCGCAGCGAGGTACCCGGGCAGACCCGGTTGCGTCCCGCTTGTTTGGCGGCATACAGGGCGGCATCGGCTGCCCGCACCAGTTCGTCGCGAGTGGTGCCGTGATCGGGAAAGGCAGCGGCGCCGGCGCTGATGGTCACCGTGCGAGGGACTCCAGGAAACTGCCAACCGGCCACCATTTTCCGCAATTTCTCCGCGATATTCATGGCGTGCTGCACGTTGGTTTGAGTCAGCAGAATGCCGAATTCTTCTCCTCCGTAGCGGCAGACTACATCAATCTTGCGCAACTGCTGGTGAAATAGCGAGGATACCTGGCGCAGTACCTCGTCGCCGAGCACGTGCCCGAACTCGTCATTGAGGCGTTTGAACTGATCGATGTCGGCCATGATGACGGCCATTCCGGTGCCGTAGCGGCGGGCGCGTTCAATTTCTTCCATAATGCGCAATTCGAAAAAGCGGCGGTTGAAGATGCCGGTCAGGCCATCGAGATAGGCGAGTTGTTTGACCCGCTCCACATAGTGGGCGTTCTGAATGGCGGTGGCGCAGATGTCGGCGACGGATTCCAGGGACTGAAGGTCGCCGTCGCGGAACGCATCCGTCTGAGAGCTATCGAGTGCGAGAATGCCGAGCGTTTGCCCAAACGAAACCAGAGGAATGCGAATGCGCGAGGCCGATTCCGCGAAGAACTTCATGGAGGTGGTGCGACGCAGATCGCTTTCCATGGTGGTGCGGCTGCTGGCAAGGATGCTGGCCCATGGTTCATTGCTGGCAGGAAAGCGACCACCTTGGGGAATGCGCGGAGTCAGCGTGCCATGATGCGCGCGGAGAACGAGATCCTGGTCCTCACGCAGAAAAAGAGAGACGTGGGATACGCGGAAGGCTTCCTGAATAAGAGAACAGACACGTTCCAACAATTCTTCCAGTTCCAAAACGGCGGTGGTTTGCTGGGCAATGGCGTTGATCGCCTGCAACTGCCGCGCCCGCTGCTGCTCCAGCGAATAGAGCCGCGCATTCTGGAGAGCCATTGAAGCTTGAGTGGAGAATAGGGTAAGCAGATCGATGGTTTCAGAATCAAAGTGGTCGAGGCGGTCGCTCTGGCAATCGAGCACACCCACCACTTCATCGCGAACCATCAATGGGATAGCGAGTTCGGAGCGCGTTGATTTGGCGGAGCAGAAATAGCGTGTGTCTTTGCTGACATCAGGCGAATAAACCGGCTGCTTCTTCAGCGCCGCAGTTCCGGTGATGCCCTGGCCGGGAGACATGCGAACCTGGTCCTGACCTTCATCCCAGCCAATCTGCGAGCGGACATACAGCTGCTGCGACTGCTGGTCGAGCAGCACAATGGCCACGTTGCGCAGATGGAAATAGTCGTGCGCGATGCCCAGAATGCGCTGCAGCACCTCGTCCAAATCGAAGGTGGAGAGCACAGCCTGGCCCGCGTCGTACAGGACCGCGATTTTGTTCATGAGTCAGAATCATCGTAACGTGGGGGAAGCGGTTCGGCAGGTTCCTAAAGTAACCAGGGAAGAAGCGCGGAAAGTGACGAAATTGCACTACTTCCACCTTCTTGCCGTGCGGATCAACCCATAGGCAATCACGCAGAACCAGAAGTCCACGAGCAGGCCTACGTCGAGCTGGAACGGCCGGTGGCGTGGCAGGGGAAGGACCGGCGCGAGAAAGAAGTAGGCTATGTTACCGAGGATGACGGCACTGAGAGCTTGAACTAGATTTATGAGCACCGAGGGTTTAGACACCGGCTTCATCGGGTCGGGCCCGGGACAAGAAGGCCGGAGCAACTCACTGCTCCGGCCAGGTTGTTGGTCCCCATTTAGGCGGTCAAAGACATAAGTTGCGGAGGCGAAATGCAAGCGCAATCGCCCAAATGCTGTCAGTGAATGCACGAGGAGTTGCTGGTGAAGAACGCATCCAGACTCCAGTTGTTCGTCATACACGGATTGCCGTCGAGAAGATCGACTCCGTTCGAGGTGGCTTCGTTGTTTCTCAAATGGTTGCCGCCTGCATTAAGTACAAAGATCCCCACGTTGATGTTGGCATCCGCCTCATTAGCAACGACCGTTTCGCTTGTTCCTATGAACTCGATGCCGGTAGTGTTGCTGTCGCACTTGTTACCTTGGATCAAGTCGCCTTGGCCGCTCGCAATGAACAGCCCGGTTCCTTGGTTGCTGCATTCGTTCCCCAAGAACTTGTTGCTCTGGCTGACATCAGCCTGAATTCCGGTAGTGTTTTGATTCGCCTTATTTGCTGCCAGTGTATTGTTCGCGGGAATGGTTCCGGCTCCGTCTGCTATCAGGTAAATGCCAATGGGGTTGTGGTTGGCGTTCACGCCGATCACCTGCGAATCCTGAACGCCCTCGAAAAGGATGCCGCTGCTGCCGCTGTTTGTGGCGCTGCCCGGCCCCAGGATGACCACGTTGCTGACGGAAACCGCGTGGATGGCGGAGGGATTTCCAGTTACGTTGAAGCCATTCAGACTCAACGTGACATGGCTGACTCTGATGAGGATCGCGTCCGTGCCACAGGAAATTGGGGCGGTCACGATGTAGTTGCCAGCTACGGAAATCGTCGTACATGTGCTGATCGGGGTCGCCGCTTTCGCGGTGCCAGAGAGCAGAACGATGATCGTGCAGAACACTGCCGCAGCGGGCCGAGTCGTGATGAGGTTGGAGAGTGGTAATTTCATGATGGGCTCCTTCTGTCCCGGCAAGGCGGGGAAGGTGCTCGATTCGAGCACCTCGCGCCGGTAGACTGGCTGAGTCTATCACCAAACGAGGGGGTAGTTATAAGAGACGGACATGCGTTGATTGGCGAAACCTTGCCATTGCACCAGCAAACACCAGCAGGACATTTTGTGGGGTTGAGTTGCTGCTAACATTTCCCTGAGAACCTTCCGCCATGCTTGAACTCACCACGCCAGTGCAGTACGTCAAGGGAATTGGTCCCAAGCTGGCGGAGATTCTTGCCACCAAAGGTATCTCCACGGTGGGCGACCTACTGCATTATCTGCCGTTTCGCTATGAAGACCGTCTGAATCCCCGTGGCATTTCGGAGTTGCGCGCGGGCGAGATGGCTACGGTGATTGGGGAAGTGCGTAACTCGGGCCTTTTTCGCACGAGGCGGATGCCTATCTTTCAGCTGACTGTGGGGCAGGGGAGATCCAAGCTGAAATGCCTTTTTTTCAATGCCACTTATCTGCAAGACAAGTTCAAGCCGGGGCAATTGGTCGCGCTATACGGGAAGGTTGAACAAGATTCGCGGAGCGGAGAGCTGCAGATCATACAGCCGCAGTTTGAGATGCTGGGCGACGCGCCGGGTGACGCCGCGGATGACAAGGCGGCAGCTTCGCTGGAAGTTGGGCGCATTGTGCCCATCTACGAGTCGGCGGGGCAAGGGCGAGTGACGGCGCGTTGGTTCCGGCGCGTGATTCGCACGGCGCTGGACGATCTGACTCCGGAATTGGCAGAAACTGTTCCGGCAGCGGTGCGCGAGCGCCTGGCCCTGGTTTCGCCGCGGGAAGCTTTGTGGAAAGTGCATTGGCCGGAAGCCGGCGAAAGCTTTGAAGATTTGCAGTCGTCGAGAACTCCGGCGCACATCCGCTTGATCTTTGAAGAGTTATTTTTTACGGAGTTGGGACTGGAGATGAAGCGGCGCCAGCAGAAAGCGCAGACCGGAATTGCGTTTCGGCTGGACGACCGCGTACGCCAGTCAATTAAGAAGATTCTGCCGTTTCATCCCACGGCGGCGCAGAAGCGGGTGCTGAAAGAGATTGCCGATGATATGCAGCAACCGCATCCCATGCGGCGTTTGCTGCAAGGGGATGTAGGGTCGGGCAAGACGATCATCGGATTTCAAGCGGCAATCATCGCCATCGAAAATGGCTACCAGGTGGCGCTGATGGCGCCCACCGAGATTCTGGCGCAGCAGCATTACTTTTCCGCCCGCAAGATTCTGGAGAATGCGGGGTATCGAATCGTGCTTCTGACGGGATCTTTGGAATCCGACCGTAAGCGGGAAATTCGGCGTCACATTGCGCAAGGGAACGCGCAGTTAGTCATCGGCACACACGCCTTGCTGGAAGAAAAAGTTGAATTTGCAAAACCAGGTTTGGTCATCGTGGACGAGCAGCATCGCTTTGGCGTTTTGCAGCGGCTGAAGTTGATGAAAAAATCGGGTGAGGGCAGTGAGGGGCGAGGCAAAGGAGTTGCTCTTACGGAATCCGATGCGGTGCCGGCGGATAAGAATCTTGCCGAGCCTGACGTTCTGGTCATGACTGCGACGCCGATTCCGCGGACGCTGGCGCTGACTCTCTATGGCGATCTCGATTTGAGTATTCTGGACGAGCTTCCTCCAGGCCGCACCCCGATTGTCACCCGCCGGATCACCGACGACCGCTCACCCGAGGTTTGGGATTTTGTCCGCAAACAGGTGGGGAAGGGGCATCAGGTCTACGTGGTTTATCCCGTAATCGCCGAGAACGAAGAGACCGAATTGAAAGCGGCGGTCAAGATGTATCGCGAGTTGAGCGGGAAAATATTTCCCGAGCTGAAGGTTGGTCTGCTGCACGGGCGGCTGGATTCCGAACTGAAAGACCAGGTCATGCGGATGTTCCAAAAAGGCGAGTTGCAGATTCTGGTGGCGACCACGGTGATTGAAGTCGGCGTGGATGTCCCCAACGCTACCGTGATGGTGATCGAGCACGCCGAACGCTTTGGCCTGGCGCAGCTTCATCAGTTACGCGGGCGCATTGGGCGCGGCGCGGCAAAATCTTTTTGCATCCTGATGACCGGCGGCAAGGTGACGGAAGAGGGAGAGCGCCGGCTCGACGCCATGGTGAAGACCAATGACGGTTTCCAGATTGCCGAGCTTGATCTTGAATTGCGCGGACCAGGAGAATTTTTTGGCACCAAGCAGGCGGGAATGCCGGACTTTCGCGTAGCCAACCTGATCCGAGACCGGCAGTTGCTGGAATTGGCCAAGCGGGAGGCCGCGGCGGTCATGGCGGGGCCCAATTCTGAGGTGACGCAGGTAGAAATCAGCCGAGCCCTCGTAGCCTTGCGGACACGCTGGCAGCATACCTATGGTCTGGTTGAGGTGGGCTGAACTGGTAGAATCGAAGGGATGGCTGGCACTTCCCAATTGATTCAGATCGAAGTGAATCCACCGCTTCGCGTACCGAAGCCGAACTGGCTGCGGGCGAAAGCTCCGGTTGGCGACAATTTTCATGAGCTTAAAAAGCTGGCGCGCGGGCTGGGTCTACATACGGTTTGCGAGTCGGCGCAGTGCCCGAACATTGGCGAGTGCTGGAATCACAAGACCGCGACGTTTATGCTGCTGGGCGACATTTGTACGCGGCGCTGCGGATTCTGCGCCGTGCCCAAAGGTCGTCCGGCGCCGATTGACTGGGACGAACCGCGGCGGGTGGCTGAAGCTGTGGCCACGCTGGGTTTGAAACATGCGGTCGTGACCAGCGTGAATCGCGACGATGACAATGTGGGCGGAGCCAGAGTGTTTGCCGAAACCATTCGCGAGATTCGCGAGCTGATCCCGGATTGCCGCGTCGAAGTGCTCATTCCGGACTTTCAGGGGCTGGAAGAGCCGTTGAAAATTGTGCTCGCGGCCCAGCCTGACGTTCTCAACCACAATACTGAGACGGTCCCGAGGCTTTACCGCGCAGTACGTTCCGGAGCGCGTTACGAGCGGACTCTTACTCTGCTGGAGAACGCCAAGAAGTTCTCTCTCGGCATGGTAACGAAGAGTGGCGTCATGGTTGGCTTGGGCGAGTCCACGGAGGAATTGGTAGAAGTGTTTCGCGATCTGGGCGGCCGCGGCGTGGATATTCTTACAGTGGGCCAGTATCTACGGCCGTCGCGCGATCATCTTCCCATAGCGCGGTTCTACACGCCGGAGGAGTTCCGCGAGTTGCGGCAAGAAGCGCTGCGCTTCGGCTTCCGCCACGTCGAGTCTGGGCCGATGGTCCGCTCCAGCTACCATGCGCACGAGCAGGCTGAATCTACCGCCGCGCCGCGAGTGGTAGTCTAGCTCGACATGCTGATCGCGCTCCTGCTGCTGGGATTCTTCGCGGGACTCCTGGGAGCGTTGACGGGTATTGGAGGCGGCGTCCTGCTGACGCCTATCCTTGCGCTGCATTTTGGAATTCCCATCCGCGAAGCCATTGGCACGAGCCTTGTGGCCGTGATCACCACTTCGGCAGCGAGTTCTTCCGTACATCTTCAGCGCCACACTACTGACATTCGACTGGGTATGACTTTGGAACTGGCAACCGCTTTCGGAGCAGCCGTGACGGCTTATCTGGTGGGATACTTCAACCGCAATCTGCTGGAGGGATTGTTCGCTGGATTCCTGCTGTACAGCTCCATCACCATTTTGGTGCGTGGTGGAAAGGTGAAGGACGAAGAGGAACCTGTGTTGAACAGTGCAGGAGATACTGTGATTCCGCCTTACGAGCCGCAGCGGTATCCACTTGGCCTGGGCGCGTCACTGGTGGCGGGAGGACTCTCCGGGTTGCTGGGTATCGGCGGGGGGCCGATCAAAGTTCCGGTGATGTACTTGTTCATGAGAGTTCCGCTGATGGTGGCAACGGCTACGTCGAATTTCATGATCGGAGTGACGGCCGCGGCGAGCGCCATCGTCTATTACAGGCGTGGAGATATCTTGTCGGATACAGCAGCTCCCCTGGCGGCCGGTGTGTTCGTGGGATCTCTGCTGGGGGCGCGCCTTGCCCCACACATTCAAACCAAGTACGTCGTCTTCCTGCTGGTAGGGATCATGCTCTACCTGGCCGGGCATTTGATCGTGCACCTGCTCACTGGACGCACCGCATGAGCCAATTGCGCGAGCCCGAGTTCGATCGTGTAGTCGCCCTCGTGTTGCGCGTGGGCGCTTTCGGCTGTTTCTTCATCATGCTGACTGGACTGCTGGCTGGCCTTTTCGTGCCTGGCCGCATTCCGCAGGAGATCGAGCGCGCGGGTGTGCTGCTGATGCTGGCAACGCCGGTGGTGCGCGTTCTGGTGGCGGGTGTTCTTTTTCTGCGGGAAAGGGATTGGAAGTTCGGGGCGATCTCGTTCGGAGTACTCACGATTCTGCTGCTGAGCGCGATCTTTGGGATCGGGGAGCACTAAAGAGATTGGGGAATTTGGTAATTGGTATTTTGGTAATCGGGTGGCGTGAAAACCGTTGGAGCCAAAATGTTTCGATTACCAAATTACACAATTACCAAATTCTCTCAGAAGACGTGCAGCTTGATGCTGAGATACTTCTTGGGATCCTGGCGGATGGCTTTGATTAGTTCCTGCGTCTCTTCCAGCATGTGGTTGGCGTTGCTGTAGAGCGTTTCATCCTTAAATAGTCTTCCCACCGTGCCCTTTCCGGCTTCCAGATCGGTGGTCAGAGCTGCAAGTTTGGTCAGGGTGGTGTCGAGCTTTTTCGCCAGTTCCTCGTCCTTTAGCAGTCGTCCTGCCATCCCCTTACCTGTGTTCAGGTCCTGACTCACTTGCTTCAAGTTCGCGATAGTCTGGTTGGCGTTGTCGTAAAGAGCGGGATCCTTCAGAAACTTTCCGGCGGTACCTTTGCCTGCCTGCAGATCGTCAATTACACCGTTCATCTTATCGAGGGTGGCAACGAACTTGTTGTAGGCGTCGTTGCTGTTAATTAACTGACCCAGGCTGCCCTGCCCTTTAGCAATCTCGTCGACCACACTTTTGAGTTCCGCCACGGTCTGCGAAAGACGGTCATACAAAGTGGGATCGTAGATTAATTTTCCCAGCGATCCCTTCCCGCTCTCTGCGAAGGCCAAAATACGATCGGCGCGCTTGAGTAGCGCGTCCATATTTTGCAGCGTGCTTTGGCCGGAGCGGACAACTTCGTTGAAATCGGGATGCACGCTGGTTTTCAGAACATCGCCATCCTGCGCGATCGGGCCGATCGCCTGGGCACTGTCGATATCCATGAAGGTTTCGCCCAATACGCCAGCGGTGTCCAAAGACGTGACCGAATCTTTACGCAGGTTGAAACTGTATTTCGTGCTGACCTTCATGATCACTTCGACAGGAATGGATTGCTTGTCTTTGTCGGGAACGATACGAATGCCGACCACGTTGCCGATGTCAACGCCATTCAGGCGCACGGGCGCACCTTCGCGCAATCCACTGGCGTTGTCGAAGAATGCTACGAGGGTGATGCGCTTGGAAAAGAGGCCGCTGGTGCCGGACATTAGGAACAAGAGCAGCGCTAACACCAGGCTGGCAAAGATCACGGTAAGACCGACGCGAAGTTGCGACCACTTGACCTGCTGTTGGCTCGGCAAACGATTCCCTCCGGCGGGCTTACGAAATAGGTCCGCCCTCAGTTGCCCCTCGCAGCATCATAACAAAACATGGCTAGCCGTTAGGCGCGCCGGGGCTGAAGAGTGGGCAATAGAAACAAAGCGAGCAGATAGGCCGCGACCCCGCAGGCCATCGTAACATTCAAGCCAAACTGAATTGCGATCACCATGGCCAGCACGGAGCCCATCACGCTGGCGGCGGCATTCATCGCCCAAGCCCACTCCACGGCGTTGTCTTTCACGTCATTATGCGCTTCGGATCGGCTGGATCCATAAGCCGTGGTTAGCGCACGCAGGCCGGTTGGAAACGGCATGCCCATCACTACACCGAGCGGGACCAGGAGCATGGCGCAGAGCAGGAGGCGATATTGAAACGCAAGTCCAACCCAGGCTGTCAAAACGCGGGGCAGAAAGAATACATCGGCAAGCAAAGCGGCGACCACCAGCGCCAGCGGCATCCATGTCATTTGAGTACGAGTGAGCCAGCGGCGGGAGAGCAGGCTGCCAGCGCCGCTGGAGAGCATGAGCAGGAAAATGACTACAGTCAGAGCATAAGTGGGATGACCGAGGAACAGCACGAAACGCTGTATGAAAGCGATCTCCACCAGAATGTAACCCAGGCCGACCGCCACAAAGTAAAGCAGCGGAAGCGGCGACTGACGGCGGGTCTGGAGCGCCAGTGGCAGAATCAAAAAGGCCAGCACGGCGACCAGCGAAATCACGAGCACCAGAATCAGCACCAGTACCCCAAGATTCACCTTCCAGTCGATGCCTTTACGGAGTCCTTGCTGGCTGAGGATTTGCGAAGGTTTCAGCGTGAAGAAGAAGAAGGGCGCATTATCGCTGACCGGCGCCACGTTGTAGGCATAATTTTGCGCGAAGCCGTACGGATCGTTGCTCGCGATCAGGGCTGCGAAGGGATTTGGCGCGGCTGCGGGTTGCTCTTCCGCTTGCGACGGCAGGTAGAGCGGATGGAGTACATCATAGTCGTCGAGATGGTTCTGAACCGCGGACTCTTCCGCCTCGGTGAAAGCGGTTTTCTTGGCCAGCACTACGACGGGGATTCCGTCTTCATTCAGCGGCCCTTGCGAGGCAACGATGAAGTTTCGCGCGGGATTAGCAACACCGAGAGAATGAAGAGCCTCCATCGCTACGGCGACCACGCGGAGGGCCTCGCGGGGCTGGCGGAATTCCCAACGCGTGATGGCAATCATGCCTTCGGGCTTGAGATGTTGAAAATATTCCCGGAAGGCCTGCACCGTGTAGAGATTGTTTTCGCTGAGCGCGAAGGCTCCGGCGGCGGTGGAAGCCCAGGTGTCGACCAGGGTCATCTGTACGACATCGAACTGCTGCGGCGTGGAGCGCAGGTAAGAGCGGCCGTCGGTGACGTGAATGTGAACTTCAGGGCGCTCGTAGAGATGCAAAGCGTAGTCGGCATAGCGGCCGCGCATGATGGTGTTGGCAATGATGGGGTTAATTTCAATGCCGGTTACGCTGGGGCTGCCATTGGCCACAGCGCGCAGCACGTCCACGCCGCCTCCGGGACCGATGATTGCGAACTCTCCGTGAGGACGCAGAACGTTGGCTAGCGCGGGCGGAGCAGCCATGAGATTCTCCTCCCACTCCGATCCCTTCCAGTGAGTCAGATCGCAATTCATGATGTAGGTGGAAGCGTCAGCATCGATAACAATGGCCTTAGCCTGACCCTGGCGATCCACTTCAACCCGCGAGAGCGCATTCCAGCGGGCGAACTCAACCCATGCTGGATCGCGGAACATACCCTTGGCGTAAACAATGTCGATGAACTTGTTGGAATGGTTTGCCGCGATCAAGGCCACGAATGCCAGCATGAAACCAAACGCTGCCTTGCGCGCGATTGAGGAAGACGCCCAGACCGCGCCCGAGACGGCCATAACCACTGCGGCGGCAAGAATCGTGTTCGGTCCGCCGATCCAATTCAGCAGCGGCACCACCGCCAGGCAGGCCAGCGCTCCGCCACAAAGATCTGCTCCGTAAAGTCGCGAGACGCGCCAGGTTTCGCGCGCGAAGACGACAGAGAAGAGCAATCCGGTAAGGAAAAAAGGGAGCGCCGCCGTGAGATAGAGGGCACTCAGATGAAGAAAATTCCTTCCCGTCACCGTGAGTTCCACGGGCACATGCAAGACTATTTCCAGCACCAGCAGAATCAGTACGGAATTGGCCAGGCACAGGCGTGCGGTCAAATAGCGCGTGGCAATGCGCTCCAGACGGGTCTTCAGCAAGTAGGCAAATACTCCGCCCGCGCCCAGTCCGAGCAGAGCAATCGAAATCGCGAGAAATGCGAAATGATAGAAGAGCACTACAGAAAACAATCGAGTAAGCGCGAGCTCGAGGAGTAACGCGGCAAAACTAGTGAGAGCTAAGCCGGCGAGAAGGGTGCGTTCGGGAATTGGCGTTGCCGAAGAGACAGGCGCGGCAACCGGAATGGTAGATGACATGATCAATGGATGCGCCAGTCTAGCAGAAGGCCTGCCAGCTTGCGGGCTAGTCAGAGCTAGCTTTCGAGAATTACCTGAGCAAAGGCCTGATCCGCCGTGTGTGAGATTGAGAGCGCTGCATTCTTCACTCCCAATTGGGCTGCAATCTCGCCAGCCTTTCCGTGAAAGGTTATGGTCGGACGTCCGCCGGGCAGGCGCGTCACTTCGCAATCGCGCCAACGCACACCCCGGCTCCAACCGGTACCTAAGGCTTTCATGGCGGCTTCTTTGGCGGCAAAACGCGCGGCATAGCGCTCGACACGATTCGCCTTCGAATCGCAGTAGCGCTTTTCACCGGCAGTATAGATTCGATTTAGAAATCGATCGCCAAAGCGCTCGATCGATTGCTTGATACGCGGAACCTCTGCGATATCGATGCCTGTGCCAACGATCATGGTTTGGAGCTTTTCCGAAACTTTATAGCAGCCACTCACCGCGGTAAATTAGTTGTCCATCGTCTATACCGGCTTCGGCCGTCAACGTATGCGGCTTCACGGGGCCCGTACCATCGATGTGCATCACTTCATGTCCGTGCGCCACTAGCCAGTCCGAGACCAGCATGCGGTGGCAGCGGAAGTATAACCGCTCGGCACACATATAGGCCGTGGACGAATGCGTGCCCATCGCCAATAGTTCTGCCATGGTGCTTTCGAATTCTGCGGTCAACATATAGTCGGCGTAGTTGCGGAAACTTTGGTTCCGGAGCGCGACGTTCGGAGAGTCCTCCCGAATCTTCTTACGATAACCTCCCAGAGCTTTCATCCAGACATAGCGGATTCCGGCGGAGGGCAGACTCTTCACAAGCGACTCGCGATTGAATTGTGGCAGGCGCCACGACACTGGGAAGGCGCGAATATCAACCAGAGTCTTGATAGCATGCGCGTGAAGCGTCTCGATCAAATCATCGAACGAGCGTGTGGAATGTCCGACAGTGTAGAGAAGTGCCAACTATGCTTCGATGCGAAACGATTACAAAACGATGCGATCGAGGGCACTCGCGATTAGGGCGTCCTGTTCCGGAAAAACGGTGCGCAAATCAAGCAGCACGCGACCTTCTTCAACGCGCGTAACGATCGGGGGGTCCGAAGCGCGCAGGCGACCAGCCAGTTCGTCGGCACTCAGGCCCTCGCATGTGAGAGCCAGCAAGCGTGTGGGCAGGACCGAAGAAGGCGCTGCCCCACCGCCGAGCAGGGACTCGCCATCCACGATTTCAATTTTTAGTTTGTTCGGGGCCAGGCCCGCCACCAGCGTTTGTGCCCGCCGGCCTATCTCCTCTTTGGAGAGGCGCATCATGCGCAGCACAGGAATTGCATCGTGATCGTGCCGTACATAGGCCAGAAGAGTCGTTTCGAGAGCTGCGTAAATCAGCTTGTCCACGCGCAATGCGCGAAAGAGAGAATTCGAACGCATGCGCGCGATTAATGCTGAAGTGCCACTGATCAGTCCGGCTTGAGGACCGCCGAGGAGCTTGTCGCCGCTGTAAGTGACGATGTCAACGCCGGCGTGGAGGCTGTCGAGTACGCCAGGCTCGCCAGCGATTCCAATCGAGCGAAGATCAAAAAGAGCGCCGCTGCCCAAATCTTCCATCAGCGGGATTCCGCGCTGGTGAGCCAAGGCAACCAGTTCCACGGTGGCAGCCTGCTCGGTGAAGCCCGTGATTTCGAAGTTCGAACGGTGTACGCGCAGCAAGAGTCGCGTGCGGTCAGTGATGGCATTCTCGTAGTCGGAAGTTCTCGTCCGGTTTGTCGTACCGACCTCACGCAGGATTGCGCCCGACTTGACCATAACGTCAGGAATGCGGAACGAGCCGCCGATCTCGACGAGTTCGCCGCGCGAGACGATGACTTCGCCGCCGTCGGCAAACGTGTTCAGCGCCAATAGCACAGCTGCGGCATTATTGTTAACGACGATCGTCGAGACATTTGCCGGAGTGCCATTCTTTACGTCCTCGTTCAGCAAGCGTTGAAACAGCCGGTCCACATGCACGTCGCGCTTGCCGCGGACGCCCGCGGCGATGTCGAACTCCAGATTGGAATAACTGGCGGCGGTCTCGCCGATGTGCGCGATTGCCGCATCACCGAGGGGGGCACGGCCAAGATTCGTATGCAGGATCACGCCGGTGGCGTTGATTACGGATCGAAGAGAATGACTTGACGCTTGGTGGAGTTGAACTTCAACAGCAGCCTCCAGACCCGTGAGGGCGAGCTCAAGAGCATCTTCGCCGAGCAATCCTGATGCAATCTCTTGCCGTAGGCGGGCCAGCACTACGCGCACCGCCTCAACTAGAGAATCATGACCGTAGGTCGCGGCGAGTGCGCTTGCTGCAGGGCCGCGCATTACGTCGTCCACGGACGGAAGCTGGCGAAAGAGTGCCGATGGCGCGCTGTGCTTCACGGAAAGATTATCCCACGAAGAGTTCGCTGAGAGAGCGAACTACTGCGGGATTTTGCAAGCTATAGCGTGTGCATGTAGGCCAGCAGGTCCTGGAGATCCGAGGAACTCAAGACCTGGCTGTAGCTGGGCATATCGGGGCGGCCGTTGCGGATGATGTCGGTCACCCGCTCGTCATTCGCGGGCAGTCCGGTCTGAGGAAGAAATTTTTGCTGGAAGACGCCCTTCAGGCCGGGGCCCTTCTTTCCTTTGGTGGAATACGGGCGGTGACAACGGTCGCAGTAATTGTCGTAGAGCTTGCGCCCGGCCGCCTGTTGGGGAGTGAGGCCGAGTTCGGAATCGGATTTGCGGCGCTCAACGTCGCAGCCGGCGAGTGCGATTAGTGCAACCAACACGGGCGCTGCGGCCGCTACTTTCCGAAGGGAAAGGGCCGGTAACCACCAGTTACGCACGGCTTCAATCCGGGGTGTAGCTTGATTTCTTACTTCGGTCGCTCTCACCTATATCAGCCTCAATTGTGCCGGGTTTCCCACAGTGCAGTCGTCTGGGTCGACTTACAATCATAGAGGAAAGCCGAAAGCCATGCCTGTCGCGGTGAAGCGGGTTTATGAATCGGTGTCGCGCGCCGACGGGGCGCGCGTTCTGGTGGATCGACTCTGGCCGCGTGGTCTGCGAAAAACAGACGCCGCGCTGCATATGTGGCTTCGCGATCTGGCGCCATCCCACGAACTGCGGAAGTGGTTCCATGCTCAGCCGGAGCGATGGGAAGTTTTTCGCAAGCGCTACCTGAAAGAATTGGCGCGCCCTGAAGCTGAGAAGGATTTGCAGCAACTTTACGCGCTGACCCACAAAAGAAAACGGGTCACGCTCCTTTATGCGTCCAAGAACGAGGCGCGCAATAATGCGGTCGTGCTCAAGGACTTGCTGGAAGGAACGCGCAAACCTCCGACGAGCACGGGACCGGGGGCGCTTCGCATGCGCGCCCGCGAGGCGGCGGTGCGGCGCAGATAGGTCAGTCTTTTTCGCGACCTCCCTTGCGACAAGCGGCGCGATCCACAACACGCCGAAATCTCACCAATCTCGACACCGCATTCCGATGCTTCCTATAGAATCTGCGGCATGAGAGCCGTATTCCAATGGAACCTGGGCGCGCGCGCGCTGGAACTGGGCAAACGCACGCTCATCATGGGCATCGTCAACGTGACTCCGGACTCTTTTTCCGATGGCGGCCTCTATCTGGATGCCGGAGCCGCGGCGGACCATGCATTCAAGCTGCTCGACGAGGGGGCAGACATTATTGACGTGGGCGGAGAATCCACGCGTCCGGGGGCGAAGGTTGCCGCCGCATCATCGGAGCAGGAAGACCACAACGAGAATCTCAATTCTGTCGCGGGTTCTGCGCCCGCCAAAGTGGCCGTGAGCGCGGAGGCCGAGTTGAGCCGTGTGCTGCCTGTGATCGCCGCAGTTAAAAAGCAACGACCGGACGCAGTGATTTCGGTCGATACCTACAAAGCCAGCGTGGCGCGTGCATCTACGGCGGCGGGGGCCGAGATCGTGAACGACGTCAGCGGACTGCGCTGGGATCCGCAGATGGCAAAGACGGTTGCCGAAATTAAATGTGGAGTCATTCTGATGCACATGCGTGGCCGTCCGGAAGAATGGCGTACTCTGCCGCCGCCAGCCGACGTTGTGCTGCTGGTGAAACGCGAACTTCGGGAATGGGTGGAAGCGGCCGTGTTGGCCGGTGTGCGGCGGGAAAGAATCGCTGTCGATCCAGGATTTGGCTTCGGAAAATCTTTTGAGCAGAACTATCCGCTGCTGGCTCGTTTTCAAGACTTACAAGCGTTAGGCGTTCCACTGGTGGCCGGGACGTCGAGAAAATCTCTTCTCGGGCGCATCTTATCCAAAGACGGAAAAGATGCTGCTGTGGCGGAACGGCTGCACGCGAACCTTGCCGCCCAGACTGCGTTGATCCTGAAGGGCGCGCACATCCTTCGAACCCACGATGTGAAAGCGGCGGTAGAAGCCGCCCGCGTGGCGGATGCGATCCTCGAGGCTCGCTAGGCTGTGGAAGTCTCCCTGAAAATATATTTGCGGCGGGAGTCTTGGGTTGGGAGAGCGGCACCGGGAGTTTACTACTTTGCTGTGGGGTACTCCCCCCTCCCCCCTTTTTCTAAAATATCTGGAATCATCGAGTTAGCGCAAAATTCCCGGCAAAATCTTGATGTCAAAGAACTTAGATACCAAAATCTAGACAGCACAGGACTTACGGGCCGATTTTTGACCGGAGCGTCCGTGTGGCTATTGCCGCGTGTACTGCCCTTGCTGGGACAATGATGGACTAAAAAGTGGTACGACCGCAAGGTCAGATGTCACAAGGGGGCTGTGGAAATCTGCCAGGGCAATCTGCGCGGGTGGGCGAAGCTTGGCCCTAGGCCGGCCAAACTGAGTACAGGGAGACCACCCCTGGATATCGGCTGAGAAGTGCACGCCCTTTGAAAATCCTGATTCCCCTCTTGCAAAGACTGTTTGGTAACGCTGCGAAACTCCTCCCACGCAACAGTAATCTTACTTTCAGTATATTGACGGACTTTATCGGAAATGTCATACTCATGCACATGAGTACAACTGACAAACTCGAAACCGTGTGGTTTACGACGAAGGGGCAGGTCGTCATCCCACTTCGATTGCGCAAACAATTCGACATCGAGGATGGGACAAAGGCTGTGGTCCAGGCCACGCCGGAGGGAATCCTTCTCAAACCCATGACCGCGGCGCTGATCAAGCGCGGGCGCGGCATCCTCAAGCGCACGCCGGGGGGCAAGCCGCTGACGGAGGCCTGGGCCGAGCACAAGAAGCAGGAACGGGCACTCGAGGAGCGCCATGCCGGCTAAGGTGCTCGACAGCTTCGCACTTATCGCCTACTTCCGCGACGAGGCGGGCGCAGAGACGATGGAAGATCTGCTGGTCTCCGCCGGCAAGAAGGACAGCCCGCTCCTCATGACCGATGTGAACTACGCCGAGGTGAAGTACTCCATTGTGAAGAAAGACGGCGCGGAGGCGTGGGCGGAGGCCGCGAAGGTCCTGCAGGGCCTGCCCATTGATTTTCATTCCACGAGCCGCGCGCTGGCCGACACCGCGGCCGATTTCAAGGCGCGTTTCAAATTGAGTTTGGCCGACGCCTTTGCCGCCGCGCTGGCAAAGGAAAGGAAGGCGGAACTCGTCACCGGCGACCTGGAATTCAAGCCGCTCGAAAAGGAAATCAAAGTGCAGTGGCTTAGATGATCACAGAAAACTATGGCATATGAAGAACTGTTTGCCGAGTTGTTGAGGGCCGAGCCGATGACAGCTGAGAAAACGACCAAAGGTAGGCCAGCCCCCGGCCTAAATTCCTGCGAGGCGGGTGATATCGGAGATGTCTCCGACCTCAAGGTACAGGTGGTCCAGCTTCCCAGCGCTCCCTTCGGGCAGCCAGGCAAAACGTACCTCTTTTTGGTACCAGTACCTAAAATTCTTTGAGCTAAACAAATGAAATTCTTCGGCCGGCGGAAGGTAGGGGTCTACATATCTAACGTCTCGGAAAACACCGAGCCAGGATGGGAGTAGCCGCCTTGCCGCCGCGAACATGCGTTTCGCGAACTCGGTAGGTTGGAGGATGACGATGCAGCAGTCCGCGTCAAAGTCGTCGAACAGCCTCAAATCTAGCTGCTTCGTCATGCAGCTGACGTAGTAATCGCTGGGCGCCCGGGACGTGCGCCGGATGTTCCCAACTGTTTCCCCTTCGCCCTTAAAGATCCCTGACTTTCCGTCCCATGCCCTTATTTTCGACTTCGGCAGGTAGACACTCATCTCCAGTTCGTCGTCGCGCTGCGCAGCATTGAGCGACGGATCGGACGCCGCGTATGTGGAAGCCGGCGAAATTCTCCACAGGCCAGCCTTAAACGCCGGTTCCAGGTATTTCGCCTTGCCCAGCTTCGCCACATACGGGCTTGTTCCGAGTCCCGGCCCGATCGCCCGGAGCAATTTTTGCGCCCTCGGTTCGACTGGAAAAGTTGGCCTCGGAATAGTAAGGCCCGCCATCGGTCCCGGCGGAAAGCCGGTCCCACGAAGCACCATCTCCTCTAGCACGTGTGTGAATCGCTCCAGCCAGAATTCTCCACCAGCGTCGGGATCTAAAATGCCAATCTTGCCTTCGTAGGTGAGGTTGGTTATGTTGGTGATGATATCCTTTGCGCGGTTCAGAACATCTGCTTCGGAGGCGTGTTCCAGATAGCGATTGCCTCGATACATGAGGCGCCAGCCCTGATGCTTGGGGATCATAATGCCCGGACAGGGCACGATTGGTCGCGTGGGGTCTGATTTGGCGTCCATTTCACAGTTTCTCATTTAGATTGGGCAGGTGCAAGGCGCGTAGATATTGGGTTTTTGGGGCCGCCCGATCACATTCACCCACTGCTTGGACTCTACTGCCAGCCGTGGGTAAAGTGCCGCTCAACGCTCAAACCGCCTCAAAGCAACTGAGCCGCGAGCGGCTTGCCCGGCCCAATTTCCCGACATTTGTTTCCAAGATACCGACCGGCGTAGGATGATTTTTAGCAGTCTCACCATCGAATGCCGCAAAAGAAAAAGAAACAATGGCCGACGCCGCCGTTAGACCCTGAACTCCGTGCTCAGTTGATGGCAACGATAGAGGCGTACACATCGGGCCGTTATGAATTTGTTTTGAACTTTCCCGGCGCGGACCAAAAGGTGTCGAGGGAAACTGGGATTGCCCTGATGAAAACCATGGGGGACTTCGTGCGGGCCTACGAGGACAATGAATTTAGTCCCACGATGCAAAAGAAAATAATTACCACGCTGAAAAAAACCGTAAGACGATTTGCCCCGAGGTGAGGAACGAAACCTCTTCAGTTATCTCCGAGCACCACTCACGGCGACCGCACCGAGAACTCCTAGCGCCAGTGCGCCCAAAACCAAGTTTCGTGTCTCGGAACCATTGCGCCCTGCGTATGCGCGACTGACAAAATCCTGGCAGTTGTCGAAAGGGGTCCATTGTGTGCCACCGGCCTGAATCTCGGCATAGGCGTGCTCAACGATACGAATACCGTGCCCGGGCGAACTCGGATTGCGGCTGATCACGAAAGGAATGCCTCGGTACTCTTCAGGATCGGTGATGGTGGGTTTTCCATACTTCTTGGACTTTTCCAAAAGCAGCTGCTGGCCATAAAAATCGTAAGCGATTATGGCCTCATGGTTCACCACGGACGGGAATTTGATCGCCGTGCCTTGAGGCAATCGGTTCATATTGACGTCACAGAAGCAGTAAGTTTGCTCAAACATGGGTTCGGCCCTTTCCAACTTCCCTGAGCGTAGCACAAGAGATGGTGCAAAGCATTTGTAATAGTTTTGTCACAGGCCCCATTTTCAACGATGTGCTGGGCGAACCGAGCCAGTCAGCGCGGGTTGCCGGTGAGTGTCGCGCCCGGTAGCTCAACTTGGGGTAGTGACCAAATCCAAAATCGCAAATTCCTCACCCGGTCCTGTGAGTTCGTTCGGTTGGAATTTGTATCGCTCGCGCAGGGCAGCTAGTTCCTCATCGGTAAGAGGTCGTGCCGGAAACGTTTGCACCACATCTTCAGGCATGGCGGTATGGAATCGGTCATTCTCCTTTGCTTTAAAGATCGAATGCACGCGATATGCTCTTCCGTTCAGGAGATCAACAAAGACCATACCCGGCTGAAGAGGCACCTTTCGGAACTCAAGTTGCTTTCTAGTGGCGAAGGCAATTTCGTGCTTCCACGTGTACTTGTATACGGTGGCTTTCATGGTACTGGTCAATCCAATATCGAATGTGCCGGTGCCGCGTAGAATCCTGATTGTTGATTCAGATCAATTTTCTTGAGCAATGTTAGTGGGAACCATTCCTTTTGTTTTTGTTGCCTTCCTTTGAGCGTCTCGAACCATACGCACCATGCCCCTTCAGTTGTGCAGCCCTGATGTTCTACATCAAGCGACTCAATCATTATCACGGGGCCACTACCGCTCTTTAACTTCACGCTGTCACCCACCTGAAAATCGTCAGCCATGATTGCATTCTCCTTTTTCGCACGATAGCACAGTTTCGTCTTATGTTCGCCGAAGGGAATCACGTTGGTAATCCCCACCGGCGGTTTCGATTGACCGCCTCTTTTGCCAATCAGTTAATTCTAGAATTCGTAGGCCGGCCTTTCTCTAGAACCCCTTCCCCGAGTCCAGGAGAATCGTGACCGGGCCTTCGTTCACCAACTCCACCTGCATCATTTCCTGAAAGCGGCCGGTTTCGCAGCGGAGTCCGGCGTCGCGAAGCTGGTCCACGAAGAATTCGTAGAGCTGGCGAGCTTTTTCCGGCGGGGCAGCGGCATCGAACGATGGGCGCTTGCCGCGCCTGACGTCGCCGTACAGCGTGAACTGTGAGACGGCGAGAACGCTGCCGCCGACATCCTGCACGTTCAGATTCATTTTTCCCTGGGCGTCTTCGAATACTCGCAAGCCGGTGATTTTTTCTACCAGGTAGGTTGCGTCGGCGTTGGTATCGTCCCGGCCGACGCCGAGCAGAACCAGCAAGCCGAGGCCGATTTTTCCAGCGAGTTCTGAGTTGACGGTGACCTGGGCGCGGCTCACCCGTTGCACGACAGCGCGCATGAAAATTCAATCCTTTCTGGGCAGCACGAAAGAATGCGACCACGGGGGCTGAAGCCCGCGTTTATTCTAGGGCTTTTACGCGGCGCTGAAGCGCCGCTCTTCCACGTGCGAGATGCATTTCTGCGTTCGAGGCACATTTCCACGTTCGAGTCGCATTTCCGAGTTTTTCCGCAGCTTGCTAATTAGTTGCTGGCAGCATCGACTCATGCGCGGCTACGGCTTGCCATCGTTGATCCCGATAAACATAAATGTCGGTGAAGCGAACGCGGGCGACAATTTTGCCCTGCGCATCCGCTGCCGTCGCCAAGCCCCGGATGTAGCCGAAGTCGCCATAAACGTGGGCGCTCAGGTCTTGCAATTCATGGTGAACGGGGCGATGGTTGGCGGCTTTGGACAGGGTCGCTGCACGATCAAAGATCGCGCCTTCAGGATCAGCATCCTGAAACTCCTCGCCGAGTATGCAGCCTAAAGCGGCTGTGTCCCGTTGTTCGAGAGCGCTGGCCCAGGCGTGTTCAATTTGAGCGAGGGCGTCCGGGGTTTTGGGCTGTCCGACCGGACAGGGCGCGGCGTGAATCAAAGGGCAGCAGGCAAGGGAAAAGAAAAACAGGAACAGCCACGGTGTTTGTCTCACATTGCGCTCCATGTCATCGGGCTCCGCATTCAAGGTACCAACCATCATAAATAGGCATGTGTAAATCAAGGGTAATGGGTTGGTTTGGAAAAGCTGTCATTGATGCTGCCGGTCTAGAGCAGATTCCTCACTGGCAATAACGCCGGTTGGAACGACAAAGTGGTTGTGCGGTAGCTTCTTCGAGTGTCGGATTCCAGGTGCGGAAAACGTCCACAGGGGCTGAAGCCGGTTGGTTTTGGGGCGCTTGACGCGGCGCTGGAAGCGGCGCTCTTCCACGGTGCTGCACGTGTTCGTGGCAATGGCCAGCGCCCCTGCGGGACTCGGTTCCATTTTCCTGGGCTTGCGGCACGACTGAAGTCGTGCCCTGATACGAATCAAGAACCCCTGATCGCAGCGCTGAAGCGCTGCGCCACCCAAAATCGATTTTTGCTCAAATTGACCCACGACTGAAGTTGGTGTTCGTTTGACCGCGAAACTGGCAACCGATAGGATTCAAGGGGTGCAATTCAACAACTGGGCGGAGATTGGTCGGGTGCGGTCCCTTCCTTTACAGTGATTCACCCAGACCGTTACACTACACGTTCGCCTTTTTCCGGAACAACTGCATCCGAGAGTGAAGCAACTTGAGGAGCGGACAAGCGAGGGCTGGACGAAAGGCGACGTGCTTTAATTTGTGTGGTCCTAAATTGTGTGATTTTAAGAGTTTGCTGATGTAGGCTTTGGGCGATCCTGAGCCCCGGACATCGAATTTCAAATCTAATTCAAGGTTAAGCGAGGAGAAACATGGCAGCCGTTGACGAGAAGGTAAAGCAGATTATCGTGGAGCAGTTAGGTGTGGATGAAGGTGAAGTCACTTCCAGCGCTTCTTTCGTGGATGACCTGGGCGCCGATTCTTTGGACACGGTGGAACTGGTGATGGCTTTCGAAGAAGGCTTCGACATCGAGATTCCCGATGAAGACGCGGAAAAGATCCGCACCGTACAGGACGCCATCGATTACATCTCCAAGCATTCGAAAGGCGGCAAGTAGTTTGGGACGCAGGGTCGTAGTTACCGGCATTGGCCTGATCTGTGGCGTGGGGAATACCACTGGAGAGGTGTGGCAGGGCGTGCTCGCCGGCAAAAGCGGCGTTGCCCGCATTACTCAATTTGACTCCAGTAAGTTTGCCTGCCAGATCGCTGCCGAGGTCAAGAACTTCGATCCTCTGAACTTCGTCGAAAAAAAGGAAGTCAAGAAAATGGGGCGCTTCATCCACCTGGCAATTGCCGCGGCGGATGAAGCGTTCAAAATGTCCTGCTTGAAGATCACCCCGGAGAACGACGAGCGCGTCGGCGTGCACATCGGCTCCGGCATCGGCGGGTTCGACATCATCGAGCGTGAGCACATCGCCCTGATGGAAGGTGGGCCTCGAAAAATTTCGCCGTTCTTTATTCCGGCAGCAATCGTTAACCTTGCGGCAGGCCACGTCTCCATGCGCTTTGGGGCAAAGGGTCCGAATGAGGCAACCGCGACTGCCTGCACAACCAGCGCGCATTCCATTGGAGATTCCTTTCGCATCATCCAGCACAACGATGCTGACGTGATGATCGCCGGCGGTTCCGAGGCCGCCATTACTCAGATGGGTGTCGGCGGCTTCGCGGCCATGCGCGCGCTCTCCACCCGCAATGACGATCCCGAAAAAGCCAGCCGTCCCTGGGATAAAGATCGCGACGGCTTCGTCATGGGCGAAGGCGCGGGAATTCTGGTGCTTGAAGAACTCGAGCACGCCCAGAAACGAGGGGCGCCTATTCTTGCCGAAGTGGCGGGCTATGGCATGTCTGGTGACGCCTACCACATGACACAGCCTGCTCCTGAGCACGAAGGCGGTTTCCGCGTGATGCGGAACGCCGCACGCGATGCCGGCATTACGCCGGATAAAGTGGACTACGTTAACGCTCACGGGACTTCCACGCCGATCGGCGACACGCTGGAGGCGCACGCCATCCGCAATTTTTTCGGCGAGCGCAAGATTCCCGTCAGTTCCACCAAATCGATGACTGGACATCTTCTTGGGGGCGCTGGCGGACTGGAAGCGGGCATTACTGTTCTCGCTCTGCGCGACCAGATCCTGCCTCCTACGATCAACCTCGAAAGCCAGGATCCCGACACCGACGGTATGGATTTCGTACCGAATCACGCGCGCAAGGCGAAGCTCGAATACGCTATGTCGAATTCCTTCGGCTTCGGCGGGACGAACGGGGCCCTGCTGTTCAGGAGATGGTCAGAGTAAAATTTTCGCTTTTCTATCATTGCCTTCGTCACTGATTGTCTGCTGTTGATTGCGCGCCTCCTTCCTTCTCTCGCATTTCCTTGCGACGTGCATCCAACTCGCTCAACAGTTGATCCACAAGTTGAGATAGGCGCCGCGGGTCGGGCTCGGAAGCTATCAAATCGCAAAGCCTTCGCCACTCTTTCTCGTCAACAGTCCTGATATCTCGATTTGTCATTCGATTCATTAAGGCAAGGCAATGGCCAAAGCTTCGACCTTCCGGCAGATCGCCCGCGAGCGTTTAACATGCTGACTGGCAAAGGTTTGTTGCTACACCCTGAGACCGTTTGGGAGCGGACAGTACGAAGATATTGCACGAAGTCCGGCGGAATTTGGCATGGCACGGCGAATTGTGAACACTCGCGCTCGGAGGGGATTTTCCCTACGCTTTCAGGTGTGCACTGTATCGAAGGCCAAGTGGGAGATCTTTAAAATACTGCTGTGCCCTCCTCAACCGAACCTAGGATTGACGAGCTTACCGCAGCGATCCGTAAGCTTTGCCGGAGTCCATTTAGTCCAGAAGCAGAGGCGAATCTTAGAAGACTGGCTCAGGAACTACGCACGGCGATTCAACAGCACGTAAAGATGGCGCAAGATTCCTTGAGTACAAAAAAAGCAGCCATCGACAGGCGCGATCCTCAAGAAAAGTAGTTGCGTCCGCGAGCGAGGCTTTTATTGACTTGGCCGGATTCACCCACGTAAGATTCGCTCGCGATGGCGGTGATGTTCATAACCGCATGTTTCTCTCGAAAAGGGATAGCAGAGATCTCCCCATCCAAGGAATAGGTCCTAAATTCCGAGCTCGATACGAGGAGCTGTGATGCAGCTGCGTCTGGAAAGCCGTCCGGTCGGCGATGTCCTAATCGTTCAGTGTCATGGGCGAATTGTGGCCGGGAACGAAGTGTTCACGCTGCACTCCCAGGTTGGGGATTCCATCGAAAAATACGGCGACGTCGTTTTGCAGCTCGAACAGGTTGAATTCGTCGACAGCAGCGGACTGGGCGCTCTGGTTCGCCTGATGCGCGCCGCGCGAGCGAAGGGTGGCGACCTAAAACTGAGCGGGGTGCCGCCGCGAATCCGAAAAATGCTGGAGCTGACCAGCCTGCTCTCACAATTTGAAACCTACGATTCCCTGGAAGAGGCGATTACGGCCGCGTACTTAGGCTCGCGCTATTCGCACCCCAAAGAAGGCGACGCACGGCCACGCATGCTGTGCGTCTACGAGTCGAACGATGTATGCACCTTCCTTCGAGAAGTGCTATGCGGTGCCGGGTACAATGCGATGGCTACTTTAAGCATTGAAGACGCCCGCATCTTGCTGAAGGCGACGAAGGCAAAGCTGGTGGTGATTTCTGCGCGGCTGCAGTCTTTACGCGGCAAGCCAACGCGAAAGGTGTTGGAGGAAATTGATCCTGCGGTTTGTATTCTCATTTTGGACGAGAACTTCGCCACTCAGGATCCCGGCGAGGCGGCGGAAAAACTGCTAAGCAGCGTTGCCAGACAATTAGCCCCTCCCTTGCCTAAATAAGGTTCTTGGGGCTCGCGGAGCTTTTTACTCGGCAGTCCATTCCAGGTAATGACACTTTTGTACCCATTGGCCTGCCCCTTAGGGTCTTTCCATCCGGCTTCCCGCAAGTCAAAATAAATTTTCGTACTGGAACCCGGTCCTTCCCATGGAAAGAGCTTTTGGCACTGCCCCCACGCTGGCGCCCACTGCCACCACCAAGAAGGTGGCGGCACGGGCTGCGTTAGTTGACCTCAAGGAATCGTCACGATATCTGCTGACGGAATGCTTCCGCCAGTTCGGCATTGAAACCGTGGTCACTTCCGAAGGCTCGGCCGAGCGCCTGCGGCAGGAAAAATTCGAAGCTTGCGTGATTAAGCTGGGACCCGGCGCCGAGAAGGTCATGGACGCAGCCCGCACCTCTCCCTCCAACAGTCGTTTGGTGCTCTACGGTCTAGGAGGCAGCGCGCAGGAAGCCATGCGCTATTCCAAGTACGGCATCAACGCCATGTTCCAGGAACCTCTGGAGCGGCCCGCGGCAATGAAACTGGTGCGCGCCACCCACATGCTGGTGCTCCACGAACTCCGCCGCTACGCGCGTATTCCAATCATGACGGAGGTCACGGTCGTCAGCAATGACGGCACACGTGTTACGGCCTCGAGCATCGAGATCAGTTCTGGCGGCATGTCGCTGAAAAGCTCCGAGGACATCCGTTCTGGAACCGCAGTGGAGATCTCATTTTCGCTCCTTACCCTGCCGCGGGTTTGTGTTCGCGGAGCCGTAACCTGGCGGAAGACCAAGTCTTTCGGGGTGCATTTCGATGCTGCCGACGACCGCCGCCACAAAGTAAAAGAGTGGATCGACGCGTATTTGGAAAGCTAACCTGGCACCTTCACAATCCACGTAGGGACAGCCGCCTCGGCTGTCCAAAGGTTCGTGTGGGCACGGGCGCCTCCCCTCCAGCCGAGTGCAGCGAGGTGCATTCTGGACTTTGGGTGGCGCAGCGCTTCCAGCGCTGCGATTAGGGCGCGGTGATCGCGGGCTTTAGCCCCCGAGGTACCTTACCGTTACAATATCCCCGTGACCGAAGTCAGCACCAGCTCTACGCCTGCCACAGAAGTTGCTCCCGCGCCCCGCCGCTTCACCCTTCGCCAGCGCATCGTGCTGCGCATCACAATCACTGCCGGATACTGGTTCATCCGCCTAATTGGTCCAACGTTGCGAGTATGCGTCTCGCGCGAAGAAGGTGCGCAGGAAACGGTTCAGCAGCGTCCGCTGATCGGTTCTTTCTGGCACGCCTGCATCATTCCCGCAACCTACATGTGTCGCAATCTCGGCGTCCGCGTGATGAGCAGCAACAGCTACGACGGCGAATACATGGGACGGATCATCCGCAAGTTTGGATTCGTCGCCGTCAAAGGATCCAGCAGCCGCAACGCCGTGCGCGCCCTGCTCGGCCTGCGACGCGCCTTGCAGGACGGCTGGGCCGTCGCCTTCACCCTCGACGGCCCACGCGGCCCACGCTACAAAGTGAAGCCCGGCCCGGTCGCGCTGGCACGATCTTCCGGTGTTCCCATGACCATGTTCCACATGGCGGTGGATCGCGCCTGGGTGCTGAATAGCTGGGACCGGATGATGATTCCGAAACCTTTCTCACGAGTCCTGATGCGCTTCGGCAACCTTATCGAAGTTCCTCGCAATACCAGCGACGCAGATTTGGAGCGGTATCAACAGGATTTGCAGGACGCCCTTGACCGTGTTCGCGAATTCGCCGAGAAGAATGTCGGAAACGTTGGCTCGCCGGAATTTCCTTATGCAGTTTGAGAAACCATGTGGAAGAAGTTGACTTACTCTTCACCCTTCCACTAGATTCCTCACACCACTATTTTCCGTTCTTTGACACGTCCTTCGGTTTGCGCGTCTTCGCCTTGTGGCGAAGACAGGGAAGCGGGTGCAATTCCCGCGCTGCCGCGCAACTGTAAGCGAGAAAATCGCAGCCGGTCACTGGGAACGATCCCGGGAAGGCCGTCTGCAAGCTACCGGATGTAGGGAACCCACGGATTCCGCATCCTCACTCGCAAAGCCAGGAGACCGGCGTAAACCGTCCACCTTAACCCCTTTCGCGTGAAAAGGAGGATGGTTATGCGCGCATTTTGCGTTTCGTTTTTGCTCTTCGTCGCTCTCGCGGCAGCATCCGCTGCCGACCTTAAAGTCAAAATCGTCGACCCTCAATCCGCCGCTGTTGCCGGCGCGCAGGTTTCGCTGCTCCAGAAAGACGGAGCCGTCCTGCATACTGCCACCTCGATCGGGGATGGAAGTGTTTCACTCGGGAACGTGCCCGACGGTGACTATCGGATCGAGGTTCTTGCCCCGGGGTTCGCCCGGCTCACCATCAATGTGACCCTTCCCGGTGCAAACCCCATCTCGGCGCAACTCCAAATAGCTGCGGCGACGCAAGTGGTGATGGTAACTGCCACGCGAACTCCTCTGCCCGCAGCCGAATCGGGAGCGAGCGTCGCGCTGCTGGACTCCGCCCAACTCCAAGTTACGCAACCGCTGGATGCCTCGGATGCACTCCGCTTCCTGCCGGGCGCGGTGGTGGACACCGCGGGGCAGAGGGGTGGCTTAGCGTCACTGTTTGTGCGCGGTGGGGATTCCCGCTACAACAAAGTTCTGATCGACGGCGTGCCGGTCAACGATTCGGGAGGCACCATGGACTTTGGCGTCGTTCCCTTGTCCGAAGTCACTCGTGTCGAGTTCGCGCGTGGGGCCCAGAGCACGCTTTACGGCTCCGATGCCATGACCAGTGTGGTGCAGGCGTTCAGCACGACTGGGAAGACGCACACTCCAGAATTAAGATTTGGTGCCGATGGCGGCAACCTCGATACCGCCCACGGCTTTGCCAGCGTTTCGGAAGCGCGCGGGCCTTGGGACTTCGACGTATTCGGGGATCAATTCAACAATGCGGGCAAAGGACCGAACGACGACTATTCCAATTCCCTGCAGGGAGCGAATATTGGTCTTCAGTTAAGCCCCACCGCATTGCTCCGTGTGCGCGCACGGCATGCCAACAGCCACACGGGCGTGCAGGGAGAATGGGATTTCAATAACCAGCCTCTGCTCCCTCCGGACACTGATCAGCAAGCCCGCACCAATGATCTTCTAGCGAGCGCCGAACTGATCTTGAGTGGGCCAACTGGATGGCAACACCGACTCGTCGGCTTCGAATACAACCACCGGCGGCAGAACGAAGATACCGTCCCTGACCGCGGCTGCGATCCCATAAATTTTGTTTTTCTCGATTGCCCCTTCAACGCAGTGGACCACTTCAATCGCGCCGGCTTTGACTATCAGGGAGACTATGCTGAGCGCTCCTGGACCCATACCACTATGGGTTACGAGTTCGAAAACGAAAATGCTTTTGTGGGCGATCCGACAGCACCGCCGGTGCTTCACGGATTGCGCCGCAACCATGCGGCCTATGCCCAGCAAGTACTTCAAATCCGCAGGTTCTCTGTGGTGGCTGGAGGCCGCTTCGTGCATAACGAAACCTTCGGCAACAAATTCGTTCCGCGAGTGGCGTTGAGCTTCTTGGCGCTTCGCGGTGGACAGTTCTTTTCCGGAACCCGGCTGCGATTTTCCTACGCTACCGGCTTCAAGGAAGCGCGCTTTGAAGAGTCGTTCGCCACCGGGCCGGGAATCGTCCCCAATCCCAATCTGAAAGCCGAAGAGAACCGCGCCTTCGAGGCTGGATTCGAACAGTCATTCCTCTCGGAAAAATATGCCTTTTCGGCCATCTATTTCAACAACCTATTCCGCAACCAGATCGACTTCGCCATTGTCGATCCCATGACATTCACTGGGGAATACGAGAATATTGACAAGTCTTTCGCGCACGGTGCAGAAATAGAATTTCACGGCCGCCTGTTGCACCGGCTATCGCTCAACGCTGCCTACAACTACACCTCTACGCAGATCCTCGAGCAGCCATTCGCTTTCGACGCCCAGCATGAACCAGGTAGTCCTTTGCTGCGTCGTCCCAAGCATTCGGGCAGCCTGTTGCTTTCGTACTTGGGCAGCCGTTGGAGTGCGAACCTGGGAGCGAGTTTCGTAGGGCGCAGGCCTGATTCTGATTTTTTTGTTTTACCAACGCCTGTGGACCATGCGGCGGGATACGTCCGCGCTGATCTCGGCGGTTGGTACTCCATCACCTCCCGAATCACAGCCTACGCAAACATCGAAAACGCCCTCGACCGCCGCTACAACGAAGTCGTCGGCTATCCGGCTTTGCCGGTAAACTTCCGGGCCGGATTTCGTTTTCGAATTGGAGGGGAGTAAGGTAGAAACTGCGGGTCAAAGGAGAAGGGCGCGAGCCGTTGCTCGCGCCCTTCGTAAATCGCCAATCGTTCGAGCTAGCTGACCTTTTCCGGCTCCCGCATCGCAATCGGCATCGACGCACTCATCTTACCGCCGAAATATTTCGTCCGTGCCAACATCAGCTTTTCGATATCGATCCCGGAAAGCGGCTGCTGACGGCCCAGCAGGTGCGTGACCAGTGCAATCTGAGCGAAGTGTTCCACGGTCTCCATCTTCATGTAAGCGTGTTCGATCGTGTCTCCGTAGGCTACGACGCCGTGGTTCGACATCAGGATGGCATCGTAGTGGGGCACGTAGGGCTCCAGCGTCTTCGCCAGTTCCGACGTTCCAGGCGTTCCGTAGCGCGCCAACGGAATGCATCCCAGCCCCATCACCACTTCGCAAACCAGTGGCTCGGTCAGCGCCATGCCGGCGGCGGCAAACCCGGTCGCGGTCGGCGGGTGGGCATGCACAATCGCCTGAATGTCGGGGCGCATGCGATACACCAGCAGGTGCATCCCAATCTCGCTGGTCACGTTCCGGCGCCCGGCAACCTGCGTTCCTTCCAGGTTCACGATTACCATGTCCCGGGACTTCATCGCGCCCTTGCTGACACAGGTCGGCGTTACCAGGATGCGATCTTCATCCAAACGAACCGACAGATTCCCGTCCATGGCCGCCACGAAGCCGCGCTCATGTAGCATGCGCCCGTAGCGAACAATTTCTTCCCTGTGTTTGCGTTCAGCGGACATGGAAATACTCTCTCGGGGGAGTGGCGAAAAAGCGGCTAAACTTACAGCCCCCGCATAGTATCGCACCCGGCTCGAACAGACAAACAAATTTACCAAAAAAATCGAACAAATTATTGAGAAAGATCGATATGGTAGTTGGTTTCAGGCCAAAATGGGTTGCCTTCTTTTATACTCTGACAACGTGCTGGTTTCCGATTTTCAATTCCACCTTCCTGAAGAACTGATTGCCCAGGAGCCCCTCGCCCGGCGTGACCACTCCCGCATGCTGCATTTTCGGCGAACGACTGGGGCGTACGCCGACCGGCTGTTCCGTGACTTTCCCGACCTCTTGCAGACCGGCGACCTTGTGGTCTTTAACAACACTAAGGTCTTTCCCGCGCGCCTCTATGGCCGCCGCGAAGGAACTCGCGCTCAGCCCGTCAGTCCAAATAATTCCGCAGCCCGTGACTTTCTCCACGGACGCATCGAAGTACTGTTAACCCATCAACTCTCTTCCGATCCTAATAACTGGGAGTGCTTGGTTCGCCCCGGCCGCAAGATCGGAGTCGGCGAGCGCCTCTTTTTCGGCGAGCGCAATGAGTTGCGGTGCCGGGTTCTCGCCCGCGGGGAGTATGGCGAGCGCCACATTCGCTTCGAGCCAGTCGACGATTTCTTCGCCGCTCTCGACCGCATTGGCCATGTCCCACTGCCGCCTTATATCTCTCGCGCCGACTCCGCGGGTGACCGCGAGCGCTATCAAACGGTCTATGCGCAGCAACGAGGATCGGTGGCCGCCCCCACCGCCGGCCTTCACTTCACAACTGAAATTCTCGACCGAACCCGCCGACGTGGGATCGAAACCACCGAGATCACTCTGCACGTTGGATTTGGCACCTTTCAGCCAGTTCGCGTGGACCGGGTTGAAGATCACAAGATTCACACTGAGCCGTACTCTATTTCTCCTGACTCTGCGACCGCCATTAACCAAGCCATTCTCGACGGCCGTCGCATCATCGCCATCGGCACCACCACCGTTCGCACTCTCGAGCATGCCATCCGCGCCGGCACCGGAATCATTTCCCCAGGCCCGGCCGCCGCAGACCTCTTTATCTATCCGGGTTTCGAATTCAAAGTTGTGAAAGCAATACTGACCAATTTCCACTTGCCGCAATCCACGTTGCTGATGTTGGTCAGCGCTTTTGGAGGAAAAGAAAACGTCCTACGCGCCTACGAACACGCCGTGCACGAGCGTTACCGCTTCTATTCATACGGAGACTGCATGTTCCTCGAATGACGCTCCTCAGACAACTTTTTTCTTTGCCTCCTTCGCGGCCTTTCTCCGCACCCTCCGCGGTTAAGATCTTCTAGATCTCAGCTGTTTCTCCATCCGCGACTCCCACGATATACTCTTCCGGGAGCAGCCCATGACCACCGCAGTAAAGCAGGTCTCAATCCAGGATTTCGTCACGTTACTCCGCAAGTTTCCCGAGTCCGCTTTTAACGAAACCGAGTCAGTCCGCCAGTTCCTGCAAGACAACCCGCTGAACCCGGAGTCCCTCGCGCCTTATCTCACCTGGGACCGCCAACACTACACCCGCAACCTGATCGACAAGAATCTTCTCTATGAATTGATCGCGGTCTGCTGGGATATTGGCCAGGCTAGTTCCGTCCACAATCACCGCGACCAGAACTGCTGGATGGCCGTCCCCATCGGCCGCTTGCAGGTAGAAAATTTTAACGTATTGAATGAGGACATCGCTGCGGGCCAGTGCACGATCAAGGCAACCGAGATCGTTGAGATGAATGTGTCGCATCCCTGTGCGATCGATCCCCTCGCGCCTGTCCACCGGGTGTTCAATCCTAAGCAATTTAACCAACGCGCCGTCAGCGTGCACGTCTATTCACGTCCGTTCGATACCTGCGTCGTTTATTCCGCCGAACAGGGCACCTGCGGCGAGATAGCGCTTCATTACACTACGGTGTACGGTAAGCTGGTTAAGTGACTTTGGCATTTACGGCGGATCCCAGCCGCAAGCAAAGCCTTCTGGCCCTGCAGCCGCTACCATCCGCGACCGCTGTTAAAATATTCTCTTGTCCCCCCGAAAGAAATCCTCGAGTCCTGACTCCGGCGTCGCCCTCGCCCCTGCACCGACGGCACCCAATCCCACGGGCGCAGCAAGTCCGTCAATCAAAGACCGTATCTTCCTCATCGATACGATGTCGTTTATCTTTCGCGCCTACCACGCCATGGCCCGCCAGCGCTCGATGTCCACCAAGACAGGGCTTCCCACCGCAGCGGTGTACGTCTTTGTAAACATGCTGCGCAAGTTGCGCGACGATTTCTCTCCCGCCTATCTCGCCGCCGTATTCGACGTTGCCGCTAAGACCTTTCGCGATACTCAGGCCGAAGCCATCACGAAAGTCCGCAAGTTTGACATTAAAACTCAGGCCTTTACCGAGATCGAATACAAAGGCTACAAAGCCAATCGCGCCGCGATGCCCGAGGATTTGGCGCTACAAGTTCCATATATTCGCCGCGCTCTCGAAGCCTACCGCATCCCCATTCTCGAACTCGCCGGCTTCGAAGCCGACGACGTAATCGGCACTCTCGCCCGCAAAGCCGCTGCCAACAACTATTGCGTCTACGTCGTTTCCAGCGACAAAGACATGATGCAGCTCGTTAACGACGACGTTCAGATTCTCAATCCACCAAAAGATAATCTGATCTGCGACGCCGCGAAAGTGGAAGAGATTCTCGGCGTCCCTCCCGATCGCGTCATCGACATCATGGCTCTGCGCGGCGATTCCATCGACAACATTCCCGGCGCTCCCGGCATCGGCGAAAAAGGCTCGGTCGAAATCATCAAGCGCTTTGGTACGGTTGAAGAAGCTCTCGACCGCGCCGCCGAAGTGGAAAAGAAAACCTACCGCGAATCGCTGCTGAATAATCGCGACATCATCCTCTTCAGCAAGAGCATGGCGACCATCGACACCAATGTCCCTATGGAATTCAACGTGGGCGCCATGCGCGTCGGCCAACCCGATCTCGATTCGCTTCGCCAGCTGTTTACCGAACTCGAATTCACATCGCTGTTGAAGGAATTGCTGCCCGAGGTCCAGGTTACCGAGACCAACTACGCTGAAGCCAATTCTGCGGCGGACGTCGCAGACGTTCTCAGCTTCGTTGGACCGGAGGGCGCCCTCGCCATCGCCGTAGAGTTAGGGCGGTCAGAACCTGTGCCAGAGAACGACGAAGAAGTGATTGATGAAGTGCCACAATCAGGAATGCTCGCGTTGACAGACGCCGCAACTCCCGCTTCTGCGCCAACACCAGAAGCACGCCGCATCGCAATTTCCGGAGCGCCGGGCTCGGCTTCTACCGTTAAACTCGATTCCGCAGCCGCGGCAAAGCTACGCGCCATCTTGAACGATCCCGCCACGCCCAAATCAATCCATGATTACAAATCCGCGATTCACGCCTCCGAATCCCTGGGTATCAGCCTGCTAGGCGTGCAGCACGACCCGATGCTGTACTCTTACCTGCTCGATCCTACCTATTCTTCGCACCGTCTTGCCGATGTCGCCTTCCGCCGCTTGAATTTAAAACTCAGTGGCGATCTCGCTGAAGCCGCTGACGTAACCGGCAGGTTGACCATCCCGTTCCACGACGAAGTGGAACAGGCAAGACTCACCAAACTTTACGAAGAAATTGATCTGCCCCTGGTCCCCGTTCTAGCCCGCATGGAACACGCCGGTGTGAAGATCGACACGGCCGCGCTCGCGAAAATGTCGATGGAGCTTGAGCGCGAGAGTGCTGCCAAAGCGAGAGAAATCCACGCGATCGCCGGGACTGAATTCAACATCGGCTCTCCCAAGCAACTTGGCGATGTGCTCTTTAATCGCATGAATCTTCCCAAGCCCGTGAAATACGGCAAGGGACGCACCATCTCAACCGCCGTCGACGTTCTTGAAACGTTGGCGGAAGAGCATCCCATCGCCAGAAAGGTTCTCGACTATCGCCAGCTCACCAAGCTGAAGTCCACGTACGTCGACACGCTGCCCGCGTTAATCAATCCCGCTACCGGACGCGTGCACACCACCTTCGGCCAGACCGGAACCGCCACCGGACGCCTTTCCTCCGCCAATCCGAATCTGCAAAACATTCCCATCCGCACCGAACTCGGACGCGGCATTCGAGCTGCCTTCATCGCCGAACCCGGCCACGTTCTGCTCACCGCCGATTATTCGCAAATCGAACTCCGCCTGCTCGCCCACTTTTCGCGCGATCCGTTGCTGGTCGAAGCCTACCGCCGCGGCGACGACATCCACACCCTCACCGCCTCGCAAGTCTTCGGCGTTCCTCCGTTAATGGTCACGCCCGATCACCGCCGCCAGGCTAAAGTCGTGAACTTCGGAATCGTCTACGGCCTCTCCGCTTTCGGGCTATCACAAAATCTCGGCATCGAGCCTGCCGAAGCCAAACTTTTCATCGCCAACTATTTCGAAAAATACTCCGGCGTCCGCGCCTTCATCGACAAGACGCTCGAAGAAGCCCGCCGCGATCTGAAAGTAAGAACGCTCCACGGCCGCGTCCGTCCCATTCCCGACATCAACAGCAAGAATTTCACCCAGCGCGGCTTCGCCGAGCGCACCGCCGTCAACACCCCGCTGCAAGGCACCGCCGCCGACCTGATCAAAATAGCTATGATCCGCATCGACGCCGCGTTGCGAGAACGAGGATTGAAATCCAGAATGACCCTGCAAGTCCACGACGAACTAGTCTTCGAAGTCCCGGAAAAAGAAGTTGAGACGATGCAGTCGCTGGTGCGTGAGCACATGGAAAAAGTCCACACGCTGGCAGTCCCGCTGTTAGTAGAAATGGAAGTAGGGCCGAACTGGAGAGACTTAGATTAGGCGTTCGTGTAGGGACAGCCGCCCTAAGCTGTCCAGCCAGGCGCAAGCGAGGCGCATCGGGCACATGCCGATGCCGCAGACCCTACCTGGGCCACAACCACCCAAACGTCCCCGCAGTCAGCAGCGCGTAGATCAGTCCATCGAAGACGTGCTTTGCAGTCACGCCCCAGGTCTGCCCTCTCCAAATCGAGTCAGGAATCTGCCCGACCCCATATGCCAGAAAGGCGGCGATGCCGGCCACGTGAAACACTTTCGGGTACAGAGTGCCGGGGGCAAGGGTGCTCGCAGCGACCAAAGCCACAAAAATGCCGACCCCCACGCAGTATACGAACCAAAACCCCAGAAATTTCCCCATCGCTGGCGGTCCGCTGGGAAACACGGTCAGCAAGCCGACCGGACCGCGCTTGAACTTCTCCACCACCTCTGGCGATTTCATGTCTTTGTGCGTGCAGTGCGGAAAACTGTAAACCGGCCCCGGAGTCACGCCGGCCGCTCGCAGCGCGTCGGTCACTTTGCCTTCATCCGGCAGCTTGCGGTAATCGCTGCGGTGAAACGGAAGCACCATGTGCAGAATCGAGCTGGCGACGAACACGATCACAGCTGAAAGCAGAATCGGAAGCCATAGGGCGGTGATGAGAACCATCGTTCCTCCTCTGAAGTGGCGTAGGCACCGGAGGCGCCTGCTTAGACTCGCAAGAGCCTACGCTCAGCCGGTGGGGCGAGTCAAACCAGCCGCACGGTGCCCTATACTGATTGCTACCTGAAGGCCACCTGTCATTCGTGTCATGTTTGGCGCTAGCAATGGCGAGCAATTGCACCCACGCGTTAGAGAACTATGCTTACCTACAGTCCGGTACCCGGCGCACTAAAAACTCTGACGCATGACGGACGGCTGCTTTTTCTCACCCGATTCCTCCGACTGTTTGCTTATGGCTCGCTATCGGTGATCCTGGTTTTCTATCTGGTTGGCCTCGGACTCAGCGAATCCCAAACCGGCCTGCTTCTCACGCTGACGCTGGCGGGAGACACCGTGGTCTCTCTCTATCTCACCACTCGCGCCGATCGCATTGGACGGCGGCGCATGCTTGTCGTGGGCGCAATCCTGATGGCGGCTGCCGGTCTGACCTTCGCTTTCACCAGGAATTACTTGCTCTTGATTATTGCGGGCACCATTGGCGTCATAAGCCCCAGCGGCAATGAAGTGGGGCCGTTTCTTTCCATCGAGCAAGCCGCCCTCTCGCATGTGATACCCAGCCGCGTCCGTACCGAGGTATTTGCCTGGTACACGCTCGCCGGTTCTCTGGCCACCGCGCTCGGCGCGCTGTGTGGAGGCACTCTTACCCACGCGCTACAGAGGACCGCAATCACACCGGTGGTCAGTTACCGCGTTGTGGTTATTTGTTATGCCGGGTTGGGCGCGTTACTGGCAATTATTTTCACCGGCCTTTCCCCAGCCGCGGAAGTAAGCGCACCCGGAGAAGAACCATCAGCCGGAAATCTAAAGAGATTCTTGGGCCTCGGCCGCTCACGCCGCGTGGTCGCAAAGCTCGCGACTTTGTTCGCTCTCGATTCCTTTGCGGGAGGATTCGTAGTACAGAGCTTTGCCGCTTACTGGTTCTACTTGCGCTTCGGAGTAGACCCGGGAACACTTGGAGTTATCTTTTTTTGGGCAAACATCTTTGCTGGAATTTCATCGCTGTTGGCTTCCCGGCTTGCTTCTCGCTTCGGGCTTATCAGGACGATGGTTGCAACGCACCTTCCCTCCAACATCCTGCTGATACTCGTGCCCCTCATGCCGAACCTGAAGTTGGCTGTCATAGTCCTGCTGTTGCGCTTCAGCATCAGCCAAATGGATGTGCCGACCCGCCAGTCCTACACCATGGCCGTCGTTAGTGCCGAAGAGCGGTCCGCGGCAGCTGGAATCACAGGTGTGGCACGCACGACCGGCGCCGCTATCAGTCCACTCTTTGTGGGATTTCTCTTTTCCCATCCCTCTTTGATTAGCGTGCCATTCTACATCGCGGGGACACTAAAGATCGTCTACGACCTGTTGCTCTATAAACAATTTGTAGGCTTGCGGCCTCCTGAGGAAGCTTCGTAGCGCCTACGCTCCCAGCGCCTTCTGAATTTCCCCCGCAATCCCTGCCGTGATGGCCTGCATCCTGTCTTCGGACTCCGCCTCAACCATCACGCGCGCCAGTGACTCAGTCCCCGAATACCGCACCACCACGCGCCCATTCCCATCCAGTTCGCGCTCGGCAGCTTCAATGGCCCGCTTCACCTCCGGCACCTGCGCAAACGGAATCTTCTCCCGCACCCGCACATTCTGAATTTTCTGAGGGAATACTTTCAGATCGCTTACCAACTCCGCTAACGTCTTTCCCGAGCGAACAATCACATCCATGACCCGCAACGCAGTCAGCAACCCGTCGCCAGTAGTCGCATCGATATCGCGAAAAATAATATGTCCCGATTGTTCCCCACCCAGGGTCGCCCCAGTCTTCAGCATCTCTTCCAGAACATATTTGTCGCCCACATTCGCCCGCAGCATACGAATGCCGGATTTCTTCAGAGCAATCTCGACGCCCATGTTCGACATAGTCGTGGCGACGACGGTGTCGCCCGCCAACTTGCCGCGCTGGTGCAAGTCGCGCGCCGTCAGCAGCAGCACGCCATCTCCATTCACCACGCGTCCTGCGCCATCGCAAAACAAAGCCCGGTCGGCATCGCCGTCAAACGTCACGCCTAAATCAAACTTCCCGCCGGACTCCGCAACCGCTCTCCCAAGCGTCTCCGGATGCAGCGCTCCGCACCCTTCATTAATGTTCCTGCCATCCGGCGTGACATGCGTAAACGTCGCCTGCACACGCATGTTGCGAAATAATTCGGGAGCCTCGGCCGTAGCCGCGCCATTCGCACAATCCACCAGCACGCGCAATCCGCTCAGATCTGACGAAACGCTACCCGCCAGCGACTCAATGTACGCCTTGCGCAACGGAGCCTCTCCCGGCAACGTTGGCCCTGCAACTTTCATCGCCGTATCGTCGGCTGCTCCTGGCTTTGCCAGCAGGGCAAAGATTTCTTTCTCGATGGCCAACTCCCGCGCATCGGTCAGCTTAAATCCATCGCCGGAAAAAACTTTGATGCCGTTATCCGTCCATGGATTGTGCGACGCGGAAATCACAACTCCCGCGGCAAACCCGCGCACTCGTGCTAAATAAGCCACCCCAGGCGTCGTGATCACGCCCGCGCTATGAACTTCCACGCCCACCGCTGCCAGCCCCGCTGCTACGCGATCGGCAATCCACCCGCTCGATTCGCGCGTGTCCTGTCCGATCAATGCCTTGGCCTTCCACGAACCGCGCAGCAAGTCGTGCCCCAAGGCTCGCCCAATTAGATACGTGCTCTCTTCCGTCAGCGGAAATTCGCCAGCCACGCCGCGTATCCCGTCGGTGCCAAACAATTGTCTGCTTTGATCGCTCATAGATCCTGCGAATTCGTGTGCAGCGATGGGACTGAAGTATCCAAACGAGGATGATAGATGATAAATGACAACAGGAACCGCAACTATGCAGTCAATGTCCGCTCTCCGCCCGCGCACTCTTCTCCATAATCACTGACACTCGCGACGGCGCTACCTGCACTACTGTTAAATCTCGTTGCAGGTGAATCTGCTGCGCAGTCAGATCAAACGTCTGCCCGCCAGGCTGGGCGTCCTTCAGTTCGAGGTCTGCGTGGATGTCCGTCGACCGCAGTTCCCGGATCATTCGCTCCGGCCCGCGCACTCGAATCTGCGCCTCCGGAACACTTACGGAGCTGATCTCCAATTGTGGTGGCACGTGTCGAAACTCAATCGGCACGCGCACCGTCACTTCCGCCGGTTCTTGCTCCGGAGAAATCACCATCCACAGGCCAGTCGCCAGAAGGAGCGACAAGACCTTCAGCCAGAAATTGTGTAGCACCCACCGCCGCAGGAAGCTCATAGCGGACGCTCCGCTTCCGCGTCAGAGTCGTCGTCCGCGCCCATCTGCACACTCGCCCGCAGCGCCGGTCCTTCGCCTGCATCGGAATCGTCACTCGGCGGCCCAACCGTCGGTAGTGCCACAGGCGACATATATCTGCGCAATTCGCCGCTCAGTCGCTCGCGCAATTGTTCCACCGTCAAGTCGCGCTCAATCTTGCCACCTACTGCCATGCTGATCGCTCCGGATTCTTCGGATACAACCACGGCGATCGCATCCGTCTCCTCCGTGATCCCGATGGCCGCCCGGTGCCGCGTTCCCATCTGCGTGGAGAGTACTGGATTCATCGAGAGCGGCAAAAAGCACGCCGCCGCTGCCAGCCGATCCTTCTGGATAATCACTGCGCCGTCGTGCAAAGGCGCACTCGGACGGAAGATCGTCGCCAGCAAATCATAGGAGAGACGCGCATCCATAGGGACGCCGCTCTCCACGTAAGTCCGCAATCCAATCTCACGTTCGATCACGATCAACGCGCCCGTCTGATGCTGAGAAAATAGATTCGCCGCCAGCACAATGTCGTCGTACGAGTCGCCCTCCACAGCCGACCCGCGCAGGAAACTTACGCGCCGCCCCACGTCCGACAGCACATGCCGGATCTCGGATTGGAAAACAACGATAAGTGCAAACACGACGTAAGGCAGTAAATGGCCTACCAGCCAGTTCAGTGTAACCAGCTCGCCAATCCGCGCCAGATAGAAAGCGACCGCCACCGCCGCCAGCCCCGCCAGCATCGGCGCGGCGCGCGTTCCGCGGATCATCACCAGCACTTCGTAAATGATCAGCGCCACCAGCAGAATGTCGAGCACGGTAAACGACAATCGCGACCATGGCGCCATCAGTTGCGTCACCGGTATCTCTCCGTATCGGACTCTACATTCTAATGCCAGGACGAATCAGTGAGGGCCTTTCATCCTGAGCGTAGGACCCCTTTTCCTCTTCCTTCACGACTGGCCAGGCAAGGGCTTTTCATCACCGCCTCGATTTCCGCCCGCCGCCCGTATCTGGACCTGCCTTCTTCACCACAGCCGCAATCTCTCCCCGCGCTAAACGCGCAGTAATCTCATCCCCCGGCTTCACTAGGGATGCATCCTTCACCAACTGGCCCGCGCCGTCAAACACCAGAGCATATCCGCGATCCAGAATTGCCAGCGGAGAAAGCGTCTCCAGCGCCCGGCCCATGCGCTCGAGCCGAATTTTATTCTGCAGCAGTTGATTCCGCATCGCGGCGGACACAGCCGCCGTCACCGCTGCCAGTTCCCCTCGAATGCCCGCCAGCACGCGCCGCAAATCGTAGTGCCGCACCGCCGCCGCCAGCGTTTCCCAACGACGCCGGGTTAGTTCCAGCGTTTGCCTCTCAGCCCGTTCCAGCCGGTAAGTGAGTTCGTCCACTCTCTGCTGCCGCTGCCGGATCAAGTCCATCATGCGCGCAAACGCACCATCCTGCGCGCGCTCCATCAGAGCATGGCGTGCCTCCAACAACCGGCGCTCCATCGCGCGCACCAGCCGCTCCCCCACCGCTTCCGCCTGATTCTCGATCTCCACCCGCGACCGGATGACCAGCTCAGCCGCAGCCGAGGGTGTAGGCGCTCGCATGTCCGCCACAAAATCCACAATCGTAAAATCTGTCTCGTGCCCCACCGCGGAAATAACCGGAATCTCCGACGCCGCCACTACCCGCGCCAGTCCTTCATCGTTAAACGCTGCCAGATCCTCCGCCGAGCCGCCGCCGCGCCCGACGATAATCACTTCCACGCCGCGGCTGGCATCGTTGCGAACTTCATTGAAATACCGCACCCCAGCGGCAACCTCTGCCGCGGCAAAATCTCCCTGCACCTGCGCCGGATAAATTACTGCATTGGCCGTGTGATGCCGTCTCTGCAAAATATTCAGGATGTCCCGCAGCGCCGCCGCCTGCGGCGAAGTCACAATCCCGATTCGCGCCGGCAATGGCGGAATCGCTTTCTTCCGCTCCGCCGCGAACAACCCTTCAGCCTCCAACTTGGCCTTCAGTTGCTCGAACGCAACTTGCAACCCACCCGCGCCCTTGGGTTCGACATACTCCGCCGCAATCTGCAACTCGCCGCGATCTTCATAAACCGTCACCCGTCCCCGCACCACCACCTGCATACCATCTGCCGGGCGAAAGCGAAGCAGCCGCGCTTTCGAACTGAACATGACCACTCGAATCTGCGCGTTCCCATCTTTCAGGGTGAAATAAAGATGGCCGGAGTCCGGCGCGCGAAAATTCGAAATTTCTCCTTCCACCCACGCGTCGGAATATTCGCGCTCCACTTGCGTGCGAACCGCGGCCACTAGGCCGCGCACTGTCCACACCCGCCGCTCGGGCGGCGTGAAACGGAAACCGAGTTGATCTGTCAATGACATTGTCGGAAACTCAACCGCGTTGCGGAGCCATTACCTCGCCCGATAAACCATTTTGCCTGCCACCATGGTCCACACCACCTTTGTGTCTCGCATCTCTTCCGGCGAGACCGTCAAAACATCGCGGTCGAGCAAAATCAAGTCTGCCCTCTTGCCGGCGGCGATCATTCCGATGGAATCAAGATTCATGGCCCGCGCCGAGTTCCGCGTGTAGGCATAAAACATCGCTTCCCGCGGCATCGCCTGCGAAGCATCCAGCACGCCCTCGGCTCCTTTGCGCGTTTCCGCCTGATAAATCGCCCGAAAAACGTTCGCCGTTGAAACCGGCCAGTCGCTCGCGCCTGAGATGATTCCGCCATTGTCCAAAATTGACCGCGCCGGATACTGCCACCGGTAAATTTCAGGGTCGACGTAGGGCTTCAGAATCTCAATCGTGTCGTTGCTCGCTTCCGCCCAAAATAATTGCAACGCGCTGACCACCCCCAGTTCCCGAAATCGCAGAAAATCTTCGGGCCTCACAAACTGTTCGTGGGTCAGCGTGTGGGGCAGCCCCGAATTCCCATTTGCCTTTCGCGCCGCCGCAATTCCGTTCAGCGCCTCGGTCACCGCTCCGTCTCCAATCGCGTGGACATGAATGATTAAGCCCGCTTTGTCAGCAGCGACGCACAGCTCGGCAAACTTCTTCGGATCAAAAAGCAGATCGCCATTGCGCCCCGTATTCTTGTACGGTTTGCTGAGATGCGCCGTTTGCGACGGAAACTCCGCCACCCCATCCGCAAAAATCTTGATCCCGCTCACATGTAGATTGCGCACGTCCTTGTAAGCTTCCCGCGTCTTCTGCACCCGGGCAAGCTCCTCTGCGGGATTTTTCGACAGCACCTGTGGAAACGCCAACACCTCCGAATTCAGTTCTCCCCGCTCCGCCAGCATCCTGTAAGCCAGCAGCACGTAATCGGCAGCCAGCGGATCAAGCCATGCAGTAATGCCCAGGCTGTAGTTATAAGCCAGCGCCGCGCGCCCCGCCGCCAGCAACTTTTCAGCCGAGGGCGGGGGCAGCAGCGGTTCGATTTTCTCCACGCCCGCATCCACCAGAAAACCGTTCGGCTGCATGTCTTTGTCCACGCCGTAGTAGCTGCGCTCTCCGGCGGAAAGCTTCTTCAGGAAATCGGACGTAATCCCCGCACGCTGCAGCAGTGCGCGATTCGCCCATGCCGTGTGCCCATCCATCCCGCGCAGCAGGACGTATTGCTTCTCATAAGTTCCTGCGCTGAAATCGCCATTGAGGACGTCGAGATGAGACCAGAACTCGAGCGGCATGCCAAGAATTTCAAGCACATCGCCGCGCATACCCTTGCCCGTCTTTTTCGCCTCATCGGCAAAAGCGGGAAGCTCCGCGAGAGTGTGTACTTTCTCGCTGGCGTCCGCCGCAATCAGCCCAAGTCCTCCATCAACCGAATGGCTGTGGGAATCAATGAATCCGGGAAAAAGGCTCTTCCCCTCGAGATCGACTCTTTCGGCATTGGCGGACGCCGCCTTGGCCACCTCAGAAAGGTTACCCACGGCAACGATCTTGTCCCCGCGAATCGCAACCGCCTCCGCGTACGGATTCTGGGGATCTCCAGTGAATATCTTGGCGTGAAAGAAAACCTGCTCGTGCGCGCTCTCCTGAGCCAGCAGACAAGAGCCCGAAGTTAGAAGAAGGAATGTTCCCAACAGTAGCGCATAACAACACCGTAAGAGTTGTCTCAACCAGTCACCCTTTCTCATAACGACGAAGCTTTACCAATATCATCACTTCCGCCACTGGCTCACTACATACAACAAGATTGAAAGGATCACACTCAATACCAGCGACGTTGCAAGTGGGAAATAAACCGCCGTATTTTTCCTTCGATACAAGAAATCCCCCGGCAGGCGGCCCAAGGGAACATTCATCCGCCCCAGCAGCATTACCACAACGCCGGCAACGACCAGCATCATGCCGAGAAGAACTAGCCACTTTCCTATTTCCATTCGATCAAGCTCCAGCGCGTGCTAACTGCATTAGCACTTCAACTCGTATGCGGATGCGCCAGATAATGCTGCCGCAACAAATCCTTCCCGTAATCGTTTCCATTCGGCGTCCGCACCACGCAGTGAATATGCTGCTGTGTTGGCTTCTTGGGGTCGGCGGCAAACTTCGCCAGATTTGCCGGTCTTTGGTGGTCGAACTCAATCAAGATCACCGGGCTCTGCACACGATAATAGAACGCGCTGTCGGCCTGCGCGCCGCCGATCCAGCTAAACCACGTGTTGTCGAGATGACGGTCCACCTCGTTCATCTTGACACGCGTGTGCCCCTCATCCATGTTGCTCACGTAGAGCTCCACCAGATCGCGCAGCCGTCGCCGCGCCGCACTCTCCATGTCATTCGCACGCAGACCGGAATAGTCGAGAACCACGTTGTCCTTAAAGGCTTCAGTCAAGTTATTGTTCCCGGTCTTCGAGAAATTGAGCACAGCCTTCTGCCGCTGCGCGTCGGTCAGTCCCTGCAACATTTGCAAACCATCATTCTGCTCTTGCTGCAGAATGACGACGCCTTTGTACTTACCGGAGGTCGCCTTCACCGGCTCCGATCCCAGAAACACCGGCGTCATCACCACCTGATCGCCCAACACGAAGTAGTTGATGATGGCGTGATGCCCGCTCAACTGCCAGCCCCACGGTTCCGTCGCGGAGGGCTTTCCCATGATCGTGATGAAGTACAGCCATTCACCAAGGAATAAATGTTCGTCCACCATCTCCGCCAGCGTTTCGTTCAACCGCATGACGTTGCGGGTCAGCTCGAATCCTTTGGCGCTCAATGAAGCGTGCATCAGGCCGAACGCCGCATCGCGCTGCGCCTCGGTCATCTCCGCGAAGCTGATCCCCGCCCGCGCATAAAAGTGCTGGTTCATCCACTTCCGCCACTGCACATCGTCGACCGGGAACATGGTTCGCGCCAGCTGCACATTGGTCAACGTAGCGATGAACTTCTCGGCGGTGTTCCGCACCGGCTCGGTGGAAACTCCGCTCGGGCTAATTTCAAAGAGTCCCGGCATCACTTGCCCATTTGTCGTTATGCCTTTGAAGGGCGCGGCCAGCCCTTCCTTTTCACCATCCTCGGACATTTGCCGGAAACGCTCCGCCATGTCTGCCGGAGTCTGTTTTTGCTCTTGTCCAAGAGCCCACGGCGCAAGAACCGCGGCGGAGATCAGCGACGAAAGAAAATCCCGCCGCGTTGGAGTAGATGAGCCCTTGTGAGCATGTGGATGAGCGTGGTGAGGATGGTGCAGTTTATGCGTCACGGTTCCCTCCGCGTCTAAGATGCCGGAAGGTAGCACGCCCGGCATCTGCCTTGCAATTCGAAAAGAATGAGGCACTGGACACCGCGTGTTAGGCAGCAGAAAATAAGAGCCATGCCGAGGACGACCATCTCGCGCGCCGCGCGTTTGCGGCAGCCGCTATTTCTGGTATTAGTGTTTTGTTCTTCGACTCTGGCGCCAGCGCAAAATTCAGATTCTCCCCCCGCCGAAAATCAGTCTTGGACGGCCACCTCCGACCTGAACAGCAACAATGCAAATCCCACGCGCAGCATCGAAAACCACACCCAGAGCGGCAATCGCACAATCGATACCAAGTCCCTCCAGCGCCGCGGATCGAATGGTGACTTTGAACCCTATCAGGATATCGAAACCGAAACCGTGAAAGTGAACTCCACCACCACGCGCACCACCATCCGCACTTTCGGTCGAGACTCCGATGGCCGAAAGACTTTGGTGCAAGTGAGGGAGGAAGAGAAGCGCTCAACTCCCGGCGGCGATTCGAGCCTGACCCGAGCTGTCTCCAACCCCGATGCTAACGGCAGGCTCCAGTTGGTTCAGCGTGAAACCGCTCAAACCAAAAAAATCAGCAAGGACGTCGAAGAGACAAAGACTACCGTGATGCTTCCGGGTATCAACGGCGATCTCGCTCCGGCCATGCAAACGCAAGAACGCCGCCAACAAAGCGCAAATGGTACGGTTGAATCGCAGAAGACCACCTCGTTTCCCGACGGTTCCGGAAACTGGCAGGTGAACGAAAGCCGCCACACGACGACCAGACAAGACGGTAAAGACACAACCACCGAAGAGCGTGTTTTTCGTCTCGACCCCGAGGGCAAGCTAAATGAAGTCTCGCGCACCGTCAGCAAAGAATCTGAGACCTCGCCTGGAGAAAACCGCAGCGCCACGGAAACTTATTCCGTCGACGTTCCCGGTTCCGCCCGTGACAGCAGCTTGCATTTGGTTGAACGCTCAACCACCGCCCAACACAAATCATCAACCGGCGTGCAAACTACCCTGCATCAGGTCGAGCAGCCCGACCCCGGTGATCCGGACGTCGGCCTGCGAGTGACCATGCGAACCACGGACACAGTCCTCCCCGGCTCCTCCGGATCTCGTACATCGCACACCATCGAAGCCCTCGACCCAAACGGTTCTTTAGCCACAGTCTCGGTCGACACCACGAAGTCTGATAACAAAGGAATAGTCCAGGTACAAATCGCGCCACCCGATAAAAAGGTTCAGGTCGCCCCCCCCGAAAAAAAGAACTAGTGTAGTCTCGCTCACATATACTTTTCCGTCGGGATTATCTTCGCTTCGAAACTCATGAACTCACTCCGATTCATCAACGAAGACGAAGTCCGCGCCCACCTCCGCATGACCGAGTTGATCGACGCCATGGAGCGCGCCCTGGTTGAATTTTCCGCCGGACGCGTGATTCAGCCCGTGCGCACCGTCCTCAAGTTCGGCGACAGCTCGCTCTTCGGCTCCATGCCCTCCTACGTTCCCGCGCTTCCCGCGCTCGGCGCAAAACTCGTGACCGTTTGTCCATCGAACGCCGCCCGCGGCCTGGACACGCATCAAGCGGTAATCGTGATGTTGAATCCGGAAACTGGCATGGCCGAGGCCGTCCTCGATGGCCGCTACATCACCGAAGCCCGTACAGCCGCGGTCTCGGCCGTTTCCGCACGCCACTTGGCGAAGAAAGACGCGCGTGTCCTCGGTATTCTCGGATCGGGAGTTCAAGCCCGTAGCCACTATGAAGCTCTCCGCCAGGTGCGGGAATTCACCGAAGTCCGCGCCTGGAGCCCGAATCGGGACCGTCTCCGCCAATTCGCCGCCGACACCGGAGCCCAAGCGATGCTCAACGCCGAAGCCGTAGTCAGAGGCGCCGATGTCGTAGTAGCAGCCACGGCATCTCCCACTCCAGTGGTTCAAAGCGAATGGGTCACAGAAGGTGCTCACGTCATTGCCGTCGGAGCCTGTATCCCGACGCAACGCGAACTCGAGCCCGCCCTCGTGCAGCGTGCCCGCCTCGTTGTCGATTCCCGCGCCGCCGCGCTTAAAGAAGCCGGCGATGTGGTCATGGGAATCTCTGAAGGCTACTGGACCGAGTCGCACATCGCCGCCGAACTCGGCGAGCTACCTGAGCGCAGAGATGATCGCGAAATCACTGTATTCAAATCGTTAGGTCTTGCCGTAGAAGACATCTTCGCCGCCCACTTGGTCCTGACTCGCGCCGGCTAATCCACGAACGCAGCGCGGATTGACTTGCCTACTCCGCGCCCGTAAGATTTCGCTGCAATGATCGGCCAGACCATCTCGCACTATCGCGTCCTCAAGATGCTGGGCGGTGGTGGGATGGGTGTGGTTTACAAGGCCGAAGACATCCGGCTCCACCGTTTTGTCGCCTTGAAATTCCTTCCTGAGGAAGTCGCGCGCGACCCACAGGCGCTGACCCGTTTTCGGCGCGAGGCGCAAGCCGCCTCCGCGTTGAATCATCCCAATATCTGCACCATCTACGACATTGATGAGCAAGATAGCCAGGCTTTCATCGCCATGGAGTTTCTAGACGGGATGACCCTGAAGCACCGCATTCTCGGCCGTCCTCTGGAAATGGAAGTCTTGCTTCCCTTCGCCATTGAGATTGCTGACGCGCTCGATGCCGCCCACGCCACCGGCATTGTGCATCGCGACATCAAGCCCGCCAACATTTTCGTCACCCATCGTGGCCACGCGAAGATTCTGGATTTTGGACTGGCGAAAGTTGTTCCCACCACTGGCAAAGCCTCACGTGCCGCCAAGGATTTATCGCAAGAAACGATCGAAACCAGCGGAGACCATTTGACCAGTCCGGGAACGACTCTCGGGACCGTCGCCTACATGTCGCCAGAGCAGGTTCGGGCCCGCGAACTCGACGCACGCAGCGATTTGTTTTCATTTGGCGTGGTGCTCTACGAGGCGGCAACCGGAACTCTCCCCTTCCGCGGCGAAAGCTCGGGAGTCATCTACAAGGCAATTCTGGACGCTGCCCCCACCCCCGCTGCGCGGCTGAATCCCGACCTGCCTCCTCAGGTCGAACTCATCATTAACAAGGCGCTGGAGAAAGACCGCAATCTGCGCTATCAAAGTGCCGCCGAGATGCGCGCCGATCTGCAACGTCTGAAGCGGGATTCGGAGAGCGGACGCATCTCCGTGGGGAGTTCAGGCAGTGTGGCCGCGGCAGATAATCACGCGTCCAGCGCGAAGCTCTGGAAAATTGTTGCCCCCATCCTGCTGGCTGCCCTCCTAGTGGCTGGCGCGCTTTACTATCGGTCCCATGCAAGCAAGCCTCTTACCGAGAAAGACACCATTGTTCTGGCCGATTTTGCCAACAGCACCGGTGATGCGGTTTTTGATGACACCCTCAAGACCGCGCTCAACGTCTCCCTTCGCCAGTCGCCCTTCTTGAATCTGCTATCCGACAGCCAGGTCGCCAAGACGTTGCAGCACATGACCCGCCCAGCTGGCACAAAGTTGACGCCCGAGATCACCCGCGAACTTTGCCTGCGAGCCGGCAGCAAGGCCTACATTGCCGGATCAATCGGCACTCTGGGCAGCGAATACGTATTGGGATTGAAGGCGGTCAACTGCCAGAACGGAGACACGCTGGCGCAAGAACAGACGACTGCGCCATCCAAAGAAAAGGTGCTGGACTCATTGGGTACCGCTGCCTCCCGGCTTCGTAGTGAGTTGGGAGAATCACTGGCTACGGTACAGAAGTTCGATGTTCCTCTAGCCGAGGCCACTACCTCTTCGCTCGAAGCTTTGAAGTCCTATAGCCTTGGCCTGAAGACTTACAACGAGAGAGGCGGCCCCGCTGCCGTACCCTACGATCAGCATGCCATCGAACTTGATCCCAATTTCGCCATGGGCTACTTGGCCCTCGGCGTGGACTATAGCGGCCAGGTTGAGACCGCACGTGCCGCGGAATATTTCAAGAAAGCCTTCGAGCTCCGGCAAAATACAAGTGAGCGCGAGCGGCTTAGAATCCAAGCCGAGTACTACAGCGGGGTCACGGGAGAACTCGACAAGGCCGCCCAAACCTATCGGGAAGAGATTGCCAACTATCCCCATCGCAGTGGGGCGTACAACAACTTGGGAAACGTCTACGCCGGGCTGGGTCAATACGACAAGGCTGCGGAAATGTTACGTCAGTCGCATCAGATGTCTCCGGAGACCGGCGCAGACTACGGGAATCTGGCGAACGTTCTGCTCGCCCTGCAGCGTTTCGACCAGGCGGAAAATCTGGTGCAGGAAGCCCGGAGCCGCAAAGTGGAGGATGACATTCTCGAGATGGCCGCATACGCTCTGGCCTTCCTTAAGGGTGATGCCCAAGGCAGAGCAGAGCGCTTGGCCTGGTTCAACAACAAGCCAGACTACGAAAACTATGCGCTGGCTCTGGAGGCAGATACCGCGGCATACTCCGGCCACCTCAAGCAGGCTCGTGTATTAACTCAAAAAGCGGTGGACTCGGCTGTGCGTTCTGACAACAAAGAAGGCGCGGCCATCGCGCTGGAGAATGCGGCTCTGCGTGAAACAGTTTTCGGCTATCCCACGCAAGCACGGCAGACCTTGGCCAAGGGACTGAAACTGGCTCCCACCAGCCCGGGCGTGCGCGCGGAGGCAGCGCTTGCTTCCGCTGCATCTGGCGATTCTGCAACTGCTACCTCGCTGTATCTAGAGCTGGCCCGGGATTTTCCCCTTGATACACAAATGCAGGGGCTCTGGCTGCCCAGCATCCGGTCTCAGTTAGCCTTGGATAAGAAAGACCGAGTGGCTGCCATCGAATCGCTGAACTCGTCCCTGCAAACCGGCGGGCAACTCGAGTTCGGACAAATCGTCTATACCTTGAATCTCTCCTGTCTCTATCCCGTCTATGTGCGGGGAGAAGCCTACCTGGCAGCCGGACAAGGTAGTGCTGCCGCCGCCGAGTTCCAGAAGATTCTCGACCACAGCGGCATCGTCTGGAACTGCTGGACCGGAGCCTTAGCGCATCTGGGAGTGGCTCGCGCCAACGCCTTACAGTCGAAGACGTACCAGGGAGCCGATGCCGACGCCGCCCGGGTCCGTGCCCTCGCCGCCTACAAAGATTTCCTGGCTCTCTGGAAAGACGCCGACGCCGACCTCCCCATCCTGAAGCAAGTCAACGCAGAATACGCCAAGCTGCAATAAACGCATTTCGCTGACAATTCTCTACAATTTTCCCCGCACTCTTTCCACCTGGAGCCGATCTATGATGGAGACAAGCGAGGTGCGCCATGCCTGACTCAATGCAGTATCCTATCCGTGTGAGAACTACCGTGAGACGTTTCGCGATACGCCGCCTCCAGCGACCGCTTCCAGCGCTTTTGTTATTCGGGATGCTGTCACTGTCGCTTCTTTTTGTCTCCCACAGCCCTGCTCAAGTCAATAGCACGTCGGCAACTTCCTCCAGTTCTGGCCACAGCTCAGGCGGAAGCTCGGCTGGAATCGTTTCATTCGGCCATGCGGGCTACGCGCCCACCCACACCGGCGTCACATCTTCTTCCTCACACTTTCCTCACGGCTCGGGCGGCGGTCACGAACATCACCGTCACCACGGCTCATCCGACGACGCTTATTATCCGTATCTGTATGCCGTCCCTTTTCCTTATCCAGTCGATGCTAGCGATGCCGCCGCCACAACCGCTGACAATGAGCGGGACAATGAGGACGAATACCAGGGCGGACCCACGGTCTTCGACCGCCGAGGATCAGGCACGTCCTCGTACGTAACACCGTTGTACGAGGCCCCGCCCACGCTCCTGCCGAACACGACTCATCCGCCACCGCTGCTGAGACCAATTTCCTCGAACCTCCGCAACCCCGTACGACGCTGGTCTTTAAAGACGGCCATCAGCTCGAGATCGAGAATTACGCCATCGTCAGCCAGACACTCTACGATCTGACCCCGGACCATCCCCGCAAAATCATAATCTCAGATCTGGATCTTCCCGCCACCGAAAAACAAAACGACGACCGCGGCATCAGCTTTCAGTTGCCGCCTCTAACTCAATCCAACTGATATGCGCCCATTCGCAAGCATCTCCAAACGAAGTAATCACCCGCTCCTGATTAGCGAAGATTTCTCTTCTCAAAAGTTTACCCTGTGATCCTCTGTGCCCCCTGTGTTGAAGGTTTTTTCGCTATTCCCAAAGTTGACAGTTTTGGCTCGGGGACTGTCGTCACCCCCAATACCACAGCTCAAAACGTGCTACAATATCGTGTGACAAGATTCCTAGTAACCACCTGTAAATGCAACTGTTTAGCCGTAGTTGTATAGCGCCAAAAGCCGAGAGTTAAGAGCCCAAAATGCCTGACGATCAGAATCCCGAACTCCCCCTCACTCCTCCACCGCCCGGCGGCGACGGCAGTCCCGGCGCACTGCACATTCAGCCCGTCAACATTGAAGACGAGATGCGCAAGTCGTATCTCGATTATTCGATGTCAGTCATCATCGGCCGCGCTCTCCCCGATGTCCGCGACGGACTCAAGCCCGTCCACCGCCGCATTCTGTACACCATGCAGCAGATGGGCCTCCAGCCCAACAAGGCGACGCGCAAGTGCGCCCGCATCGTCGGTGACGTCATGGGCAAATACCATCCTCACGGCAACCTCGCTGTGTACGACGCGTTGGTCCGCCTCGCCCAAACCTGGAGCCTGCGCTACCCGCTAATTTTTGGACAGGGAAATTTCGGCTCGGTCGATGGTGATCCTCCCGCAGCCGACCGTTACACCGAAGCGAAACTCGCACAAGTTGCCACGGCGCTATTGGAAGACTTAGACAAAGACACCGTCGACTTCCGTCCCAATTACGACGGCAGCGAAGTCGAACCCGATGTTCTGCCCGCGCGCATTCCCAATCTCCTGATCAACGGCTCCGATGGAATCGCCGTCGGCATGGCCACAAAAATTCCGCCACACAATCTGACTGAAATCGTCGACGCGACCATTACACTGATCAACAACCCCAACGCGCAGCTCGCGGAGATTTTGAAATTCGTCCAAGGCCCCGACTTCCCCACCGCCGGTGTAATCCACGGCCGTGCCGGAGTCTTCGAAGCCTACCGCACCGGCCGCGGACGCTTCATGATGCGCGCCAAAGCCGCCATCGAAAATATCAACAAAGATCGCCAGGCCATCATCGTCACCGAAATTCCGTATCAGGTAAACAAAGCCGTTCTCATCAAGCGCATCGCGCAGCTCGTCAACGACAAAGAGATCGAAGACATCTCCGACGTGCGCGACGAAAGCGATCGCGACGGCATGCGCATCGTCGTCGAACTCAAACGCGGCGCCGAACCTCAGATCGTTCTCAACCAGCTCTTCAAACACACCTCCATGCAGGAAGGCTTTTCCATGATCCTGCTGGCGGTGGTCAACGGACAGCCCCGCGAAATGGGCCTGATCCAGGCCATCAAGCACTTCATCAACCACCGCGTCGAAGTCGTCCGCCGCCGCACAGCGTTCCTGCTGCAGAAAGCCAAAGACCGCGAGCACATCCTCGAAGGCTATCTCACCGCGCTGGATCATCTCGACAACGTAATCGCCATCATCCGCGGCAGCTCCAACCGCGCCGACGCCCGCGAAAACTTGGTCGCCTACTTCGGCGGCAGGAAAATCGAGATCAACACTACCGGCCGCGCTCCCAAACTCGATCCCGAAAAGCCCTTCACCACGCGCCAGGCCGAAGCAATTCTCGAACTGCAACTGCATCGCCTCACCAAGCTTTCCATCGATGAAATTTCCAACGAGCTGAAAGATGTTCGCGAGCGCATCGAAGACTACGAAGCCATCCTCGCCTCCGAAAGCAAGCTCCGCAAAGTCATCATCAAGGAACTCGAAGAAGTAAAAGAACTCTACGGAGACGAGCGCCGCACACGCATCGAAGACGAAGCCGCAGAAATCGTTCTCGAAGATTTAATCGCCGATGAGCAAGTCGCCGTCACCTTCAGCCACTCCGGCTACATGAAGCGCACGCCCATTTCCACCTACCGCATGCAGCGCCGCGGCGGCGTCGGACGCACCGGCATGAAAACCCGCGAAGAAGATTTCGTCGAGCACCTCTTCATCGCCTCTACCCACGCCTACATTCTCATTTTTACCAACAAAGGCCGCGTCTACTGGATCAAGGTCTATGAAATTCCTGACGTAAGCGCCGCCGGTCGCGGCAAGCACATCGGCAATCTCGTCGGACTGCAACCCGGCGAGACCGTCCGCACCATGCTCGCCGTGCGCAACCTCGAAGAAGAAAATAAATATATCTTCTTCGCCACCCGCAACGGCCTCGTGAAAAAATCCGAACTGCGCGAGTTCATGCACGTGCGCTCCAACGGCATCAACGCCATCAACATCGAAGAAGGGGACGAACTCGTCGCCGCCCGCATCACCAACGGCAACCAGATCGTCTTCATCGCCTCGCACGAAGGCATGGCCGTCCGCTTCGAGGAAGATCACGTCCGCCCCATGGGCCGCAATGCCTATGGCGTGAAGGGAATCAATCTCGAAGAGCGCGACTACGTCGTCGGCATGACCGTGACCCCAAAGCCCGGCGAAGCCCCAGTTGGCGCTCCGCCGACAACCAGCACGGACCATGTGGAGACGGCCGCCTCGGCCGTCAGCGCTTCAGCGCAAGATGTAGATGTTCCTCCCGGCGAAGCCGTCGATCTAACGCAAAAAGGAAATCTGATTCTCTCCGTCACCGAAAACGGCTACGGCAAGCGCACTCCCGCCGACGAATACCGTCTGATCAACCGCGGCGGCAAGGGCGTGATCAACGTGAAGACAACGGAGCGTGTCGGCAAAGTCGTCGCCATCGCTCTGGTCGACGAAAGCTCGCAAGTCATGCTGATCAGCCAGTACGGCAAAATTATCCGCATGGATTCTAAAACCATCCGCGAGGTCGGCCGCAACTCTCAAGGCGTCCGCCTCCTGCACATGGAACCCGGCGACCGCGTCGCCGCCGCCGTAGTCTTAGCGCCAGAAGAAGAGCCGCCCACCAACGGAGGCCTCCTGCAGTAAATTGCAGATTGAAGTGATTGTGTAGAGCGGGCGCCCTCGCCCGCTTTTTTCTTACCCCGTACATTCCGCCTTAGGAAGAGTTCGGGAAGGGCACGACTTCAGTCGTGCCGCTGATATATAGAAGAATGCGGGCTTCAGCCCCTGAGGTCGCCACTCGGTACTAGGTATTCGATACTCGCATACCAGCCCCTACTTCACTCCCTGCTTCCGATTGATCTCCTTCGAGAACTCCGTCACAAAATTCAGCAGCGTCCCCCACGCCAACTGCCCTCCCATCGCCCGCGCTCCTTCGGAAAACGCATTCGGAGATCCCGCCTTCCACGCCACCGACACCGCTCCTCCCCCAAACGCCCCTCCATACAGCGCCCACTGCGGACGCAGATGCTCCTCACTCCGGTCATAAGTCATCAAATTCCGTAGCAACGCATGCCGCGTCCGCGGCCACAACCCGTCGCATTTGCACTTGTCATATCTCACTTCATATCCCAACTTCGCATTTCCCAGCGCCGCCAACGTGTTCGCCGTAATGAACTGCCCTTCGCGCGACGCAAACCTCTCCATATATCCGCCGACGCCATCGTCCCATTGCCGCGGCGTGCCTGAAGCCTGATCGATGCCCGCCCCAAACGCCCTTTTCAAATAAGCGCCCGGCGTGGTCAGCGTCTGCCGCAAATAAATCTCCCGGCGCTCCCTGCCCGTTGGTGCGATCAGCGGCTGATCTCGGGCCACGTAGACTCCCGTAATCCACGTCGACTCCCAATTCCGCGCCCGGATCAGTCCCGCCTCCGCTGCGTTCTTCGTTATCTCCGCCGCCTGCAACGCCGGATTTCCGCCCTGTTCCTTTTTCTTGCTCTCGTCTGGCGCGTCCGGAATTTCTTTACCCGACGACTGCCCTGACTCCTGCCCTGAATTCTTCGGCGGCTCGCTCCCCTGCCCCCATCCCCATCCCCGCGCCATCGCTACCACCAAACACCACATCACGAACACGCGCACCGCTCTATTGCGCTTCCGCCACACGCGGGCATTCTCAATCCGCACTCCGCCAACTCTCCCGCCTTCTTGCGCCACCCTTGCCTCAAGAGCTTTTGACTTCATTTATCACTCCCACCACCAATGCTAAACTCCGTTGGATGCAGTCGCGCAGTGCGCGTTGCAGATCAAAACGTCGAACGCCGATGAACTTTCGCATCCTTCTTGCCGTTGCCTGCGTTGCGCTTTTACCGGCCAGGTCGTTCACGCAAAACGTGCAGCAACGCGCTGAGGCATTGATCGACCATGCCCGGCGGCTTTCTGACATCCGTTCTCCCGGTGCTCCCGCCTTCCGGCTAAAAGCAACTTTTTCATTTACTGGAACGGATCTCGATACCGTCCAGGGGACCTATACCGAGGTATGGGCGTCAGACTCGCAATGGCGCCGCGAGACCCTTGTCAAAACTTCGAAGCACATTGAGGTCGGTGGCCCTTCCAAGTCTTGGCTGCTCGATAACACTGACGATTTTCCCCAGCCAGCAACGCAGCTTTCCAGCTTACTAGATATCTTTCCATCAAACTCGGCGAGTCTTGTGTTTGAAACAATCGCTGACCAGGGCCAAGCCGATCCTCCTGCTGAGTGCGCCATAACTAAGCCCGATGCTCACCATCTAAAATCTGTTTTCTGCTTTGATAAGCAAAGCGGAGTGCTCCTGGAAAAAATCCTTCCCGAGGTGCGCCTCAGAAATACGGTTAACCAGTCCCGCGATTACGGTTCATTTCGCAAATTCGGCGATTTCTGGTTTCCGCGCCAAATCGAGACTCGTGAAGACAGGCACAAGCAACTCGAAGTCAGTGTTGTCGAACTCTCTGCCGAGCCATCGCCCGATCCCGCGCTCTTTACGCCACCCCCAGGCTCCGTCGAGCTGGGCAGGTGTTCGGACAAATTGCAGCTGCCGGTCGCCATTTTTACGCCAGACACCAGTCTGCCGTTCCGGCTCGACGATGATTCTCCGGTGGTGGTCACCCTGTCGCTGGTCGTCGACACGAAAGGCAAACCACAAAATGTCAGGGTGTTACGCCCCCAACACAAGGATTACGAAAAATCAGCTCTCAGCTCAGTCCGCGTCTGGCGATTCAAACCCGCCACCTGCAACGGGGAACCGATGCCCACGATGATCAACGTTCAAGTCGACGTCCCCCTATCGCGCTAGCGTGTCCCTTCGCTCGGTACTTGCGGCCGGGTGTTCGGTACTTGTTCTACCCTCGCTCAAACGCATGCTTCTTCTCCAACTCCGATACCGCCATCCGCATCGCGCTCTCAAAGCGCTCCGCCTGTCCCATCAATCCCGCCGTTGCAATGGCAAATTCCCCTTCCATCCGCACCAGCCCATCCCCCGCCACCAACCTGCCCGCAACCTCCAGCATATGCCCCGGCGTCGATTCCAAATACTGCGCATCCGTCGGATCCCCAATCCACACCTTTACTGATGATGATGAATCCGCGCTGGGCGCCCCATCCTTCTCGCGTTCTTGGCGAGAATGTGGGGAATTCGACTTCAACTTCGTCTCCCAATAAACCTTGCGCTCCATGAAAGTAGCAATCACATCATCCGTCGCCTTGCCGAACACCCACTTCTGCCGCTTGAAATCAAAGTGCCGGCTGGAAAACGCCACCGGCTTCAACTTCCCTGACTTCAAAAACTCCACCTGCCTCTTGTCCACTTCCTTGCGCAGTGCATTAATCACCGGAGCCTCCGCATCCTTCGGCTCCAGCGACGGCAGCACTTCCCGCACTGTCGCCGACAAATTCACCGCCATCGGCGCATGCAGCCCATCCGAGCCTTCCAGCCGGATGTCCCCATGCAACACCCAAAAGTCTGCCCCAGAAGTCGACCGGTGAAATGGCCACTCCAAATCAATCGTCAGCGGCAGCCCGCTCAACGTCACCCAAATCTTTTTCTGCTGATCCACTTGCGTCATCCCTCAACTCACCTCTCAATGCGGAAATTCTATGTCATGCTGAGCGCAGTGAGATCGTCCGAAGGACGCTCTCACACAGTCGAAGCATCCCTATCGCCAGCACTGAGCACTGGGTACTAGGTACTCGCAACTCACAACTCCCTACTTCTTCCTCACCTTAGCTCCCATCCGCAACAACTTCCTAACCGTCCCTGTCGGCAACCTCTTCATCTGATCATGCAACTCCGTCACCGCTTCAAAAAATCCCGCCATCGCCGCCAGTCTTTCCCGCGTAAAATCCGCTCCCGCTTCCTTCGGATCCAACTCCTCCAAACTTCTCCTCAACATCTCCCGCGTTGGATCGATCTCCCTGCGCTTCCTCTGTTCGATTACCAGCCGGAACATCTCCCACACATCTTTCATCGACTCATAGTGCTCCCGCCGGTCCCCCAGCACATGCACCGCCCGCACAATCCCCCAACCCTCCAGCTCCCGGATCGACGTGCTCACATTCGACCGCGCTACGCTCAGCGTCTCCGCAATCTCCTCCGCTGGCAGCGCTCGCGGAGACAAATACAGCAACGCATGAATCTGCGCCACCGTCCGGTTGATCCCCCACCGCGTCCCCATCTCGCCCCAATGCAAAATGTATTGCTTCTGCACTCCCGTTAAGTTCGCCATATCAGTTCTTTCAGTTAAATCAGAATCTACAGAACACGGAATCGCCATGTCAACACGAAATGTTCTATCTCAGAAGTCTTGTCATTTCGAACGGAGTGAGGAATCTGTTTCTCGCCCTGGCTGCCGGGCAAGAAAAGGGGGATTGCCGGTAAGGGAATGCCTGCACCACCGTGGAAGAGCGGCGCTTCAGCGCCGCGTAAAGCACCCAACTGAATGCGGGCTTCAGCCCCCGATGTCGCAATCCCGCTACACCCAGATGGAAAAGCAGACGTGGTCAAATATTATGTCCACCACGGACTCTGCCACCAGCCCCGACCCGCTCCCCGACAACCTTCTTCTTTGGAGCCTTCTTCGCCGCTTCCGCCCTCTTCCGCTCCTGATATCGCTGGTCATGAAACGATTGGTCCGATGCTTGTTTCTTCATCCTTCCACCTTGACACATCCCGGCAAACATATCCAGTCCCGCCACCAATGTCCCACTAAATCGAAAATCATGCGGCCCCAACGCCATCAGGAAGCTGATTCCGGCCTCGGCTTCCCACCGATAACCATCAAGATACCCGCACTCCCAATGCGGTTCTCGTGCTCACAGCGATTGATTATCCGTTTTTACTGCGAGACGCACGAACCAAAATAGTTAACCTCAGCTCCGAAATCCCACTCGCTCCTCAGAAAAGACCGCATTTCGAGAAGCCGCCGAGCGCATCATAAACAGGACCCGCTTCTTTCTCCCACTATTACCAGGCTGATTCCCACGCCCAAAGAAAAAGGCGACCGCCAGGCCGCCAAAACCACAAACCGTAAACTGTGCCACCGGGACTATCGACTACCGTCTCCCGCGCAGCAACGTTGTCACCCGCTCATAATCGTCCACAGAGGTATACTCAATCACAATCTTCCCCTTCCCATTCCGATCTTTGATCTGCACCCGCATCCCCAAAGTCCGCTCCATATCCAGCTGTGCCGCGCGTACATTGGGATCTACCCACCGTGCCGCGCCCTGCGTCAAAACTTCGCTTCCCGGAATCGCGGGAAGATCATTCAATCGCCGTACCTGCTCCCCAATGAGTTCGAGCCTCGGGTGGGTAATCATCACTTCTTCCGCCAACTGCAAAATGTGCTCCGGATTTTCCAGCGCCAGCAGTTCCCGCGCCTCGCTGAAACTCAGTTCGCCACGGGCTACGTAATCCATCACTTTCCCGGGCAGCCGCAGCAGCCGCATGTAATTCGCAACACTCTCCCGCGACACGCCAATTCGCTGCGCAATCTGCGCCTGTGTCAGCTTGAACTCCTGGCTTAACACCTTGAAAGCGTGCGCCTGTTCGATCGGATTCAGGTCCTCGCGTACCACGTTCTCAAGCACCGTCATCTCCGCCGCCTGCTGCGGCGAAAGCCTCCGCACCAATGCCGGAATCGTCTCCAGCCCCGCCATCCTCGAAGCCCGCAGCCGCCGTTCGCCCAGCACCAGGATGTAGCGTCCACCCTCCCCCGGCCTCACCACCACCGGCTGCACCACCCCGTGCTCTTTGATCGAATCCCTCAACTCCTCCAGCGCGCTTTCATCAAACACACTCCGCGGCTGATACGGATTCTTCTCGATCAACTGAAGCGGAACATGCACCACTTTGTTCCCCACAATGCGATCATCAGCCACCGCTTGAATCGAAATCACCTCCCCCGGTGCCGCCTCCTCAAGAGAGGATAGAGATGGATCGTGCGGGTCGGACACTCCCTTCGGCAAGCTCAGGGCAGGCTCTGTCCGACTTGCCTCCATCTCCTCAGCACTGAACGGTTCGCCACGGCTGTCATCCCGAGCGAAGCGAGGGACCTTGGTTTCGCTAGCGCCATCACGATCACCGGGTGCCCCATCCCTCGCGTCCCTTGCGAAGGATGGCGTTGTCTCGGGACTCGGGACTCGTGGCTCGGGACTGGTCACCACCCGCGGCCCCGGCAACAACGACTCCAACCCTCTCCCCAATGCCCGCCGCTTCTCCACCTTCTCTTCTTTCTTCTCCGCTGGCACCGCCACCTTCTCCGCCGCCGTCGTCATCGATATTTCCCCCGTGAACCTCTGTGTCCCCTGTGTCTAAAGCTCTTGACTCTGTCATCCTGAGCGCAGCACATGGTTGCGCGGATAGCGCAACCATATGCGAAGTCGAAGGATCCCTATCACCATCCCCACACTCTCCGCTGGCCCATCCCCATCCAATATCGACGTACACCAATGTATTATATCGATATCCATCAATATAACTCAGGCGCTGATCGCCGCAGGCGCAGCCGCCGCCAGGTGCTTTCCAATAATCTCCTTGGCCAGCCGTATATAACTCTCCGCCCCCTTCGACCGCGGATCGTACACCAGCGCCGCCATCCCATGGCTCGGCGCCTCGGCCAACCGGATGTTCCGCGGTATGGTCGCCGCGCACACCTTCTCCCCAAAAAACTTCTTCAGCTCCGCCATCACCTGCTGCGCCAGGTTGGTTCGCTCATCCAGCATCGTAAGCACGACGCCTTCAATTTCCAGCCCAGGATTCAACGCCGCGCGGATCCGCTCAATGGTGTCAAGCAGCTCGCTGATGCCTTCGAGCGCGAAGTATTCCGCCTGCATCGGAATCAGCACCGAGTCTGCCGCGACCAGCGCATTCAGCGTTAGCAAATCAAGCGCCGGAGGGCAGTCGAGCACGATGTATTGAAAACGCTCGCGTAGTGGCGCGATCGCGTCGCGCAAACGATACTCCCGCCGCTCCGCCTCGACCAGCTCGATATTCGCCCCAATCAAGTTCTTGTGCGAAGGAATCAGCCACAGCTGCTCAAGCTCGGTAGCCGCGAGCGCCTGTTCAGCGGTCGCTTCGCCCAGCAGCAAGTGGTAAGTCGAAACCCGCTCTGGATCTTTGACCAGGCCAAGCCCGCTCGAAGCGTTCGCCTGCGGATCGACATCAATGAGAAGCGTGTTCACTTCCGCAGCCGCAAACGACGCGGCCAAGTTGATCGCGGTCGTGGTTTTCCCCACGCCGCCCTTCTGGTTGGCAACAGCAATAATTTTGCCCATAAATTGTCGAGGAGCCAGAGCTGTTGGCAGAATAGTTCGACTTGTATTTCGAAGCAAGATCGAATTACACCGCAGAAGTTGATTTCGTGTGCAAAACCTCGTTCCAATGTTCCGCTCGGAACGTTAGGAACCCGAGTCCTTAATTGAAGGCTAGATTTCGTAATTTGGACCCTTTGGAAAGCAAACAAAATGAGTGTTCCGCTCGGAACAATTGGTGAAAATTCGCCTCCTGACAGAATTATCGGAGCTGCTTCCGGGCAGCAATAAAATGCTTTCGACCGTGTTCCAACATTTCCCACTTTTAGCCTTCCGCATACCAATTTTATACCTACTTTCGCCCCGACAGTGACGTTAAACCCCGGGGCAACATCCCACTTTATATCGTCATGGTGTATTTTGCCCGATCAGAAGTTGGCGAGATTCGGAGTTTGGAATGGGCGTAGGGGGTTTCCAATTGAAGTTCCGAAGAGTGGAAGTGATGGCTTCTTGTTGCGCCGAGGAGATTAAGAGCGCAAGGCGGCCGCCGGGGGCTAGAAGTTTGGCGGCTACTGGAAGAACTTGGTTCAAGCGCTCGACAGCGCGGACGGTTATTATTTCGAAGCTTGACGGGGGGAGAGTTTCGGCACGGGCGTTTTGTATATCGATGTTCGTCAATGTAAGGGAGCGGACTACTTCGCGAAGGAAGGTGGCTTTCTTGTGATTCGATTCGATTAAGGTCATGGCGATGTGCGGGGCCCAGAGCTTGATCGGGATTCCAGGGAAGCCCGCGCCGGAACCTAGGTCCGCGACGCGGATCCCGTTGTCGGGCGCCGGGCGGCGGTCGTCATCTGCGTCAGAGTCAAAACCTTTCACCACAGGGGGCACGGGGGACACAAGATAAACCTTGGGGAACAGGTGGCGGGCGGTGAAAAGGGATTCGCCGAAGTGGCGGGTGACGATTTCTTCTTCGCTGCGGATCGCGGTCAGGTTGATGCGGGCGTTCCAGCGGAGGAGTATATCGATGTACGTCGATATATGTTGGAGAAGTGCGTCGCTGGTCGTTCGTTGGTCGTTGGCTTCTTGGATGTAGGGCTCGAGCAGTTCGGCGATGCGGGCGGGACGCATCGCCGGCTATCTCTTGCTGGACGCAGCCGATGGCTTTGAGTCGTCCTTGGCGAGGCCTGCTTCGAGATATTTCGCACAGAGCACTTGGAGGTCAACGTCTTTTTCTATCGCCTTCATCCTGAGCCTTTTCTTGAGGTCTCTCGGAAACCTTTGAAGGCTCAGTACGCACCAATCCTTGGGGTCGTCGTTCATGAGAGGCTATTTCCCGCCTTCCGCTCGTCACATTATTCGCATTATGTGACTTATGTACATTATGTAGATATATAACATTATTCACATCGTTTACACAATGTCATTCAGCTAAATCATTCACATCATGTAAGCGATTTAAGCTATTGACAATATGAACGTACGGTATATGATGTGCAATACGTAGATGTTGTGTACTATTCGCAGGGTGTACATGATGTTGGGTATACCTATGATTTTGAAGGCTATACAAGGGCCGAATTTTAGTGATGCGAGGATCTTAGTTGCCGATGTAAGATTCGTCTCTTTGATTTTCCGAGCATCCCCCGCTCGGCCGTGAAAGGGTGGCTCCCGATGGCAACGGCAACTGCTCCCCGCAACGACGTTCACCTTTCCATTCTCGCTGGCAGGGTCTTGACCGCGTTGGCGGACTTGGCTGCGGATTCAGACGCCTGGAGCGAGCGCATTCGGGAAGAGTTGGAAAGTGGCATGGAGTATTGTCAGGCTGTCGGTGCCTGTCGGGCTCCAGCGGCTGTTGCTGGCCCCGTCGATCTTGAGCAGGCGGTTCGGCGGTTGGCGCCTGACGATAATCAACAGCCGGCCCGGGCCGTGGTCCCAGAGTGTCTCGATGTCGAGGGCCTGCTGCGTGACTTGCTCGCTAGGTCTCGTAGACCAGAACCTGCAGAGCTCCGTGCTGCGATTAAATTCTTCATTAAGGAAGTTGGCTACTTGGGCTCCTGATTTGATCGATCGCCCATGACGGCAATACCCGAGCCGCGGCCGGACAATAATGCGCTTGAACGCCTGCGCGTCTTAATCTCGCTCGGGGAAGCTGTTGAGAAATTAGTTCGCCTCCAGCAGGTCCTTGGGCGGCAGCGGCTTTTTGTCGACGCCCGGGAACAGGGGTCCGGCTACGCTGGCGTAATAGATCCGCTCTTGCTTGTTTTGAACGGGCAGGCTGAGACGCTCGGCAGAAATTCTGCCCGCATTTCTTCGCTTATCCGAGGCGAAGCCTTAGATGAAGAGCAACGCATAGCTCTGGCGGGAATCATCCAGGCCGTCATCAACGTGGTTCTGACCCTCCATGAGCTCCTCGTTCTCCTACCGCGTGAGGCTCCTGAACCTCAGGTCTTCCGTGTCCTCCGAGACTGCTTCAAGGGCGAATGGCAATCCACGTCGGTGATAATGACGAACGCCCTCAGTTCCTACGAATACCGCATCGAAGACGTTCTAGAAAAGCTGGAGGACATTGGTCAGCATGAGTTGACACGGTACAAAGGCCTTTTGAAGGGGTTTACTCGCGCCGGGAGTGTCCTTGCTCAGGCGTTCGTTGATCGAAGTAACCCGCTGGCATGGCCTGTATTAGCTCACGAATACGGGCACGCGCTGGATGAGGCGCGTGGAATCTCTAGGCAGCTCGTGTACGGCAGTGAGGCGGCGGATCGCTCTTCGAACAAAGAATTCCTGGTCAAGTGGGTTTCCGAGGTATTCGCCGATTTTGTCGCAGCACGCGTCTTGGGTCCTGCCTCCCAGATACCGTTCTTGCTGCTGGAAATGACTCGGCCTTCGCTGCCAAGGGGTCTCGAGGAGGTGAGGAGTCATCCTCCGGCTAGCTTAAGGCTTACGCTAGTCCGTGAATACCTGAAGCACCTCGACGTCGCCACGGATGAGTTCGATGGCGTTTTCGCAGTGTATGAGTTTGATTATGCCCGCAAATTAGTGGCCCTGGATAGCGCCGAACGGGAGGCAAAGGATCAGCGCGAGGAACCGATTGGTACGTTCCTGCGGAGTAACTTTGCAACTATTGCGTCGGCGGTGGACTCGCTGGGTCTTCGGTCTTTTGGTCAACAGCAGCTCGAAAACGCCAAGGAGCTGGAAAAGAAACTGCAGCTCGATCTTCCCATCTCTTCCTTGCGCTATACCAAGGACGATCAGATTCTGTCAGAACTGAATTCTTTGATTGGATCCAAGTCTGCCCCTGAGCGGGTGTATGAGGTGCTGTCGAACTTTAATGAAACGCCTGCCACGAGTTCGGAGATTTTAACAGCGGGTTGGTTATACAAGCTAGCCAGCTACGAAGAACATTTGAAGGAAAGTTTCTCGGCGGCGACCTCTCCGACTAGTGCTAGCCTCAGCGGGTACGGCGACTACCTAGCTCGTACGGACGAGTTGCTGCTGAGGTCTATTGAGCTTGCGGCCGTTCATATCGCGATAGTCCAAGGGTAATTTCACGATGCTCCTATCGGAAATCGACATCGCAAAACGCCTTGTTGACCCAGACGAGAACAAACGCTTGGTCATAACTCCGATTGTCAATGCGAAGGAGCAATTTGGGCCGTCGTCATTCGATGTCCATTTAAGTACGGATTTCCATCAGCTTGAAAATCTAAATCGCCCGTACATACCCTTACGAGAAGCGCTCTCCGCCGAAGAAGAAGCCAAATACTCTAAAAAAGTCGTACTGGCAGCAGAGACCAGGGAGGGCAGCCTCTATCTCCATCCGGGCGAATTCGTTCTAGCTTCGACGCTTGAATATTTCCAGTTCCCAGACGACCTCGCCGGTAGGATAGAAGGGCGGAGCTCGTGGGGAAGGCTCGGTCTTTTGGTCCATGCAACGGCTGGGTTCGTCGACCCAGGTTATGCCGGCGCGCTCACGTTCGAGCTGAGCAACGTGGGACGGCTTCCAATCGAACTGAAACCTGGATTGCGGCTCGGGCAGGTGTGTTTTTTCCAGATGTCTGAATCGAGCCTTATTCCGTACGACAAGAAGCATCGCGCAAAATATTTGGGTGCTCCGGGCGTTCAGGGTAGCCGTGCGCATGCCGACCCCGAAGTAAGGAGGAAATCGAAACTCGTAAGGCATAAGCGCCTTGGTACACAGAATATACCTTGACAATAGGTATATTCGGTGTATATTTGGGGTATCACAAGCGGAGGGCTAGGAAACATGCCGAAGTTGACGGTTGAGTTTAATGACAAGATGAACGACACGTTGGAACAGCTCGCGGCGGACAAGGGAACGACCAAGGTTGACGTTTTGCGGAGAGCCGTCGCTCTTTACAAATACCTTGAGTCGGAGCAGAAGGAAGGCGGGAACAAGAAAGTTTCGATTACACAGGGCGACAACATTCTTAAGGACATCGTTCTCCCCTAGCAGGGATCGAGGGTTGCGGCTATGCCTGGGCGTGAAGAAGTTCAGATTAATGTGGATGCTCCGGGTTCCGGTCGAGAGGTGACTCCTCTTCAGAGGGTCGGTTACAAGCTGGCCCTCTTTGTTTTCTTCTACATTGTTGGCGCTTCGATTTTAATTTTTTGGGTTTCCTTTCGCTGTATGCAGATTCCCGCTTTTCCCGCGCCTCCGGCCAATCTTGCCGACGCCGATCACTACAAGCAGCTCGTGGATGCGTACAAAGTATCCGCGGATGTTTATCAAGCGCTGGCCAAGGAGCAGGTTGAACGAGCGACACACCTGTTCCAATTGGTCGTGGCGTCCACGATCCTTCCGGCATTCACGGCCATCCTTGGGTACATTTTTGGCTCAAGGAAATCCGGCGAGTGACTTGTGTCGGCCCTTAGGAACGATCTTGATTCGCTAGGATGACAAGCGGGCAGCATCAACAACACAATTTACTTGGCGAAGAAGTAGTCGAAGGATTTTACCGCGGTGAATTCGTCGTCTTTGATGTCGAAGACGGTGTAGAGCTTGGTGACGTGGAGGACGTCCTGAACTTTCTTGGTGAGGCTGAGGAGTTTGAGTTCGCCACCGGCGTTGCGGACGGTGGTGTAGCTGCTGACCAGTTCGCCGACGCCGGAGGAGTCGATGTAATCGACATTGGCAAGATTGAGGACGATTTTCTTTTTGCCTTCGGCGATGAGCTGGTGGATGGTATCGCGGAGCTTTCCGGTTTCGTCGCCGAGGGTGATGCGTCCGTTAATGTCGACGATGGAGACGTGGCTGACTTCGCGCGTGGTGATGGTCATGGTTAGGGTCATTGTATCGCGGACAGTAGAGAATCTACCACGGAGCCACGGAGAAATTCCTGGGGCGGGGCCACTAGAGGCCATCTCATGATGCACCGAAGGAGAAACCCGCGCTCGAGGACTTCTTGTAGCCGGTGGGCTCCTCCAGTTGCTCCCGCTTGACCGCTTCGCCGCCCGCCGTCTCGACAAGATAGCGGCGGATCCAACGCGCCTCGTTTTTGATGGCATCATGCCGACCAGCGTTTTTCACGCGGCCCTCCACACGTAAAGCAGGGGAGAGGGGAACCACAACTCCACCTCCTCAAAGTACGTTCTCAGAACTGCCTGCCATTCCTCCGCGAGATACTCGCGCAGGTGAAAGGGATTGCCGGAGTTATTGACGTGCGGCATTGAGCCCAGAAAGGCTCCGCCCTTCGCCAGGTGCTGCCGAATGAAGGCCAGCAACGGCCGGTGCAACGGCTCCGGCAGGTGCTCAACGTGTTCGGTCGCGATGATGGTGTCGAACTCGCCAAAGTCGTCTTGGCCTTCGCGCCGCTCGATCAGGCGCTCTGTGGCAATGGTCACGATACGTAGCTTGGGGTGGTTCTGCGCCAGGCGGGGATCGTAGTAGCGATCGGTGGCCACGACCGAGATCACTTCATCTTTCTCTGCCGCCGCCCGCGAAAGGTATGCGTGCCCAGCACCAATATCGAGAACGCGGCCTCGGCAACGGGGGACAATGGCGTTCTTGTAGCTGTCGAAGTACCAGACATGCTCGGCGAACGCCGGATCGGTGAAATCGGGCCGCTCAAACACGAACCAGCTCCTGGATCCGTTTCACGCGCAATTATAGGCGGTCCTTCGACTACGCAGGATGACAAAAGTGAATTAGTAGCTTAGGGAGGTGATTGCGGCGGCGGTGGGGATCGGCTGGAAGTCGCGGATTTCCTGGATGGGCGAGGTGACGATCGGGGTGTCGTACTCGGGGTGATGAAATTCGAGGTGCATGCCGCGGCCGACGTATTGCAGCTTCAGCATGGAGCCTCCCCAGGTGGACCCGGCAATGGCGACGTGAACCGGGTCAGGGCAGAATTCGGGGTGGCCGGAGATCATGGCATCGCTGCCGCCGAGAAGCACGGCGGTATAGCAATGATGCATGGTTTGGATGTGGAGCACGGTGGAGGGCGGAAGGTCGTGGAGAAAGACTCCGCCTTCGATTTCGGATTGGATGATGGCGCGGTTAACGTCATCAGCGAGGTTGGGGTGCGGAGTGAACATCGCAACTGCCTGACCTAGGGTAATGGGTTTCGGTTAGCGAGGCAAGGGTTGTTTGGGAAGCGAGGGGAACGGTAGGACAGTACCTAGTGCCCAGTACCTAGCCTTCGACCGCGAGGGGGTTCCGCCTCGCTTCGCTTTGACGGGACAGCCGAGGCGGCTGTCGCTACATTTTTTATTTGCTGGCGGTTTGGGGTGGGGCGTCGGTGCCGATGGCGTCGCCGGCGAGGATTAGCTCTACGCGGCGGTTTTGCTGGCGGCCTTCGGCGGTGTCGTTGGAGGCGATGGGCTCGGACTTGCCGTAGCCGTGGGCTTCAAGAGCGGCCTGATTGATGCCTTGTTGCACAAAGTAGTCGCGGACGGCCTGAGCGCGGCGTTCGGAGAGTTGCTGATTGTAGTCGTCGGTACCAACGCTATCGGTGTGGCCTTCGACGGTCACGTGCAGCGTGGGATAGGCGAGCACGATGCCGGAAACTTTGGCCAGGCGCTCGCGGGCAGCGGGAAGAAGTTCAGAGCTGCCGCTGCGGAACAGAACGTCCGACATATTGGCGACAAGGCCGCGTGCGGAATCGCGTGTGGCCAGGATGCTGTTGAGTTGCTGAAGCAGGCGGGCGCGGAGTTCCTGCTTTTCGTACTCGGCTTGCTGTTTTTCTCTTTCTGCCTGCTGCTTTGCGGTTTCCGCCTGCTGGCGGAGATTTTCCGATTGGGCGGCGGCTTGGCGGGCTTTGTCGGTTTCTGCCGCTAATACTTGCTGCTGGGCGACGGCTTCGGCGGTCGCTTTCTCAGCGGCGGCTTTCTGGCGCGCTGCTTCAGCGGCGGCGGCTTCGGCTTCCTGCTTCATCTTCAAAGCTTCGGCTTTAGCTTTCTCGGCTTCGGCGCGGGCGGCCTCCGCTTGAGCAGTGGCTTTTTCGGCGTCGGCACGGCGCTTGGCCTCAGCTTCGGCGTCGGCACGGGCTTTGGCTTCGCGGGCGGCAGCGGCGGCTTGAGCTTCGTCTTCAGCTTTTTGTTTTACGGCCATCAGGCGCGCTTCTTCGGCGGTTTCGGTGGCTTCTTTGGCGGCGGCTTCGATGGCAGCTTTGTTTTGCTTCTGGCGATAGATTTCTTCAGCGTGCATCAACTGCTGTCCGGCTTTGGAGATTATTGAGGCGGCATATTTATCGGCGGCGGCGATGTGCGCGATGCGCAGCGCGTTGCGGGCCTCGAAAAGTTCGAGCGGAGTCTTGCTGTCGATACCGAAGATCGCGTCCTGAATATGAGTGTTGTTCGAGGAATATGTGCCGCGGCTGACGAGATCGTATTTGGCTTCGATGTTTTCTGTCCCAGAAGCGAGGACCGGGGCGCTTTCCATGACGACCATGTTGCCGGGAGCGGTCACGGCGAAATAGGGCTCGGCGGTGACGATCATGCCGAAGGTTTGCAGATCGGTTGCGGCTTTGAGATGCGCGTTGCCGTGATCGAGAGTGACTTCTCCGAGATTTACGGGGCGGCCTTGCGGAGAGACGGCCCAGAGAACGTAGGTCAGATATTCGAGGCCGAACTTGGTGGCGTCTTCGAGACCCTGAAATTTTACTTCAATCTGGAAGTTTGTTTTCTTGCCTTCGACCTTGGCTTCGCCGGTGGCGCGCTGGAGAAGGTCAGTGCCCTGGAAATCGATTTTCGTGGTGCCGCCCTGCAGGCGGTAGTGGACAGCTTTGGTGGTGCGTGCGACGGTGGATGCAGGTTGCGGCGTAGGCGCGGTTTGGGCGGACGCAATCGTCGCGCAGAGGATGATGGCCAGAGATCGGATTTTCATGGGTTCTCGGTCTGGGGGAGTTATTAGTAAGACCTAACAATTTTCGCCGCAGAGGGCAGGGATTAGTAGGGGCAGGAAGGACTAGGGAGGGATGGAACTTTGGTTACCGCGTGGGCTGTGGCGCTTCGCGGCCGGGCTTCGCCCAGGCCGAGACGGGCGAAGGCGCCCGTCCCCACACGAGTTGATTCGGGCTTCCCTATCTGCTTAGGGGATAAACGCGATGGTGCCTTTGGAGCCGACGACGAGAACACCGCCTTCGGGGTACGGGCTGGCGGCGTTGAATTGGTGATCGGACTTTTTGCGCGGGCTGAGACGGATGGGGTTTTTAGGTGGACGAAAATCGTAGATGAATTTGGGACCGACGAGGAAGAGGCGGATGTTGGCCTGGTTGTCGTCCAAGTCTTTGGCCTTGGGATCTCTTTGTTTGCGATCGTAAATTGCGGCGGAGTAGTAGGACTGCGGAGTGATCTTGGAGAGGGTCCAAGTTCTTCCGCCATCGTTGGTGAAGGCGAGGTTGGGGCCGTCCTGCTCGGGATGTTTGTAGTCTCCTCCGGCGATCACGCCGTGAGTGGCGTCGCGGAAGGCGATGGAAAAGATTCCGGCGGAGTCGGGTCCGTGGGTGAGGGGAGTGTTGAAGACTTGCCAGGTCTGGCCGCGGTTGGAAGAGTGGAAGACGCGGGCGGCTTTGCCGCCGGTGGCGAACCAGATGTTGGGGTCAGGGGCTGAAGCCCCTTCTTTTTCTAAGGACTGACGCGATACGAGAGCGAGGTGAGGAGTTGTAGCACCCGTGGTGAGAATTCCCCGCGAAGTCTCAGCTGACGAAGAGCTGCAAGGGATCCTTCGACTCCGGCACGCGTCCCGCTTCGCGGAACGTGTGTCTCCGCTCAGGATGACAGAGCTATTGATAGGCACCGGAGTTGGGAGGATCGCGATGCAGCTGTTGCTGGCGGCGAAGGCGCCTTCGCCTTCGAGGGCGGGAGGTAGTTGAGCGGGCGGGATGTGGGTCCAGGTCTGGCCGTCGTTCGTCATCAGGAGTTCGAATTTTAGTTGGCCGGTTTCATCGGGGACAGGATCGCCCAGGACGATGCCGTGAGTTTCGTCCCAGAAGACCATGGAGTCGAAGAAGCCTTTGGGATTTGTGTTGGTGAATTGGAGTTGCCAGTGACGGCCGCGGTCGGCGGTGTGATAGATGCGGGATTGGTCGCCGGGGCCGGCGGACATTAAGAAAGCTTCGTCGGCGGAGAACGCGACGACCGCACGAAAGTCGAGGGATTCGGAGCCGGGGACCTGTTCGGGAATCCAGATGCGGCCATCGGTGGTGCGGAGATAAGTGCCGTGGGTACCGGAGGCCCACGCGATCTGACGAGACACAGCGCTGACACCGCGCAGGGCTTCGGGCGTAAGGGAAGTGCGGACTTGCGGCGAGGATTGGGCGAGGGCGCTTGCGGCGGCGAGGAGTATGAACAGGGGACGCATGAGGGAATTGTCTCAGAAAGTGCCCGTCCGGGATAGAATTGCAGTAACGAAGCCTTGGGCTTGCGGGAGTGCAACCATTCCCGCGCCGGCTAGTTCAAAGTAAGGACTGCGCCTCACGGCTGAAGCCACATCTCAGGCGATCGTCAAACGCAGCGGTGGAAGCGCTGCGCTGCTCAAGGCGTTCCAGCGAAATTAGAAATATCAATGTGGAGCAATTCGAAAATGGGTAGAATTTTTTTCGGGCAGAGTGCGTTAGCGTTTGCAGTTTGTTTATATGGCGGCGTCAGTGTAGGACAAACGTTAATACCTCGGCCTTCGGTGGAGAAGCAAAGCGCCAGCTCAACTGAGGATGAACAGCGAGCTGCCGCGTTGAAAACGGCGGGGCTGGTGATCGTGCCGATGAGTGTGGCTGCGGGGACACCGATCAAGGTCGCGCTCGATGCGGAGGTTCGGGTTCGAGAGGTGGGGCAGGCGATTCATGGCAAGACGGCGGAGCCCGTTTATGCCTTCGACAAGCTGCTGATTCCGGCGGGGACGGAAGTGAACGGGAGAGTAGCAGCGATCGACCCGGTACCGAAAAAGGTGAGAACGCTGGATGCGGCGGACGGAAATTTTTCTCCCAGGCGCAACGTGCATGTGCAATTTGACGAACTGGTGATGAGCGATGGGCGGCATGTGGCGCTGCAGACGGTAGCATCGCCGGCTCCGGATGGAGTACTGCGATTTGTTTCCGCAAATGAGAAAGCGGTGCAGAAGAATAAAGCCGAGGAAGCGGCCGGGAAGAAAGTCAGCGAGACAAAACAGGAAATCCGGCGGCAGTGGGCGGAGTTGCAAAAACAAATCCATGAGCCCGGAAAAATGCACAAGCTGAAGCGCCTGGCCCTGGCGCAGTTGCCAGTGCATCCTCAATACATCGATGAAGGGACAAGTTTCAACGCAGTGTTGCAACAGTCGCTGGAGTTCGGGACCGAGGCCATAACGGCGGAGAAACTGACGACCGTTGGAGCTCCGCCACCGACGGGGAGCGTGGTGCATGCGCGGCTGGTAACGCCGTTGAGTTCCGCGACCGCGAAGAAGGGAGATGCGGTTGAGGCGCTGATCACGGAACCGCTGACCGTGAACAATCATTTGATTCTGCCGGAGGGAAGCGTGATCAAGGGCGCAGTGATGCAAGCGCAGCCTGCGCGGCGGCTGGGACGCAACGGGCAATTGCGAATTTTGTTTCATGAAGTTGCGCCTCCGAATGGTTTGCAGCAGCGAGTGGAGACGAGCCTGGAAGGCGTGGCGGTGGCCAAGGGCGAGCACTTAAAACTTGACTCCGAAGGCGGGGCGCAGGTGACGACGCCGCGGACGAGATATTTGACGACAGGAATTCAGGTGATGCTGGCGGCGTCGCAGGCGGGTCCGGGTGATCGAGATGCGGGCCGGGGCGCGGCGAGCGAGGGAGAGGTGGGAAGCAGCGCGGCCAATGGGGCTTCGGGATTCCGGTTTGTGGGAATGATTGTGGGGATCGCTGCGCACTCGCGCGTGGTCTCGGCGGGACTTGGATCGTATGGAGCGGCGACTTCGATCTATTACCACTTCCTGGCGCGAGGGCGGGATGTGGTCTATCCGAAGGATATGGCGATGGTGATTGGGCTGGGGACGCGCGAAGGGAAGGCAGGCGGATTCTAAGCGTCTAGCTTATAGAGGTGGACAGTCCCAGCGCCTGGCGCCTAAGGCGCCATCATCAAACGAATCCTCAACCTTTGCCTACCTTAACTACTTAGCGTTGAAATCGGCAAATGAGGCGGCTTTGCCAAAGTAGATGCGAAGCGTACATTTTAAGCCGTAGTGTGCGAAGGCAACCTCAAGAGCATCGGCGGCTTGGGGAATCTGATCGGTTTCCATGGCTATGCGGGCGAGATCTTGCTTCTCGTCGTATGCAGTCCCCGGGGTTACGTTCTTGTTGACCACCAGACTCCATTTATCTTTCGCTGGTATGGGATAAACGGCGTACGCGCCGATGGGGATCGTAGTGTTCCCGAGAGTGAGCTGGGCTTCAGTAAATAGAGTCATGGGAGAGCCGCCAGGGGCCCAGGGTTTGCCGTTCGCAGGCCGTTCGGACTTGGAACTCACTGGGTTGTAACGGATGTAAACCTGGCGATCATCGGGCAGGTTGCAGGTGGCGGTGGACTGTGCCGCACAGATGGCGGAGACAAACAGCAGGACCGCAGCAACGAAGCAAGCGCGAAACATGTGAGACCCTCTGGGGCAAGAGTGTAGCGCTGAAATGAGAGAAGTGGAAGAAGAATTGGAAAATCGATTTTTTGGTGAGAGGCGAAGGAGATTAGTTCCTGACTGGAGAGAGCACGAGGGGGGAAGCCGATCCAGATCGGGTTGGAGAGAATAGAAGCCATCATTGAGGTGAAAAAACGCGGGCGGGGGCGCCCGCGCTACACAAACCGCACCAGTGTTGTTGGCCTTCGGTGATGTGTTAAGACGGCGGGGCGGTTGCTACCGTGAGTGGCGAGTATCCGGCAATGATTCGGATACCGAGCGAGGACTTACACTCATGGCGAAGGCAGCGAAACTGAAGATTCTTTATGGCGAAGGCGATGCGGATGTGCAGGTTGCGACTTCGGCGGCGTTTGAGAAAGCTGGGCATTCCGTCGAGCAGGCTGTGGGACGGAAGGCCGTGCAGGCGGCGTTGGACAAAGGCCGGTTCGACCTGGTCGTGTTAGGTCCCACGCTGAGCCGGAATGATCGTCATCATCTACCTTATATGGTGAAGAAGGCGCAGGCCGAGACCAGCGTGCTGGTGATGCATGCGGATGGAAGCCGGCATCCTTATGTGGATGCTTGCACCGATACCGGAGCCAGCGTGGAGAATGTACTGGCACGGATTGAAAGCATGGCCATTGCCGGGATGATGCCGGCGGCGGCGGGAGCGGCGGCGGGGAGATAGTCGCGGGTACCGAGTACCGAGTTCTAGTTGTGAGAGAGAGGCGGCCTTCGGGCCGCTTTTTCTTTTAGCTTAAGGCAAAACCTTTAACACCCTTCGGCTCCGCTCAGGGCAGGCAGAGGTCACAGAGGGACACAGGGTAATTTACATTGGCACGAATCTCAGTGATTAACCGGTGGGATTTGTCCAGGCGTCAACGCTTGTTCATCGGGGTTCCTGGCTGTGGGATGGTCGGAAGTGGAAGTTCTGTTCGCCGGGCGCATCTGAATCGATGGTGAACCAGGTTGGTAATAGTGGAGCGTTTCGCGCAATTTTCGGATTAGTTTGGTTCGCGCAATCCCGTTGTTTGTTGCAAAGGCCCGGCCCAGTGGATCTTCGCTGCAAGAATCTTGCTGCTCAGGTTTGTTAGAATGCTCGCTTCGCTCGCTGCACAGCCGAGGCGGCTGTCCCTACGTGAGTATCTTTGCTTCTCAAGAATCTTGGAGGGTGCGATGAGTGTGAGTGGAGATTTTTTGCCGGAGTTTGATGCGGAGATGGCGTCCACGCGGCGGACGTTGGAGCGGATTCCCGAGGACAAGCTGGTGTGGAAGCCGCATGAGAAGTCGATGCTGCTGGGGCGTCTGGCAGGTCACATCGCCGAGTTGCCGGGGATGGGAATTCTGGTGATGAAGGACGATGCCCTGGACTTCGCCAAGCGTCCGGCGGGAGAACTTGGGAGTAAACCAACGGTGGCGGAGTCGCAGAAGCACGTGGTGGAATTGCTGGACAAGAATGTTGCCACGCTACGCCCGCTGATCGCTGGCGCGAGCGACGAGCATTGGGCAGGGAAATGGAAGCTCTCGATGGGAGAGAAGACATTTTACGAAGGGTCGCGCATGGGAGCGATGCGGCGGATGGTGATGAACCATGTGATCCATCATCGGGCGCAGTTGGGAGTTTACTTGCGGTTGAATGGAGTGCCGGTGCCGTCGTTGTATGGGCCTTCGGCGGATGAGAGGCCGTGAGACTTTCGGTGGCGCGTCAAGAACTTATCCTCTGGTCCGCCGCTTAGCCTGGACTTCGATCTTTGAGAACCCTTAGCTTTGCTAAGGTGTGACCTTGAACACCGTACCGTAGCCGTGGCTTCCGCCGTAGAACGTCGTCCCGTAGAGATTCCCCACGGCATCCAGGGCCACGCCCGAAGGATTGACCCCATCAGTGCCGTTGCCGAAGCTGTGGAGCAGGGTCGCGGTCCAAGTCCCTCCCGTCGCAGGCGATAACTTGAATGCAGTACCGAGTGAATAAGCGCCGCCAATGTATGTGGTGCCGTAGAGATTGCCGGCGGTATCGAAGGTCACGCCGTTAGGGCCGGAGCCGTCAACGCAGTTAGTTTGGGTACAAAAGCTGTGGAGCACCTGCTGGGTCCAGGTCCCTCCAGCCGTGGGAGTCAGCTCAAACACGGCTCCGTTTCCGTTGGCTCCGCCAACGCCCGTCGTGCTATAGAGATTGCCTGCGGCATCCAGGATGAAGGCGGCCGACGGCGCGACGCTGAAGTAGTACAACGTCTTCTCCGTCCAGTGGCCACCGGCAGCGGGCGAAAGCTCGAAGGCCGTTCCAGAGCTGGTATTGGAGACGGTCGTAGAGCCGTAGAGATTGCCCGCCGAGTCCATGACTAGCGGGTTAAATGGGTAAGCCCCGTCATTGCCGTTGAAAGCAAGTAGCACCCTTTCCGTCCAGCCTCCACCTGTCTTGGGACTGATCTCGAATACCGTTCCGTTGCCGTGAGCGCCCCCGGAAAACGTAGTACCGTAGACATTGCCCGCGGCATCGAGGATGAGCGCGCTGAACGGGGTTGTCCCGTCTTTCGTGGACGAGCCGAAGCTATGAATTACTGTCTCTGTCCAGACGCCACCCGTGAGAGTGAGTTTGAATGCTGTGCCTGCGCCGTAAACACCACCGGCGTAGGTCGTACCGTAGAGATTGCCGCTGGCATCCATGGCCAGGCTGGCCTGGGGACTCCATGCGTTCTTGCCGCTTCTGCTGAACGCGTGCAACACCTTCTCCGTGTAGCTACCGCCCGCTGCCGGCACTAACTCGAACACTGTGCCGCAGCTGCTGCCGGTACATCCGTTGCCGTCGGCTGCCGTGGTGCCGTAGAGATTGCCAGCGGCGTCTACAATCAAGCCACCGTTGGGGTACAAGCCCCCCGCTTGGCCTGGGCCATTGAAGTTATGCAACACCTTTTCCGTCTGGGCGACGGCGCGCGTGCCTGCCGTCAGCGCGGTGAAAGCGATCAAAGCCAATACCACCGTCAATGCAACCGAAAATTTCTGGCGTCGCATAATTCTTCTCCTTGCGTGGGGCGCGGCGGACACAGCGCGAAGTGTTAGTCGGGGAGGAGGAACGAGAATGGCACTGGCAGTGGTTGATGTCAAGATGAAGGATTTTGCAACCTTACGACCCAGCGTGTGCCGGAGCGAGCTTTGACCGCTCCGCCATCGACAGATCCGGGACCTCTGTTTCCGTTTTTCGTAACGAAACCTAAGTGGGCGCTCAATCAATCCAGAGTTCAGGGTTACAATAGCGGAGTTTTACCTGCCGCAGTCGCAGGAGTTATTCGTCCCCTTCGTCGCGCTGTCTCGTCGCGCCCTTCGCCGGTTGAATAGCTTGTGCTCAGGGAGCATCGCCGCACGATGTTGTATGCAACAGAACCTGGAGTTCTCCAGTTGACCCAAAAACCGACTCAATCGAAATATAAGGAGGCGCTTATGAAGCGATGTGCAGTTACAGTGTGGTTGCTTTGCGTTGCAGTCTCCGTCTGTGTTTTGTCTCCGATTGTGTTGTCGGCGCAAGACTCGGCGCGCTTACAAACGGGCCCCAGAGAGTACTGGGAAGACCATCACGACACTTCCATGTCCCTCCTGGACATGATCCGACTTTATCCCCAACCTAACCCGCGCTCGGAACACTGGGTACGGCCAGACCTCCCGCTTCCACCTCGTGAATATCCTTCGGACGTGACCGACCCAGTGCGGCAAACCTCTAGTTTCGGGCCTCTGGCTGCAACTGTGGGGCTCAACTTCGAAGGCAATGACTTCGACTCGGTCTGCAGTTGTGCCCCGCCGGACACCAACGGTGCGGTTGGGACTACACAGTACGTGCAGCTTGTGAATACTGTTTTCACGGTCTACAGCAAATCCACAGGGGCGGTGATTGCCGGGCCAACAGCCACCAATTCTTTGTGGAGCGGTTTCGGCGGAACCTGCTCAACCGCCAACGACGGCGACGGCACCGTAGCCTTCGACAAGCTGGCTGACCGCTGGGTGTTCCAGCAATTTGTCGTATCCAGCATCCCGTACATGGAGTGCATTGCGGTTTCGCAAACCGCCGATGCGACGGGTGCGTACAATCGTTATGCCTTCAGCTTCGGCACCTCGGATTTTCCCGATTACCCAAAACTTGGCGTCTGGCCGGATGCCTATTACGAGTCCTTCAACATTTTCCTGAACGGCGCCTCATTTATCGGGCCGGATGCGTGCGCGGTTGATCGCACCAACATGCTGACTGGAGCCGCTGCCCGCCCCATTCAGTGCTTCCAGCAATCGAGTTCGCTCAATCCACTTTTGCCCTCGGACTTGGACGGAACCACAGCGCCACCCTCGGGCGAGCCGAATTTCTTTATGACCTTCGGTTCCAGCGGCACTCTGGAGCTGTTCAAGTATCACGTAGACTTCACCACGCCAACCAATTCCACCTTTACCGGACCCACCAACATCTCGGTGGCGGCGTTTACGCCGGCGCCTTCTACGGTCGCTCAACCCAGCCCCGGCGAGGCGCTGGATACACTCTCTGACCGGCCGATGTACCGGGCCTTTTACCGCAACTTCGGCACGCATGAATCGGTCGGGTTTAATCACTCGGTAGGAAATCCCTCGGGGATACGCTGGTACGAAATCCAGAATCCCAACGGCACTCCCACAGTCGCGCAACAGGGCACGTTCTCGCCTGATTCCAGCAATCGCTGGATGGGAAGCACAGCCATGGACTCGTCAGGTGACCAAGCCATCGGCTACAGCGTGGTCAGCTCTTCGAGCAGCCTGGATCCTACCGTCCGCATCGCCGGCCGCACCCCGAGTGACCCGGCAGGGACGATGGAAACGGAGATCAATATCGTCACTGGCACCGGCGTACAACAAGCCACGTCTAGCCGCTGGGGTGACTACAGCGCCATGCAAGTGGATCCGGTGGACGATTGTACGTTCTGGTACACGCAGGAGTACATAAGGACCACCGGCTCGTTCAACTGGAGCACCCGCATCGCGAATTTCAAGTTCGCAAATTGCGGGAGCACCACCCCGGACTTCACCATCAGCGCGTCTCCGTCGTCGGTCACGGTGCAGCAAGGCAATAACGGGACGTCGACCATCAGTACCACGGCTTTGAATGGTTTCAACAATGCCATTACACTGTCGGCCACCGGACAGCCCAGTGGAGTGACGGTCACGTTCGGCACCAACCCAATTCCCGCGCCTGGCACGGGGAGTTCGTTAATGACAATGGCCGTCGGCGGCAGCGTTACGCCCGGAACGTACCCCATCACCGTTACGGGGGTGGGTGGAGGGATTACGCACACCACCACAGTCTCACTGACTGTGACTGGTGTGGCGCCAGACTTCACCATCAGCGCCTCGCCCGCTTCAGTCACGGTGACGCGAGGCAATTCCGGCAACTCAACGATCAGTACGACAGCCTTGAACGGTTTTAACTCGGCGATCTCGTTGTCAGCCTCCGGGCAAGGCAGCCGGGTCACTGTTAGTTTCAGCCCGAACCCCATTCCCGCGCCCGGCACCGGATCGTCGGTCATGACGATAGCGGTCGGGAGAAGAGCTACGAGGGGGACCAGGACGATTACCGTGACCGGTACGGGTGGCGGCGTCACACATACGACCACCGTTACTCTGACCATTCAATGAAGAGTGCGAGACGGCACTGGGTATGATCGGCGCCGTGCTTGCATGTCGACAGGTGCCCAGGTCTCGAGCTATCGAGACCTGGGATTTTCTCTCTGAGGCTCGCTCAGGACTCAGCACTTCTGTCGGTAGTCTCCGCTGTGCTGGCTGCGGACAGGCGAGTCGGCCGTCGCCACACTGACCGCGCTATTGCAGCGCCACCTTCATGTCCAGATTGTGGGCGACGAAGGACCAGGTGTCCGCGGTTTCGTCGATCAACTTCGTGATCGATTTCCCCGCGCCGTGTCCGGCCTTCACTTCGATGCGAATCAGCACCGGAGCAGGTCCGGCCTGATCGGCTTGCATGGTCGCGGCGAACTTGAAGCTGTGGCCGGGGACGACGCGGTCATCGTGATCGGAAGTCGCGATCAGCGTGGGCGGATATTTTGTTCCCGCTTTCAGATTGTGCAGCGGCGAGTACGCGTAGAGGGCTTTGAATTCTGTGGGATCGTCGGAGGAGCCGTAGTCGGAAGTCCAGGCCCAGCCGATGGTGAATTTGTGGAAGCGCAGCATGTCCATGACGCCGACTTCAGGCAGCGTTGCGCCAAAAAGATCGGGACGCTGGGTTACGCAGGCGCCGATCAGCAGGCCTCCGTTGCTGCCTCCGCGAATCGCCAGCTTGGGCGTTGACGTGTATTTGTTGGCAATGAGCCATTCGGCGGCGGCGATGAAGTCGTCGAAGACATTTTGCTTTTTTAGTTTCATGCCCGCCTGGTGCCACTCTTCGCCGTACTCGCCGCCCCCGCGCAGGTTGGGCTGGGCGTAGACGCCTCCCATCTCGAGCCAGACAACGTTTGGCACGGAGAAGTTTGGCGTCAGAGAGATGTCGAATCCGCCGTAAGCGTACAGCAGCGTGGGATTTTGGCCGTCGAGCTTGATGCCTTTCTTATAGGTCAGGAACATGGGGACGCGGGTACCGTCTTTGCTGTTGTAGAAAACTTGTTTGGTCTCGTAACGAGAGGCGTCGAAGTCGACTTTCGGCTGACGGTAGACGGAACTCTTGCCGGCAACGGGATCGTAGCGATAAACCGTGGTTGGAGAGATGAAGCTGGTGAAGGCGTAGAAAGTTTCTTTGTCCTTGCGCTTGCCGCCGAAGCCTGAGGCAGTACCGATGCCGGGCAGATCGACGTCGCGCAGGTGTGTGCCAGTTAAGTCGTGGACGCGGACTTCGGTGCGGGCGTCTTTGAGATATCCGAGAAGAAATGAATTGTTGACTACGTTGGCGAATTCAAGTTTGTCGACTCCCTGGGGCACAAGAGTTTTCCAGTTGGCGCGCTCGGGATGGCGGGTGTCGATGGCGATTACGCGTCCGCGGGGGGCGTCGAGGTCGCTCTGGAACCAGAAGACTGGACCGTCGTTATCAATGAAATTATATTGCGCGTCGAAGTCGTCGAGCAGTCTTACGACTTGCGAATCGGGCTGCGTGAGGTCTTTGTAGTAAAGACGGTTCTTGGGCGAAGTGCCTTGCCAGACGCTGATGATCAGATAGTGGCCGTCGTCGGTGACGTTGCCGGCAAATCCCAACTCCTTATTATCGGGGCGCTCGTAGATTAGTTTGTCTTCGGATTGAGCGGTGCCGAGGCGATGATAGTAGAGCTTGTGATAATAGTTGGCCTCTCGCAGAGCGGCACCCTTGGGCTCGTCGTAACGGCTGTAGTAAAAGCCCTTGTTGTTTTTGGTCCAAGATGCCCCGGAGAACTTCACCCATTTGAGATCGTCGGAGAGATCTTTGCCGGTGTCGATATCGCGGACGTGCCACTCGGTCCAGTCGGAACCGGAGGTGGCGATGGCGTAGGCCATGAGCTTGCCGTCGTCGGATATTTCGGTATCGGCGAGCGCGACGGTGCCATCGGTGGAAAGCGTGTTGGGATCGAGCAGTACGCGCGGCTCGGCAGTGAGGGACTCGGCGACAAGGAGGACGTTCTGGTTTTGCAGCCCGGTGTTGTGCTGGAAGAAATAGCGTCCGCCATGCTGGCTGGGGACGGTGTAGCGCTCGTAGTTCCAGAGTTTTGTCAGGCGGTCGCGGATGGCCTGACGGTAGGGGATCTGCTCGAGGTAGCCGAAGGTCACTTTATTTTCGGCTTCAACCCAGGCATGAGTCTCGGCGGAGTCCGTGTCTTCGAGCCAGCGGTAGGGATCGGCGACTTTGGTACCGTGGTAGTCGTCGACCTGATCGCCGCGGCGGGGTTGGGGATACTTGAGAGGTGCGGATTGCGCGGCTGACAGGAGAGTCATAAGTGAGAGTAAGAAAACAAATGTGGTCGCGTGCCGAAAAAGATGCATGAGAGGCCTCTGCGAGCGATTCCGAAGGGAGCGATCTATTTTGCCTCTTGCAGGCGGCAAGAAGCAAGAAGGCAGCGGTGGTTGAAATGCCTTGCCGAGCCAGCGGCAGTGTTTGGTTATAGGGATCCTTCGACTGCGCAAGTGGTTGCGCTAAGCGCGCGACCACTTTGCTGCGCTCAGGATGACAAAGCCATTAGGGAAGCGTCCGGCGGGCGGGCCGGCTGGACACGGACTTGTAGTCCGCGGGATAAAGGACGACGCAGCGGTTGAAGCCTTCGCCATCGCTTTCGGTGCGCAGGTCAGTTTGATCGCGGAGGGCGAGGTGGACGATGCGGCGCTCGCGCGAAGACATGGGCGCGAAGTGAAACGGAGTTCCGGTCTGGCGGACTTTCTCGGCGGCGACGGAGGCAGCCATGCGGAGTTCCTGCAGGCGGATGGAGCGCTGGTTCTTGCAATCGAAAGAAATTTTTTCGTGATCGGCGGAGGGCAGGTGCAGGATTTCGAAGGCCAGCAACTCGAGGGCGCGCAGAAGTTCTCCTCCGCGATCGAGAAGCAGGTTTGAGTCTGGCCCCGAGAAGTCAACGAAGATCTCAGGCTTTTCCCAATCGGTGGGCGCGGGAGGGTCGACGACGATGCGGTACTTCAGGTGAAGACCGCCGTTGGTGACGACGGATTGGAGGAATTCGTTGATGCGGTTGGCGGCAGCGAGTTTGTCCATAGGGCAGCTCTTAGGAAGCTATCAGCTCTCAGCTTCAAAAACAGAATCTTTACCACAGAGGGCACGGAGGTTCACAGGGTAAACCTTGTACCGGGAAAGCAAATCTTATCGTAAACAGCTGACGCTCTCGCGCTTCAAGCTGAAAGCTGATGGCTGACAGCTACTTCTCTTTCTTCCTGGCGCGTTTCTCCATGATTTCGCGCATCTCGCGGCCCAGTTTGGTGCGGTTCATGATGGCCTGCTGCGCAATCGAAATCAAATTGGTTTCCGCGTAGTAGAGATTCAATCCTGCTTGCAGATTGAAGAAGATGAAGCCCATCATCAGCGGCATCATCCACATCATCATTTTCTGCTGCGCGGCATCCACGCCGGGTTGCGGCGTCATGCGCTGCATAATGATCATGCTGACGACCATCAGAATGGGCAGCAGGTTCCAGGGATCCTTTGCCGAGAGATCGGGGATCCAGAGCCAATGCGCATGGCGAAGATCGAGGGCCACGCCCAACATGCGGTAGTAGGCGATCAGGAACGGAAACTGAATGAGCAGGGGCAAACACCCGCCAGCGGGATTTACGCCTTCCTTCTTATAGAGTCCGCTGATCTCTTCGTTCATGCCGGCCTTGCGTGGATCGCGCAGGCTGAATTTCTTGTACTTCTCCTGAATGGCCTTGATCTGCGGCTGAATGCGCTGCATCTTCAGCATCGACTTCATCTGCGTAATGCGCAGCGGCAGAAGCAGGATCGTAATGATCAGAGTTTGAAGGACAATGGCCCATCCCCAGTTGGGAACGATGTGGTTGTAAGTCCACTTCAGCCACAGAAAGAGAGGGCGAGCCAGGATGCCCCACCAACCGAAGTTCACCAGGCCGCGAAGGTCGGGATTGTCATTCTTGATGGTGGGAACGTGGACGGCATCGAGTACCGCCAGCTCTTTGGGGCCAACGTACATTCGTTCGACGGTGGGTCCGTGAAGATTGCCCACAGCGGTGCCGACGATGTCGACCGTGGCAGTGTCTTTGGAGCCGGCCCCCAAGGGGTTCAAGCCAGGCTTCTGCGGAATCTCGATGGGGCTGCGCAGAGTGACCATGGTGGCGCTGTTGGAATCGTCGGGAATGAACACAGCGGCAAAGTACTGGTCGCCGGGGCCAGCCCATTCGAACGGGCCTTGAATGGTCTTGCCGCCGCTAATGCCCTTGGCGGGCAACCGGACAATAAAGGTGGGGAAGATGTAGGCGGCGCGATCGGTGGAAGCGTCGTTATGGTAGTCGATGCCCGTGGCGGCGTAGGAAGCAGGAGTGACCTGGTCGCCGAACCCGGCGGGCCAGGCGGGAGGTGCAAAAATTACAGAGCCTTTGTATGTGACCGAGGTTTCGACGTTCAGAATGTAGGTGTGGTCGAAGCGGAAACTCTTTCGGACCACCAGATCCTGGTCCGCGTATTCGAAAGTGACCTGAGCCGGGGCGGTGAGTCGGCCCTCGTTGGAAGGCACATAGAGTGCGGAGTTGAGGCGGTTGCGAAGCGCTTCATCGTAGGTCCAGAGGGAAAGCGGGTAGCCAAATTTCTGCGAGGCGGCGGGATTGACCAGGTCGAGCACGCCGTTCTGGGCGTCGTTATCGAACTTCTTCAGAATCCAGGATTTAACCTGGGCGCCGCGGTTAGTGAACGTGATCTTGTAGAGATCGTTCTCGATGACAGTCTCGGTTTCGTTGGAGGCCTGCTTGGTGACGGCATTCGCGGTCGTGGTTGGGGCGGCGGCAGACGCAGAAGGTGTAGAAGTTGGAGCTGCGGTTTGTTCGGGCGCGGCCTGTTTTTGTGTTTGGGACGCGGGCGGCGGCGGCGCATATTTTTTCAGCAGGCCCTGAAAGGCGATGAAGCCCAGGAACGTCAGAACTAAGACGAGCAGCAGGCGGCGTTCGGAGCCGGGTTCTTGTTGAGGATTTTGAAAGTCGGCCAAGTTTAATTGAGTTCCTCGGGGCTCAAAGCCCAGTGCAAATAATCACGGTTTCCCGCAACCGGCAGCCTGCTTCACCACCGGGTCGTAACCAGAGCGCCCTAAGGGATGGCAGCGCAGGATGCGGGCAAAAGCCATCCATCCTCCTCGGAGAGCACCATAGCGCTCGACGGCTTCCATGGCATATTCGGAACAAGTCGGCACAAAGCGGCAAGCCGGCGGAAGCAACGGCGAGATGGCGAACTTGTAGGCCCGCAGCATCTGCAGCGTGACGAGTTTGGCGAAGTTGTTCAAAGGCAGCTATCGGGCTTCGGGCTTCGGCTTCGGCTTTCTTCCATCCTCTCGCTTGCCGCTTCGGCCTTCGTTTTTTCCGATAGCTTTGGCGACAGCTTCTGCTCGATTACTACGAAGGCGCGGCTTACTTCGTTCACCACCACCGTAAAGTCATTGGTCAGCAGTGACTTCTTCGGGTTGATGACCACGTCCGCCGCAACTCCTTGCGCTGGCCGGGTCATGCGTACGGCTTCGCGCAAACGGCGCTTCATGCGGTTACGCTGTACAGCGCCGCCAAGAGCACGGCCCACGGTGAATCCCACGCGCAGACCTTGTGGCGCGGGCGCCCCCGCCCGCGTTTTAGTCAACGTCTCCTCAGTTGCTTCCGGCCTCGGCCAATAGAAAACCGTCATGGACGCGGAAAAATGCCGGCGCCCTTGTTTGTAGACCCGCTCGAAATCGGCATGACGCAGAAGGCGCGCCGTGCGGGGAAATCGTGCTGTTTTCTCTGGCGGCATGGCAAAATACTGCCGGACCCCCAGCGTGGCATTCGCCATCGCGCCCTCATTCAGTAAAACGGGACTGAGGGCCTCGACTGTGGAAGTTAGCGGCACGAAAAATACTACTCGCGGAAGCCAGGTTTTACGGAGACCCGCTTACGCCCTTTGGCGCGGCGGCGTGATATCACTTTTTGGCCGCCCTGGGTCTTCATGCGCGTGCGAAAGCCATGCTTCTTGACTCGCTTGCGCCGGTTCGGTTGGAAGGTACGCTTGGGCATGAAAGATAGGTGCTCCTGATTCCGTCGACAGTGTTAGGACAAACGTTAAGTATAAATGACGAACCGGGCTGAGGGCAAAGGGGAATGGGCGGAGCGGAGATCAAATTCCCACCCGTTGAAGAATCTACTCTCGCGGGGAAAGCCCCGCGCTCCCACAGCGCAGCCTCTCTCCAGGAACCAAATCAAATTTCCAAAACAATTGAGATCACTGCACCTGTTATTGTGCTGCCACCGCGACTTCCAAAATTTGTGGTTGAAGGAACTTCCGCGTGGCACCTTGCATCATTCGCGTTGCAGTTACATCCTTGACACTTGACAGCGCGCGGGCTGCGGGTTCTGAATCGTGTTCGGGAAAAAAATTCGCGCGAAGATTTCTGCTGCGCCGAAAAAAATTTGTGCTACTATGCCGCACGGTCGAGTTTAAAATTCTCTTTCACAATGTCAACCGCGCACAACACAAGTGGCGCATTCCGAAGTACACTAAGAGTTCCATCAGCGAGCAGGTAAACACTTTTACACAGGCGCCCTCAGCCAGCCGCCGGGACGCCGCGGCGGGTATTTCATAAATTTTATGTCAGCTCAAGGCACAATCCTCTCCCCTAATCCGTGGACGCGCATTCTCGACGCGCTGGAAAAAAAGATCAACCGTCATTCGTACGACACCTGGTTAAAACCGACACGCTACAGCCACGCCAGCGGCGGAATTTTATTTGTTCGCGTGCCCACGGCTGAGTTTCGCCACGCCGGCGACAAATATGCGGACCTAATCCAGGAGGCGATCGACAACCTGGGCCTGGAATTCCAGGATGTGAAATTCGTTACGCCAGAAGACGACCCGGCGGCCACTGCCGTACGGCATAATGGCGGGCTCTCGGCTGGACCGACAGGCGGAGGAGGAAATCCTTCGCAGTCGCGATTCGACTGGGATGGCGCCGCGCAACTGAATCCTCGTTACACCTTCGACGCCTTCGTGATCGGCTCCGGTAATCAGTTCGCGCATGCCGCGTGCCAGGCGGTGGCGGAGCGTCCCTCGAAAGCCTACAACCCGCTCTTCCTGTATGGCGGCGTGGGCATGGGTAAAACACATTTGATGCAGGCCATTGGACACGAAGTGAAGCGGCGCCAGCCGCAGGCAGCCATCTGCTACGTATCCAGCGAGAAGTTCACCAACGACATGATCAACTCGCTGCGCTACGACAAGATGACCAGCTTCCGCGACAAGTTCCGCGGCGTGGATGTGCTGCTGATTGACGATATCCAGTTCCTGGCGGGCAAGGAGCGCACCCAGGAAGAATTCTTCCACACCTTCAACGCCCTGCACGACACCATGAAGCAGATCGTGATCGCCAGCGATCGCTCGCCCAAAGAGTTGGCGGAAATTGAAGACCGCCTGCGCAGCCGCTTCGAGTGGGGATTGATTGCCGACATTCAGCCGCCCGATCTCGAAACCAAAGTGGCGATCCTGCAAAAGAAAGCTGAGCAGGAGAAAGTCACGCTGCCCACCGACGTGGCGCTTTATGTGGCGCAGAATATCCGGTCGAATGTGCGTGAGTTGGAAGGTGCACTCATCCGCTTGGTGGCGCATTCATCGCTAATCGGCGCCGAGATCACCCTGCCTTACGCGCAGCAGGTGCTAAAGAATTTTATCGATTCCCAGGCTCGCAAGGTAACCATCGAGTCGATCCAGAAAATGGTGGCCGAGCAGTTCGGGCTGCGCTTGGTCGAGATCAAAGCGAAAGACAATTCGCGCGCCATCGTTTATCCGCGGCAGATAGCCATGTATCTGGCCAAGCATATGACGGAAGCTTCGCTGCCGGAGATTGGCCGACAGTTTGGCGGAAAGCATCACACAACCGTTCTGCACTCGGTCGAGAAAATTGAAGAGGTCCGCAAGAACGATAAAGATTTAAACAGGTTGCTCAATAAGTTGACCGAGCAATTAGGCGGGTAAACCGCAGTGTTTTCGGCGTTTTATACGAAGCAGCACAGTCTTCCTTTCGCCCGCTGTGAATGACATGTGGAAGCTGTGCAAGGTTTGGGGGAAACTACAAGAGTGGGAAAGTTGTTGTAAGGTCTCCGCCGTATTCGGGACCGATTTCTCACACGAAGGGACGCTCCCCAAAGTGGTGACAATAGGTCGTTTGCCAAAGTTTTCCACTTCTCCGGCCTGCCTACTGTTACTGCTGGTTTTATAGGTTTTGCATTTGATATAAGGGAAGTACTAAAAGTAGCACGCGGCAGGGGAGATAAAGTCTATGCCGGTGGAAGCGGCGATTGCGGTAGGGACAATGGAAATCACGGTTAGCAAGACAGAGTTGCTGCGGGAGTTGACGGCTACACAAGGCGTGGTCGAGCGCAAGACTACCATCCCGATTCTTTCCAATTATTTATTCGAAGCGACCGATGGCAAGCTGTCATTGACGGCGACGGATCTTGACCTCAGCCTGCGAACTTCCTGCAACGCTAAGGTGAAGAAGGAAGGCTCCTGCACCATTCCGGCGCGCAAACTTCATGATTACGTAAAACTGCTACCCGACGCCGATATCACGATCAAACTGCTGGAAAATCATTGGGTTAGTATTCGCTGCGGCCGTTCCAATACCAAGATGGTCGGGATGGCGAAGTCGAATTTCCCCAGCCTGCCTGTGTTTCCGACCGCGGGCGTAGTGAAGATTCCAGGGCAGGTGCTGCGCGGGCTGATTGCCCGCACGTGTTTTGCAATTTCCAGTGAAGAGTCGCGCTACACGCTGAATGGCGCGCTCATGCTCTTGAAGCCGGAATCGATCACCATGGTGGCGACCGATGGGCACCGCTTGGCGCATTGCGAGCGCAGTGGCGAAAAATTTGAAGGCGTCTCCGGCGAGATGAAAACGCTGGTGCCGAAGAAGGCGATGGACGAATTGAAGTCGCTGCTGGATTCCACAGACGCCGAGACCGTGGAATTTGCCAAAGACGATTCGACATTATTTTTCCGCATCGGATCGCGCCTACTGACCTCGCGCCAGCTTACGGGGCAATTCCCGAACTTCGAAGCCGTGCTGCCTAAAGACAACAGCAAGAGCATCGTGCTGAACAATTCTGACCTGAACTCAGCGATTCTACGCGTGGCGCAATTTGCTGACGAGCGCTCGCGGGCTGTCCGGCTGAAACTGGAAAAGGGTGAAGTGAAACTTTCGGCGTCGTCGACGGAAGCGGGCGAGTCGGAAGATTCGATTGAATCGGCCTACGACGGTGAGACCATGACGATCGGCTTCAACGCTCAGTACCTGGTGGACTTCCTGAAAGCCGCCGGCACCGCCGAGGTGCGTCTCGAGTTGAAGGATTCGCAGTCCGCAGGACAGCTGCGGCCCGCTGAGGGCGATGATTATAAGTATCGGTATATTGTGATGCCGATGCGCATCTGAGCCGTAACACATCGGTTCTACGGCAATTAAGTTCGGGAAGAGTCTGGAATGCGTGTGGTGCCGTGGAAGAGCGGCGCTTTCAGCGCCGCGTAAAAACCTCCGTGAACTGATCAGGGCTTCAGCCCTTCGCTCTTGACCTACGCTCCTTCCTGTCATAACCTTCTCGCCACCCTGGTTTCCAAGGAGCTCCCAATGCTTGACGGTTTCAAGAAATTCGTTCTGCGTGGAAATGTTGTGGATATGGCGGTCGGCCTCGTCATCGGCGCCGCCTTTGGTGGAGTGGTTACTTCACTGGTGAAGTCATTCATTGAGCCGCTAATCGCCCTGATTGTCGGTAAGCCCGACTTTTCAGCGCTCGCGTTTCCAGTGAACGGGACTACTTTCCCTTACGGTGTATTTCTTACCGCAGTGGTGAATTTCCTTTTGATCGCAGCGGCAATTTACTTCTTTGTCGTGGTGCCGGTGAATGCGCTAGTCGCACGCATGAATCGCGGAGAGAAGCCACCCGATCCGACGACGAAGAAATGTCCCGAGTGCCTGAGCGAGATTCCCATCGAAGCGCGGCGCTGCTCGCACTGCACGCAGCCGGTGATGGGTAGGGCAGCGTAGGGCAGCTTATTCTTCACTCGCGTAACATAGCAGCATGAGTTCGCGCGAAGTCGTCCGCGTTTTCTTTTTCAGTGTGCTTTTAATCGTGCTGGCGGCGCGAGAATCGCAGGCGCAAGCGCCAACACAATCTTCTTCCTCGTCTTCCAAATCCAAGCAGTCCCGAAAGGCCTCGTCCCATACCGACTCTCCTTCCGACCTGGGAACCGTGAGCAACGGGGTGTATCGCAATGCGGCGTTCAGCTTCACATGCAAAATCCCCGCCGGATGGGTGTTGCGTACCGAAGAGATGAATGCGCGGGACGATGAAAGCGCAAAGGGCGACAACAACGCTGGACGAGCCGGCCGAGTCTTGCTGGCAGCATTTTCGCGGCCTCCCGAGGCCCGAGCGGAGGATGTGAATGGATCGATCCTGATTGCAGCGGAGAGTGCTGCATCCTATCCCGGACTGAAAGATGCCGCGCAATATTTTGGCCCCGTGGTGGAAGTCGCCAAAGCGCAGGGACTTGAGATGGACGATGAGCCCTATGAATTTGCGGTGGGCACGAAGAAGCTGGCACGTGGAGATTTTCAGAAAGACGTAGGCTCGCGGGTGATGCGGCAGTCGACGCTGGTGATGCTGGCTCGCGGGTATGTTGTGTCATTCACATTTATTGGCGGGACTGAGGATGAGGTGGAGGAATTGGTGCAGGGCTTGAGCTTTGGCGGGGCGAAGAGTGCGCCATAGCTCATCGAAGATTCCACAAAGACGCTACTCTGTCATCCTGAGCGGAGCATGAGCGTCCGCAGGACGGTCGTGCGCCGTCGAAGGATCCCTACGGTAGGCAGATAAGCCACGAAGGGATTAGAAGCTACTCCAGCGGTTCGGGTTCCAGTGCAATGTTAGTTTCGCCGGCCGCCTTTTTCTGTGCGTATTTCTTCATCCACGCCTCCCAACTTTTGCCCGCGGCGGTGTCGCGTCCAGTGAATGCAAGCGCAGCAATGTCGGCGTACGAGACAGAAACTTTGTCCGTTGAATTCTTCGGATAGAGCCGAACCAGCGAATCTTTTAGCGTGGTACCGGTCCGGCGATCAAAAAGATAACCTTCAATCCTCGATCCATCTTTGCGGGTGATGGTCACGTCGCCGCGGTAGTCGAAGGCCTTTTCGAGAGCAACGCGGATTTCATCGTCGCTGGCGAGTTGCGGAATCCAGCCTTCAAGATTTTCGTGGGGGGTGCCGGGAGCGACTTCAAGCGCGTCTGGATTGATGTGAGGCACGGCTTGAGCGTCGGAGTGGTCGATGTGGCCGGATTCTTTGCCTGTCATGTTACGCGCGGGTTTCCTGCAGGGAATCGTTTGTTGGCGCGATCTGTACCAGCGGATGAACCGGAGCTTGATGTTCTTCCAACAGCCGCAGCGCTTCCTCATCCCGATAGCTCGAGAACAGGGTTGCCTTCACCGTAGCGAGGAATCCGCCCAGCGAACTAAAAGTCGCGTTCACGGCAGAAGCTTCATACCCGCTGTGCACCATGCAGTTCGCGCACGCTGGATTGCCCGACTCCGTGCCGTAGTTGCTCCAGTTCGTGGTCGAGAGCAACTCGTCAAATGTTTCCGCGTAGCCGTCTTGCAGCAGATAGCAGGGCTTCTGCCATCCGAAAATGTTGTACGTGGGCATGCCCCACGGGGTGCACGGGTAAGTCCTCTTTCCCATCAGGAATTCCAGGAAGAGCGGCGACAGATTGAAGCGCCAGTTCTTCTTGCGGTTCGACAGAATCGCCCGGAACATGCGCCGGGTACGGGCGCGGCCGAGGAAGTGTTTCTGATCGGGCGCCTTGTCGTAGGAGTAGCCAGGCGAGAGCATCATGCCCTCAAGACCAAGCTCCATCATGTCGTCGAAGAAGGCGCGAACAGACTTCGGATCGGCGCCGTCGAACAGCGTGGTGTTGGTAGTGACGCGGAATCCACGGCTGAGGGCCTCTTTAATCGCATCGACGGCGATGTCGTATCCGCCTTCGCGGCAGACGGCGAGGTCATGCTCTTCCCGCTGGCCATCAAGGTGAACGCTGAAGGTCAGATACTTGCTCGGCTTGAAGAGATGAATCTTTTCCTTAAGCAGCAGAGCGTTGGTGCAGAGATAAATATATTTCTTGCGCGCGACCAGCCCTTCGACAATCTCGGCGATCTGGGGATGCATGAGAGGTTCGCCGCCAGGAATGGAGACCATCGGGGCGCCGCATTCCTCGATGGCGCGGAAACACTCTTCCGGGGAAAGATCCTTCTTCAGGATGTGGGCGGGGTATTGAATCTTGCCGCATCCGGCGCACGCCAGGTTGCAGCGGAATAGCGGCTCCAGCATCAGCACGAGCGGGTACTGCTTGCGGCCAGCGAGTTTCTGGCGCAGGACGTAGGACGTGACCGTCCACATCTGTGAAACAGGTACTGGCATGCTGAGGTGGAACTCCTGTGCCTTTATCTTATCAGGGACAGGAGGTTAGATGGCGGCGATGCGAAGCGGGGTGCCGAAAAATTAAACTTCGGAAGCCGAATGTCTGGCCATCGTTCTGCTTGGCGTTTGTCGCCAAAACGACGCCCGAAACTGGTTCAAAATGGGACGTTTACTGCCCCGATTCGGGTCTTGGGAAGGGTCGAAAATACGCCTGTTTCATGGTATAATTTGTGGAGTCGCCAAACGAACCTAAGTATAAGAGATTTCAATAACTTGAAGTCGAATCGTGGGCGTAGCTTGAGGCCGGCCTGAGCACGATTTTGTGGGCGTGTACGGAGCCGGTTTTGAAGAGAATTCGGGGCACTCTCCCGCGGAGCGGAATGGCTACCAAAGAGATCCATACTCCCATCGAAGAAACGAAAACAAAAAACGGAATCGTCACTCCGATCGCCTCAACGAATGGCGGCGGCAAGAGCGATTACAACGCCGACTCCATCAAAGTTCTCGGCGGCATGGAAGCGGTGCGCAAACGCCCGGCCATGTACATCGGCTCGACCGGCGATCTCGGTCTGCACCATCTTGTCTACGAAGTCGTCGACAATTCCGTGGACGAAGCTCTCGCCGGTTTCGCGACCAAGATCGAAGTCACCATCCACATCGACAATAGCGTCACCGTTGTTGACGATGGGCGCGGGATTCCGGTGGATGACATGGTCATCGACGGGGAGAAAGTTTCTGCAGCGCAGGTGGTGATGACCACGCTGCATGCGGGAGGAAAGTTTGATTCGTCCACTTACAAGGTATCGGGCGGACTGCATGGCGTGGGTGTTTCTTGCGTGAACGCGCTGAGCGAGGTACTAGAGCTGGAAATCTGGCGCGATGGCGCTACCTGGGAGCAGACTTATTCTAAAGGCGAGCCTACTAGCAAGATGAAAAAGGTGGGTGCGGCCAAGAGGCGCGGGACGAAGGTTCACTTTCTGCCGGATCGAAGCATCTTCACGGGTACCGTGGAATATAACTACGACACGCTGGCGCAGCGGCTGCGTGAACTGGCGTTCTTGAACAAAGGTTTGCTGATCACGTTGACCGACGAGCGCGCGACCGATGCGAAGAGCGGCGAGGCCAAGCATTCGGACTTCAAGTACAACGGCGGCATCGCGGAGTTCATCAAGCATCTGAACCGCGGCAAGCAAGTGCTGCACGACAAACCGATCTACATGGAAGCGGAGCGCAGCGGCGTAGCCATGGAAATCGGCCTGCAGTACAACGACGGCTATTCCGAGTCAGTGTTCAGCTTCGCCAACAACATCAACACGGTCGACGGCGGTACGCATCTGTCGGGCTTCCGCATGGCGCTGACCCGCACGATTAATTATGCCGGGCAGCAAATGGGATTGTTCAAGGATGTAAAAGAAAATCTGACCGGCGACGATGTACGCGAAGGGTTGGTTGCTGTTATCAGCGTAAAACTGTCGCAGCCACAGTTTGAAGGGCAGACCAAGGGCAAACTGAATTCCGACATCGCCGGCGTAGTTCAAGCCTTCATCAACGAGCGGCTGGGCGCGTTCTTCGAACAGAATTCTACGGTAGCGAAGAAAATTATCAATAAGGCAGTGGACGCGGCGCGGGCGCGCGAGGCGGCGCGCAAGGCGCGGGACTTGACTCGGCGCAAAGGCGCTCTGGATTCGGGTGGACTGCCGGGCAAGCTGGCGGATTGTTCGGAGCGCGATCCGAACCGGTGCGAATTGTTTTTGGTTGAGGGCGAGTCGGCAGGCGGCACGGCCAAGCAGGGACGCGACCGGCGTTTCCAGGCGATCCTGCCGCTGAAAGGAAAAATTCTCAACGTCGAAAAAGCGCGCTACGACAAGATGCTGGCGCACGAGGAAATTCGCGCCATGATCACGGCGCTCGGCACGGGAATTTCGAAAGAAGATTTCGATCCAACCAAAGTGCGGTACGGCAAAATTATTCTGATGACCGACGCCGACGTAGACGGCTCGCACATCCGCACGCTACTGCTGACGTTCTTCTTCCGGCACATGCAGGAATTGATCAAGCGCGGGAATGTTTTTATTGCACAGCCGCCTCTGTATTCCATCAAGAAAGGCAAGTCGATGCAGTACATCAAGGACGACGATGCCTTCGACAAGGTGACGCTGAAACGCGGGGCGGATGGGGTTACCGTGCGCTACGGCGAGGGCGCGGCCAAGCTGGAGGGCGCGAACCTGCTGCGTTTTATGACCGTGCTGAAGGAGTATCTTAACTTCTTCGACAAAGTAAACAAGCGGGTACGCGACGAGAGCGTGACTGAGTTGATGCCGCGGCTGGATTTCTCCAAGCATGCGGATTTTGAAGGCGACAAGAAGAACCCGCCGAAGAAAATTGAAAAGCTGGAACGGGAACTGAAACGCCTGCAAAAAGACCGCAAGTTCAAGAGCGTGGAGGCAGCTTTCGACGAAGAACACAACCTGTGGGAAGTAAAGTTTGTAAACTCGCAAGGTTCCGAACACGTAATCAACTGGGAACTGGCGTCCAGTGCGGAGTGCCGGCAGTTGCTTTCGAAGTTCAAACAGATCGAGCCTTATCTGGAGCCGCCATTCGTGGTTGAAGCCGTCACTAAGGGCGCGGCAGCGGGCGCCGACGAAGAGGTTGCGGAGGACGAAGCCACAGAGAATGACGGAGCTGAGTCCAACGGAAAGCCGGGGAAGAAGGCCGCCAAGGCTGCGCCTGCTTCAAAGAGCCGCGCGGTCATCGAACCGGTGGAGAAGGCGACGGCGCGCGAGTTGTTCGAGTACGTGAAGAAAGAAGGCAGCCGCGGCTACGACGTGCAGCGTTACAAAGGACTGGGAGAAATGACGGCCCCGCAGTTGTGGGAGACGACCATGGACCCGGAGCGGCGGACTTTGCTCTCGGTGAAACTGGAAGACATTGCTGAGTGCGAAACCATCTTCACGACTTTGATGGGCGAGGACGTGGAAGCGCGGCGGAAGTTTATCGAAGAGAATGCGCTGGATGTGAAGAATCTGGATATCTAAGATTCCTCGCCACGGATTCACACGGATAGAACCAAACACGTGCGGCCTAGGCCGCCCGTGTTTGGTTGAATCGCTTTTCAACCATCGGCATTGCTCCGCTACAAATACTGCGCAAGGCTCGCTTGCCCTCACGTTCCTCCTAAGGGGAACAGAATATGGCGAGCATTTCCGAGTCACTCAACAAGCGGCAAAATGTGTGGTGGATCGCTCTGGCAGGAATGGCCGGGTTGTTTATCGTGGCCAGTGGACGGATGAACCTGCAACATAGCCAGAGCCCAAGGAACATAGCCGAGAACGTCACAGGGAGAACAAGTGGGAACTATGCGCGAGAGTACGCGACGCGGGCGCCGGCGGTGAGCGTCGACAAGGCAAGAGTGCATGAAGCGGAGTTGACCTCACTATCCATTGCCCAGACGGAGTCGACGCCGAATGCTCCGGCGCAGCCGGTGGTGGATCGTAAGATGGTCCGCACGAGCTCTGTCGATCTTGTCGTGCAAAAGCCGGGGGAGACGGCGGAAAAGATTCGCGGACTCGCCGAAGGCATGGGCGGATTTCTGGTGAGCTCGGAGATTCGAGGTGGGCCGGATGCAGCCAGCGGGTCGCTGACGATTCGCGTGCCAGCGGCGAGGTTTGAGGAGGCGCGGGCAGAGATCCGCAAGCTCGGATTGAAGGTGGAAGGCGAGAAGGTGGAGGCGCAGGACGTCACGCGGCAGTACGTGGACGACGATGCGAGCCTGCGCAATCTGCGGGCGGAAGAGACGCAATATCTGGCGATTCTGAAGCAGGCGCACACGGTGGAAGACACGCTTGATGTCAGCGAAAAATTGAGCCAAGTGCGCGGACAGGTCGAGCAACAGCAGGCGGAGTTTGACGCATTGTCAAAACAGATTGAGACGGTGGCGATCACGGTTTCGCTGCGGGCCGAGGCTGAGGCGCAGGTGTTTGGGCTGCACTGGCGTCCGTTGTACGAAATGAAGCTGGCGTTACGCGACGGGCTGGATGCGGTGGCGAGTTATGGGGTCGCGATGATTTCGATTGTGTTCTATCTGCCGGCAGTGCTGCTATGGATGGTGACAATCGTTGTGGGCGGCGCGGTTGGGTGGAAGCTTTTGCGCTGGGTGGGGCGAGTTTTCTTTTCGTGGCCGAGGCAGACGGTGGTGCAAAACGGGTGAGGCTCATCGTGCTTGATGCGCGAGCGGGCGAGGACGCCCGCCCCTTCGACTTCGCTCAGGGCAGGCTCCAGCCGCCGGGACGGCGGCGCTACTTTATTTCAATCCTTCCACGCGGCGACGGTGGTTCCCAATGACAGGAAACTCATAAGCGAGATAATTCCCAGGGAAATAACACAGTAGATGCACCAGACGCCGAGAACGTGCGCTTCGATGTGGGCCAGGTAGAGAGAGTAGGCGAATCCCGCGAGCGATGCCGCCAACACCCAGCGATAGGCGCGGCGCCAGGCCAGCGCACCCATGAGCAGATATCCGGCGATACCTAAAACGGCAACCGGAATGCCCGTTCCTCTTACCATCGCGTACGGGCTGTGATTGACGATGCCGCAGTCCCAACGCTCGTTGATGCTGCACGGCGAATCACCCTCGGTGCGATAGTGTTCGCGCAGCGCCAGGGCGGAGACGACGATGCCTAGAAGCGAAAGCAGAATTAGAACGTACTTCATTTGTTTCCCTTGTCTTTATCCGCATTTCCCGCGGGCCGATCGGCGGGAGTTTGGGAGTGTCCGATGACTTTGACGTTCTCCAGCCAATACTTGTTATCGGGTTCGACGATGAGGTCGGCAGCGATGGAGTCCCCGGGCTGGAGCTGCTCGAACATGGCTGGAGGCTTGATGGGGTAAGCCATGGTCATTTGGTCCATATAGCCGGAGATGGGTTCGTTGTCGACGTTGGCGGCTCTCGCCAGCTTGTCGAGGGAGACGACTTTTCCCTTGAAGGAATAATGCTTGGTGGTTGAGGAATTTGGCGCGTCGCGTTCTGATATTCCGCGGTTGCAGGCGGTGAACCAGGCAAGTGAGATGGACAAACAAAGCAGTGCAATGTGTGGGGAGTTTGAATTAAACCGGTTGAGCATAGGACTCTCTAGGAATGCCTCTTCTATTATCTCCGAGATGGACTCTTTAGTAGTGGAAGCGATAGCGAAGTTCGACATAAATCTCGCGCGGATTGTTCCAGTGGAATCCGCCGAAGGTCTGGCTATTGTCGAGCAGCAAGTGACGGTTGGCAACGTTAAGAGCGTTCAGCGAAGCGGAGAAGCTTTCGCCGAAATCTTTGCCCAGGGAAAGATCGAAAGTAGTATGTTGCGGCAGGTGAGCCGGGCCGCCGCTGTCGGTGAAGCCACTGCCGTAGTAAACGTTGGTCGAGGCGACGATGCGCCAGGGAAGGATGATGTCGCCTCCAACGTTCAAAGTGTTGCGCTGGTCATGGTCAAGCAGGAATAAGGGAGTGGGAGGGGCAAAATTGGTCAGGCCTCCGTTAATCGGCAAAGCGCCTTGTGCGATCTGGTTGGAATAGGCGAGGTGAATCTGGCCGCGATGAGCAATCCTCGGCGAGCGGAGCGTGGCTTCCCAGCCGCGAATCAGCGCGTGAGAGATGGTGATGGGGAAGCATAGTCCGGCGCCGATGCAGTTGTGGTCGAAGAAATTGGCAGCGTTAGTGATGAAATTGTCGGCGTCGACCGTCCAACCATGGAATGGAATGGTCACGCCGAACTGATGTTCCTCATCGCGCTCTCCGTGCAGAGCCAGAAATCCAAGATTTTGACTGGTGACAAATTGGAGTAATGGCCCAGAAGGCGTGATCAGAGGCGGCGCCTGATAGTAGTGGCCGTAAAATGCGCGCAAGACCCAGCGCAAGCGAGGAACGGCAAGCGACACGCCGAAGCGCGGACTGATGGCCGACTCGGAGACTCCGCCAGAAAAATGAGTAGGGCGCATCCCGGCGGAAAGAGTTAGCCAGGAGACGGGCTTAACTTTGTCATCGACGAAGAAAGCTTCCAAGCCACCGGAGACGGGTTCGCGATCGGTAAAATTCGGAGGCAATTGCGTAGGGTCGCATGGCAAGTACCTGGGATCGGCTTGGTAAGGGCAATTGAAGATGACGCCAAAGAGCTGATTGTCATGTTGGCCGAATCCGTAGAAGCCCACCTGCAGATTGTTTTTGGCAGCGTTAGCGCTGAAGTTTACTTGTCCTCCAGCATAGGTGGACGAGTGATGATCGGTGGTGGCCGTGGGATAGTCATTTGGAGCACTGTCATAGTTCGCGGCGTTGTAATGATAAAAGGGAGAAACTGTCAGCAAGAGCTGTGAACTGAAGGTGTGAACCCAGGAGAAATTCGCCATGGCGTCCGATTCATGCTGTCCATCGCGAAGGCCGCTGCTGTCGAGCACTGCACTTTCCTGATCGTTGAAGTTGGGGTCGTAGGGGACCTGATAGTAATCCCTGCGCAAAGAGGACACCAATCGCAGTTGGTTGGAGGGATCGACGTTGAAAATCAGCGAGCCGAAGCCGCCGTAACCATTCGCCGCATCGTGAACAATCTGCGCAACGGGCGTCTGCAGGCCGAGATTGCTGCGGTTGCCGTTGACGCTGGCGTAGTAGGCGAAGCGCTCGGTATGGCTGCCGAAGCTGAGGGCGTCGTTGGTCTGGTAGAAATTTCCAGCGCTCAGGACAAGTTCGGCCTGGCGGTTTCGTTCGAAGCCGGTGCGCGGCACCACGTTGAAGACGCCGTACGTACGATCTCCCAACTCTGCGCCGTAGCTTCCGCGATTGACTTCGAGATAGTCGATGTCTTTGGGGTCAATCTGCGGGCCCAGGTTAGAAGCGATGTTGGTGTTGGGCACGGGCACGCCATCGATCAGCCAACTGGTTTGGTGGCCGCCGCGGATGTGGAGCTGATCGTGAGTGAAATAAGCGCCGGGCACATAGTCTGTGATCATGGCGAGGCTGTTGCTGCGGGAGGCTCCCGGAGTGAGTTCTACGTCAAGGCGGCTAACCAGAGTGATGGGAGTGGCGGAATCGGTGGGCACGGCTTCTGGAGCCCCGGAGACATTGATCGTTTCTTTGGTAGTGGCGACGGTCAATGCAAAATGAAGCACGGGTTGCGATCCGGAATTGACCACGACATCCTGCATCGTCTGGTTGAAGCTGGGGGCGGCAATGGTGACGGAGTATTCCCCGGCAGCGACGGCGCTGAACGTGAATTCGCCGCTGGCGTCGGTGTTGGCGGTCGTGGACCAGTCCGAAGTCTTCGCGCGCAGCATGACCATGGCGTTCTCTACCGGACGGTGTTGCGGATCGTGAACGATGCCGCGAATCGCTCCGAAGGTAGAGGCGACGGCGGCGACAGTAAGTAAAAAAAAGCTGCTTACGGCGGCGAGTCTCTTGCAGAGCATTGCTTTCCTCACGGCGCTTACGCGCGAAGGTGATGGGCACGGCGGAGTGATGCCGCACCGCGGTTCGAAGTCCTGAATTTTGTGCGTAAAGAATCAGGTCAACAAGCAGGGGGAGCGCGGGGATGTGAGAGGCGGAAGCTTTCAATACTTTCAGAACCGAGGTTCAGCAGGTCGAGGTGGGATTCAATTCTAGGGGTGAGCGACTCACGTCCTTGCAGCGGCGTTGCAGTCCATCGAAGAGAGATTACGGCGCGGCCGCAACCTTGACTGCAACAGTCGGCAGCCTTAACGACAAGCACCCCGGAGCCTGCAAGCGGCGGACGGTGACAGGAATGTACGGCTTTGCGTACACAGCATGCGTGCGCCTGGGATGCAGCGGCCAACGCAGCCGGGCCGAGGTTTCCCAGAAGTGCAACCAGCACCAAAAGCCTGGCGATCAAACGATGCATTCCACCTTACCAACGTCCATGAAGCTTACAGCTTACTGATGCTGAGAGCAAACGTAAGGCTGCGTCTCCGTGAAATTCTTTCATGCCACGTACGTTTAGAGAAGTGAGAACAGATGTCTGTCGTCAATGTCTAGCGCAGCAACACGTAGGCCCCGCCGTCGGTGAAGGCGATGACCAGATTCATAACGATGAGCATCAGGTCATAGTGCCAGCCGGAAGCTTTCTCACCCCAGAAGCCGGTATGCCAAACGAAGATCTTTCTCTGGATGGCGCCAAGCATGACCAGGACCAGGCCAAAGGCCGCAAGTTGGGTGAGGACTCCGAAGGCTACACCCAGCCCGCCAGCGGCTTCGGCAGCGCCGAGGAAGATGGTGAAAGGCTTTGACATGCCAATGGTTTTGGCGCGGGCTGCGGGATCCTTGAGATGGCTGTAGCCGCTGGTCACGAAAACCAAACCGACTATCAGTCGCATGAGCAGCAAGCCGAGGTCAGTGAAGCGGGCTAGTTGGGGAAACATGAATTGCCCCATCGGCTAAAGCCGGACTTCTTTTTCACTATACGATACGACTGAAGTCGTACCCTGATACGAATCGTGAGTCTCTCATCCAATCGTGCGAGCCCGCGCGCTCAAGGTGGCCCAGGCGGCTCAGGCTTTGCCGTGAATCTTAGCCCACCACCAGCGGGTGCCGACCAGCAGAAAACGCCAGTCCTGGAAGAACTCCGGCGGCTTGCCTTCGAAGGCATGGCCGACGAACTGGAGAATCCATCCCATGACAAACATGCCGAGCGCGTAGGGCCAGAGGCGGTGAAAAAAGATGCTGGCAAGAAACAGCGCGAGCGAAAGCAGGATTGTCGGAATACCCAGAGTATGGCAGGCGCGGTTTACCGGATGCTGATGGCTGGAGGAATATTGGGAGATCCATTGCTCGTTGGTGCGATTGCCTAGCATGGCGGGGAAATCATACACCGGCTGCCAACTCCGTTGCACGCCGGCATAGGTTGAGGCTTCCGCTTCCCGCGTGGTAGCATCCTAGGTTTTGGCAGGTATGTTGGGCTGGCCTGTTCTCTGCACTGATCCTCATTTGGGGCCTTCTCTCTTTCCACGCCTGCGAAGGAGCCTACTCGTGAAAGTTTATACCGGAGAAAACATTCGTAATGTAGCCATGGTGGGGCACGGGCATGCCGGCAAGACAACGCTTCTCTCGGCAATGTTGTACACGGCAGGGGCCACTCCGCGCTTTGGCCGGGTGGATGATGGCACGGCTACCACCGATTACGACGAAGAAGAGATCGCGCGCAAGATGTCGATTGCGGCCGCGGCCGCATCCGTGGAGTGGGGCAAGACCAAAATCAATGTGATCGATACCCCCGGGTTCAACATGTTTGTCCACGAAGCCCGGATGGTGCTGCCCGTGGTGGACGCGGCGATCGTGGTAGTAGATGGCGTGGCCGGCGTGGAAGTGGTGACTCAGCGCGTGTGGAACGACTGCGAGGAATACAAGACTCCGCGGCTGATTGTTGTGAACCGCATGGACCGCGATCGCGCCAACGCGGAGCGGGTATTGGAATCCCTGATCAGCGCTTTCGGCCGCAACGTGATTCCGATTGAGCTGCCCATCGGCAGCGAAAAGAATCTGACCGGCGTGGTCGACCTGGTGCGGATGAAAGCCTATACGTACGAGCTGGGCGGAAACGGCAAAGGCAACGAGACCGAGATCCCAGCCAACATGCGGGCCCAGGTGCAGGAAGCGCATGAGCAACTGGTCGAATTGGTGGCCGAGGGCGACGACAAGCTGATGGAGGAGTTCTTCGAGAAGGGAACGATTCCGGAAGAAGATTTAATTCCTGCTTTGCACAACGCCATTCGCGAGGACAAACTCTTCCCGGTTATTTTTAGTTCCGGGCTGGGAAACGTGGGCGCCGACCGCGTGATGGATTTCATTGTCGATTACACTCCGGCGCCCTCCGAGCATGAATGGGTTCAGGGCGAGCCGGCTTCTTCGGGAAATGGCGATGCCCCGAAGCGGCATGAGACCGATGCCGAACCCATGTCGCTCTATGTTTTTAAGACCGTTTCGGACGCCTTTTCGGGAAGAATTTCATATTTCAAAGTTTTTTCCGGCGTGCTGAAGAACGAAGCCACGGCGCAGAACTTTTCACGAGGATCAACCGAGAAGCTTTCGCATATTTCCATCATGCAAGGGAAGACCGCGGTGCCAGTGACGGAGCTTCATGCCGGGGACATTGGCGCAGTGGCGAAACTAAAAGACACATTGACGGGCGATACGCTCGGGGATAAATCTGCGCCGATTCTCTATCCGCGGGTAAAGCTGCCGGAGCCGGCGATTACCTTTGCCATCGAGCCTAAGAGCCGGGCAGATGAAGACAAGCTCGGGCCGGGCATCCACAAGCTGATGGAAGAAGATGCCATGCTGCGCTTCTTCCGCGATGCGCAGACGCAGGAATTTCTGATCGCGGGTACGGGTCAGCAGCACATTGAAGTCGTGGTGGCGAAGTTGAAGAAGCGCTACCACACGGAAGTCGTCTTAAAAGCTCCGAAGGTTCCTTACCGCGAAACGATTCGCGGCAAAGCCGATGTCCAGGGAAAACATAAAAAGCAGACCGGCGGCCACGGCCAGTACGGCGATTGCAAAATCAAGATGGAGCCCATGCCGCGCGGCGGGCAGTTCGAATTCGTCAACGACATCTTCGGCGGCGCCATTCCCAAGAACTACATTCCCGCCATCGAAAAAGGAATTAAAGACGCGGCGTCGCGCGGCTATCTCGCGGGATATCCCGTGGTCGACTTCCGCGTGATTTTGTACGACGGTTCGTATCACGATGTCGATTCGAACGACATGTCATTCCAGATGGCCGGTCGCATCGCCTTCAAGAAAGCCATGGAGCAGGCCAAGCCCACACTTCTGGAGCCGGTGATGCACGTCGAAATCACCGTGCCCGACGACTTCGCCGGCTCGATCATGGGCGACCTGAACAGCCGCCGCGGCCGCATTCAGGGCATGGACAATAAAGGCGGCAACACCGTGGTGAAAGCCGAAGTGCCCATGGCGGAGATGTTGACCTACGGCGTGGACTTAACTTCAATGACGCAAGGCCGTGGCAGCTTCAACATGGAAATGCACCACTACGACACCGTCCCGGGCGCGCTGCAGGAAAAGATTATTGAGAAGGCGAAGGCGGAGCGGGGCGCGGTGAAGGAAGAGGAAGAGTAAACTCCGGGAGATCAAAAATGAAACTAGCTGCGATGCTTCTCTGCGCTCTTGTTGCTTTGGTATCGCTTGCGCGCGCCGCCGACACGCAAGTTTTTCCCACCTCCGCCGGCCCTGTCAAAATCACTCCTCTCTATCACGCCAGCACACTGATCGAGACTGGAGGGAGGATCATCTACCTTGATCCCGCCAAGCCCTCGAAACTGGAAGGCCTTCCGAAGGCCGACCTCATCCTGATCACTGACATCCACGGCGATCACATGGATCCCGATTCAATCAAGGCAATCAGCAAGCCGGAGACGGAAATTATGGCCGCGCCTGCCGTGGTTGCAACCGTCACCAGCGCCAAGCCCATTGCCAACGGAGAAACCAAGACCTGGCAGGGGTGGACGATTGAGGCGATTCCTGCCTACAACCTGAAGCGCGGTCCCGCGCCTGGAAAACTGTTTCACGACAAAGGGCGCGGCAATGGCTACGTGCTCACCTACGGCGGCAAGCGTTTCTACTTCTCGGGCGACACCGAAGGCGTGCCGGAGATGCGCGCTCTTAAGAACATTGACGTGGCGTTCGTCTGCATGAACTTGCCCTACACCATGCCGCCCGATGAGGCTGCTGATGCGGTCAAGGCCTTTCATCCCAAGATTGTCATCCCCTATCACTTCCACGGATCCGATCTCGCTGTTTTTCAGAAGGGATTGGAAGGCAGCGGGATTGAAGTGCGGGTACTGGATTGGTATCCCAAGTGAGAATTCCCCGAAGAGGGTAGCGGCGAAACCATCGGTTCACCGAGGGGCATGACCACAATGTGAAGACATCACGTGTCACATTGTTAAAAGGTTTTCTCAAGCCTTGAAAATCTCCTCCACCGCCTTGTGAAACACCTTCGCAATCTTGAACGCCAGCGGCAGACTCGGATCATACTTCTCCGTCTCGATAGCATTGACCGTCTGCCGCGAGACGCCGAGTTTGTCGGCGAGGTCGGCCTGAGTCCAGGAGAACTGCGCTCGCAAATCGCGCACGCTGTTTTTCACTCGTACCTCCGCTTGGCGATGCACAGGCCAATTCCCCAGAGCGCGATCAGCAGAGGCGCAACAAAGCTCACGTCAAAACGCGGCAGGCCCGCGTTCTGTTGAAAGGCCCAGGTAAGAGTGATCAGGCAAGTTGCCAGGAAGCTGAAGGCGACTGCTTCGAACTGGATCTTTCTCTGCAGTTCGTCCAACCCGCGGAAGAATCGCAGAAATCCCCACATCGCAAACGCCGAAGGGATGACCGGCAGGAAGGCGATGCAGTAGCCCAGGACCGTGCGCTCATGATGTTTCAAGAGCCACATTGAGAGTGGAACCATCAGCGAGTAAGCGGCCATGGCGCCGCCGAATTCTTTGTAGTAGCGCTTAGCATTGGCATCCATAAAAAACTCCGAAGTCAAGCATGCTTGACACCTCAGAATGTAAAGTATCATTGACATCTGTGTCAAGGGAAAATTTGCAGCAAAACTATGCCTTCTCCGCGGCCTAGCTCGAATCAGACCCCGGTCTTGGTGTGCAACTTCTTGCACGTTGACGCGCCACTACTACCGGGCTATAGTTCTCGACCGACAGCCGATACAGGTTCCATCTGTCCTGTATCCCAAGCCAGACGGCGTTTCCGGCACACTTCGTTATTCCATCAACGACGCCGGCAACTTTGAATCTGACCACTTTTCAAATCAAAAAATCACGGAGGCTCCCCTTGCCCAGATCCACGACCCTAAGCAACCGGTTCGTATCTTGCTGTGTCCCGATCCTCACGCTGTTGATCCTTCTCTTCGTAAGCACGCTCAACGCCCAAGTCCCAACCACCCAGATCAGCACCGACACTTTCACAAACACGACGAGCCAACATGAAACCGAAGTGGAGCCTGCCAGCTATGCTTTTGCTTCCACCATCGTTTCTGTATTTCAGGTAGGCCGGTTTAGCGACGGCGGTTCGTCCGCCATTGGCTTCGCCACTTCCACCGACGCTGGAGCGACCTGGACTCACGGAAACCTTCCCGGCATCACCAAAATCGAAGGCACGGGCACCTACGATCGGGCCAGCGATACCTCGGTTATCTACAATCAGAAGTTCAAGCTCTGGCTGGCGGAGACGCTGGGGTTGTCAGAGTCGGGCGGTGTTCATGGAGCGGCCGTGCTGGTGAGCAGCTCGAAGGATGGGATCACATGGAACAACCCGTCCACCGTGTCGATTGTCGAAAGCGGCGGATACTACGATAAGCCCTGGATCGGTTGCGACAACCACTTGGCCAGCCCGTTTTACGGCAACTGCTATGTGGAGTGGGATGACTTCTCGCTAGGCGATCTCATTCAGATGAGCACCTCCAAAGATGGAGGAGCGACCTGGAGCGCCAAGGTCCAAGCGGGCGGCGGTTTCGGCAATGGCGGTCTCCCTCTGGTTCAGCCGAACGGGACGATTATCGTACCGGTCGACGATCAGTTCTTGTCCAGCACGCAGGCCTTCAAGTCCACGAATGGAGGAAGCAGCTGGAGCGCGCCGGTACGAATCTCTACCATCAATGAGCATGGAGTGAGCGGCGGAATGAGGGCGTTGCCGGAGCTGGCAGCACAAATGGATGCGGCCGGCAAAGTCTATGTGGTGTGGGCCGATTGCAGGTTCCGCTCAGGATGTTCCTCGAATGACATCGTCATGAGCACATCCACCGACGGAACGACCTGGTCGACGCCGGTGCGTATTCCGATCGATCCCGTCAGCAGCACGGTCGATCACTTTACTCCCGGTCTGGTCATCGACCGGGCGACTGCTGGAGGCACGGCGCACTTGGCCTTGACGTTCAACTTTTTCCCCAAGGCCAGTTGCGTTAATTGCAACCTGGGTGTGGGCTATGTGACCTCGAGAGACGGCGGCGCAACCTGGAGCCACGAAACCGTGCTGGGCAAGGGCATCAGTCCCAGCTGGCTGCCTTCCACCACTTCGGGGCAGATGGCAGGCGACTACCAGACGGTGACGCTGATTGGAGGAAAAGCTCACGGCGTGACCCCGCTGGCGCAGGCGCCTGTCGGCTCAACCCTCAACGAAGCGATGTTCACCAACACCATGGGGCTGAGTGATGTTGCCGACGGGCCGCAGTTCAGCTCTGCCAATGACAAACCTGTTCCCAACGCTCATTCCGACCATCCTCCGCGGACGACACCTTACCACGAGGACGGGAGATAACAGCGGTTCACTGAGTCGCTAACTGAGTGGCCACCTTGATGAGGGGTGGCCATTCTTGTTGGGAAACGAGCGCACCCGCATCTGCCAGCCGTCATGATGAGCGTTCGACCGGCGGTGGTTCCGATTGACTGGAGGTGTATAGTTTGTCGCGGAGGTTCGCACCCGCCGGTCGTGGGTTGGCAAAAGGCGGGCGTCGAGCCCCAGGGGGATCGGATGTCTACGCCAGTGCCAGAATTTCCTGATCCTGCGGCACACTCCACCAGTTTTACCTTCGGCGGATACGCAGACCAGCCTCTCGGTCTGGCGGGCGTCGGTTTTTGGCCGCGCGTGGGAGCGCGCTTCATCGACTGGGTGCTACACATGTTCATCTCCGTGGCCGGCGGATTCTTCTTCGGAATTTTGCTAGCCGCCGCTGCCGGCGGACACATTCCACCCTGGATACTGGTAAAGCTCAGGCATACTGGCGTGCCGGGATTCATGGCTGGCGTGCTCGGATCGTTGGCCTATCACGTGATTGGCGCGAGTGTGCACGGCAGCACATTGGGTAAGCGCCTGCTTTCGATCGTTGTGGTTCAGGAAGACGGCACGCCCTGCAGGTTTGGCGCCGCGCTGATTCGTGAGCTCGGCTACTTTGTCGACGCACTCTTCTTTGGTTTGATCGGCTATCTTTCCATGCAAAAGAGTGTGAAGGAGCAGCGCCACGGCGACGAGTGGGCCAGCACCATTGTCTGCAAACGGTCCAGTGTGGCGCCCGAGCATCTGCGCAGCGAAGGCCGCTTTGTTCTGGCACTAATGCTAAGTATGATGGCCGATGCCGCGCTGCTCTTGATTGGACTGCTGGTGGTCATCAATAGTTAAACGGATCGGCCAAATGTTCTCCTTTCAATTGCGTGTCCTGACCTTTCGCTTTACCATCGCTATATCGTGAATCTTCCCAACAAGGATCCTCGCGCGAACGACCGGCTGGTCTCGGCCGCCCCGGTCGAGGACGATTCCTCGTTTGAATTAAAGTTACGGCCGCAACGGCTCAACGAATTTATCGGACAAGCCAAAGTTAAGGAGAATCTGGCGGTTGCGATCGAAGCAGCCCGGTCGCGCGGCGAGGCCATGGACCACGTGCTCCTCTATGGTCCCCCGGGGCTCGGTAAGACTACGCTGGCCAACATCATCGCCAACGAACTCGCCGTACACTTCCAGCCCACCGCGGCGCCGCTGTTGCAGATCAAAGGTGATCTCACTGCGATCATCACCAACATGCAGGACAAGCAGGTATTGTTCATCGATGAAATTCACCGCCTGCAGCCGGTTCTGGAAGAGTTGCTCTATTCGGCGCTGGAAGATTACAAGCTCGACATTATTATTGGACAGGGACCTTCCGCGCGCACCCACACGCTGGAGGTTAAGCCCTTTACTTTTGTCGGCGCAACCACGCGCGCTGGATTAGTTTCGGCCCCGCTGCGCTCGCGCTTTGGAATCGTGCTGCGGTTGGAGTTCTATACTCCGGAAGATTTGCGCGTGATCGTGGAACGCTCCGCTGAGATCCTGGGAGTTGAAGTTGACGATGCAGGTGCCATCGAGATTGCCAGCCGTTCCCGCGGGACGCCGCGCATTGCCAACCGGCTATTACGCAGAGTGCGGGATTACGCTCAGGTCCGCAGCGCAGGCAAAATCGACTTGCCCACGGCGCAAGCCGCCTTGCAGATGCTGGAAGTGGACAAGTATGGATTCGACGAAGTCGACCGCCGCTTGCTGCTTACCATCATTGAGAAATATCAGGGCGGACCAGTGGGAGTGAACACGCTGGCGGCCGTTCTGGCCGAAGAACCCGACGCCATCGAAGAGATTTACGAACCATTTCTCATGCAGATCGGCTTCCTGAACCGCACCCCTCGCGGTCGCGTCGCCACCCAACTCGCCTACGATTATTTCAAAATCATCCCGACTCGCAGGCAGAGTTCTTTGTTCTAGCCGCTACCTCAATCCAACTCGAACCCGTTCGGGAAACCTAACCAACAACAACTTGATGTTCTGCGAGGGGGCAAAATGGTGTATCTTGCTCAGTTCCCCGCCTTGACCGTGAGCCGCGGGGCGTGAGGACATTTTGTTTTCGGCTCGAAGTTGCAATTGCTGGATAAAAACGCTTTATCGACCGCTGCTGATCGGCGCGGTGTTTTTGCCCGCAGCCTTGACAGACGGACGGGGGGAGCCCCTCACTCAGGAGGCGACGCCGCTCCAGAGTCCCCAGTCGGCTTCGTTGGCCAGGGCTTCTCAGCAGGGCACGGTGACCCAAGATCCTCAGAGTAGTCCCCAAAACCCACCTCCTCCTCCAGAAACGAATCCTAAACCTGAGGGACAAAAACCGCAGCCGTCCCAGCAGAATCCTCCGCCCTCCGCGCAGTCGCCGGAGCCGCCCATCAAGAATCCCGATGCCAAGCCCGCGCCCAAACCGCCGCAAGCGCCCCCATCTTTAACGATTCCGCGGCTCACGCATGCGCCCGTCTTGGACGACTTTCTGAGCATGAAGCCCGAGGGAGACGTGGCGCCGCAGATGGCGAAGGTGACCGGCTTCGTGCAGCGCAATCCGCACGATGGAGCAAAAGTCTCCGAGGAGACTGAAGCCTACCTCGGCTACGATCAGAAAAATCTGTACATCGTCTTCGTCTGCTTCGACGATCCGAAAAAGGTGCGCGCCAGAATGTCGCGTCGCGAAGATATTTACGACGATGACCAGGTCGAGGTCATGCTCGACACTTTTCACGACCGCCGCCGCGCCTACGCCTTTCAGACCACGCCCCTCGGTGTGCAATGGGATGCCATCTGGAGCGAGGCCACGCGCGATGAGATCAGCGGAAACTTCGATACGTCGTTCGACACTGTGTGGGATTCGCGGGGTAAGGTCACCAGCCGCGGTTTCGTAGTCGAGATGTCCATTCCCTTTAAGAGCCTGCGCTTTCCTGCCACGAAGCAACAAGAGTGGGGAATCATCCTGTACCGGGGAATTTACCGCAACACTGAAGACACATTCTGGCCGCAGATTTCCTACAAGGTGGCAGGGCGACTGGGGCAGGCTGCGACCCTCTACGGGTTGGAAGGAATCTCGCCCGGACACAGCATCGAACTGATTCCCTACGGCGTGATGCGCAGCTTTCGCGGTCTGGATACTCGCGACCCCTCCAATCCTTTTTTTCAACACGCCGATGTGCAGGGCCAGCCGGGTATGGATGCCAAGTTCGTAATCCACGATCACTTCGTCGTGGATATGACGGCGAATCCCGACTTCAGCCAGGTGGAATCCGAAGATCCGCAGATCACCGTGAACCAGCGCTTCGCCGTTTATTTTCCAGAGAAGCGTCCATTTTTTCTGGAAAACGAGGATTACTTCCGCACGCCGCTGGATTTATTTTTCACACGAAACATTGCTGATCCCTCGGCAGGAATCCGTCTCACCGGCAAAGAGGGACCTTATTCGGTTGGCCTGATGGCTACCGACGATCGCAGCCCCGGACTCCTGGTGCCGGACAACAACCCGCTCTCGGGCACGCGTTCCTACTTCACCATCGCCCGCATGAGCCGGGATATTTTCAAACAGTCCAGCATCGGCGCCATCTACACCGACTGGGAATATCCTGCCACGAACGGCTTCAACCGCATCGGCGGCATCGACACCCGGCTCAAGTTCAATCCCAACTGGAGCCTTGACGGGCAGGCTGTGGTGAGTTCCAGTAAATTCGGCGGCGCTTACCTCGCCGGGCCCGCGGACAAGCTTGATTTGAAACGCGATGGCCTGCACTTTTCCTACGAGGGAATTTACGACGATATCAGTCCCGGATTTACAACCGTGCCGGGATTTGTGAACCGTGTGGATATTCGCGACAGTGAGCAACTTGCCGGGTATCTGTTCCGTCCGAAGAAGGGATGGATCACGGCTTGGGGTCCCAGTTTGTATAACCGCTATACATTCGACCACCAGGAGACGCGGCTCGACACAGACTACGATCCATATCTAACCATACAGGCGCGGGGCCAGACCGTCGCTCAACTCGTTCCCTACGAAGAGACACGAGAACGCCTCCGCCCGCAGGATTTCGCTGGCCTGGGTCTGCCCGGCGTAGTCGGAAATCAGGACTACCACGAGCATCGCAGCGGCGGTAACTTCCAAACTGGCTACTTCCGGAAGGTCACGCTGGGAGCGAGTTATTTCTGGGGCGATGGAGTGAATTTTGTGCCGGTAGCCGGCACGCCGCCGTCCACTCTCTTAGCGCGATTGGATACAGGCTCTGCCATGTTGACAATCCGTCCAATCAAGCCACTGAAGATTGAAAATACTTATCTGCTGGAGCGCTTGCGGGCGACGCACGGCGAATATCTCTATGCTCTTTCCCAAATGCCGGCGGGTGCGGTGATCGGAAAAGGCATTTTCAACGACCACATCTTCCGCAGCAAGTGGAACTGGCAGTTCACTCCGCAGCTTTCGTTGCGTTTGATTCTGCAGTACAACGCGCTGCTGGCAAATGTGCCGGGCACTACTTTTTCTCCATACACTTACCTACCCACGCAGAAGCAGTTCAACGCCGATTTCCTGATCACCTACCTGGTGCATCCCGGCACGGCAATCTACGTTGGCTACAACAGCGACTTGCAAAACCTGAACGTCATGCAGCACGTCGGCGTGTCGAACACGTCGAAAGGCTATATCAACGATAGCCGGCAGTTCTTCGTGAAAGTGTCGTATTTGTTCAGGTTCTGAGAGGTTAAGGGCTGGCGCCTGGGTTTGCTGAATCCCGGGGCATTCCGGTAGAATCTAAAGATTCGTATTGAGGTCTAAAGCTATGAAACCTGCCATTCATCCCGCTTATAACGAAGTGCGCGTGCATTGCGCATGCGGTAACGCGTTTGTTACCCGGTCCACTCATAAGGGCGACATCGGCGTGGAAATCTGCGCGGCCTGCCATCCTTTCTTCACCGGCAAACAGAAGATGATGGATACCGCCGGACGCGTGGAGCGCTTCCGCCGCAAGTACGCCAAGAACACTCCAGCCACCGGCAAGCCCGAGGCAGCGTCCAAGAACTAACCTCTGCCACGGATTTACGCGGATTCTCGCTGATAAATCGAAATCGAGCCCTCGCCGAAAGCGAGGGCTTTCGTTTGCCAAGCCAAGTAGAATAGACCTGTGCGCAAGTCCTGGGACAATTCGTGTAGCGCGGGCGCCCCTTCGACAAGCTCAGGGCAGGCTCTCGCCCGCGATGCAGCGCCACTGAAGCCCGTCCCCGATCGGCTATCGATCGGCGGCATACAAATCTCCCCTGCCACGGTATTAGCTCCCATGGCCGGCGTCACCGACACCGTCTTCCGCCGCTTCATCCGCAACCTGGGCGGCTGCGGCCTGATCATGACCGAGTTCACCTCGGCCGACGGGGTTCTGCGAAAGAAAGATCAGAAGGCCAAGCGCTACCTGCATTTCTACGAAGACGAGCATCCTATTTCGGCGCAGCTTTTCGGCAGCGATCCGCAGGTAATGGCGGAGGCCGCCCGCATGGTCGAAGGCCTCGGCTTCGACATTGTGGATTTGAATCTGGGGTGTCCCGCCAAAAAAGTTGTGAAGTGCAACGGAGGCTCCGGCCTGCTGCGCGACCTTCCCGCAATCGGCCGCATCTTCGAAGCGGTACGCGCTGCCGTGAAGGTTCCGTTCACCGTAAAGTTTCGCGCGGGCTGGAGCGACGACGAAATCGTCTGCGTGGAACTGGCTCGCATGGCGGAGTCCTGTGGACTAGCGGCGGTCGCGTTGCACGCCCGCACGCGTGAGCAAGGTTATAGCGGCCAGGCGCGCTGGGAGTGGATTGCCGCCATCAAAGATGCGGTGAAGATTCCTGTGATCGGCAACGGCGACATCCGCACCCCCGAAGACGCCTGCGCCATGGTTGCGCAGACCGGATGCGATGCCGTAATGATCGGCCGCACCGCCCCATCAAACCCCTGGATCTTCCGCCAGATCGAACAATACTGCCAGTCGATGGAGAGTGCCGTAATCGCCGATGCTCATGTGGGGACAGCCGCCCCCACACGGACCGTGGCGAAAACATCAGGAACTGAAAAGCTCTACGACGAGCCCTCCGAAGCCGACCGCTACCAGATGATCCGCACCTACTTCCAGATGCTGATCGAAGAAGAACTCCCAGACGCCGTCGGCAAGATGAAGCAATTTGCCTCCTGGTTCACGCACGGCGTGCCGGGCGGAGCCAGCCTGCGCAAAGCGATCTACGAATCAAAGAGCGCGGTGGAGATCCTGAGGCGGGTGGAAGAATTCTTCGAGGCCAGGTTGTGTGGCGCGGGCGCCCTCGCCCTTCGCCAGGGCCCGGTAGCGTCACAAGTGGTGGATCAAGGCTCGAAAGATTTCTATCAGTCCGACGACGAAAACAAAGAACAGTGCGAGGCGAATGAGAATGTGTTCCCCGGCTAAGCAGACCACTTCGACAGCCCTTACCCACACCGCTGCCCCTTTTGTCTTCTGCACCTGGCGTTGCCGCGACGCATTTCGCGATTTGTTGCGTGCTCGGTTACCCACGTCGCACCTCGGTCCTTTTTTCCTCGGCCGCTCACGCCGCCGACGCGCATTTCGCGATCTGTTGCGTAATCGTTTAGCCACATCCCACCACCAAGTGACGCTACCAATATAAGGAACGTCTATCCTGCATGGCCCAATTTAGGACCGTATAACACAACCAAATCGACGAATGCTGCCTAGAAACCAGCCTCGTTCGGTGACAAGCTTTGTATCTCCATGGTCCACAAGCCTTTGTCTCAACTTTAACGGCGCAGTAGAGGCGTCGCAGCCACTTAGCGCTGAGGCGGCCCAACTCGTCATGAGCGTAGGTAGTGGTTACGACCTTAACCCCCCTCGTATCTTCATGATCCACGAGCCTTTCTTGCCTAAGATCCAGGCGGCTCACCTTACCCCTAGGCTGTTGAGTGGCTGGGGGTTGTTGCTGCCATAGATGTAGAGGTTCCGGTTCTGGGACACGGAACCGCGTTCTTTGCCAGTGAACTTGTAGTTCTGAGCCGCGTTGGGACAATAGTCGTTCTCGACTCCACCGTAAGGATAGTAATCAACATCTTGTTCGCACGTAGCGCCGGTGGCATTCTCTACCACTCCATGAGTGCCCAGATGGTCAGAGAAGTAGTAGTGAATCGCTAAGGCGCTGTCGCCACGCGCCACGCGCTGGCCGTTGAAGAAGACGTATGTGTTCTGAACGTTCCCCGCCAAATCTGTCTCCGACAACGGGTCGCTGCCGTCGTAGATGTATGAGTATCCGGCCGTGGCAATCAAGCGGTTCTGCGCGTCGTAGACATACGACGCTGAGCCATTGCTCGTCATTTTTCCGGCAGCGTCGTAACCGTACGAACAAGTCGTAAGTTGATTGTTGGTGTTGGCCGGGCAGTTCAACGGTTCATAGTTGGTTTTGCCCGAGATTCCGTCGCGGTTGGTTAAATTACCCCAAGCATCAATGGTGAACGTCTCTCCCCACTGCATGCCACTCGACTGCGCGCTGCTAATTCGATTCAGCGCGTCGTAGGCAAAGCTTTGTGTGCGCGTGTTGTCCCGGTTATTTACGATCTGATAGACGTTCCCGCTGTCGCCAGCGCCGAGGTGAAATTCAAAGGATTCGCTGAAGACGGTCGCCGAAGGGCTAGAGGCGGAGAGCAAAATCGGCTGTAAGCGGTCGTTGTAGGAGTTATTCACGGTAAAGCCCGCAAAGCCGGTGGCCAAACCCAGCGTCGCACCGCTCAATTCGCCCGGCGAAGCGTAGGTAGCTGCGGTGACTAACTTCGTGTTGCCGTTCGCTGCAGTGAGCGGCGTGACTGCGCCGCTGTAGACGTAGCTGATGCCATAGTCGAGAGTAGTGACACCCTGCGATGAGCCGTCCAGATTGTAAGCGTCCGTCTCGTAGTCTCCGCCGACCGCGTCGGTGGTTCGGCGTTCTTGCAAGACTCGGCCCAGTTGATCGTGTCTCCAGGAAGTTGCGTGAGAAGCATCGCACACAGCGGTTCGTCGTCCGATAGAATACGGGTCCGTCAATCCGGTCGGCGTGGGAGTGCAGCCCGAGGCGAGAGTGCCATCATACCATAACTCCAAGGTAGGAGTAGTCCTGTCGCTGTAACTTTCTTGCGGTCAGACGATTCAGTTTATCGTGGCTGGATGTAGTTCCCACGGTCACGAAAGGGTTATTTTGATTGGGCTTGGGTGCCATTTAGGTAATCAGCTTGCTATCAGCCTCGCAGACATAGCTGATATACCTAGCTTTGGGATTGTGGCGCTTAGAGCCCGGAAAACGAATCATAAGCGAAAGTTCGTGTACGCCAATTGGCCGAGTCGGAGCTAACCCCTTTCTGCCGTACCCGCAAGAGATTGCCCAGCGCGTCACAGCCGTAGTCAGTTTCGTAGTTCAATACTGAGGGTCTTCCCGGACTCCGGTCATTCTGCCTAGCCCATCCGCGCACGACTTACGAGCCTTGCTCGCTTCGTCGGTCACCGGTCGTACAAGGAAAGGCCGAGTAATTTGTGCTGACGGTCGAGCCATCTTGCTCGACGCTGGACGTGACCCGGCCCAGGGCGTCGTAGTTGGTCGTCGTATATCCCCAGGTGGTCTCTGTGCCGCAGTTAGTCGTTGGCGGGTTGCAGCGCGTTGGGTTGTAGACCTGAGACTTGCTGCCGAGGGCGTCGTAGTTGGTCTGGGTGTAGGTTGTGCCGCTGGGGTCGGAGTTGAGTTGGGTTTGCGAAGCGCGTCCCAGGCCATCAAACGTGACTGTCGAGGTTTCGTTCAGCGATTCGGCGGAGTGATTTTGGAAAGCGTCCCGTAGGTAACGGGCTGGCCATTGTTCAACAGCGTCGCATCCTGGAGGTGATCGCTCTCGTTACGAAAGCCTGATAGGGAGCGCCAGACTGGGTGCAAGTCCCGCCGCCCATGTCGGTGTAGCAATAGCTGGTCGAGCCGCCGTCTGGGTGGCTAACCAGCGTCGTGCGGGTCATGATGTCGTACTGTTCGGAGGTTACTTGCGAGTTCGGATCCGTGGCTGAGGTGAGCACGCCGGTGTTGAGGTCGTAGGCGTAGGTCGTGCTCTGGTTTAGCGGATTCGTCGCTGTGGTGACGAAGGCGCCGTAATAAGTGGACGAATATTTCCGCAGGGATCAGTACTCTGCTGGACTTCCCCTATATCCTAGTAAACCTTGCTCGAGACCAGATATCCGTTCGATACGGAAATGTTGCAACTTGTGGTCGCGGTTGTGCTGCCGTTGAGCCAGCGATGCATGAAGGTCTGGTTACCGGGGTAGGCTTCACCCGTACCGTTTTGCTCGGTGATCGCCGGAACCGGGTGTTGCAGTCCCGATTCGTCGTAGCCATAGGTGGTGTAGGCGCGCTGCGTTCCACAGCCGTCGTTTATCTGCACCGAAGCGGGGAGATTGAGGAAGATTGTTGGCGAGATAGTTAGAGTAGTTCGGGTTGGGGCTCTGCCAAGCGTAGCTGGCGTTGGTGGTGCGGAGTGTAACCTGAGGATGTTTTACACTTCCCTCACTACCATCTTCCCGAACTCATCCTTCTCCACATAAGCCCAAGGAACCTTCGGATCATGCGTAAACACCGTCACCCACTTCTCCGGAATCGCCTTTGCGTAGTACTGTTTTTTGCTCTCGATGGTTTGAAGTGGATAAAGATCGAACCCCATGCCCCAGGTGAGGTCGATGTGTGCCGTGGTGGGGATGAGGTCGGAAATGTAGCAGGCGGTGCTGCCCCCGCTTTCGACAATTACGGCCTGCATGCTGGCGGTGTGGCCGGGAAAAGTTTTCACTGAAATGCCGGGGACGATTTCTTCGCCGCCTTTGAGCAGCGTCATCTGCCCGCTCTTCACCAGCGGATCATAGTTGTCGGGGATGTAGCTGATCGCGTCGCGCTCGCTGGGCCTGCGCGCGTATTGCCATTCGCCTTCTGGTGCGTAATATTTCGCCCGCGGAAATGTGGGGACGATCTTGCCGTCTTTCCGGATCGTGTTCCAGCCGCAGTGGTCGAAGTGGAGATGCGTGTTGATGACGATGTCGATGTCTTCGGGAGTGACGCCGGCGGCGGCAAGATTCGTGAGTAGCTCCGCAGGCTGGCCGTAAAATTTCACCATGCGCTCCGAAAGCTTGTTGCCCATACCGGTTTCGACCAGCACGGTTTGCTTGCCGGTGCGGATGAGCAAAGAGTTGAGTCCCGCCTGAACGTAGTTTTTTTCATCGGCCGCGGCTTTGCGCGACCACATGATCTTGGGAACGACGCCGAAGAACGCGCCGCCATCGAGGGGATAAGTGCCGTCGGAGAAGACGCTGAGTTCAAAATCGCTGAGAGTATGGCTGAGCATGGCAACAGTTTGCCATAGAGGGCGCTGGGATTTCTCTCACGAGGAGAGATGGCGCGCGATCTATGCCATCGTCCAAGGAGAAAAAGCGTCGGCACTCCGCCGATTGCCTGTTATCAACAACTTAGCTGGAGCACAAATTTTGGCCCAATAAAATCAGTCACTTACTCCAACGTGTGCCTCGCTTAATAATATCTTATAGTAAATAACGAACGCTAGAGCGGTTTGCTGGCCGTCTGGCGAATTCGGGTCGCGCGGTGAGCTTTGGGGGTCGTCCCGAACGAGATCGTCGATCCTAGGTGCCCTGCAAGCTCAGGAAATGGCATTTTAGGAGCGGATTCTGACTACGATTCCGCACCTTGCCGTCCGATTCGATGATCGCCAGCTCAGCTAAGTTCAATCGAATCAATTGCGCCACTTTAGCTTACCCAATAGAATCAACTATTTCCGAGAGTGATTACTCACTCCGTGCCGAAGCTCTCGGGATCGATTGCCGGCACCGTCTCGACGCCGTCCTGCGTTAACCTTGCCCACGACTGGAGTACTCTCAGCCTATGGAACGCCCAGCCAGCGTCACGGTGATCGCCGCTCTGTTTTTTCTGGTCGCGGCCTACCTGATCGCCATCGGCGTCGCTGACTTCCTATCACCCGGCATGCTCTCAATGACAAGGGCATCCGGCATTACCTACGGGAGAGAACTCATCGCGCCGCAGACCGCCATCTCCGTGGGCGCGGGATGGGCATTAGTCGGATGGGGCCTTTATCGTTTACGAAATTGGGCGCGCTGGTGCGCCATGATCCTGATGGTGATTGGAGTTGCGGGATCAGTGCCGGCGGTTTCTGCGGCTGCGCGCGACATCACCTGGCGCTTTTTCTTTTATGGCGCGCAGATCATGGTGCGCATTGTGATTGCATGGTATTTGGTGGCGGCGCCGGAGGTGGTGGAGGCGTTTCGAAGGATGTGAGTGAGGCTGGGCGCGCGGGACAGGGAGATCCTTCGGCGCCAAAAAAGCCGGCGCCTCAGGATGACAAATCATTCTACGGTTTAGCGCTTCGCCTTCGCCGCTTCTTTCTCGCCCACGCGCTTGCTGACTTCGAACTTCATCTTGCCGGCTTTCTTGTCGGCGTCGATCTCCACGTGGTCGCCGTGCAGAATCTCGCCGTCGAGAATTTTCATCGCCAGCGGATCCTGCACCAGCTTCTGAATGGCTCGCTTCAGCGGACGCGCTCCGAAGTTGGGGTCGTAGCCTTGCGTGAACAGCAACTCTTTGGCCGCATCGGTTAGCTCGATTGAAATCTTGCGATCGGCCAGAAGACGGCGCACGTCTTCGAGTCGCAGTTCGACAATCTTGACCAGTTGCTCCTTGCCTAGCGGCCTGAACACGATGATGTCGTCAACCCGGTTGAGGAACTCCGGCCGGAAGTGGCCGTGCAGAGCCTGCATCACCTGCTCGCTGGCTTTTTCGAACTCTTCCGGCGTGCGCAGGTTTTCGGCTTGTAGATAGCTGGAGCCGAGATTCGACGTCATGATCAGGATCGTGTTCTTGAAGTCGACCACGCGGCCCTTGCCATCGGTGAGGCGGCCATCGTCCATAATTTGCAGCATGACGTTGAATACATCCGGATGAGCCTTTTCGATTTCATCGAAGAGTACGACGGCGTAAGGCCGGCGGCGAACCTGCTCGGTAAGCTGGCCGCCTTCCTCATAGCCAACATAGCCCGGAGGCGCGCCGATCAAGCGCGCGACCGAATGCTTCTCCATGTATTCGGACATGTCGATGCGCAGCAGGGCGCGCTCGTCATCGAAAAGAAATTCGGCCAAGGCACGGGCGAGTTCCGTTTTCCCGACTCCGGTCGGGCCCAAGAAAATAAACGAACCGATGGGGCGCTTGGGATCGCTGAGCCCGGCGCGGGAGCGGCGAATGGCATTGGCTACGCGCTCGAGCGCCTGGTCCTGGCCAACCACGCGATCGCGCAGCCGGTTCTCCATGGTGACCAGCTTTTTCACTTCGCCTTCGAGCATCTTCGAGACGGGAATGCCGGTCCACTTGGAAACAATGCGGGCGATATCTTCTTCGTCCACTTCTTCTTTCAACATGCGCGGAGCGCCCGTACCCTTGCCATCGATTTTGGCAGTGAGTTGGTTGAGTTCCTGTTCCGCTTGCCGCAAGAGTCCATAGCGGATTTCGGCCACGCGTTGCAGATTGCCTTTTCGTTCCTCTGCGTCCGCTTCAATTTTCAGCTTCTCAATTTGTTCTTTCAGCTCGCGCGAGTGAGCGATCAGGTCTTTTTCTTTCTTCCAGTTGGCCTTGAGCGCGTTGGACTTTTCCCGAATACCGGCCAATTCTTTTTCGATGACGCCCAGGCGCTCGCGCGAGTTGGCGTCGTCTTCTTTCTTTAGCGCCTGCTTTTCAATTTCGAGTTGCGTAGCCCTGCGTTCCAGCTGATCGATGTCGGTAGGCAGTGAATCGATTTGAATTCGAATCGAAGCCGCAGCTTCATCGACCAGGTCGATGGCCTTGTCGGGCAGGAAGCGGTCGGAGATGTAACGGTGCGACAGCGTCGCAGCGGCAACAATCGCGGAATCTTTAATGCGCACGCCGTGGTGAACTTCGTACTTTTCTTTCAGGCCGCGAAGAATCGCAATCGTATCTTCTACATTCGGCTCGCCGACAAAAACAATCTGGAAGCGGCGCTCGAGGGCTGCATCTTTCTCGATGTACTTGCGGTATTCGTTCAGCGTGGTGGCGCCGATGGCGCGCAGTTCTCCGCGAGCCAGTGCGGGCTTCAGCATATTGGAGGCATCGATGGCCCCTTCACTCGCACCCGCGCCGACCAGGGTGTGGAGTTCGTCGATGAAGAGAATGATCTGCCCGGAGGAATCTTCAATTTCCTTCAATACCGCTTTGAGACGATCTTCAAACTCGCCGCGATATTTGGCTCCTGCCAGCATTGCGCCGAGATCGAGGGCGACGACGCGTTTGTTTTTCAACGCCTCCGGCACATCGCCGGAAATGATGCGCTGCGCCAGACCTTCGACAATGGCAGTCTTCCCTACGCCCGGTTCGCCGATGAGCACCGGATTATTTTTCGTGCGTCGCGAGAGCACCTGCACCACGCGACGAATTTCTTCATCCCGGCCGATGACGGGATCCAGCTTGCCGCGACGAGCCTGCTCGGTCAGATCGCGGGCATAGCGTTCGAGGGCCTGGTATTTAGCTTCGGGATTCTGGTCGGTCACCTTCTGCGAGCCGCGGACAGACGTAAGCGCCTTCAGGATCTCGTCGTGGGTTGCGCCGTTTTGCGCAAGGATCCGCTGTCCCGCATCCTGCTTCAGGTGCGTTATAGCGAGCAGCAGGTGTTCCGTGGAGACGTATTCGTCTTTGAAGTTAGAAGCTTCTTTGAACGCCTGATCGATCAGCTTGTTGGCCGCATTCGAGATGGTGGCCTGCGCCGATTCGCCGGACACTTTGGGCAGCTTTTCGATCTCGCGATAAATGTCGGCCAGAACTGCCTGCGGGCCGATGCCAATTTTTTCCAGCACCGGGGTGACGATTCCTTCTCTATCCTCAAGCAGCGCCGCCAGCAGGTGGACGGGCATCAGCTCGGGATTGCCATGTTCGGATGCGAGTTCGTTCGCGCGCTGGACCGCTTCCTGTGCTTTTACCGTGAATTTGTCCCAACGGATGGCCATGGAAACTCCTGTTTACATTTTCAAATAGTGCTCGGTGCGGAAGCGAGGACGCTTCCGCGACAGCCGGCGAGACGCCGGCGCTACAATAAAACGGGAGGCAGCGAGTTTTGCTGCCTCCCGTAAATTGTAGACCGTCGAGCTGCGCTCGACCGGACAGCCGAGGGCGGCTGTCCCCACACGAGCATGGGCAACTTACGCGGCCTTGCTGGGCCCCTTGCCTTCAAGCGTTTTCTCGGAGCCGCTGCTCACGTTGACCTTGATCTGCTTGGGCTTGGCTTCCGCCTTTTTGGGCAGAGTGATCTTCAAAATGCCCTTGTCGTAGTTGGCGGAAACTTTTTCGCCATCCACGGTCGTGGGCAGAGTGAAGGTACGGGTAAAGCTGCCGTACTGGCGCTCCACGCGGCGATAGTTTTCTTCTTTCTCGTCCTTCTCGATTTTGCGCTCGCCGTGCACGGTGAGGGTGTTGTTCTCCAGGCGGATGTCGATGTCTTTCTCGTCGATGCCCGGGACTTCAATCTTCAGGCTCACGTTGTGCTCGTCTTCGTAAACGTCGACGGCGGGGGCAAAATTGGATGCGGTGAGGGACTCGTCGCGGCCACCTTCGCTATAGGTCTCGCGGAAAAGGCGGTTCATACGGTCCTGCAAGGTGGAAAACTCGCGAAAAGGCTCCCAACGGGTAAGAACTGTCATGGTGATCTCCTTCTGTGCTGTTTTTAGGAATTCGGCAGTGCCGTTCACAAACTTAGATGTTATTGCAGCACAAAGGAAGCATAAAATATGAGTGTATTATTGTCAAGTACATCATCTTGCTTTGTTTCATTAACTTACAATCGCTATAACGCACTTCAGGTAGGCAGTTTCGGGCACATTTAGAAGGACTGGGTGATCTTTCGCCTGTCCCCGAACCTCTGTGAGGCGCAGGGTACGGCGGGCATCGCGGGCCGCGTCAGCCAGCATTTGCAGGAAATCAGCCTGACTCACGTGATACGAGCAGGAGCAGGTCACCAGCACCCCGCCAGGCCGTAGCATCTTCAGAGCGCGAAGGTTGAGTTCTTTATAGCCACGAAGCGCTGCGTCCAGATCGCGCTTGCTCTTGGCGAAGGCCGGGGGATCAAGGACGATGGTGTCGTAGCGTTGGCCGGATGCCGAGTAGTCCTTGAGCAGGTCGAAGGCGTTGGCCTCAACCCATTCGATCTCGGGTAACTTCTTGGCGGGATTGTTGAGCGCCGCATTTAAGTCGGCGACTTCGAGCGCAGGGCGCGAACTATCGACGGCGGCAACGTGCGAGCAATGCGGCACGAGGTGCAGGGCAAAGCCTCCTTGATAACAGAAGACATCGAGCGCGTCTCCGTGGGCGTATTGAGCGGCGGCGGCATAGTTCTCGCGCTGGTCGAGGAAGGCTCCAGTCTTTTGCCCTTGGAGCGCGTCGAAGTGAAATTTGATTCCGTTCATGGTGACGATCGTGGAAGTCTTGTCCCCGGCTATCAGACCAGATTCGCGCGGCGGCAGGTCTTCCAACTGACGCACCCGCGGATCTACGCGCTCCACGATGGAAGCCGGATGAAGTTGCGCGGCCAGCTCGGAGATCAAAGCCTGGCGCGCGATGTCAGCATCCATGGCCTGGGTAAGAATCTGCATGGAAAGAATGTCGTTGTAGCGATCGACGATCAGGCCAGGTAGGAAATCAGCCTCGCTGAAAATGATTCGATAAGCGTTGGTGTCTTTGACTATGCGCTCACGATAAGCGATCGCTTCGGCAACGCGTTGGCGAAGCAGTGCGGGAAAGTCCTCGATCGCGTCGTGCGAAATAACCCGGATCGCGATTTGCGATGAACTCGAATACAGCGCTGTGCCCAGCGATTGGCCGCGGTGATCGACAACGTTGACAAGTGACGCTGCTGGGACGCCTTCGGCCGTAACAATGTCAGAGCGATAGACCCAGACGTGGCCATCCTTGAGGCGCGCTGCGCCGCGGGGGGATACCTTTACCTTCAAAAGAGAATCGGACAACTTGGACTTTCGCAACATGCCTCGATGTTAACCGACGGACGCCGTTCACTGACAATCGCGACACGTCCCATGGTTATCGGGAGCGAGCGGTCTGGGCTTTGCGGAGAAGGAAAATCATTTCCGTGGCGTTGTTATCGAGCGGTGCCTTGGCAAACGATCCGTATTCCTGCACCGGCTCCAGCCCAGCCAGCTGGAACAGCGCGCGGAGGTGCGGATAAGTAAAGTAGCTCAACTGGAACGCTTCCGTTTCCTCGCGAAGCAAATTGCCGTCCTGAAACGTGCGGTAGATGAAGGTGAAGTAAAAAATCTGATTGATTTTGTCGACCGATTCCTTTCTGAAATAGCGGCGCACGACTTCCGGAGAATCGTGGTGCGGGCTCCATTCGAACTCCAGTACCTCCTCACCTATCTTGGCCGCGATCAAGTCAAATTTCGGATAGAAGACGTCGAACGCGAGGACTCCGCCGGGCCCGAGGTGGGAGGCGGACGTGGACAGAGCGCTAACCTGGTCTTCCACCGTATGCATGTGTTGCAGGGGGCGGAAAGGAATAATTATGAGAGGAAAGCGCGCGTCCAGGCGGAAGTCGCGCATGTCGCCCTCGTGCAGCGTAACCTTTTGCCGGACTTGCTCCGGCTCGAGTGACAGATTCCTCTTCAGAATTTCAAGCATGGGCCGGGAATTGTCCACGCCATGAATTTCGATGCCCTTGCGCGCCAGGGGCAGGAGTACGCGGCCGGTACCGCAGGCGACTTCCAGGATTGGCCCTCCGATTTGTTCGGCCAGTTCAAGGTAAAAGGGAAGGTCGACCAGATCTGGTTTGGCGGCGTAGGCGCCGTCGTAGTACTTGGCCGTCACCAGGTAGGAATCGACTGGGGCTCGCATGGATGCTCCGAACGCGGGGAGATATTAAACCAAAGGAAAGAATATTACGAATGATCTGTGGAGCTGGGGTGCGATCTCTTCTAGCTTTAACTGGCAGCGTGTTGGGGAGGAGCGGGGGCAGGCGTCTCGGCTTTCGCCGAAGTTCGAGACTTCATTTCGTACTGCGCGGCCTCGAGATCGACGTGAAGCGAATCAAGGGCCGTCATGGGCATCTCGCTGCCCCAGGTCTCAATTTCGTGCTCCGTCCAGTTGCCGTTCAGGCGGACGGCACCGGGAATGTCTTCGGGGAACGCATGGCGGAAATCGCCTTCGCGGATAAGAATGTCGCCGACCAGCCGCCCGGTGTGCATTTCAAAGACACGGCGTGTGGCCTGGCCCGCCGCATTGTTGAAGCACAAGAAAACTTCGCCGGCTTCGCCAAATTCCTGGCGGTAGTACCAGGCCTGCGGCGCGTCAATCTTGGGATGATGGCGGCGGGAGCGCTTGTGCTCTGGCTCCAGAGCCTGCATTTCATTCGCGGGATTGAAGTAGAGCACGCGCTGGCAGGAGTCGCAGAGCACGGTCTGCTGGCCGGTGCGCACATCGTTATAGGTCTGCGGCCGCAGCATGACCTGGCAACCCATACACTTGTGATCCAGCACCTCGGCGATGCCACTGCCGCGAAACTTCGATACTCGCTCGTAATGCCGCAACAGATCTTCGTTCACGCCGGCCCGCATCTGATCGCGCTTGGCGCGCCCCTCGGCAAGCTGTTTCTCGTCGGCGGCAGTTCGCTCCCGGGCCTCGATCTTTTCCTTTTCGATCTCCGCCATTTCCGCTTTCAACTCGGCCTGCGCCGCTTTTACTTCCTTGTCGCGCGCGTCGGCATTCACCATCAGCTCGAGAATCTTGTCTTCGGTGGCGGCGATTTCTTTTTCCGCAAACTGAATCTCGTGCAGCAGCGCCTTGTACTGTTCGTTGGTTTTTACGTCAAGCGACTGGTCGCGGTATTTGGAAATCTTGCCCCGCAGGTCGGAGATTGTTGTGTCGTACTTGCGGCGGGAGGCTTCGTCAGCCTTGACGGCGGTCTGGGCCTTTTCCAGTCCAGCCTTGGTATCCGCCAGTTTGTGCTCAATGGCGGCAACGCGCTTGGGAAGTTCCGCGATTTCATCCTGCAAACGGCGGATTTCCTTATCCGCATCTTGCAGGCGCAACAGGTTTTCTATTTCTGCAAGCATCCAGGGAAGACTCAGCCTTAATTCTAACACGCGCAAACACGCCTTCTTGCCCGATACGGGAGCAGAAAGAGGTCGCGTAGGGACAGCCGCCCTTCGACAAGCTCAGGGCAGGCTCTCGGCTGTCCGTCGAGCACAGGTCGACTTCAAGCCGCTTCTGCTGCGGTTCCGGAGTGCTACACTACGCGTCGTCAGTGGTTCGTCAATCGTCCATGCCAGCTTCCCAAGGCAATCCCTCCGCCAGAATCGCACGCTTCGGGGTCTTCGAACTCGACCTCTCCGCTGGCGAATTGCGCAAGAACGGAGCCAAGCTGCGCCTGCAAGAGCAGCCGTTTCAGGTGCTTGCCTTGCTGCTGGAGCGTGCTGGAGAAGTGGTCACACGCGAAGATTTGCGTCTGAAGTTGTGGCCCGCCGACACCTTCGTGGATTTCGACCACAGCCTGAACACTGCCGTGAACAAATTAAGGGAAGCTCTGGGAGATTCCGCATCCAGTCCGCGCTACATTGAGACCCTGGCCCGCCGTGGATATCGTTTTATCGCGCCGGTACAGGATCATGTAGCGACGGGCGCATTCGCCCGTCCCCCGAGCGCAACTGAGGAGCACCCGGGACATCCATCAACTAGCATGCTCCATCCTGACCTTGAAGTCCCGATCCCGCGTCGGGGCTTGACGCGTGGATTGTTCGCGCTTGCCCAGTTGATGTATCTCATCTTCTACCTGGTGGCCCTGTTCCGCATCCACGCAGTCTTCGCGGTTGCGGATTCCTTTCTGCCCGGGTGGGGAGCGGCCGTGCTCACGGCCGCCGTGATGGTGACGGCAGGAGCGGGCATTCCGCTGCGCTGCTACTTGCTTTCCGCAGTGGGGTTCGACTACCAGCGCCTGGCCGAAAAGTTCCAGCAGATGTTTCCCTTCATCCTGGCGCTGGACCAACTGTGGGCTGTGGCTCCCTTTCTGCTGACGCAGAAGATCGGACTGGGTGCGGCGTTTGCGGCGAGTGCGGCGTTGCTCTACGTGCCGTTCTCCGAGCGGACTCTCGTTCGCATGGCTTACATCGCAAACGCGAAGCATCCAAGTAAATGAGTGCTACGGTGATCTTTGACCATTGAACAGAACAGCTCCGCCGCGTTCGCCGCAGGTGCCTACGCGGAGGTTCTCCGCAGCCACCAGCGCAGGATCAAAACAAGTTCGGAGCAAAGAACCACAGCGCAGATCGCGACAGCATACGGAAGGTCAGCCCGGATCGCGGTAATCAAAGCGGAGATACCGACGGCTAAGGCGATAAAAAAGCCGAGGGCTGCGCCCATGTGGGCGCGCAACCCTAAATCTTGATGACCGCTCAGCAGTATCACCCCCGAAGCCAGCAATTGGCCCCCCACAGATTTCCATGCTGCTCCGAGAAACGCTATGACAGCCGGATTTTCTGAGATGGCCATACCGTTAATTCCTCGTGTTTTTCCCGAATGAAGCTTCTTGTCATTGCGAAGATGGCTCGAGAGGCCTGCGCCCCAGGATTGTAGCGCGTAGTGGGCATGGTGGGCGATTTCACTAGTTTATGCTGCATGATTTCTACGGAACTAACCTCACCCTTCGCGCGTATTCTCGTCTAACGGAAGCAGGTGGCGGTGTGCTCGCCTGCGGAGGATTTCTATGAAACGCATCCGACTTCAACACTGGTTTTTGTCCTTGACGCTGGTCGGCTTGGTTTGTTCGTCAGCCGCACTTCCAGCTCGCGCCGACGACTGGTCGAAAACCTACACCCTTACCGGCAAGCCCGATCTGCGCGTGGATACCACCGACGCCAACATTCGCGTCTCCACCTGGGACCAGAACACGATCGAGGCCAAGGTGACGACCACGCACTACAAGATCGGCGACGATGGCATCCGGATCGAAGAGCATCAGAGCGGCGATGTGGTCGAGATCAACGTTCGTTTCCCGCATCGCGGCTTTACCATCAATGTGGGCAATTACAGCAATCGCCGCGTTGACGTTGACATCCACATGCCGCGCGAAGGCCGCGTGAACCTGCACACCAGCGATGGCAAGATCGAGCTTGGCCACTTCAAGGGCGAGATGCAGTTGCACAGCGGCGATGGATCGCTGGAGGTCGCCGCAGTCGACGGCAAACTGCGGGCCATGTCGGGCGATGGCCACATCCGCGCCGATGGCCGCTTTGACGAACTTGATCTCAAGACTGGCGACGGTCGTGTAGACGCGCGAGCTACAGCCGGTTCAGCCTTAGCCTCGAGCTGGCGGCTGGAGAGTGGCGATGGGACGGTCACTCTGGAAGTTCCCGAGAACCTGGCGGCGGACGTGGACCTTCACACTGGAGACGGACACATCGACCTCGATATGCCGGTCACGACTGCGGGGAAAATTCGCGAAGGCGAAGTCCGCGGCAAGCTGAATGGCGGTGGAAATTTGCTGATGATTCACACCGGAGACGGGTCGATCCGGTTGCGGAAGAGCTAACGCACCTAGAGAGCGTGCGTGTCAGACACCCATGCTATAATGTCTGACATGGCTTCTGATCGCATTACCGTTCGTGTTCCGGCTTCCCTGGGAGCGAGGATCCGGTCCAGCTCTCGGATGAGGGGACAGACTCCGTCCGACTTGGTGCGGGTTGCAGTAGAAGCGTATCTAGGCAAGCGAGGGAGCACCGGCTCTGCATACGAATTGGCGAAAGCAGCAGGATTAATTGGTTGCGTGAAAGATGCACCTAAGGATCTGAGTACAAGCCGCCGGCACATGGAAGGTTTTGGAAGCGGCAAATGAGCCGAATTTTGGTGGATACTGGTCCGCTGGTCGCTATTCTTTCTGAGCCAGACGAGCACCACCTCAGTTGCGTGGCCGCGCTGAAAGAAATACCCGGTCCGCTTTTGACGTGCTGGCCAGTCATCACAGAGGCGGCGTGGATGTTGCGACGTTCCCCTCGCGCCGTCCAGCAACTGCTAGCCAACGTAGATTCGGGCCTGATCGAGATCCTTCCGTTGGCGGGATCGGAAGCTAAATCGATCTCCGCCATCATGAAGCGGTATGAGAGCATCGCGCCGCAACTTGCCGATGCGGCCTTGGTTTATCTGGCTGGACGCGAACGAATTGAAACTATCTTTACGCTGGATCGGCGAGACTTCTCGATTTACCGTGCAAGAAGGCGTGCTTTCAGGTTGATCCCGGAAACAAACTAGTAAGGTATGGCCTACTCCAGGTCTTCCTTCGAAGGGTTGTAGAAGAACGTAAACCGCAGCGCCAGATACTGCCCGCCGAATTCAGTCGGTAATGGAGGAAACGGATCCGAAGCGGTAATCCCCGCCCACGCCGCTCGATCGAGTGGAACATCCCCGGAAGTTGCCGCCAACTTCATTCCCGCAACTCTTCCATCCTTAGTGATTGCAAACTCGATGGAGAGCTTCCCTTTCTTCATCTGCGCGGATTCAGGAATGGCGTTATACCAATTCTGTTTCACGTCATGCAGCACACGCTGCAGGTAAGGCCCAAAGTCCACGCCCATTGTGTCGCTGAGGACGTCCAGATTGCCCATCTGGCGGCCCTTTGCGCCGGTGCCTAATCCGAAGTCGCCGTTCGTGCCCTGCTGCCCGCCCGTAGCCTTCGAGCCGCGCGCCGCCTCTTGAATCGCCGAACCTGCCGACATGGAGCCAGCGTACTTTCTGAAGGCATCGATGTTCGGCTTGGCGGGCGTTGGCAGCTGCGCGATTTGCTGGTTCTGCTGCTGTTGCGCGGACTGATTCTGCGATTGATTCTGCGCCATCGCAGGCGGTAACTGCTGTTGCGGCACGGCAGGAGCGCCCGACCCCGGAGCGCCGGCTGGTGGAGTTGCCAGACTCTTCCGCAGCTCTTTCACATCGAGGTTCGGATGCCGAGTCATCGCGGTGCGATTTTTATCCGAGGCAATGTTTGTGTTCGGTTTGGTTTGGAGCTTCTGCAGGTCAGGCGGAAGCTCCAGGAAGGTAAGATCCTTCGTGTTGCTCGATCTTTTCACCGCTACGACCGAATGCCATGGAAGATACTTTTCAAAGAAGTCCATCTTCGCCAGCAACACAATCAGCACCAGGTGAACAATGATGGAAATCCACGCCGCTTCGCGACGCCGCGAACGCGCCAGATCATCCTGCAGCTGGATGAGCAGGTGCGGCACGCGGGCGGCATCGTCATCCAGATCGCGATAGGCTGTTTCCCATCCCCGGGTATCGTAGAGGCCGAGCTGCTCCGGCTGCGGCTTTTCCGGAGGTGCCACCGGATCCTGGAATGGAATTTGCGTGATAGGCATGAACTAAGCTTTTGTGAACCCGGCTGGTCCGTTAGACACTAATTCCCTCCGCCACGTTGCATCCTCTTCCCACAAGATGACGCAGCGCGCCAACATAACCAAGCTACCTTTATTTTCGCATCTTTCCAGCGATTCCGCTCACACAAAGGGCACGAGAATTGAGTGTGTAAATATTTGTAAAACATTGCCAACTCTGCAGTTGCATGTCCAGTATTGGCGCCGTGATGTTCAATTTTGAACATCTAGACGAGTTTGGCTCTTGGTGGGTACGATTGCCCCTGGCCAGAATGAGTAAACATACCCACGCTTTCAATCCCGCTGTTTTCCGCAAAAAGTTCCGTGCTGGGATGACGGTTCGAGACTACCGAGACAAAGAAGTGATCTTTTCACAAGGGGATACGGCTGACGCTGTTTTCTACGTTCAGAGCGGTACGGTAAAGCTCACGGCGGTTTCCACGCGCCGCAAAAAAGCCATAATCGCTTTCCTGCAGCGAGGCAGCTTTTTTGGCGAAGGCTGCCTGGGAGGACAGTCCCTGCGGATTTCTACGGCAAGATCAATTGGGCCCTCAAATATCATTCGATTGCGAAAGGAGAACACGATTCGCACGCTCGAGCGAGACCCGCAGTTTGCGGCGCTGTTCGTTAAATATCTGCTTTCCCGGATTATTCGAATCGAGGAGGACCTGGTAGATCAATTCTTCAATTTCAGCGAAAGGCGATTGGCACGGGTTCTTTTGCTGTTTGGGCAGATAACCAAGGAATCAAAGCCGGAGTACCCCCTAAAGGTGAGCCAGTCAACTCTGGCGGAGATGGTTGGTACCACCCGCGCAAGGGTAAGCAAATTTATGAGCGGGTTCAGGAGGAAGGGCTTCGTCAGCTACAACGGTGGCTTGCAAATAAATAGCGCACTGATCGCTAGCTTCCTGCAAAACCGGCCCCTGTCCGTGAAAAATTCAGAAGCATAGACCCGGGTGCGGACCTCGTCGTCAACTGACATCCAAGGCCCGCAGCCGAACGAAGCTGATGCAAGCCGGTCGATCCTCAGGCCGCCCCTCGTTGGCAAGCCACTTCGGATGGGGTGATTTGTCCACAATCTCCGAGCTGAGATTGAGCTGCCGCGTAGAGTGGAACGATAGCTCGCACGATCGTTCCCTGACCGTCCGATTCTATTTCGAGCTTGCCGGTCAGCTCGTGCATTCGCTCCCGCATTCCGGCGAGGCCGACTCCCGCTTCCGCGCTTGCCTGACGCAACCCGCCTAGCCGTTCTGCCGGTATACCCCGTCCGAAGTCTCGTATCTCCAGCGTCACGGCTTCAGGTCGCCGCTGAAAACACACCCTAACGGCCGAAGCCCCGGAGTGCCGATGCACGTTGGTCAAGCTCTCCTGTAATACCCGGAAAAGAGCGACCTCCATCCTTTTCGGCAGTCGTTCCGGCGATTCGCCTATATGTGCGCTCACGCTGATTCCGCTCCTCTTGGCAAAGCCTTCGACGTACCACTCGGCGGCACACGTGAAGCCTACTTCATCCAACAGCGGCGGATGCAGAAGATACGACATCGTACGAATTTCTTCAATCGCCTGATCGGCTAGGTCCACAAGGTCGGAAACTATTGCGAGCCTGGAGGGCTCGTCCTTGCAGCATTCCTGAAGAAACGAAGCGCTTATTTTCAGCGCGGCCAGAGTTTGGCCGGTCGTGTCGTGCAGGTCACGCGCTACTTTTCGCCTCTCCTCATCTTGTACCTGAAGAAGGCGCTGAGAAAGGGTCCGCAGCTCCGCTGTGCGTTCCAGGATCAACGATTCAAGTTCGGCGTGTTCGCGCGCCAATTTCTTGGCTTGCTTTGAAAGAATCCACATAAGGTTCTCCCGAGAGCGGTGGGATGACACTGGTCTTTCTTAAGTGTTCCCTAATCATCCTTTTTTCCAACTCCGTGCGCTGTTCACAATTGCACACATGGCTGCACCTGCATTTCCGCATAGTTTCGCAAGTGAGCACTATTGATCAGATAAGATTAATCGCTTTTCGTATAATTTATCTTGGCGGCATCTCCCTCACAGCGGTAATTGAGCTTTGGTATCACCACAATGACCCTCGCGAAGAAAAAAATCGATTTCAATCCTCACGCCTTTCTTTCAAGCATTGGACGGGGGAGAGAGATGGTGTCTTTTCGAAAGAAGAGCACAGTATTCGCGCAAGGCGATTCGACCGACGGACTGTTTTTCATCCAAAAGGGTAAGGTACAACTCACCGTTGTATCGGAAGGCGGTAAAGAAGCAACCCTTGGAATTTTAGGCGAAGGCGATTTCTTTGGAGAGGCCGGCCTCGCTGGCCAACCTCTACGCGTATCGACTGCCGCCGCAATGACAGACTGTGTCCTCCTGCATGTTGGCAAGAAGGCCATGATGCAGGCCTTGAGTCTGGAGCCAAAATTGTCAGCTCTGTTTCTCAAATATCTACTGAAGCGAAATATCCGATACCAGGATGACCTGGTCGATCAACTCTTCAATTCCAGCGAAAAGCGGCTGGCGCGCGTTCTTCTGCTGATGGCACAGTTCGGCACAGAAGGAGTATCGCAAATGTCGGTCCCGAGGCTGAGCCAGGAAACGCTGGCAGAGATGGTAGGGACGACACGTTCGAGAGTCAGCTTCTTCATGAACCGGTTCCGGAAACTCGGCTTTATCAACTACGACGCTGGAGATAATTTGCGTGTCAACAGCTCACTGCTCAACGTCGTTCTCCACGACGATGACGGAACAGCCCCGATTCCAGGAAGCCACCCGGACCAGCCTGCCGGTAAAAGTGCCGGACCACCCGCAAGACCAGGCGAACCGCTCGATAAAGAGCGCGCCAAGTGCCCTCCTCTTCCCAGCCGCTAACGCCGCCGGAAGCAACTCCCGGCGTAGCCAACAATATCTCATATTGTCTTGAATGTGCTTTATTTCCGCATCGTTCAGGCGATTTTGCTCACACACAAATGGCGCACGACTAGCGTGTGTAAACATTTGTAAGGCGCCGTCAATCTGCGGTTGAACCCTTGGCGATCATTGACTTGAACGTTTGACACAACGTAGCATTTCGCCCAGCAATCGACCAAACCATTCCCTGATCGCATCGTCTAAAGATCGGCGTTCCGGAGGATCTGCATGCAATCTTCATTCTTATTTTTCCGTCGTAGTAGAGGTAATGCTGCGGGTGTCGCGGCGGTGTGCATTGCCTTAACCATAAGTATGCACGCTCAGAAGTCGCCGGGCCCACAGCCCGTACCCATGCCTGCGCCCATAGTTGCGCCGGTAGACGCTCCCTATCCCGGGACGATTTCGCTGTTGGTCGATCTCAGCAATACTCCGGAGCAGGTGCTGAAAGTGCGCGAGACGGTCCCGATAAAAGGCCGCGACATCACTTTGCTCTATCCCGAGTGGCTTCCCGGAACGCACTCTCCCTCGAACTCTGTAACTCAACTGGCCGGTCTTACTATCACAACCAATGGCCAGCGCGTGCCCTGGGTTCGCGACCGCGTGAACATGCACGCCTTCCATGTGGCGGCGCCAAAGGATGCGACGACGCTGGAAATAGACTTCCAATTCCTGGCCTCGCTGGATCCGAAACGAAGCCGCATTTCCGCGAAGTTTGCCGACCTTACCTGGAACAGCGTGCTTCTCTACCCCGCAGGATACTTCTCGCGGGACATCAAATTCGAAGCTGCGCTCCGTTTGCCGGAAGCGTGGAAATTCGCCTGCTCTCTGGACGTGAAATCGCAGGAGGGCAACCTGATTCACTTCAAAGAAACCACGCTGAATACGCTGATCGACTCACCGCTTTATGCGGGCCTCAACTTCAACCGCGTGGATTTGTCCACCGGGCCGGACAACCCGGTATACCTCGATGTCTTCGCCGACAAACCCGCCGATCTCGAGATCACTCCGGATGAACTTCAATTCCACAAGAACCTTGTCATTGAAGCCCAGAAGCTTTTCAATTCGCGTCATTACGGCCGCTATGATTTTCTCTTCTCGGTCAGCGACATCGTCAGCGGCAAAGGTTTGGAGCACCATCAGTCAAGCGAGGATGGTTCTCGTGCCAACTACTTTACGGATTGGGGCGCGGGAGTTACCGGGCGGGCGTTGCTGCCCCACGAATATGTCCATTCGTGGAATGGCAAGTTTCGCCGGCCGGCTGACTTGTGGACGCCTAACTTCAACGTGCCGATGCGGAACGACCTGCTCTGGGTCTATGAAGGCTTAACGGACTATTACGGCAACGTGCTCACGGCGCGATCGGGAATGCGTACCGCTGAGCAGGCCCGCGATGTGTTCGCGCAGATTGCTGCGTCCTTCGAAATAAACCCGGGCCGTAACTGGCGCTCGTTAGAAGACACCACCAACCAGCCCATCGCTTCCTCGCATGGTGCAACTCCGCAGGTATGGCCAAGTTGGGAACGTGGTTTCGACTATTATCCGGAGTCCGACCTCGTCTGGCTCGACGCCGACACGAAGATTCGGGAACTGAGCGGCGGGAAGAAGTCTCTCGACGATTTCGCGAAGCTTTTTTTCGGGATCGACAATGGCAGCTACGTCACCGTTACCTATACGTTTGACGATCTGGTGAAAGCATTGAACTCTGTCCAGCCCTACGATTGGGCGGGGTTCTTCCGCGCCCGAGTGTCCGAGGTCAACCCCAACGTTCCGGAGGGCGGGTTTGCGCAGGGCGGCTATCGACTTGTGTACACCGATGCTGAGCCGGAGTGGCTGAAGAAGCCAGACAGCGGGCGGGGAGCCAGTTTCGCGACTTCTCTGGGCTTCTCGGTAAAACCAGATAGCGCGAATGCACCGGGCAGCCTGGACCAGGTTTCGTGGGATAGTCTGGCGTTTAAAGCCGGCATTACACCGGACATGCAACTGATGGCCGTCAACGATCTGAAGTACACTGCCGCGGGCCTGCGCGAAGCCATCCTTGCCGCGGAGAAAAGCACGAACAAAGAGCCGATCAAGCTCTTGCTTAAGCGTGGCGACGAATTTATCACTGTCTCTTTGGACTACCACGGAGGAATGCGTTACCCGCATTTGGAGCGAGTCGAGACAACCCCCGACCGGCTGGACGAGATACTCGCGCCGGCCAAATAGGTCACGGAGAGCCGAGGAGGTCGAGCTGAGGTGGTCCCTATTCTTATGCCTTGGCAATGCTGCCGAGCCCGACTTTATTTCCGTGCTCGCGAATCGCCGCCACAATTTCGAGAGCCAGCGCGAGCGCGCGCCGTCCGTCTTCGAGTGGCACAACAGGTGTGGAGCGCTGCCGCACCGCATGTAGAAACGATCGCAACTCCGCATGCAAAGGCTCTTCGGAAGTCACCGGCGGTTTGGCGACTTTGATTTGCGGATTCACCGTAGGAGCGCCGTTCCCCGTACCATCGGCCCCCACCGTGAAGACGAGCACTTCCTGACGTGCGTAATCGACCGAAATATATTGCTGCGGTTGAAAGAAGCGCAGCTTGCGCACGCGCTCGGTGGAAACCCGGCTGGCGGTAAAGTTCGCCACGCATCCCGACTCGAATTCCAGCCGCACGTTGGCGATATCAACTTTGCCGGAAAGAATCGGCAGCCCCACGGCGCGTACTTCTTTCACCGGAGAATTCGCGAACGAGAGCACGATATCCAGATCGTGAATCATCAGGTCGAGCACAACATCCACGTCGAGCGAACGCGGCGTAAACACGCTGAGCCGGTGCACTTCAAAAAACATTGGCTGCGTGAGTAGCGGAATCGTTGCCCGGACGGCGGGGTTAAACCTCTCCAGATGTCCAACCTGGGCAATGCGCTTGCGCGTAGCCGCCAGCTTCACTAACTCGTGAGCCTCCTCGATCGTCGTAGCCAGTGGCTTTTCGATCAGTACATCGATCCCCGCTTCCATCAATGCGCGGGCCACAGTCAGATGCTGAATGGTCGGTGCCGCTACCGACGCTGCCCGCACTTCGCTGTGCGTCGTCAGCATCTGGTCAACCGAACCGAAGGCGCGGCAGCCGAACTCGCGCGCCACCGCGTCCGCCCGGTCGATGTTAGGGTCGACCACTCCCACCAGTCGAACCGCTTCGCCCTGCTGCTCCAGTTCTTTGTAGACCCGGGCGTGATTGCGTCCGAAGACGCCCACGCCGACCACTGTCACGGAAATCGGATTTTCAGCTTGCAGGAAGGACTCCACAGCGGACGGGTTGCCAGCAGCAACAAATTGTAAACGTAATGATAGAAAAGAGCATCTTCAACGCATTGTGCGATTCGCGATTGAGTGATTGGGCGATTGGAACTCCTCTAAGACTTTTCAATCGTCCAGTGACCCGATCACCCCAGTTGCCCAATCAGGAGCGTCTGACGCCGCTGGTGATTGTAGTCACCGCATTCCAGCCCGAAGGGCGGCATGGGAAAGCCCGGCACGGAAGTGCCGGGAATGATAGGGGAAGATAAGTAAGTCCCGTTAGGGACGGCACGAACTGCAAAAACTAGCGCTGCGCCTTCCTCAAAATCGCAATCTGACCCGCATGGTAAAGCTCGTGCTGCGCGATTCCATGCAGCATGTGATAGAAATCATATCTTTTTCCCGGAACGCGGTCTCGCAAGCGAGACTCAGGCAAGGCCGCGATCGTCTTCACCAGCACGTCGTGCGTGCGCTTCGCGTGAGCGACGGCCTTTCGCCACGCCGCTTCCGTAGCGCGCTGAGGAATGGGTGGGAAATTCGCCGTACCCGTGGGTTGCCATTTCTCGCCGGCCAGCCGGCGGCAGGCGGCATCGTCCCACACGGCAACGTGCAGCACCAGTTCCCAAATGCTGTGAACACCGGGCAGGGGCTTAGCCGCTGCGGCCAACGCGTCGACATCTTCTAAGAGTTCCATCAGCCCGGGGCCATGCCAAGCCTCGCCGTAAAAGGCGCGGCGAAGTTGGTCGGAAATAAGCGTGGGTTCGGAAGATGGGGAAGTCATAGCCTCTTAATCAGCCTCTCAGAGCACGCTAATTTAGGATTCACGGGCAGACGGTATAGTGTAGAACGGAACACAAATGCTACCCAGCCATCGCACCGCCACCCATCCCGGTCAAATCCTGTTACAGGAATTCCTCGATCCGTTGGGCCTAACCCAGGCCCAACTGGCCAGGGCTCTCTCGATCCCCTTGAATCGCGTGAATGAACTTGTGCGCGGAAAGCGCGGCATCACTCCGAAGACCGCTGTTCTTCTGTCGGAATACTTTAAGAACTCTGCCGAGTTCTGGATGAATTTGCAAACCGCCTACGATCTCACGCGAACTTTTCATGAAATGCGCAAGCGTCCGACGACGAGCACACGGCGTACACATCGCTCCATGGGAGCGGACTGAGCGCCAGCCGGTTCCCACTACTCCGCGTGATCGGTGTGATCCGCCACCACCGCAATCCCCGCAACATTCGCCGCCTCGAGCACCTTCTCTCCATCAAGCAGCAAACACTTTCCCGCATCAAGTGCCAGGCAGGTCGCGCCCGCGGCTTGCATCACGTCAATGGTTCTCACTCCGATCACCGGCACATCGAAACGCATATCCTGATTCGGCTTGGCCATCTTCACCACGGTAAGCGAGCGGCTTAGCGTGGACGCATCCCCGCGCAGGGAATTCATGATGAGCCCGGCACGTTCGATGGTGGCGTCGGTGCCTTCCATGGCTTCAACCGCGACGCACGCCGATTCCGCGATCACCACAGTCTGACCAATGTCATACTGCGCCAACTGGCTGGCGACCGCGCGCCCGTAATCAATATTCCTGCGTTCTTGTTCGCTGGGTGCGCGGTACGTCAGCGTTCCCGGCTCCGCCAGCAGAGGTTCCAGCAGCCGGGTGGAGTTTTCCAGCGAAATGCCCTCATCTGCCAGGACCCTGGCCACGGCCCCTAGCAGGCTGTCGGTGTTGCGTGTAGTCAGCGAGAGCAAGAGTTTTGCCAGTCGCCAGTCCGGACGGATGGCGGAGAAGATCTGCTTGTGCTTCACTTGCCCGGCCATGATGGCGCGCTGCACACCCTCGCGCTTGAACGTCTCGATCAGCTTCCCCAGTTCGCCCAGCGACAGCCAATGCACCGATGCCGCGCCGTAATCTTCAACTTCCGGCGAAGCTTCCTCTTTGATCGCGGCCACCACCACTTCAAACCCCTGCGCCCGCGCCGCCTCCAACACCAGTAGAGGAAACTTTCCATTCCCGGCGATGAGGCCAATGCGTTGCATATCCGTTTCGTTGCAGTGACTGGCAACTGACAACCGGCAACTGGCAACTGTTACTTAATCACTCCTCGCTCCGATGATTCAATGAACTTTATCAGCATCTCCACATCGTCTCCGCGGTCCGGCTCCGACTTCAACTTCTCGAGTGCCTGCGACGTGTTCATCTTCGACGCCAGCAGCGTCTTGTATGCATGATGAATCTTGCGAATGCGTTCCGGCGAAAATCCTCTGCGCTCCAGGCCAACCTTATTCATGCCATACGCATGCGTATTCCGCGCGGCCGACGTCATGGAAAACGGCAGCACATCCTGCGTGATGGTCGTTCCTCCGCCTACATAAGCGTGCGCGCCAATCCTCACAAACTGATGCACGGGACAGAGCGCGCCCACCACCGCCCATTCTTCCACGGTCACATGTCCGCCCAGAGTCGCCCCGTTCACCAGCATGCAGTGGTCGCCAATTACGCTGTCGTGTCCCACATGCGCGTACGCCATGATCAGCGTGTGGCTGCCCACGCGGGTCAGGCCACCGCCTTTCACGGTTCCGCGGCTAATCGTGACGCACTCGCGAATCTCGTTGTGGTCGCCAATCTCCAGCCGCGTCGGCTCGCCTTTGTAGGACGTATCTTGTGGCGCCATGCCGATGGCACAGAAGGGAAAGAATGCATTGTCGGTCCCGATCTTCGTCGGCCCGTCGATGGCGACATGCGACACCAGCGTACATTCCTCGCCCAATTCAACTTCAGGACCAATCACGCAGTACGGCCCGACCTTGCACGATGCCGGCACTTTGGCCCGCGGATCGATAATTGCCGTGGGATGAACGCTCATGGTCGAACTATCATGATCGGACTATTGTTTCACCAGGAATGCGCTGATCGCTTCTGCGCGTCCGCCTGCTCGCCTACTCCGCAACTGGGCCTTCGGAACCATCTCCACGTCCGCGCGAGCTGTCGATCAGCTGGCAGGATACCGTCGCCTCCGCCACTTTCTTGCCCGCGACATACGCGATGCCGTGCATTTTCGCCGCGATCATCCTTGGGACGGCACGCCATCCCTTCACTTCCACCTCAATGCGCAACTGGTCGCCAGGGCTCACTGGACGCCGAAATTTCGCCCGATCGATCCCGGTAAATACCATCACCTTATCTGTGCGATCTTCCACTTCGGTAAGCAGCAGCGCGCCGCCCGCCTGTGCAATGGCTTCCACAATCAACACCCCGGGCATGATGGGTAATCCCGGAAAATGTCCGTTGAAGAACGGTTCGTTGATGGTCACATTCTTGATGGCCACAATCCGCTCCTTGCGCTGCAACTCCAGCACGCGGTCAATCAGCAATAGAGGATAGCGGTGCGGCAGAATTTTCAGAATGTCATGAATATCGAGCGCCGTCTTGGAGGGTGACGCCTCGGGATCGGGAGGAGTGCTTTCAGTCATGGTCGTTTCAATCAGCCCGAAGATTATACTGTACCCCGTTGCCTTTACGGTGAGGGTACGGGCCTACGGCAGTGGCGCAGTTTTCAATGCACCCGGTTTTCTCTGCGACCTTCGCGGCTTTTCTTTGCGTTCTCAGCGGTTAAAAGCTTTGACCTTATGCGTAGCCAAGAAACAAAATCATCAATGATCTCCTCTGAGCCGGCGTGGTCCGAACGCCTCCGCTATTTCACGGAACATCAAAACGGCATCGTCAATACCATTCGCGAATTGGTCGAGATCGAATCCCCCAGCGATAACAAGCACGCCGTCGACCTCATCGCCGCCTTTCTCGCCCAAAAATTCAAAGCCCTCGGCGGGCGAACTGAACTCCACCGCAGCCATAACTTCGGCGACAGCTTGCAAATCGATTTTGCCGCAGATCCCGCATCCCTCCACCGCAAGCCAGTCCTCCTGCTCGGCCATTACGACACCGTCTATCCCCTGGGCACGATCGGGAACATGCCCTGCAAAATCGATAACGGACGCCTGCACGGCCCCGGTGTTCTCGACATGAAGTCCGGTATCGCTCTCATGCTGCACGCCATCGCAGCGCTGCGAGCCTGGCACGGCGGCGCACTGCCTCGGCCAGTCACAGTCTTCCTGGTTTCCGACGAAGAAGTAGGCAGCTACTCCTCGCGAAAGATCACCGAAGCGCTGGCCAGGCAATCCGCCGGAGTATTGGTGCTCGAACCTGCCGCCGGACTTCGCGGCGCCGTCAAAACCGCCCGCAAAGGCGTAGGCGAATACACTCTGCGCGTAAAAGGCGTCGCCGCCCATGCCGGACTCGATCCCGGCAAAGGCCACAGTGCGATTCTCGAACTCGCGCGCCAGATCGCAGCAATCGCCAAGCTGAACAATTTGCGTCAAGGAGTGTCAGTGAATCCCGGCGTGATTCAAGGCGGAACCCGCACCAATGTGATCGCCGCCGAAGCCTCCGTTGCCATGGATGTGCGCATCCAGCGTGCGACACAAGCATCCGCCCTTGATCGCAAACTTCGTTCCCTCAAGCCCTTCGACAAACACTGCAAACTCGAAATCACGGGAGGCATCAACCGCCTCCCCATGGAACGAACCACTGGGGTCGCTGCGCTTTACAGGAAAGCTCAGAACATCGCTCGCCAGGTTGGATGGAAGCTCGATGAAGCCGCCGTAGGCGGCGGCTCTGACGGAAACTTCACCGCCGGCCTTGGTATTCCCACGCTTGACGGCATGGGCGGCGTCGGCGAGGGCGCGCACGCCGTGCATGAACATATAGTGATTTCCGAATTGCCTCGCCGCGCTCTACTGCTGGCTGGGATGATCGAGAGTGCGTGAAGGGTTACTCCTTGGGAACCAGCACCAGAAAATAATCCATCTTGTCGCCCTTCACAAAATCGTACTGCTCAAGCAAGCGGAAGCCCGCCTCCTTTGCTTCACGCACCACGACATCGCGCCCCACGCCGTGATCCTCCCCGTTTCCATTGCGGTCGATGATTCCCACCTTCGCTCCCGCTTTCAGCGCGGACCGCAGGTTTCTTAAGAGGGCGACCGGTTCCGCAACTTCGTGATAAGTCTTCAGCAACAAAACAGCGTCCACCGACCCCGCGGGCAAAAGAGGATCGCCAGCCTTGCCCAGAATGGTTTTCACATTGTGCAGCTTCTCCTTCTTCGCGCGATTGTCAACGTACTGAATCGCCTCCGGATTAATATCCACGGCATACACCATGCCCCGGTCGCCCACTCGCCTCGCCGCCCGCACCGTGAACCATCCCGATCCGGCCCCGACATCGGCCACCGTTTTTCCCGGCACGATGCCCAAAATGTCCATCACTCGATTGATTTGCAGCCGTTCGTCCCGCCCCGGAGAATCGAAAATGGTGAGATCCCCCGTATACGGCTCGCTCGTCTTACGCTGCTCGCCCGCAGGCGGAACCTGGGCGGCACTTTGCGCGAAGCTCAGGGAAAGACTATAGACCGAAACCAGCACAGCGAGCACGAAAGCGCGACCTTTGAACATCACCACGACCTCCGAGAAACCCTGAATCAAGAATAGACTTTCCTTCGGCCATCGGGTGAGCAGTCGCTCGTAACAAAGCCGGGCCCGCCCTTCACGTCTTTTGACTCCGCAGGTCGGCTAGCCTAGAATTTTCTCAGCGACCTCGGCTGCTTTGCCGCTGCTCCGAGCCTTCGCCATGGAGGAGTTATGGGTGAGTTTTCGCCCTTGCATTGGCTGTTGGTGATAGCAATTGCGCTGCTGTTCTTCGGGACCAGCAAATTCACCGCTGTCGGTAAGGGCATCGGCGAAGGCATCCGTAACTTCAAGGCCGCCATGAAAGATGGAGAAGAGAAGAAAGAAAAAGAAGAAGAGAAAAAGTCCTAACCGGCATTGCTTCTAGCGCGAACGCGCAGTTCAGATCGCTCCCCGCTCGCGCAGCATTCGATAAACCAACGCCATCGGCAGCCCCACCACGTTGCTGTAATCGCCCTCGATCCGCGGAATCCAACGCGACGCAATCCCCTGGATCGCATAAGCTCCCGCTTTGTCCATAGGTTCGCCTGTAGCCACGTACTCGCGAATCTCATCGTCAGACATTGCGCAAAAAGTCACTATCGTAGTTTCAGAGCGGGTGTTGATCGTACTGGCAACTGGCAACTGGCCGCTGGCGGCTGGCCCCACTAAGCACACCCCTGTAATCACCGTATGCGTTCTTCCCGACAACAATCGCAACATGCGCGCGGCATCTTCTGCATCGCAAGGCTTACCAAGGATGGCATCGTCGACCACGACGATTGTGTCCGCGCCCAGCACCCATTGATCAGGATTTGTTTGGGAAACCGCTAACGCTTTTTCCCGCGCCAGCCGCTCTGCACAATGAACCGGAGATTCGCCGGTAAGCGGCGTCTCGTTGATGTCCGCCGGCTGCACCGTAAATGAAATCCCCGCGTTGCGCAGCAACTCCTGGCGCCGAGGCGAAGCAGAAGCAAGCACGATCATGCGAACCAGATTCTAATCGAAAATCTTCCGAGTACCGACTCGCGAGTGCTAATACCCCGAAGAGACTATCGGTCGAAACATTCTCGGTACTGGGTACCAGGTACTGGGCCCTATCTGCTCCCAGCCACTCCGCGCACCGACTCAATCAGCTTCGCCGAATCGTACCCAACGCCATCCTTAAACACAGTCTCCACATTCTCGATGTCCTCAATCTTCTTCGAAGGATCGCCTTTGATCACCACCAGATCCGCCTGCTTCCCGGCGGCGATTGTGCCAATCTTGTCCGCCTCGCCGAGATACTGCGCCCCGTTAAAGGTGGCGATATGGATGGCCTCCACCGGCGTAAATCCGGCTTCCACCAGCAACTCCACCTCGCGTTGGTCCCCGAATCCGGCGATCACGCCTCCCATGCCTGTCGGATCCAAACCTGCCAGCAGCAAACCGCCAGCCTGAACAAAAGCGTGTTCGAACTCCATCTCCTTCTTAAACGCCGCCGGCAATGGCGAAGCTGCCTCGCTCCCGAACTCCTGTCGCAAACGCGCCGAGTCGCTCGACCGCACCCTTCTTTCCAGCACAGCGCTGCGGGCATCGGGTGACAACGCATCCAGCACCCGCTTCTGCATCGTCGGCCGACCAGGAAAACTTCCCATCTCAAACACGGGAAGCGTCGATGTGACCGCCACGTGGTGCTGAACCAGGTCCAGAATCATTTCGTGCAGCGGACCGGTGTTCACATCCAGCTTGGAAGTTAGTTCAGGATTCTCAGCCTCCTCCGGACATTCCCCCGGCTTTTTCCCCGGCATGAATTCGGTGTCGACCAACAGACCGTGCTCCAGGTCGTCAATCCCCAGCGCCGCGGCTTCGCGAAAGCCGATGGAGCAGAGATGCCCGGTAACCTTAGCGCCGCGCTTGTGCGCGGCGGCAATCGCAGCTGACAACTCCGCCGGAGTGATGAACATATAGGCCTTGAAGTTGTCCACGCCCTCATCCAGCCAGTAATTCACCGTCTTGGTGGCATCCTCGGGTCCGCTGAGCTGGTGCAATTGCAGCGCCCACGATCCCGCGCCTTCCAGGTAGGGCCCGGTAACGTGCATCTTCGGACCCGGCATCTTGCCGCCATCGATCGCCTTCTTGATTTCCAGATCGGTGTAGGGCTCGAGCGAGCCTGTGGTGCGGATGGTGGTCACGCCGCCCGCCAGGTAGAGACGCGGAAAGCTGTATGCCATCTCGCCAAACACCACGTTGCCCATGGGATAAAACATATGGTCATGCATTCCGACCAGGCCGGGAATCACGGTGTATCCGTGCAGATCGAGCACCTGGGCATCTTTAGGGACATTTGCCGGCGCCGCATCGGAAACCGACTCAATCTTTCCCTTGGAGATCACAACCGTCTGGTCTTCCCGGGCGGCTGCGCCGGTGCCGTCAATCACACGCACGTGGCTCAACACCACAACCGGCGCGTCCACTTTCACAAAGCCTCGCACCTGCGGTGAGAGAGTCTGGGCCACGAGGCCCGTCGAACAAGCAACTATCAAAGTGATGACAACAGCTAGTTTGCGCATGGTTCTTCCTTCCCAACCTCAGGGCAGGATTCTATCGGAGAAAGAAAAGCTGTGCAGAAAGTCAAAGCCGTTTGTTCGTGACAGGAACCGAGAACCCGAACTGCTAACTGCTCCCCGCCTGCTAAAATCAAAGATTAGCCCGAAGCCCATCACAGCGCAGTGGCCAGTTCCAGACTACCAATTTCCATTCGGTTCTACTGGCGGCTGGCCACCGGCAACTGGCAACTGACCCTATGGACGCCGCTTTCCTCCGCAACTTTGCGATCATCGCGCATATCGACCACGGCAAATCCACGCTGGCGGACCGCCTGCTGGAGTTGACCGGCTCCCTCACCGCGCGCGAGATGCAGGCCCAGGTCCTCGACTCCATGGATCTGGAGCGCGAGCGCGGCATCACCATCAAGGCCCACGCCGTCCGCATGATGTACACCGCCCGTGACGGCCAGACTTACCAGCTTAACCTCATCGACACTCCCGGCCACGTCGACTTCTCCTATGAAGTGTCGCGCTCCCTCGCCTCCTGCGAAGGCGCGCTGCTCATCGTCGACGCCTCCCAGGGAGTAGAAGCGCAAACCCTCGCCAACGCCTACCTCGCCATCAATCACGGCCTCGAAATTATTCCCGTCATCAACAAGATCGACCTGCAAAGCGCCGACATCCCGCGCACCAAAGAGATGATCGAAAGCGCCGTCGGCCTCGACGCCTCAGACGCCGTTCTCATCAGCGCCAAGACAGGTCAAGGCGTAGAGGAAGTGCTGGAAGCGATTGTGAAGCGTGTGCCTCCACCCAAAGGCGATCCCGATGCTCGTCTGCAGGCGCTGGTTTTCGATTCCTGGTTTGATCCTTACCGCGGCGTCGTGATTCTCACTCGCGTCTTTCAAGGCACGCTGCGCAAAGGCGACAGAATTCGCCTCTGGTCGAACGGCACCACCTTCGACGCGGAAACCCTCGGTGTCCTCACGCCCAAGCCGGTCGAGATCGGCGAACTCAAAGCCGGTGAAGTCGGATTCTTGATCGCCAATATCAAGACTGTAGCGGACGTGAAAATCGGTGACACCATCACGCATGACGGCAACCCCGCCTTCGAAGCTCTTCCCGGCTTCGAAGAAATCAAGCCCATGGTGTTCGCCGGACTCTACACCGTGGACGCGCACGAACACACCCGCTTGCGCGAAGCTCTTGAAAAACTCCGCCTGAACGATTCGTCTTTCTTCTTCGAGCCGGAAAGCTCCGTCGCGCTTGGCTTCGGCTTCCGCTGTGGCTTTCTCGGTCTGCTGCACATGGAGATTATTCAGGAGCGTCTCGAACGCGAGTTTGCCCTTGAACTAATCACTACGGCACCTGGAGTGCGCTACAAGATCTACAAAACCGACGGCGTCATGGTCGAGGTCGACAATCCTTCGCGCTGGCCCGATCCCAGCGAGATCGCAAAGATCGAAGAGCCGGTGATCCTCGCGACCATTCTCACTAACGAAGAATACGTCGGCGGAATTCTGAAACTGGTCGAAGACAAACGTGGCAAACAAAAAACCTTCGAGTATGTCAGCTCTTCGCGCGTGATGCTGCACTACGAGCTACCGCTGAATGAAATCGTCCTCGATTTTTACGATCGCCTGAAATCCGTCTCCCGCGGCTACGCCTCACTCGACTATCACCTCGCCGACTATTGGGAATCTCCCATGGTCAAGCTCGACATTCTCGTCGCTGGCGAGCCCGTTGATGCACTTTCCATCATCGTCCATCGTGACTTCGCCTACGACCGCGGCAAACTCCTGGTCTCGAAAATGCGCCAGCTTATTCCCCGGCAGATGTTCGAGGTCGCCATCCAGGCTTCGATCGGCGCGAAAATCATCGCCCGCGAAACCGTTTCCGCCATCCGCAAGAACGTTATTGCGAAGTGCTACGGCGGTGACATTTCCCGCAAGCGCAAGCTCCTCGAAAAACAGAAGGAAGGCAAAAAACGAATGAAACGCATCGGTCGCGTCGATATCCCCCAGGAAGCTTTTCTTGCGGTTTTGAAGGTCGGCGAAGACAGCAACTGAGTGAGTTTCACTCCTCTCAGTCGGGTCAATCAGAAGGCCAGGGACCTCAAAATGTGCAAATCTCCAAACTGGGAATAGACTCGTCGCTGTGGGGATGAGCCCGTGTTAATGCCGCGTGAATTGGCTAACTGGTTACTATTCATTGCATTAGAAGGCCAATCGGCTCGGTAAAGATTTGTGAAAACGCCTTTTGCCTTAAGAAATTTTTAGCATCGTCCGCAATTCCACAAGCTTTTCCACAGGCTGTGTGCGCTGCGCAAGTCGAAGCCCTGAATGGACTTACAAACGAAAACTACAGGCTTTTCTGTAATCACGGCTACAGGGTTTCCTGTACCCGAAATCACTCCTCCGGCGCCATCCCTCCGTCGGCCATCATCTCAAACCGCGTGCAATTCTTCCGGAACGCCAGCATGATCTTGCCGGTCGGTCCATTCCGCTGTTTTGAAATGATAATCTCGGCCTTACCCTGCAGCTCCGGATCATCCTGCCGATAGACTTCCTCGCGAAAAATGAACATCACAAGGTCGGCATCCTGTTCAATCGATCCCGACTCTCGCAAATCCGAAAGCTGTGGACGATGATCGCCGCCTCGGCTCTCCGGCGCGCGGCTCAACTGCGACAGCGCAATCACCGGCACGCTTAACTCTTTAGCCAACGCTTTCAATCCCCGCGAAATCGCCGACACTTCCTGCGTACGATTTTCATAACGCTTGCTTCCGCCCGACATCAACTGCAAATAGTCCACGATGATCAGATCAAGCTTGCCTTGCGATTGCTTCAGCCGTCGCGCCTTGGCCCGCATCTCGCTCAACGACATCCCCGGCGTGTCATCAATAAAAATCGGCGCGTGCGCCAGTTGTTCCATCGCGCGCACCAGTTTCTTCGTATCGTCCTGCCACAACGACCCAGTGCGCATCTTGTGCGCATCCACTTCCGCCGTCGAGCACAGCAAGCGCAGCAGCAGTGCCTCGCGTGACATTTCCAGCGAAAACACTCCCACCACCTGCTGATCTTTAATCGCGGCATTCTCCGCAATGTTCATGGCAAACGCTGTTTTGCCCATGGAAGGCCGCGCCGCCACGATTACCAAATCCGAATGTTGCAGCCCGCTCGTCATCTCATCGAGATTGTCATAATGTGTGGCCAGCCCCGTAATCCGCTGCCCGCGCTGCAGCAGCGCATCCACCGAGCCAAACGACTCGCGCACAATTTCCTGCACGCCCATGAACCCGCGCCCAATGCGCTTCTCCGAAAGCTGAAAGATCGCAGCCTCGGTGTCGCTCAGCACCTCCTCGGCTAAGTCGGACTGATCGGCCGCCCGCGCAATCGCCGTATTCGCCGCATGAATCAGCCCGCGCAGCAGCGCCTTGTCGCGCACAATCTTTACGTAGTGCTCAATGCTCGGCCGGTCCGGCACTCCATCCAGCAGGCTCGACACATAGCCCACGTCGCCAATCGCTTGCAGATCTTTGTGACGTTCCAGTTCGTCGATCAACGTAATCATGTCGATCGGACGCGAGGACTCCGCCAGATCCACCATGCGCGTATAGATCCGCCGGTGTGAGTCCAGCGAAAAATCCTCGATGCGAAGATGCTCCGCCGCCTGGTTGTATGCAAAGTTGTCCAGCAGGATCGCGCCCAGAATCGAACGCTCCGCTTCTACGTTCGCCGGAAGAGTGCTGATGCTGTATTCAGTGGTCGCCATGATCTCGTACAACACTGTGGCTTATTCTCTCCGCTAGGATAAGCGAAGACAAAGCGAAGCGCCAAATGAATTGTGCAGAAGCTGTGAAGCCCGAGGGATATACTGTGGAAACTCTGCGAAAACGCGTACGTTATTTGTAAAATCGCAGCGGTGGTGCCTTCCTGCCGCCGGAGATGCCCCATGCGAACCCTGCTTGTCGTACTGTTTGTAATGCTGCTACTAACCGCCCGCTCGTTAAGCGCTCAGGACGCCAGCCTTCTACACCATTTCGACTACGAACAAAAAGCCCCGCTCGGTATCCAGGAAGCTGGCGTCGAGCAGCGCGGCGACATCGCGGTCCACGACATCTCCTACGCCAGCCCCAAAGGCGGACGCGTGCCCGCCTATCTGGTCGTCCCGAAAGGCAAAGGCCCGTTCGCGGCCGTGATCTGGGGACACTGGTATATGAAGGGCTCGGACTTCCTCAATCGCAAAGAGTTTCTCGACGAAGCCGTGGCGCTCGCCCATGCTGGCGTAGTTTCTCTGCTCACCGACGGCCCCATCGCCCGCCCCGGACACGTGGAGGACCGCACTCCTCTCAACGACCGGCAAATCACCGATCAGCTCCAGCAAATTTTGGACATGCGCCGCGGCGTCGATCTTCTTCTGGCCCGCTCCGATGTGGACCCCAAACGCCTCGCTTACGTTGGTCACAGCTACAACGCCACGGTTGGCGGCGTCCTGAGCGGTGTCGACAAACGCTTCACCGCCTTCGTTTTGATGGCTGGCGCCCTATCGGATGAGCAGGATATTAAGTCCAAGGAATACCAGGACTACCGCCAGGAAGTCGGTGCGGAGAAATTCGACGCCTTCATCGCTAAATATGCCTGGATCGATCCCGGCAAATTCGTCTCTCATGCCGCACCAGCTACCGTGTTCCTTCAGTACGCGACCCGGGAAAAATTTGTGACCGCGGACCGTGCCCGCGCTTACGCCGCCATCGTGAGCGAACCAAAACGATTCCAGTTCTATGACGCGCCTCACGCCCTGAACGCCGAGGCCCGTCGCGACCGCATCGCATTCCTCACCGAACAACTCCACCTTAAGCCACTCGATCCCGCGCTCATCACCGCCGTGCCCGATCTGGTGCAGCCACCCGATCCAACTGGCCCATAGAGGAAAGCGTCGATGCCATGGAGTCCGCAGCAGGATTGCGACCAAAAACAAATGCGGCCCGGACCAGCCATCCGAGCCGCATCGTTCGTGGATCTCTCATCTTGCCATCCCGCCGCTAGGGACGGCGAGCCGACGGTACTGGTCCGACAGCGCTCACGAATGAGTGCCACTTTTACCAGTACAGGCTGCAGAGCGGCGATTCTGAGAATCACTTCTCCGCCACCGCTGCGATGGCCAGCGGCCAACCCGCTCCAGGAGCGGGAAGTGGAGGAGGCCGCAATGCCCGGGCAACCGGTTCGCACTCGCGCGCGTTTCCGAATGTCCCTGGCAATTCACCCTCAAGAATTGCCAGCTGCCACCAGCGTCACCGCAATCGTCGTTCGGCAAGCGTTGAGAAATCCAACGTTTTCGCTGCACCCACTCTGCGGCAGAATGTCTCGCCCCGCAATCGAAAACCGTTCCCCTCTTGTGCAGAAACTGTGGACGATAGTACTTCCCTGTGGAAACCTGAGGAAATTCGCGCCAAAACTGCGGCCCCGAAAATGTAGGTCCTCACGCTGCAATAACTTGCACGCTGTAAAGAAATAATAGCTAGTTCCTCCAACCGGAAAAAACTCCGTCACCGCAGCTCGACGCTGGCTCCCAGTTTCAATCACTTAGAAATTGTCAGGCCATTTCGGTGCGTGTCCTATCTCGCGTTCAGCCAGAGATGTGCTGACAATAAAACCAGGAGAGCCATCATCGTCCAAAAATGGAGCCGGCGGACCAGCGCTCTTCTCCTCAGCCCTGCGTCTTTCAAAGTCAGGCCAAGCAAGGCTTCCAGCATGAGGAGAAACAAAGCGCCAGTCGCGGCCCACACGCCGGCTGGATTGGCGCGCGCCATGGCTGCCATCACGGTTCCTGTGTGGAGCAGCGAAAATCCTACGATCAGATATCCCAGCCAGAAATGCGGCCATAGGCGGTGCAGGTATGCGCCAGCGCTGTCCCGCCCAAGCCCAAGGCTCCGGCTGAGCCGATTGCGTCGCAACCAGTAGGGCAGCAGAACCGCAAACACGCACAAGACGACGGCGATTCTTCCCGCCACGCTGCTGACCAGATAACTCGTCATCGCGCAACCTACTTCACTTGCACATAGCCCGTAAGAATCACGATCTGTCGCGCCTGCACGCTGTGATCGCCAGCCACGGTCCCGGTTACGTGCAGGATCGCGCCCGGACGCACATCGTCCGTCTTGCCCATCACAATCGCCGTACTTGTGTCCCAGTGGATGCGCGCTTCATCTTTTGTGCGTGTGTAGTGAGCATCATCCTGCCGCTCGAGAAGTCTCCCGCGAATCTCTCCCTCCACGGTCTCGAAAACCTCGACCACCACCTTGACGCTCTCCTGCTGCTTCGCCTGGGCAAACTCGGAACCGCTTGCCGCTGCAGTTTGCATCTTCATCGCCTTCTCCGCACCCCGCCACACGAATACCGCGCTCAATGCGGCCAGCACCGCCAGCAGGAACACCCATGCCGGCTTGCTCCTCTTGTTTGAATCAGTCATGTTTGAAACAGTCATGTTTGAAACAGTTTTGTTCCAACCAGAATTGGCGTTCACCGCGAACCTCCTTCCCGGTTTCTTCGCAACGAGGAAGCCGAAGCCGCAGTGTGCAGCCTGTACCAAGGTATAGAGTCAAGAAGGCCAAAGGGATTAAGCCAGGGACTCAGCGCTTCGACGCTCGTGGCGACGCGGCAGCGCCGGGGCAGCCAACGGAAGTTACGGTATCAATCTGATCGACCATGGCCGCGAGGCGCAGGCGCACGGCTTTTAGCGACCGCATTTTCTCTTCAATCTGTTGCAGCTTCACCCGCGCCAGTTGCGCAATGTCCCTGAATTCGGCGGGCCGGCGAACGCCCGAGGTAGTCAGCTTCGCGGCGGCGCGATGCAGTCGCAGCAACGGCCGGATTTCCCGCAAGGTGAAGCCCAATTCCTGGCACTGCTTGATGAAGCGGATGTCGTCCACGTCGCTCTTCCCGTAAACCCGGTACCCGGAAGGCGTTCGCACGGGCTGGCGCAGGATGTTCCGCCGTTCGTAGAAACGCACGCACTGTATGTTTACTCCGGCCTGGGTGGCCAGTTCGCCGATCCGCATGACGTTATTGTCAACCCTATACTAGAGTATAGAGTCAATCATTGAGGCCAGTGTAGGGCGGACGCCCTCGTCCGCCCCAGCGTCTAGCTCCACTCCGCCGGAAACTCTTCCGCGCAAGCCTTCAGATCGATGCACTTATCGTCGTCGCCGCGAGCCCCCAGCAGATGCCATGCCTCGCGATACGCCGCATACTTCGACTTCTCCGACTGCGGATAAACCGTGATCCTCGCCTGCCCCTGAATCACTTCTGCTGGAATGATGTACCAGGCGTCGTCCCAGATAACGTAAGCCGCCAAAAAATCGAACGATCCCGCCGGATAAGGCTTCCGCCCCGCGCCGCACACGCCGCAGGTATAACCTCCCTCCTCCAACTCGAAGATGGTGGATTTCACCTGCACCGCCACAAAGTGCCCCGGCCATCCCACCACAAAGTCATAACTTCTGGAATCTCCCCAGGGCTTGCTCACCGGCAACCCATGGTCGGTCGCGCGCACCATAAAATGCATCACCGCCCACTCGCCGCGCAGCTTCTTGTCGCTGATCTTATGCTTCCGCTGTTTCATTCGCCTCACCTCAAAACGAAAAAGGCGGCATTCGTCAGAAAATTCGCGAATGCCACCTCATCTATCCATTCGACCCCAAATAAAATCGAGAGGCAAGAAAATTCTAAGAAAAGTGGGAACGATTCCCAAAACGGGAAAGCCCGGAGCCGACAGAGCCTGATTTTGAGTGGCTCAGACGATGTCTAACGCGGTCTTCTTCTCAGGAACTTACTTAGCCGTTTGGTTGTATCCGTTGTGTCTTTGATTTCGCATTCCCAAAGAGTCAGTGTTTGCCACCCAAGTGTTCTGAGCAGCCTCTCGTTATCCCTGTCACGACTGACGTTTCGAGCAAGCTTCGGCCCCCAATATTCAGTACGTGACTTCGGAATATGGGCGTCGCTGCATCCCTTATGCTGATGCCAAAAACATCCTCGCACTTCGATGATCTTATTTAATCGCGAAAGAACCAGGTCTGGTCGGCCTGGAAGATGGGCGACATGAAGCCTATACCGGAAGCCCATTGCGTAAACAAGTCGCCTGACAATCAGTTCCGCAGAGGTATCCTTCGACCGAATACGTGACATCACCTCGGATCGCTTCTTCGTCGAAAAAACGTCCGTCATGGTTCTCCATCAGCTCTCGAACTCGGCTCACCATTCGCAACCCATTTTAGGTAAGCATCGCGATCATAGCCCGCCTCCTCAAGCAGCAAAGCCTGAGCATCCCGGAGTTGCAGGCGGAGCTCGGGCTGATGGGCAAGAATATCCTCCACTTTACGGATATTGGAAACAGATTCAATCAGCTTCTTTGCGCACTCCACCTCACTTGGAAAGGGCTTCGGCGGCGATTGCAGCGTCGTCATTCCAGTCAAGTCTGTCGGTGGCGTGATGTTTGGCTTCAGTTCAAAAGCGAGAGAAAGCATTACGGCACCCCTGGATTCGTTCATCGAATAGACGAAGCTCCGTCGCATTGCAACTGACCACTGTGGCTGGGCAGTCTGGCAGAATGTCAGAAGCCACTTTCCGAAAGCTAGGCCGAATAGTTGCACGAGTTGCTCCTCGGAGAGCCCAGACACATCTATCGGCGGCGGCGGAGTTGATGGAAATAGGATTGACGGAATTAGGCGTTCGATCAGTCCCGCAAAGTCCTTGTGATCGTCGTAGTTCTTTCTCGTGGGACCGCATAGCTTACCAAGGTCCTCAACGTTGACAATTGCGGGCTCTACCATTGTTGTTATGAACAGCAGCCACTCGACATTTTGGCGGACGCATTGGAAGCTAAGAACCTCACGCAAAGCTTGGTAATAATCCGCTGGCGCCTTCGCCCTATTGGGGAACATCGAGCCGCAGAGATCGAGGTTAATGACATGATAGGGGCCGTATTCCTTCAAATACCGCATTGCCTGAGATCCCGGATGAGCCAAAGCCTCGAAACGGTCATGTACGACCCTCGAATCTCGATAAACCTTGGGCAACGAAGTGATGGCATTATTTGAAACATGCAGCTGCGTGTTGGCTTGGGCCGAACTTGCACTTTCGTTGAACCCAAGATATCGAATGTGGCAATTCAATTTGTCCACGTCCCGGTAAAGAGCTCGAAGATCGAGCATGTCATCGCCCGGAATAACCAGGCAATTTATAGGACGCTTGAGTAAGGTGCCAGGTTGAAACGATCCACCGTCAAGTTGAACATCATCGAGTGACCAGTCATGTGCAGGCTGCTGAAGCTCCCTTTTCCACTCACGAACAATCATCCGTTCAGTTAGCAAGTTCCACTGTTGGCTGCGAATAAATTCCTTCCTGACCCGATGCCATGGATGGAAGGTGTCTCGGGCAGGCCGCGAGTGCTCCGGGATCTTATCCTGAACAATATCGTCTACGAAATCCGATCTGTCGGAACTCATGAGCTATCCTTCGACAAGAACAATGTCGATGATTCCACGAACCAGTTTTTCTTGATCATCATAAGACAGGCTCTCCAAAAGACCCCAACCATGGAGAAGTTGAACGATGGCAACCGCTTTTTTCTCGGCGAGCCTTTGTCGCTGCTCTTGGGCGACAGTGAGCTTCACCGACGACGTTGGAAGAATTTGTTCTTTCCGCAGCGCAATCGTTCCTTGACGACGCAATTGTCGCGCTTCAGATTGCCTAGAAGCTTCAAGAAGAACGACATCCGGAATGTCTTCCACGCCGCGTGCTCTTAACGCGGATTCCACCCGGTCGTCTACCTTCTCACGAGTCTTCTTCCCCTCATGGGCTAACTTTTCAGAGCGGGTGTGTTTACCGATGTCCTTATGACGATTTGCCAACTGACGAAGTGCGGAATGCAGCCACTTGACTAGGTATTGGTAGTGCGGATGAGCATAATTGAAGGACTCACGATCAATGTTGATAGCATCGTCGAGACCCTGGCGAACAAAAATCTCGGCGGTGATTTGCCGCGTGCGTGTCTGTTCTGAAACCTGGTAGCCCATGAAAGTACGATCAAAGAGTGCCCCGGACGCATTGCCAACACGAATTATGACCCCTTGGTGTTGTTTGGGTATGATGCGAGGAGCCCAAAATAGATAGGCCTCAAACTCCAAGGTACCTCCGCTAAGTACCTCGGGTTTGTTTGCGAACTTCTGGGTGTCGTGACCAATGAAAAGCAATGGGTCTCTGACCGCAGCTTTCGTTTTAGGCAGGTTAGAGTACAAGATCGGGCGAAATAACTGAACCCCGTCCACAATCACTCTAAAGGGTTTCTTTGATGTCCCATTTGGTGTCTTAAGTTTTAGTGCGTGGCGAGGTGTTTCCTCTTTTTTGAGTTTCAGGAGTTTGGCTTGGCCGCGAGAATGATTTTCCAACTCGTAAAATAGACATTCACCGCCCCCGGGGATATCGAAAGGATGCACTTCGATGTACTCGAGTGGAACGGAAAGAGATAACGTCCAGAGAGTCTGAAGATAGTGATCGAAGAGAGTATCCAGATCAACCACTTCGGATCCTGACTCGGCGGCCCCTCGCACGGCCCTTGCAAGTTTCTCGAAGCGGACACGCTGATCGTCTTCTTCGGTCCATGGCAACTGCGGTTGCAGGGCAAGGACTTCATTCTGTTTTGGCTTCATCCGCCCAATATGCCAACTTGGCGGAGTTGTCGCTTGGATCTCGCCTTCGGATCGCTCAAAGTCGATCCTAGCCCAGAGATCGTCACTAGCGAGTTCCGCGCGCGTGCGGGGCAATAACTCAAGGAGCTTGATTTCCGTGCCTTGAGACTCCTTGTCCGAGGCGGGCTCGCGCCATATTAGTGCATGACCGGTCTCAATATCGTGTCGGCCTCCTTCCAGGTTCGGCAGTTTCTGCTGCCCGCCCGTGTATCCGAGCGTTATATCCGCAATGGTCCGATACGCGTCGTTACTTCTCTTAGTAATTATCAGAAAGTGACGAGTGAACTGCGCCACTGAAAAAAGGCCAATGCCGAGTTTCCCGATTAACTGCCGTCCTCCCGGACTGAGGTTTTCATTTTGCTTTGCAGTTACACCGAGTTCCTTACCCTCTTCCGTTCGCTTAGGGCTGCCACCGATATGTTCAACCAGGTGTGCAAGCGTTTCTGGGGATAGACCAAGACCATCGTCGCGCACCGAGATTTGGTTAAACCTAGGGGCATCTGTCGAAATGATTACTTCACTGGCATCCGCGTCGTAAGCATTAGAAATCAGCTCGCGTAGCGCCGACGATGGCTGGCGATATATGCCGTCTGTAATTCGAGCTAGCACTCGCTGATCGGTCGTCAAAAAGGCGTCAACCGGGTGTCGTCTCTCCGACAACAGTATCTTCTCAGCGAGGGTTTGGGATGACTTAGGCATGCGCTGACGTTGTGACGCCAACCAATTCGAGAAGAACGCTCAGAACGGCTTTAGCGAGGGGCGGAGGCACCGCGTTTGTGACTTGCTGCATCTGGTTTCCGAAGGAGCCATATATGCGGAAGGAATCGGGAAATCCCTGGAGCCGCGCAGCCTCCCTAACGGTGATACTGCGAGGCTCCTGAAAATGGGCAGGTGGCGCCCGGTGGCCAGAAAACAAAGTCTTGGAGGGCCGTGAAGGATCCAGCTTGCGGTAGGACATCGGCCCCCTTCCTGGCTCTAAAGCAGCGATCTTGTCGATGACCCGTTTTGAGTGGCGCATCGCCAGATGGTTTTGGAAGCCGGAAGGAACTCGTTCGTCGTCATAGTGGTCGGGTCGAACTTCTGGCGAGGGCAACCCGCTAAGCGCGCTCTGCACCGTCAGTGGAGGTTCTTTTACACGCTCAAGATAGTCCTGAATCTCATACTCGTCCAGCTCTTGCCGCGTTACTAGGAAAAAAGCCCTCTTACGCCTTTGGGCGACTCCAAAATCCGCTGCATCAAGCAACAAAGCTCGAACCGAATATCCAGCGTCCGTTAATGTACTCTGAAAACGATTCAAGCGGCTCGCATGCGCAGGCGCTAGTATCATCGACACATTCTCTATCAAAGCGCAAAGGGGATTTAACTCCACAATAGCACGCGCTACTGCGACGAGGATTTGATTTCGTGGATCACTCGGGTCACGGGACCCGGCAACGGAAAAGCCTTGGCAAGGAGGCCCGGATATGACAATCGACGGAGTTGATTGACTTTGTGAACGTTCCAGCAATTCGCGGCAACGCTCTAGCACCTTCAAAGAACGCACGCTGCCTTCTATGAATTCGGCTTCTGGAAAGTTTCTTGTGAAGGTGCGAGCCGCATGTTTGTCGACATCCACGCCAACAGCAATGCGCATACCTAGGTGCCGGGCTGCAAGAGAAAGTCCCCCCATTCCACAACACAAATCGGCAATACGAGGCGATTCGTCTTGGTTATCGTGGTGCGGCAGGCGAGGACCTCTCCCAACGTGCGTTCGTTCCAAGACATTCTTCGGCGTGCAATGGTTGGCAGGTAGCATTCGTTATCTGGTTCTTCAGTCTCCTCGGCCCTTTGGCAATTTCTAACAAGTGTACCCTTTCGTGTTGGGCCTGTAACCACTGTTGATTCGAAATAGCTCTCGTGAGGGCAACTGGAAAAGGCACAGCCAAAGCTGTGCCTCCGTTTTAATTCGTGGCTAATAGCTAATCCCTTACCCCATCCATAAACGCCCTTAACTTCCGCGACCTCGACGGGTGCCTCAACTTCCGTAGCGCCTTGGCTTCGATCTGCCGTATGCGTTCCCGCGTTACGGCGAAGGACTGGCCGACTTCTTCCAGAGTATGCTCGCTACCGTCTTCGAGGCCGAAGCGCATCTTGATTACTTTTTCTTCGCGCGGGGTCAGCGTGCGCAGCACCTGTCCCGTCTGGTCCTTGAGGTTCACGTTGATCACTGCTTCGGCCGGCGAAACTACCGCGCGGTCTTCGATGAAGTCGCCGAGATGTGAATCTTCCTCTTCGCCAATCGGGGTTTCGAGGGAGATGGGCTCCTGCGCGATCTTCAGCACCTTGCGCACTTTCGCCACAGGAATGTCCATGCGCTTGGCGATTTCTTCGCTCGTAGGTTCGCGGCCGAGTTCCTGCACCAGTTGCCGCGAGGTGCGGATCAGCTTGTTGATGGTTTCGATCATGTGCACCGGGATGCGGATGGTGCGCGCCTGATCGGCGATGGCACGCGTAATCGCCTGCCGGATCCACCACGTGGCGTACGTCGAGAATTTGTAGCCGCGGCGGTATTCAAATTTGTCGACGGCCTTCATCAAGCCGATGTTGCCCTCCTGAATCAAGTCGAGGAACTGCAGGCCGCGGTTGGTGTACTTTTTCGCGATCGAAACGACAAGACGCAGGTTGGCCTCGATCAGTTCACGCTTGGCCTGCTCCGCATCCATGTCGCCCTGGATGATCTCGCGCTGCGTGCGCTTGATCTCCTGGAACAACAATCCAGCTTCCACTTCAAGCTTTTCAATTTCGCTGCGTACCGCGCGTGCCTGTCGGCGGTATTCTTTTTTCTGCTCTTCGCTGCGCGTCGCTTCGGCCTTGCGCTCAAGATTGCCGGCCTGCCGGTCGAGTGACCGCATGCTGTCGACGGTCTTGTTCACGCGCTCAATCAGCCGCTTGCGCTCGTTGTTGGTGAACCCCAGCTTGCGCACCGCAAGGGAAACCTTCACCACCGCGCGAGCCAGATTACGGCGCGCCCGGCGATGATCCTTCGGACGCTTCTTCTGCGAAACCGTGACGTACTTTTCCTGCAACACGCCGACTTTCTTGTACAGCTTGGCCATGTTGTCGATCTTGCCGGTAAATTCGTTCAACCGGTTCTGCAGAATCTCGTCCGTAATCTCTTCTTCGTCGAAGGTGACCACTTCCTTAATCGAGCGCACCCCCTTCTTCAAATCCTCCCCCATCGCGAGAAGATCGTGGATGACTATGGGGGAGCGGGAGAGGGCTTTTAGGACGCGGAGTTGGCCGCGCTCGATGCGTTTGGCGATTTCTACTTCGCCTTCGCGGGTGAGCAGGGGGACGGTGCCCATCTCGCGTAAATACATGCGGACGGGGTCGTTTGTTTTTTCAAGAGCGCCGGGAGTGAGATCGAGTTCAACGTCATCGCTCTCTTCGCCTTCGTCGAATTTCTTATCCAGCGCGGCAGAAGGAAGCTTCGGGCCTTCGAGCACGTCGATGCCCTGCGTGCCAATGGTGGTGAGCAGATCGTCCAGGTCCTCGGGGCTGACTACGTCGTGAGGGATCAGTTCGTTGACCTGGTCATAGGTCAAGTAGCCCTTCTCTTTCCCGGCGTCGACCAGCTTTTTTATGTCGTCGTATTTATCTTCAAGAGCCAAAGGATGTCCTCAAATTCTTCAATTCGCCCGCGCGGAGCGTGTGGTACGGCCTATTCAGGTGGGAAACTTGGGGTTGTGCGGAGTTGTGCGCCTAGCACAAACTTCAAAGTTTAGCACATAAGTGCTGCTCCGTCTATCATTTGCCCTGCGAAAGTTCCCCGCCGCCCAACGCTATCTATAACGCTGCTAAATACTTAGATGGTTCTAATGGCTGTTTTGTTTCACGCAGTTTTCTTGTTGCCGGACGCCGTTTTGAGGCCATCTTCGGCCAAGCTGGGGTCTCGAAGAGCGCGGCTCAAGCGGTCCTTTTCCAGCAGCAACTCGTTTCTGAGCGCCTTATCGTCGCCCACTCCGGGCTTGGTCAGTTCCCTCTGTACTTGCTCGAGGCGGCGGCGCAGGTGAATGCGCCGCAACGCCCGCACCGCGCCTTCCAGACGCTCGGCGCTGAGTTCTTCGTCTTCTTTCAATAGGATGCCGGCCAGCATCCGGCGCTCGCTTTCGGAACACGGTATTTCCATTACATCGGCAACTTCCGCCCCGGCATTGAGCAGGGCGTCCACCAGCGATTCGGTGGCCAGCCCGCGATGCAGGGCTTCGTTCTGCAAGGCATAGTTTGCCTGGCGGGCGGGGTCGAACTCTTCTTCTTTAACAATCTCGCGGGCGCCGTCGCGGGCGGAAAGATGCTCGGCGTCGGGATTCATCTGACGTGCCGAGGCCAGCGCACGGATGAGAATGCGCTCGGCATCGGTGGCCTGTGTTTCTGCTGGAGCCTTCACCGCCGCCGCCGATCGCTCGGAAGCCACATGGCGCAACTCCTGCCGCAACACGGCGGAATCGATGCCTAGTTTTTGCGCGATCTCCTGGGCGAGTTCGTCGCGCACAATGCGGCTGGGGACGCGCTGCACGTGGGGCAGCAGATGATTCACCGCCTGCTTCTTGCCCTCGGCGCTGCGCACCGGGAACTGAGCGCGGGCGCGGTCGATGAGATAGTCAAAATATTTTTGCGAGCCGCGCAGTGCCTCGCCGTAGGCTTCTCTGCCTTTGCGGCGGATGTAGAGATCGGGATCGAAGCCTTGTTCGAGCGTCAGCACCTTAATCTGAAATTCTTCTTCCACCAGCAGGCCCAGAGTGCGCTCCGTGGCTTTCGCCCCCGCCGTATCGGGATCGAAGTTGACCACAGCGTTCTTGCTGAAGCGCCCCAACAGCTTGGCCTGAACCTCGGTGAAGGCCGTGCCGGAGCTGGCAATTACGTTGTGAAATCCGGCGGCGTCGACCGAAATGCAGTCCATTTGACCTTCGACCAGGATGGCGTAGTCCAGCTTGCGAATGGCTTCTTTGGCTTTGTCCAGGTTGAAAAGAACGCGGCCCTTGGAATAGATGGGCGTTTCGGGTGAGTTCAAATACTTCGGGCCAGATTTTTCGTCGGTGGCGAGAGTGCGTCCGGTGAAGGCGATGATGCGGCCCGCATCGTTGCAAATGGGGAACATGACGCGGTTGCGGAATTTGGAGTAGAGGCGGGCTTCGGGCTTCGGGCCTCGGGCTTCGGGTTCTGATGCGCCAGCCGAGTCAAAATCCCCGCTCTGTCCGTCCAAAGAACGGACGGACAAGGACGGGGCACCCTCTTTCCACGAGAACAATCCGCTTTCCCGCAGCGCTTCTTCGCTGAAGTCGCCGGCCAGGAGGTCGCGCAGCAGGAAGCCGGAATCGGGGGCGTAGCCGATGCGGAAGCGGGCGATCGTTTCTGCGTCTAAGCCGCGGCCTTGCAGATACTCGCGCGCCCGCGCGCCCTCAGGACGCTTCAGGCACTCCTGGAAAAATACTGCCGCACGTTCCTGAGCGTCGAGCAATTGCGCGCGCAGCTTGGCGTCGCGGGCCTCACCTTCGCTGGAATACGTAGCTTTCGGCAGAGCAATGCCCAGCTTCTGCGCTACCAGCCGGACGCTTTCGGGAAAGGTGATGTTCTCGATCTTCTGCACAAAGCTGAACACGTCGCCCGAAACGCCGCAGCCGAAGCAGTGATAGAACTGCCGTGTGGCGTGCACCGAAAACGACGGTGTCTTCTCCCCGTGAAACGGACACAGGCCCGAATAGTTCTGTGCCCCAGCCTTCTTCAGCTTGATGTAGTCGCCGATGATGCGGACAATATCCGCCTGCTGCTTCACGGTTTCTTTGAAGTCTTCAGTGGTGAGCATGGATAGGGTGGCGCTTCCGCTGACACTTCTCCTCTTAGGATTGTGAACCTTAAGTGCGACTGATGGGAATATACCGGAGCGGGATTGCTGTGGAGAAGCTGTGGAATTATAGCGATATCGGTTGACTATCGAGGAAAAACAAGGCTGGCCCACGGGCAGTCGCCGTTCCAAACCTCGGCGGCTTCTTGCCGAACCGCGTGATCGCTGCCGCCGATGTAAACTGGTGAACGCCGAGAGGCCTATGCCACAATCCGCTTCAAAAGTCCGCCCCCGTAACTCGAAGACTGGCATCTCTGCGGTTCTTCGGCGCCACCTCGGACAGCGCACAGTGCTGGGGGTTGCAATCCCTGTGCTCTCTGCACACCGCGATGCGATGAGGAAGGGCGAAGAATGCAGAGGCCTTACCGAGAAAGAGATCGAGATCGCTTTTCGAGAGCTAAACTCGAAATTCGGCAAGAGCGATTATCACTCGACTTATCTTCATAGGGGTCTCGCCCGATTTCTTGAGACAGCAGGGGGCCGCTACAAGATCCGTAGCGGCCTGTTGACGGCTATCGGGGCTGGGGAGATCGATTCGCTCCGGAAAGAGCTTATTGAATCCTTGCGGACGGCCTACGAAAAGCGTCAGGCGGTTATTCGCACGCTGATGGATGCTTGTTCGCTTCCCGTCGAAGAGGTGGAAGAGCGACGAGCCCTTGTGGATTCTTATTTATCACAGCTGACGGGCAACCGCGGCGAGATGTTCGAGGTTATATCCTTCGCGGTACTCCGGGAATATTTCCGCACCTTCGGCTTCGCTCTGCAGCGATTCTCAACTACGCACGCCAACGATGGTGGTATGGATTTTGTGGGGGGCGAGGCGATTTATCAGGTCACGACTGACGAAAGCATCCAAAAGGTGCGAAGAGATCTTGCAAAGTCTCCCGGCACCAAGCGCGTGCTAGTAAGACCGACGGTGACCTCAGAAATAGACGACCTATGCGACGGCGAAGTTCTCGAAACAATCGAACTCAAGGACTTACTGAATCATTTCATCGCATGGCTGCTGGCGAGGGACAGCCGATCAGGAAAGTCCCGACACCTCCAGAGGATACTGGAGACAGCGTTGACTGAATTTCGCAGGGAAAATAAGGCGGATAGCGCTTCAGCATAGACGGCGGCGCTGCGAGGCAAGCCGGCACGGACGCTTCAGGCGTTGACCTTCCCATCCTTGAAGACGAGTCACCACGTGAAAGCTATCCAGCGCTCTTCTGGCTGATGCGGAATTTCCAAGCATTCGGATCATCCTGGGCATCGCAGCCGAACATGCCAGACCGAATCCGCTCGCAAACGATCTCGGCACGCTCGCGTAAAACCGCCTCGTCTTGCGCCTCTATGGTCACTGTGATCGTGATTTCCGCCATGTGCTTCATCTCCTCGTAAGGTAGCAACTCTTCAGGAACCCCCGTTTTACAGGCGCAACTCCACCACCGTGGCCCCGCCGCCGCCCTCGTTCTGCGCGGGCTCGGCTACTGATTCCACGTGGGGATGCTGTTGCAACGCCTGCCGCAGTGCTTTGCGCAGGATGCCCATGCCGCTGCCGTGGACTACGCGGACGCGGGGCAGTCCGGCGAGGAAGGCGTGATCGACGAATTTCTCGACGGCGCGCGTCGCGTCGTCGACGTTGAAGCCGATCACGTTGATTTCCGGGCGCGTTGCCACCCTCGTTCTCGTTATTCAGCGACACGGAAATTCCGCGTGCTCGCGCCGCCTTCACGGGAGACTCAGCTGCCCGCGCGCTGCTTACCAGCACTTCGGCAATGTCGTCGCGCGCGATCTTCATCTTCATCGCGCCCATTGACACTTCGAAATATTTGTCGTCCACCTTGCGCGTGATGATGGCCGAGCGGCCCGTCGACTTCAACTTGACGGTGTCGCCTTCGAAAGCATTTTTCACAACCTGCGGCTGCGCATGGGGATCGCCTTCATCGGCGCCGCTGGCATGAGCGACGACGGTGGAATCGAATTGCTCGCGGAATTCGCGGCGGAGTTTTGCCACCCGCCGCTCGGCATCTTTTGAGAGCTTTTGCGCCGCGGCTTTGTCCTGAATCGCATTCACTGCTTCACGCGCGTGATATTCAAAGTCGCGCAGCACGCTCTCCAGTTTCTTCTCCATCTCGCGGATCTTGGCCTGCTGTTCACGCTTGCCCTCGGCCGCCAGCCGTGCCTTTTCCTGCTCTAATTCCTGCTCGCGTGCCGCCAGCCGCAGCCGTTCGCTTTCCATGTCGCGCAATCCGGCGTGAAGTTTGTCCAGAAACTCGCCGACATCGCGCGCCTGCGTGCCCAGCCGCGATCGCGCTCCGTCGATGATCGCCGGATTGAGTCCCAAACGCTGCGCGATGTTAATTCCCGCCGACGCCCCGGGTATTCCAATCTTTAATTCGTAAGTTGGCTGGAGCGTGGTTTCGTTGAAGCCAACCGACGCGTTGATCACGCCCGGAGTGTTCGCGCCGTAAACTTTCAACGAAGTGTGGTGGGTGGAAATCACCGTCATGCAGCCGACGCGGCTAAAGTGTCCGGCAATGGCGACCGCCAGAGCCGCGCCTTCTTCGGGATCGGTGGCCGAACCGAGTTCATCCAGCAACACCAGTGACTGCGCTGTCGCGGTGCGCGAAATAAAATCGATGTTGGTGACGTGCGCGGAAAATGTTGAGAGATTCTGCTCGATGGATTGATAGTCGCCGATGTCGGCGAGTACCGCATCGAAGACCGGCATCTCCGCTCGATCGGCGGGGACCGGAATTCCGGACTGCGCCATCAGCGCCAGCAAGCCGACAGTTTTCAGGGTGACAGTTTTGCCGCCGGTGTTGGGGCCGGTGATTACCAACTGCCGCCGCTCGCCTTCGAGTTCGACGGTTACTGGAACGACGGACAGGCCCTTCAGCTTTAGATTGCGCTCCAGGAGCGGATGGCGGGCGTTGTGCAGAAGAAGGCTCGCTGCGCTCGCTGGACCCTTCGCGATTCCGCTCAGGGCAGGCTCTCCGAGGCGGCTGTCCCTACGTGAGTCTTGCCGCTCTACGCTCAATTGCACCGCGACGCAGTTGTAGTCTTCGGCGAAGCGGGCTTTGGCGAATTGCAGGTCCAGTTCGGCTAGCACTTCAACCGATTCGAGGATCGCTTCTGCCTCTTCGCCGATGCGCCGCGTCATCTCCAGCAGAATGCGATGAATCTCCGACTTTTCGTCGTCGAGCAGGCGTACGAGTTCGTTGTTTTGTTCGATGGTTTCGAGCGGCTCCACAAAAACGGTTTGCCCGCTCGAACTTGCGCCATGCACCACGCCCTGCACGCGGCGCTTCTGCTCGATCTTCACCGGGATCACGAAGCGCTCGCCGCGGATGGTGATGAGTTCGTCCTGCACCGCGCCGCCCTCGGAGAGCCGCCGCAGATATCCGGTGAGCGATTGCTGAATTTCGCGCCGCTGCTTTTCAATCTCGTGGCGAATCCGCGCGAGCGCAGGGGAAGCGCTGTCTTCCAGAGTTCCATCAGGCTGAATCTTGTTGCGAAAAGAACGGCGGAACTCGCCAAAGTCAGCGACGCCTTCCGACAGCTGGCGAATACGCTTCCACTCGCTCCTCATGGCTGCCGGAGGATGCAGCGCGATCTCGCGCCACTCGGCCGCGCGCTCCACCACCAGCAGCACGTCGCGAATCTCGGTGGTTTCGAAGACCGCGCCTTCGATGCGGGATTTCTTTACCAGCGTCGTGATATCCAGCAGGCCGGAAAATTCGAAGCGCCCGCCGACGCGGCGAAACTCCCGCACTTCAGTGGTGAGGTCCTGCTGCTCAGAAATCCACGAGGAGTCGGTGGAAGGCGCAAGTGCGGCGACGCGTGCCTGCCCCAAGGGGGAAGAGGTATAGCCGCGCAGCAGATCGCGCAGAGCGTCGAACTCCAGCACTCGCGCGGAGTTGTGAGTCAGTTCAGACATCGAAATTAATGTTACAGGAAGGAAAGGAAGGGAAGCACGAACACGCTCTTGCTGAAAGCAGAGCTATGCTTGCGCCGCGGCCAGCGCCTGCGGATCGGCATGCCTCGCCACCGGCAGACGCAGCACAAACAGCGCGCCGCCCTCAGGGCGGTTTTGACAGGTGATCTGCCCTTCATGGTCCTGCACCACGCCGTAGACGGCACTCAGGCCCAGGCCGGTGCCTTTCCCGATGGGCTTCGTGGTGTAGAAGGGATCGAACACCCGGCGGGGCTCTTTGATTCCGGGACCGCTATCGGAAAACTGCAACACCACTTCATCGCTCTGGAGTTGAGCGCGCACTCGCAACAGGCCGCCGCCCGCTTCCTCCAGCGCGTCCAAGGCATTTTCTACGATCTGGACAAAGGCCTGGAACAACTGGTGTCCATCGCCCCATACCAGGGGAAGGGCGGGATCAATTAGCGTTTCAATGCGGATTTTTTGATCGTGCCGTTGCAGTTCGCGCATCTGCACGCTGCGTTGCAGAAGCATGCCCAGATTCACCATCTTCTTGTCGCCGGAACTTTGCTGCGCGAAGCTGAGAAGGTTGGCGATCAGATCCCGGGTGCGCTGCGACTGGTTCACAATCTTGCGCACCAGCGTGTCCTGTTCGCCAGTGAGCCGCTGATTTGACCACAGCTTTTCCGAATACTCCATGATGGCCGTTAGTGGATGGTCAATTTCGTGCGCGGCGCCTGCGATCAGCTTGCCCAAAGAAGCCAGTTTTTCACGCTGCACCAGATGGCTTTGGAGGCGCTGCTCGTTCTCGAAGCTGAGCCGCGACTCGGCGAGCAACCGGATCAACGCCCGGTCCTGAAGATATTGGCGGACGAACACGAACACTCCCATCACTAGCATGGCGACGAGCACCGTAAACAGCCGGAAGGTGCGCGACAAAGGCGCCGAGGTATCCCAGCGGAACGCCCACAGTCCGAGCACGGGCAAGGAAAGAATTGCCAGCATAGCCAGGCGTAGCGTCCGTGTCCCCCACTTATCTTCTCCAACCGGCGGCGCCCCGGTGGGGTGCCAATCGCGCGCGCTCAGTGCGGTCGCCGCCAACCAGCACACTGAGCCCGCCAACACCACATCGAGGATGCCTCCGGTGTAGTATTTCCCGTGCGTGATGGCTTGATCCACTGCCGCGGAACCTAGCGCGTAGGTTCCACTTGCCGCCATCAGGTTCAGGTAGATCTTCTTCCATCCGCCAAGCGCCCCGCCCGCGGCTATGCCCAACACAATTACGAGCATGCCACTCTCGACCGAGTAGAGTGGGCCAAAGTTCTGGTCGTACTCCGCTACACTCAGCGAGATGTACTGCGAAGGAAATACAATGAAGGCGTAGAGGAAAACCCACCAAACCAGTAACAGAAGAAAATCCAGCGTACCCACGCGAAATTTGCGCTCGCCCTCACTTCGGTGCGGACGCAACCCCACAGCCGCAATCATGGGAACCAGATGCAGGAAGAGAAACAAATCCACCACCGAGGGATCGGGAAACGCGGTGCGGAGATAGATTTCAAAATAAACCCATGCGGCCTGGCTGAAAGTCCAGAGCAGGCACCCTGCTCCCATTAACGCCCAAAAGCGCCGGTTCGCGCCGCGCTCCGACCGCGCATTCGCCAACATGGTTCCTGCCACGGCCAGCGTTATCAGAAGCCCGCCGATATCAAAGATCGCAGTGAGCGCAATTCCGCGCGGCACCATGGCCGACACCACGCCGAACGCAAGCGTAACTGCACCCGCGAGCACAAACCAGCGATAGCGTTGGAACGGACTCATCCGCTCTTATCTTATGGATTAAACCTGGGATTCCGAGATGGCTTTCGGGTTGCGGAAGGTTACTTTCGTCACCCTTCGTCGACCGTCCCGAGGTCGTCAAAGTGCCGGGCTCATGCGCTTCCCTTGCAAGCAAGTCCTTCCAGCCAGGCTACGTCCTGTTAGAATCGAGGGTTGAGAGGCGCTCAATCCTTGCCAGGTGGTTCTAATGGCCTTTCCTGTTACCCGTCTTCGCCGCCTTCGCCGCACCGACCAGCTGCGTAACCTGGTCCGCGAAACCCGACTCACTCCGGAAGCCTTGGTTTACCCCATGTTCGTTTGTCCAGGAGAAGGTGTGCGTAAAGAAGTGCGCTCCATGCCCGGCGTTTTCAACCTGTCGGTGGATGAAGCGGTGAAAGAGGCGCGGGAGGTTTATTCCCTGGGCGTGCCCGCGGTGATTCTGTTCGGACTTCCCGATACAAAAGATGACGTTGCCACCGGAGCCTGGGCCGATGATGGCATTGTGCAGCAGGCTGCCCGCGCTATGAAGCGTGAAGTTCCCGACTTGATCCTGATGGGCGACGTCTGCCTGTGCGAATACATGTCGCACGGTCACTGCGGGATTGTGAAGTCTGCGGCTACTCCGATGTCGCTGGGAGCCGCAGCCAGAGATGCCGTGCGCCATTCCGGACGCGGCACCGTGCCTGTCAAGAATCAGGAAGAAAAATTAAAAGTTATCGACGAACTGGCGTCGATTGTCGCTCACGCGGTGGAATCCAACTTTGAAATCGACAATGATGCTTCGCTCGAACTGCTAGCTCGTACTGCGGTTTCACTGGCTCAAGCGGGGATCGACATCATCGCTCCCTCCGACATGATGGACGGCCGCGTCGCCGCCATCCGGCGGGCGCTGGACGAAGCCAGCTTCATCAACACGCCGATTCTTTCCTACGCTGCGAAGTTCGCCTCCGGATTCTATGGACCATTCCGCGAAGCGGCGGACTCCGCTCCGCAGTTCGGCGACCGCCGCTCGTATCAGATGGATGGCGCAAACTTGCGCGAGGCCATGCGCGAGATCGAGTTGGACATCGAAGAAGGCGCGGATATGATCATGGTCAAGCCCGCCATGCCATACCTCGATGTGATCGCCGCCGCCCGCGACCGCTTCGATCTGCCGCTGGCTGCGTATCAGGTATCCGGCGAATACGCCATGATCGAAGCTGCCGCGCGCAACGGTTGGATCGAGCGCGACCGCGTGATGATGGAATCGCTGCTCAGCATCCGGCGTGCCGGCGCCAGCATCATTCTGACCTACTACGCCAAAGACGCTGCCAGATTGCTCGCCTGATTGTGTGGAACTGTATTGTGGTGGAGCGTCTTGCCCGCCGCTTTGACCTTGCCTTAGATGAGATCGCAAACGGGGAAGAGATACGCGACCTAGGCCGCAGACCGGGTAGACACGGGTTCAGGTTCCACGAAGCTGAGCATGGCCTGTTTCAACTGCGAGTCTACTTCATCTGCGATGGTCATCACGTCGATCAGGACCTGGCTAAAGTCCACGCTCGACAGATTATTTTGTAGCGTCCTGAAGATGCTGACCTGCAGTATTCGCGACTCCTCGACCATCATCGCGGCAGTGTAGCCCTGTTGACGCCGCAGATTTCCGTGCTCGTGCGCGGCGAGGGAGTAAGTGGCTTTCGCGGTTGCGGGCATGCGTAAACGGTAGATCAAGTCGGCCAGAAGGTTGGGAAGATGGCCGGTACGCTCCTCAAAAGTCAAAGGGATGCACATCAGTTCTTCGTTGTGTTCCACCAATGCCATCCAGGCCTGAACCGTAACCTCGAGGTCGTGCTCCAGGATGGAGGCTACGCTCACTGCGGTGAGCGGCTTGCGAACGACAGGGTTCCTGAGTTTTTCGTGGATAATTTCCCGCAGAGAAGCGATTTGGATTGGCTTCACCAGAATTTCGTCAGCCTGCAATCGGATGGCTGCCAACGCCTCGTCCAGTTCGGGATAGCCACTGAGCACCAGCGTCACCGCGTGGGGATGAGTGTGGCGCATGGCGCTGACGACAGTGAAGCCATCGCCAGCCAGCGGCATGTGCAAGTCGGAGAGCAGTACATCAAAGTTCTCGGTTGCGATGCGGCTCAGGGCATCGCATACGCTCGCCACGGCGACGACTTCGAAGCCGTCGCGCTCCAGGGAGGTTCGCAACATATCGCGGACCGAATCATCGTCTTCGGCAAGCAGAACTTTGGCCATCGTGGTACTTCCTTCCTCCGCACGTGTGTTGACCTCAACCCTATCAAAGGAGGCCCAACTCGGTCTGTTCAAAATTGCACAGGTTTTGGGGCATGAATTGACACCGTAGATTCTTCAGCCAGACCACTGGTCGAGATCTCCTTCACCGCCAACCAGGCCCGGGGTTGTTCGGATTTCGTAACAGACTTGCTATTTTGGTGCTGTCGTTCTATGCATTGATCACAATTTCCGCGTAGGGGTCTTCTCTCCCGGAGGCCTATATGTCGCCTCGCAAAGTTCAGACATTTGATCCCAAGGCTTTTCTCGCCCAAACTGGGTTGGGAAGAACAATCCTGGCCTGTCCAAAGAACAAACCGATCTTCGCGCAAGGAGATCCGAGTGACGCCGTGTTTTATATTCAAACCGGCCGTGCACGACTAACCGTCCTATCCAAGCAGGGCAAAGAGGCTACCATCGCTCTGCTGGGCGAAGGCGACTTCATCGGCGAGGCGTGTATTACCTCCGACCAACCCCGGCGCGTTGCTTCTGCTACCGCAATTACAGATTGCCGTGTATTGAGAATTGGGAAGGCGGCGATGCTGGAAGTGCTTCACCGGGAGCACGCGTTTTCAGACCTGTTTGTCGCCTATCTCGTTGGACGCTACAACCAAACTCAGGCGGATTTGGTGGATCAGCTTTTCAATTCGGCTGAAAAACGGTTGGCCCGGACTTTATTGTTGCTGGCCCGCTTTGGAAAAGAAGGGCGATCGGAGAACGTGATTCCCAAGATAAGCCAGGAAACCTTGGCGGAAATGATTGGTACGACTCGAGCCCGAGTTAACTTCTTTATGAACCGGTTCAGACAGCTCGGCCTGATCGACTACAACGGCGGGCTGGAAGTTCACAGTTCCTTGCTCGACGTTGTACTCCACGAGTAGGTCTGACCCCACAGACGTCTCAGGAAGGCTTGCGCGCCGTTACGGCCTACCTGGAAGGCTACGTTGCTCAAAAGCGTCCCGCCGGGCGTGGTCGCCGGGAGTATGCCGCTGTTCGCGCCGTCAGTTTGGTCCCAAGAATCTTGGCCTGCGCTCCCCGGCGTTCAGAATTTCGCGAAGTAGACATCACCGGTACCAGCCTTCGATTCCCCCTCCGCCCAGACGCCAAAGAAATTTCCCGCTCCATCGCTCACTGTCTCGGTGTAGTCGCCGTAAGGATGATCAAAACCCGCGGCTGTCTGATAGTCGCGATACGGCGTGGCTTGCACCATGCTGGATTCGGCGCTCCAGTTGGTGGCACCGTCGCTGCTGCTGCGCTCGTACACGTTCCAGGTTCCGCATTGACCTGTGGTGCTGGAACTCGTGCACGTGTAGTTGCCCCCGGCTGAAGCCCGGTTGTCCATCCAGATCACTTTGACCATCGAAGGCGTTCCTGCGATGGACGGAAATCCGTGCCACACGCCACTCGGCGCAAGGGAGAGTTGCGATCCGTTCGGCCACGACGCTGGGTTGTAGGCAATGTTCCAACTGGCGCCCACAGTGTCCGAATATTTCGTGTAGATGCGCTCCGGTGCACCCGCAGATCCCGCGCCCGCGTTGTAGATCACGATCACCCGATCGTTGGCCGGCGGGGTCTTGGGCTGAACGCCGAGTTGGATCGATCCCCCCCAGTAATCCCAGCCCGCACCCGTGACCTGAGGGCCTCCTTGGCCTTCATCTATCGTAGTGACGGAATAGCTGGCAAAAAGATTGTTGGAACGCTGGAGATAAAAAGTAGTAGGGCCGGTCCCGTTATTGCTGGTTCCCGCCCAGACATAGTAAGCGTTGCCTTGCGTATCGAGAGCGGCGCCGGTTGCCAGCGCTACCCCGCTGGTCGCGACGCTCACTTGCTGCGCCGTAAAACTCGCGCCGCCATTGGTGCTTACGCTCACGTGCTGCTTGCCTCCGTTTTCGAATGCGACCATGACGTTGTTGTTCTTGTCCACCAGCAACATATCTTTGTCACCTCGACCGCCATTGGTGACGTCAACTGGAGTGCTCCACGTAACGCCGTGATCGTCGGAATAGATCGCCTCAATCGGTGTGTACTGAGTATTCCCATCCATGTAGCTGGCGTAAATGCGGTGGTTGGCGCCCAAAGCCAGTTGCGCGTCCACATCGTTGCCCTGCACCGGGCAGCGTGGAATCGTGACCGGACCCCAAGTTGCGCCACCGTCGCTGGAGGATTGGAAGTACATGTACGAGCTTGTCGTGAATTTCCCTTTGCCTTTGAAAGGCATGCAGGTCGCGCCCGAGGAATCCTTATAGGTGGTGGCCAGATAGTGCGGCCAAAAAGCATAGACATAATTTCCATCGGCTAGAATCGCGGGTTCCCAGTCTTCCCCTGTGTTGTCGCCAAGGCGGTGAGAGGCGATCGTTTGTGCGAACATCGGGAAAGTTGAAAGGAGAAACAGAAAAGCAAAGGCGGGGCGGGCAGTCTTCATTATTGTTTCCTCGTAGACATCAACATCTTGGATTTGGACAGCTACGTCTAAAATCCGGACACTTTCTGTCTTCAGAAAACGGGAGCAAGTATACTCCCCGACTGGCTTGCTGCTAGAGCCTAAAGTCCCCACCAGGGATTTTCCCTATTGACATGAATCGGGCTTAGTATCAATATTCATGCGTTTTATTAAAACCTTTCACTGAAGGAGTGTCCCATGGCAGATTTCCCCCGGCATTCCGCTTCTGCCCGCCTTCTGTCTCACCTGCTGTTTGCGCTGTTCACTTGTTTCCTGACAACCAGTCTGGCGAATGCTGCCAGCGCATATATTCGTGTCAATCAGGTTGGCTATCCCGGAAGCGCCACCAAGCGCGCCTATCTCATGGCGAGCGGCGCGGAAACCGGAGCCACCTTCGCCGTCAAAAACTCCAGCGGCACCACCGTCTATTCGGCTGCAGTGGGCACGAGCCTGGGAGCGTGGGGCACCTTCACCAGCGTTTACGCACTTGATTTCGATTCCGTCTCGACCGCCGGCACCTACACGATCTCGGTTGCGTCCCCGATTGCGGCCACTTCTCCCACATTCAAAATCGATACCGCCGCAAATCTTTACGCCACACCTCTGGCGAACTCACTCTACTATTACGAAACCTCGCGCGACGGACCGAATTACATTCCTAACGCACTGCGCACCGCGCCCGGCCACTTGAACGATCAGAACGCCAACGTCTATTTCACTCCTACGTTCAATCGGAAGGACAACGCCGGTCCACTGACCGCCACCGGTGCGGTGATCAACGCTTCCGGCGGCTGGTGGGACGCGGGCGACTACATGAAGTTTGTCGAGACCCACAGCTACACCGTGGCCATGATGCTGATTGGAGTGCGCGACTTTCCCGGACAAATGGGTTCTGGGTCGAGCGCGTCAAACTTCACGGCCGAGGCTCAGTTCGGGCTGGACTGGCTGCAAAAGATGTGGGCCGACAGCAGCAAGACTTTGTACTACCAGGTTGCTGTGGCTTCGGGCGGACACAACTATTCTGGCGATCACGACATTTGGCGCCTGCCCCAGGCCGACGACAACTACCAGGGGTGTGTGTCGCCATACCAGTACATTTGCCACCGGCCGGTGTTACAAAACACGGCGGGAGGAGCCGGGGCGTCGATCAGTCCTAACATCGCGGGACGCCTGGCAGCCTCGTTTGCCCTTTGCTACAAAATCTTCGCCGCCAGCAACTCTTCCTATGCCAACCAGTGCCTGTTTTCGGCGGAGCATATTTTCGATCTCGCGAACACCGCCCCCACGGGAAATCTACTGACCGCGGGACCGTTTGACTTCTATCCGGAGACGGAATGGCGGGACGATCTTGAGCTCGGGGCCACCGAGTTGTACTTCGCCCTGCAAGGCTCAACCAACCTGCCGCCGGGTCTGCCCCACACCGATCCCATGTATTACCTGCCGCTCGCGGCCACATGGGCCAATGCCTATATCAAAGGTCCGAACGACGCAGCCGACACGTTGAATCTCTACGACGTCAGCGGACTGGCGCACTTCGAGCTGTACCGCGCCATCGTGCTTGCCGGAAACCCACCGGGGCTCGCGACCTCAGAGGCAGCGCTGCTCGCCGATCTGAAGAAGCAACTGGACAAAGCTGTGACCCAGGCCGGCAAAGATCCCTTTGGCTTCGGATTCCCCTGGAATACCTATGACACCACTTCGCATGGCGGCGGACTCGTGGTGATGGCCAACGAGTATGACTATCTGACCAGTTCGACCGCGTATACAGCGTACGGAAGCCGCTGGCAGTCCAACGTACTCGGCGCTAACGCCTGGGGCACATCCCTGATCATAGGCGACGGCGGCACCTTCCCGCTGTGCATGCAGCACCAGGTAACGAACCTTGTGGCGGTGCCTCCGAATGGCCCTCCGTTTCTGCTGGGCGCAGCCGTGGAAGGCCCCAATTCGTTCGCTGCCAGAGGCACGCTGACCGGGATGGTCGCTTGTCCTCCCAATGGCGTGGACCAGTTCGCTCAATTCAACGGGAACGGCGCCGTCTTTCAGGATAATGTGCAGTCCTATTCGACGGTCGAGCCGGCCATCGATCTTACTGCCACGTCGTTTCTTGGCTTCGCGTGGCAAGTCGCCGGTGCGCCCTCGGGAACCCCGTAATCTATTCCGCCGAAGGGAGGGACTGAAGAGTTCTCGCCCTTCGGCATTTCCAGATCGACCCCAAAACTTAGGAGACAACATGATGCGAAATCTCGCAGTGATGCTGTATGCCCTCGTGTCAGCGACGTTGCTATCGTGCGCCCTGATGGTGGCACCGGCCGCGCAGGCACAAACGCAATTACAAGTCTACGGACTTTGGCATTGCTCCACCGATGCCTGCAGTTGGGCCGCGGCGCCAAACATGACCACTTTCGACACGCAGAATCACTGGATCATCGATCGCGGCAACGGATCGCCCTCGGTAAATCTGGTGGTTTTGAGTTTCGTGAACCCGCAGAAGCTGATGAATCTCACCACCGACTCCACCGACACCAAGGGCATACCGAATGGCATGAACGCGGCAGTGGTGAATTATTTCGAAAGCAAAGGAGTGAGGGTGATGATGTCGATCGGCGGCATCAGCTATACCAAGAACTGGGACAAAGCGCTGGGCAGCAATCCCACGCAGCTTGGTATTAACGCCGCCAACGCCGCCAAACAGTTCAACGTGGGCATCGAGATCGATTACGAGAAGAGCAGCAATCCCAACCTGACCGGTTTGCAGTCTTTCGTGTCGGCGTATCGCTCCGTGATTCCGTATGACCCCCACTGGAGCCAACCAGGCCGCGCGCCTCACCATCGATCTGGGTGACGGCGATACCTACCTCACCGCCCTCGCCAATTACGCGACGACGAACTGGCTGACGACAACGAGCCCGGTGTTGGATTACGCCAACGCCATGGTCAGTTCACAAAAGACCCCGATCGGAACTTCGGAGAGCTTGTGGCAACAACATATTAACGGCCTCTCCGGTTCAGTGCCGCCACTGGCCCCAGCGAAGCTTGCCGGCAGCGTGTGGGTGGTTGGAAATAGTGTGATCCCAAACTGCAATAGCTACTCCAGCTCGGATCAGGAAGTGGCCGCCAGCTTTGTTGAAACCATCGCACCCGCGGGAGCGGGAACAACCGCAGGAATGCTAGGCTACATGTTTTGGGGAGGAGGATGCCAGGGCAACGGCACCGTGTGTACGTTCCCTCCGGATACTTGCGAGGCCGGAGTGGGCGCAGGGGCGACTGCGCTGAACATACCTATCCCGATGACGGCATTGCGCCAGAACTGATAGCAAGATTCACGTAGCCCGGGCGCATTCGTCCGGGACGGGGCGGACGAATGCGTCCGCCCCTACGTGCGGGCCAAGACCATCGGCCCCGACAAACGCATTGCGTCTTTTTGGAATGCCCGGGAACTAAATGCCTTCGGTCCCGGTGGCGCTTCTCCGCGTCGTGCCTGAGGTCGAAGAGAAACGGTCCCGCACGCGGTCGCCAATGTCCTGCACCTTGTCGCCGATCGACTCGCGGATTTCTTCGCCGCTCGCCGGAGCCAGCAACATTCCCGCGCCTACGCCGATCGCTACGCCCGCGGCAAACGTAAGAACGTTCCGCATGGTGTGATCTTCGCCTTCGTAAAGGTCATGAGCCCGTTCGCGCAGATCGGAAACGCGGTCGCCGGCGCGCTCCACGGTGTCAGAAACTCGGTCCCGGAGGCCGTCCGCGAAACGGTCGGTCTGGTCCAGGAAATATACAGCGGTCTTTAAAATTGACTTGATTAAGTTGTTCATCCCTGTACTCCTCTCATTTTGCTTGTGATATCGCACGTAATGAGGGTTAGTTGCAGAAAAGAGCACAGATGGCTTACGGGAAAGCAATAATTTGTACGGAGGACGTGTTTGGAATGAAAATTCAGTAGCAGCGCTGGCCGTTAAGTGGTGCAGATCGTACAGTCCCAAAATCAGGGGAGAGAGCCTATGCCCCCGCGGCCCCTTGGAATTTCACCTCGACCAGCTTGCGGTCCTCCTCTGCCACTTTAAAAAACGCGCGCGGCTTCAGTTCCATGAAGCTGGCCACAAACACCTCGGGGATTTGTCCGATGCGCGTGTTGTAGGTGTTCACGTCGTCGTTGAAGAACTCGCGGCGGTCGGCGATGCGTTCTTCCAGTTCGCTGATTCGTGCTTGCAGCTTTAGAAAATTTTCGTTCGCCTTGAGCTGCGGATAGTTCTCCGCCACCGCGAACAGCCCACGCAGCGCTCCGGTCATGGCCAGGTCCGCCTGCGCCTTCTGGCCAATGCTGGCCGCATTCATGGACGCTGCCCGTGCCTGCGTCACCGCCACCAGCGTCTGTTGCTCGTGCTGCATGTATCCCTTCACCGTCTCCACCAGGTTCGGGATCTCATCATGCCGCTGTTTCAGCAGCACATCGATGTTCGCCCAGGCGCGATCGTTGTCGTTGCGCAGCCGCACCAGTTCGTTGTAGAGGATGACGATATAGACCAGCACTCCCACTGCGAACAGTACGAATGCCGCCCCCGTGATCACATTGCCACCCATGATTGCCTCGTGAGCCCTCGAAGAATGACTAAGAATGACCTCCAGTGAAACAGGAGCCTGGGCAGGCGCGCAAGTAACCAACGGAACAGCAGGCTGACAAAGCAAAAAGGCTGAGCCCGCAGGCCCAGCCTTTTTCACATCATCCAACGGCCGCGATTATGGCTTATGTGGCGTCAAATCGCACGACTGTCTTACCTCATCCAGATTCAAGCCCGCGGGAGAAAACTCCGCGATCTGGGGTCCACTCCTCGTTCTTACTTCCACATTGAAGGTTTCGGCCCCCATCATCCCTCGAACCGTACCTTTATCCATGGCCAGGAAGTGTCCACGCACCCAGTTCCAGCCCTTGTGGTCGTGGTATCCGTCAATGCGTACCATGACCTCCATCTTCGGCTGTCCCCAGAAGCCGGGATAGTCCGGCCGTCCCAGCCGCGCGCCCGGATTGAAGTCCGCGTATTGAAGCTTGCCATTGTTGCAGACCAGCGCCACTCGCGGCTTCGAGTCCGGATCTTCCTTAAAATAATTGTTCGACACCAGCACGAATCGGACCTTCTTCGCTCCGGTCATCTTGTCTTCGGAGTGGAACTCCATCCACTTTCCACCCGCGCTCACGCCATCTTGTTCATCCTGGTAAGGGCTCATGGCGCCTTCCTGCGCTAAAGCCGATACCGCTGCCACAGTCATTAAGACGAAGGTCGCCAACACCGCACCCGCAGTCCTGCGACTCCTGTTTTGAAGTATGCGCAATTTCAAGGTTCTCCTCCCGCGTAAGAACATCCTTCCCTATTGAACCCGGCTGAAGTGGAAAAGTTGTATCGCAGGCTGCCTTTTTCAGGCGCGGCTTCACTGCGTTTTCAATCGCAGATCGACGTAAACCTGCGAGCGATCATCGAACTGGCTCACCGACTTGGTGTCGCTCTTGCGGCCGTTCAGCTCAGCGTAAACTTCATAGTCCACGCTGCCCAGGCCCGGAAAGCGGTAGGTTCCCTCCTGGCTGGTGATGTAAGTCTTCACCGCATGAGTGCGCGTGTTGGTGAGGTACACAATCGCGCCCACCACGGGATTATCCTGCTGGTCGAGCACTTTGCCATACAGCAGCCGCCCAACCTGCTTCTCTTTTTTATCCGGTGCCGCGTGGGCCGCCACCGACAGCAACAGAATTAGCGCGCCGGCGATAACGGAAGTTTTCTTAAGAGCACGTCTGGGAGTCATGCGCCTCTTTCTTGGTTTGATGACATTATGTTGCTGAATAATTCTGATTTTGCTGAATAATTTTGTAAAGAATTCTATCGGGTGAGATGCAGTCCAATCTCTACCCGCTCGTCATACTCTACGTGGATCGGCACCTCTTGCGCCAGATGCAGCGGCTGACCGTCGGTAGTTTTCACGCCCTTCATGTCCGCCCACACGACATAATCGGCCTTGCCCGCCGGAACCCGCTGCGCGAATTCTCCGGCATGATCGGAGACCCGCTCCCACTTCGCTTTCTTATCCGGCAGGCGACGGATCTTTACCGGCACCCCATAAACCGGACGATTGTCCGGCCCCCACACGGTCCCAATAATCAAAGCATACGGATCCTTGGGCTTTAATTTCTTGGATGGCGGAGCCGCGCTGACCGGGGGCGGCAAATACAAACTAAGATACAAACTAAAAGCAGTACAGAAGAAAACAAGCAGCAGGCAGAACGCAGACCAGCGCCCCAGCGGACCCATAGGCTTGAGTCCGCTACTCGTCACTGTCCTCGGTCTCGACTTCGGCGTCCTCTTCCACATAGCCCGCCTCCATCGCTTTCAACTCCAGCGGGCTGGTGGTCACCACTTCGAAGTCCGTGCCACACTCAGGGCAGGAGACGATTTCGCCCTCGTCAACCTCTTCCTCTTCCACATCCAGATTAGTTTCGCACTCAGGACAAAGAACCATTGCTTCCTCCGCTCCCATAGATGCCCGCCCTTAATATTTAGATTCTTCCGGCTCCGCAGGTCAAGGGGTGAATGCTGTATGTTGCAAAACAGCCCGGAAACGGCGACGTTTTTGTAGCGCTGCCGTCCCGGCGGCTGTCGTGGGGGCGTCCCGCCCCCCAGTCGGCGAGACGCTAGCGATTAGGGAATTCTTCGACTGGAGCCGAGGACTAGAGCCGAGCGCTCGGTTGTACGCCGGCTGGCCCGGCCTACTCTTCAATAAACCTGTAGCTGCCGTGCGAGTCGTAGTCGATCCCGTGCTTTTTCCGCAGTTCCTCGATCTGCCTCAAGGTCGCTTGCGTGTGTGGACCAACGCCCGCATTCGTATGAAGCAAAATCTCTTCCAGGCAACTGTTCACGCTCATGCGCTTGTGCTTGGCCAAATCATCTAGGAGCGCGGCCAGACGCTTCTCCAGGCGCACAGGAACGTCCACCCGCTCGATTTTGATGGGCGGGCCAGAGTTAAATACAGGATGCCCGAACGATAGATGGTACCCATGCAGGTCGCGCACCCCGTAGTCGCGGATCCCGTACGGCCTGTCGTCAATCGGTTCCACAATTTCAACGCCCTGCGAGCAGTGAAATTCGTACAGTGCGTCGGCATCTCCAACCACGAAAGAGACAAAGCAGCCCTTCGGATCGGGCGTACCTTTTCGCAGAAACATCTGCGTCTTGTCGAGCTTGACGCCCGCAAATGTCGGCGGATCGCCCCACGTAAACGCCGTCGTAAAGCCTAATTTCTTCGAGTAGAACTCGACCGCAGTGGGAATATCGCTGACATCCAAGCCGGCGTGGACTTGGTCACATTCGATGAGGGGTGGGGCTGAAGTGGCCATGGCGTCCTCCTTATGGAATCGCCAGCTATTGTAAACAGGGGCGCGGTCGTTTGTGCGCCATCCTAAGCTTGCAAATTGTTTCACGATTCCACAAGCGCCTGGCATGGGGTACGATGGCGGCCCGCTTGATTCCGAGGAGTGGCCACTAAAGAGGGGATTCGCCCCGGAGGGGGCCTGATAATAGCCCGGCGCCTTCAGGGCCGGGAAAGCGTTTAGAAATTGGAACCGCCATCCCCGGGCGCGTAAGCGGATGGATGGGATTTAGCGGTAATAATCGCCAGCCCAAGGCACGCCGCGATGAGGATCTCCACAATCACCGGCCCCAGAAAGAAGTAAAGGTACGAGTTCACCGCCAGCATGCTCCACGCAACCAAAAACGTAGCCAAAATCGGCTGCAGCCGCGGAGCGTCCGTCTTTGCCAAGGAGCTCAGTTGCCAGAAGAGAACCGCCTCGGCCGTAAGGGATATCGTAGCGCCCAGCCCCATCCCACGATAGAAATCCCAGAAGCTCCGCGTGTGGCCCATCAGCAGAAACTGATTCATCTTCATCGCTTGTACGGCGACGGTGGCGGGGCCTGGCTCTGCCTTGCCAAAGACTCCGCCGATGGTGTGCAGCACCGCATGGATGAACGTCAAGACCGCCGCGATGCGAAGCAAAAGAGCGGGCTTCATCATGATCGGTCTCCATGTGCCGCTTTGGCATACAGCGCCAGAATATCGCCCCAGGCGCCCGGTCCATCGAAGATCGCGCGCAGCTGCTCATAACCTTCGCCATGGCGCTCTAACTTGCTGTGTTCCAACTCGACGAGAGTCATTTCTGGTCCCTCGGACCTGAATCGAATTTCGACTTCACTCGCCTTGGCTATGTCGGGGTCGCAGGTCCACTTCGGTTGATCGTGTCCCGGACCAACATGCCACGAGAAGGTGACCCGATGCGGCGGGTCCCACGCTAGCACCGTGCCCCAGTCTTTCAGGTTGCCTTCGACGTCCCTCTCGTACCACCGTCCTCCGACACGGGGCTCCACGAAAATCGCCTCGAAAGGAGTTTTTCCGATATGATGCGTCGCCGGCCACCACGTCTCCATCTGCTCCACGAACACGCTGAACGCACGGTCGATCGGCACCTGTACGCGCACAGTCTTACGTACGACGGCCCCTTCCACGGTGTTTGGCATATTTCTCTCCCAATGGTTTTTTTTCGGCTGTTGCTTGAAAGGCGCTCAGCGCCTGGGTCCACATTTGGTCGAAGTGGGCACGCAGCCGCGCCACTCCCTCTGGATTTAATTGGTACAGCCGCCGCGTTCCGGCCTTGCTGTCGGTCACCAGCCCTACATTCTTGAGCACGCGAAGATGCTGCGACACCGCCGGACGGCTCACCGGCAGCGTTCGGGCCAGCTCGTTTACGGCAGTGGGGCCGCTCGCGAGCTTTTGAAAGATTGCCATGCGCGTTGCATCACCCAATGCTTCGAGCCCGGCCTGTAGGTAAGTATCCACTAACGGTAAGCTAGCACGAACCAATGCGAGTCTGTCAAGAAAAATGTGGGCCTGGCGCACCTTGCACCTCCACGACTGAGGCTGCCGCGCCCTTCGTAGTTTTCGAAGGGTGCGCACCATGGACGATTCGAGCGGGGATTTTGGCTTTCATTCTTCCCATCACGAACCCAGTCAGAGCATCGCTCTCCAGACTTTTCCACAGCTCCATGTGACATCTGACCTTGCGCGACACCTCGCAGTTGCGTAATCATTACTGAGGCCGCAACGGTGCGCAGAGCGCGCATAACGTCGTCCTAAGTTCTTTGTTCTCAAGATTTTGACCTCTAAGATCTTTGACATCAAGATTTTGCAGACACTTTTTGCAGAGGGCCCGCGCCCAGCAAGCCTTTCAAAGGGCGTGGGGGAGGGGGGATACCCCTTACAAGCTCGTCCGAGGGCAAAATATCCCGTTTCGGGAAGGTCGCCGAAACTTTATTTCGCTGAGAAATCCACAGCTACCACGACAGGATGACACGCACACCGCTGCGATCTTAGACTAGCCCTGCGTTCACTTCGCATAACGGAGCCCGCATGATCTCCCCTCGCAACAAAACCTCGTGGCTGTTAGCGCTTGCGCTCGGACTCAGCACCGGCGCAGTCGGACAAGATAAATCGGGACTCAAAGCGCCTGAGCCGATGACCACGGACACCCGCATCACCGCAGTGCTGCAGCAGGTTTCCGCGGAGCGCATTCGCGCCAACATCGAGAAGCTAGTGAGCTTCAGCACACGCTCCACGATCTCGGCGCAGGATCCGGCATCGATCGCCACCGGACACGGTATCGGCGCAGCCCGCGAGTGGATCAAGTCGGAATTCGAGCGCTACGCCAAAGATTGCGGCGGCTGCCTGGAAGTGAAGACCGACAGCTTTACCGAGCCGCCCGCCGAGCGCATTCCGCAACCGACCCAAATCACCAATGTTTATGCGGTCCTGAAGGGCACGGACGCGGAAAGCGCGAAACACATCGTCCTGGTCACAGGACACTACGACTCACGCAACAGCGACACCCTCAACGTGACCGATGACGCTCCCGGCGCGAACGATGACGGCAGCGGCACCGCCGTCAGCCTAGAATGCGCCCGCGTCCTGAGCAAGATGAAGTTTCCGGCAACAATTATTTTTCTGACCGTCGCGGGTGAAGAACAAGGCCTGAACGGCAGCCAGCACTTCGCCAAGATGGCAAAGGCAGAGAACTGGAATCTAGAAGCGGTGCTGAACAACGACATTGTTGGCGGCGACAAGAGCGCGGAGCAGGACCACGCAGTCGTGCGAGTCTTCTCCGAAGGAATTCCGTCAGCAGCGACGGAGCAGGAAGTCCGCCGCATTCGCGGCCTCGGCGGCGAAAACGATTCCGCCTCGCGGCAACTCGCTCGCTACATCGTCGACGTCGGCCGCGCTTACGATGCTGGCGTGAAGCCGATGCTGGTCTTCCGCCTCGATCGCTATCTGCGCGGCGGCGATCATTCATCCTTCAATCAGCAGGGATTCACCGCCGTTCGCTTCACCGAATTCCGCGAAGACTTTCATCACCAGCACCAGAACGTTCGCACCGAGAACGGCATCGAATATGGCGATCTACCCAAGTTCGTGGACTACGATTACGTCGCGCACATAGCGCGGCTGAATGCAGCGACTCTTGCATCGCTCGCGTCAGCGCCCGCTCCTCCAGCAAATGTGCACCTGCTCACCCGGAATCTGGAGAACGATTCAACGCTGACCTGGGAAGCTTCTCCGCGAGCGACAGGCTACGAAGTCCTCTGGCGAGCCACGACCAGCCCAGAATGGGAGCACGTCCAAAAGTGTGGCAACGTTTTGCGCGCCACGCTGAAACTTTCGAAGGATAATGTCATCTTTGCAGTCAGGGCTGTAGATGCCGACGGCCACCGCAGCCTTCCGGTTGTGCCCTTGCCCGAACGGTGACTTTCGGTATCTACTGCTAGAAGAGCGTGTGCTGACAGGAGCGTGTTGACTTGCGCGGTCGAGAGATGACGTTGAGTTTTCCCCCGTTCACACGGTGGGTCAAACGGCTGATCATAATCTGCTCCGCTGTTTACTTCCTCCAGGTGGTGCTGGCCCGCCTTGCGCCGCAAATCGAAGGCGCCATCGAGATCTACCTGGGTCTGGTCCCGGCAGCGGTCGTGCACTACTTCATGATCTGGCAGCTGGTCACGTATTCTTTTCTGCACTCGACCCATTCGCTGATGCATCTGCTCATGAACATGCTGACGCTCTGGATGTTCGGCTCGCAGGAAGAACAGGACTGGGGTTCGCGTAAATTTCTGGAATTTTATTTCTTCTGCGTCATCGGAGCGGCACTGGTTACTGTGGCAGTTTCGTACACCGGACTGCCCGGCGTGTCGCCACTGAACCCCACCATCGGCGCATCTGGCGGAATCTATGGATTGCTGATTGCGTTTGGGATGCTGTACGGCGATCGCGAAGTCTTCCTGTTTCCATTCCCTTTTTCGATCAAGGCGAAGTATCTGGTAGGGATCATCATCTTCATCGTGGTCATCGCCACCTTTCAGCCCTCGCAGGGAGGAGTGGCCAACTTCGCTCATCTCGGCGGATTGCTTTTCGGATTTCTCTACATCAAGTTCATCCCTGGACGCGGACTTCTGTTCGGCGCAACCGAACGATACTTCGGCATGCGCAATGACTATTACCGCTGGAAGCGCCGCCAGGCCGCGAAGAAGTTCGAAGTCTACATGCGCCAGCATGACCGCGACGTGCATTTCGACGAGCACGGAAACTACATTCCCCCGGATGACGATCCGCGCAAAGGGAACGGCGGATCGAAATCAGGCTGGGTCAACTGAAAAGTAGCCGCGGGTTGCACGGGTCGTACGGATCCGAAATCTTGGAACGCGTAAGGGTTTCTCACTCCATAAAAAATCGTTGGAATTCTGCCAGCACGCTTCCCGGTAATTCCTGGTGCCTGGCTTTTCCCTTGAATCCCAAATCGTGACCAGCTTCTTCCACCGTCACCAGCTTCGTCTTCGCCGGAATCAGCTTTAGAGCCTGCTCGAGCTCTGCAATCGTCCCGAAGGGATCGCGCGTTCCCTGGACGAATAGAGCGGGCGTTTGCAAGTGGAAGAAATGCTGAGTGCGGAGTTGCTCGGGCTTGCGCGGCGGATGTAGAGGATACGACAGCAACAGCAATCCGGCGACTGCTGCTGGAGAGTCTTCGCCGTCATCTTCCGACTCAGAGCAGAGCATGCTGGCCTGCCGTCCGCCATAGGAGTGCCCGCCGAGAAAGGCTTTGCCCTTCACCCGATTCCTGATCGCCGCGTGAGCGTTCTTAAGTCCGGCGCGATCGCGCTTGGCGTCGTATGGTGCGGGAGGACCGTAAGGGCGATCTTGCCGAAACGGAAGATCGCAGCGCAGAACGGTGAAGCCCACGCCGGCAAATGTTTCGGCCAGCGCAATGAGCAGAGGAGCCTGGCAGTTTGATCCGGCTCCGTGCGTGAGTACAAGTCCATTCCCGTTAGGATTGGCAGGGTGATGCAGAAGTCCGCGAACGAAGGGCTCAACGGACACATCGGTGAAAACTTGCGGGCTTGATTCGTTGGACATCAGTGCACGATCTTATACGCCGATTTCTTCCAGCTTTTCATACACTTTGAGAATTTGAATTTCGTTGCCTAACCGTGCCCAGCAGCGCAACACTTCGGGATCCTCCTGCGCGGCACTGCGGGCCTGCTCGGAATTCCAGTAACGAAGCAGCACAAAATGAGAGTCGCTGTCGTGGTAAAGCAGATCGCGGCCGTAGCCTTTATTGGCGACGATGGCATTCAACTCGCGGATGGTGGCGAGCGATGCGGCCTCCATGCCGGGAAGAGGCTCCCAAACCGCGATGGATAGATACTCCTGCGACATACTCCGCGATTATAGCTTCTGTCGGACGGAAGCGCGCTTGCGTTGAGTGGGTGGGACAGCGCTGGCTTCTTCGGCGGTGACCGTGTGCAAGCGCATAAAGTTGGTGGAACCGGAAGCCTGACGCGTGCCCGCGACCACCCCCAACACATCGCCGGGCTTGAGCAAGCCGCGGCTCAACAACTCAAACTCTGCCACATCGACCATGTTGTCGGTGGATAGCGCCGGCTCACATTTCATGGGATGCGCGCCCCAGTAAAGATTGGTGCGTTGAGCAACTTTCACGTTGGGAGTAAACGCGTAGATGGCCGCTTGCGGCCGGTATTTGGAAATCATGCGCGCCGTGTTGCCAGTCTCGGTGAAGACGGCAATGGCGCCCATGGGCAAATCTTCCGCGGCGTGCGCGATCGATTCGCAAATGGTTTCGGCGACGGAGAGGCCGTGACGGTCGCGGCGGCGGCGGGGCAGAGTGAACTCTCCCATGTTGCTCTCGGCCTCAACGACGATGCGGGACATCATGGCGACCGCTTCGCGAGGATAGTTACCGCTTGCGGTTTCCGCGGAGAGCATGACCGAATCGCTTCCGTCGAAAATTGCGTTGGCCACGTCGCTGGCTTCGGCTCGCGTGGGGCGCGGGTTTTCGACCATCGACTCGAGCATCTGCGTGGCGGTGATCACAGGCTTGCGCCAAACGCTGGCACGGCGGATCACGTGCTTTTGAATAACGGGAACTTTTTCCGGCGCCATCTCCACTCCGAGATCGCCGCGCGCCACCATCACGCCATCGGCAGCTTCCAGAATTTCTTCGAGATGGTCGATGGCCTGCGGCTTTTCCAGCTTGGCGATTAATGGAGTGTCGCTGCCGTGGGCGGTTATGATTTGCCGCACCATGGTCACGTCGGCTGCGGAGCGCACGAAAGAAAGAGCAACCGCATCTACGCCATGCTTCAGACCGAACTCCAGATCCTTGCGGTCTTTTTCGGTCATGGCAGGAATCGACAACGCGGTGCCGGGCAGATTGATCCCCTGATGTTCGCCCAATGTTCCACCGTTCAGCACGTCACAAACCACGTCCTTGCCGCGCACCGTGCGCACGCGCAATTCGATGAGACCATCGCGCAGAAGAATTCGCGCGCCCGCGACGACTTCGCTGGCGAGATCGGGAAAGGTTGTTGAGATGCGGGTGGGAGTGCCCGCAATATCGCGCGGAGTGATGATCACGGTCGAGCCGCTCTTGAGTTCGATCGGCTGGTGGTCAGTTAGGCGTCCGGTGCGGATCTTGGGACCTTGCAGGTCTTGGAGAATGCAGACGGTTCTATGTTCTTTCTCTGCCGCTTTGCGCAGGCGTTCGATGTTGCGGGCGTGGTCTTCGTGCGTGCCGTGAGAAAAATTTAGGCGAGCGACGTCCATGCCAAGGCGAAGCAGGTCGCGCATGGCGGCTTCGGAGTGGCAGGCGGGGCCGATGGTGCAGATGATTTTGGCGCGGCGCGACACAGAAGTAGTTGCTGGCGACAAAAATCCAGCAGGCTCTCTCAGATCTGAGGTTTCAGTGCCGGAATCTGCCTTGCGTGGTTTCAATGGGTCTTACACCTGGGCTTTGTGTTGTACAGGGCTATTGTAAAGGCAGAGGGCGAGATTCCCTCAGAAGCATCATTCACAATAGAAGATCGGCAAAGGCTGATTTTTCTATAGCGCCTTTCCTTCTTTGCCTACGCTGCTAATTGCGATCAATTCCTTCCCCAGCATCGCCCGCGGGAACAGCATGGCGTTGAATTCCGCCCCGACGAGTACGACCAGAGAAACCATGTACATCCAAACCAGTAGGGCGATCCCGGCTCCCAGGGAACCGTAAATGATGCTGTAGTCGGCGTAATGCTTGAGATAAAAACCGAACAGCAGGGTGGATGAAAACCAGAGGCCGGTGGCGAGGGTTGCGCCCGGGATCACGCTGTGCCAGGGCTGGGTGCGGGGCACGGCATTGTGATAGATAAGAGCAATCACCGCGATGCTGGTCAGCGTGGCGATTACCCAGCGGATTACAGTCCACATGATTAGGATGTACGGGCTGAATTCGCGCGCGGTATAGAAGAGAATGTCAGTCTCGATTTTGCTGCCGAAGGCGACCAGCAGCGTGGCAAAGGTCATGGGAAGAAGAGCGAAAATCACCAGCAGGAATGAGATCAGGCGTTCCTTTACCAGTCCCCAGATTTTCGGCAGTTCATAGCAGCGGCGGAAACCTTCCATCCAGGAAACCATGACGCCCGAGGCAGTCCACAGCGTCAGCAGGGAAGCCGTGACCAACAGGCCCACTGGGCGAGCCGATGCACCCCGCAGAAAGTTCATGGCGGTGGTGGTTCCGGCGGGCAAGATGCGCGACAGCGCGTAAGTGATCTCCCGCATGAAAGGCGCGCCTTTGCGCCATGTGGCCAGCACCGAACCTACAACCAGCAGAGCAGGAAAAAACGTGAGGATGGAGGAATAGGCGGAGGCTTTCGCAATGGAAAAGGCGTCGTGCTGAAAAGCACGCCAGACGGCCAACCGCAACAGGCGTAGAAAGCGAAGCATCGCTGGCCCTAGCTTAGGTCCCCGGGGCGCAGGTTGCAACGAAGGAAGCGGGCCAGGTTCCTCGGTCGCTAATCGCTGGGGGTTGGCGTGCATGGGTTAGTCAGTAATTGGTGGCCGGTAAAAGATGCGAGTGCCTGCTGATTTTACCGGGACCACTTTAGAAATCCTGATGCAACCTTTCAAGAGCTATGCTTGGCGACTAAAAAAGGCACCATCGTGAGAATGCCTTTCCACGTCCGTACGAACTGATAGGGATCCTTCGACTTCGTGAATGCTTCGCTTCGCGAAGCACTCACTCCGCTCAGGATGACAACTATGAAATTATGACAAATTAAAAAACGGGGGCGAATATTTCGCCCCCGCAAGTTTACTGTAGGTTGGCTTACTCCGCTGCCAGTTCCTCGGTTTCGCCCTCGTGGCGCATCATTTCGAGAGCGCGCTCGGCCTCTTCGTAGGCTGCCGAAACTTCCGCCTGTACCTTAGCCGCGGCCTCTTCCATCTCTGGCGAGAGGCGCACGTTGCGGTAATATTCCATGCCGGTTCCGGCAGGGATGAGGCGGCCGACGATGACGTTTTCTTTCAGGCCGCGCAGGTGATCGACCGCGCCTTGGATCGAGGCTTCGGTGAGCACGCGCGTGGTCTCCTGGAAGGACGCCGCCGAGATGAACGAGTCGGTCGAGAGCGAAGCTTTCGTGATGCCGAGGAGCAGCGGGCGTCCGGTAGCCGGTTTGCCGCCTTCCTTGATCACGCGCTCGTTCTCTTCGCGGAAGCGGAACTTATCCAGTTGCTGCTCCAGCAGGAACGTGGTGTCGCCCACGTCCTCGACCTTCACCCAACGCATCATCTGGCGGACAATCACTTCAATGTGCTTGTCCGAGATGTTGACGCCCTGCAAGCGGTAGACTTCCTGGATTTCGTTCACCAGGTAAGACTGCAGCTCTTTCTCGCCGAGCACGGCCAGAATGTCGTGCGGGTTGAGCGGGCCGTCCATCAAGGGTTCGCCGGCCTTGACGCGCTCGCCTTCCTGCACGTTGATGTGAACGCCGCGCGGCACCGAGTATTCCTTTTCCGTGCCGTTGTCGGCCTGCACATACAGTTTGCGCTGGCCCTTGGAGACTTCACCGAACTTCACCGTGCCATCGATTTCGCTGATGACTGCGGTCTCATGCGGCTTGCGCGCTTCGAACAATTCGACCACACGCGGCAGACCACCGGTGATGTCCTTGGTCTTCGTGGTTTCACGCGGGATCTTGGCCAGTACGTCGCCGGGGTGAACCGTGTCGCCGTCCTGAACCATCAAGTGCGCGCGCGAAGGCATGAGGTAGCGTTTGCTGGCTTTGCCTTTCACCACGATCGCGGGCTGACGCTTCTCGTCGGGAGAATCGCCCACCACGTGCCGCGACAGACCGGTGACTTCGTCCACTTCTTCGTGCAGCGTGACGCCTTCCTGCAAATCCTTGAACTGCGCCGTGCCGCCGATTTCGGTAAGGATGGCGAAGGTGTAAGGATCCCACTCGACCATGACTTTACCTTGCTGCACAGCGTCGCCGTCGTTGACCTTGAGCTTGGCGCCGTAAATTACCGAGTAGCGCTCGCGCTCGCGGTTCTTTTCGTCGACCACGGCAATCGAGCCCTGGCGGTTCATTACCACCAGATCGCCGGACTTCGACTTAACCGTCTGCAATCCAATGAAGCGCACGGTGCCGTTGTTCTTGGCATCGAGGCGCGACTGCTCGGAAACCCGCGATGCCGTACCACCGATGTGGAAGGTACGCATGGTGAGCTGGGTTCCGGGCTCGCCGATCGACTGAGCGGCGATAACTCCGGTGGCTTCGCCGAGTTCAACCAGTCGGCCCGAAGCCAGGTTACGTCCGTAGCACATGACGCAGACGCCGCGCTTCGATTCGCAGGTGAGCACCGAGCGGATTTTCACGCGCTCGATTCCGGCGGCCTGAATCGATACCGCCAGTTCCTCGGTGATCTCGTTGTTGATGTCGACGATTACGTTGCCATCGTAGTCTTTGATCTTCTCGAGCGATACGCGGCCCACAATGCGGTCGCGCAAGGGCTCGATAATTTCGCCGGCTTCGACGATACCCTGGACGTAAATGCCGTCCACGGTGCCACAGTCGTACTCGCTGATGATCACGTCCTGCGCCACGTCGACCAAGCGGCGGGTCAGGTAACCGGAGTCCGCAGTCTTCAACGCCGTATCGGCCAATCCCTTGCGGGCGCCGTGGGTGGAGACGAAGTATTCCAGCACGGTCAACCCTTCGCGGAAGTTCGCCGTGATGGGGGACTCGATGATTTCGCCGGAAGGCTTGGCCATCAGTCCACGCATGCCGGAGAGCTGGCGGATCTGCTGTTTCGATCCTCGAGCGCCGGAATCGGCCATGACGTAAATCGGATTGATGAAGCCTTCTTTATCGCGGCGCTGCATCTGTCCGAACATCTCGTCGGCAACTTTTTCCGTGATGGCCGACCAGATTTCGATGACCTTGTTGTAGCGTTCGCCGTTGGTGATGGCGCCGTCGAGATACTGCTGTTGCACGGCGACAACCTGCTTCTCGGCGTCCTTCACCAGCGTCTTCTTGCTGTCAGGAATGACCATGTCGTCGATGCCGATAGAGAGGCCGGCGCGGGTTGCATACTTGAACCCGAACTCCTTCACTTCATCGAGCATCTTGACCGTGGTCTCGAGTCCGAAGCGCAGGTAACCGTAGTTTACCAGCGCGCCGATGCCCTTCTTCTTCAGCAGGCCATTGATAAACGGCATGCCTTCGGGAAGGTGATCGTTCAGGATGGCGCGGCCCACCGTCGTGTTGACGAAAGTCCGCTCCACGTGAATGGGCTCGGTATGAATGATGTCCTGATCGTCGTAAGCCGTGGTCAGGTCGATCAGTTCGCCGGTGTAGCGCAGGCGAATCGGCGAGAGTGTTTCCACTTCTCCGGCTTCCAGCGCCATAAGAACTTCTTCAATGTTGGCGAAGACACGGCCTTCACCCTTGGCGCCTGGCTTCGACTTTGTGAGGTAATAGAGACCGAGCACCATGTCCTGCGTAGGAACGGTGATCGGTTGTCCGGACGCAGGCGACAGAATGTTGTGCGAGGCCAGCATCAGCACGCTGGCTTCTACCTGCGCTTCTGGAGACAGCGGAATGTGTACCGCCATCTGATCGCCGTCGAAATCGGCATTGAACGCCGTGCAGACCAGCGGGTGGATCTTAATTGCTTTGCCTTCCACGAGCACCGGCTCAAACGCCTGAATGCCAAGGCGATGGAGGGTAGGAGCGCGGTTCAGCAGCACCGGATGGTCTTTAATGACCTCTTCCAGAATGTCCCAGACGATGGGCTCCTGCTGTTCCACCATTTCTTTCGCCTGCTTGATGGTGGTGACGTTGCCTGTCTGCTCGAGCCGGTGATAAATGAACGGCTTGAACAGTTCGAGCGCCATCTTCTTCGGCAGTCCGCACTGGTGCAGCTTGAGTTCGGGGCCGACCACGATGACGGAACGTCCGGAGTAGTCCACGCGCTTACCGAGCAGGTTCTGGCGGAAGCGGCCTTGCTTGCCCTTCAGCGTATCGGACAAAGACTTGAGCGGACGGTTGTTAGCGCCGCGCAGTACGCGGCCACGGCGGCCGTTGTCGAACAATGCGTCGACGGCTTCCTGCAGCATGCGCTTTTCGTTGCGCACGATCACTTCCGGCGCGTGCAGGTCCATCAGCTTCTTCAACCGGTTGTTGCGGTTGATGACGCGGCGGTAAAGATCGTTCAAATCGGAGGTGGCGAAGCGGCCGCCATCGAGTGGAACCAGCGGGCGCAGCTCCGGTGGAATGACCGGAATCACGTCGAGAATCATCCAGCTGGGCTTGTTGCCGCTACGCCGGAAGGCCTCCACCACTTTCAGGCGCTTGGTGTACTTGAGCCGCTTCTGCAGCGAGCTCTCGTTCTTCATCTTCTCGCGAAGTTCAATCGACAAGCCATCGGTGTCGATGCGCTTCAGTAGTTCCTTGATCGCCTCGGCGCCCATCATTGCCTTGAAGCCGGCGGGACGGTATTGCTGATCGAGTTCGCGGAACTTGGCTTCGTCCTTGATAACTTCGCGTTCTTTGACCGGAGCGTCACCGGGCTCGATGACTACGTAAGCCTCGAAGTAGAGAACGGACTCGAGATCACGCAGCGAAATATCGAGCAAGTGTCCAATGCGGCTGGGTAGACCCTTGAAGAACCACACGTGCGAGCAGGGCGAAGCCAGCTCAATGTGTCCCAGACGTTCACGGCGAACTTTGGACAGCGTGACTTCCACGCCGCACTTGTCGCAGATCACGCCGCGGTGCTTCATGCGCTTGTACTTGCCGCAGAGGCACTCCCAATCGGTTACCGGGCCGAAGATGCGGGCGCAGAACAGGCCGTCCCGCTCCGGCTTGAAGGTTCTGTAGTTGATGGTCTCAGGCTTGGTGACTTCGCCATGAGACCAGCTCCGGATTTTTTCCGGAGACGCCAGGCTGATGCGGATGGCATCGAAATCCGCAATCGTATTTTGCATTTCGAACGGGCTCGAACGAAACAAGGTGTTCCTCCGCTTCCTGCTCTCGAAGCAACTGCCAGCTATCAGCCGCCAGTTGCCAGTTTTTATGTTCCGCGGTGGCTGAGAGCCTTGGCCCCGTGGAACGTTCCTTCAAAAGTCGTTTGTAGCGCCGGCAGTCCGCTGTCAGCGCCTACTGGCAGCTGGACAGCTGGCAACTGGCAACCGCTTTTCTCAGTCTGCTGCCGCGCTGGCCGTGGGCTTCTTCTCCCCGGTCTTGATCAGCTCCACATCCAGGCAGAGCGATTGCAATTCGCGGATTAGCACGTTAAACGATTCCGGCACGCCCGGCTCCATGGCGGCTTCGCCCTTGACGATGGCCTCGTAAATCTTGGTGCGGCCATATACGTCGTCGGACTTCGCCGTCAGCAGCTCCTGCAGAATGAACGCAGCGCCGTACGCTTCGAGCGCCCAGACTTCCATTTCTCCGAAGCGCTGGCCGCCGAACTGAGCCTTGCCACCCAAAGGCTGCTGGGTGATGAGCGAGTACGGCCCGATGGAACGCGCGTGAATCTTGTCGTCCACCAGATGCGACAGTTTCAGCATGTAGATGTAGCCCACGCAAACCGGCTGTTCGAACTGATCGCCCGTCATGCCGTCGTGCAGAGTCGTCTTGCCTGACGTCGGCAATCCCGCGTGCTCGAGCAGCGCTTTGATCTCTTCTTCCTTCGCGCCGTCGAATACTGGCGAGCCCATGAACACTCCGCGGGCCAGCGTGGGAGCCAGTGCTTCCAGCTCTTCGTCGCCCATCTCACCAATCGTGTCCGCGAGCTTCGAGTCCTTGAACAGAGCCTTCAGTTCGCGCCGAATCGCTTCGGTACGGGTGTTTTCCTTGAGCAGCTTGCCGATCTTCTCGCCCAGGGTAAAGCCCGCCCATCCCAGGTGCGTTTCGAGAATCTGGCCCACATTCATACGGCTGGGTACGCCGAGTGGGTTCAGGACGATCTCGACCGGCGTTCCGTCTTCGAGGTACGGCATGTCCTCTTCCGGCAGAATGCGCGCGATCACGCCCTTGTTCCCGTGACGCCCGGCCATCTTGTCGCCAACGCTCAGCTTGCGCTTCATCGCGATGTAGACTTTGACCAGCTTGATCACGCCCGGCGGTAACTCGTCGCCCTTGGTGAGCTTTTCCTTTTTCTCGTTGACGATCTTCTTGAGCACGTCGATCTGGCGAGACGTCATCTCTTCGATCTCGTCGATCTGCTCGTTCACGCGCGGATCTTTGTCGGCATACTTGATGCGCTTCAGGTTTCGGGTGGAGATGCGCTCGATCGCGTCGCGGTCCAGCACATTGCCCTTGTTCAGCAGGCGCTTGTTGGTGCGCTCGTCGTGCAGGTCGGCCTGCACTTCCTTGCCGCCGAGAATGTTTTCCAGACGCTTGAGCCGCTCGTCGGTCAGAATGCGGATTTCGTCGGAAAGGTTCTTCTCCAGCTTGCCGATCTGCGTTGCTTCGATCGACTTCGCCCGCTCGTCTTTTTCCTGCCCTTTGCGGGAGAAAATCTTCACGTCGACGATTACGCCTTCGATTCCCGGCGGGCAGTAGAGCGAAGCGTCGCGTACGTCGCCGGCTTTTTCGCCGAAGATCGCGCGCAGCAGCTTTTCTTCCGGCGTGAGCTGGGTTTCGCCCTTCGGTGTAACCTTGCCCACCAGAATGTCGCCCTGCTTGATGCTGGCGCCGATGCGGATCACGCCCGCTTCGTCCAGATTGCGCAGCATGGATTCGCTGACGTTGGGAATATCGCGCGTCACTTCCTCCGGACCGAGCTTGGTGTCGCGCGCCTCGATCTCGTATTCCTCGATGTGCAGTGAAGTGTAGTAATCGTCCTTCACCATCTTTTCGGAGACGAGAATCGCGTCTTCAAAGTTGTAACCGCGCCAGGGCATGAAAGCCACCAGCACGTTCCGTCCCAGCGCCAGTTCGCCGTGGTCGGTGCAAGGGCCGTCGGCAATGACTTCGCCCTTCACCACGCGCTGACCCTTTTTCACGACAGGCTTCTGGTTGATGCAAGTGTTCTGGTTGGAGCGCTTGAACTTGGTGAGCTGGTAAATGTCGCTGCCCACCTCACGCGAAAGCTGAGTGGGATGGTGCTCGCCTTCAACGCGCACAATGATGCGGTCGGAGTCGACCGAATCGATGATGCCGTTGCGGCGAGCGAGTACCACTGCGCCAGAGTCACGCGCCGTGACGCCTTCCATTCCGGTACCGACGATCGGCGCCTGCGCGCGCAACAGCGGCACGGACTGGCGTTGCATGTTTGCGCCCATCAGTGCGCGATTCGCGTCGTCGTGCTCAAGGAACGGAACCAGCGAAGCGGCGACGGAAACCAGTTGCTTCGGGCTGACGTCGACGTAATCGACTTCGTCCCGGCTCACCAGCACAAAGTTGCCGGCCTTACGGGCATTCACCAGTTCAGAAACGATCTTGCCCTTGTCGTCCAGTTCGACGTTGGCCTGTGCGATGGTGTGCCGATCCTCTTCCCATGCGGAAAGATAGAACGAGAATGGCTCAATCTGCGCCGGCTTCTTGCGCTTCTCTTTCAATTCGTTGTTGATCTTCTCGATCTCATGCTTCTCCATGTGATCGCCGACCTTGTGATCGCTGTCGCCAGTATTGACTACGCTGACGTAATCGATCACGCGGCCGCCCTTGATCTTGCGGTACGGCGATTCGATGAATCCGTAATCGTTGATACGGGCGTAGCAGCTCAACGACGAGATCAATCCAATGTTCGGACCTTCCGGCGTTTCAATCGGGCAGATACGTCCGTAGTGCGTGGGATGTACGTCGCGCACCTCGAATCCCGCGCGTTCGCGGGAGAGACCGCCCGGCCCAAGCGCCGAGAGACGCCGCTTGTGCGTGATCTCGGAGAGCGGGTTGGTCTGATCCATGAACTGCGAGAGCTGCGACGATCCGAAGAACTCGCGGATCGCAGCCATCACCGGCTTCGCGTTGACCAGGTCGTGCGGCATCGCCGTGGACATTTCCTGGTACACGGACATTTTTTCTTTAATCGCCCGTTCCATACGGACCAGGCCGATGCGGAACTGGTTCTCCATCAACTCGCCGACCGCGCGTACACGGCGGTTGCCCAGGTGATCGATGTCATCCACTGAGCCGATGCTCTTGCGCAGCTTCAGCAGGTAGCCGATCGTCCCGTAGAAATCGTCGGGATCGAGCGTGCGCTTGTCGAGACTGGTGGCATCCTGGTTCTCGAACAGCTTGATGTTGAACTTCAACCGGCCGACTTTCGAGAAGTCATACTTGCGCGGATCGAAGAACATCCCATGGAACAAAGCAGTGGCCGTGTCCAAAGTCGGCGGATCGCCGGGACGCAGCTTGCGGTAGATTTCGATCAGCGCTTCCTGTGGAGTCTTCACCGAATCGCGCTTCAACGTCTGGCTGATGACCGTGCCTACGTCGTCGCGCTCGGGGAAGAACAGGCTCATCTCGACCACGCCGGAGTCCAGAATCTTCGAAACCTTGTCGGCGTTCAGTTCGGTGTTGGCTTCGAGCAGCACTTCGCCCGTGGTCGTATCGACCACGTCGGCAGCGGCCCACGCGCCTTCAAGATCGGTGACATCGACTTCGATCTCCGAAATCTTCGCCTTCTGAATTTCCTTCAGCATTGCCGCATTCAGCTTGCGGCCGGAGTGCGCAATCTCATCTCCGGATTTGTTCTTGATGCTGTGGGCCAGCTTCATGCCCAGCAGGTTGGTGGCTTTCTCGCTGTTGGGGTCGAGCGTCCAGTAAAGCTTCTTGTCTCTGATCGCAATGCGATCCACGGTGTAGAACGAGCGCAGAATGTCTTCGCCGGAGCGCAAGCCGAGAGCACGCAGGAAGATCGTTCCCAGGAATTTGCGCTTGCGGTCGATGCGGACGTACAGCACGTTCTTCTGGTCGTACTCGAACTCTACCCACGAGCCGCGGTAGGGAATGATCTTGCCCAGGAAGTACGTGCGATTGTTCGCGGTCTCGAAAAACACGCCGGGCGAGCGGTGCAACTGGCTGACGATGACGCGTTCTGTGCCGTTAATAATAAAAGTGCCGTTCTGCGTCATCAGCGGAACGTCGCCGAAGAATACTTCCTGCTCCTTGATGTCGCGGATCGAGCGGTTGCCAGTCTCGGCGTCCTTGTCGAAAATCGTCAGGCGCATCGTGACCTTCAGCGGCGCAGAGTAGGTCATGCCGCGCTCTTCGCACTCAGCCACGTCGTACTTCAGTTGCAGGCCGACTGGGTCACCGCACTTGTTACAAAAGTCAGGGGTGTTGGCGTTGTAGGTTCCGCACTTCTGGCAGAGAACGTCTCCTGGATGAAACGGGTCGGTAATGACCGTGTTGCCGCAATTCTTACAAGTGGTACGCAGATGGTGTAGTCCCTTGAGGTGACCACACTTGCACTCCCAGTTACCAATGGCGTAATCCACAAACTCAAGTTGTGATACGTTGCGGAAGTCGGTGATCGGAAAGACGGACTGGAACACTGCCTGCAACCCGCCGTCTTCGCGCTCGCTGGGCAACTTGTCCATCTGCAGAAAGCGGTCGTAGGAGCGCTTCTGGACCTCAATGAGGTTCGGGATCTGGATGGTGGCTGGAATCTTTGAAAAGTCAAAACGTTTACGGAAGGCATTATTCTTCATCGTCAAGAAACTCCCAATGTCAGGCGCAGCCGTGCGCTGCGATAACCCGCGGAATGTGGGGCGCCCAAGTGCGCCGCGCTGCTTAAGACGTTGTTACGAACCTGTTTATGCCGGAAGACACGACGGGGCGCCCGCAGGGAAGAGTCTTCCCGCAGACGCCGTGCAAGGCGTTTCGCCAATCTGAGTTTGTATGTTTCGCGCCAGTTTCCTTCGGCCGTTTCCGTTCCGCCTGCCCACGGAACAGTGCCCAAGCTTCCCTGCGGGTCTCGCCCGCGATTGAGTGAGGCCAAGGGAAGCGGTGTTAGGTTAGATGCTAACACCACCGCCCCGGCTTCACAACCAGAACGTGAATTATTTCTTTAATTTTGCACCGATTCTGGTGCCATTTAGGCACTGACTGGCCCCAGATCGCTGCCGAGCCCGGCTATTTCGCTTCCTTACTTCACTTCAACGACAGCGCCAGCCTCGGTGAACTTCTTCTTGATGGTCTCGGCTTCGTCCTTGGAAACGCCTTCCTTGATGGCCTTCGGCGCTCCATCCACCAGTTCTTTGGCTTCTTTCAAGCCCAGGCTGGTGACTTCGCGGACGGCCTTGATCACGTTGATCTTGTTGGCGCCCACTTCCTTGAGCATGACGGTGAATTCCGTCTTCTCTTCTGCCGGAGCCGCGCCTGCTGCTGCGCCGCCACCGCCCGCCATCATGACCGGCGCCGCTGCTGCCGCCGACACGCCCAGGCGCGCTTCGAGTTTCTTCACCAGCTCGGCCGCATCCAGCAGCGACAAAGCTACGATTGATTCTTCCAACTGTTGCAGGTCTGCCATGTTAGTTCTCCACTTTTCGAGTTATGAATTTTTATTTCATTATCCTGGGCCGGGTTTCCAGTGCCACAGGCTCATCTTCCAGCGCCAGACAACGCCAGGATCCGAACCGCGCAACCCCTGACCTCGGATAACCAAATCTTGATCATTTCGCGATTGAGCCATCGGGCGATTGTGCGATTTCAAAACCTTGAGATGTGCCTTAAGGTTTTCAATCGCAAAATCACCCAATCGCAAAATCGCTCAATTCTCCGCGAACTTGCCCTTCTCCACGCCCTGTCCCAGCACCACGGCAATGTCGCGTCCAACCGCGTTCATCACGGTGACCAGTCGCTGTGCCGGAGCATTGATCAGGAACAGCAGCTTGGCATGAATCTCTTCCTTCGAAGGCATGCTGGCCAGCGCTTCGATTTCTTTGATCGAAATCACGCGGCCTTCGACCACGCCCACCTTAAAAGTGAACTCAGGCGTGTCTTTGGCGTACTTGGTCAGCGCCTTGGCCATGGCCACCGGATCGCCGGTGGTGTAGGCAATCGAAGTCACGCCGGTTAGGTTCTTCAACCCCTCTTCGATCTTCGTGCCCTTGCCCGCAAGCTCGGCCAGCGTGTTCTTGACCACCTGATACTTTGCGCCGGCGCCGCGAAGAGCTTTGCGCAACTCGTAGTCCTGCTGCACCGTCATCTTGGAATACGTGGCAACCACCGCGTTCGAAACGCCCTTCAGGTCCGTGCTCAACTTCTCGACCTGCTCTTTTTTCCTTGCCTTAGTAACCGCCATGGTCAGTTCCTCTTATGATCTTGTATGTTCGTGTAGCGACGGACGCATTCGTCCGTCTGGCGCTTCAGCGCCGCCGTTACGCCTTGGCCGCAGTCTCGATCGGAGCCGTATCCAGCAAAATCCCCGGCCCCATGGTCGAACTCAAAGTGCAGCCCTTGATGTACTTTCCCTTGGCGACCGAAGGCTTGGCCTTGATCACGCTGGTGATCAGCACGGTCGCGTTCTCCACCAATTTGTTGGCCGGGAACGAAATCTTACCCACGGGCACATGCACCAGCGCCGTCTTGTCGGTGCGGAACTCGACTTTACCAGCCTTCACTTCCTGCACTGCCTTGGCCACGTCGACGGTAACCGTTCCGGTCTTTGGATTCGGCATCAGACCTTTAGGACCGAGAACCTTGCCCAGCCGTCCAACGGATTTCATCACGTCGGGAGTAGCAATCAGTGCGTCGAAGTCAGTCCAGTTTTCCTTCGTAATCTTTTCGACCATCTCTTCGCCGCCGAAGTAATCGGCGCCGGCAGCCTCGGCTTCGCGAATCTTGTCGCCGGAAGCGATCACCAAAACCTTCTTCGACTTACCCAGCCCGTGCGGCAGAACGACCGTCCCGCGCACCATCTGGTCGGCATGCTTGGGATCAACGCCCAAACGCAGCGTGATCTCCACGGTTTCGTCAAATTTCGCGAACTTGACCTTCTGCAAGAGCGTGACCGCATCCTGCAAAACATAAGGGCGCTGCTCTACTGCCGCGTGCGCCTTGGCAATATTCTTTCCTTCTTTTTTCATTTCCCTTTTCCTCGTCTCCCACCGCTGACCGGTGCTTCGATCAGCCGTGGTGCATTTGACTATTGAGCCATTGAGCGACTTGGTGATCGGGCGATTTGTTTTTCAATCGCACAATCACTCAATCTCCCGATCACCCGAGTACCTCAATCCCCATCGACCGCGCCGTTCCACGAATACTCTTCACCGCAGTTTCAATCGACGCCGCATTCAAATCCGGCATCTTCTGCTTGGCAATCTCTTCCACCTGCTTCAAGGTCACCTTGCCGACTTTATCTTTATTCGGCGTACCCGATCCCTTGGCGATGCCGGCCGCGCGCTTCAACAGAATCGAGGCCGGCGGCGTCTTGGTGATGAAGGTGAACGTGCGGTCGCTGTAAACCGAAACCACGACCGGAATGATTAGACCTTCCATCTCTTTTTGGTTCGTGCGAGCGTTGAACTGCTTGCAGAACTCCATGATGTTGATCTGCGCCTGGCCCAGTGCCGGACCGACTGGAGGCGCCGGAGTGGCCTTGCCCGCCGCAATCTGCAACTTTACGAAACCTGTAATTTTCTTTGCCATCTAAGATCGATTCCTTTTGGGTTCAATTACTAAATTTCAAATTACCCAATTACTAAATTCTTATGCCACCTTCTCCACTTGGTTGAACTCCAACTCCACCGGGGTCGAGCGGCCAAAAATTGTCACCATTACTTTCAACGTCTCGCGATCCTCGTTCACTTCATCCACAATGCCCTGGAAGGTCGCGAACGGCCCTTCGGAAATACGAACCGTCTCGTTCTTCTCGAACTTGACCTTGAGTTTGGGCTTCTCGCGACTGTCAGCAACTTTGTAGACGATGTGCTGAACTTCTTCGTCGGAAAGCGGCGTAGGCTGCTGTCCCGTGCCTACAAACCCGGTCACGCGCGGCGTGGATTTCACCACGTGCCAGACATGATCGTCCATGTCCATTTCAACCAGCACATAGCCGGGATAGAACATGCGCTCAGACGTATATTTCTTGCCACCGCGCACTTCGGTGACCGACTCGGTCGGGATCAGCACTTTGCCAATCTTGTCTTGCAGCCCGAAGGCGGCAACGCGCGACTCCAGCGACTCTTTCACCTTGCGCTCAAACCCGGAATACGAGTGGATGATGTACCACTTCATGTTCGGGTTGCGTGGCGCTTCGGTGGTTGCGGCAACGCCATCCGCGCCGGATGGCTGCTCCCCGCCTGCGGCCTGGTTTTTTTCTTCGTCCTGCATGATCAAGTTTAAACTCCGTCCCACTCGCTCTGGCTACTTCCCGAAGTAGCTGTACAAAAATGTGACGCCCCGCTGAATCACGTTATCGATCACGAAAAAGTACACGCCGAAAATGAATACCGTGACCACCACCACCGCGGTGGTGGCGCGCACTTCCTTCCACGAAGGCGCTGTGACCTTGCGCATTTCGCTGCGCACGTCGCCGTAAAACGACTTGACCCGCTCCGGCCACGACTTCAGCCGGTCTCCAAAATTGTCACCAGCGCTTGCAATTGAGTTTGCCATCTTCTTCGTTTCCACTCCCATACTGCTTCTGGCCCTTTCCGGCGTCCTTCCAAATTCTGGCAGGGGCGGAGGGATTCGAACCCCCAAGTTCGGTTTTGGAGACCGACAGTTTAACCGTTGAGCTTACGCCCCTGTGAATCAGTACCCAGTGGCCAGTACCCAGTCATATCGTTCTGTGTACTAGGTACTGGGTACTAGCTACTTCACTTCCTTATGCGGCGTGTGCTTGCGGCAGCGGCCACAGAACTTTTTGAACTCCAGACGTTCCGTCGTCGTTTTCCGGTTCTTGGTGGTCGAATAATTCCGCTCTTTGCAATCACCGCACTGTAACGTAACAATCTCTCGGGGCATAAAAACAGCTCCTAAGCTCTTAAGCTTTCACTCAAAACATTTAAACAACGTTTGTTCTGTTGGGCTTTTTGACTGCTTCTTTCATCCAACGAATCAGAGTCTCCCAAGGTGCCCACGCGAGCACCACCAACGCGACCAAACCCAACCACTCAACAGCGTTCTTCAATTCCCTCCATACCATCTGGCGCTCCAAAGGCTCAATGCGTTACTGCACAATCTCCGCAATGGTTCCGGCGCCGACCGTATGCCCGCCTTCGCGAATGGCAAACCGCAGGCCCTTCTCCATTGCTACTGGCGTGATCAACTCGATCACCAGGCTCACGTTGTCGCCCGGCATCACCATCTCGGTGCCCGCCGGCAATTCCGCCACTCCAGTCACGTCGGTCGTTCGCAGATAAAACTGCGGACGGTATCCTTTGAAGAACGGCGTATGACGCCCACCCTCTTCTTTGGTCAGAATGTAGACTTCCGCCTTGAACTTCGTGTGGGGCGTGATCGAGCCCGTCTTCGCCAGCACCATGCCGCGCTCGACATCTTCTTTCGCAATGCCGCGCAGCAGCAGTCCAGCGTTGTCGCCCGCCATGCCTTCATCCAACTGCTTCTTGAACATTTCGACGCCGGTAACAACCGTTTTGCGGGTCTCGCGGAAGCCGACGATTTCCACTTCCTCGCCAACTTTCACTTTGCCGCGCTCGATACGGCCAGTCACAACCGTGCCGCGTCCCTGAATCGAGAAAATATCTTCAATCGGCATCAGGAACGGCTTATCGAGTTCGCGAGCCGGTTGCGGCACGCTCTTGTCCACCGCCTCCATCAACGCGTCAATCTGCTTTTCCCACTTTTCTTCTCCGTTTAAGGCGCCTAAAGCAGACACCCGCACCACGGGAACATCGTCGCCGGGGAACTTGTAGCTCTTCAGCAACTCGCGCACTTCGAGCTCAACGAGTTCGAGCAATTCGGGGTCGTCCACTGCATCAACCTTATTCAGCGCCACCACCAGATACGGCACACCGACTTGGCGCGCCAGCAGCACGTGCTCGCGCGTCTGCGGCATGGGACCATCCGTCGCCGCGACCACCAGAATGCCGCCATCCATCTGCGCCGCGCCCGTGATCATGTTCTTGATGTAGTCGGCGTGGCCCGGGCAATCCACGTGCGCATAGTGCCGGTTCGCCGTCTCATACTCGACGTGCGCCGTCGCGATCGTGATGCCGCGCGCCTTCTCTTCCGGAGCGTTATCGATCGAGTCAAAAGACCGGAACGTGTTCTTCGGATTATGCTTCGACAAAACCTTGGTGATGGCCGCCGTCAACGTGGTCTTGCCATGATCGATGTGACCAATCGTCCCCACGTTGCAGTGCGGCTTATTCCGATCAAACTTTTCTTTCGCCATAAATCAGCTCTTAGCTCCTAGCTTTTAGCTTAAAACCTTGTCATCCTGAGGCGACGGGTTTTCGTCGCCGAAGGACCTATGCAACTTGCTTGCGCTGCCACTTCGCTCGACCAGCGCCGCTGTTCCGTAAGAATCCTCAGTAGTACTGATACAGTTTCTTAAACTTGTGCCGCAACGCGGTCTCGACCGTTTCCAGCTTCGACAGGTAAAACTCCCGCATCTGCGCCTGATCCGAAAGCGGTAGCGCCTGATACAGCTGCCACGCGCTCAATTTCGAATCCCCTTGCGCCCCAGCCACATCTTCGAGAGCGCGGGCCGCCAGCATGCCATCGAAGTCCCGGATGCGGACCCCTTTGCGATCCAACTGCTTCAGGAACTGCTCCGTCTTCTCCGCCGAAAACACCTGCTCGACCACGGCTTGGAGCTTTCCATACTCCTGCTGCTTCTCAATCTTGATCGCCGCCTGCTCGAAAGCCATCTTCTTAGCCCTGTCATCCTGAGGCGACATGGTTTCGTCGCCGAAGGATCTGAGCGCGCCGCGCGAGCTCGCGTTTTCTGCGAGATTGCTAACCCGCGCGTCCGGCGTGCTTCCATATTCTGGAGCGGGAGACGGGAATCGAACCCGCGACCAACAGCTTGGAAGGCTGTGACTCTACCACTGAGTTACTCCCGCCCTTACTGCCATTAGTTCCCTCGCAAAAAACGCTCGGGATTTCGGCTGCGCGCCCGCCCCTTCGATTCCCGCTCAGGGTCACGCCCGCAAAACGCCTCAACTCTGGAGCCGATGACCAGGATTGAACTGGTGACCTCTCCCTTACCAAGGGAGTGCTCTACCAACTGAGCTACATCGGCTTCCTAAACAAATCAATCCGCCGGTCCCGAACCCGTTCGCCTGTCTCCAGCCTGATCTTCAATCTTGGTCCGCCAAAAATACAGCGCTGACCGGAAGACAAACAATGCCAGGATCAACAGCGTCCCGCTCCGCAACTTTACGTTCAGAGCGAAAACTCGAATCGGCTCATCCGACAGCGTCGTTAAGGCTAAAACTGCCAACACGCCATAGGCGACCAGAGCCAGCACGAACTTCTTCTTGGTAGCCAACGTCTTTTAAACCCGTCTCCAGCCACATGGCCAGAGCAACTTCAGATCCCTCGCACAGAACGCTCGGGATTTCGCCAGCGGGCTCACCCCTTCGACTGCGCTCAGGGTCACGCCCGCTAAACGGCTCAAAATATGGTGCACAGGGAAGGATTCGAACCTTCGTACCTCGCTAGGAGGGACAGATTTACAGTCTGTTGGCTTTAACCACTCACCCACCTGTGCAGATACTGCCGGGCGATGCAGCCGTTGCCCTTCATCTTCAACCAGCGAATCATCTTCGTGAATCCGCAGGCTCGGCAGCACACTTCTGCTTCCGGCCCGCAGGTCAACTTTTACAAACAGACTTTCGCAAATCAGGGAAACCAAGAATCGCGCCTACGAACTTACCGCGCGAAGATCACTACATGCCGGAATCGTGCCGAATATTTCCGAATTAGTGGTTCCGAATTGAAGTGCGTTGGAAAAACCTCTTGCGCCACCTAAGAATTCCGCAGCCTGCCGGAAGTTCGCTGTGAATTTATGTCCTGCGTTTTTCATATGCTGGAGCTGGCGAAGGGATTTGAACCCCCGACCCCCTGATTACAAATCAGGTGCTCTACCGACTGAGCTACGCCAGCGTACGGGGGACAAGTGTCCGCAGACACAAGTATACCCTTGATCCCTTCCAGATGTCCGGGACAATTAGATAAGTTATCACAAGGGGGAAATTCTGCGCAACGTCGAAGTGTGGCAGGCTAAGGCCGGACCAACAAGAACCGCTCCTTGAACTCACCCTCGAAATAAGCAAGCTTGCCCGGAATACAGGAAAGAACCGTCCCTTCCCCATATCCCACCACTTCTTTCAATGCTGGGAGCAACTCCATTTCTTCGCTGTCGCGCTTTCCGCCAATGAAATGGCAATTTTCAGGAGCGCCCATCCCTCGGAGCAGACTTGCTATCTCGGGCGGGTGCTGGTACCGCGGGAGAATGGGACGGATGCATTCAGGAATGAAATAGTCCCGGCCATGGTGGTCAAACTTGCTAATCAATTTGTGTCGGTTCTTCGAATTAGCAAGGAGTTCCAACGCTCGTTCGCGGCGCACCTTCACGATGAACGCCTCGACAAATGCTTCTTCGTGTGGGTTCATAACTATGATCGGCAGTTACAAGTGCTGCGACCGGGTCAAACACTCAAGCGCTTGACAAAATTCCACGGCACGGGCTTTTGTTCTCGACCGTGCCGCTCATTAGTTATTTCGCCGGAACCGACAAATCCTCCAGCTTCGCGCCCTTCTTAGCCACATAGAAAGCCAACGCCTTCGCGGGTTCGGTCTTGCTGGCGTTCTTCACGTTGTGCACTTCGCCATCGACAGTTGTGAACGATTCGCCGGGCTTTAGGGTCTTGGCGGGTTTGCCCTGAGCCTCAAAGGTCACGGAACCCGATTCGATATACACAATCTCGTTGCCCGCTTGCGTGTGCTTGCCGCTCTCCGCGCCCTGCGGCAGGGTACGATCCACCAGGATCGCTTCCCATCCCGGCGCGCCCTTCAGGTCGATCCGCTGCAGAATCTTGCCGCCCTTCAAATTATCTTTTTCCTGTGCGCTCGACATGCGGCTGCCCAGCACGCCCAGCGTTACTCCCACGACCAGCGTGAACCCAATCAACAGATTGATGCGCTTCGTCTTTTCAATGGAGGCTCCTTTCAAGAGCGAACGCATACTAGCATAGGTCGGAGGCCTATGATCCTAATGACTGAGGCTGACCCGACGCGCGACTGGCAACTCGCAAACTCCGCCAACCCGCTCTCGTTGACTTGCCCGTCTTGCCTACGTAAGATTTCTTGCCTGTGATCGGACAAACCATCTCGCATTACCGCATCGTTGAAAAACTTGGCGGCGGCGGGATGGGCGTCGTGTACAAGGCAGAGGACACCGAGTTAGGCAGGTTTGTCGCGCTAAAGTTCTTGCCCGAGGAACTGGCGCGCGATCCGCAAGCTCTGGAGCGCTTTCGGCGGGAGGCCAGAGCCGCCTCAGCCCTGAACCATCCCAACATTTGCACGATTTACGAAATCGGCAAGAGCGACGAGCAGACCTACATCGCGATGGAGTTTCTCGAGGGGCAAACCTTGAAACATCGCATCGCGGCACGGCCACTCGACAATGAAACGCTGGTTTCTCTAGCCATCGAAGTTGCCGATGCGCTGGACGCGGCGCACGCCAAGGGCATTGTGCATCGCGACATCAAGCCGGCAAACATCTTCGTCACCGAGCGGGGGCACGCCAAGATTCTGGATTTTGGCCTGGCCAAGGTGCAGGCGACCGGCTCTGCCAGCAGCTCCGATAACACCCAGACGCGCAGCCTGCACAACGAACAATTGACCAGCCCTGGCTCGGCACTGGGCACAATCGCTTACATGTCACCGGAGCAGGCCAGAGCGCGCGAGTTGGATGCGCGTAGCGACTTATTCTCTTTCGGCGCCGCGCTCTACGAAATGGCGACAGGCTCGCTGCCATTTCGAGGCGACAGTTCGGCAGAGATCTTCAAGGCCATTCTTGATGCCACACCAACGCCGGCGGGCCGGCTCAATCCAGACGCGCCCGCGGAACTAGAGCGCATCGTCAACAAGGCGCTGGAGAAGGATCGGAATCTCCGCTACCAGAGTGCCGCCGATTTGCGCTCAGACCTGACCCGGCTGAAGCGGGACCTGGATTCAGGGCGGGTATCGAACGTTCCCGCACTGGGGGCAGCAGATTCAGGCGGCCGGATTTCGGCTCCCATTCCTGCGGCGCACCCCGCCCCATCACGCAAGCTTTTGCTACTTGGACTGGCTGGGACTGTGATGTTGGTGGTGATAGGCGCAGCAGTGTATTGGATGCGCGGCGGCTCAGCGGCAAAGAAGGTTGACTCGCTCGCGGTGCTGCCCTTCGTGAACGCGACGGCCGATGCCAACAATGAATACCTCAGCGATGGCCTGACGGAGAGCCTGATCGGTACCCTATCCCAGGTGCCGGATCTCAAAGTGATGGCGCGAAGCACAGTCTTCCGGTTCAAGGGAAAGGACGATGATCCACAGAAAATCGGGCAACAGTTGCAGGTGAGTGCGGTTTTGATGGGCCGCATTACCCAGCACGGCGATGAAGTAGCGGTGCAGGCCGACCTGGTGAACACTTCGGACGGGAGCGAACTTTGGGGATCGCATTACGAGCGAAAGGCAACCGACATCACCCAATTGCAAAGCGACATTGCGCGCGACGTCTCCAAGCGCTTGCAGGTGCAGTTAAGCGGAGAGAAACAGCGCCGTTTGGGCAGCGCCGGCACTAGCAATTCGGAAGCCTACCGCCTGTATTTGGAAGGCCGGCAACTCTGGTACGGACGTACATCAGTGGGTCTCAGGAAGAGCATCGATTTGTTTCAACAGGCAATTACCGCCGATCCTAACTACGCTCTTGCTTATGCCGGGCTGGGCGAGACCTACAACGTGATCCCGAGCTACCGGACCGGCATGACCTCGCGGCAGGCCGGAGTGCTGGCGGACGAGGCAACGCGCAAAGCGCTCGAACTAGATGACTCCCTGCCGGAAGCCCATCTCGCGCGCGCTGGTTTTCTGACTTTTGCCCGGAAATGGCGCGAGGCCGACCAGGAATTTCGGCGCGCCATCGAATTAGACCCCAACAGCGCCGCAGCGCATTATTTCTACGCCTTTAGCCTGCTCGTCCCGGAGAAGCGATTCGATCGGGCGTTCGAGGAATTCCATATCGCGCTATCGCTCGACCCTCTTTCCCCCATCATGAACACGAATTTGGCGACTACATTGATGGATGCGCACCGCTACCCGGAGGCGCTTGCCCAGTTTCAGAAGACCATAGAGCGCGATCCTACTTTCGGACCAGCCCATCACAAGCTGGCGCAGTTGTATGCCGTGACTGGCGATTTCACGAACGCGTTGAGCGAGCTGAAAAAATTCGCCCCCCTGCCGGGATCGTGGACTCCGGACGCGAAAGGTTACCGTGATCTGGCACTCGCCGCATTCAATAAGCCGGAAGAGAATACGTGGGTGGCTTTGGCTCTTTCCGCCACTGGCGACCGCAACCGGGCCCTCGATTATCTGGAGAAGGCTTTTTCCGACCAGGAAATTGAAGTTGTTCTCTGCATCCGTTACCCCTCTTTTGACCCCATCCGTGCCGATCCGCGATTCAAGGCCTTGATGGGGCGATTGGACCTGCCGGAGTAGACCGATCTTCGTACGACTCCTGCTTTCTGACGCCCGTCTCCCACAGTGTTATCATTTCTTCCCTGACCGCATTCCATGCGAATTAGGCGCACCTTCCCCATCGTCCTGGCAGTCGTAGTGGTTGCCGCGGCGGTGACCCTCGCCGTTCAACTGCGCAAGCACGCCCCACCAGAGCCCGCCCGCCTCCTTCCCGGTGCTGACGCCTTTTTCTATCTCAACCTCAACGCCGCGCGAAGAGCGAATGCCGGCAAGGATCTGCCCACGGTCAGCCACGATCCCGAGTACGAACGCTTCATCCGCGAGACCGGATTTGAGTTCGAGCGCGACCTCGACAAAGCCGCTTTCGCCGTCCATTACCCGGCGAAGTGGCCCGGAGGCGGCACCGGCGGCTCGTCCCCGGAGGTTCGCTATTCCGAAGTGCTGGAAGGAAAATTCCACGGCGAGCGTTTCACCGCCTACCTGCGCCAGATGGCCAAATCGGTGGAGAGTTACAACTCAGTCGAAATCTTCACCGTCGCTATCGAAGGCCGATCGTTGCGGGTTGCCGTACTCAGCGCCGATTCGGTGGCCGCCTCCAATCACGACGACCCAGCGGTCATTCACGGAATGGTTGACCGCTCCAGGCGCCTGGCCTCTCCTTTCGGAGGCCCGTCGCTTCTGCGCCAGTATTACAAGCACGTGCAATTGGCCAGCCTGGTGTGGCTGGTGGCGCGCATCGATCCCAATTCGCCGGAGGCTGGTGGGTGGAACTCGGTCTTCACCAAGCCGGCCACGCTGGTTCTCTCGGGAAGCGCTCTCAACCCGCTGCATCCCATGGCCAACGCGGTCCATCTCCGCGCCGAAGCTTTCGCTCGGTCACCCGACGAGGCCCGGGAGATTGCCGACAAGATGAATGTCTTCATCGCCCTGACCCGCTCAGGGGAAAACTCGCTCGGAACCGGCGACAATGACGCCGATCTCAAATCATTTTTCGAGAGCATGCAAGTCAAGCAAGATGGCGAGCACGCCACCGTGACCGCTTCCTTGCCCTTCGGATTTCTGCACAAGATGTTGTCTGGGTCGCCGCCCGAGTCGAGCGAACCGGCCGCCGCGTCGCCGGCTCAGAAGCCTGCGACATCACGCTAGTGCTGGAAACAAAGCCTGAATCTGTAACCAAACACCCGTTCAATCGTCTGATTTGTACGAACAAGAACTCTGGCGGGTACAATTAAAGACGCATGTCGAGCCTGACACCACCATCGATGATTCTAGCGTTCTTCGCGGGCCTGACTTCATTTCTCTCACCCTGCGTTTTACCTTTGGTACCGGGATACCTTTCTATGATCTCCGGCGCCGGCCTGGAAGAGTTGAAGGTAGCGGAAGCCCGCCTGATGCGGCGGGTAATGGTGAACTCCATCGTTTTCATCCTGGGCTTCAGCGTCGTTTTCATCGCGCTCGGCTTGGCTGCGACCGGGGTTGGCCAGGTGCTCGGGATGTACAAACACACGTTGGCGAGGATAGCGGGCGTCGTCATCATCGTTTTTGGATTGCACCTTACGGGCATTTTCAAGATCAAGGCTCTCTATACAGACGCTCGCCTGCACAACGTGAAAGGCAGCAGCACTCCTCTCGGGGCATTTGTGATTGGGTTCGCCTTTGCTTTCGGCTGGACTCCGTGCCTGGGCCCGATTCTGTCGGGAATTCTTGCCGTCGCTGCGGAGCAAAGCACGCTGGTCAAAGGAGCTCTCCTCCTCGCGGTATATTCGCTTGGACTCGCCATGCCGTTCCTGCTGACCGCGCTCTTGATGGAGCGTTTTCTCAAGTTTTACAGCCGCTTCCGCTCCAAGATGCATGCTCTCGAAATTGCCAGCGGCGGCTTGCTGATCGCCCTCGGAATATTGCTGGTGATTGGCCGCTTTACTCTGATTTCGAATTGGCTTTCATTCTTGAACCGCTTTGCCTTGTAGGCGGGTTGCGGAATGCGTTTTATTTTTTGTGGTGCGTGAAGGAGTTTGTCCATGGAAAACTTCCCCGGCAGCAGTTCTACGATCTCTCCCCAGACGCCGGAGGGTACGCCCCCCGGGTCTGCTCCATTGAATCCTCCTTCTCGGAGCCCGCTCGCCATTGTCGTAGTCGTCTTGCTGGTGGCGCTCATGCTGTACTTCGCATCTCACCGTGCGCGCCGCAGTGGCCAGTCCTCCACACCTCGCATCACCCAATCCTCCATCGCGCCTGATTTTTCTCTCGAGTCTCTCGACGGCGGTACCATGCGTCTCTCCGACCTTCGCGGCAAAGCCGTGCTGCTCAACTTTTGGGCCACCTGGTGCGGCCCCTGCAAAATCGAAATGCCGTGGTTCGTTGACTTGCAAAAACAATACGGCTCCCAGGGATTGCAAATCGTCGGCGTCGCCATGGACGACGCCAGCAAAGAGGACATCGCCAAGTTCGCCAAAGATATGGGCGTCAACTATCCCATTCTGATTGGTAAAGAAGCGGTCGGCGATCAATACGGCGGTGTGCCCGCCTTGCCGGAAACTTTTCTGATCGGACGCGACGGCAAAATCGTCGACAAGATCATCGGGCTACGGGGCAAGAGCGAGATTGAGGATTCGATCAAAAAGGCTCTCGATACCCGGCCGGCGTCAAGCCAGGCAGCCGCAACGCCAGCATCGACTGAGCAGGCTCAGAAGTGACAACAGAGAAAGCACACACTTCGCCCTACAATTCTTGTGTAGTTTTCTCGCAAGTAGTCTTCTGGCAAGTTAAGAAAATGATTGCGCGTGCTCGAAACTCGATGCTGATCTCTATGCTGGCACTGCTCACGGCCGCAGCGTTGGCTCAATCGGCGCTCGTCTCCTCGACCATTCAAGACGTGGGCGACGCCTCTCCGATCACCGCCAATGCCGGCAAGGCCCCGAAAGTCACGATGGTCCCTTTGCCGCTCACTACAGTCCAGCGCGCGAAGGCCACCATGGTGAAATTGGACTTCCACATCCCCGGGGGCTACCACATCAACTCCAACATGCCCAAGTCGGAGTTCCTCATTCCGACAGCTTTGAAGATGGACCTGCCCACCGACATTATCCTGGGCAAGATCGAATATCCTGCCGGACAAGACCGCAGTTTCCCCTTCTCGCCCGACGAAAAGCTAAGCGTGTACAGCGGAGACTTCACCATTGCCGTGGCTGTGCACCCGCTGGTGTCAGTTGTCCCGGGGAAATATCAGATGCGTGGAGTTCTTCGCTATCAAGCCTGCGACAACTCCGCCTGCTACCCTCCCAAGAACTTGCCTGTAAGTTTTGAAGTGAAAGTAGTGAAAGAACCAGCCGGTCATCACAGCAATCCCGCGCAGAGCCCGCACGTGCACAACTAGCTGTAGCGCCGCCGTCCCCGGCGGCTGTCCAGCGGGCGTCTCGCCCGCTGACCACAAGAGCTACCGAATAGTCTGAAGCTTCTAGCCGCAATCGCCGATCAATCAAGTAGCTGGACAGGCCGATGTGCGACCCTGAGTTGAATCCGCGCTCGGGGTTTTATTTTTCCCTTCTAGCCCTTCGCCCCTTGCTTCTTCTCCACCTTCGCCCAAGTGTCCTTCAGCGCCACCGTACGATTGAATACCAACTTGCTGGCCTTCGAATCCGGATCGACGCAAAAATATCCCAGCCGCTCAAATTGAAACCGGCTGCCCGCAGCCGCATTCGCCAGCGACGGCTCGACCTTGGCATTCGAAATCACTTCTAGCGAGTTCGGGTTCAGGTTGTCCAACACATCCTTGCCCTCCTCCACTTTGCTGGGATCTTCCCTGGCGAACAGCGTCTCGTAAATCCGCACCTCGGCATCGATCGCATTTGCAGCCGACACCCAGTGAATGGTCGACTTCACCTTGCGCCCATCGGGCGCATTGCCGCCGTGCGTCGCCGGATCGTACGTGCAATGCACCTCCACCACCTCTCCCTTGTCATTCTTCACGATGCTCTTACAAGTGATGAAGTATCCATAGCGCAGCCGCACCTCGCGTCCCGGCGACAGCCGGAAATATCCTTTGGGCGGCTCTTCGCGAAAATCATCCTGCTCAATGTAGAGCACGCGCGAGAACGGCACCTTGCGCGTGCCCGCGCCCGCGTCCTCAGGATTGTTGACCGCGTCCATCTCTTCAACCTGATTTTCCGGATAATTATCGATCACCACTTTCAGCGGATGCAGAACGGCCATCACCCGCGGCGACCGCTTGTTCAGGTCCTCGCGGACGAAGTGTTCCAGCATGGCGAGCTCAATCGAACCATTCGTCTTCGATACGCCAATCGCGCCGCAGAAATTGCGGATCGCCTCCGGCGTATATCCCCGCCGACGAATCGCACTCAGCGTCGGCATGCGAGGATCGTCCCATCCTCTCACGCGCTTCTCCTGCACTAGCTGCAGCAGCTTGCGTTTGCTCAAGAGGGTGTAGGTAAGGTTCAGCCGGTCAAACTCAATCTGCCGCGATGGAAAGATTCCCAACTGCTCGATGAACCAGTTGTAGAGAGGACGATGATCTTCAAACTCAAGTGTGCAGAGAGAGTGCGTGACGCGCTCAATGGAATCCGACTGCCCGTGCGCGTAGTCGTACATCGGATAAATGCACCACTTGCTGCCGGTTCGGTGATGATCCGCATGCAGGATGCGGTACATCACCGGATCGCGGAAGTTCAGGTTCGGCGAAGCCATATCGATCTTCGCCCGCAGCACGCGCGATCCATCGGGAAATTCCCCGGCGCGCATGCGCTCAAATAAATTCAGATTCTCTTCTGGGGACCGGCTGCGATAAGGACTATCCTTGCCCGGTTCGGTCAGCGTCCCGCGATACTTGCGAATTTCCTCCGCCGACAGATCGTCGACGTAAGCCTTCTCATCCTTGATCAGTTTGATCGCCCACTCGTAAAGCTGATCAAAATAATCCGAAGCGTAAAAAAGCCCGTCCCACTGAAAGCCAAGCCAGTTAACATCCGCCTTAATCGATTCGACGTACTCCGTCTCTTCCTTCTCAGGATTGGTATCGTCGAAGCGAAGGTTGGTATGTCCGCCAAACTCGTCCGCCAGTCCAAAATCAATACAGATCGCCTTGGCGTGACCAATGTGTAAATAACCGTTCGGCTCGGGAGGAAAGCGCGTTTGCACACGCCCTCCATGCTTGTTGGCCTTCAGGTCTTCAAGGATGATGTCGCGAATAAAGTTCGACGGAGCAGGCGACGGCGTCGCAGCCACAGCTTTTTCTCCAGTTTCGCTTGGGGGATGAGTTGAATTCATTACACTCTGATCTTATCGCAAGCAGCTGTTGTCGCAAGATAGAGCGCTGGAAGAGCTATTGTGCCGCAGCCGCCCGCACTTTGAACCGAACTTTTTCTTTTCGCTGCAGGTAACGCACGATTTCAAACAGGTTTCGAGCTTGCGGGTTTCCCGACGGCCCCAGCATTCGCATCAGACTCTTGGGCGAGTGGCGCGTGCTCTCTGCCAATTGGTTGAAGCCAACGGTAGCGTGAATATAATCGCGCAGTACAGTTTTGCCCATCTCCACGTCTCCGGATATAAAGCTTTCGATCGCCTCGCGCAATAGCTCCTTGCGGAACGCGGGATCACGTTGCGCGCGTGCTTGGATCGTTAGTTTGAAATCCCGCGTCAGAGGCACTTATCGAATCTCCTGTTTCCTTCTTTGCTTGTAATCCTGCCAGCGGCTGAGTGCGTCCGCAATGTCTTTCTGCTGTCGCTTCTTGGTTCCACCGCCAAGTAGCAAGATCGATCGCTCGCCTTCCCTGCCAAAATAGATTCGATAACCAGGCCCGAAATCAATCTTGTATTCATGAACGCCGCTGCCGACGCTCCTTACGTTCGAAAAATTCCCTTGCGACAGTCGCGTCAGGGCGATGACGACCTTGGCGGCGGCTGTCGGATTGAGGTCATCAACCACTCGGCATAAGGGCTGCGGCCGTTAGTTTTGAGGTATTCGACAATCTCGGCAAATTATATGGTAACATAAATGTTACCTTTGTTCAAATATTCCTAGATGCCGCGGACATGCGGACGACTGTCCGCTCCACCGTTACTACCCGCCCATCGTCAGCACCACCCGAAACCTTGCCCGCCCGCTAATCATCTGGTCGTAAGCCTCGGCTGCCTTCTCCAGCGGATACTTCTCGATCATCGGACGCACGCCGCTCAGAGAGCTGAAGCGCAGCGTGTCCTCGGAATCTTTAGCAGTACCACCGGGCCAACCCTGGATAGACTTGCGCCCGCCTATCAATTTTGCAGTGGAGTGACCGTGAGGGAGTCAAAGCTCGCGCCCACGATCAGCAGCTTTCCATTTCCCGTCAGTCCGTCAACCAGAGCGGAGATCGACTTTGAATCCGGGGCGGTAGCCAGGATCAGTCGCGCCCCTCCAAGTTTTTGCAGGGCCTCGGCAGGTGCGCCGGCACTCGTGTCCACGTATTCATGAGCACCCAGCTTTTCCGCCAGCGGCTGTTTGTCCTTGCCGCGACCGATGGCGACGGTGTGGAAGCCCATCCGCTGTGCGTATTGAATGCCGAGGTGGCCGAGCCCACCGATCCCCTGCACCGCTACCAGATCGCCGCCGCGGGCACCTGAGTTACGCAGCGAGTTGAACACAGTGATTCCGGCGCAGAGTAGCGGCGCTGCCTCCGCCGCGGGCAGGTCATCCGGCATCGCGGCCACCGCTTCGGCTGGTACGACCACGTATTCCTCGTAGCCTCCATCGAAGGTGATCGCAGTGATCTTTCCGAACTGGCAGAGAGCGAAATCGCCACGGCGGCAAGGATCGCACTGAAAGCAGTGTCCGCCATGCCAACCCACTCCGACGCGCTGGCCGGGCTTCCATAGCGTGACGTCGGCGCCGATCGCATCAATGCGGCCGGCAATCTCGTGGCCCGGCACACGTGGATACTGAATTCCCGGCCAGTACCCTTCCTTCACCAATACGTCGCTGTGGCAGATGCCGCAGGCTTCCACCTTGATGCGCACTTGCCCGCGCCCGGGCTGTGGAGTTGGGCGCTCAACGATTTCAAAATTTCCTCCTGGCTTGCTGACTTGCACGGCTTTCATAGCGAATTCCTTTCTATGCGGATGGTATGAAGTTTGTGATGGAGTCTTGCAGAGACATCATGGTCGGCGAAATAGGTTTCGGCCGCTCTAGGAAGAGTAGATAAGGGTCAGCGCATCGGGGATGCAACAAAATCGAATAACATGGGATGTTAAGCGATCTTTTGCAGCGCCTGCTCGATTCGCTTAAGCGTAGTCTCGCGTCCCAACACATCCAGAGTCTCAAACAACGGTGGCGCATTTTTTCGCCCGCACACCGCGACGCGGATGGGCTGGAACATCTGCCCAGCCTTCACGCCCAACTCCTGCGCCGCCGCACGCAGAGCCTGATCCAGCGGATCGTGTTTGAACTCAACACTCGCCAGAACCTCGCGTGCTTTCGTCAAAACTTTCCCCGCCATGGCCATGTCTCCCTTTTGCGGGATCAGCTCGGCCGGATCGTAAGACGGCAACTGCTTTGCGAAAAAGAAATCGGCTGCGGTCAGCACTTCACGCAATAGTTTGATGCGCTCACGAATCAGCGGTGTGATCCGCAACATCTTCGCCTCATCCACATCAAACCCTGCGCCGCGAACAATCGGTAGCAACCGCGCGCTCAACTCTTCCACAGGCAAGCCGCGAATGTGCTCGGCGTTCAACCATACCGCTTTCGGATCGAACGTCTCCTCTGGAGTCGCGGCCGGCTCCTTGAAGTTCACCACCGCATTGGAACGGTTGATTCCCCCAAGGGAGAAAGCATCCACGAGTTCCACCAGAGACATATTTTCGCGGTCATTCTTAGGCGACCAACCAAGCAAGCACAGAAAGTTGATGAAGGCTTGAGGCAAGAATCCGGCGTCGCGGTAAGTCGTAACGCTCACCACCGGCCCATGCCGCCGCTTGGAAAGCTTGGTCCCATCCGGCGCAACCAACAGCGGTAGGTGCGCAAACTGCGGCGGCGTGCAACCGGCGGCCTCGAAAATCAGCACGTGCTTGAAAGTATTTGTGAGATGGTCTTGCCCGCGGATGATATGAGAAATCTTCAAGTCCGCATCGTCGGCGCACGAAGCCAGATGATAAGTCGGCATCCCATCGGAGCGCAGCAGCGCAAAATCCTCAATGTCGGCTGCAGCCTTTACCTGCTCGCCATAAACTGCGTCGGCGAACCGCACCTCCTGACCACTCTCGCGCGGCACTCGGAAGCGCAACGCAAACGGCTCCCCTGCCGCGGCGCGCCGGTCGCTCTGGTCGCGGGAGACCTGCAGCGCGCCCGGATTAAACAGCCAAGTCCCCTGCGCGCCCGATTTTTCCGCGTCCCCCGTATGTGCCGGAGTGAAGTCACGGTACGCCAGTCCTTTTTCGAAAATAGCCCACGCCGTCTTGCGATGCAGTTCAATGCGCTCCGACTGCTTGTACTCCTCGTCCCAGCCCAAACCGAGCCATTTCAATCCTTCAAAAATCGAATCGACTGAGGCCTGCGTGTTGCGCTCGGCGTCGGTATCGTCGAGCCGCAGGATCATGGTCCCGCCGTTGTGCCGGGCGTACAGCCAGTTGAAAATGAAAGTCCGCGCGCTGCCGACATGGAGAAATCCTGTGGGCGACGGCGCAAAGCGCACGCGCGGCTTGGAAGCAGAGGCAGTGGTTTCAGGCATAAGGAGCGAATCTCGATGGTATGGGCCGGGTGAAAAGGGCGTCAAGCAAACCAGAATAACGATTTTCCGATAAGTTGCTGATTCTACTCGTTGTTAATTGGACAATGTACTTAAATCTTATTGTGTTCACACCCCCCGCTGTGAAAACATTGATATACGGCCTCCTTCCCAGGGCATCTCACTCAGATCGTAGCGGGAAGCCTTAACCGCCGGTCCTCATGAATAGTATTGCCACTAGCATCGTGATCATTCCAGGTGTGGTCGCTCTACTGCTGTGCCTGCTATTCACCTATCTCTACCAGCAGAGCCGCCAGCCGTATTTCCGCGCCTGGCAGATCGCGTGGGCTTGCTATTCCATTCACTACGCTCTGGACGCGTTTCGTTATTTCTATCCCCCCGCCCTCACCGCGTTCTTCTTAAGCTCTTTGTTCTCCGTCGCCATGGCGATGTGCATCTTCGTTTCCACGCGCCTGACTCGTGCGAGCTTTCGCTTGCGCTGGTATGACGCTGCTCTTGCGATCGTGGGATTTGTCGCCTCTTGCCTTGACCTCCGGAATCATATGCAGCTAGTGGCGCTCCGTAGCACGCTAAGTCTCGAAGTCGTTTTTATGACGGTGGTGCTGCTGTACTGTTCCGCTGCGTTCTACCTGCACGCTCACCGCCGGGGTTCCAGTGCTTTCAGACTGCTGGCAATTTCCCTGGCGCTGTGGGCTGTGCTAAAGGGTGCGCTTCAGTCCAACCATCCGGTGGCGGAAATGTTTGGCAGCGTCGGCCATGTGCTCGGTCCCATCCCACAGATGCTGCTGGGCATCGCCATGGTGATGGTGCTGTTTGAGAACGAGCGCAATGCCGTGCAGGAAAACACCCTTGCTCTTTCCACGCTAGGCGTGGACCCCCGGCGGTTGCTCTCAGCCGACGATTTATTGCCCAGCATGCAGGCGTCGCTCGACCGGTTAGCCGGAGCATTGTTTGCGAAGCGGGCGATCATTTACATCTCCGAGCGATGGCGCAGCCTTTTGCCTTCCGTCGAGCGCGGATTCTCTCCAGAATTTCTGGAGATTCTTGCCAAGACCGGCGCCGGAGAATACATCTGCGAAGTGGCCTACCGGCAAGGCGGACTGTTCACCGTGCGTGACCTGCAGCAAATGACTGAGCCTCTGCCCATTGCCTCGGGCGGAACGTTCCCCGATTTCGCGAAGGTGTTCAACGAAGCTCAAATTCGCAACCTGACCGCCGTCAGCCTGCAGACCCGCGAACATGCCTTTGGAGTGATTCTATTTCCTCATGCAGAACGCAAAGCCTTCGGTGCCTCCGGACCTCGTCTGATGGTTGGATTGGCGCTGCAACTTGGCCTCACGCTTGAAAATTATCTGATCACTCATGACGCCCACCGGCGCACACAGGAATACGAACTGCTTACCGAGATCGGCCAGGCTATCAGCTCCCGGCTCGACCAGGATGAAGTCCTGCGCACCATCCATACCGAACTCCTCCAGATTTTTAACACCAGAACTTTCTACATTGCATTTCAGGAAGGCGACGAGATCCGCTTCGAACTGGAAGTCGAAGACGGCCGGATTCTTCCCAAGCGCTCGCGCAAATTGGAGAATGCTTTCACTGAGTACGTAATCCGCACCGGCCAGCCGCTACTGATCCGCTCCGATCTGGAGAAGACGCGCACAAAATTGGGCATTACCTACCGTCCCGAGCACCCCGCCAAATGCCTGTGCGCCGTTCCGATTCTGCTGGGCGGCAAGCCGGCCGGAGTCATGGTTGCGATTAGCACCGAACGCGAATTCGTCTTCGAACAGCGAGATCTCGAGGTCCTCATGACCGCCGCCGGCCAGGTTTCCGTTGCCGTCGAAAATGCGCGCCTGTTTGCCGATGAACAACGGCGCTCTCGGCAACTCGCCTTTCTCAACAACATCTCCCGCACTGCAATTTCGAGCGACGATCCCGTACACATGCTGGGCCAGATCGTCGGAGAAATCCAGAAGAACTTCAGCTTCGATCACATCGGCATCGGCTTGCTGGACTACGGAACCAAGGAAATCGAAATCAAAGCCGAGGCCGGCGCCACCGCCCATGCCATGGGCAAACGCATTTCTCTGGGCGTTGGAATCTTGGGCCGTGTAGCCCGTACTGGTGAACGCGCTCTGGTGCAAAACGGAGTGGAAGGCCAGATCGGCGCCATCCTGCCCGAGTCTCGATCGGTCTTGTGTATTCCGATTACCTACGGCGAAACCTTGCTGGGCGCGCTGAATATCGAAAGCCACAAAGAGAGCGCATTTACTCCGCAGGACGTTCTCATTCTCAACACTCTCGCCGATCTGCTGGCCACCGCTCTGCACAATGCTTTCGTCTTCCAGAAACTCCAGCAGCAGTCGATCACCGATGGCCTTACGGGCATCAAGACGCGCCGCTTCTTCTGGGAAGCTTTGTCGGCGGAGTGGAAGCGCGCCTCGCGCTCTGGTCGACCGTTCTCCGTCGTCCTGATCGATCTGGATAAGTTCAAGGAAGTCAATGACACCATGGGCCACTTCGAAGGCGATCTGGTCCTGGCCCGTGTAGGACGTCTTCTCGAGCAAAAATCCCGCCAGTCGAACGTTGTCGCGCGTTACGGCGGCGATGAGTTCATCATCCTCATGCCCGAGACTGGGCCCGAGCAAGCTCAGGTCCTGGCCGAACGCTTGCGCCAGTGGATGGTGGGCGACCCCATGCTGAGCGAGCATCACATCACCGGCAGCTTCGGCGTCGCCAGCTTTCCCACCCACGGATTCTCTATCGAAGACATCATCCGCGTGGCTGATGCCGGCATGTACGTCTCCAAACGCTCCGGTGGGAATCTGGTTTCCTCCACCGAGGAGTTCTCCGCCGGCGAGGAATTTGCCGCCCAGCGCCAGCAAGTTTCCGCCTACATCGAAGGCTTCTTGCAGCGCGAGCACAACGGCCCCGAGCATCTCGAAGAACTCGGTTCCATGCTGGTGAAATTTTGCGGCGGCGAAGAAGACTGCAATGTGCCGCTGCTCAAAGAGTCCATCGAAGTTCTCAGCCGCGCCGCCGAATCCCGCGAGATACGCACCTCCGGCCACGGTGACCTCGTCGCCCGCTACACGGAAATTTTGGCGCGCGCCCTGCGCCTTCCTCCGGAGGAAACTACCGACCTCGTCTATGCCGCGCGCATTCACGACGTCGGCAAAATCTTTGTGCCAGAACGCATCCTGAACAAACCCGGCCCGCTCACCGACGACGAATTTTTCCTGGTGCGCATGCACGCCCGCGTTGGAGCCGAGATCGCCGGCATCCTGCCCCACAGCGCCCTGATGCGCCAGGCCATCGAGCACCACCACCAGCGCTTCGACGGCACCGGCTATCCCGACGGCGCCAAAGGCGAGCAAATCCCGCTCTGGTCGCGCATCATCGCCCTCGCCGACGCCTACGCCAACATGCTCACCGAACACTCGCTCACCGCCGCCCGCACCCCCGAACAGGCGCTCGACGAACTCTCCAAGATGAGCGGTACCGGCTTCGACGGAATGCTGGTGCGATTGCTGTTACGAGAACTGAAGTCGGAACGGGCGTCATCGGCTAAGGATAGTTTCTAGATTCTGGTTTCCAGAAACTGTCCTTTTAGCTCTTGGCCGCACACGACTAGGAGCGACGCTAGGTGCCCGCCGGAAGGCACGAACCCCCGGTGGGAACGATTTCGGTCATGATTCCTCCGCTTCTCAGGACGCCCTGAGGGATTCTCGCGTCAGCTTCCGTGGCGAAGATCAGTCCTTTCACGGGGTGAAAGCCGAAGTGAACTGGCCCTCGGTTGTTTTCTATCTCGAAGTTCGACAACCACTCGCCCGGTTTCAGCGCGAGTTCCTCAGATCTCCCGCCCACGTATCTAAGCTCGAATCCCTTCCGGCTTCCAACCGCGGGCCCGAGGTCTAGGACGTAGGGGGACGGCACCTTCTGAATTTTCGGTTGCATAAGTTCTCCATTCGCATCCATAATAGTTCTCCTCCGAGGCACGGTATCATGGGAGAATATAGAGCGAAAGGGCGTCAGGACTATGGAGAATCCAAAATGGCAACACGAGCGCTTTTTCTTTTCTGCGTAATGCTGGCGGTGCCGACTTTCGGGCAGAGCAAACCACAACTTATGACTCAGAAGCAGCTAATCGCTTACCTTGACCAAGTCGAGGCAAAGCTTCCGATGTGGGACTCAAACTTGGAGGATCTGCTCTCCCCGATTCCCGTCTACAAGGGCGAGAACCGTGACCTTGTAGCGCTCCGCGATAGCGCCTTCAGCGGCTGCCGCGAGCTGGCATCCGGGATACTGAACAGCGACATTCCTACAATCATCAGAACCGAGAGGATCGCGCCCCGCTTGGGACTCGAAATTCGATTGCGAGATGCACTTAGCACGATTCATGAGTGCGTATCCGGAACCCTGCCCTTCATTGGTGATGCACGCACGCCCGGTCGCATGGAGACGGCGCAGAAGCTCACACAGGAGATAAACCCACTCCTACTGCCGCTACTCAGGCACATCTTGGCTGAAGCAGACTCGGTCGATTCGCGGAGATGCCTGAGCGCGGGGGACACTTCCAAGTGAGGCGGATCCCAGTACGGAGCCAGACCGATCACCAAGGGAGTCGAGGAAGCATTAATCACAAATTGGAAAGAGCAAACTAGAAACCGGAATCCAAACCTATGCCCGTCTCCCTCTCTCTCTCCAACAAAGTCGCCCTGGTCACCGGAGGCTCCCGCGGAATCGGCGCCGCCACCGTCCGCCTCTTCGCCGCAGCCGGCGCAAAGGTCGTATTCAACTATCAAAAAGCTCGCGAACAAGCCGAAGCGCTCGCCAAAGAATGCGGTGAAGCTAACTGCCGCGCCGTCGCCAGCAATCTCAACGACGCCGAATCTGCCCGCTCTCTCGTCGCCGAAACCGTCAAGCATTTCGGACGCCTCGACATCCTCGTCGCCAACCACGGCGTCTGGCCCGCTCAGGACCTCCCCATCGACAAAATGACCAACGAGCAATGGCGCTCCACTCTCGCCATTAACCTCGACTCCGTCTTCGGCCTCGTTAAATACTCCGTCGCGCAGATGAAGTCCCAGCCTAAAACCGGCTCAGCCGCCGGCCACATCGTCCTCATCAGCTCCACCAGCGGCCAGCGCGGCGAGGCCTTCCATGTCGACTATTCCGCCAGCAAGGGCGCGCTCATCAGCATGACGAAGACTCTTTCGTCGGAACTCGCCACGGCCGGAATTTACGTCAACTCCGTCGCCCCCGGCTGGGTCGATACAGACCTCTCCCGGGCCGCGCTTGATGACCCAAAAAGCGGCGAAGAAATTCGCCGCGAGATTCCCATGGGCCGCGTCGGCACGCCCGAAGAGATTGCCGGCCCAATCCTGTTCCTATGCACGGAATACGCCAGCTTCATCACCGGCGAAATCTTCAACGTAAACGGCGGTGCCGTGCTGGTAGGGTGAAAATAGGCGAAACTTCACTGCGTACGACTTCCGCGGTCATTTCTGCATCCAACCGCTAAGAGCAACGCGGGCTTTGATCCCGCCCGAAGCCAAAGGAGTCCTGGCTCGTTTTTTGCTGTAGGCTTGTCACAAGCAGCTACAATCCCTTTTTCTGGCATCAGACTGATCGGCTGAACACGATCTGCTGAACAAGACCCTCTGAATGAACCAACTGCTTTTTATTACTATCGCGGCAACGGCCCTCGCCGGCGTCCCCGCCGCTGTGCCTCAGGCCAATTCTCAGGTGTCTTCGTCCGCCGTTTCAAGCCCCGTTTCCGCCGACCGCGGCAACGATCTGGAGAATTCCCGCAAGGCCCGCGCCCTGCTCGATCAGGGAATCCAGGCTCTGGGCGGACAAGCCTACCTTAGTATTCGTGACCTCGAGCAGGAAGGCCGCACCTACAGCTTCCATCACGGACAGCCCACCAGCAATGGCGTCCTGTTCTGGCGCTTCGTCGAATTTCCCGACAAGGAGCGCATCGAAGTCACCAAACAGCGCGATGTGGCCTACCTCTACACCGGCGACAAAGGTTTCGAAATTACCTTCAAAGGACCGCACACGGTGGAGAAAAAGGATCTTGAGGAGTATCTCCGCCACCGCAAGTTCTCCCTCGACACCGTCCTGCGTACCTGGGCCAATGATCCTACCGTTGCGTTCTTTTATGATGGCAATGCCCTCGCCGGCAATCTTCCCGCGGAGCGCATCACGCTCATCAACGCCAAGAACGAAGCCGTCAGTCTCTTCTTCGACATCGACACTCATCTCCCTATCAAGAAAAGCTACACTTGGCGCGATCCGGTGGACAAAGAGCGCAACGTCGAGGAAGAAATCTTTGACAACTACCGCCAAGTGCAGAACGTAATGATCGCCTGGGGTTTCACTCGCTACTTCAACGGCGACATGCAAAGCCAGCGCTTCGCGAGTTCCGTGCATATTAATCAGGGCCTGAACCCGGCCATGTTCGACCCTAATTCCGGCTACGATCCCAACAAAGTCCAGGGGAAGCGCTGAAGTTACCTCTCTTCCCCAATCCTTCCCAATTCGGCACAACCCCCTGAAAAAGAGCGATTTAGACGCTGAAAAGCGGCCTGATCGCTCCCTCCGTACTCTCCCTTTTCGCCACGCACTGTGGCTTTTTTACCACAGCCAAACTTTGTAACCTGGCTGTAATCTATTCATTCACCGGGACATACGCATACCCCCCTTTGACTCAAGAGCAGACAGTCCGCTCGACCGTGGAATGCAGTGGCGTGGGCCTCCACAGCGGCGCACCGGTTTCCATGCGGATTGTTCCCGCCCCTCCCGGAACGGGAATCGTCTTCCGCCGCATCGATCTCGACGACTTCGAAATCGAAGCCATCAGCCGCAATGTCGCCCGCGTCAGCTACGCCACCAGCCTCATGAAAAAAGGCGTGCTCATCTCCACCACCGAGCACCTGCTCTCCGCCTGCATCGGTCTCGGCATCGACAACGCCATCGTCGAACTCGATAACCTCGAACTTCCCATCCTCGACGGCAGCGCTCTCCCCTTTGTCGAGTTGATTCAGAAAGCCGGCGTCCGCAAGCAGCGCCGTCCCCGCAAGTATTTAAAGATTTTGCGCGAAGTCGAAATGCGCGAAGGCAACAAGTTTATTGCCGTGCATCCCGCCGACACTTACTCGGTCTCCTACTCCATCAATTTTCCTCACCCTCTGATCGGAAAAGAAACCTTCCAGGTTGAGCTTTCCAACGGTAGCTACCTGCGCAAGATCGCCGCCGCCCGCACCTTCGGTTCCCGCGAGGACGAGAAAGCCATGCGCAACATGGGACTGATCCGCGGCGCATCCCGCGAAAACTGCATCGTCCTCACTCGCGACGGAATCGAAAACGGCCCCCTGCGTTTTCCTGACGAATTCGTCCGCCACAAAGTTCTGGATTTAGTCGGCGACCTCGCCCTGCTAGGCAAGCCGATTTTAGGAAAGATCGTCGCCGATCGCGCCGGCCACGCCATGCACACCGCGTTAGTGTCCCGCATCCTCCGCGACAAAACACTCTGGGAAGAAGTCACCCTGCCGGATGAAGCCCACGACGACGCAACCGCCTACACCGCCCAAGCCACCGCAGGCTCAACCCTCTAAAAGAATCACGTAGGGACGGACGCACTCGTCCGTCCCCGTCCGTGTCCCGGCTCACGATCAACGTACATGTCCTTCTGTAATCAGGAATCGTCCCGATTGAGCTCGCCCCCCAATTCGGGAAGAATGACTCCACGAGACACACGTTCTCAATCCCGTTTCCTCAGGAGTCTCTTATGCCGACGCAACAGCTAGCCTTGATCGCAAACCTTTTGAACATGGCGAAACCGGATCTGGTTTTGTTCATGGGAGCATCTTTGCTCCTGTCGCCCGTCTCCCGCGGCGAAACCACCTGGGATATGGCCAACCGCATCTGCGACCGCTACTTCTCCGAAACTCCGGGGCAGATCCGGCCCGTCACAAGTCAGGCAGCGTAGTTAAGAAAAATTCTGTGAAGAGGCTGGCACACTATTGCGCTACTGCGGTTGAGGCTGCTCCTCGATAAGAGAGAAGCCGCTGTCGAGTAGTACCCGACAATCCGCGCGCCATTGACCCCGAAGGGAACCGTGTAGTTGGCTCCGGGGAAATTGCCAGCAGAGGTGAAGACGTAGTGCAACCCCTTCGCCGCTGCTAAGTTCGTCAAGCACAGCACCGCTAGCAACGCAAATATCAAGTTTGTTCTTTTGGATTCCATACCGGTCCTGTTGTTTTGGTTTCCATTGGCGGCGCAGTCTAGTGAACAGGAATACCCTTGAAAGGTTGGCTTCCTATGCTCGGGTAAACCAGACCCACCAAGTCGTTGGAGTCATTGATGGCGCTCAATCCCGTTTGAAGGGCTCCCGGCGCATCGATCTGCGTGAACTTTCCCTTGAAATAAAGAAACCCGTGGGTGACAAAGTTCTTATCCTGGAAGAGCCCAGCTACGACGCCGTTGTTGTTGATGGAAGAGGCTGACGTAAAATTGGCGCCGGGAAAATCGATGTTGGTGTAAACGCCGTTCTGATAGATGAAGCTGTGCGGCCCAGTAAGGTTTACGTCATAAGTCCCGATGATCACCCCTGCGCTGTTGATACCGGTCGCCTCAGTTGCCTCGGCACCGGGGAAGTCCAAAGTGGTAAAGACGCCGTTGTCATCTAGGAATCCGTGGTCGGCAGGCAAGAACGGCCCCGGTGGGCAGACGATGCTGGCCGAGCAGTACCCGCCTACAATCTTCCCCAAGTCACTGATGCCGTAACCGGTCGTCGAGATAGCTCCGGGGAAATCGATACTCGTGACGGCACCCGTCGAGTCGTCATACGTATAAGCGTGCTCGCCGGTGTAGGGGTTACATCCCGGAACACAATAACCACCAACAGCCAAGCCATTCCGGTTAATCGCGAAGAGATATGAGGTGACAGCGCCGAAAGGGACCACTTGCACAAAGGCCTTGCCCGTCTGTACGTACGAATCCAAGACACCCGGAGCCGAATAATACCCAACTATACGGGTGGCGCTAATGCCGAAAGGGACCGTGTAGTTTGCTCCTGGGAAGTTTCCCGCCAACCTAAACCTGTAGTGAAGGCCCGCCCCGGTGGCAAGAGTACTTAGGCACATTAACGCCAACAAGGTAAATAGTGTTTTTTTTCTCTTTAGTCGCATGACCATCCTTGACCCGCGAGTTCGATTAATGCCACGCCGCGATCGCCCCAAGACAGGGTGCCATCGAGCAGTACGTTCCTGTTTGTTGTCCGCCGACGTAGACGTGCCCGTTGACGACTGTCGGCACGGTAAATTTTACGGCCCCGGGGCCGTTAGCTGTGTCGGTGAACTTCAGGGTGAAGGTTCCAGTCTGCGAGGGCACCGCCGTATACGCATACAGTCCCACAGTAGTCGGGGCGTGATTCCCGTTCGTGTTGTTCTGGAAACCGGTCGCGTCTACGATCCACAGGATCGCGTCAGACGCAAGGCCGTTGGCGGAGTTCCAGCTAACCACTGGAGAAGCTCCTGGGTACGGAATCTTACCGCCCGAGTCGAGGTGCTGTGGAGTAGCAGAGCCGTATAAGGTCGTCAAGAAAGCTCCCGTGCGCCCTGAACTGGAGTTGTCCATCTGATATGCCCGGATCAGAGTGTCCTGGCTTCCCATGACGTAGAGCACATTTTGTTGGTACGTCGCATTTCCCGCCCAGAAGGCGGCACTTCCGCGATTGCCATAATCGCGTTGCGTGGAGCAGCACGCTGGCGGCAGGAAAATTGCTCCGAGGCATTGGACGGTCTGGCCGCTGGATCCTGAAGTGCACGGATCAACGGTATCCGCGGTCGAGTTTGCGGCCATCTTCGAGGGCAAGTTCACATAAAAAATACCTTCCTTGCCTGCCGCCAGTGCCACAAAATTCTCGTTGTTGGGATTGAAACCTGCGGGCCGCGCCAGAATTACACCGCCGGCACCCAAATCGAAGTCGCCAGAAGTACAGACAGTTCCGCTTTCCGGGGCAGGAAGGTTCAGCGTAGCGGCACAATTCTGATTGCTGTTTAGTATCTGCCAGCCGTTGGGAGTATAGAAACCCTTTACATTCAGGTAAGTGCCAGCAGTGCCCTGATAACCTAACCGCAGCACGCTCTCGCCATACAAACCGCTGGCCTTGAAGCTGCCATTGCCCGAAGAGAGGTAAACATCGCCCGACGGCGAGGACTCACCAGAATCATCGATGGCTGCTGCCGACCCGGACATCCAGATGCCGCCCTGCGAACCCTGAAGCGTCCCCGCCACTCCCCCCTCTGTGGTAAAAGCGGCCAAAAGAGAAAACGACCCCGAGGAGAACTTAAACAGGCCAACATAGCCAGCGTAACTTCCCGAGTCGCAATGCGAGCCCCACGCGACATAGATGAGAGGATTGTTCGCTGCATCGTGAGTCAAGGCCAGGCCAGCACGCTGGTTCTGGTTCACCGCGGAGAATGCAGGGAGTGACGGAAATACGCTAGAGAAGGTGCTCGCAATATCTAGAGTGGCCGGGAGTGGACTGGCGTTGGTTATGCTCAGTGCGTTGAGGCGCTGGGTGATAACGCCAGTATTTTTATTGTAATGCTTCGAGACCGCGAACAGCATCGGAGAGCTACCCGCAACGTCTATTACAGGAGTTCCTTTGATTCCGACCTCCGGCGCGATGTTCGTGCAGGCTGGGGTCCCAGGAAGGTATGCATCCGGAACTGCCTCGTCGCCTGTATCCATGTTATTAACAAAATTGAGATTGGCGTCCCACACTGTCGCAAGCGTTGAACTGTCGCCATCCAAGGCATAAACGTGATTTGCTTCGGTTGCCACAAACAAAGCGTTATAGGTAGTCGTGCCAATTTGCAACTGCGAGACATAGAGCGGCTGAGCGTAAACGACTCCGGTCAAGTCCGAACGCGTGTAGTGGTGCGTCAGCGAAAGATTGCTTGCCTTCAACGTCGTTTCGCTGGCGTTTACATTATCGCGGGAATTATCGTAGGAGTGAGTGGTCACGCATCCGATGCCGCAGACATTGCCGCTCCCACGAGTGGTAGCCGGCGGTAGCACGAGGATGAGACCAATAGCTAGCAGAGCCATTCCGGCGATTCTGACGCTAAGCCGCATGGGGGCGTTCCTTCCGCACTTAGGCGGGTATCTTGCTCGATTTAGTACGGCGAGTCAAGGATGAAAGAAACTACACACTAAATTGAGGATAGGCTTGGATGCTAGCGACGTTAGGTGGCTCGACAGCGTGTTGCAAGCAGGACCTCATCCTGGCTTTTCGTGGGCGGAGGCTCGCGCTCCGGCGCGAAGGGTGACTTTTCCACAGCCAGCCGCGCCATCGTGTGACATCTGACCTTGCGCTTATTCCCAAATCCAGAGATCATAGTGCAGCCGAAACTCTCGGTCGGGCCGGGAATCGAACGCACTCTCGGTCCTAAGTCCTTTGACATCAAGATTTTGCCCGTAAGTGATTGAAAACGAAGACTCGTTTCGCCTTGTGCGCACTCGTAATCGCGCAAACCCGCATGTTTACTGGCGATTTGTAATACCCAGGGGAGGAGGGGGTATCTCTTCGACGGCGTGGAGTATGCAGAATCCTGCATACTCGGTTAGTGCTCAAGATAGATTAATTTTGCCCGCTCCCAAAACGGAGACTCAATCCGCAGGTTCGCAAGGAACGTCGCCGGCGCCAGAGGCGTTTTCAGGCTGTTCCTCAAGCAAGCGGTGCAGTTCAGCCCGAGTCTGCAGCACCAGTGCCTCGGCAAACTGCCGCGCAGACTTCTGCCGCTCTGCCGACAAATCCTTCACTCGCATGTTGAGCAAAGGAATATCGGCCTCGATCCAGCGCAAAGTTTTCTGAATGCGGTTGATGCGGTAAGAGTTAGTTAGCATGGCGATGTTCTCCTGTATGTCGTCCGTCGGAATGGCAAAGGTTTTACTTGGTACTCGGTACTAGCTACTGCATTCAAAAGTATCCCACCAGATTGCCACGCTCACGCGCAGACGCAAGTTACAAAGTGAATACCTCGGGAATCGGCCGGGAAGGATAAACGTAGAGTGCTGATTGAAAGCTTTACTGAATCGCTTCCGGATTGAATTTAGCTGGCTTGTCTTTTGAGGAAGGAAGCTGTTCGATCTGCTCGCTGAGCCATTTCTCCAGAAGTTCCTGAGAACTCTTTGGCACATTCTGGAAGCGCAAGCCCACGTGACCTTTGATGTCAGCCCACGCGATCTCGCTCTCTACTTCCAGCCCGATCTTGCTTTGCGGCAGTGTGAACTGCACACGCGGTGTCGCGCCCTTCGGCAATGCCTGATGCAGAATGAGCGCCATTCCGCCCTCGCTGATGTTGGTGCTGGTGCCTTTGATCTCTTTGTCGCCGAGAATGATCTTCACCAGAATCTTTACCGGCTGCCGGAAGTAGCGTCGCCGTTCGCGCTCCATGAAATTCAGCGCGGCGTGAAAGCAGCGCGCCGCATTCAACGTGCTGATGGGTTTTTGCAGCACGAAATTAACGCCCATGCTGAACGCTTGTTGCGTGGTTGTCTTCTTGCCATTCAAAACCGCAAAGGTGACCGAGTTCTTATTGCTCGGCGTAGCGCGCAAGCACTCCAGCACTTCGAGCCCGCCCTTCAAATCATCGCAATCCACGATGACCGCATCAAACTTTTCTGAAATCAGGATCTCGCTGGCCGCTTTTGCCTCCTGGCAAACCTCCACCTCAATCGACAGCTTCTCCAGCGTCGGGCGCAGCACCCGGAGCACTTCGGCATCCTGGCTCAACAAGAGGGATTCCAACGCCATGTCAGGATTCTAACGTTCGGAGTCAGCCGTCGATAGGTGACCAAGGTATCGGGCTTGATGGATTCGTAGAGATGGATTTGCGGAAGAAGCTCGCTGATTTCGCTGGAAACTAAGGCCGCAAAAGCCTGACACTATCACCCGACGATGCCGCAAATTGCCTATCTCTCTCTCGGATCAAACGTGGGTGACCGCTCTGAGCAACTGCGTGACGCTCAAGCCCGGTTGAGCGCGGCTGGGCGTTTGGTAGCCGTGTCTTCGCTCTACGAAACTGAGCCCGTAGAATTCACTGAACAGCCTTGGTTTCTAAATTGCGTTCTTGAACTCGAAACGGAAAAGACTCCGCAAGAGTTGATGGCAATGATTCTCGGCATCGAGCAAGAAATGGGACGACGCCGCGTGCGGAAGAAAGGTCCGCGAACAATCGATATCGACATCCTGCTTGTCGGAGATGCCGTGATCGACTCGCCCGAACTGGCGGTTCCGCATCCCGCCATGCACCTTCGCCGCTTCGTCCTCGAACCTCTGGTTGAAATCGCGCCAGAAGTTCAGCATCCGGTTTTGAGAAAGACAATCCGTGAACTACTGGATGCGCTGCCAGCAGGCCAAACAGTCCGCAAGATTAAAGCCTGAGCCACGGATCGCACGGATCGAAGCCTTGTCTAACACTTCTTAGCTGCGCATTGCGTTCCGTGGAGATCCGTGAAAATCCGTGGCCGACTTTACGGCACGATGATCCGGCTGCCTGATTCTTCCGGTGTGACCAAAGCAGATTGCTTCTCGGGAAACTGCGCGAAAAGGAAATCGATGAACGCCCGCGACTTGGGCCGTCCCGACGTGCGAGCGTGGCCCAAACGGACTAGGAACACCAAAGCCTTCAGCATGTCGGAATCTTTTAGAGTAAAGTATCCCAACTGTTTTTGTTCGACCTCGCGAAACTGCTTCGCCATCTCCAGCACCTGCGCGGCCGCGGCCTGTTGGGTTGCGCTGGTCAGCGGCTGCTCGTAGTGCAGGCCGGAGTTCACCAGCCTCTCCTGGCTTGTACACAAAGCCGAGAGCGTGGCGATGAGTTCGCGATCGTTCAAGGTGCGATCCGCTTGCGCGGCTTTGGCCAGCGCGTAGCTGAGCCCCATCAGTAGATGTTCGCGCTCGAAGGTGAATTGTTCTGAGATCTCAACATGCAGGAACAATGCGGCCGCGTCGAATTGCTCGGCGGGACGAGGCTTTTCATGCTCTCTGGCTTGTTGCAGATACGGACATTCGCTGGGACAATCGAGCGTAACCTCGCGCTGCTCGCCGCAACACTGCGGGCAAATGCGGCCGTGGACAGCCGGACAGAAGCGTTTCTCCTTGCGAATCTCGCAGATGGCGCAGCTCAAACTGGGAATCTCCTCTGCAAGCATTATGGCATTTGGACGCTGGCTGCCAACTGCCAATGGCTACTTGCCGATTACCAGTAACCGCTCTGGTACCTGAATTTGGGCCATTTTGGGACGCTTGCCTGTGAATAAGTGAGTAAAAATGGGCACGTTCGCGTGCAATCTGCGTGGGACCCGCGTAAAATAAGGGTGTTTTCCACAGGGCACTGGTAGTAAGATCAAGCCCGCGTGGAAATCAAATTCGATTCTTTCCCCAGGAGGAAAACATGGCATCAGGTTTAACCAAGACACAACTCGTCCGTCATCTGGCCGAGAAGACTGAACTTCCCAACAAGACGGTCGCAGGATTTCTGGAGCAGTTGGCGGACGTCGCTGTGAAAGAGACCAAGAAGAACGGCGTGTTCGTTGTGCCCGGCCTCGGCCGGTTGGTGAAAGCGCACCGCAAGGCCCGCGTCGGACGCAATCCGCAGACCGGCGAGCCCATTCAGATCAAAGCCAAGACCGTGGTAAAGTTCCGCGTCGCCAAGGCTGCCAAGGACGCAATCGCTCCCAAAAAGCCGTAGTTTGTGTTGAGATTGATTGAGAAGGCCGGCTTAGGCCGGCCTTTGATTTTTCTGCAGGCTTTACAATTCTCCTGCCCATGCTGAATTGGATCGTCATCGGAATCGGCGATATCGCCACCCGTCGCGTCATCCCTGCGATTCAGGCCGAGCCGCGAAGCTGCTTATATGGCTTGGTTACGCGTGATCCGGCGAAGGCTGCGGCTTATGACGCGCGCGCTTGGACTTCACTTGACGAGGCTCTTTCCGTTCCCGCGGCGAATGCGGTTTACGTTGCGACTCCCGTTTTTCTGCACGCGCCCCAGACCATTCAATCTTTGCGTGCGGGCAAACATGTGCTGTGCGAGAAGCCGATGGCGATGAACGAGGCCGAGGCGCGTTCGATGGTGCGAGCTGCTGAAGAAAGCGGACGCACTCTCGGCGTGGCCTACTATCGTCGAACGTATCCCAAGCTGCAGCGCGCGAAGCAACTGCTTGCGGCGGGCGCGATCGGCAAGCCCGTTTTCGCCGAACTCACCAGTCATGGATGGTTCGACGAACGGGAGGGCAGTCGAAGCTGGCTCATAGATCCCGCGAAAGCCGGAGGCGGGCCGCTCTACGACATCGCGTCGCATCGCATCGATGTGCTGAATTTCTTGTTCGGTCAGCCGCAGCGAGTCAGCGCGCAGCTATCGAATGCGGTGCATCACTACCCGGTGGAGGATAACGCGACTGTGATGATCGACTATGCCGGCGGAGTGCGCGGCATTGTGGATGTCCGCTGGCATTCGAAGGTGAAACGCGATGAGTGCCGCATCCGCGGCACCGAAGGCGAGATCGACTTGACTCCGCTGAATGGGCCGGAGTTGATTTATCCGGGCGGGAGCGAGAATCTTCCGCCCCATGCGAATCTGCATTATCTGATGATTGAGAACTTTGTGGATGCGTTGTTAGGCAAGGGGAGTTTGTTGTCGAGTGGGGCTTCTGCGTTGTGGACGGAGTGGGTGATCGAGCGGGCGCGCAAAGACGGTATCGAGTGCTGACTCAGTGTTCTCCGCACGGCGCCCTCAGCGCAGCGGATACGAAAAGCGACCCCGGGGCTGAAGCCATAGGCGCTAACTTAACAAGATTTGGTCACGGTTTGCCCTACACCCGTCAACGTGCGGGCAACGCGAGCCAGGAATCCAGCACCGTCGACCGCCATCTACTTATTGAAATGGTCGGCCGAAGTACGTCAGCACCCACAAGGCGATCAGGTACACACTAAATAGGGACTGCAAACCCGAAATCGTGCGAACCCAGCCCACAGCTTTCAAATCGTATTCGCGCTTGCTGAGCATCCGGAGCCATTTGCCAAAGTCGATCTCGCGGAAACCTATGTTAAAAGCGGCCATGAGGCTGAAGTACAACGCTATTCGAACGACGCGCCACTCCTGCCAAAGCCAGCGGAAGGGAAAGAGCAGATTGTATTTCGAGCGATGTGCTTTCAGAGTGCGCCTAGCGATGGGACGGAGTCGAAGCTGAAGTCCCTGACGATTCGTCCCGCCACCTCCAAGCCGGAAGCCCACAACGTAAATCCCGGAGCGGCCATTGTGGTTCATGAAAATGCAGTAGAGGATCGCAGAGAACAGCCACAGAGCAACGACCAATACTAACGGTCGCCCTGGAGTCATGCCGTACTGACAAGAGAGATCAAAGAAGACCACATTGAAACCATAGGCGATGCAGTCTGAGATCGCGGAGTCGTACCACTTCTTCAATTCCTCGTACGGTTCGTCTTGCTTCCAGCCTAGACAGCTGTAACTCAGCAGTTCGGCCTGCCTGCGCTTAATTGCGTAGACAATCTGACGCTCCTGAGTGCGGAAGCCCCCGTCTTGGAACTGCTTGGCCAGTTGAGCGAGAGCATCCGGGTTAGTAAAGTAAGATAGATGTTCTAACCTGCTGGCTGAGGCGATCCCCCGTACCTGAGGCAATGAGGAAGGCTCGAAGATCGCTCTCTCTACCCTGGCCTGGGACATGTCTGCACCGTAGAGCTTGGCATTTCTAAGGTCTGCACCGTCGAATACCGCATGCGAGAGATCCACTCCGGTTAGATCAGCACCCTTGAGCCTCGCTTTGGTCAAGTCTCCTCGGTAGAGCATAGGGCGTTTTGTGTCTTCGAGATTCACGCCCCACAAGATCGCCCCCGTCAGATTGGCATGGGCCACATCGACGTTCCTTAAGTCTACACACGTGAGGGTGGAACCGTTGAAGTTTGTACCGTCCACGTCTGCTCCGTCAAGGTCGGCGTCGGTGAGGTCCGCAGCAACTACATAAGCGTGACTCAGATTCGCGTTCGTGAGGTGTGCACGAATTAGTTTGGTGTTTGTAAGGAGTGAGCCATTTAGGTTAGAACCCTCCAAGTTCGCATCGCTAAGGTCCGCGTAGCTCAGGTTCTCGTTGCGCAAGTCCGCACCAGCAAGGATAGACTTTCTCAGATCTGCGGTTACCCCTGGATTCTCATGCTCGCTATTCAAGTCTGCAATCTTTGCAAGAATCTCGTCTAGCTCAGCGCGGGTCTTCTTGTGCCCCCCAGCATCGACCCAAGTCCAGGCTCTATGCTCGTGTGACTGCTTGCGGTGCGCGGAACCTTCAAAAAGAACCACCCCCGCCGCAACTCGCCGGGCGTACATGGCTTCCCTACTACAATCCAACTTAGCAATAGAGGCCACAGTCTCTTGTGCGGGAGCCGAGAGCCCGGCCAACAAGAGAGCGAGGACAACACAGAGTGCGCGACTTTTAACCAAGATTCTCCTCTTCGATGAGCGTCAGGCCGATCTCATGCAAACCAAAATTAGTCGAACGCAAATGGGAGCTTAAAGTGGGTGGGCGACGCACAACGAAAGCTTCGATGGGTTGGCATCGGAGTGAAGCGATCAGACAAAGTGCTTTCGCCCCACGGACCATTCCACGCAGGAATGTATAGTTTCACACCCCTGGGCATTGCCTCATTGTCGCCTTCCGCCGCCATGATACGCCAGTAGCCTGCCAGAAATCGTTGGTGTCTTGCACGACCCATATCGCAATTCTTAAGTCAGCGCTTATGGGGCTGAAGCCCACTCTCATTTAAAGCCTTTACGCGGCGCTGAAGCGCCGCTCTTCCACGTCACGAACACGGCCCTCTTCCACGTCACTTCCCGTATTCGTTCTTCACCACCTCGCCGCCTTTCATCACAAACTTCACGCGTTCGAGCGTAGTCACGTCTTTTAGAGGATCTCCATCCACTGCGACGATATCGGCCCACGCACCCGGTTCCAGACTTCCGACTTTGCCCGCCCATCCCAGCAGATCAGCCGCATTCAGCGTGGCCGCTTGAATCGCCTGCAAGGGCGTTAACCCTAGTTTCACCATCACGGCGAACTCGTGCGCGTTCAGTCCGTGGGGATAGACTGCGGCATCGGTGCCGAACGCTACTTTCACTCCGCTGGCAAAAGCGTGCGCGACATTCTTGCGCGCGGCAGGCATGACAGCTTTCGCCTTGCTCAGCAGGAAGTCGGGCACATGATTTCTCTCCGCGTTTTCCAGGAACCAATCGCCGAGGTAAAGCGTGGGCACAAGGTACGTGCCGTTCTTCTTCATTTCCGCGATTCCGGCGTCGTCAATGTAGGAGCCGTGTTCGATTGAATCCACTCCCGCCTCGGATGCCCAGAGGATGCCCTGCGCGCCGTGAGCGTGGGCGGCCACTTTGCGTCCCAGGCGATGAGCATCAGCCACGATGGCTTTCATCTCTTCGAGCGTGTACTGCGAAGCTTGCGGGTCGTCGCCTTTGGAGAGTACGCCACCGGTGGCGCAGACCTTGATCAAGTCGGCGCCGTACTTAATGTTCTCGCGCACTTTGTGCTGCACGGCTGCGACGCCGTCGGCCACACCGTCGCCGGTAGCGTGATACTCAAAGGGCAGGAAGTTGTTATCGCAGTGTCCGCCGGTGATGCTCAGCGCGGGACCGCTTACCAACATCCGTGGTCCCGGAACATCGCCCGCGTTGATGGCGTCGCGCAAGGCGACATCGCTAAAGCCGCTCGCGCCTACATTGCGGACGGTGGTAAAGCCTGCTTGCAAGGTTAGCCGTGCGTTCTTGGCGCCGATCAGCGTTTCGCGCGGTATGGAGATGCCGAGCCGCTCGTAGCCGAAGTTGGAATTCATGGTGAGGTGCGTGTGCGCGTCAATCATCCCGGGCAGCACAGTGGCGTTGGGAAGCTCAATTCTTACGGCGTCTGCTGAAGTCTTGGCATCCGCGCCTGCGCCCATGCTCATGATCTTTCCATCTTCAATCACCAGCGTTTGATCCGCGAGCAGCTTGCCGGTCTTCACATCCAGCACGTGCCCGGCGTGGATGACGACGCGTGCAGAACTCTGCTGGGCGATGCTCAGCGTCGCGATCGCAAGCAAAGCAATCACAAAAATCACGGAACCAAGAATTCTCTTCATCAGTCTCTCCAATTTTGTGTACAACGCGATTTGTGCTCAGCCATCCAGCGAGATAGAAGGTATCACGCTCGTGGCGATGTACTCGTGGAGGTAGTGCTGGAACCCGCAGTGAGCGAAAGCAGGGCCGGCGAGTTTGTATTCTCCGAAAAGCAGAAAGAAAACGGACGTAGCGATACGCACGCCGGCGATTGCCTTTTCCGCGGAGAGAGAGTTAGCCATCAGTAAAAAGAGAACTCGTACTAGCCTCCGGGGCCATCGTTGGAAACATATTGCTCGAGAGCGTCCAGTTCATGGCTGAGGTCTTCGACGCGCCACTCCAGCAAGTTGCGAATGGAGAGAATCCCCAACAGCTTGCCGTTGTCGTCCGCTACGGGCAAGTGGCGGAAGTGGCGCTCAAGCATAGTGGTGAGGGCCTCGCCGGGGCCGGTGCGGCGGGTTGCCATTTCGACCGGAGTGGTCATCAGTTCACGAATCGAAGTGGTTTGCGGATCGGTGCGGCTGAGCGACATCTTGCGGAGAACGTCGCGCTCGGTGAAGATTCCGGCTACGCGGAATTCGGAGTCGACCACGGCGACCGCGCCCACGTGGTGGTCGAGCATTTTATTGATAGCGTCGGCCACGCTGGCATCCAGCGGAACCGCCGCGATTTCCCGGTCACAAAGATCAAGTACGCTCATTTAGACCTCCTTCGGCTCTCTACCATGCCCCCTGAGCCGCGCCCGCGGGGAAGCAGGAACGGGATTGATGAATTATGCTCGCGGCGGAGCCGATGTCAAGTGAATTGAAAGAATCTTAAGAATCTTTAATTGTAGAAACCGGCGTTCGACCCTTACCTCTGGGGATCGCGGTCCTGGCTGCCTTCGTTCTTGAAGACCTTGCCATCTTTCATTACGAAATGCACGTGCTCGAGAGCTTTGATGTCGCTGAGCGGGTCCGCGCTCACGGCGACGATGTCGGCGAATGCGCCCGGCGCCACAACCCCGATCTTGCCCTCCATATCGAGCATTACGGCGGCGCGCGAGGTTGCACTCTGAATCGCATCCATGGGCTGCATGCCAAGATCAACCATGCGCGGGAACTCCTGTGCGATGGGCTCTGTCCAGGGAATTCCGCCCATGTCGGTACCGAAGACGATCTTCACGCCGGCCTTCAGAGCTTTTTTGAATGACGGTTCATGGGCGGAAGCGCGCAGTCGGTCACGCTGCCCGCCGGGCGTATCCGCCGGAGCCCAGTCGGTGTAGTAGACGCTAATCGTCGGCACGTACCATGTGCCCTGCTTCAGCATCTGGGCGATGGCGGAGTCGTCCAGATCAAGGCCGTGCTCAATGGAGTCGCATCCACCGTCGAGCGCGCGGTGCAGGCCAATGCCGCTGTAGGCGTGGCATGCGACCTTCTTTCCCCAACCGTGAGTTTCATCGACGATGGCGCGCAGCTCTTCAACCGTCAATGTCGGCTGCGACATGAGTTCGCCGTTCTTGCCCACCCAGGAACGATGGGTCATGTACACCTTGATCCAGTCCGCGCCGTGGTCAAGTTGCTCGCGCGCAGCTTTGCGGGCTTCGATGGGACCGTCGATGATCTGCGCGCCTTTCGGCATTTCGAGTTCGGGAGCATAACCCTCAAGCGGATAGCCGCCGGTGGTGGAGATGGCGCGAGTGGAGACGAACATGCGCGGCCCGGGAATATATCCGAGTTCGATGGCCTGCTTGATGCCAACGTCGCCGTAGCCAGCGCCTTCGGTTTCGACGTCGCGCAGGGTGGTGAAGCCTTGCTCCAGCGCGCGTCGCGCTGCCACTGTGGCTCGGGCTGCGCGAAGGGCGAGCGGGGCGTTCAGGATGTTGGCGTCGTATCCGCCTTGAGCGGGATCTTCACCTTGCAGGAAAATGTGCGTGTGGGAATCGATCAGGCCGGGCAGGACCGTGGCTTTCGATAAATCAATGACGGTTGCGCCGTCGGGAATTTTTGCGTTTGCGGCATCGCTTACGCTCTCGATGCGATTGCCGTGGACGACGATTACCTGATCGCGACGCGGCTTGTCGGATTTGCCGTCGATGAGAGCACCGGCGTGAATGACGGTCCAGGGCTCGGAAGCGCGATTGTCGTTCTTTTGCGACGGCTGTTGCGCTACCGCCGGAATCGCGAGGACTAGAAGCAGTATCCATTCAAGAATTTTCACTATTCCTCCAGACTGCTTCAAAGGTTTTGGAAGGGGAATTCTACTCTCACTCTGTCGAGACGTAAGCATCGGCTTCGATCTCGACCAGTATTTCAGGCGAGATGAGCGCGCTGACCTGGACCATCGAAGTCGCGGGACGAATGTTGGAGAAGAATTCTCCATGAGCTTTGCCGATCTTCTCCCACTCCGCAATGTTGATCACATAGATTCGTGTGCGCACCACATCGTTCATGGTGGCGCCCGCTTTTTCCAAAGCGCTCTCAATATTTTTCAGAGTCTGAATGGCTTGGGCGTACGGATCTCCTACGCCAACAATCTTGCCGCCGGGTGCGGTTGCGGTGGTGCCGGAGACGAGAATGTAGGGTCCAACCTTTACTGCACGGGAGTAACCGACGGTAGGTTCCCAGGGTGTGCCGCTGGAGATGTTCAATCTTTCCATTTACGTTGATTCCTTTCTTGCCTCATCCTCACAAGTCATTCTATTCGCCGCCAAGGGTTTTGCGATTAGCAGCCAACGGCTTCGTGTGCCAACAGGAAGCGCGCGGCAACCTTGCAAGCTCTTGCACACTTCCAATGATTACCGAAAGTGATGCGCGTGATAAACAAAAGTCACTTGCGTTTGCTTTAAGACTAAGGTAACTAGTTACCAGCAAGGCTTTCGAAGTCGGCGCGCGACAGGGGTTTCAAGGAGGTTGAACCAATGATTCCGGAATCTCATCCATTGCGGCAGCTTTTTCAGGAATTGGTGGGCCGCCACTATGCCGAAGAGATCGGCATCCGCGATCCGCAGGTGGTTGCGTATGTATCGCACTTGCTCACCGAGTTCTGCGAGGCCGATCAATTGTTCAAGATTCATGACGCGGCCGATCGTCCGCTTGCCGACCTGGGTGAAATGCTGCTGGAATCTGATCCGGTCTACGGACCTGCTCCTTCATTCGATCGCGAACGCCAGGTGCGCAAACATATTGGCGACTACGCGCTGTTTTTTGCCGGAATGTTTCCCGAGAGCATCAATCAGTTCCGGTTGCGCCGTCAGCGGCTGGAAAGTTTTGTGGAGTGGATGAAAGCAGGGAAGGAAAGCTACTACATTGTTTCGAAGTTCGAGCACTTCGAATACGCCAAAGTCGCTCCGCTGTTTGCCCACCTGTCGCGGGACTTTGAGGGCTGCGTTTACGGCCTCAACATGGTGAAGAACGATCTGCAGGAGATGCAGCACCCGATCGTGCGCCGTGGCGGCGAATTGCTGATGTAGAGCGGAGCGAGCAGGCGCTTCGAATTATTTGCTCAGGTCTGGCTGCCCGCCGATGCGGTAGAAACTCAGCGCCGCGTTTCCTTGAACAAGTTTGCGAATCCTGCGAAGTGAGCCGAACTCATCGCCGGGGTCGAAGGTTTTTTCGTGCTCCGCGATCACAAGCGTCATGGCCCACACCAGGGAAGATTCGGCCAGCGCCGAAAGAGACTCTTCGTAAGCGTATTGCATCCGGTAGGGAGGATCCAGGAAAACCACGTCGGCGGCGACGTGTTCGCGATGCAGCCGCCATAGGATTTGCAATAAATCGCCTTGCAGAATTTTGTGTCCGTCCGCAATTCCCAGGCTGTGCAGGTTTTGTTCAATCAACTTGGTTGCGGGGAGTGAATTTTCTAGAAAATAAATTTGCCGGGCTCCGCGGCTGAGGGCTTCAATGCCAACCGCGCCGGTTCCGGCGAACAGGTCCAACCAAAGGGTGCCGTTGAGCGCGTCAGGATTGCCGGCGGTGAGTATGTTGAAGAGCGTCTCGCGCAGGCGGTCGGAGGTGGGGCGAATATCGGTGCCGCGCAAGGAGCGCAGAGGACGGCCCCGGTACTTCCCGGCGATCACACGCATGGCTCTAGTACCTTCGATTCCCGGAGCCAATATATCCGACCATGTAAAATAGTAGCAGCCGAGACCTCATGAGAAGTTTTTCCATTCACGTTGGGCGACTGTTCGGAGTGGAAGTCCGCCTGCACCTGACCTTTTTGATTCTTCCTCTTTTTGTTTTCTGGACGGAATACAACGCCCAGCATCCGGCTAACGGTCCGCGGGATTTGGCGTTGGTGGGCATTGTGCTGGCTTGTGTTGCGGCGCACGAAATCGGACACATACTCATGGCGCGGCGAGCCGGACTGGTCGCCAAGGCGGTGATTCTGTTGCCGCTGAGCGGGGTGACGGTTTTTGATGAGTCGCGGCTGGAAAAACCCGAGTCCGTGGATGCGGCCTGGAAGCGGGAAGTAAGACTGGCGCTCACTGGACCGCTGGTGAATCTTGCGTTTGCCATTATGGCGGCGGCTGTGATTTACGTCGCCGTTCCCGGGGCGAATCTTTGGAAGTGGCCCTTCCTGCAGTCGAGCAACCTGCCGCGCAGCCTGGTGTGGGCGAACCTGTACATTGCCGGGTTAAATCTTCTTCCGGCGTATCCGCTGGATGGCGGACGGATTCTGCGTGCTTTCTTTGCGCGGACGATCGATCCCGCTGCCGCTACGCGCCGCGCTGTCTCCATTAGCCACGCTTTGGCGATGGTGCTGATGGTTGCCGGCTTGTTCAGCAATACCTGGCTCACCATGGTGGGCATGATCATTTTCTCGGCGGCGCAGCTTGAGGAGCGGGCAGTCATCTTCCAGTCGGTCTTGGACAACGTTCTTCTAGAAGAGGTGATGCTAACGGATTTTGCGACGCTTTCCCCGGCGGACACGCTGGAAGATGCGCTGGAGAAGGCAGTGCATTCCCTTCAGGACGATTTTCCGGTGGTGCGGGGCAGCGACATGGTGGGGGTGATTTCGCGGCAGCGCATTCTGGAAGCGTTGCGCATGGAAGGGAACGGCTACGTGCAGGCCGTGATGAACAAGATTTTCGAAGTCTCAGTACGGAAGGAGTCGCTGGCTTCCGCGTTTCGCAAGCTCACGTCACGCAATCTAAGCATTATTCCAGTCGTTGAGGATCAGAGGCTGGTGGGCATCATCACGCTACAGAATCTGATGCACTCGATGGCGCTGCTGGCGGAGAGCCGAAAGCTGCGGCGTGATGAGCAGAATTCATAGAAAGGTTCGCAGGTTTCGCTAAAACAGCCGCACCGCTTTCGCCTGGCGCACCGCCGGAATTTCCTCTAGTTTCTTCAGCACGCTGTCCGGCACCGGTCCATCGACGTGCACTACAGCGATAGCCTCTCGCGGCTCCGAAGACGATTCTGAACTGCGCCGTCCCAGCGAGAAGTCCGCAATGTTGATTTCGCCTTCGCCCAGAATCGTGCCTACCTTGCCGATTACGCCCGGCACGTCGCGATTGCGCAGGTAAATCAAATCGCGTTCTAGCGGCGCCTCCACGTCAATCTCGTCGATGTGCAGCAAGCGTGGCAGAGTGCCGCGCAGCACGGCGCCCTTCACCACGTGCTCTTCCTTCGAACTCCTCAGGTGGATCGAGAGCACGCTGCCAGCACCGCCGGTTGAAGCCTTCGCTTTATGTACCTCATGGACGGTCAATCCCCGCTCCTCGGCGAGCGAAGCGGCATTCACCAGATTGGCTTTCTCGTCCAATGTTTGGTTGAGGATTCCCTTGATCGCGCCGTTGCGAATTAAATCTGTCTTCCAGTCTGCGATGTGGCCGCTGTAGCGCAACGAGATCTCTTGGATCGAACCTCCGGAGATTTGCGCAAGAAAGGCTCCCATGCGCTCCGCCAGAACGATGTAAGGCTGCATTTCGGCATACTCTTCGGCGGAAACGGAAGGCACATTCACCGCGTTCTGTATCACGCCGTGCTTCAGGTACTCCCGAACCTGCTGCGCAATCTGCACACCCACGGCTTCCTGCGCCTCGTAGGTCTGGCCGCCGATGTGCGGCGTGAGAATTACATTCTCCATTGTCTGCAGCGGCGAATTCTTCAGTGGCTCTTCGGCGAAAACATCGAGCGCCGCGGCGGCCACGTGGCCTTGTTTCAATGCCTGCACCAGATCGGCTTCATGCACCAGTTCTCCCCGAGCACAGTTCACCAGGCGGACGCCATTTTTCATCTTCTTGAGTGACGCCTCGTTAATCATGCCCGTGGTTTGCGGCGTGAGGCCGACGTGCAGGGTAATGTAATCCGCTGCGGCGTACAGATCGTCGAGACTCGCCAGGCGGATGCCCTGATCTTTGGCCACGCCTGCGGAAACAAAGGGATCATGCGCGACAATGTTCATGCCGAAGGCGCGCGCCCGCCGCGCAACTTCCATGCCGATGCGGCCGAGCCCGGCGATGCCCAGCGTCTTGCCCCGCAGTTCGGAGCCTTGCAGCGATTTCTTTTCCCACTTGCCGGCATGCATGAGCACGTCGGCGCGGCAAAGGTGGCGGGACATGGCGAGCATCATGCCCAGAGTGTGCTCCGCCACGGCGACTGCATTGGCCCCGGGCGTATTCATCACAGCGATACCCTGGCGCGTGGCCGCATCCAGATCGATGTTGTCCACGCCCACGCCAGCTCGGCCAATCACTCGCAATTTCTTTGCAGTGGCCAGCAGCGCGGCGTCTACCTGCACTGCCGAGCGCACCATCAACGCGTCGGCAGATTCGAGATGCTCCGCCAGCTTTCCATCCAGTTGATCGGGGGTGAGGACAGTCCAGCCCGGCTCGTTCAATTGTTCGGCCGCGGCGGCCGAGATCTTTTCTGCAATGACGATTTTCAAGGGAGAGTTAATCCTTTTGAATCCGAGGTTCGATTGCTAAGAGTCGCTTGGCAAAACTATTGCTTGACAAAACATTGACATCAAAATGACAGCTGTCTGACACCTCTACCACAACCCTATCCTAAGCTTTCTTAAGTCGGGGCCCAGAGAAAGCTTCCCCGTAGGAGAAAAGTCATGAACCATGCAAAAACAGTATTTCTGGCAGGACTGCTGGCGCTTGGTATGGCCTGCGGCTACAGCTCGCACGCCACCACTCCACCCGCGGTCGGAACTATGCCGAACATTTCCGCCCTCGCGCCTACCAGCACGACGGCAGGCAGCACAAGCGTTGTCCTCACGGTCAACGGCGCCAACTTTAATCTCAACGCGACCATCAATTGGAAAGGCACGGCACTGGTCACCACTCATGTAAGCGGAGCCCAAGTAATGGCAACCATTCCCGATGCAGATGTCGCGACTGCTGGAACAGCAGCTGTTACGGTTACGAATCCCGGCACACCCGGCGGCATATACGGCGGCGGCACGATGGCGGAAACGTCCAATAGTATGACGTTCACCATCAATTAGCCCAACAGGAGCCCTCCCCGCCATTCTCAGGCTCCGACGGGTTGTTGTTTGCCGGACAAGGCGTGCGCATAGACTTGCTGGGCTGCGCGCACTGCCGCACCGTACTCGACTGGTTTTGCTGTGACGCGGGCCAGCACGTGCTCCAGCGCACCGAGAATTCCAATCGTGTCCAGATAATCGTAGTAACCGATGTGCGCGATGCGGAAGAGTTGACCTTTCATCTCTCCCTGACCATTTGCGACGACAGCATCAAACGACTCGCGGAATTCTTTGATGATCTTCCCGGAATCGATTCCGTCCGGCGAAGAGATCGCGGTGAGCGCGGCGGCTGGCGATGAGGCGTAGAGCTTGAATCCCAAAGCTTGTGCTCCCGCCCTTGTCATTGCGGCACAGAGTTCGGCGTTATCGACCAGAGCTTCGCGCCCCTTAGCCAAATCGCCCTTTCCCATGGTGCGGATGAACTCCAGCGCTGCGCCCAATGCCGCGAATAACGAAGTTGGCGGGGTGTAAGCCGATTCGCCTTTGGCTGCTGCCTTCCGCTCTTTGCGCAAATCGAAGTAAAAGCGCGGAGAGGTCGTGGTTTCCATCCGGCGCCAGGCTCGTTCACTGACGGCGCAATAAGCCAGTCCGGGAGGAATCATCAATGCTTTCTGCGATCCGCCGATAATCACATCCACGCCCCAGCGATCCACGTCGAGGTGAGTTGTGCCCAGACCGGTGATGGCATCGACCACCAGCAGCGTGTCCCCACCGGCACCGCGCACGATTTTTGCTATGCCTTCAACATCGTGCCGGACGCCAGTTGAGCTTTCTGTAGCCTGCACAAACACGGCGCGAACGTCGGGCGTGAGCTTCGCACGAATGTCGTTCAAGGAGAACGTCTCGCCGTAAGGTGCGCTCAGCACATCTACGTTGCAGCCGAACGCTTTCGCGAGGCCGGTCCAGCGCTCGCCGAACTTACCTGCGGTGAGAACCAGGACTTTGTCGCCCGGCGAAGTCAGGTTGGAGACGGAAGCTTCCATAACGCCGGTGCCGGAACTTGCCAGGACCAACACGTCATTTTGCGTGCCGATGAATTCTTTCATATCGCCAAGCACGCGCTGGAACAGCGCCCGAAAATCGGCGGTGCGATGATGAGCGGTGAACGACGCCATGGCCGTTTGCGCCGCCGGCAGAAGCGGCGTGGGGCCGGGAGTGAAAAGGCGGTTCTTATGCAACATTCCGATAGAGTCCTGAAGATTTATGAGATTTGCTTCTTCAGTAGTCTATCGGAACGATGGAGTTCTGACACACACGGATGGCGTTCGGGAGTGGTGCAGTTTGCTTGTCATCCTGAGCAAGCGTTCTTTGCGCAGCGAAGGATCTGGGTGAGCCGCGCGATGCAGCCTGCCCTGAGCCTGCCGAAGGGTCGCGCTCTTTGCAACGCAATAATCGCGCGTTTGGCTCGCTTCCTTAATCAAATCGCACTACTACCTGGCGTTCAGGCTTTGGAAGATTTCACGGCGAGAATTTCAGGCTTGGCAACGTCCGGCGCTTTCGAAAACAGGTCGGCGGCCTTGGCGAAGAGCGCTTTAGCGATATCCCCATTCAAGTGAGCGTTACGGCCAGCTTCATCAGCAAACGTGTCGAAAATGCCATACTTTCCCGGCCCCATCTTGATGGCGTACCAACTGAGTGTGCCGGCTTCGCGCTCGGCCAGCGGTTGCGCCGACTTCAAAAAATCTTCGACTTCTTTTTCTTTTCCCGGCTTGGCTTCCAGTTGTGCCCAGATTGCGACTCTGCTCATGGTTAATCCCTCCTGTGCATGAGATGCACCGGAGGAACGTTTGGTGCGAACTTGATTAGAGAATCTCGACGCGGATGAGCACGTTCCGGGTCCGCTATAATGCGCACTATGAGCCTTGTCGAACAGATACAGAAAGACATTACCGCGGCCATGAAGGCGCGCGAGGAGCAGCGGCTCTCCACACTGCGCATGGTCAAGAGCGCGCTCCATCATCGTCAGATCGAAAAGATGGCGCCGCTTGATGACAAAGAGTCGCAGGCGGTTTTGAATACGCTGATCAAGCAGCGCAAGGACTCCGTCGAGCAATTCACCAAGGGCGGATGCCAGGAGATGGCCGACAAAGAAGCCGCCGAAATCGTGCTGATTGAAAGCTATTTGCCGAAAGCCGCCGGCGAGGCTGAAGTGGTCGCCGGAGTGAAAGAGGTGATCGCCGAAATGGGCGCTCCGACCATGAAGGACATGGGTGGAGTAATGAAGCAGGCAATGGCCCGCTTCTCTGCCGCGGGCATGCGGGTGGATGGGAAGTTGGTTAGCGAGGCGGTGAAGCGGGAACTGGCGGGGAAATGACAGCCAAAGATCGTATGGCGCAGGAAGGTCCACGCGTTTAGTAAGCTTCCTTTCGGTGCCGGAACGAGTACAACACAACGTCGCTTCCAAAAATGTCATACCGGAGCCGGTATTCTTTCCAGCGGATTCTCCATTGCCCTTCGCCCGCATTGCATTCGGTGAGTTATCTGGTGCTGCCCGGTGCGGTTGTACGGATCCCAACGAAGAATGGCCAGCAATTCCTCCACACCATTCACGACCGAAGGACGGCCACGCGAGATTGCGCGGAAGTCTCGTTGGTAGCCAGACGAGGTTAAGACCCTGAAGGAATTTAGGTTCGCAGGCATGACCGAGAGTATCCTGCCCTTGCTGCGTGAAAAATAGCTCTCGAGTGGAACTATCGCGCCACTTGTCTTTTAGTCTTCTTGGCGGGACGCCGCACCTCAGCCAGAAACTCATTCACATCGCGGGTTTTGCCCGCGAGGTATTCTTGATGGCCGGCTTTGATTTGTGCCTTTAATGATTCATCTTGCTGGTCCAGGTAGTCCTCTAAATCATCTACGTGCATGATGCCAACTACGGGAATGCCGTCTTTTTCTAGGATGAAATATTCACGATTGACATGAGCCCGCCGGACAACCTGCCCGAGGTTGATGCGGGCTTTGGTGAGGGGGATACGATGCACAACGCTCTTCATGATGTTGAAGCTCTCCCGGTTCCAGTCTACTGATTAACGTTAATCAATGTTGATTATAGCATACTGCGACGTGCTACTTGCTCCGCTGCAGTTCCCGGTAAGCCTCGCTTTTGGAGATTCCTCTTTCCTTGGCCACTTTCTTCAACGCTGTTTTTTCGTCAGCTTGCTCTTCAGCCATGATCTGCTGAATTCTATCGCGAACCGAGGGACGGGCGAAAGCGCCCGTTACCACTCGAGCATCTAATTTTTCGGCTTTCCCGATCAGCAGCGTGATCTCGCCCTTCACTCCATCTCGTGCCTGCAACGTTTCCAAAATCTCGCCCGCGCGTCCGCGCAGGAACTCTTCGTGCAGCTTGGTTACTTCACGTGCGATTACCACATGCCGGTCTTTTCCCAGGACTTCGACCACGTCCGAGAGCGCCTCGACGATTCGGTGCGGAGTCTCGTAGAAGACTTGCGTGCGTGGCGAAGTCTTAACTGCTTCCAGTGCGGCCCGCCGCTCTCCACGCTTTGCCGGAAGGAAGCCGCTGAAGCGAAACGAGTCTGTCGGGAGTCCGCTCGCTACCAGTGCCGACAGAAATGCGGAGGCTCCGGGGATCGGCACTACAGGCAGGTGGTGCCGGATGGCCAACGAAATCAGCCGGAAGCCGGGATCGGAAATTCCCGGCATGCCCGCATCGGTGACCAGCGCGACGCTGGCGCCTTCCTGCATATCTTTCACCAGTTCCGCCGAGCGCGTTATTTCGTTGTGCTCGTGGTAGCTGATAGTGCGCGTGGTAATCCCGTAGTGGTTGAGCAGTTTCTGCGTCTGGCGCGTGTCTTCGCAGGCGATGACGTCAACTTCTTTCAGCACCCGCACGGCCCGCAGCGTGATGTCTTCAAGATTGCCGATGGGCGTGCCCACGAGATAAAGCGCTGGGCCCGTAGCGCGGGAAGAATTCACCGCGGCATCCGCCGGGCCCGCTTGATGGTCCGACTCCTTCATGGGCGAAGTCTAACACCACGATCGCCTCCAACTGGCTGTCCCCGTCTTCGCAGTCATAAAGGCTTTGCTTTCAACCCGCTCATGTATTTTCAATCACTTAGAAAGGCCAAAATAGATCACCAATAGAATCAATGGATTAACGACAGTGGGAGTCTAATCATAAATAGCTTAAAGAGAATAACTAACGCTAGGGCCATTTGCGGTTCGTCTGACGCGATTGGGTCACGGAGTGGCCCGCCAGGTTCGCCCCGAGGTTGATCGTCGATCCTGGTGGCTCCTGTGCTTCGCAAACGCTATTTCACAACGAGGTTCCGGCGTGCCCAATCGGGAACTTTCCAGGAGAGGCCAAAAATTCAGTTAAGCTAAGTCCAATCGAATCAGTCGCACCACTTAGGCTTATCTAATGGAATCAACTATTTCCAAAAGTAATGCCGGCGGTGATCCGCACAAGGCCTTTAACGCAGAGATCGTAGAGAACATCCGCGGAGATCGCGAAGAGGGCTGAGGCATCCGAACCGGGCGCCGAATTGACGCAAAGCAACTACCGCCCTAGAATCGAATCAGAACAAATTTTTGATCTACCGTCTCAGAAACCATGCCTCTTTACGAATATCAGTGCGAGAAGTGCGGTCACCGCTTCGAGAAAATCCAGAAATTCTCCGACAAGATGGTCAAGAAGTGTCCGGAGTGCGGCGGCAAGGTGGAGCAGATGATCTCGGCCCCAGCCGTCCAGTTCAAAGGATCAGGCTGGTATGTAACCGATTACGCCAACAAGTCGCATGCGCCGTCGTCCGATGGCGGGAAAGATTCGAAGAAGGACGAAAAGTCCAAATCGGAGGGATCGTCGAAAGATAGCTCCGACAAGGAAAGTTCCTCTGATAGCTCTTCCAAAGAGAGCTCGGGCAAAGACAGCTCATCGAAGGAAAGTTCAACTAGAGAAAGCTCGACTAGAGAGAAGTCGTCGAAAGAAAGCACGACCCGCGTCAGTTCATCCCGCAAGCCCGATAAGCGCAAGTAACTTCTTCTATTTCAACTCCTGCACAAAGTGATCTTCAATCATGTGGAACAGGTGCGTGCGCGCATCCGGGCCAGAGATGCTGTGGGTCTTGTTGGGATAAATCATTAGTTTGAATTGCTTGCCCGCTTTGATTAGCGCATCAATCATCTGCATGCTGTTCTGGAAATGCACGTTGTCGTCACCAGTGCCGTGCACCAGCATCAGCGCTCCATGCAGATTAGCGGCAGACTTGGTAACGTCCGACTGTGCGTAGCCAGCGGCATCATCCTTGAGTTGGCCCATGTAACGCTCGGTGTAGATGGTGTCGTAGTTCACCTGGTTGGTAACGGGGGCGACTGCAACTCCAGCGCGGAAGCGATCGGAATGCGTCATCGAATACAGCGTCATGGAGCCGCCGTTAGACCACCCCCACATCGCCACCCGATCTTTGTCGAGTTGCGGATACTGTGTGAAAAGCTGATCGAGCGCAGTGAGCTGATCTTTCAACTCGATCGCTCCAAATTCGTGGCGAATCGCAGTCTGGAATTTGCGGTCGCGTCCAGGAGTTCCGCGATTGTCCACCGAGAAAATTGCAAACCCTTTGCGGGCCAGAATCTCATCGAACGGACTAGGCGTGCTCTTGAGCACCGTTTGCGCCGCGGGTCCGCCGTAGATATTCACAATCACCGGAATTTTCCCGCCGGTCGGCGCATCCGGAGGAAGCAACAATCGTCCGTATAGCGTTGTGCCGTCATCTGCTTTGAACTCTAGAAATTTCGGAGCCCGCAGTCCGTATTCGGCCACTTCATCCCGCGCCTGCCACACCGGGACACACGCAGCGCCCACGGTGCACAGCGACATCTGCGGCGCAGTCGTTGGTCCCATGAAAGTGCGCTGGTAGTGTTTGCCGTCGTCGGAGAACATGCCGAAGTTAAGTCCTTCGTCATGGGTTAGCTGCTGCGTGCTCGATCCATCCAGCTTGACCGAGAAAATATGGTGTTGCCTTGGATCGCCCTGGTTCGACGAGTAAAACACCGTGCCGGCAGCTTCATCCACGCCTTCGATGCCCAACACTTCGAAGTCCCCTTTCGTCAGTTGCCGCTCCAGTTTGGCTTCGGCGCCCAGTGGATTCTGCTTGTCGAAGCTGTAGTAATAGAGATGCATGTTTCCGTCACGCCAGCTGGGCCACAGGAATCCGCCCGTGGACTTGAGGAAGCGAACTTCGACTTGTTCAAAGTTGATCCAGGCTCCCGGAGTCGTTTCGGTCAGAACGATCCGCGATTTCCCCGACTTGGCATCGATGAAGTACAAATCCATTTTGTCTTCGTCGCGGTTCAGCACTTCCGCCCAGATCACTCCGTCGCGGACCCAGCCGAAACGCGGGATGTAAGCTTCCTCATCGGAAGTCAGCGAAATCCATCGCACTTTGCCTTTGTCGACGTCCGTCACGCCCAGCTTCACCGTGGGATTTGGATCTCCGACCTTTGGGTATTTTTCATTGTCCACGGTCGGGTGCGTCGGGATCAGATTGACCAGGGGATAGGTGGGGACCTTGCTCTCGTCCATGTGGAGGAAGACGATTTGTTTGCTGTCGGGCGACCAGAAATAGTTGCTGCGCACCGCCAACTCTTCCCGGTAAACCCAATCGATGTCGCCGTTGAAAGGATTTTCACCGGTGTCTTTGGTCAGAGCTTTTTCGCCCTTGCCGCTCATCGGGCGGACATAAAGATTGTGCTTGCGCACGTAGGAGACATGGCTGCCGTCGGGAGAGAACTTGGGGTCGCCGCTGGGATCGGGCGCTGAGGTGAATTGCACCGCCGTGCCGGTCGCCAAGTCATAAAGCCAGAGCTGGCCCTGGGAATCGAAGATAAGGTGCTTTGAATCCGGAGCCCATAAGTAAGCGGCTACCCGATAGCGGGTCAGGCGCTCTTTTTCGCGCTCGTCCTTAACTTTGCTGTAGTCGGGGGCGAGAGAAGCCAGCTTCGCCGCACTCACCAGCACTTTCTTCTCGCCCGTGGCGGCATCCACATACCACAGTTCGCCTTGTTCCTCGGCGCGCTGCACGAAAGTGAGCTTGCTGCCGTCCGGGCTCCATTCCACAGTCTCCGGGCCACGGCCGCCCAAGCCGCTAGGAGCGAAGATGGCCTCAATGGTCAGAGGTTTGAGGGGAGCCGTAGATTGCGCCCAAAGCGGCGTCAGGAGGGTTGGGACAAACGAGAGGGCAAATGCGGAAAGCCAGATTTGTTTTTTCACAGTTAACCCCGAGTCAGGAAAAACGCAGAGGAGCAAACCAAAGAGTTTACACCCACGACGGCGTGCCATGTCGCGGATGATCGCGGTACCTCTGCGCGAGCGTACAATAAAACGATGGCTCATGTTCAGCGCAAACACGATTCCGCTCATGAGCACCGCCGGCACGCGGCGTATGCTACGGAAACCTCCGGCCTGCTGCTGATCGCCTTTCTGCTGCTGGTCCTCACCCTGGTTCGCTACTGGCACGTCATTCATTGGAGCGTGCGCTGACGGTGGCGCCGGCGCAGCTTGAACCGCTGCTGGTGGTCGTACTCGGCCCCACGGCCAGCGGCAAGACCGCGCTTTCGCTGGCGCTGGCCGAGCGCTTCAACGGCGAGATCGCGAACTGCGATTCGGTTGCCATGTACCGCGAGTTCGACATTGGGACCGCCAAGCCAACCGCATCCGAACGTTCCCGCGCCCCGCATCATCTGCTCGATTGTGTCCCACCTAACGGCCATGTCACGGCGGGCGAGTATGCGCGCCAGGCACGGCAGGTGCTCGAAGAGATCAAAGAGCGGGGACATTTGCCTATCGTCGTTGGTGGGACCGGACTCTACCTGCGTGCCCTGCTCGACGGACTTTTTGCCGGACCGCAACGCTCTGAGGAACTCCGCGGACGATTGCGCGAACGAATCGAAAGTCGCGGCTCCACTTACCTTCATCGCATTCTGCGCCGCCTCGATCGTGCGGCGGCGGAGAAAATTCACGCCAACGATACTCCTAAAGTGATCCGCGCCATCGAAGTTTGTCTGGCTTCGCGCCGGAAAATGACCGATCTCTGGCAGCAGGGCCGGGAAGCGCTGCTTGGATTTCGCATCGTGCGTCTGGGACTCGATCCCGATCGTGAAGCTTTGTACGAGCGCATCAACCGGCGCGCGCAGGAGATGTTCGAGGCTGGGCTGATCGAAGAGACGCGGTGTCTGCTTGAGACTTACGGAGATGCGGCTTGGCCACTTTCTTCTCTGGGATACAAACAAGCGACGCAATACATCCGCGGAGAAATGACGCGCGAGCAGGCGGTGCAAGCCGCTCAACAGGCGCATCGCAACTACGCCAAGCGCCAGATGACGTGGTTTCGGAGTGAGCCGGGGGTTCACTGGCTTCGCGGGTTTGGCGATGACTGCGAGATCCAAAACCAAGCGATGGCGGCGGTAAATCACGTTTCGACAGAACCCGCGGACTAGAAGCTGTTATGAAGTTTGCATCTGAGTCGGCACTTTTCATGGAGTATTTGTTTGTAGAGCCTTGAGGCGTGAGCGGAGTCAGGGGTAGGCGGGGATATACTTCTTCACAACCCCATCATGAAGCGCCACGTCCTCATCTTCGGTCTCGTCGGCGGCCTCCTCATCGCCACCCTCCAATACACCGAATACCGCTTCGTCGTCATCGAGCACTCCGTCGAACTCTACAGCGCGCTCGTCGCCATCCTCTTCGCGACCTTCGGCATCTGGCTCGGCCTCCGCATCACGCGCAGTCGCGAAACCATCCGCAAAACGGTCGTGGTGAGGGAAGTGCTTGTTCCCGCGGAAGCCCCCGCCCTCAAACCCTTCGCTCCCAATCCGGCCCACCAGCAGAGCCTCGGCATCACGGCACGCGAGCTCGAAATTCTCACCCTGATCGCCCGCGGCTTCAGCAATCGCGAGATCGCCACGCAGCTTTTCGTTTCCGAAAACACCGTCAAGACGCACTGTGCCCGCGCCTTCGACAAGCTCGGAGCCGCCCGCCGCACCCAGGCCGTCCAGCGCGGCAAAGAACTAGGCCTCCTGCCGTGACCGGCGTCACCCGAAAGCATGATTTTCGCTTCATTCCTGCAAAATCATCCGAAAGGATGACGACATCCGGTCCCGTTGCGCCGCATAATGACTCCATCTTCACTCGCACCAGGGAGCCTCACATGAAGAAAACCGTCCTCACCTTCGGCCTCATCTCCGGCGTGATCATCTCCGTCCTCATGGGCGGCTCGCTTCTCATCGCCGACAAGATCGGCCCCGGCCACAGCATGGCTCTCGGCTACACCATCATGGTGGCGTCGTTCCTGCTGATCTACTTCGGCATCCGCAGCTACCGCGACAACACCCTCGCCGGCCAAATCTCCTTCGGCCGCGCCTTCGCCTGCGGCATCCTTATCACCCTCATCACCACCGTCTGCTACGTCGCCATGTGGGAGGTCCTCTACTTCAACTTCATGCCCCACTTCATGGACAGCTACTTCGCCGCGCAGATTCACAAGGTCCAGTCCTCCGGACTTGACCCCGCCACCACCGCCGCGCAGGTCGCTGCCATACAGCGCTCTCAGCAGCTCTACCAGAACCCCTTCGTCAACATGGCCTACACCTTTATGGAGCCCCTGCCCGTCGGCCTCATCATTACTCTCATCTCCGCCGCCATCCTCCGCCGTAAAGCCCCTGTCGAACCCACCGCCGCTCCCGTAGTCATGACCACATAAATCAAAAGTCCGGGGCGTAAGCCCCGACCTTCCGTCTTCTGAACTGTCAGCCTACTTCCCATGCTCCGGAGCCGCTTCCACTGCTGCCCCAGCTCCGCCGTGTCCTTCACATCGGCTGCCGCAGGGTTTTCGGCCTTCTTCACCTCCACCCCAAACACATAGCTCGCACCGAACAGATTGCTCGTAAAGAACACCATCGTCTTGTCCGGAGAGAACCGCACACTCGGCTCCTCACGATAATCGTGGTGACGCATGTTCACTAAACGGATAGATACGAAGAGCAACTGCAATCGCACTTTCTGCTATTGTTTTCAGCATGCCTCGCAAACTTGGTTCCTTACTCTTCATCCTCGCATTTGCTTTCAGCGCGTTCGCCAAAGAAAAAGACAAATACCAGCGCTCCGGTCCAATTCAGGTGACCCCGGCCGGTGAAAAGTGGGCCGAGAAAACTTTGCGAAAGCTCACCGTCGAGGAAAAAGTCGGCCAGGTTTTCATGATCTGGTGCCGCGCCAGTTTTCTCAACGTGGAAAATCCCGAGTACCTGCAACTGCGCGAGGCTATGCAGAAATATCATGTAGGCTCGTTCGCCATGACGGTTCACATGGATGGTCCGTATCTTTTGCGCAGCGAGCCCTATGAAGCTGCAGAGCTTCTGAACCGCCTGCAGAGCGATTCGAAGCTACCGTTGCTCTTCGCCGCTGATTTTGAACGCGGCGTCTCGATGCGTTTGATGGGAACCACGATGTTTCCTCATGCTATGGCCTTCGGCGGAGACGGCAAAGCCGGAGACGCTGAGAATTTCGGCCGCATCACCGCCGAGGAAGCCCGCGCCATCGGCATTCACTGGAATTTCTTCCCCGATGCCGACGTTAATTCGAATCCCGCGAATCCCATCATCAACACGCGCTCCTTCGGTGAAGATCCCAAACAAGTCGGCGATCTGGTCGCGGCCTATATCAAGGGCGCGCACGAAGGCGGCATGCTGACCACGGTCAAGCACTTCCCCGGGCACGGCGACACAGCCACCGATTCGCATCTCGGCGTGGCCAGCGTCAACGTGGATCGTGCCCACCTGGAATCAATCGAGCTGCCGCCATTTCGCCAGGCCATTGCGGCGGGAGTTGATTCGGTGATGGTGGCGCACGTGACCGTGCCGGTGCTCGATTCCGATCCTAATCACGTCGCCACAATTTCGCCGGCGATCGTTTCGGATCTTCTTGAAAAACAACTTGGCTTCAAAGGAATCATCGTCACCGACGCGCTCGATATGGCGGGACTGACCCACCTTTTCTCGAACGACATTGGCCGGGCGGCAGTGGAAGCTTTTAAGGCGGGCAACGACCTATTGCTCATCCCCGCCGACTTTCCCGCGTCTTACAACTCCATGCTCAAGGCAGTGCAGTCAGGCGAAATTACGCGCGAACGCCTCGACCGCTCTGTGCTGAAGATATTGAAAACAAAAGCCTCTCTGGGCTTGCAGGATGCCCGCCGCGTAGACACGGATGCAATCGCCAAGCGCGTCGGCAAGCCGGGAAACATCGCTTTTGGCCAGCAGGTGGCGGACGCCGCGATCACCCTGGTTCGCGACAATGGCAAGGTTCTGCCGCTGAAATCCAATGGAACCGCAAAGGGTGGGCTTCCGTATACAACAAAGGAGGAGACGCACAATCAGACTTTGGCCGTACTCTTCTCCGACGATGTGCGGACGGATTCGGGCCGCGCCTTCGGGCGGGAATTTCGCGCGCGTATTTCGGACGCGCGCGTGATCTATCTCGATCCACGCTTTGCCGCAGAGATGAGCGACGAGGTGCTGAAAGCGGTAGACGAGGCCAAGATCGTGGTCGCGGCAGTTTACGTGGTGCCGGTAGCGGGCAAGGTGGGCAACACGGTTGCAATGGCCGATGCGACCGGAACGCTGTTGCAGCAGGTGCTGGATCGCGCGGCAGAGAAAACGGCGGTAGTGGCTATGGGCAATCCGTATCTTGCGGCGGACTTCCCGAAGATTCAGAATTACATGTGTACGTTTTCCAATGCGACGGTTTCCGAGATAGCCGCCATCAAGGCGTTGTTTGGGGAAATCGAGATTCGCGGGCATCTTCCCGTGAGCATTCCCAATGTCGCGCAACGGGGCACTGGGATCGAGCGTCCGCCGCAGGTTGCGAGTCGAGGGCAGTATGGGCAGAAATAATTTTTCGGTCGTGGCGATGCTGGCGGGGATGTTCGTTCTCTCGGCTTGCACTGTGAACGTGAAGAAGCAGGCCAACGGCGAGGACAAGCAGGTGGACATCAAGACTCTTGCCGGCGGCATTCACGTTTCAAACGATGCCGATGTGATGGATACGGGCTTGAGTGTTTACCCCGGCGCGCGCATGAAACCAAAGAATTCCAGCCATGACAACAAGAGCGCCAACGTCAATATCTCAGGCTTTGGATACAGCGTGAAAGTGGTGGCGCTGGAATACGAATCCGACGCCGAGCCCGCCAAGATTCTCACTTTCTATCGAGATCAGTTGAAAAAATATGGAGACGTTCTGGAGTGTCACACTTCGAATCTCAACCTGGATATGAAAATGGGATCGCACGGTTCCCATAGTGACTCGAACAAGAGCGATACGAACGAGTTGACCTGCGAAGGCGACCACGGCAGCAACATCGAACTGAAAGTGGGCAAGAAGAACGATCAGCACATCGTGGCCGTCCAACCGGAAGGCAAAGGTTCCAGCTTCTCGCTGGTCTACGTACGCACGCACGGCAAGGATGCCGAGATTTAACTTAGGAGTAAGGAGAAAAAAATATGTTTCGCCCCGCGCAAGCTGTGGTTTTCGCCATCCTGATTTCTACTTGCGGCTTCTCCGCGCAAGCCCAAAATTCTGACAGCAGTCAGAACAAAACCTTTGACGTCCGCAGTACCGTGGGCGATCTCCACGTGGGGGCTGACGCCGATGCCCGCAAAGCTGGGCTGCCGCTCTATCCCGGTGCGCGTCCCAAGCACGACGATAAAGACAGCAATGCGGTCAACCTGGGAGTTCTTACCGAAGCCTTCGGATTCAAACTGGTGGTCGCAAGCTACGAGACAGACGACGCTCCCAGCAAGGTCCTGGATTTTTATCGCGACAAGCTGAAGAAATACGGCAAAGTTCTCGAGTGCCATTCCCAGAAACATAGCGACGACACAAACGCTCACGACGACGACAAAGATTCCAAGAAGTCGAAAGAGCTGAAGTGTGAAGGCGATAACACTGGTCCCGTCACCGAATTGAAAGTTGGTACGGAAGACAATCAACACGACGTTTCCGTGGAACCACAAGGCAGCGGCTCGACCTTCGCACTGGTTTACGTTCACGCACGCGGCAAACAGGGCGACATCTAGACGACTTCGCCAATTTTTCATCAAACAATAAAATGACACGGCCCTGCGCTTCCTCGCGGGGCGGCGCATCGTGCGATACTTTATTCAGCTCTTCTCTGAATTCCGATGGACCATCCCTGCCATAAGTGCGGGCACAGCATTGAGGACGGCAAGCCTTTCTGTTCACAATGTGGTGCGCCGCAGATTCGTGTGACGGTGGCGGAAGTTCCGACAGTGCCTCTTACGGCGGGTACTGGATCTGTGCCAATCCTTCCGATGGAACCGTCGGCTCTGGACGTGCCGGTTCTGCGGGGAAGCGGGGCTAACACATTGCAGGCGTGCGGCCTGGCTGCTGCGGTGTCGTTTGGGCTCACGCTTCTGGGACTGCATTTTCTTGTCGCGGCGCTCGGCAGCGGCTTTCTGGCAGTAACGTTCGCTAGACGCCGCAGCCCGGGAACCTCGATTCGGCCGGGGGCCGGAGCGAGACTGGGCGCTCTTAGCGGCCTCTGGTTTTTCGGTACGCTGACTGTATTGAACACCTTGGCAGTCGCCATCCTTCACAAGGGCGCCGAAATCCGGAGCGAACAGCTGGAAAATCTTCAGCGGTGGGCCGCGCGGTATCCTAGTCCAGCCGCACAACCCGTTCTCGATTTTGCGAAAACTCCGGATGGCTTCGCGATCATGATGGTAGCCTCTCTCGTCATGGGGTTCGTAGTCGTTTTGGTGCTTGGCGGTTGTGGCGGAGCGCTGGCCGCAACTCTTTGGCGACGGCGAGATCGTACCTAATTCGCCGCTGGATGAGGGCAAAGCCGGTTGAAAGTCTAAGCAAGGGAAACCCGGCGAAACGCTCTTGCCGTTCCTTGCGCTGCCCGCGTATGATTCACCGTTTGCATTCTTCCGCGATGAACAAGCCGGCACGTGGCTCCTTGCTCGGTATCGAGCACATGGATCCCAAGGAAATCCTCGCACTGCTGAAGCTGGCCCGCCGGATGAATCCACTCAAGCCACGGCCGCTTTTGCGCAATAAGCGTATCGTGCTGCTGTTTTACGAAGCATCCACCCGCACGCGATCTTCCTTCGAGATAGCGGCAAAGTCGCTCGGAGCCATAACCACGCTTGTGCAATCCTCGGGATCGAGCATTGAGAAAGGCGAATCTCTGCTCGATACGGGCTACACTTTGCGCGCGGTGGGGGCGGACGCGATTGTCATCCGGCATCCGAATGCGGGCGCGCCGCACTTGATGGCAAAGCACCTCGACATTCCCATCATCAACGCCGGCGACGGTATGCACGAGCATCCTTCGCAGGCCTTACTCGATGCCTTCACCATTCTGAAGCACAAGAAATCGTTCAAGGGCCTGCACGTGGCCATCATTGGCGATATCTATCACAGCCGCGTTGCACGCTCCGCCTGCCATCTGCTGGCGAAGTTCGGAGTGAAAGTCACATTATGTGGTCCTGCGGAATTCGTGCCCGAGGTTGCGGCGACACTCGCGCCAGGGCTGCGTGTTTCCCGGCATCCGGAAGAGGCCGTGCGGGGCGCGGATGTGATCATGCTTTTACGTGTGCAGAAAGAACGGCTTGGCGGCCAGAAAATTGCGTTGCAGGACTACATCGCGCAATATCAGTTGACTCCGGCGCGTCTGAAGTTGGCCAAGCGCGATGCCATCGTGATGCATCCCGGACCGATCATTCGCGGCCTGGAGTTGACTGCAGAGATAGCAGATGGACCGCAATCGGTGATTGTCGACGAGGTTCACAATGGAGTTCCCACGCGGATGGCGATCTTGGCGAGGGCGTTGGGCAAGGCAAAATAAGCCACGGATTTTCACGGACTCTCACGGATTGTTCTCTTGAGGTAGGTGTACTGTCATGAAACGAATGTACGGAAGATTGCCGGCTGATCTGCTGCTTGGAGCGCTCTTGCTGGCCGCTTGCACCGCGGCTGCTGCTCAAGGCTCGAACTCGGCGGGTAACTCAGGGTCATTCGTCGATGTAGAAGGATCAAAGCTCTACTACGAGGAGTGCGGAACCGGTCCGCAAGCGGTAATTCTTATCCACGACGGCATTGCCCATTCCGCCGTTTGGGATGATGTGTGGCCCGACTTCTGCAAGAAGTTCCACACCATTCGCTACGACCGGCGGGGGTACGGACGCACTCCCGCTTCGACCACGTGGTACAACGAAACCGAAGACCTGGCGGCATTGCTGCGGCAGCGAAGAGTGAGCCGAGCGGTGCTGGTGGGCAGCTCGCATGGCGGTGAACTCTCCATCGACTTCACGTTGCGTTATCCGAACGTCGTAGAGCAGTTGGTACTGGTGGGTGCAGTCGTCAGCGGTTTTCCTTACTCCGACCACTTTCTGAACCGTGGCATGGCTAATTCCAAGCCGTTCGAAAAAAATGACGTCCCAACTGGTTTGGCGAATTGGGCCAAGGACAAATACCTGCTCGCGCCGGGACACGAGGCGGCGCAGAAGCGTTTGCTTGCCTTATTGACTGCGAATCCGCAGGACATGACGCACAACGACTACGCGCGTCCGACGATGCCGGCCATTGGACATCTGCATGAGATTCGCATTCCAACGCTAATTCTTGTCGGCGACGCGGACATACCCGACGTCCACGCGCATGCCGGGGCGATTGAGGCAGGAATCTCCGGGTCGAAGCGCGTAGTGATCAGCGATACGGGACATTTGATGTATCTGGAGAAGCCGGCGGAGTTCAGTCGCGAAGTGATGGGCTTCATCGAGTCGAACAGGTTCTGAGCGCCCGAGGACGCTGGAAGAGAGGTCTTTGCAACAACAGCATGGCGAACGATAAAAATAGAGCCGGCTCTCTCCTCATCAAAGGCGGCCATTTGATTGACCCTGCGGCGAAGATCAATGCGCCCATGGACATTCTTCTGCGGGACGGCCGCGTAGCTGAAATAGCAGCGCCCAATAAAACCCGCGGCGGCGCTGACGAGAAGTTCGATGCCCGCGGTCTGGTCGTCGCCCCGGGATTCATCGATCTGCACGTTCACCTGCGTGAGCCGGGACAGAGCTACAAAGAAACCATCGCCAGCGGCACAGCCGCCGCAGCTGCCGGAGGCTTCACTTCGGTCTGCAGCATGCCCAACACCGCTCCGGTAGTCGACACGGCGGAGTGGGTGGCGTGGCTGCGGCATCCTGAGCGCGGGGCGGTCGTGAATGTCTTCCCGATTGCCGCTGCCACAAGGCTGTCGCGCGGCGCATCGCTTACAGATTTCGCTGATTTGCAACGCGCCGGCGCCGTGGCCGTCACGGACGACGGCAAGCCCATCCTCGACGATGAAGTGATGCGCGCCGCCCTGCGACTCGGAGCGGAATTGAATTTGCCGGTCGTTCAGCATGCCGAGGATACGCGGGTGACGGAAGGCTGTCCCATGCACGAAGGCCCAACCAGCTTTCGTCTCGGCCTGCGGGGCATGTCCGCCGCTGCTGAGGCCAGCGTGGTGGATCGTGACGTCAACCTCGCGCAGCAGATCCGTGAATCCCGGCTGCACGTCGCGCATCTTTCTACGTCCGACGCGCTCAAAGCCGTGCGTCGCGGCAAGCGCGCCAGGGCTCGCGTTACTTGCGAAGTAACGCCCCACCACTTCACCCTGCTCGACGAAGACATCGGCGAGTACAACACCAATTTCAAGATGAACCCGCCGCTGCGCTCGGCGTCCGACCGCGAAGCTATTCTGGTCGCGCTCGCCGACGGTACGGTCGATGCTATCGCCACCGACCACGCGCCTCACGCCACGCACGAAAAGCAGGTCGAGTTCGAGCGCGCTTCTTTTGGGATTACTGGACTGGAAACTGCACTAGCGCTGGCGATTACGAAACTTCACCGCGAAAACAAGATTCCGCTGTCTCGTATTGTGGAACTCTTTACGTCCGGCCCTGCGCGCGTCTTCGATCTTCGCGGCCGCGGATCGCTGGCCCGCGGCAACTTCGCCGACGTTACCATCTTCGACGCGAAGAAGCGCTGGACGTTTGAAGCGGCCAAGTCGCGGTCGCTATCGCACAACACTCCGTTTGATGGCTGGCAGTTTACGGGGAAGGTGGTGGCGACGATTGTGGGCGGGAAGATTGTCAGGCGCGAAGAGTGAGGTTACAGGTTCCACTGTTTATAAGTCTTTTATAATTAACGATTTGCGCTCTCATTTCTGCACAATATTTCCACAGGCGCGTAACCGAAAACTATGCGAATATAAGCGCGATCACCGCGAGGTGCTAAGAACCCCTATGTCACGAACTGCGGATATTCTCCTGTGCGTTCACTCGCAGGACTCCGACGAGATCGAGATGGCGGTACAGTATTGGACAAGGAATGAGGACGGAAGCAGCTGGGGGGCAGCAGTTCGCGAGATTGCTGAGCGCTTCGGAATAGAAGCGCACGAATTGCCCGCAGTAGTGCGGAGAATTGCCCAAGCTTACGACTTGCAAATCCGGTGTATTGATTGTAACGCGCCACGAATAGTCGAATCACGAAGCGCGCTTAGCGGAGTTACGGGCGGAAATTACATTTGCGAAGAATGCAGGTCTGCGCGTGCCGAAATCCAAGCGACCCAAGTCCGGATTCGAACTGCTCTGCGTAGGGAACAGTTCATATCGATAATCCGCCGTGTTAGTTCTCCGGACGGCTGCTTTGATTACTCCGAGATTGACTACTTTGATGCAGTTCTCTCTTACGCTATTATGCTGGCTTCTGACACATCCTGTGCATCTGGTCGAGTCGGAGATCCCCGCCAACTTTCGATGTGTTCGAGCGACATCCTTACTGGCAAGTTGTTATCAGATCTATTCAATGATTCGATTCTGATCTTCTGCGAGGATACTCCGCTGGAAGCGGCGCATGAGAGCACGTTTGAGACCGGAAAACTCTGTTATTACCCTCTGTCCGTCAACTGGCAGTTCGCAGCGGACGAAGGCGATAGAACTTTTTCTCAAGTCTTTCGACAGCTAGCAGCCGTGATAGATGCTCGGGCGGACGATCCAACATCCAATCCGGCAATCAATCGATTGTGGTGGACCCTGGCTCTGGATGATGCACGTAATTATTTGCGTGAGCAGACACACCTGCATTGCCTACCTACCCGCGAGCCAGGCGAGAAGACGGAAGAAGCGTTGCGGTATGCGCTGCAGAGATTTTCCATTCCCCAAGTCCGGAATCTGATCTGGCGAGTGACGAAAGATGCTGCTGCACTTTCGACGCGAAGGGACTTTCATCGCATGCATGCGCTGAATACGATTCCTGGCGCGCTAATTCGAATTTGTGATAGAGCACTCAGCGACGGATGGACAATTAATCCCTATTGCAAGAAATGGGATCAAGAAGAGCCATTGCTCACAACCTTGCTGTTCGACAGAATTCTGCAAATTGGTATCGCTGGCTTCAAAAGCATGAATGGCTTCGCCTTTTCCGAAACAGAGCCGACTCGGAGTTCGTTCGACACCCAGCGGCCGCACATCTGAGGGTGGGAAGCCCTCTAAACACGCAATACCGCCATCCTCCTCCCGACCGTACTCAGCACCTCCAACGCCTGCTCCAACTCCTCTCTCGTGTGCGTGGCGGTCATGATGGTGCGGATGCGGGCTTTGCCTTCGGGGACGGTGGGGAAGGCGATGCCGGTGCCGAGGACGCCTTCTTGGAACAGTTCGCGAGAGAAATCCATGGTGAGCTTGCCGTCGCCGATGATGATGGGAGTGATCGGAGTTTCGCTCGCTGGAGTGGCGCGGCCGCCGATATCGAAGCCGAGCAGGCCCAGTTCTTTTTTCCAGAAGCGCGTGTTCTCCCAGAGTTTTTCCATACGCTCTGGTTCGTTTTCCAAAACGTCGAAGGCGGCGATGCAAGTCGCCGCTACGGATGGCGGATGCGACGTGGAAAATAAGAACGGACGCGCCCGGTGGTAGAGAAAATCGATCAGATCGCGTGTGCCGCAGACGTATCCGCCAAGGGCGCCGATGGCTTTGGACAAAGTTCCAACCTGGATATCCACGCGGCCGTGCACGTTGAAGTGATCGATGGTGCCGCGGCCGTTGCGGCCTAAAACACCGGACGCATGCGCGTCGTCGACCATCATAATAGCGCCGTATTTTTCGGCCACATCGCACAAACCGGGTAGCGGGCCGATGTCGCCATCCATTGAGAACACGCCGTCGGTAATCAGAAGTTTCTTGCCGGGCTTGTCTTTGACGCTGGCCAGTTGTTCTTCCGCGTGAGCAACATCTTTGTGGCGGAAGACGAGAATCTGCGCCTTCGACAGGCGGGCGCCGTCGATGATCGAGGCATGATTCAGCGCATCGGAAATAATAAAGTCGTCCTTGCCCAGTACCGCCGAAACCGTGCCCGCATTCGCCGCGAAGCCTGACTGGAAAACCACGCAGGCTTCCACGTTCTTGAAGCGCGCGATCTTTTCTTCCAGCTCCATATGAATCTTCATCGTCCCGGCAATGGTGCGAACGGCGCCCGACCCCACGCCATACTTGCGCGTGGCCTCGAGCGCCGCTTCGCGCAGCTTAGGATGTGTGGTCAATCCCAGGTAATTGTTCGAAGCCAGGTTGATCACCTTCTTGCCGTCGAACGTGCAGACCGAAGCCTGCTCATCCTTGAGCACTCGCAGCTTGAAGTGCGTGCCCTTGGCTTTAAGTTCGTTGAGCTGATCGGTGAGATAAGAGAGCGGGTTGGTGCGGGTTGCTGTCATTAGCGCCTCAGAAAATTCTTTGCCACGGATTTGCACGGGTCAACACGGATTCTAGAACCAGATATTGTTTTATCCGTGGTGATCCGCGAAAATCCGTGGCCAATGGTCCTTCAAAACATAACCGGATTTCCCGTCTGAATGCTGGCTTCACATAGCTGCTTCATGTTGTCAAAAAATTCTTTTTCGGAATCGGACAGAATGTCCCTGGATTGCAGCACCGTATCGACTTCTTTCAACAGTGCCGGCGATAGCTTGATGGGAACATGGTCGCCAGTGTGCGTGCCGTCATACAGAACTTTCTCCAACAGGATGGGAAAGCGCGGTCCGGGTGTACCTTGCAGGTGTTTCAGAAAACTCCGGATATTGCCCACTCGCGTGATGTTGCCGAGGAACAGCGCCAGCAGAAACCCCTCATGTTCGCAAGAACTTGCCAGCCACTGATCGTGGGCTTCCCACTCTTCTTCGGTGGGTTCGCCGGTTAAAGACGGCTCGCCGCGCTCGTCGAAAGTGAGCCGTTCGGGAAAGGGATGCGGTTTGGCTTTGCCTTCCCGGACGCAGGTGCATCGTACGAATCCATCAAGGGCCATGGTTCACTTCCATCTGCAATTCTGGTCCTCAGAGCGTCTCGGTTGAAACGGTCGCGGGCGAGGGCGCCCGCGCCACACAACCTAGTGCACGCCGTTGGGGTACACCAATATTTTACTGGCTTCGCCGGTTTTCAGCCGCTCCATGGCTTTGGAAAAGTCTTTCATGGGGATGCGGTCGGTGATCACCGGATGCAAGTCCAGCTTGCCAGCTTTGAGCAGTGCCGTCATCTGATACCAGGTTTGATACATGCGGCGGCCGTTGATGCCCTGCACGGTGATGCCTTTGAAAATGATGTCCTCGGAAAAGTTCAGCGAGATCGGTTTCGAGGTCAGACCTAGAAGAGAAATTCTTCCGCCGCGGCGCACGATGTCGAAAGCAGTTCGAATCGAGTCGGGATGGCCGGCCATCTCGAGAACTACATCCACGCCCAGACCGCCAGTCTTTTCCATCACCATCGCGGCGGCATTTTCTTTTGAGGGGTCCAGTACATAGTTGGCTTTCATTTCACGCGCGATTTTGCGGCGGTGCTCGTTCACTTCGATGGCAAAAACCCTGGTCGCACCAACTGCCCGCGCGACCGCAATGGCAAAAAGCCCGATCGGGCCACATCCTGTAATGGCCACGGTTTTCGCGGCGATCTCGCCTGCCAGGACCGTATGAACGGCATTTCCCAAAGGATCGAGAATCGAGGCGTACTCCTGCGGAATGGCAGGATCGAGTTTCCAGATGTTCGACTCGGGAATCACCACATACTCGGCGAAGGCGCCGTCGGCATCAACCCCGATGATTTTTACGTTCTGGCAAATGTGGGCCTCGCCGGTGCGGCATTGCAGGCATTTGCCGCAAGCGACGTGCATCTCGGCGGATACGAAGTCTCCTTCCTTCACACTGGTCACTTCTTCTCCGAAGGCAGCGACCTCGCCGCAGAACTCATGACCGGGAATCAACGGAGGATGGATGCGGTTTTGCGCCCAGCGGTCCCAGTTGTAAATGTGCAGGTCGGTGCCGCAGATGGAGGCTACCTTCACTTTGACCAGGACGTCGTTTCGTCCGAAGGCTGGAATCTTTACGTCGCGAATTTCAGCACCCGGAGCGGCCTCCGGTTTAACCACTGCAAGCATCGTGGATGGCATGAAGACTACCTTATGAAAACGGACTCAGACACAAAACGTTTGATTTTAACACCGTGCGGGACCCTCTGTGCCGGTTCACTGGTTCTCGGTGTCCAAGTAGAGAGAAGCTATTATTCTCCGGTATGAGTTTTGCGACCAGGAAGGTTTGCCGATGGAACGAAAGAGTAAAGCGGCGGTGCCCTGTCTTTGTCTAATTGTCTTTGCGTCTGCACTGGCGCGGCCTAGCAATGCGACTCTCTCTTCGCACGAAGACTTTACGCGTCGCTTGGTCGCGGCCGCCCTCGAGCGCACTCAGCACTCTGTTCGCTATGTTTCCGCTTACGTTCGAATTCCGTATCCCGGCGGAGATGTCCCTGCCGATACGGGTGTCTGCACTGACGAGATCATCCGTTCCTACCGTGCGGTGGGCGTCGATCTGCAGAAAGAGGTCCACGAGGACATGCTGAAGAACTTTGCTTCGTATCCGAACAAGAGACGTTGGCTCCTCGGCCACCCCGATTCGAACATCGACCATCGTCGCGTGCCCAATCTGATGGTTTTTTTCCAGCGAAAGGGAGAAACGCTGCCCATCACCAACCACGCGGAAGACTACTCGCCGGGCGATCTGGTTACTTGGGATCTCGGCAGTGGCGTGCCGCACATCGGCATTGTCGTTGACCGTATGCCCAACTGGGGCAGGCGGCACATGATCGTGCATAACATCGGGCAAGGGCCAAAGATGGAGGATGTGCTTTTCGATTGGAAGATCACTGGTCACTATCGTTACTTCGGACCGGGTTTGTAACGCTCGCGCCCGCCACTTGTCGCCGCTCCTTGCGTAGCTCAGCGTTTGTAGGGCTTGGGCGCAACCATCTTGTAGTCTTCCGACTTCCCCCGTGGAATGCTTAGTGTCCTCCATTTACCAGAGCGGATGTGCTTGGCCATGAATACAATCTGACCAGTGTGGTAGGCATAGTGGGCAATCTGGCGGTTGATGGCCTGCATCACGGTGTGGGGCTCGCCACGAATGGTCACCTTGCGCATGACCTCGTCCGGCTTCAGAGCTTCGATTGCCGTAAACACCCGGGCCCAGCCGTCCTCCCACCACTTCGTAAGATCGGCGCGTGTGGTCGTGGCCTGGTTCAACTCGAATTCCTGGTCGCGATGACGGTCGGGCTTCTCTCCATCGGTGGTGAGGAAGTCGGTGAAGCGCGACCGCATGTTGCCCGCCATGTGCTTCACGATGACGGCAATCGAATTGGCATCGGGATCGAGCACAATAAACAACTCGTTGTCTTTGAGTTGCGCCATCGCGCCCTCGGCCAGGCGCTTGTGCCCACGCATCTGACGGTGGGCTTCATCGAGGTAATGGGGGGCAAGGTTAGCAGTCATTTTTAATTCCGGAGATTAGTTGCCTGCGTTTGCTGGCGGCACGAGAGGATACGGCGTAGTAGCAAATGCCGGTCGCGTTTCCAGTTCCAGCTCAAACCCTCCGACCCAGCGGGCAAACAGGTTATAGAGCAGCGCGCCGATCAGGCCTGAGATGAACCCCATCACGCCATAGAGCACGGGCATGAAAACGGCGAAGCCAATGCCAAAAATCCCCGCCAGGGGACTATTCTGCCGGCCCATGGCGGATCCCATCAATCCGATGAGCAGGAAAAACGGCGCGAAAATCAGCCCCATGCAGCCATAGATCATGCCCATAATCTTAGCCACGGAGAAAACTCCAACCGATTTAATGATGTGCATAAGCGCTCCTTGTTCAATGTGGTGCCCAGAACTTGCGGTAGCTCAATCTGTACTCCTGTGGTTGTCCTTCAATCTTCAAAATTATTTCGCAGAAGCGAGCCCCCAGCCGCCGCCACCCGGTGACTCAATCCTGATGCGCTCGCCTTTTTGAAGCCGCGTGCTGAACTTCCCGGTCATTTCTTCAACGGCACCGCTGGAACGTACAACGCTGGCATTTCCGGGTGATCCCGGTTCTCCGCCATCCAGGCCCCACGGCCCGCGCGAACGCCGGTCGGAGAGCAGAGTGACTTCGCAGTCGGTCAGCACTTCAATTTCGCGCACGATTCCATCTCCACCACGATGCTTTCCCTTTCCGCCGCTGCCGGGCCGAAGCGAGTAGCGCCGAACGCGCAAAGGATAGGAATACTCCAAAGCTTCTGCCGGAGTATTTAGCGAGTTCGTCATGTGCGTATGCACTCCGGACACGCCGGGCTTGCTGGGACGCGCGCCCATACCGCCTGCGATCGTTTCATAATAGGCAAACGGCTTGCCTGTGCGCGGATCGATTCCACCGATGGTTAGATTATTCATCGTGCCCGCGGCCGCCGCCGGAATTTTTTCAGGAATGGCCCGAGCCAGCGCGCGTAGCAGAACATCGACGATGCGCTGCGAGGTTTCGACATTCCCTCCCGCGACCGCCGCGGGTGGCTGCGCACTGACGATCGTTCCTTCGGGAGCGATGAGCCGAATGGGCCTCATCAGTCCTGCGGTCGCAGGAACGTCCTCCGCCAGCAGGCAACGAAAAACGTAGAAGCATGCCGAGTAGGTGATGGCCTCGACCGCGTTCACGCTGCCTTCCACCTGTGGGTCGCTACCAGTGAAATCGACAGTCACCGCTGGATTCACGGCACCGCCCAACACCTTTACGGTTACTGCGATCTTGACCGGCTTTTCACTTACTCCATCGTTATCCAGAAAATCTTCTGCGCCGTAAATTCCTGGTGGTACCTGCAACAGAAACGCACGCATCAATTCCTCTGAATACTTCAACAGCTCCCACGCAGCACGCTGGGTACCGGCGATTCCGTAGCGTGCACATACTTCATTGAGCCGCTCGGCGCCGGTGTGGCAGGCTGCGATCTGAGCGCCCAAATCGCCTTCGCGTTCTCCCGGCGTCCGTACATTATTGAGCAAGAGCGCCAGAACATCGCGCTCCAGCACTCCTGCCTGCATGATTCGCACTGGAGGAATCCGAAAACCTTCCTGATAGATCTCGCGACACAGCCCCATCGATCCCGGATAAGTTCCGCCCACGTCGGCGTGATGGGCACGGGATGCGACATAGAAGTCAGGACGATTCGCAATTCTGCGAGTGCGAGTGATGCTGGGCCCTACATACACGGGCGCAACCAGAGTGATGTCCGGAAGATGGGTGCCGCCGCGGAACGGATCATTCAACATGACGATGTCACCCGGCTTCATCTCGCAGGCAGCAATCGCGGCGCGCACAGACATCGGCATGGAGCCTAGGTGAACCGGCATGTGGTCCCCCATGGCGATTACTTCGCCCGCGCCATCGAATACCGCACACGAGTAATCACGCCGCTCCTTGATGTTGGGAGAAAACGCGGTGCGGCGCAGCGCTGCACCCATCTCCTCGGCAATGGAGTGGAACAGGTTTTTGAAGACTTCCAATTCGATAGGATCGCGGCGCATGGAGCGCAGTGTAACGGAAAGGCGTCGTTGGTCGTTAGTCTTTAGTCGTTGGCAAAAGCCCCGCGGTAAGAGATGGTGCCAGGTTCACTGCTTCTCAACCGCCGGCGGAAATCAGGTTGGCCCAACGACCAACGACTAACGACCGACGACAGCTTTCGCTAAAAATCTTTCATTTGTTGCAAATTTGTGTTGACACTGCGTTCATACTGCCGCAATATCTTGTGTTATAGAAGCTACTCGTACTACAACTTGGGTGGCTTTTGGCAAATCAGGACCCGTAGTTGCAAAGTCTTGCAAGGGAAAATCGTTCACGGAGGATTCTTCACAATGGCAACCAAGAAGAAAGCAAAAAAGAAGAAACATTAACCGTCTGCGAAACGATACTTCGCAAGGGCCAAGAATTTAACCAGCCTCTCGGGAGAAGCACCTCTTGAGAGGCTTTTCCTCTTTTGGGCCGGAAGAGGCGCAGCTGTAGTAGTCTGCATGCGGCTGGGCTGCCGATTGCGTCGTTTCAAAATTCTTCATGTCGATTCGCGCATGGCTGTGTCACAATTGTGGGGCCGCTCGGTGCGGTGCGAACATGAGCCCAAGAAAAAAAAGCGCGAGCAAGAATAAGACGGATGAAATTTTTATTCCGGACAAACTCTACTTTCGCATCGGCGAAGTTGCTACGCTGTGCCGTCTGCCCGCTTACGTGCTGCGCTTTTGGGAAAGCGAGTTCCCGCAACTCAAACCGGTAAAGAGCAGCACCGGCCAGCGCATGTATCGAAGACGCGATGTGGAAAGCGTTCTGCGCATCAAACAACTTCTCTACGATCAGGGATTTACCATCGTGGGTGCGCGCCAGCAACTACGCTCGGAGACAAAGACAGAAAAGGGGCAAGCCGCAATTCCGTTTCCCGCGCAATCCCCCGCCGAAATGCAGCGCATCCGCCAGGGCTTGCGCGAGATTCTTAACCTACTCTCCACCCGGCGCACGGGATAGCAGTTCCGGATTTTCCGCAGTTGGTCGGATTAGCGCTACCGTATTTCCTTCCTGCCCCCATCCATCGAGTTCAATGCGCCGCGCTTATTGAAGCGCCTGATGCTCGCCATAAGAAATATCAATTGGACTCACGGGGATGCCGGTTCTATTGTTCTGCGGAGCAGGGAGAGGACTGCGAATTGAACCCGATGGAGTGCCCACTCATGACAAGACCCACCGGCAGGAACTCTGTCAGGCTGTGGCTAGCCGTTTTCTCCATCCTTTTCGCTGTGTTGTTCGCTGGACTTAAGACACCGTGCTTCGCCGACGATGGTCCAAAGCCCGATCCTTCCGGCACGGCCACCGGGGATAAGACCTCGGTGGTGGATGCCGCGGGCAATCCTTTTGTTCCCACTGAACCCACTGACAAGAACGCTCCGGACTATGCCGCGAACAAGAAAGCCTTCGATGACTATCAAGCCCAAGCGGCGAACGAACCGCTCGCGGTAAAACTGGCTGACAGCGTGGGACACGTTCGCGTCGCGACCAATTTTGCCTGGACCCTGAACACTGGCTACCTGGTTTTGTTCATGCAGGCAGGTTTCGCGTTGCTCACCTGCGGGCTGGTCCGCAAGAAAAATGCCGCGCACTTGATGATGCTGAACTTCGCGGCGTACGTATTTGCCTTCCTGGCTTACTACGCGGTGGGATACGCGTTCCAGTTCGGCGCCGTCGCCATCAACGCCAACCCTTCCAACCTTGGAGGAGTTCCAACCCTCAATCATTTTCTGATTGGAAGCGGACAGTGGGGTTTTGTAGGCGGCAAGGGATTTTTTCTTGTCGGCCCGGCCTATGACAGTGCGAGCAACTGCCTGACACTCTTCGAAGTCGTGTTCATGGAGACGGCGGGGTACATTATCGTCGGTGCGATCTGTGAGCGGATTACATTTTGGGCGTTCCTGCTGTGTGAACTTTTTATTGGAGCGATTCTCTATCCGATCTCCGGTTGCTGGACCTGGGGTGGCGGCTGGTTGTCGCAAGTGGGATCAACTTTGAATTTGGGTCACGGTTATGTGGACTTTGCCGGATCGAGCGTAGTCCACGCAGTGGGCGGCTTCGCCGCCATGGCACTTGCGATTATTCTGGGGCCACGGCTGGGAAAGTATGGTCCGGGGGGAAAGATTCGGGCATTTCCGGCGCACAATATTGTCTTCGTTGTGACGGGGACTTTCCTTCTACTTTTTGGATGGATGGGTTTCAATCCTGGGTCCACGCTAGGAGCGACTGACCTGCGCATTTCCGTGGTTGCGGTCAATACGAATCTGGCGGCAGTTGCGGGATCTGCGGCCGCGATGCTGATCTGGTATTTTGCGTTCGGCAAGCCGGATATCACGATGGCTTGTAACGGAATGCTGGCGGGATTGGTGGCGATCACAGCACCGTGCGCTTTTGTAACTCCAACGTCGGCGACAATAATTGGAATGCTTGCCGGATCGTTAGTGTGTGGCGGAGTACTCTTTAATGAGCGGGTGCTTAAGATTGATGATCCATGTGGCGCGATTTCAGTGCACGGCTACTGTGGATGGCTGGGAGCTGTGAGCGTAGGAATTTTTGCCGATGGCGCCTATGGCACGGGGTGGAACGGCGTGGGTGCGGCTTCGTATCTAGGACGCGCGGGTCAGGGCGTGACTGGATTGATTCACGGCGACACGCGGCAGTTTCTGTGCCAGCTTATGGGGGCGACGTTGTATGCAGTTTGGGCTTTCGGCGCAACTTACGTTGTGTTCTGGTCGGTTAACAAAGTGAAAAGCATGCGAGTCGCTCCTGAAGTGGAAGAGCAAGGTCTCGACGTTCCAGAGTTTGGCATGCCGGGATATCCGGAAGATGCGGCGGTGCCAGCGGCTTACTAGTCTGTTCGCATTGATTACTGCTGAATTGTTGTTCTCAAAACTCCGCACCTTCTAAGAATCTGCAATCCTTGACGTCCTCGTATTCGTTAATCAAAATCGTCCGCTGGTCGATAGATTGAAGGAGCAGAGGAAACTGCTCCAATCGGGATGAGATATTCCTCACCCAACAACGCGGCGAGCATTCTGCCACGGATTATCCCGGTCAAGATTAGCAACGAGGCTCGAAATTCAGTCATGGCCCATACTTCACAGTTTTGCACTTTCTACTTGGACAGGCTGCTGTTTGCAGTGGAGTTGAAAGGCGTTCAGGAAGTTATCCGGCCGCTCGAAATGACCAAGGTTCCCTTAGCGCCTGCCGTGGTGAGAGGACTGATCAACCTGCGCGGCCAAGTTGTGACCGCGGTCGATTTGCGGCGGCGCCTGGAATTGGAACCGAGCCCTCCAGGCACTCTGGCCATGAATGTTGTGGTGCGCTCCGAGGATGGCCCGGTGAGCCTGCTGGTGGATGAAATCGGGGATGTAGTCGAAGTGGAGGAAGATACTTTCGAGCCGCCTCCGGAAACGTTGCGAGGATCGGTGCGAAGCATGATTCTGGGCGTCCACAAGTTGAAGGATCGGCTGATGCATGTGCTGGATATTGAAAAAGCCTGCCAGATGATAGATGTCGTCGAAGCACCTCCTGGACGTTAAAGTCGGCGCTGCCAAATGCCGATAAGTACGGAGAGAGACGTCCCCAACTCTCGGGTGAATCTCCGGAGCGATTGCACACGGGCTTCGTAGTGCCAAGAATCTCCAGCAGCTAAGAGAGGATGCGGGCACATGGCCAGTGCTGCTGCCAAGAAAGATTTGGGCGAGGGCGATGCATATGGTCGCTGGAGTTTCACCCAGGGTGGCAGAGCGGACTCGCAAGTGAGAAATTCATTGGACAAAGCGCCAATACGCATTCTGATCGTGGATGACTCGGTGGTCTTTCGTAAGCTGCTTTCCGACACTTTGTCGGACGATGAAGCGCTCGAAGTCGCGGGCACAGCCACGGACGGACGTATTGCCCTGGCAAAAATTTCTCAGCTCAAGCCCGACCTGATCACGCTCGATATCGAAATGCCGGTGATGAACGGGTTGGAGACGCTGGCAGCGCTGCGCAAGTTGCATCCCAAGCTGCCGGTAATTATGTTCAGTACGCTCACCGAGCGCGGGGCCGCCGCGACGCTGGAAGCGCTCTCGCTCGGGGCCTCGGATTACGCCGCCAAACCCGGTAACGTCGGAGGTCCGGCAATGTCGGTGGAGCACATCCGCAAAGAGCTTATTCCCAAGATCAAGGCGCTATGCGGCAGAGCAACTCCTCTGAAATTCGTTGCGATCCCAGCATGCCGTCCAACGCTGAAACCTCGAGTACGAACCAATCCTCGCATCGAAATAGTTGCGATCGGTACTTCGACGGGTGGACCGAATGCGCTGGCAGAAGTCTTGCCGCGGATTCCGAGTGACTTTCCGGTTCCCATTGTGGTTGTGCAGCACATGCCACCCATATTCACGCGCTTGCTGGCAGATCGGCTAGCCGGTCAATCTGCCATTCCTGTGGAGGAAGGCAGCGCCGGAACGATTCTTTCTCCGGGACACGCCTGGATTGCTCCGGGGAATTTTCATATGAAAGTGATGCGGACGGGGCTTGAGTGGCGTTTGGAGTTGAATCAGACACCTCCAGAGAATTCCTGCCGGCCTGCAGTCGATGTTTTATTTCGCTCGGTGGCGGAGGCTTGCGGGGCAAACGTTCTTGCCGTGGTGATGACGGGAATGGGCTCTGACGGGGTTCTCGGTGCGGAAGCTATTCGTGATGCGGGTGGAAACGTGATTATCCAGGACGAAGCTTCGTCGGTAGTGTGGGGAATGCCGGGGCTGGTGCATGCTTCGGGTCTGGACGATGCGGCGTATCCGCTCGATCAATTGCCGATTGAAATCGCGCGGCGAGTTTTGCAAAGCCGCGGCGCATTGCAAATGCACACTCCACCGAAGAGCCGGGCGGCTGAGGCGACAAGCGTAAAATGACAATCGCTGCTCGACCCGCTGTTGTTGCGCTTGCTCCGATCAAGAACGAACCCATTCACCCTGTTTACCGGCAAATCCGTGACCTGGTGTACAAAGTGTCGGGGATCTACAAAGCCGAGGAGAAGCTCTATCTTCTGTCGGATGGCTGCGGCAGGCGGATGAAACAATTGGGGGCGCGAACTCCGCGCGAGTATTGGGATCAATTGACCGCGCAGCCCGGCCACGATGGGGAGCTGCGGCATCTGCTGAATGAGATCACCATCGGAGAAACATGTCTGTTCCGCAGTCAACCTCAGCTCGATGCGTTGCGCAAGGTAATTCTCCCGGAGATCGTGGCGGAAAGAACGAAACAGATCACCAAGCGATTGCGCATCTGGAGCGCCGGCTGCTCCACTGGCGAAGAGCCCTATACCCTGGCGATGAACATGCTCGAAGAGAGCGACTGCCTGCTCAAAGGATGGACTGTTGAGATTCTGGCGACCGACTTAAATGATCGATCGGTTGAAACCGCCAAAGCCGGCATCTATGGAGACTATGCCCTGCGCAGTACTACGGACTACTTCAAGCACAAGTATTTTACGACCGTGGATGAGAAAAAACTTCAGGTTCGCCCGGAGGTAAAGAAACTGATCACTTTCAGCCGTCTGAATCTGCAGGATGACTCCAAAATGCTTTTCATGAGGGGCATGGATCTGATTCTGTGCTGCAATGTGCTCATCTATTTTGACGGCGCTTCGAAGTCGAAGGTGGTTAACCATTTCTTCACCGACCTTAATTTTGGCGGCTATTTTTTTCTCGGGACCTCGGAGTCGCTGATGAAGCTGAACGACCAGTTTCACCTCGTCCATTTCCCCGGAACGATCGCATACTGGAAACCATCCTTGAGCAGTGGCAAATTATGACCGCATCCATGACGGCAACAATTCGGGAGCGTGTGGCGCGTATCGAAACTATGCCCGCGATTCCGGCAGTATTCGTGCCTCTGATGAAAATGCTGGGGAGCTCGACAATAGAGGTAAACGTTGACGAGGTAGTGCGGCTGGTTTCCTACGACAACACTATCGCCGCCCAGTGCTTGAAAGTGGCAAACTCTCCCCTGTTCGGACTGGCACAAGTACCGCGCTCAATTAAAGCAGCGGTGATAAGCCTCGGCCTGCGAAGAGTCGAAACGATCCTTCTGACCTGTTGCCTGGGACAGGCGTTCCCCGCGGAGAAATGGACGCTCGATCCCGATGTATTCTGGCGGCACTCGCTGGGATGCGCCTTGGTATGCCGCAAGTTCAGTGAAAAATTGGCCGGAGTAGATGCCGAAAAGGCTTATATGGCGGGGTTGCTGCACGACTTGGGGTTCATGGTGAACTGCCTGGTTTTTCCAAAAGAATTTGCGGCCGCGATGGAGCGGGCCTGCCGGGAAGAGATTCCGCTGCACGAGGCGGAAGAGACGGCCATGGGATTCACGCACTGCGAGACGGGCCAGGCGCTGGCGGAAAAATGGAAGCTGGCCGACGACATTATCGAAGTGATCGCTCGTCATCATGCGGTTGAACAGAGCCACAAGGCGCAGTCATTGGTAGCTGTGGTGCACCTCAGCGATCTGCTCTGCCGCATGCGTGGCCTGGGCTACGGTTACTACGAACGGCGGAGGGTGGATTTTAGCTCGGATCCGGCGTGGTTGGTGTTGCTCCAGGAACACCGTGATCTGGAAGGTGTAGATCTGGCACGGTTCACGTTTGAGCTGGACGAGTCAGTAGAAGAAGTTCATGCGCTCGTATCCTCTGTATTCGGACCGGCGCGGCCACGCACCGAAGCCACGGCAGCGCGGTAGTAAGTCAAAGCATCTCCGCTGTAAAGACTCGAAGGATATTGGAACATCACGCCTTCAATTTGGAGATTGTCTCTAGCTGTTAATTTGGAGGGTGATCACAACGGGCAGACCTTCAAAAAGCATGTTCACTTCAAGTCCGGGCGAGCCGACGAGAGTGTGCAGGTTGTAGTCGGTGCCCGTGATCACGGTAGGCGGAGAGAGCAAACAGCCATCTCCGAGTCCGGCGATTTTGTTCTTGAAATTGCCGGCTACCATGTTGCAAATCTCGCCAAGGGCGTCTGAAACCTCTGGTCCCACTTGGCCCAATGGCACGCCCAACATTTTGGAAGTCATAAGAGCGGCCGCCTTCCCATCGCAACGGATGCTTAAAAGGCCGCATAGTTGACCGGTAAGACCGACCATCGAAGTCAGTCCGAGAGAAGAAAGATCGGGCGAGGATTCTGGAAGGGTGAGTCGCGAACTCAACATTAGTTCAAAGACTTCTCTGGCCGAAACTTCAATGAGGGAAATCCAGTTTTCGTGGCTGCCCTTGGCTGCAACAGGGTCGGTCATGGATTTCATGTTTTACCCGCCAACACCGGGATGACATGCTCTTTCACCTGCTCCGCCGTGAAGGGCTTACGGATGTAGCCTTTGGCCCCACAGGATATGGCCTGAACTACGTGCGCTTCGCTGCCTTCAGTTGTAATCATGACGACGGGGACGCCCTTTGCATTGGGCACTCCCGCAAGTTGTTTCACGAATTCGAGGCCATCCATGATCGGCATGTTGATGTCGCAAAGAATCAGGTCGACAGGATTGTCCTTGAGGACGCTCAGAGCCTCAACTCCATTTCCCGCTTCCAGCACCTGTTTGAGTTCAATGCCGGCCTGGCGCAAACACCGCTCCACGATCTTTCGCATGACCGAGGAGTCGTCAACAATGAGGGCACGCACGCTATCCATAAAACGGAACTCGTTTTCTCCTAATTACAAAAGCTGTTTGATGCCTGCTCTTGATTCAGCTTTTTTGTATATCGGCAGGGAGCGGGAGAACTTCAGCCGAGGGACACCCTACTAAGCGTTTTGCTTGCCAGTGTTTCCAAGTGCTGCGCCACGCAAGACCTGGCTGTTCGAGAGGAAGAGACGATGCTTATCGCTGCCTCGTTTTACTTTAGCGTCAAGAACGCTACACCGTAGCCGTTGAACGATACCGTCATCTTTGAACTGGGCGTAACCGAGACAGCAACCGGGCCTGATGTCACGCTGGTGCCGGCGTCAATCGTTAGCAGGCTGGCGGACGAGAAAGTGCCCAGCGCGGAGATGTCGACGTTGATGGTTCGCGGAGCGCCGGGGCCGTTGTTATCTGTGAGCGAGTTGAGCGCGTGGTTCGCCAGCATGATGACCACGCTGTTGTCCGGATTTTTCGCGGCGAGCACTTCGATATCGGAGTCGTTATCGTTGGTGAATGACAAAATATTCGTCCCATTCGAAGCGGGGAACATGCGGGCCAGCCAGTAATCGATCCAATAGCTGAGTTGAAGAGTGCTGTTGCTGTAATCGACCTCGCCGTATTGCGCGTCGGCGTCGAAATCCCAGTGGTAGAGAGCCTGCACTCCAACCTTGGCGAACTGCGAAAAAACGTAGGGACGCCAGGCGGCGAAGAAAGCGCTCGATCCACGCTGATCTAAGACAAATGTATTTCCGTTGCAGGCACTGATGCCGCCGCCTTTGTCGTAATCGGCATTCACGTTATTTTCCGTTACCCAGATCGGAACAGAGGCGAGGTTGGCATTTGTCTGCACTTGCGACTGAATATTCTGCACTTCGCTGGCAAATCCCGGAACCGTTGAAAAAAGTTTTTCATCCGAGTCGATCTGATTGCAGCTCGAATAAAAATGGGTGGCGAGAACATCGACGTGGGCAGTTACTCCGCTCACGAAAGCGGGCAAATACGACTGCGCCAATCCGGAATAATCTCCCAGTTCAACGGCTGCGAATTTGAGGTTAGGGTCTACCGCCTGCATCATGGGCACGACGGTGTTGTACAGATCTGTGTATTGTGTGGAGTTGAGATTGTTGAAGTTGGGCTCGTTGTAGATGCCCCACCAGGTGATGGGATTGGAACTGGCGGACACATGGGTGCCGTCCGGTGCGGTGAATCCCCCAGTGTCGTAGTAGCGGACAAGATCTTGGGCGTACGCGCCGAAGGCCTGGTAGGTGGTATCGAGAAAGTTATGCTGCGCGTCGTACATGAAAGACGGCGCAACTGCGATCTGAAACTCCGGGCTGTGATCGCCCACGCCCAACGCGGGCTGCGCGATCGCGTCCAACGTTGAAAAATCCCACGTTATAGGGCTCGTTTGCGGAACTCCATGCGAGACGCCCTGCAAGCGAATGTGCTGTGGAAGCAAGTTCCCCAGCGTGGTGGTCGACGAGGGATTGAGAGTAAAGAATTGGTTGTCCCACTCGGCGGGTTGGAAGGAGGTGGACATCGCCAGGTTCAACGGAATCGTGACGGTGTTTGAAATAGCGACGTGCGCGTTGACGGTCTCTGGTGGCGGCGGTGGTGACGACATGCTTCCGCCTCCGCAGCTAGCAGCGAACGAAAACAAGACCAGGGATAGCGGCCAAAGAGTTTTCATAAACGCATTGCAACTTCGCGGGCCAGTATACCCTGCGCAAGCGGAGTCCAAAGTTCCGTGCGCTGGCGTGAGAAGCTCAGTCGCTCTTCGTGTTCGCCGGCACTTTGTGATTGCTTTCCGGCTGCATCGCGGCCACTGCAGCAGCGGGTGGAACCGTCATTTCCATCGCCCAAATTCCTGCCGGGCGCATGTACATGGAAGCGCGGAAGTTCCCCGTGATGTCGTAAGCTTCCGGCGTCCGGAACCAGTATCCCTTGGTTTCATACACAACGTGATAAACACCCCAGGCGGTACGGTAGGCTTCCTCCTTCATTCCATCGCTCAGCATTAAAGCTGCGACGCTGAACGTAGCGCCCGTCCAAACCTCACCGACTTGCTGGTTATCTAGTTTCTGTATAATGTGGCCGTTGGCCGCCATTCCGCTGACCGCCCCCATCTCGCCCTTTCCGAATTTCATGACGTTGAAGTCGAAGACTTTTTTCAACGCCTTCTTTTGCATGTCCATTGGAACGAGATTTCCGAGGCCGGTCATATTGGCATACCACTGTCCAGCCAGTTGCTCGGCTTGAATGTCGTCCTTGTACTCGCTGTCAGTGTCGTAGAAAAAGTATTCGCCGTTCCAGAGATGCTTGATGTAACTCGCCTGGCCGCGAGCAAAGAGTTCGTGATATTTCGCGGCGCTCTGTTTGTCACCGAGAATGCCGCCCATTTCCTCGGCGGCCCGCAACGCCGCGAGCCACAATCCTCCGCAGTAGGCACTCTCGCCTCGCACCACCCACTCGTCGTAGGTCTGATCGGGGTAGCCGTCGTTTTGCGGGATTCCATCGCCAGTATGGGCGAACTGCTCCAGATAGGACAAAGACTCCTTAATGGAAGGCCAGGTATATTGCAGAAATGCCATATCCTTGCGGCCGGTGAAGACGAAGTCCCGATAAATCATCAGCACGAATTTCGGATTTAGATCTTTCCACCCGTTCGTATTCTGCCAGCTGAATTGGTTGACCTGAATGAATGGATCTTCGTTTGGAACTCCAAGATCGTGGGGCACCGCTCCTTTGGCCTTGCGCGTTCGAAATTGTTCCGTGCCCGTCTGCAGCGACTTCCATATCCACATGTACTTGTCGTTGATCTCGGTGGGGACGGTGTCGGCAAATTGACGCATCACTTGCTTGTCGAGGTCCGGCCAAAATTCAGCCAGCGGCATTGAGCCGTAAAACAAGACGTCGAGCGTGTCGTAATAGGGATAGTCGAAGCACTCCATAAATCCGAATGCGGAGGGCGTGTTCTTGGCAGACTCCAGAGGCCGGCCCCAGAGCGATCCCCCGTCTGCGAGGGTGTATAGCTCATTGAAGAGGGCGCCACGATACCAAAGCGGCTTGCTTTCATCCTCGACGTAAGGCGCCTGCCAGGCGTCAATGGCATCGCTCCACTTCGCAGAGTTCATCAGTCCATCGGCGGCAATTTTCCAGGCATTCATGCCGCTGGTGCCGTAGAAATCGGTGTAGTGCCGATACCATTTGCGGCCTGATCCAAACTCAACAACGGGAAGGTCCCACGCAATCACCATGGGAATGATGCGTTTCTCGCCGGGCTTTAGAGTGAAGCGGACGGCAATTGCGCCGGCGATGTTCTCGCTGCTGCTTACCCATTGCCGGTCGTTGTTGGCTAACCGCCCATCCTTTGAAAAAGGGACCCAGACCTCGGAGCCATCTGAATCTGGCGAATACGTCGTTTGGTAGCTAACTTCGACTCCTGGAGATTCCAGAGCTGCGATCGCCATCTGGCCATCCCAGTCGTCGGTGATCGGTGAACCCGCGCGATGACGATCAAAAACGATTCCTTTCATGGCGGCGCCGTCATATTGTTCAGTCATGAAGCGGTTGGTGTCGCCCTCACTGAGATGCTCGCTGAAGTTGCCGGAAAAACCGCGCGCCCAGCCGACCATGTTCGTCCAGGAGAGCAGAACAGAAACAGTTACCGTTTTGTTGGTTGGATTTTCCGCGTGCCAGCGGTAAACCGCAACGGGATAACTGGTCTCGCGATAGTTGTTTGGCAGAACCGGAGAGTATTGCTCCAGGGTGACGTGCGCCGGAAACTTGTCCCACCGGTAGTCGTACCAGGATTTAGGATAGAGCGCGTAGTAATCGCCCGCTCCCAAGGGATAATCCCACTTCCAACTTTTCAACGCCGGACTTTTCGGATGGTCCGTAGTGAGAACTTGAGCGACTCCTTCCGGCGATCCATCGGCTTGCTGGTACATTGCGAATTGATTGGCGTAGATGGTCTCGTACTTGTGTACGCCCGTCTTGAGATGCCATCGGGAGAAGTTTCCCGCGTAGGTTCGGGAAAACGTGCCCGCTCCAAATCCGCCAACCGGTGCGCCCTGCCAGTAGCCGTCGTCGATAACGGGAAGATTCGGTTTCTTGGTTCCAGCGTGGTTCAGCGGTTGGCCAATACCCCTCTTCCATGCGGCTCTTGAAATTGAATCTCCGGCGAAAGCGAGATTATATAAAGAGATGAACGATAAAAAGAAAGATGCTCCCCACAGAATCCGCTGTTTCACGTGCTTCCTCCGGGACCTCAGGTATGCAAAACTTTGTGAAAGCTGTCTATTGTAAAATAGTCTACAAAATCGTTATTCTTTAGTAGTCAATACTCCTACGGCAGGCGAATGTCGAGAACTATTATGGGAATCGATGAACCCAATCAATATGGCGCAGACTTGCAGCATTTTCGTCTCAGATCGCCTGCTATCTGATATAACCAACGTCTGACTCGCGAAGATTTATCGCTGATCCGAACTGACCGGAGATTTTTTCAATCATGGGGCAAATCAGAAAGTCCCGCCCGAAATCAGGAGTTATCACATTAAAGGTGGTTGCCCAGCACGTTGGGTTGACACCGGGTACGGTGTCCGCAGTGTTGAACGACGCGCCCTCCGCCCGCTCCATTCCGCAAGAAACCAAGAATCGCATTCACGCCGCCGCCAAGGAACTGGATTACCGGCCGAATTTTTTTGCCCGTACGTTGCGCAGCAAACGAACTTATACGATTGGTGTAATCGCCGAAGAGATCGGCGATTCCTACGGCTCCCTGATCATCAGCGGTATCGAAGAGTATTTACGGCAGAAGAATTATTTCTTTCTGACAGTCGTGCACCGGCACAACCCGGAACTGCTGAACCGATATTCCCAGCTACTATTGCAGCGCGGAGTAGAAGGTTTCATCACCGTCGATTTGCAATTGAGCGAGCCGCTCTTATTACCTACGGTGGCTGTCCCGGGGCACAAGAATCTGCCGGGCGTGACCAATATTGTGCTGGACCATCACCACGCCGCCCGCATTGCGCTGACTCATCTCATCGAGCTGGGCCACAGAGAAATTGCCTTCCTGAAAGGGCAGACCTTCAGTTCCGATTCTGAAGACCGGTGGCGTGCGATTTGCCATGTGGCCAAAGAGCTGAACATCGAAATCAAGCCTGAACTTACAGTGCAAATCGATATAGACGACTCAACTCCGCTCCTGGGTTATCCCTTTGGCAAACGACTGCTGGAACGCAAAATTCCATTCACCGCGCTCTTCGCCTACAACGACATTTCCGCTCTGGGAGCGATTCGCGCATTCCAGGAGGCGGGACTGCGAGTGCCCGAGGATATATCGGTGATTGGGTTCGACGATATTCAGGGAGCTGCCTACAGCTCGCCGAGTCTAACTACTGTCCGCCAGCCCCTGGCGCACATGGGAAGCCTGGCGGCTCAAACCTTGCTGGCTCGAATTGAAGGCGAGAAAGAGATGCCTCCCGAAATTCTGATCGAGCCTGAACTGGTTGTACGACACTCGACGGCAAAGGCCCCGAATTCTTAAACGTAGATTCGTGGGCGGCCATCGCTCGCGGTTAATTGAAGATGAATGGGTCCCTTGCACGCCGGGAATCTATGCAGTTCGCAGGAATGCCACGAACCGGCGCCGACCGGTCCTGGAACAGGGCGGCGCATGCCGCATTCGTTCCCATCGGGATTGTCACAGTGCTTCTCGGTCCGCTGTTGCCGATACTCTCGGGCCGCTGGTCGTTGAACTACCTGCAGGCGGGCTCGCTGTTCACGGCGCAATTCCTCGGCTCGACGGCCGGCGTTTTCATTTCTGGTCTCCTCGTTTCTCGCCGCGGATTTCGATTCGCGATCAACGCTGGCCTGCTCGTGATGGCCGTGGGAGTAGGCACGCTCGCGTTCAGTTCACGGCAGTTGGGTTTGATTTGCATCTTTTGTGACGGAATCGGCCTCGGGCTCGCGATTCCGGCCGTCAATCTGCTGGTCGCAGCCATAAATCCAGAGCGTCGCAGCGCCGCCCTCAACCGGCTGAATTTTTCCTGGAGCCTCGGAGCGGTGGCCTGCCCTTTCATAGTGGCCGCCGCAGCCAGATTCGATCACATCGCACTCTTTCTAGTTTTGCTGGCTGGTTTTCTATTCCTGCTGTTTGTAGGGATTGCTGCCCTGGCTTCATCTCTTGTCGAACCATTACCGTTGCAAAGCGAGGAACGATCAACTGCGTTTCCCACGCGTGGGAACTGGCGGGCGCTGGTGGTCTTGGGAGCACTGTTTTTCTTGTACGTGGGCGCGGAAAACGCGTTCGGCGGCTGGATCGCCTCTTATGCCAAGAGTTTGGGAACTCCGTCACTCACTCTGCCGGTGATGACGCCTTCGTTTTTTTACGCAGCCCTGATGCTGGGAAGATGGATCGCACCGCTCGCCCTGAAGCGGATCGATGAATTCGGAATCGCAACTGGCGGACTCACGATTGCGTGCGGGGGGATGGCGGGACTGCTTTTGTCGCATTCCATGCCCTTGGTCGTCATCAGTGTGTCGGTTGCGGGATTCGGCCTGGCAGCGGTCTATCCCATAACCATCTCCCGGCTGTCGCAAGTGTTCGGGCCGGCAGCGGCACGTAAGGGCTCAATCATGTTTACCATGGCGAACTTCGGAGGGGCCAGCCTACCCTGGGTTGTGGGCTATTGCTCCCACCGCTTCGGCGAGCTTAGAGCTGGGCTCGTCGTTCCCCTTGTCGCCACGGTTCTGATGGTTGCCCTCTATCGCCGGAATCGAAGTTTGGCGGTAGCCTCAGGTCAGACAGCCTAGACTTCGCTGGTCTAGGTTACTTCAGTCACCGGAAGGCCCCCGGTCCCGCAATGCCGCGTCCCGACAGGGGAGGTACCCCGCAAATAAATTTGGAAAATCGATTTTCCGCTTGACAAAGCTCAAAGACCTGCTGCTTAATAGCGCGTCGGCGAAATCTAGTATAAAAACGTTATTGCTAGCCGAAGAACCATTCGTCTTTGACTCGTGTGCCTGGAGGATTGCGATGCGTGCTCGTCTACTTGGGGTGCTCTGTCTTTGTCTCATGTTGTCAGTGTCTGTGTGGGCCCAAAAATTTACAGGCACAATTACCGGGGCGGTGACGGATAAATCGGGCGCCGTCGTGCCTAACGCTCCAGTCTCTGTCACCAGCAACAGCACGGGCGAGGTGCGTTCGGTTACGACCAATCAGGCTGGAGAGTACGTCGTGGTGGAACTGAATCCCGGAAACTACACGGTGACCGTCAAGCAATCTGGGTTTAAAGAGTTCATCGCCAAAGACGTAGTGCTGAACGTCTCCAGCATTACGGTTGTGAATGCGCGGCTCGAAGTCGGAAACATCAATGAACAGGTGACGGTGGAGGCCAATCAGGTTCAGGTCGAAACCGCGACCGGCACGGTCAGCAATGTCGTCGAAGGCAACGAGGTGGCGCAACTGCCTTTGAATGGCCGAAGCTTCACCCAGTTGACGCAGTTGATGCCGGGTGTATCGCAAGCTGCGAACTTTGACACAAAAAATAAAGGGCTTCAGTCGGGCGTCGACTTCTCGGTCAACGGCAATAACACCACGGGGAACATCTTCATGGTGGATGGAGTCAACAACAACGACATCGGGTCGAATCGCACCATTCTCGTTTATCCCTCCATCGACGCAATTCAGGAGTTCAAGACTTTGCGCAACAGCTATGGCCCTGAGTACGGGCAGGCCATGGGCGCGATCGTCAGCATCGTGACCAAGAGCGGAACCAACGCCTTCCACGGGGGCTTTTTCTATGACGGCCGCAATGACGTTCTGAACGCTACGGATTACTTCAACAATCAAACCGGGATCAAGAAAGATGTTGTCCGGCGCAATGACTGGGGCTACAACATCGGTGGCCCGGTAATGAAGGACAAGTTGTTCTTCTTCTTTTCGGAGGAGTGGAACCACGAACAGCGTGGCGCTGCCCGCAGCGGCGAGGTCCCCACCGCACTCGAGAAGACCGGCGACTTCAGTCAGAGCACTGGCACCGCATGCGATCCCCTGCCCGGACAGGTGGAAAATAAACCTGATGGTACGCATCCTTACATCCAGGGCCCATGGACCAACATCAATCAAGCGCCAGCAGGACCTGGCCAAGCTACATCTCTCTCGCCAGCCGGTCAGGCCTATCTGTCCATGTTCCCCGATCCCAACGTTGCGAATCCGGTCAACTGCAAGAACTGGGCCGAATCTCTTACGGCGCCCATTCGCTGGCGGGAAGAAAACGTCAGAATGGACTACAAGCTGGGGAATAGCTGGAGCCTATTCGGACGCTACACCCAAGACCATTGGGCGCAGCCATTCCCGAGCACGCTGGGGTTCTGGGGTGAGGATCCTTACCCTTCGATTGAAGATAGTTGGGCTCAGCCGGGATACCAGGCAACCGTCAAGCTGACGAAGCTTTTCGGCAGTTCAGCTGTTAATGACTTTCAGATTTCGTACGCCGCCAACCGTATTAAAGTTACACGAGCCGGCACGAATCCTGGCTTGAACGACCAAATTAACGCACTGTCTCCAACGTTATTCCCGACTTCAGGGAAGCTCGCCGGTAAAGATATTGGCTATCCAGGATTCTGGGGCGGTTGCGGAACAGACTGCGCTACCGGCGACGCTCTTTGGACCCAGGGGCCGTGGCACAACAATGAGCAACTCCTGATTCTCAGAGATGACTTCCAGAAAACAATTAGCACGCACTCGTTCAAGGTTGGGATTCTGGTAACTTCCAATCAGAAGAACGAAGTCGTGAACAATGAATCCCAGGAGAACGCCTTCTACTGGGGAGTGGCGAACCAGCCAACTTTGGCCAATAACGACAGCACCACCTTTACAAATGGTGCCTTTAACATGCTCTGGAATTTCGTTCAGTGGGGTGGCGGCGAGCTGCAGACGAATCCGTTCTCGCAAATTCGCTGGCACGACATCGAGCCCTATTTCGGGGACACATGGAAAATCCGGCGAAATCTCACGCTCGAGTACGGCTTCCGCTGGTCATTCCTGCGCATGCCTTATAGTGGACCCAACAGGATCGCTAACTTCGACCCCGGAGCTTATAACCCGAACCTGATGGTAAATGGAGTTCTTAAACCGAATGACCCGTGTAACGGCGTTGTTCTTCCTCCAGGAACAAACTGGTGCGCCCTTGCTGGATTCTCACCCGGAGTCCACGGCTCGAATCGCGCTCTGAAAGCTCAGAACAACCACGCGATCGCTCCGAGGATCGGCCTCGCCTGGGATCCCCACGGCGACGGCAAGATGGCAATCCGTGCGGGCGTAGGCCAGTTCTTCCAGCGGGAGCGCTTAAACAACACGCTCCAAATGGCCACCAACCCGCCATATTCATTGTCTGCGGGCTATAACCGCTACCTCGATCAGCCTGTAGGACCCACGTCGGCTTCGGGAACCCCCGGTTTCAGTCAGGATCCTAGCGACATCCTTCCTAACACGTGGCAGTGGAACTTGACAATTGAGCGGGAACTGGTTCGAAACACCAAGTTGGAACTCGCGTATGTTGGCAACCGTGGTCTCCACCTGCTCGGCTACACAGATGCCAATGCGATTCCTCTAGCTCAGCGCGTGCACTTTGCCCTCAACAACTCCGCCTCTGATCGTCCGTTTGGAAACGGCAGTTGGGGCTCTATCAACCGAGCCTTCTGGGGCGCCGGTTCCAACTACCATGCCCTGCAGGCTCTCTTCCGCACTCGCGTGAAATCACTGGATGCGCAGTTTGCATATACGTGGAGCAAGTCGCTCGCCGACACTGATCTCACCAACAGCGGAAACGTGGAACAGGCCAGCCTGTTAGTCGATCCTACGAACCCGCATCTCAACTACGGGCCCAGCTATATCAACCGTCCGCAGATTTTCGTCGGGAACGTGATCTACAACGCTCCAGCGCTCACCAGCCAAAATGCGCTGGTCCGCGGCGCTCTCGGTGGCTGGCAGCTATCGGGCATTTTGGGATATTCGACGGGCACCTCCATCACTACCTATGCGGTCCGCGCGGCCAGTGGTGCGCCCGGTGGCCTTGCCGGCACTGGCGCGAGTCAGGATAACTTGCGTCCGAACCTTGTGCCGGGACAGGGTTGCCGAGTCTCGAACCCTGCCGTCAAGAACGATTGGTTAAACCCGAACCGGTATTCGCTGATCGGATACGTGGTCGGCAGTCCTACCGGCAACGCCGGAGTGGGCGACTGCCTTGGGCCGGGCCTTGCCAACACTGACATGGGTGTCTACAAGAACTTCAAGGCGGGAGAGCGACTCACTATCCAATTCCGCATGGACTTCTTCAACTTGTTCAACAAGGCTCAGTTTCTGGGTGATTCCCAGGGATTCAGTCCACTCAACCCGAACTTCGACAGCAGCGCCGGAGTGTCCGGAGGCGTAGTAACTGCTCAAACGATCAACACCGCTTACGGCGTGTCCAACAAGGACAAGGGTCCACGGGAAATGCAGTACGGGTTGAAGTTCACCTTCTAACCCTCCCCTGAATCGGTGAGGCTTGACTTTGCTCAAGCCTCACCGCTTTAATACTGCTACACACACATGGGTTCCCTCCGCAGTACTTGTTGTTTCATCGGCAGAATTCTCTCCCGCAAATTCTGGTACTGCTCCTCGGTCATTCTAATTTTTCTGCCGGCGGTCCCGGCAGCCTCCGGACAGTCCCCGGCCAAGAGCGAGGGCACAAAGTCGGTCCGCGAAAGCCTGCAGCAGCACTACGACGCAGCCCGGACTTTTCAGATAAGCGGTGAGCAGGAGCAGGCGGCGAAAGAGTACAAAGCCTTCCTGGCGGAAGCCTTGCGCCGGATTGGCAATGCGAACACCAATGCCCAGAAATTCGAGGAAGCCTCCAAACTGTTCGCCGAAGCGCTGACGCTTGCGCCGGAGAATGCCGATGCGCTGGTCGATTATGCCGCGCTCCGGCTGCAAGAGGGCAAACCGAAAGAGGCGCAGGTTTTCGCCGAGCGGGCGACTCAACTGGCTCCGGATAGTGCAAGGGCGCAATACATGCTGGGATCCGCGCTGTATCAGCAGCAGGAGTACGCCGGCGCCAAGGAACCCTTGGAAAAGGCTGTTGTCGCCGAGCCCAAGTTCGAAATCGGGTACCTGCTCGGCATTACCTATCTCCGGTTGCAGGATTTGAATCGCGCCACTTTGCTTTTTGAGGAGATGACACTTGGCCTCGGTAACACGGCGGAGATTCACATTCTTTTCGGGCGGGCTTATCGGGAAGCGGATTATCTGGACCAAGCGATCGGCGAGCTCCAGAAGGCGCTTGCGAAGGATCCCAAGACTAAAGTAGCGCACTATCTTATGGCAATGGCGTATCTCGAGCGGGACGGAGACTCCGGCTTTGGCGAGGCGGTGCCCGAACTCGAAGCAGAGCTGAAGGTGAATCCAGACGATACGCGCACCCACTACATGATCGGTTACATCGCTCTGAAGCGGCATGATGCCAGACAGGCAGAGCGGGAATTGGAACGTGCGGTAGAACTGGATCCGGAGAATCCCGACCCGCTGATCAGTCTTGGCCAGGTGTATCAAGAGGCGGGGCGGCTACCCGAGGCGGAAAAGGCATTCCGGCGATCGATCGCCGCAACGAAAGATCCCGCCCATAACGGGTATCAAGTGAACCGCGCTCATTATGCACTCGGTAGAATTCTCTTGCAGTCCGGGCGCGAGGATGAAGGAAAGAAGGAGCTGCAGATCTCAGCTGAACTTCGGGACAAGCCCCACCCGGAGCGGCGCGATAGACAGGATCCTACAGCCCCTGAAGACCCCACAGCTGGTCCTGCCGTGCCTGGAGCCAGCCTTCCCCCGACGGATGGGAAGGACTCCTCTGCCTTTGCGGAAGAATTCAAGCCAGCCATAGCGGATAGCTATAACAACCTCGGCGTCATCTCTGCTGGCAACAAGGATTACGTCGCGGCGACGGACTACTTCAAGAAAGCGGGCCTGTGGAATCCTGGGCTCGAGACGCTGGACCACAATCTGGGCATGGCGGCGTTCTACGCGAATCAGTTTGACCAGTCCGTTGGGCCACTGGGCCGTTACCTCGAGTCGCACCCCGATGATTTGCGTGCCCGGGCTGCTCTGGGTTTGTCACTCTTTGGAGTGCACCAGTACAGTAAGGCCGTCGCAACTTTGCAACCGATCGAAAAGATGGTCGACGCGGATCCCGGTTTGGCCTATGCCTATGCGGTGTCGCAGGTGAAAACCGGCAATTATCCTGAAGGCATGGGACGATTGCGCGCATTGGAAAAAGGCGACCCGAACTCACCCGATATTCACGCATTGTTGGCGGAAGCCCTCGTCGACCAGAAAGAGTACGCCGAAGCGCTGGGAGAATATCGTAAAGCTCTCGCTATCAACCCAAACCTGCCACACACGCATTTCCTCGCTGGTCTTGCGCTGCTGCGGCAAGGCAATCCCGCGGAGGCCGCCCAAGAGTTTCGAGCGGCCCTGAAGCTGGATGCAGTGGACGTAACCAGCAAGTATCATCTTGCTTACTCGCTTATTCAAATGCAGCAAAAACCGGATGCGTTACCGCTATTGCGCGAAGTCATAGCCCAGGATCCAAAGTACGCGGATGCATACTATCAGTTGGGAAAGCTTCAACTCGAAGCGGGCAATACGCAGGAAGCCGTTTCCAATCTGGAGGCGGGGACCCGCCTGAGCCCCGATAGCGATTACATCCACTACCAGCTAGCGCTCGCTTACAGGAGAGAGTCGCGCGCCGAGGATGGCGAACGCGAGATGAAAGCTTATCAGGCTCTCAAGGACCGTCATCGAGGGCGTGATGCCGCACAGCAAAATTAGGCGGTTCCTCGTTCTGCTGATCGGCTGTGCGGCTGTTTGCTCTACATCAGCTTGGCCGCAAAAAAAGCAGACGAATTCTCCCTCGCCCGTGACGGCTGCCCGCGCAGAGATCTCCCGCGGCCAACTGGATGTAGCGGAAAAGACTCTGTGGACGGTGCTTTCCTCTGACCCCAACGAACCCGAAGCGTTGACTCTCTTGGGAATCGTTCGGGGTCGGCAGAAGCGCTACACGGAAGCCGAGGCATTGTTCCGTCGCGTGCTTCAGCTCACCCAGAACTCACTGGTCGCTCATCGCAACCTTGCCGAAGCGCTGATCGCGCAGAACAAGCCGGATGCGGCGCTCGAAGAATATAAGGAGGTAGTCAAGCTTGCGCCGCACGATTATTCGGCAAAGCTCGAACTTGCCCACTTGTATCTAGGTCGCGGAGAATTCGCCGATGCTCTCTCCAATCTGAATAGCATTCCCAGGGACCGCCTTCCTCCCGAAGCACTTCCGGCCCAAGCCGCCAGTCTGTTTGGGCTGGGTCGGCGAGAGGAAGCTGCGGCTCTGATCCCTCGTGCAAAACAATCGCCCGCCATCGCCGCCGAACTAGCGGAGGTCTTCCTGGACGCGAACGCTCCGGAATATGCGATTCAATTGATTGATGCGGCGCTTGCGGGCTCACAGCACCCTCCGTCTCGACTCTATTACCTGAAGGGACGCGCATTGCAGGCGATGGGAAATTCCTCTGCTGCCCTTAGCAATCTACAGCAGGCGCTCACCCGCGAACCCAAATCCGTGGACACCCTCATTGCAATCGCGGCGCTCGAGGCTTCCCGAAACAACCATGAAAAGTCCCTGGGTCTCCTCAAGCGCGCCTATGTCCTACAGCCAGACTTACCCGCCGTCTTGCGAGCCCTTGTCGTAGAAGGAATGAAAGCAGGACAGCGTAAGACAGCATTGGCTGCTGCGCAAGCTTTAGCAGACAGAAATTCGGATGATCTGGACGATCTTTACCTGGCGGCCGCTGCCATGCTGGAAGGCCAGGATTTTGCGACCGCATCTTCTATCTTCGAAAAATACGTCTCCCAGCGGCCCGGCGACAGCAAAGCCTTTCTCGGTTTAGGGATTGCGCAGCTCGCACAGCAACACTATGAGGAAGCCACAAAAGCGTTGGAACGGTCGCTGCAGATCGATCCGAAGCTGGCAGATGCCGAGTACCAACTCGGTATTCTCGCCGAGCAAAAGGGTGCAACTCCGGAGGCTCTGCAGCATTTCGACCGGGCTGTCCAGTTGCAGCCGCAGCATGCCAAGGCGCTGGCGAGCCTCGGTAAACAATATCTGCAAGCAGGCGACCTCGAGAAAGCCGAGAGTGCCCTGGCAAGATCGGTTTCCGTAGATCCTAACGACTTCAAGACCCAATATGACCTGGCCTTGGTACTTTCGAAGTTGGGGAAGAGCGAAGAAGCCAGACAGCACATGGAGCGCTCGCGCGCGCTCAAGACGGCGGAGGACTCAGGGAAGAATCCAGCCTCGGCCGTCGCCAAACCATAGCTCACTGCGATAGCGCGAAGTCCAGCGCTGATTGTTTATTCCGATGACGTTTACTGGAGGAATGTTATTCGGCAGACTTAGCGAACGGAACTTTTTTTTGAATTGTGCCGTCTTCGGAAATCGTATAAATAAAATCCGCAGCCAGATTTTTGTAAGTGTCTTTCTTGCCGCTAGGCCAGGAAATCTCGAGTGAGTCGACGGTAGCCTGCGAACCCAGGCCGAAGTGCAGACGAAGATCGTTTTGTGACAAGTAGCTGGAGCCGCCGCGCACTTCATTGAATTGAACCAGATCGCCGGCAGTCACAGTTGCGCGGGCGCCGATGGCTGCCCTATTGCTCTTCGTTCCGAGAAGCTTCAGAAGGACTGCATGGTTCGACGTCTTTGTCCGATTGATCAGCAAGGTCGGAGGTTCTCCGACATTGAGCACGAGGACGTCCACTTTGCCATCGTTATTTACATCACCGAAAGCCGCGCCACGGCGAGAGGACGCCGGTAGTTCAGCCAAGCCGGAAATCGCCGTGACATCCTCAAACGTGCGGTCACGGTTGTTTCGAAACAAGAGGAAGGGCTGGCGATAGGGCGCACCCCCCTTCACCAGGTCCATCTGCGGATAAACGTGCCCGTTGGCTACGAAGATGTCGAGCCAGCCGTCGTTATCCATGTCGAGGAACGAAGTACCCCATCCCACGAGGGGGTAGCTGGGCTGGCCTATGTGCGAAGCATAACTGATGTCGGTGAAGCCCTGTTTGCCCCGGTTCCAGTAAAGCGCGTCGGGTTCCTCGGTGAAATTCGTAACGAAGATGTCGAACAATCCATCATGATCGATGTCGCCGAAATCCACGCCCATCGAGCCTTGTTCGCGGCCGTCGGCACTCAGTGCCGCGCCTGAAAGCAAGCCCATATCTTCGAACGTTCCATCGTGATTGTTATGGTAGAGGTAGTTCGGGCCGGCATCGTTTGCGACATACAGGTCAGGCCAGCCATCGTTGTCCAAGTCGCCCCAGACCGCCTGCATGCCGAAGTAATGCTTGGAATCGTCCACTCCGGCTGCTTTTGAAACGTCCTGGAAGGTGCCGTCACCGCGATTGCGAAACAGAAAATCCGACTCGCCCGGAAGGCCCCAAGGTCCACACTGCACCATGACACCGCGAAAACGGCAAAACTTGTCGTTGCTGCCAAATTCCGGCAACTTGTTAATATCGATGAAGACGTATCTCGGCACAAACAAATCGACACGTCCATCGCGATCAAAGTCACCCCAGGCCGCGCCTGTGCTGAATCCGCCGACGGCTACGCCGGCTTTGTCGGTTACGTCTTCAAATCTACAGTTGCCCAGGTTCCGGTAGAGAGCATTGCCGCCAAATCCCGTAACGTAGATGTCGTCCCAGCCATCGTTGTCGAAATCGGCCACGGCAACGCCCATGCCCCATCCCTTCCGCGTCAGGCCGGCTTCTTTGGTGATGTCCTTAAATTTTAGATCACCCTCCTGGCGGTAGAGTGTGATCATCGGATCGCCACCCTTTTTGAAGCGGTCCACGGTGGATCCGTTTACGGTAATGATGTCGAGTTTGCCGTCATTATCGCAGTCGATGAAGCCCACGCCACCACTCATCGATTCGATGACATATCGTTTATCTGGGGAGGAGATGTGGGAGACGGTCAAGCCAGCTTGTTTGCTGACGTCTTCGAAGCGTGGCGTCGGAGGCGCACTGTGATTCTGTGCCCAAGCCGTGGAACACAAGAGCAGGGCCGCCACTACCTTCATGGAACGCATGGAATACGATATGGTAGCACGGGAGAACGGACCGCCGTTTCCGACCGAGAGCGACAGAGAAAGGCGAATCCGTTGACCTCAGTATTGAACGACGATGGAAAAATCACAGTGACTCTCATACCTGCTCTTTCCATATTCAGGCCTTTCTTGCGTCGTGATTTTCGATTTCTGTTGATTCCACTCTTCTGTATGGGGCTTGGTATCGCTGCTCACACCCAGAGCACACCTGCGGCCGATATTGCTCAGAATGTTCCTCAGAATGTTGCTCAGATTCGGTTTACCGATGTGACGACGGCCAGCGGAATTACCTTCGAGCACGCCGTGTCTCCCGAGAAGAAATACCTATACGAATCAATGTCGGGCGGTGTGCTGCTTCTTGATTACGATCAAGACGGATGGCTTGATATCTACTTCACAAATTCACAGAGCATGGCGATGATGTTGGAAGGGCAAAAAGCAAAGAGTGCGCTCTATCACAACAATCACGACGGAACTTTCACGGATGTCACTGACAAAGCAGGAATAGGCTTTCCTTGCTCCGCCATGGGAGGAGCCGTCGGAGACTATAACAATGATGGCTGGCCGGACATTGTGCTCACCTGCCAGGAGGGATTAGTTCTGTTGCGCAACAACGGAAACGGTACCTTTACCGACGTAACGAAGCAGGCGCACCTGACCGATTCACAGTGGGCCATGGGCGCCGCTTTCGGTGATTACGACGGCGATGGTTTCGTCGACCTGATGGTCACTCGCTATGTCGACTTCGATCCAAAACACCCCCCGCAATTCGGCGTTGGAGCCACTTGTCATTTTCGCGGCATTCCGGTGCAATGCGGTCCCCGGGGGATGAAGGGATTGTCCGACAGTTTGTACCGCAACAATGGGGACGGCACTTTTACCGACGTGTCTGCCACGTCAGGAGTCAACGACGCTTTGGGGTACTACGGTTTGGGAGTGATCTGGAGTGATCTCAACGACAACGGCCATCCCGACTTGTTCGTTGCCGATGACTCCACTCCTAATTACCTCTATCGCAACGACGGCAAAGGACATTTTACGAACCTGAGTTTCGTCTCGGGCACTGCGGTAAACGGCGAGGGCGCAGAAACCGCAGGCATGGGGATTGCCGCCTGCGACTACAACCATAGTGGCCGCTTCTCGTTGCTCCTGACTACGTTTGAAGATCAGCCCGCCACGCTTTACCGAAACGATGGCGGGATGAACTTCACCGACGTCTCGTTCGCCTCAGGGATTGCTGCGCCCACCATCAAGTTTTTGAAGTGGGGAGTCGGGTGCGAAGACTTTGATAACGACGGCTGGCCCGATATTTTTATCGTCAATGGACATGTCTATCCGCAAGTCGATGCGTTGAGCGCCGGCGCCAAGTATCAGGAAAGAAAAATTGTGCTTCGGAACAGTGGCAAAGGCTCGTTCCAGGACGTGAGCGAGCAAGCCGGTCCTGCGATCTTGCTGCCCGAAGCGAGCCGGGGTGCGGCTTTTGGAGACCTCAATAACGACGGCAGAATTGATGTGGTCATCGAAAATATCGATGGCAAGCCGATGATTCTCCGCAATACCAGCACTGACAAGAACCACTGGCTGACGTTGCGCCTAAGCGGACGGCACAGCAACCGTCTAGCGATCGGCGCGAAAGTAAAGGTCAGCGCCGGTGGGCTGCAGCAGATAGGAGAGGTGCGTTCTGGGGGCAGCTACCTGTCGCAAAACGACTTGCGCCTGCATTTTGGGCTGGGTAGCGCCACTAAGATTGAAAGAGTCGAGGTTCGTTGGCCCTCCGGCAGTACGGATATCTATAAAGACCTCAGCCCAGATCAATTCTATTTGCTCGTCGAAGGCGAGAGCACCGCAAAAATCGATCGCTGAGGCATCGATCCCAAAGCATTATTCGGGGAACGCCTCTCCAGCTTTTACGATTCTTATCCGGTGATCGGTGTACCTGTAATGCATGTCCGGAACTTCGTACTTGGGCATGTGACAGGTCACGCATTCTTCTTTGCCGACAGGACATGCCGTCCCGCGCTGCTCGACCGTCGGTTTGCTTTGCTTGGAACTGGCATGGCAACTGAGGCACTTTGGGTCGTAGGCCCGAGCCTCACGCTCCAGCGGTTGATGCGGATTGTGACAGCTGATACATGTGAGGCGGGCATCTCCTTTACCCCAGCAGCGGCTACTCTCCAACCGGTAGGGTTGAAATCGTACATTGGCAACTCCGGTTGCACCGGTGCGTTTTGCATCCCACCAGGTGGTGTGGCATGCGCCGCAGAAGTCTATGAGGTCAACTGGTTTCAAGTATTTCGGATTCACAATGGCGGCCGAGCCCACATCTAAGTTTCCTGCGTTCATGGCCGCCACGTGCTTAGACCCGGCGCCGTGGCAACCTTCGCAGGACACGCCTGGCATGGCATTCGCCGGCTCAAAATGTTTGCCGACAGTGGAGGCCGTCGTATGGCAACCAAAGCACCGCTGCGCTTCTGCGGCGCTGAGCACCCGGCCCACCGCCTTATCCATGGAAGTCGCTGGCTGCGGTGATTGATTGGGAGTCACTTCGAAGGCGTGCAATGTGGCGAAGTAACTGAATCGAACTTCGTGAAAAGTTCCGTCTTGCTCCGACAGGTAACTTTGGCCCACCTTGCCAGCGCCGAACACCCAAGTAATCGGAGAGGAAACAGCCTTGCCCGTACTCGAGGCCGTGTAGTGAAACGTTCCATCGGCCTCGCGAACAATCTTGTATTCGTATTCGCCCAGTCGAAAACTTTGACCGGAGGCGTCACGCAAAGCGTCGGAGCTTCCTGCTTGAGTCGACGCTTTGGCCATGGAATGGAGCGACTGGCTCTTTACGACGGCCGAATGACACTGTGCGCAGCCACGCGAGCCAACATATTCGTTCTTTCCGGCTCTACCGTCGGTCGGCCACCACTTCGAACTCTCAATCCGTTCCGGCGTGGTTAGTTGCTCTGTAATCGTGGCAGGGATTTGGGCGAGAGCCCAAGAGCCAATGGTGGTAAGCACGATAGCGGCAAGCGGTGGCACGAGGCTACTGTAACGGGATGGCATCAAAGACCTGGCAGATGCAATTCGCAGGCAATTCTTTGGAATTATCCCACACGCGGGAAACAGGGACGCTAAACCGCATCGGCAGGAGCAAGACAGCAGTATGCGGGTACGTGATAGAATTGGGTCCTTCTCTGGAGGAGTCCGATGAATAGGTCGGCTCGAAATTTGCTCTTCTTGGTTTTCGTTCTAGTCCCTTTGCTCGCCGCCTCTGACGACCAACAAAAGGCGCATAAGACCCTCAACAAAATGACTGCCATGTCGGCAGATCTGTCGGGAAGGCGGGCTGTCAGTCTGGCTGTGTCCCAGTATCTATCGGTAAGGCGCGCCGAGCTTGCAGAGCGCCGCCAGGCAATGAACGTGAGCTATGGCGATCTCTTTGTTGTGTACGAACTGGTGAAGAGCGGCAAGAAGATGGACGATATTGCCGCAAGTATGAAGACTGGCAAGACGGTGTGGCAAATTGCCGATGAAGAACATGCGGACTGGAAACAAATTGCCAGTGAAGCCAAAAAGGTGAATGGCAAGGTGGATAACACCCTCCTCGCACACTTTGCCAATAAAAAGGGTGAGGCCGAGCTAGACCGAGCCGATGGCTACGATCCGTCTGTGGATAGCGTCGCAGCGGATAACGACCTGAGCAAACAGGAGATGGAGGAGGCTCAACAGCGGTACGTCGCCTTGCGCGATCGTATTACTTTTGGCACCGGGAAAAACCTCGACACATCCGACGAGAATGCGGCTCGAGCAACCCGTACTGACCCGGTCCGGACCGGAGGGCCTACCGGCCCCGGCAATCCTCCTCCCGCGGCGGCGTCAAGCCCCCACTGAATTGTCTGGCGTCCTGACGCGCTGCACCATCTCCTGCTTTAGGAGCAGGGTGGCAGACGATTCTTGAAGTACGCAATTCAGGTTTGTAGGACGATATAGTAAGATCAGTTTTTGTGCGCAGGGGGAGCCCGATGAACAGGTCGGCTCGCAATTTGCTTTTCTTTTTCTTCTTACTCGTCCCTTTGCTTGCTGCATCCGACGACCAACAAAAGGCACACAAGCTCCTCAACAAAGTGACTGCCATGTCGACCGATCCGGCCGGAAAGCGGGCGGTCAACTTGGCTATGTCCCAGTATCTGTCCGAAGGGCGGGCGGAACTTGTGCAGCGGCGTCGGGCAATGAACGCGAACTACGGAGATATCTTCGTTGCTTATAAGTTGGTGAAGAGTGGCGCGAAGATGGACGATATTGCCGCAAAAATTAAAACCGGTAAAACGGTCTGGCAAATCGCGGATGAAGAGCATCTGGACTGGAAACAAGTCGCCAGTGAAGCCAAAAAGCTGAGTGGCAAAGTGGACGCCAATCTTCTGGCACACTTTAGCAATAAGAAGTCTGAGATTGAGCGCGAGAGGGCCGATAGCTACAATCCATTTCTAGATGCCGTCAAAGCCGATAGCAACGTGAGCCAGCAGGAAATAGAGGATGCTCAAGAGCGTTACGTTTTTCTGCGGGATCATGCGAGCGTTGTGTCGGATTCCGAGCTCAACACATCCGCTGAGAAATCCGCCCGAATGGTCCGCACCGATCCCCTCCGGACTGATGCGCGTGTTGGCCCGAGCAGTGGCGCGGGCCCTCCGCCTCATTGAGGTCGGGGGTTTAGCCCTCGGCGTGAAAGGCCATCTGATTATTGGGATTTCTGCGAAATGGTTGGGTTTGCTTTTTCTGGAATTGTTATGGATGCCTGGACGCTGCCAACTTTGTGATTGTGCCGGTCCAGGGCCCCAAGGCGAAGAGTATAGGTTCCGGGCTTCAACTCCAGTTCCTGATGGAAGGGTACACCGGTCTGCACGACCTGCTTGTAGGCATTTTCGCGAAGAGTCATTTCCATCGTGTCCAGCTTGTGCCCGGCCAGCTTGAATTCTTTATCCCATGCGGTCACAGCGAAATCAACCGAAGCCAGTTTCCGCTGCTCGGCGGAATCACTGAAACTGATGTCGCGAGCATCCACGGCGTAGTCGATCCGAATCGCCGTGTGATCAGCGTCCGGAGGCAGCACCTGTACTTTCAACAACAGCCCAGTGAAGTCCGGCACCGAAGGTTGCATCGCCGCCGTCATTTCAAGCGCCGCCTTGTCGGAGGGCAATACCCGCTGAGGAAGCGCATAGTAGCCGCGCCGATAGGTTAACTGCGTGCCCTGCCTTACCGTCTTCACTTCGATCTTGCGGTACTTTCCACTCCACTCGTGGTTGGTCGGCGAATAGGCGAGAGTGTAGTAGCTGGATCCCTGCTGCACACTTCGGGACATGGCATCCATAAGGTCATTCGTGCCATAGAAGGCGCGGCCGCCGGTCTCCCGGGCAATATCGCTCATGGCCTCGTGTGCGTCCCAAATGGCGTTCCTCTGTCGTCCGTGCGCCTCTGCGATCTCATCTTGGGTATCGAGGGTTCCAAGGAGGGAGGTCGGTGTACTGACGTCGAGACCAGTCCCCATGCTGATCTGTCCCCGAACGTCGACCGGGTAGACGGCCATTCGAGCGGCGGCAAGCAGAGCGGCGGTCTGATGGACTGGTGGAGATTCCTTCTCCAGATCGCGAACCTGATAGTTCCTATCACTTTTTGGGACCGCGTTTTTAAGACTGCTCGCTTCATTGTAGGGATTTAAGTCAGGGCCGAAGGTGACTGGGAATTCCGCGGCCAACCATATCAGGTTCTTTCGTCCGGGGTAGCCCGCCACGGCTTGAGCCAGCGCGTTGAGAGCATTCAGCGTGAGATACATACGCTGCACTTTCTGAAACGAATCCTGCGCCGTCAGAGCCTTGCGGATGGCTTGTCCGATGGGGGCTATGGGCATGGAATTCGATATCGGAGTCGGCCCGGTGGAGGCGGGGGCGCCAACATTCTCTAGAGCGGTGGCCCCAATCTCTTCCTGCTGTTGCTGGGTTTCAGGGCTAAGCAGTGGAGATTCATATCGCAGCAAACCTTTTGCCGCGGCCACCAGGGTTCCCGAGTCTCCCGAGAAACCTTGAACCATGCTGAGTTTGGAAGTGAGCACGAACAGCGCAATCGCCTGGCCCGGCGGCAGTTTCTCCAGAAAGTGAATCATCTGCTTGCGCGCGTTGGCGTGGTCCATCCCGCTGGTATTCAGCATGTCCATCAGAACGATGGTTACGGGCCGGTCGGCTTCCGGCCGTATAAAAGTGAAGTTCGTGTACTGGTGGGGAGGAAGCTCCAAGGGCGGATAGGATTTAGCGGGCGTGGCCGCAGGCGCCTGCACTGCAAACGCTGTGATCTTTTGAGGTTTGTTATCCTCCTGTACCGTAAAGTCGCTGGCCTGCAAGCCGGGAATGAACTGGCCACGGTGGTCAGTCACAATCACATCAAGCAGCACCAATCGCGAAGTCGCGTGAAATATTGGAGGAGCACTGGATTGCGCAGTCGCCACAGCCGGTGCGGGATTGCCAGACTCCTGAGCGTTTGCCAGGATCGGAAGAGTAAGCGCACACACACAAAAGAATTCAAGAAAAGGGAAAATTCCGATCCGACTTCTCACGCTTCCCTCCGGCGACATCGCTGTAGGATGGGGGCCCTACGGATGAGCGGACTTCCCGTTGATTGTAGCACCGCCGCCCGCTGCTGGCGCCGCCGCAGCGGGGGCTTCCAGAGGCGGTAGAGCGGTCTTGTTTTTGATCCCTTGCCCCTCCACGATGGTGTAAATGTAGTCGGCGGCGACATTCTTTAGAATCTCGCTTTGCCCGTTCGGCCAGCGTACGGTAACCGTATCCATTTTGTCATTACTTCCCAGGCCGAAGTGTTGGCGTAAATCATTCTGGGAGAGATAACTGCTACCGCCCTTCACTTCGCTGAACTGCGTAAAGTTTCCAGCGCGGACGGTCACGCGAGCACCTATCGCGAGCCGGTTGCTCTTGCTTCCGAGTAGTTTGAACAGCACGCGATGATTGCCATTCTGGCAATGGTTCAGTAAAAGCGATGGCGGTGCACCCCAATTCAAAGTGACAATATCGACACAGCCGTCATTATTTATATCTCCAAACGCCGCTCCCCGCCTCGATTGTAGCGGACCGCTATTCAGCCCCGCCGCGGATGCAACCTCGTCGAACGTTCCATCGCGATGGTTGCGGAACAGCAGTATCGGCTGCCGAAAATGCGCCGCATCCGGAATCGTATCCACCTGCGGGTAGACGTGCCCGTTGGCCACAAAGATATCGAGCCAGCCGTCGTTGTCCATGTCGAAAAAGCCCGTTCCCCATCCCACATAAGGACGGCTGGGCGGTGCGATGTGGGAGCTCAAACTGACATCCGCGAAACCGTCGTCTCCTTTGTTGTGATAAAGAGTATCGGACTGGTCAACGAATTCGGTCACGATGATATCCAGCTTTCCATCGTGATCGTAATCTCCCATATCGACGCCCATGGAACCGAGTTCCTGTCCGTCGCCGCTCAAGTCGGCCCCCAGCATCAGGCCGACCTCTTCGAACGTGCCGTTGCCTTTGTTGCGATACAGAAAATTCGGGCCGGCATCGTCTGCCACATACAAGTCCGGCCAGCCGTCGTTGTCGTAATCCGCCCAGATCACGCCCATCCCGTAATAGTGTTGCGGGTTGTCGACTCCTGCCTTGTGCGAAACCTCTTCAAACGTACCATCGCCACGATTGTGATAGAGCAGATCGGTTTCTCCCTGCAAACCCCACGGGCCGCATTGCACCAGCACACCACGAAAACGGCAGAACTTTTCGTTGCTGCCTAGTTCCGGCAGCTTATTCATATCGACGTGCACGTAACGCGATACGAATAGATCCACATGGCCGTCGCGGTCGTAGTCTCCCCAAGCCGCGCCTAGACTCAGTCCCCCGCCTCCAACGCCCGCTTTTTCGGTTATGTCTTCAAACTTGCAATCTCCCAGGTTGTGATAGAGAATATTTCCGCCGTAGCCGGTGACGTAAATGTCGGGCAGGCCGTCATTGTCATAATCGGCGACGGCCACACCCATCCCCCAGCCTTTGCGGGTGAGCCCTGCCTGCTTTGTGATGTCAGTGAATTTAAGGTCTGCGCCCTGATGGTAAAGAGTAATTAGGGGATCGCCGCCTTGCTGACGGTAGCGATCGACGCTCGAACCGTTGACGGCGATAATGTCGAGTTTGCCGTCGTTATCGCAGTCGATCAGGCCGACTCCGCCGCTTACCGACTCGATGATGTAGCGGGCTGCCGGCGAAGAAACGTGCGAGACGTTCAAGCCGGCTTGGGGGGCAATGTCCTCGAAATGTGGAACGGGGATAACCGTTGCGGCCTGGGCCCGTGCGGAGCCAACTTCCGGCGCCGGAAGCGCTGTCTGCGCCAATGCCGCCGCCGACAAAAGACTCCACAAGAGAAATCGCCGCATTGAACGAAGATACAGCAGTTGCAGCTCCGATGTTTACAGCCGCGCCTGTTTCCTCTCTGCGTCAGTTCACTGTCAGAGGGATAGCAACGTTTGCGTCGGCGGCACTATTTGCCCCGCTGCCGACGTTGCTTTCGGTGAAGGCGTAAACTGTCACCGTGTAGCTGCCGGGAGGAGTGCCATTATTGCCGGGCGGAATCACTTGCGTGTTGTTGCCGCCGCCGCAGCTCGCGGCCCCCGTAACGAGCAACCCGAGAATCAACGTGCAGCCGTAAAGACAAGCGCGCGTGCGCCGGGCAGATGCCAAAAGCGTCGACAGCAGAAGCCCGGCGAATGCGATAGGCAGCCAGAGTGTCTTAGGACCGAACGAGGAAAGCGGGAAATTGAAGAAGGAAGGCGGAGTTACGCTCGCTGTGGTCGCGCCCGCCGCTGCAGTGTTCGCTGTGGTGGTAACGGTCACCGTGACGCTCTCAGCGGCGCTGGAGTTAACGACATAGGGGTTCAGCGGGTCCGTGGTAGCGATCGCACAAGTCGCTTTGGGCGCATTGGTACCGCAAGAGAAATAGACATAGCCTGTACCGGCAGTGAGGCCGGGAGCAAACGTACTGCTGTTGCCAGTCGTTGCTCCGGCTTTCACGTTGATTGAAGGGGGAGTTCCCAGGACCGGAGTGCTCACAGACGCTGCAGGCTGATATTGCCGAACATAGTCGAGCATCATGATTCCAGGATTGGGGGTTAGGTTGCTGGGTGTTCCGCCCAACGTGCCTCCGACGGCTATATTCGTGAGCAGGAAAAGCTGGGCATTAAAAGCCCAAGTGTCTCCCGAGGGAAGGTTGCTAGGGGTTTCGATGAGGAAGGGTTTTGTGGGGTCGTCGACATAAAACTGCATCATGTTTGCTGACCAGATAGTTCCGTAGGTATGGAAGTTGGTGTCCGCTTGCTGGCCGGTGGGGAAGGTGAACAGTCCTCCGACTCCGTTACCTCCAGTCGCTGCAGTGTGGATGGTGGTTTTATTTCCTCCGGGGCCAGGTCCGTTTAAAACTTGAGGGGACCAATCCTCCATAAAATCCACTTCGCCGCAGGCTGGCCAGGGAGTTGTGTTGATGTTGCTGCCGAGAGACCAAAAGGCCGGCCAAAGACCGGCGTTGGTCGTGTCGGGTAGCTGGATGCTCGCCTCGACGCGGCCGTACTGAAAATTCTGCAATCCTTGGGTCTTCATACGACCCGAAAACCAATTTCCGCCGCTGTTTATGGCCTGAATGATGAGGTGTCCGCTGCCGTCAACATAGGCGTTCGACGTGGCTGTCGAGAAAGTAGTTGGACAGGTACTCGGGTTCCCAGAATATCCGGGAGGTCCGCAGTACGTCTCCAATTCGTTGTTGCCAAAGCCGCTGTTTCCAAGATCGAAGCTCCAAACTGTGGTGTCGGGCGGCGCAGCCGGAGTCGAGTTAAATTCCTCGCACCATTTCGGAACCCAGGTGACCGCGCCCTGTGTGTCGTTGGAGACCCCAGTACAGCTTGCTTGCGCATTCGCTCGCTGCACTGCGCCGGGAAACAGAACCACGATCACGAGAAGGCATTTCGATAGCAGGAGCCGGTTGCAATCCATCCGAACGCTCATTGGTGTTCCCTCTTTTCGCAAGAATAGAAGCTGGAACCAATCGCGCCAATATACAATAGAAAACCGATTTTCTAAAGGGGTAGCACACCTTCGGACGCATAGTCAAGAATTGGTTTGTCGGTCCCCGAATGTTACTGGAACTCAAGCATCACAATCTCAGGATTCGAGCCGAGCCGAAGCGGCGGTCCCCAGGTTCCCGCTCCGCTCGAGGTAAAAACCTGCATCTTCCCGACGCGGCTTAAGCCATACACGAACTGCCGGTAAATCCGGCGCGCCATCCAACTCCAGGGGATGAACTGCCCCAGGTGTGTATGTCCTGATAGCTGCAGCGAAACCCCCGCAGCCTCCGCAATTTCGGGATGGTCCGGCGCATGGGTCAGCAGAATGCTGGCACGCTCGCGATCCAGCCGGATGCCGTGCAACACCGATGCAAAATCGCCGTCGTGGACTGCGTTGCGGTACGGTACGCCAATAATTTGCAAACCGTCTGCTTCCACCTTCTCGTTGCTTAACACGCGCACCCCGACCGCCCCGATGGCCCGCAAATATTTGCTATCGTCGCCAAACTGCTCGTGATTTCCCGCCACAAAATACACGCCTTGTGGCGCTGTCAGCCGGCTCAAGGGCTCTGCAGCCTTGTGAGCGTCGATGGCCGTGCCATCGTATAAGTCACCGGCGATAAAGATTGCGTCCGGCTCTTCCTTTAGAATTTTCGCGACCATCCGCCGCAGAAAACTTCCGTTTCGCACGTGCCCCAGATGTAAATCGCTGATCAGTGCCGCTCTGCGCCCACGCCATTCCGCCGGGAGGTTGGCCAGCCGCACCGTCGTTCGCGTGATCCGGGTCCAGCTTGCATTGAAAACGCCGTAGAGTCCGACTACTACAGCGGCACTGAATAGCAATTCCACGGTCCGGTGAAAGTTGATGTCCCATCCCGCAATCCGAGCAACTTCGAAGATAATCCAGGAGGAAACCGCAGCGAGAAAAAGGAAACTCAACAGCCCCAACCATATCGCGGCGGCGCGGTAAAACACGCGCAGGGCGGGATTGGTATAGCGAAAGGCGAATAGCGAAGCGGTAACAAAGCTCACCGACAAAAATCCAAGAAGCAATTTAATCCAGAGAGGCCCCGAGCTAGTGCCTCCGGCGGGAGCAAATGTCCACGTCTTATACAAAAGGAAATGCGTTAAAAAAAGAACGAACTGGATGACTGCAATAAAGCCGACTATACGTGCTTGTATCCGCATGATCCATTAGATTCACCAGCTCGTAATTCGATTGTTCGGCAATCCCGGACGAAGACTTTCAGTCTTACGGAAGTACCCAGGCGAACATCACCCCGCCGCTGCTCGTCAGCACATACTGGCGGCCATCTAGCTCGTAAGTAATAGGGGAACTCTGTATTTTCGAGCCCGAACCCGCGTGCCAAAGCGTTTTGCCATCACTCGAATCGAGCGCCAGGAAGTTCCCCGCCGCGTCGCCTGTGAAGGTAAGGCCTGAATCCGTCGTCAGCACCCCAGCGCCGGACTCTCCGGGCCCAAGTTCATGGCTCCAGCGCGCATTGCCCGTTTGGTAGTCGAGGGCCTCGATCACACTCTTGCTCCAAACGCCATAATCCGCGCCAGCCCAGCCGTAAACGCCATCGGCCGGCTTGGCGAAATAAATACCGTAGCTGGGATGGGCATTGACAATAAACACCCCCCTCTCGGTATCGAAGCTGGGGGAACGATAGTTGGTCATACCGCCCTCGTCAGGAGCAATGAGGCGGCCATCGGGCGCGGGTTCCTTAGCAGGATTTGGAATCGGGCGGCCCTGCTTATCGACTCCAAGCGTCCAATTCACCGGCCCGAAGGGAACGGTCAAAAGACTTTTCCCGTTCGTGCGGTCGAGAACGAAGAAGTATCCGTTGCGCGAAGTCTGCATCAGCATCTTCCTCGGCTCGCCGTGGAATTGCGCGTCGACCAGCACTGGAGTCTCCACCGCATCCCAATCGTGCGTATCGTGCGGAGAGGGCTGGAACGACCAGACCAACTTGCCAGTATCCGGATTCAGGGCGACGATGCTGCACGTGTATAGATCATCGCCTGGCCGAGTCGAACCGTTCAGCACAGGAGTCGGATTGCCGGTTCCCCAGTAGACTAGATTTAGATCGGGGTCATAGGTTCCGGTCATCCACGTCATTCCCCCGGTGGTCTGATTCGGCGTTCCAGCGGGAGGACTAGAGTTCCATTGCCATTGCGTTGCACCCGTCTCGGGATCGATCGACCGGATGCAGCCGCTCAGATTATCGAAATCTCCGGAGACGCCGATCAGCACGTGGTTACCGACAACGAGCGGCGCCATGCTTGTCCAATAGCCCTTGGCGGCGTCTGCCACCTCAACTTGCCAGCGCACGGTTCCATCTTTGCTGTTCAGCGAAACAAGATGTCCGTCTGGCGACAAGAAAAAAAGAAATCCCTTGTACATCGCCACGCCGCGATGCCCTATGTGCATGGCTGGTGCGTTCGGATAAGTGTAGTGCCAGATCATGTGCCCGGATCGTGCATCGACCGCCCAAAGATTCTCCGGAACGGTGAAGTAAAGAATGCCATCGACCAGCAGAGGAGAGGCCTTGATCGCGATCGTCCGCTCTGTCTGGAATGCCCAGGATAACGTCAGATTTTTTACGTTCTGCGGCGTGATCTGGGTGAGCGAGCTGTGGCGCCTGCCGGAATAGTCGCCGTGATATCCGGGCCAACTATTCGTGGGCGGATGCAGGAGCATTTGCTCATCCACGCCTTGAGCCAGAGAGATGCTGGAAGTTACGATCGCGATTATTGTGCTTGCGGCAGCAAGACATGCAGTCTTCGCAAAATTCATATTGACTAAAACCTCAATCCGTATCGAGAGGGAGAGTTTAGTACTAGCGCAACGTCTGCAAATACGCCATCAGGTCGTGAATGTCCGCATCGGTGTACTTGCTTAATAGCTCAACATGCGCATTCAGCGCCGGGTCGACTTTGTACTGCACATCGGCGATTCGCCACGATCGGTATGAGCCTGTAGGATCGGTGATTCCAATCGTGAACTCATCCAGATATTGCAGAGTGCCGTTGATCGTTTCACCTGTAGCGAGCGTCACGGTGACTTTGGATTTCGCGTGTTTGGGATACAGCATCTGCTGTTCCAGCTCCAACCCTTGGTGACGTGTGGCGATTCCGGCCAGGTCGCCGATTGGCGAATGGCAGGCTGCGCAGCCTCCTGCACCGTTGAAGTATCGCTTGCCGGCTTCCGCGTTTCCGGTTTGGAGATCGGAAACGTCCACTCCTTTTCGTCCACCCTTTTTCGTGAGAGCAGCGTCTTGTTGGGTGTGGATATAAGCTACAAGGCCGGCGATCTGCGGATCAGGAAGGTCAAAGCCGGGCATTCCCTTGTCGGTGCGTCCGTTGCGTATAACCGGGCCGATCTTATCTCCATCTACATCCTGGGTCACTAACTTGGAACGCGTGAGATCCGGACCGCCCTCTCCGCCGCCCGCGTCGCGGCCATGGCAAAAAGAGCAATTCTGCCGGAAGAGCGTCCTTCCGCTCTCTACCAACTCGGGTGGGTACGTCTTGGGAATCATCCCATTTTGCGTAGCGGGCGCTGACGCGTTCTGAGTTGGGGCTTGCGCCGCGCAAGTGACAACGCTCACAAGTAGAGCCGCAGATAGTAATAGACTCCCGTGAGGCCAACGAAGGAAACTCATTTCGTGAAATCTTCCTCTACAGTTCGGAACCGTGAAAGCGTCTCAGTGCTCATCGCCGATTTTTGGCCGCGGATGCGATGTTGTACTACCTTCCGTCATGCCCAACACCCATTTGATCGCTTCAAAATACATCCTGCGTACATCAGGATCACTCCAGGCCTCCTGCGTGTGCCCTAGAGTAGAGTAAAAAACTCGGCCTTTGCCATACATCTTGTCCCACGCTACCGCGAAATCATGATCTGTTCTATGGATGCGCGGATTATTTTCATAATTGAGTTTCGTCGGGTCAAGGCTGAGCAGAACGTTCACTTTATCGCGCGACCATTCCTTGGGCTGATAGATTTCGTCCCATTTGACGAACGCTCTGGTGAAGTGATGGACCGCGGGGAAACTTGGGTCTTCGTTGATGATGGGCGCGTTGAAGGTTGACCAGGGATGCTGATCGAACCACCCGCCAATCATCTCTCCGTATTCCGGCCATTTGTAATTTGTGTCCAGGGCGGCGTGAACGCCGATGAAACCCTTCCCATCGTCCTTGATGAAGGACAGCATGTCCTTCTTCTGGTTCTCGTCCAGGTCGAGTTCGCCCGTCGTGCTCACAAAGACCAAGGCATCGAAGTAGTCCAGGTTCTTCGCGTTTCTTCCTAAGTCTTTTTTTGTGATGAGCTCAGTGTCGGTGCGCAGCGTGGCATCCCAAAGGCCGCTGTCGTGGCCCATCGTGTAGATCGCAGCCATCGCATCTGGAATCGAATCGTGCTCATACCCCTTGGCTTGACTGATTACCAGAATGTGCTTGAGATGGATTTGCCTGGCGTGCGGAGGCGGTGGAACCAAAGGACTCACGCCCGGCTGATCCTGGGCAAGCGCAAAGCCTGTGAGCATTACCAAAGGAAGAAGTAAGAGAGGCTCGATTCGAGTGGGGTGCAAGCGATCTCCTGCGAAGGTTTTGTCTGTATGGCGGCCTCAAACTCGGGTTCGCCAGTGCCTTCGGATCATAAAGGTAACATAAGACAAGCGCCGCGCATGCACGCAAGCTGCGGTATGCTGGTGGTCTAATCGGAGCCGCTTCCGCATATATTCTCCGATGCGAAGCGGCGACGGTAGAGCCGGACCCATGCTGATCCACCCAGACCGTCTGTTTCCCGCCGAGGCACGCACTCGAGAAATAGCCAGGAAACTCTACGACCAGATGCGGAGCCTGCCACTGATAAGTCCTCACGGACACACCAATGCGGCATGGTTTGCCGCGAATGAGCCTTTCCCCGATCCGGCGCAGCTTTTCGTCCAGCCAGACCATTATGTTTTCCGAATGCTCTACAGCCAGGGAATCTCGCTGGAAGATCTCGAAATCGGGCAGCCGCAACCGAAAAATCCGAGAAAGGTATGGCGAATTTTTGCCAGCCACTACCATTTGTTCCGGGGAACTCCAACCCGCATGTGGTTGGACTTTGCTTTTCAGGAACTCTTCGGACTGGAGCAGCGCCTCTCGGAAGAAAACTCCGATTTGTACTTCGACACGATCTCAGAAAGGTTACGGACGCCTCAGTTCCTGCCGCGCGCTCTATACGAGCGCTTCAATCTCGAAGTGCTGGCCACCACTGACTCTGCCCTGGATTTGCTGGCCGACCACAAGGCAATCCGCGAATCGAACTGGAAGGCGAGGATATTGCCGACCTTCCGGCCCGATCCCGTAGTTGATCCTGACTTTTCCGGATTCGCCGAAAACGTTGCGGCTCTCGGTGAGAAAACGGGCGAAGATACCTCAATCTGGGCGGGGTACCTGAAGGCGCTCAAACTGACGCGTGCTCGCTTTCGCGAACTCGGCTGCACCGCAACCGATCACGGGCATCCCACCGCGCGAACCGCGAACCTTCCACCGGAGGATGCCGCGAAACTTTTTCAACAAATGCTAACCGGCAACACGGATGCACAACAGCGGGAACTCTTCCGCGCCCAAATGCTGACAGAAATGGCGCGCATGAGTGTGGAAGATGGCCTCGTCATGCAGATTCATCCGGGCAGTGCGCGCAACCACAATCGCAAGCTCTTTGAGCGATATGGCCGCGACATGGGCGCCGATATACCGACGCCGACGAATTACGTGGACGCTCTCCGCCCGCTGCTCGATCAGTTCGGCAACGAACGCGACCTAACCATCATTCTTTTCACGCTGGACGAATCTGCCTACAGCCGCGAACTGGCTCCGTTGGCCGGGCACTATCCCTGTTTGAAGCTCGGTCCGCCGTGGTGGTTTCATGACAGTCCTGGCGGAATGGCGCGTTTTCGCGAGCTCACAACCGAAACGGCCGGCTTCTACAATACCGCAGGTTTCAATGACGACACGCGAGCCTTCCTCTCGATTCCAGGGCGGCACGATATGGCGCGGCGCATGGACTGCGCTTTTCTGGCGAAATTGGTCGCCGAGCATCGACTGGAAGAAGACGAGGCTCTGGAAGTAGCGCAGGATCTTGCTTATCGTTTGGTGAAAAAGGCTTATCGACTGTAACTAAATGCGGGATACAACAGCTCTCAATAATCCGACGCCAGGCAACTTGTCGGACGCCGTTCCACTGGGACGCGTGCGCTGGACCGTCTGCGCCATGCTGTTTGCCGCTACCTCGATCAATTACATGGACCGCCAGGTGATCGCGATCCTTAAGCCTACGCTCGAGCACAGCATCGGCTTGACGGAGATCAGTTACGGCTACATTGTGGATGCGTTTCAAATCGCGTACGCGATCGGGTTGCTCGCCGCTGGCCGTCTGATCGACAAGCTGGGCACTCGCATCGGCTACATGCTGGTTATGGCGACCTGGAGCCTCTCGGCTATGGGCCACGCGCTGGCCAGTACAGTGATGGAGTTTGGGGTCGCGCGCTTCTTCCTCGGACTCGGCGAATCCGGCAACTTCCCCGCCGCCATCAAAACGGTCGCCGAGTGGTTCCCGCAGAACGAACGCTCACTGGCTACAGGAATATTCAACTCCGGAGCGAATGTTGGAGCAATTCTCGCTCCAGCCATCGTGCCCTGGGTAACGTTGCGCTACGGCTGGCACGCGGCCTTCCTAACCACAGGCGTCTTCAGTGTGTTCTGGATTCTGTGGTGGTTCCGCTACTATCGCGCGCCCCGCGATCATTCCACGCTCACAGCTGGAGAGCTACGCTACATCTATCGGGAAACGGCCGAGGAATTAGGCCCGTCGGTCCCCTGGCGGAAGCTCCTCACCTATCGCCAGACCTGGGCCTACTCTGCGGCAAAGTTTCTTACCGATCCGATCTGGTGGTTTTATCTGTTCTGGCTGCCATCTTATTTCAGCACGAAATTCAATCTGAACCTTTCCCATCTCGGGCTGCCGCTCATTATTGTTTACAACGTTTCGGTAATCGGGAGTATCGGTGGAGGTTGGTTGCCCTCGCCCTTCCGCCGCCTCGGGCTTTCGCCCAGCCAGGCGCGCCTTGCAGCCATGCTGGTTTGCGCCTGTCTGGTGCTTCCCATTTTTACGGTGGCTGGCGCGAAGTCGTTGTGGACCGCAATCGCGCTGATCGGCATCGCGGCCGGCGCACATCAGGGATGGTCAGCCAATCTCTTCACAACTTCTTCTGACATGTTTCCGCGCAGTGCCGTGGGATCGGTGGTCGGGATCGGCGGCATGGCGGGGTCCGTGGGCAGCGCGCTGTTTGCCTTCGTTGCGGGCCACATTCTGCAACCGGCGCACGACTATGCCATCCTCTTCGGCATGGCATCCGGCGCTTACCTCCTGGCGTTGATCATGCTCTATCTGCTCGCGCCCGGACTCAAAAAGGTGGAGTTCCCCGCATGAGCCTCTACTGCGCGGCGGGCGGACTCGAAATCGATCTGCTTCCAAAGTTGCAGGATCTGCTTGCGGAAAGCCTGGCGAAGTTAGGATCACGGAACCGCGTGCTCGTTGTTCCACCTGACTACAGCCGCGTGCACTCCCGTTCCGGCGACCTGACGCGTTACGCGTGGGAATATTACCGCGATCGGCTGCATGCGGTGCTGCCTGCTCTGGGCACACATGCAGCCATGCGCTCCGATCAGATCGCGCGCATGTTCGGCAATGTGCCACAGGAACTCTTTCGAGTTCATAACTGGCGAACCGACGTTGAGACCCTAGGCGAAGTTCCAGCGGAATTTATCCGCGAGCAGTCGGAAGGCAAGCTCAACTACGCGTGGCCGGCTCAAGTGAATCGGCTGATTACCCAGGGTGGCTTTGATCTGATTCTCTCCATCGGCCAGGTCGTCCCCCATGAAGTGATCGGCATGGCGAATTACAACAAGAACATCCTCGTGGGGACGGGGGGCCGCGAAAGCATCAATCGCAGTCATTACCTGGGCGCGGTTTATGGCATGGAACGCATCATGGGCCGTGCCGAAAATCCTGTGCGCAACGTTCTCAACTACGCTGCGGATCGTTTCTTGCGCCATTTGCCCATCGTTTACGTGCTCACGGTTGTCGGACGCACTGCGGATGGCGGGCTGGCGATGCGCGGCCTTTTCATCGGCGACGACACGGAATGTTTCCATCGTGCGGCCGAGCTGAGTGTGAAAGTAAATTTCGAAATACTCGACGTGCCTATCCGGAAGGCAGTGGTCTATCTCGATCCGCAAGAATTTCACAGCACATGGCTGGGCAACAAAGCGATTTACCGCACACGCATGGCGATGGCGGACGGAGCGCAGTTGATTATCCTCGCGCCGGAGGTAGAGCGATTTGGAGAAGACCCTGCAATTGACGCCCTGATCCGTAAGTATGGCTATCGCGGGACGCCGGCGACGCTCGATGCGGTGAATGCCAATGCTGATCTCGCGCATGACCTGGGCGCCGCTGCCCATCTTATCCACGGATCGTCGGAAGGCCGCTTCACGATCCAGTGGTGTCCCGGAAATCTCACCCGGAAAGAAGTTGAAAACGTGGGCTTCGAGTATGGCGACTTGAAAACGATGCTCGAGCGCTACCATCCGCAGAAGCTTCGGCACGGCTACAACTGCATCGATGGCGAAGATGTTTTCTTTATTCCAAATCCCGGGCTGGGATTGTGGGCGTATCACGGCAAGTTGTAAGGACTCTCAAGACTACGCTGACAGCCTACGTGTCCGTATCCTTCGCCAGGCTTCACTTAGGCGGGAACGAGCTTGCTCGCTGGAACAATCTGCCGAAACGAACTAAGGACGTCGCGAGCGTACGCCAGGCAACTCGCCTTCTCGGGAATCGGTGAAGCCACCCGGCGTGGATATTCATCGTACGTTCGGCCCTCGAGCAGCCTGCCGTGTTTCGCCTTCCTCACTCCGCCCCACTGTTTGAAGAAGAACGGAACGCGAGATTCTCTACACTGATCGCGCACTGAGACCACCCACTCTTCGTGCATTGGACGCGCGCCGGGGCCGCTCTCGCCGCCAACGATCGCCCAACTGATGCCGGAAAGATCGAACGCGCCTAAATCCTCGAGGAGCGGTTCGATCGATAGGAAGCGAACTCTCGCCGGCGATTTCTGCAGGTCGCCGATTCGTGGCAGACCATACTGCTGGTCCTCAACACTCACTCCCCACCAGATGTGATCTTGTTCGGCAGCGAAACGCAATCGCCCGCTCAGCAGTTCTCTCAGTCTCTCTGACCTTTTCGTCAGGACTTGGAACGTGTGCCAATTCGCCCTGACCATCACTCTGCAAACCGCCTCGATGTAGTCATCAGGCACGCCATCCTGGAAAAGATCACTCATCGAGTTCACAAACACGAGCTTCGGCGACCGCCAGAGGAATGGCTCGGTAAGTTTTTCCAGGACCAGGCGCAGATCAAACCCCTGCTCGTAAGGATGCCCCTTGACTCCGCGAAACCGCTCCGCGAATGTCTCGGCGTAGCAATGCTTGCAGCCGGGACTGATCTTCGTGCAGCCACGCACGGGGTTCCAGGTGGCGTCGGTCCATTCGATATGGGAGTGTTCACTCATGATTTTCGGTCTGGACCTTTTTACAGCCTACGGCGCTCCCTGCAAAGTGGCGGTCCGGTGACTCATCATTGCAAATCATATCGCACTATTTCGCTTTGTGTTCTCCCCTGCGTTACAGGATGCTATGTAGATATTCTCAGCCGAGCAGTAATCTGCGAGGATTTATCAACCGGGCCCACGTTCTCCATAGGAGCCTATTGCTTTGACCTACCAGACTGAGTTTGGTGGCGGGTGGACGCAACGAAAGCTCGATGTTCTGAAGAAATATCTCCGGGCATACACCAAGATCTTCAAGCGGAATCCGAGGGCTCGATTCTATTCCATTAGCTACGTCGATGCATTTGCGGGCACAGGTACCTTACGGAGGCCGGCCCTAGGCGGACTAGCCAAATTCCTTCCAGAACTGCAGGAAGCTGAGGAGGAATTTCGTAAGGGCAGCGTTAGACGCGCTCTGGAGGTCGAACCTCCTTTCGATCACTACATCTTTATCGAGAAAAATGCCAGAAAGTGCAAGGAACTTGAGGCTACATCGGCTGATTTCTCCAATCGACACGTGAAGATAATCAACAAGGATGCCAATGGTGCCCTGCTGGAATGGTGCGGAAGCCTGGATCCGAAGCGCGAGCGTGCGGTCGTATTCGTTGACCCATTCGGTGCATCCGTAAAATGGGAAGTCATCGCCGCCCTAGGGAGGTCGCACGCGGTGGACTTGTGGATACTATTTCCTTATTCCGCCATAAACAGAATGCTTGTTCGCAAGCGAAAACCTCCAAAGGCATGGGCGGATCGCCTTACTTCAGTTTTCGGCACGAGGGATTGGGAAAATAGGTTTTATTCGACTACAGCGTTTCGATCACTTCTTGATTCGCAGGGGATTGAGTCTGTGCACAAATCTGCAGATCACCGCGTTATTACGGGTTTCTTTGTAGAACGGCTAGAAACAGAATTCGTTGCTGTGAGCAAACCCTTTCCCATGCACAATTCGAATGGTTCGTTACTGTTCCTACTTTTCTTCGCGGCGGCTAATGAACACAGCGCCACAAAGGGCCTTAAAATAGCTAACGACATCATCGGTAAACTAGATTCTTACTAGCTTTCTTTTTCACGTCACGGGTGTTTCGCTTGCTTACAGCGGTATATTCCCATGCTTCTTCGGCGGATTCTTATCCCGCTTATTCTCCAGCATGGCCAGCGCCTGAATCAATTTCTTCCGCGTTTCCCTCGGCTGGATGATCGCATCCACAAACCCGCGATCAGCCGCAACGTAGGGGCTGGCAAACCGGTCGCGGAATTCTTCGATTTTGCCCCGCCGAATTTCCTCCCGCTCGGCCGCACTCTTCGCCGCCTCCAGTTCGCGTTTGTACACAATATCCACCGCACCTTCCGGACCCATGACCGCGATCTCCGCCGTCGGCCACGCGTAATTCACGTCCGTGCGAATTTGCTTGGACGACATCACGCAATAAGCGCCTCCGTAGGCTTTGCGCGTGATCACTGTCACCTTCGGCACCGTGGCTTCGGCGAAGGCGTAGAGCAGCTTGGCGCCGTGCTTGATGATGCCGCCATACTCCTGCGCGGTGCCCGGCAAAAATCCCGGGACATCTTCAAACGTCACCAGCGGAATATTGAAGCAATCGCAGAAGCGCACGAAGCGCGCGCCCTTGATCGACGCATTGATGTCGAGCGTGCCCGCCAGCATCGCCGGATTATTGGCAACGATTCCTACCGGCCGCCCGTCCAGCCGCGCAAATCCCACGACCATGTTTTTCGCGTAATGCTCCTGCACCTCGAAAAAGTAACCGTCATCGACCACGGCGTGAATCACGTCCTTCATTTCATAAGGCAGATTCGATTGCGCCGGCACGATCTTATCCAGAGCCGCATCCGCCCGGTCAATGGGGTCGGTACTCGCCTTGCGTGGCGGATCTTCAAGATTGTTCGAGGGAACAAAACTCAAAAGCTCGCGCACCATCGACAAGCACTCGGCATCGTCGTGCGCCAGAAAGTGCGCCACGCCTGAGGTTTCGTTGTGCGTCATCGCTCCGCCGAGCTGTTCTTTGGTGACTTCCTCATGCGTCACCGTCTTGATCACATCCGGCCCGGTGATGAACATGTAGGAAGTCTTATTGACCATGAGCACGAAGTCGGTGATCGCTGGCGAATACACCGCGCCTCCCGCACACGGTCCCATGATCGCTGAGATCTGCGGCACCACGCCGCTATATAGAGTGTTGCGCAGAAAAATGTCGGCATATCCCGCCAGCGACGCCACACCTTCCTGAATGCGCGCCCCTCCTGAATCGTTCAGCCCAATCACCGGCGCGCCCATCTTCGCAGCCAGATCCATGATCTTCACGATCTTCCCCGCATTCGTCTCCGAGAGCGACCCGCCGAACACGGTGAAATCCTGCGCGAACACATACACCAGTCGTCCTTCGATGCGGCCGTAGCCTGTGACAAAGCCGTCGCCGTAAAGCTTTTGCTCGGCCATGCCAAAATCATTGCAGCGGTGCGTCACCAGCTTGTCGGTTTCTTCGAAAGTGCCTTCGTCGAGGAGGAATTCAATACGCTCCCGCGCCGACATCTTTCCTTCATTGTGCTGACGCTCGCGCCGCTTCGCGCCTCCGCCCTCTTCGGCAAGTTGATTGCGCTTCTTTAATTCAGCTAGTTTCTCTTCAAGATTCATGGCGCAAGAATTATAGCGGCTGCAGGCGAGGGCACGGGGTCACACATCAATGTGCCATGCAACACAGTCGTTAGAATGGCAAAGAAGAGACCGTGCATGAGACTGAAACTGCCCGAAGGCCCGTTCAAGGCGTACCTGTTCGATTGTGACGGCACCCTTGCCGACTCCATGCCGCTGCACTACCTGGCCTGGAAGAAGGCGCTGGTGGAATGGAATTGCGAGTTCGACGAAAAGCTTTTCTACGAATGGGGAGGCATGCCCGTGGCCGAGATCATAGCCACTCTCAACCAGAAACATGGACTCGACATGCCGGTCGAAACCGTCTCCCGCAGAAAAGAAAGTCTCTATTTCGAACTGTTACCGCAGCTCAACGCCGTCGCCGAAGTGTTGGAGCACGTTGAAGCCGAGCACAAGAGAATTCCATTTGCGGTCGTATCGGGAAGCACAAGGGAGTCAGTGGTCGCGTCGCTCAAAGCGCTGAACCTGCTCGATCGCTTCGACATACTTGTTTGCGCGGGAGACTATAAAAAGAGCAAGCCCGATCCAGAAGCTTTTCTGCTCGCCGCGGCGCGGCTAGGAGTAACACCGGAATCCTGTTTGGTTTTTGAGGATACCGAGATGGGCATCGAGGCCGCGAAGGCTGCGGGGATGGCTTGGGTGAAAGTTCCCGCACCCTGGGAAAGGACTTAACAGCGTCTAAGTGCCGCAGTCCCCGGTTGCGCCCGGTTTTTCTCTGCGTCCTTGCGGCACTTCTCTGCGTTCTCAGCGGTTAAAAGCTGTTGACCTCGCTCGGTACTATCACCAACGCCGCTACTCCAGATCCGCCCCCAAAATCTGGTAGTGATACTTCTTCCCATCCCAGAAAATTACCGACGACGTATTTTCCCCTTCGCCCTTTTCTTCCATGTAAACCCCCAGCACGGTCCTCTTCTTCACCGCCAGCCTTTTCACCGTAAGCGTTTTAAATGGCAGGTTGATCAGCAGAAATTTGGGCTTCTCCTTTTCAGAGCGCCACGCCTCCGGTCCGACCCCATGCACGATCAGCAGAGCAATCCCTTTGCGCTCCGGCTCGTCGGAAGCGAAAGTGGAAGTAACCTTCACGTCGCCGAAGCCAAGAAAGCTGTTGTACGGGTCAGCCACGCGAAAACCGTACTCCGCCTGATCCGCCATGGGATTCTTGCAGCGCGCCGCGATCACCAGATCGTCCACACCGTCGCCATCCAGGTCGCCCACAAACTGCGGAGGTCCCGCCAGCAGCGAACAATTGTCGCCGAATTCCTTATGCACATATTCGTCGGTGACCGCCGGAACAGGCGCCTTGGCGCGAGCCGGCGGCGGAGGCGGCAGTTTTTTTTCTGCCAGGAGCGTCGCGCGTCCTGCACCGATCAGCATCAGGACTAGCAAAACACGATGGGAGGCAATTCGAGGGAACGACATATCGCTACTCTATTCCCGCTTTGTGCACGACGGTAGACACAACGTTGGTGACCAGGTAACCGAGGTACTCATTACCTTCGGAAGTGTTCCCAGCCTTGTGGCCGCAACTCGTAGCCCGATTCGCTCTTATTTCTGACGAAGATCTTCCGCCGACGCGTGATCTCTCCGATGTGAGTAATTGGAACTCCCGCAATCCGCGACGGTACGCGCTTCCCCCTGGGCACAGTGAACAGTAGTTCGTAATCTTCCCCTCCGTGCAGCGCCAATTGCAAATCGACCTCGTGCACGGGCTTGCCCACCTTTCCCCGGGGAATCGCGTCCGACTCCAGCTCCGCGCCCACACCACTCTCTTCGCAGATGTGAGCCAGGTCTGTCGAAAGCCCGTCACTGGTATCGATCATTGCCGTTACCAGCCCTTTCTTGCGGAGGATGCGGCCCAGCTCGATTCGCGGCTCAGGGAAGAAGTGCCGCAAATACCCCTTCGGATTCAACCTCTTCCGCGTTCTCCGCATCTCCGCAACCGCCGCCGCCGAAGCCCCCAGCTCCCCACTTACATAAATGCGATCCCCCGGCCGTGCTCCCGACCGCAAGATTGCTTTTCCTTTGGGCACGCTTCCCACCACTACAATGTCCGCCAGAATTCCAGTCGGAGATTCCGCCGTGTCACCACCCGCCAGCGTCACACCATATTTTTCCGCCAGCCCGATCAAGCTTCGCGCAAAGCGGTCCACCCAGCTCTGCGGCACATCCCGCGGCAGCGCCAACGAAAGAAATGCCGCTACCGGCTCTCCGCCCATGGCTGCAATGTCGCTGAGTCCCCGCGCCAGGCACCGGTGTCCGACCGATTCCGCCGGATGCCAATCCCGCCGGAAATGAATTCCTTCCAGGCTGAAATCGGTTGTGACCAGTGCGTCCTTGCTACCCGAGCCCGCCCCGAGCCGCAGCACAGCGCAGTCATCCCCAATCCCCTTCTGAATCGCAGAATTCCTGATCGCAGGATTTTCCCCCTGCGCCGTCATCCGGCGAACCTGGGCAATCAGCGCTTTTTCTGCAAGCCGCACGCCCACCAATATAAGCCAGCCGCCACTAGAACCACGCATAGTCCTGTCGGGCAGTTCGGCCTGATGACCGTCCGCTCCGGTAACCACCGGACCGACTCCATTTGGTTACCCTGTCTTAAGTAACTCCTAATGCCCTCCCGCGTCGTTGACAGGAGGAACCCAGTTTGCTACCTTTTACCAGACATTCATAAAGCTTTAATCCCAGTGAACTGGACTAGCTAAGTTCTGCATTCCGAAGCGATTGCAGAGGCGCAGTTTTGGCTTGGTTCCAAGTGGCAGGCAAAAGGGCGCGTCAAGCATCTCAATTCCCAGAGGGGAAGCGTAGCCCAGAGACGTCAGGTGGTCCGAACAGGCTTTCTGCAACCTCAGAACTTTGCCTGGATTTCCGGCCCTGACTTAAAGAAGACTTAATCGAAGCAGGAGAAGGAACGCATTTTGCGAAAGCGCTTCTACATACTTTTTGTGGCCCGCGGCGACGACGGCCAGCTTCGCAAGATCTCCATTCCCGTCCATTACCTGTACGTCTTCGTCGTCGGTGCCGCCATCGGATTCCTCAGCCTCACCGGCATTGCCAGCTCTTACGCCCGCATGTTGCTCAAGGTTTCGCGCTATAACGAACTGCGCACCGAAAAAGAGCAGCTCAAGGATCGCTACTCGCGTCTGGAAGAGGTCGCCAAAGAGCGCGATGTGCAGGTCGCTTCTCTGGGCTCGATTGCCAGTGAAGTTTCCGCGCTTTACGGGTTGAAGTCGCAACCCACGCTGGTCACCGCCTCACAGCAGCAAATTCAAGACGCTGACGTCACTTCTTCGCTCGACCAACTCGGAGCCTTGCGCACCTCGGCCCTGAGCGGCGCAGCCACCGTCGGCATCAGCCTCGGCCTCACACGCAACGCCACTACGGCCGATTGGTTCCGTGCCAACTCCGCGCCGAATCTCTGGCCCATTGAAGGCCAGGTCACCGCCAGCTTCGGAGAGCGCATCGATCCCTTCAATGGAGAAGGCGCATTCCACAGCGGCGTGGATATCGGCAGCACCTACGGCCACGCGGTGATTGCCCCCGCCGATGGCGTCATCACCTTCGCCGATTTCATGGGCGGATACGGCAAGGCCATCATGTTGGATCACGGCCACGGCATCTCCACCCGTTACGGACATCTCTCCGGCTTTGCAGTTACGCCCGGACAGCAGGTCCATCGCGGCGACACCATCGGTTACGTCGGCTCCAGTGGACGCTCCACTGGCCCCCACCTCCACTACGAAGTACGTATCAACGACACTCCCGTCAATCCCTACAAATATCTCCGCATGACCGTAGCCCACAGCGGCGGCTTCCAGCCCGGAAGCTAGAAAGCAGCCGCCAGTTGCCGGCCGTCAGTTGCCAGTTTCTAGTTTCCGGTTTCCGGTTTCCGGTTTCCACCGTTCTTCTTTGCGTCCTTCGCGACCTTAGCGGTTAAGGGCTTTTCCTCCGCCCCTTGCACTCTTCCCCTCGCTAGGCTACGTTCATTGGGAGAACTGAGAACCACGCCCATGGGTTTCTTCCGCTCCGCCCGTGAAGATGTCGCCGCCGTCTTCGAGTCCGACCCCGCGGCACGCTCCTACCTGGAAGTACTCCTTTTATATCCCGGCCTGCACGCCGTCTGGGCGCACCACCTGAGCCACTGGCTGTGGCTTAACGGCATGCGCTTCCTGGCGAGATGGGTTTCGCAGGTGGCGCGGCTCCTTACCGGCATCGAAATCCACCCCGGAGCCGAACTCGGCCGCCGCCTCTTCATCGACCACGGCATTGGCACCGTAATCGGCGAGACCGCTATCGTCGGCGATGACGTTACTTTGTATCAGGGCGTCACTCTAGGCGGCACTGGCAAAGAGAAAGGCAAGCGCCATCCTACTCTCGGCAACCGCATCCAGGTCGGCTCCGGCGCCAAGCTGCTGGGCAACATCACCATCGGAGACAATTGCCGCGTAGGCGCGGGCTCAGTCGTCCTGCGCAGCGTTCCAGCCAATTCCACCATCGTCGGCGTGCCCGGCCACATCGTCCTGCGCGACGGCAAGCGCGTCGTCATCACCGACCCCAAAGACATCCGCGACCCGCTCTCCGACGTAATCATCAAACTGGCCGAGGAAGTGCACGAGTTGCGGGAGAAGTTTAAAGAGCACTCGCACGCCGCGCTGGGCGCCGAACCAAACCTTACCATCGACGACAGCGACACATCGGCGAACATTACTCCGCAGGATTTGTTTCAGGATGACTATCAGATTTAGCAGTTGCCGGCTGCCAGTTTTCGACTCCGGCCTTGTCAGGTTTACTGGCAACTGGCGGCTGGCAACTGGCTACTGCCTTAGCCCCATCCAGCTTTCCGAAACCACCAGCGAGTTTCCCGGATTATGCGGATCGTATTTCACCGACGTGTGCAGCCCCAGCCGGCAGGAATGCAGGTTGATCCACTGCCGCAGGTAAGTGACATCCTGCGAGCATTCATACGACACGCCGGCGACGTCATATTTGTAGATAAGCAACACGGCGGCGTGATGGCCGTCGCTGACCGGCAACTCCTGCACATCGATGACAGTGCCATCGGTGATGCGTCCAATGCCGTCAAGCCATGTCCGGCGCTCGCGTTCCAGTTCCGCCGGCCCCTTGGGCTTGCGCCGCAACAGCGCATACGAGGCCAGCACAACGGCTCCGCCGCCGGCCAACATCAACGAATACAGACGCAAGGAATTCATGCCAAAAGAAAAAATGAGATGAGCGAGATCGTCATCTGTTTCGTTATCAGCATATGACGGAAGTGCCGCTCTGCGAAAGTAGGTGAGAGGTTACCGAGGTGCCAGTTGCTGTGGAAAACAAAAAGCAGAGGCCAGTGGCGAGTAAAGAAGGTATGTGTTAACTGGCCACTGACCCTGCCTTTTTTTCACTTCTGCCGGCAAACAAAATCCCGCGTCATATCGCCGAAGCCCCCTTCGGCCATCTGCCCGAACTGATCGTCGCGGCGCGTCTTCTTGCTGACTACCAGCTTGCCGCTGCGGTCGCGCGAGTAAAACCACTCCGAGTTCGCCACCACTCCGCCTGCGGCACAATTAAATCGAACCCGCGCCCGCAACTCCACAAAGGGACCACCCTGCGGCAGCTTGACCGGCTCTTTGTACTCCACTCGCACCCACGCGCTGCGCAACCCGTTCTTGCGCGCCGTAACCGAACTCACCAACACTTGATCGCCGCTGGCGGTCGAGCCGATCGTTTGCCAGTCGCCCGTAGCCAAAGCCACCAGTCCTGCCAGCAGGAACGGCGCCAGCACCACGGCAACCGCAATCAACAGGCCCTTTTTCACAGGGGAAGGAGGTAAGCCCATAAGCACGCCGCCACACACTTTGGGCCAAAAATGGGTTTCTGTCAACTGCGGAGACGTCCGGTAGGATCCAAGTTTAGGAATTACGTTTCGGTGAGCTGCCCGAGCAGAAGTCCTTCAAGATAGTTCGCCATTACAGACACATCGATATGGCCAGCGTCCCAAGCTCGGTCGGCGGCCTTAAGCGCATCGTAGTACGGTTGGCGGTTTTCGCGGATTCTCTCTGGGACTATCTTGTTTCCCGTCAGTAGTTTGCCTTGCTTCAGACAGATTAGGTAATAGCAAGCGGCTCTAGCAGTTCTTCCATTTCCTTCTACGAATGGATGTATCCAGTTAAGCCTCCAAAGAGCGTAAGCTGCTAGCGCCGTCGGATGCTCCCCGAGCTCATCGACCGTCCAATTTTCATGAATGAAAGAGAAAAACAAATCCATCAAATGCGGGACTTTCTCGAAATGAGGCGGGATGTGAGTCCCAACGTAAACCGGCTCTTCCCGATATCTTCCGCCAAATTGGGCAATATTGGAAACGGCGGCGTAGTTCAAGGCCCACAACGTGTACTTGTCGAAGGCCTCAATCCCTTTTCCCTCGGAGAGGCCGATCTCAACGCAATTGGAAAGCAGATCGTACTGACGTAGTAGATTTTGTTCTTGGATTCTTCTAAAGAGGTCGGGATTGTCTTTCTCACGAACGGACATGACTGGAATAGTGGCCACGCAAGGCAAGGCCCGAACCGCCATGGGTTTTCTAAGCTAAGAGTCGAAGGTTTTTGGATGTCTGTCTTACGCTGTCCTTCGTGATGTTCTCAGCGTTAGCGGGAGCATTGCCGAAGGCGAAACTGATCCTTTGCTCTTGCAACTCCTCTTCGGTCACCTGGATTTGGCGCGAAGCCTCCAGAACTTTCTTCAGCTGAGGGTCGGCTTTGATGTCGCCGAGAAACTGTTTTCTGTCCGCCATTTGTGCGATGCCCTTTCGCTTTTCCAGCTTCTTTCTTCCAAACGACCCGATCACGGCGTATACTGGCCGCAACTTGGCCGCGAAAGTTGAGCGGAGTGTAACGGGTGAATTACCTTTGACGAGGCCCCGTTGCCGACCAACGCCGAGAACTAACTCGGAGGATCGTAGGTCCAACTCCTACCGCCGTTTCACAGATTGGCAAATTGGCCGCTAGTCTCACGACTGCGGTCAATTTGTTTTCAGGATGGACTCTCAAGGGAAGTGAACTGACCTTGGGTCCCATTAGGGTCCCTCCTGTTATCGGTCCTTTAGACCGCGATGTGCTGCTTTACTTGGAAACGTTGTCGAGAACACGACAACAAAAAGGCGGGTGATTGCCGCATGTATTTTGGCACTTCCCTTAAGCACGCTGTTTAAGCGCCGCCACTTGCTGTGCTGTTCCAGACAACCAATGCGGAACCGAGTTCCGCGTTCACTACATGCAACCCGTAAGGAATATCGTACAGGTGCATGTACCACTTCGTACCAGTACATGATGCTAGTAAATCGCAGAAATTGCAAGCGAGAACACAAACAAGCTGTTAGATCGTTACAAACGTCATCAAATGGAGCTAAAATCCATCATCGTTGACAACATCGAATAGTCAAACACCAGCGATCAAGCAAACAACGAACGCAGCCATCAAGACAAAACGATCATCGTAGAAGCTCGTTTGAACTGTTAGAAGCGTCATCAACGGTAATTCCAGCCAGCATGGTGAATCGCAATAAATAATGCAAGAACGATCACCACGATAACGAACCTCAACCATGCGAACAAACTGTTCATCGTAGAAGAATCAAGCAGATTGTCAAAATCACTCGTTTTGACGGCGTGGGGCCAACTGGAGGGATTGTACTATCTAGTTGAATAGTTGTTCTTGAGGTTCCCCCGATCCCCTAAGTCCTTTAGGTACGGGATTCTACCCTCAAGTTGTGAATCGTCTGCTATCGTATCTGCGACGTGAGGATCTGCATGGAAACTCTTCGCAGCACAACGACGGACTCGCCCGTCGGCCCATTATTCCTGGCCGCCTCGCCGAATGGACTGGTCGCTCTCGAATTCGACGCGCGCCTGCCGGGACAGCAATCAATTCGCCTCAACCCGCGCGACCTGCGCGAAGAAAGAAAGGGATTCGCCTTCGAAGAGTCTTCCCGCGAGTTGCAGCCCTATGTCACTGAACTGGAAGAATATTTCGCCGGCTGCCGCCGCGAATTCTCTTTCCCGCTCGACCTTCGCGGCACAGATTTCCAGCGTGCCTGCTGGCATGCGCTGCTCGCCATTCCTTACGGAGAGACGCGCAGCTATGCCGATATCGCCCGCGCGGTCGGCAGGCCGAATGCCTTTCGCGCCGTGGGAATGGCCAACAATCGCAATCCAGTCGCGATCGTCGTCCCCTGCCATCGCGTAATCGCCTCCGACGGAACGCTGTGCGGATACGGCGGCGGCCTCGACGTGAAACGCAAGTTGCTCGAACTCGAAGGCGCGCTCAGCGGAATGCTGGCGGCGTAGCGAATTGTTGATTTCTGATTGCTGATTGAAAAACCTATCGGTCGAGCGATTTTCAATCAACAATCAGAAATCATCAATCAACAATTTCTTGACGACTGACGCCAAATCCTCCGCACTCAAGAAGGCCAGCCTCTTCTACCTCGTCTTCGTCATGTTTTCCTATACCACTGGCGGCCCGTTCGGCCTGGAAGACATGGTCACCACTTCTGGGCCGGGAATGACGCTGATCTACCTGCTGGTGCTGCCGTTTTTCTGGTGCATCCCGGTCTCACTGGTGTCGGCGGAGCTCACCACCGCCATGCCCGTCGCAGGCGGCTTCTATCGCTGGACTCGTGCGGCCTTCGGCGACTTCTGGGGATTTCTCGCCGGCTGGTGGAACTGGTCGGCGTCGTTTCTGTTGGGCGGAGCCTACGCAGTTCTCTTCACCGACTACCTGGTCTACTACTTCCCTAGCATCACAGGATGGAAACACTACCTCATCTCAGTCGCGTTGATCGCGGTTATCACATGGATCAACGTGCGCGGCATTCAGATGGTGGGGAAAGTCGCGACCGCGCTGGAGATCTTCATCTTCGTGCCCGTGATCACGATGGTCGCGATCGCGTTCGCGCACTGGCATCACAATCCGTTTGTGCCGCTGATTCCCCCGCATCAACCGACGTTCAAGATTTTCGGCGTGGGACTTGCTCTGGGCTTGTGGCTCTATTCAGGATATGAACAGCTCTCCACCGTGGCCGAAGAAGTGGAAAATCCTCAGCGGGCGTATCCGCGAGCGTTGGCGCTGGTGGTCCCGCTCTCTATGGCCGCATATTTTCTGCCCACGCTGGCGGGACTCGCTTCGGCAGGCCAGTGGGAACAGTGGCATACAGGACATTTCTCGGAGGCCGCGAAAATCATCGGAGGAACGTTATTCGGACACCCCTGGCTGGGCACGTGGATGACGCTGGCCGCAATGACAGGTTTTGCGGCGCTGCTAAACAGCACTGTGCTCACCACCACGCGCATGCCTTTCGCCATGGCTGAAGACGGATACCTGTCCGCGGCCCTAACGCGCAAGCATGCACGCTACGGCACGCCGTGGCTGGCGATTGTGGTCTCGGCGATTATTTATGCGCTGCTGGCGTGGCAGAGTCTGGGACAGCTGATCTCGGTCTACATCTGGCTGCGCTCGGCGACGACCGTGCTGACAGTGTTGTCGGCGTGGAAGCTGCGGCGCGCTCGTCCCGACATGCCGCGCGCGTTTCGAATCCCCGGCGGAGATATCGGCCTCCTCTACGTTGTAGCCGCACCTGTGGTGATGGCGTTGGTCGCGCTGTTAGGAAGCGACAAGTTCGCCTTGATCGGAGGAGCCATCGCCATGGTGCTGGGGCCGCTGGTCTACGCGGCGGTGCGGCGCAAAGGTGGTCCCGCTGCACATCCTGACCGTTGATACAAATGCCCTGTGCGGCGTTTCTAAGGCGCCGCGCTGGGCGACGAAGGCTCCGGGTGACCTACGGCTCAATGACGGTTTCGAGTCGCAAGGCGGGCGAGATGAATCGATTTAGCTTTGGGGACTAAAGGCCCTGTTTTCATGGAGATACGGGCCTATTTTTGCACAGCACGATATTCAAATAAGAGCCTTATAATGAATAACTTGGAGACTTTTGACCCGCCAGCTGTGCAGATTGATTAACCCGCATCTTCAACATTCCGGCCAACTACGAATTGATATACAATTATGATGTATATCTAAGGAGCCGCGATGCGAGTTTCCAAGTGGGGAAATAGCCTAGCCGTTCGTCTACCCTCCGCTGTCGTCGAGGCTTTGGAGCTGAAAGAAAGGTGACCACATCGAGATTCGCCTGGCCAGCGACCGCGTCTTCGAAGTCGGCCGCGACCAGCTTCGGCAAAAGGCGTTGGAGAGCCTGCGCAAGTTGGCGCGCCCCTTCCCGGCCGGATTCGTGTTCAACCGTGAAGAAGCCTACGAACGAGGAAGCAAGGACGATGAGCGATAAGGGGTTCCTCGACACCAACGTCCTGATCTACGCCCTCGCCAAGGATGATCCGCGCAGATCGTGCGCCGAGGAGTTGCTGGCCGCAGGCGGGGTGATCAGCGTGCAGGTGTTGAACGAGTTCGTCTCAGTCGCGCGACGCAAGCTTCAGATGTCATGGGAGCAAGTAACCGAAGCTCTGGATGCGATTCGAATCCTGTGCCCGTCGCCGGTTCCGATCACGATTGATACGCATGAATCGGCATTGAAGATTGCGCAGCAATACGGCTATGGCTTCTACGACGCGCTGATGGTGGAGACAGCGATCGAAGGCAGATGCTCCACGGTGTATTCGGAGGACTGGCACGATGGCCAGATCATCGATGGGCAACTAACTGTTCGAAACCCTTTTCGCCACTCCAAGTAGCCGATTCACTTGCGTTCGAATAACCAGCTGAAAAAAACCACTACTAACATCATGAGAACTACGGTCGCAAAGCCACAACCAATAAGCTGCAAGCGGTCAATCATAAATCTTCGCCCCCTCAGTTGAGGGAATTTTTCACTCCGTGAACGGACGACCTCCTCTGCGAGCGCCACTATCTTGGGATACTGATCGTCACCCGCCCACTGAAGTGAGTTACTCAGGCTCATTGGATCATCCGGGTCAACCTCATCGTCGAAGGTCCGCTCAATCAGCTTTCTGAACTTTTCGTCCGATTCTTCCCCGACGATCTTGGGGGGAGTCGCTTCCTCGAGAAGTAGTTTTCGTTCCCCTTCACTCAGTGGCATTCCAGCCTTCTCAGCCTGTGCCACCAGCAACGCGAGCATATGCGCAACCGCCTCGTCGCTGCCTGCGAACGGACTGTTGCGAAACCAACTCATTAGTCTTTACCCCATCCAATCCAAAAACTTGTACCACATTCCCGCGAAGGGCAGGAACCAGGGCTTGCCGTTGTACAGGCCGAGCGGCGCGCCGGGGAATGGGATGCCGACGAACGGGTTCTCTGGTTTGTCTCCTGAGATTAGTTCCGCCATCTTCTGGCCTTGATACGTGGCCATGGCGACGCCGTGTCCGGCGTAGCCCACGGCGTAATACAGACCGTCAAGCTGGCCGGCGTGGGGCATGATGTCGAAGGCGAAGTCGAGTGTGCCGCCCCAGACGTATTCGACTTTGGCGTCGCGCAGTTGGGGGTAGACGTCGATCATGCCGCAGCGCAGGATTTCGGCGCTGCGGCGGATGGTCTGATCGTTTTCGGGGAAGAAGGCGGCGCGTCCGCCGAACAACATGCGGCGGTCGGGCGTGAGGCGGTAGTAGTAGAGATAATTCTTGGAGTCGTAAATCATGCGGTTGCGCGGACTGAGTTCGCGGGCCAGCGCCTCGGGCAGGATTTCGGTTGTAATAATGAACGACCCGATGGGGATGAGTTTCTTCTGCAACGCGGGAGTTGCCCGACCGGTGTAGCCACTGGTGCCGACGAAGACTTCTCGCGCCCAGAGGGTGCCACGCGAGGTGGTGACTTTCCATCCTGCCTCACCCTGGCTTGATTCGCGCTGCAAGCTTACTACTCTCGTGTGCTCGAAGATTTCTGCGCCGGCCTTCATTGCGGCGCGGCCTAGTCCGGCTACGTAGCGCGCGGGGTTCAGTCCGGCGCTGACTTCATCGACCATGCCGCCGTAATAAATTTGCGATCCGCTTTCTGCGGGCAAGTCTTTCTTTTGTACGACGCGCAGAGTGTGGTTGAATTCGCGGGCGATCACTTCGGCTTGGCGGGCGTAGTCGTTGAAGTGCTTTTGCTTGCAGGCGACCTCGAGATGGCCGCAGCGGGAGAAGTCGCAATCGATATTTTCCTGGCGAATGATCTGCTCGACGCAATCGATGCTGGCGAGCGATGCGGCGTACATGCGCTGGGTTCGTTCGCGTCCATACATGGAGATGAGTTGGTTTATGCCCAGCTTCATGCCGGTGAGCACCATGCCACCATTGCGCGAACTGGCGCCCCAGCCAATGGTTTCAGATTCGAACAGGGCCACTTTCGCGCCACGCTGGGCGAGAGTGCGCGCGGCGGAGAGTCCGGTGAAGCCTGCGCCGATTACGGCCACGTCGACGCGGGCGGGGAGCAGGCGAGGGTCTGTTTTCGGGAAGTTAGTTGTTGTGAGCCAGTAGTTGTGTTCTTGCAGGGGCATGGATTTGATTACGAATGACTTGTCTTTCGCCCCTTCAGGGCTTGTTCCTTCTCCGGTTCTTTACCCACGGCTTGCGCCGTGGGCTGCACTCTGACGCCGCTTCGCGGCTAAAGTCCTACAGCACGGCGGTCTCATGAATCAGGCGGCCTTCGGCGAAGCGGGCCAGATTCAGTAACGATGCATCGATCAGACTCGTCTTTCCGGAGAGCAGAAGGTCACTGAGAATTTTCCCTGTTGCCGGGGCGTGCATTACACCGTGTCCGCTGAAGCCGTTGGCCAGGAAAAATCCGGGCACGCCGGAGTCGCCGAGAATGGGGTGATGATCTGGCGTCATCTCGTACAGGCCGGCCCAGGCTCGCTTGGGATTTACCGGGAGATTCGCGAAACAGGGGACGCGATCGGCGGCTCGGGTCAGGATTTTTTCCACGAAGCCGGGATCGAAATCGGTTTTGAATCCGGGCATTTCTTCGGGATCGTTCCAGGCGAGAAGAAAGCCGCGGGCTTCGGGACGAAAGTGAAATCCGTTCGACATGTCGACGATCATGGGCGCGGTGTGGGGAAATTCGTCAAAGGGTTCGCTGGGAACGAGCATACGGCGCAAGGGCTCAACCGGCAAATCGACTCCGGCAAACCTGGCGAGGGACGCTGACCAGGCTCCGGCGCAGTTTACGACCTTGCGAGTGGAAACCGCGCCTCGCGTCGTTTCGACCGAGGCGACGCCGGATGCATCGCGAGTGAGGCCGGTGACTTCAGTATTCTTCCACAAAGTTGCGCCATGATCGGCGGCCCAGGCCATGAATCCATTCATGGCGCTGTAGGGATCGACAAAGCCGTCGGTGGAGCAGAACGATCCGCCGACGATGTCATCGGCGCGCAACTGCGGGAACATGCTGCGGATTTCGTTGCCCGGCAGCAGGCGCACGTCTTTCAATCCCATCTTGACTTGCTGGGCGTAGTTGGTGCGCAGATACGACAATTGCGCGTCGTTCGTGGCGCAGAAGAGATAGCCTTGCGGCCGGTAGTCGCAGGGATAGCCAAGGCGCTCTTCGAAGGTCGCGTAAAAGGGAATCGAGTAGAGAGACATCTGGATGCTGACGGGAGTGGAAAATTGGGCGCGCACTCCGCCCATGCTCTTGCCCGTGGAACCTTTGCCCTGCGCCGATTCGCGCTCGATGACGAGGACGTTACGGCATCCGGCGGCCGTGAGGTGGTAGGCGATGCTGGAGCCGACGATGCCTCCTCCGACGATGACAACATCTGCTGTGTGCATGAGCTTTCGATCGGGAGCGACTCAGCATTCTAGCGCAGGGGGCAGGGGAGCGGGCGCAGCTGGGGACCAACACACGTCGATGGCTATTAGCCTCGCTTTGGTGGACGGACGAATGCGTCCATTCCTGCGCGAGCTGCCGGAGGGACATGTACCGGCGGGGCGCCGGCATCCGGGCGGGCGCGTGACTTCCTTCCACCTCGGTAACTTGCTGAGGTTACTGCAGTTGCTTAGGCTGGAGTAGTATGCCCTTGCGCTGCCTGGTGTTCTCGTCGCACGAAGAGATGATCCAACCGATTTGGCAGGTCCTTGCCGATCTCGGGGTTGAGGGAGAGTACTGCGCGAGCGCGGTGGACGCGGTCGAGCGGGTTACCACCCAAATGTTCCAGATCGTCGTCACCGATTGGGACGATCAACCCGAGGCGGCATTCCTTCTGAAGACGGCGAGAGACTTGAAGGCGGCGCACCGGCCGCTGACGCTGGCGATCGTCGGCGACGATGCCAGGCTGCCGGAGGCGTTGAAGGCCGGAGCGAATTCAGTTCTGGTCAAGCCCATTCGCGCGGAACAGGTGCGGGAGACGATGGGTACGGCGTGTGAACTGCTGCGGGCGAAGCAGCAGCCCGCCGGGCAGCGAGCGGCAGCAATGATAGAAGCGCCAGAGGTAGTGGGGAAGGCGGCGCTTGCGGCAGCGGCAGCGAGTGCGGCGCCGGCTGTCATCTCTCGACCATCGTCGGCGGCATCTTCTGCGCCAGCCTTTTCCGTTCCTTCTTCGGCTCCTTCCTCAGTAACCCAGGCGCCAGAGAAAACTTTCCGGGCGGGAGAATTTCTGCAATCGCGGAGCTCAGCACCGGGAGCGCAGTTCGATACGGAGGAGACGCAAGCTGAAGTTCCTACATCCGTGGAACAAGCCGGGGCGGACGAGGTGGAAGCGCTGACGGAACTGGAGCCGATGGCTGCCGCGGTGGAAGAGATTCCGGCGGAGGAAGCTCAACTCGAAACGCACCCTGAAAACCAGCCCGAACCTCAATTGCCGCTGACGGGGTGGGCGGCGTTGCAGGCTCGATTGACGAGATCTGCGCCACCACCTGCGCAGGAAACTCCGGCGAAGAACGAATTGATGTCTTACGACGAGACTCCTTCGTCTGGTGCGGCGGCGAAGACTTCTTCAAAAGCAGCCAGGAATTCTGAGAAGCAGGCACCCGAAGCTGAATCGAAATCTGAATCGAAATCTGAGGAAGCGCTGTTCGCTTACATGTCCGGCGAGCCAACGGAGAGTTCAGAAGTGCAAGAGCCGCATTCCAACGGCAGAAGAATTTTTCTGCTGGGAATATTGGCGGCGTGCGTGCTGTTGGCGGCAGTCCCGCGCGGGCGCCAAGGGGTGCAAACGGCGAGTCTAAGCGCTGTGCGCGCGGGCGGTAGATGGCTGAATCCGCCGCCGGCTCCGGTACCCCAAGCTGCGCCGCAGCATGACAGCTTTGGCCAGTCGGGGGATGAGTACAAGCTTCCGGTGGTGGGAAACATCCCGGATGCAACCACAGACTCCTCGCAGATTCGAGTGCTTCCGGTAGTAGACCCGACGGCGAAGCCGGAGAAAAATGCGGAGGCGAACGGCGGTCAAATACAGACGCCTGATGGCAATAGCGGTTCCACCGATCAGACTCCGGCCGGGGCGAATCCGAGCGAGTCAGGCCAGCCGGTTCCAAGCGGCGCCGAATCCAGCACGACTCAGAGTGATGAAGGTGCGGTCAAGGATGATCCGGCCAAGGATGCGCCAACGCCGACCATCGTCGAGAGGTACGCGAACACTGCGCAGCCGGCGGTAACATCGTCGTCGTCGCAGCCTGGTAAGACAGAGGCGCAACCAGCGGCGCCGCCGCAGACCCGTCCGAGTGTTCCGCCCGCGCAGAGGCCCGTTCCGCCGCATGTAGTGGCGAGCAATTCGGGGATTCCTTCAAGCCTAAGGACGCAGATGGCATCTTCGACTCCGGAGGCCAGTGGCAACAAGCCACCTGAGGCGGCGATGTCCTCGATTGAGCCGGTAACTTTGACAGAATCTGCCACTCGCGATCTGCTGACGCAGCCCGTCGATCCGGAATATCCTGCCGGGGCGAAGGCCAGCGGGCAGCGTGGCAGTGTGGTGCTGCAAGTGATCATCGGACGCGACGGTGCGGTGAAGGATGCGAAGTTTCTGCAGGGTTCGCTGGTGTTTGCGCGGGCCGCCATCGACGCGGTGAAGCAGTGGCGCTTCAAACCCTACCTCATGAATGGCCGCGCGGTATCGGTGCAGAGCGTGATTACGTTGAACTTCAAGCCGCCGGCGTAGGAGGATAGTTGACGAAACAGCTGGCGGGGCGTCTGAGATAGTGGTGGATTCGCGAAAGGTTACCTTTTACCGGCGAACAAGTGCAGCCAAGGGGCAAAAAGCGGCATCTACACGATATAATGGGGTAGTTCCTCAGGAAGCGACTCCTTTCCAGAAGAAGAATAACGATGTCCATGAAAATTAAAGCAGCGGTCCTGGTTTCGTCCTTTGCGGTGCTGTTGTTTGTGGTGGCCGGCTCGATTGGCTTGGGAGGCGTGCACGCCTCAACCAACGACGGCTCTTACCGCCAGATGCAGGTTTACAGCGAAGTACTGTCACGCGTGCAAAGCGAGTACGTGGAAGACCCGAACATTCCGAAAGTTACGGACGGAGCGCTGCACGGGCTGGTGGAGTCGCTGGACGCGAACTCGAGCTACCTGACGGCGGCCGCCTACAAGGCGTATAAGGCGCACAAGTCGGAGGCCAAGGGCGAGATCGGAGCGACGGTCTCGAAGCGCTTCGGATATGCGGATGTAGTGTCGGTGCTGCCGGGGTCGCCCGCGGAAAAGGCTGGGATTGAGGCGACGGACATCTTTGAATCGATTGAAGGCCAGAGCACGCGGGACATGTCGCTGCTGGAGATTCGCAGCGCCTTGTCGGGGACGCCGGGCTCGGTGGTGAATGTTTCGGTGGTGCGGGCACGCCGGGCGGAGCCGCAGAAGATGACGATTTCGCGGGACATCGTGAGCATTCCTCCGGTTACCGACAAGATGCTGGAAGATGGCATCGGGTATGTGAAGGTTGACGCTCTGACCAAGGGCAAGGCGCAGGAGATTGCCAGCAAGATCAAGGCGCTGGAAAAATCTGGGGCTAAAAAGCTGGTTCTGGATCTACGAAACGACTCTCAGGGAGAAGAGAGCGAAGGCGTGGCCACGGCAAATCTTTTCCTGAATCACGGCACCATCACGTATTTGCAGGGGCAAAAATTTCCGCGAGAGGCGTTCAATGCCGATCCGGCGAAGGCGGTAACCTCTCTTCCGGTCGCGGTGCTGGTGAACAAGGGGACGGCTGGTGCGGCTGAAGTTGTGGCGGCGGCACTGCTGGAAAACGCTCGCGCGGACGTTGTAGGCGACAAGACTTTCGGCGATGGATCAGTTCAGAAGACAATTGACCTACCGGATGGCGGGGCACTGATTCTTTCCGTAGCGAAATACTATTCGCCGAGCGGGAAAGCGATTCAGGAAGTAGCAGTCACCCCCAACGTGCTGGTGGCGGATGAAACCGAAAACGTTGCGGTGGAGGACGAGGGACAGGATTCGGCTCCCGAGCCAGAAGCTAAACCGAAGAACACGCAGGATGATCAGCTGCATAAGGCCGTTGAGGTGTTGAAGAGCCGGGCAAGCTAGCAGGGTCAGAGATAACGGTACAAATGCATCGCGCGGACGAAAAAGCCGCGCGATTTTTGTTGGTTTCAAAATTTGGTTTCCGCAAGTCAACCCGCGGAGATGGTTTACGGAATTCTTTCGACGGCTCGCATCTCTGGCTCGACTGTGGCTGGGGGCAGCCTGGCAAAACCCGGCATATCGGCTGAGATTTGGCCTTCATTTAACATCCATCGCAAAAACTCCTTCATCGCCTCCCGTTTCGTGGAGTTCATGTTTTCTGGAATCAGGATCCAAGTGAAGCTGGAGAGAGGGTAAGACCCTCTGCCGGGAGGATTGGTTAGGGAGTTGCGGGAATCTGAGGGCATAGCCTTCGCCGCAGCGGTCATGCTGGTGGAATCGGCGGTGATGAAGTTTCCGGCGGAATTTTGTACCTGCCCCACCTGCAACCGGGTATGCAGGGCAAAGGCGAGTTCGACGTTGCCAATGGAATTGGGGGTTTCTGCGACCATCTTGGCGAGGTTCCCATTCCCTTCGGCAGCCGTCCCGACAGGCCATTTAACGTAAACTCCCCGTCCCACCCTGGACCTCCATTCCACGCTAACCTTGGTCAAGTAGTCCGACCAAATAAATGTGGAGCCGCGCCCATTGGCACTGTGGATCACGACGATATCGCTTGCGGGTAGCTGGACTCCTGGATTGGCATCGGAGATCGCCGGATCGTTCCACCTGGTGATTGTTCCCAGATAGATTCCGGCGAGTGCCTTCGGCGAAAACTTAATGGGTTCGGTGATGCCAGGCAGACTGTAAACGGGCACGATGGCAATGAGAAACGTAGAGAACTGAGACAATTTTGCCTGGGCAAGCTGCCCATCGGTGAGGGGAGCATCGCTGCAACCAAAGTCCGCGGCACCGGAAGTTGCCATCTTGATGCCTGCGTCCGATCCAAAGGGCATGTAGCTGAGGTGGAGGTCCGGATGGGACTTCTCAAACGATTGGAACCAGGTGGAATAGACCGGGAGAGGAGCGGTAGAGCCGGCGCCTACTAACTGGAGACGGGCCGCGTCCTGTGAAGGAGCGATCTCGGCTATCGCCAGCAGGAATACAAGTCTCCAGGAACGGCGGAATTGCACTTGCGTCTCCTTGAATAGTTTCCCGGTGCCAGCCACGTGAACGGCGACGGCGTTACCACTCCAAGGATTTATCGGTTGAATGGGGGAAAGCCTTTAGAAGGCCTTTAGAAGGGACGAGCGTTGAGGAGCAGGGCGCTGAAAGCCAGGGACAGGCTGCGTGTGGTGCGGACGCTTGACGCCCTGCTATGCTGAACCCACGCGCCATGAAATCGCTCTATGAAGATCTTCCGCCAGTGGAAATTGCCGGGCGGAAGTTAGTGGGCCGGGTGCTGTTTGGCCTGCTGGTGCTGGTCTCCGCGCTGGTGGGGGCGACCGCCGGACTGCTTCTTGTATATACGACGGACTTGCCCCAGGTGGAGGCGCTGGAGGCCTACCGTCCGAGTTCGATCACGGAGTTGTATGACGACCACGACCGCGTGATTGGATCGTTCGCGCTGCAACGGCGTGTGGTGAAAGGCTACGAGGATTTCGCTCCGGTGCTGCGCGATGCGCTGGTGTCCATTGAAGACAAGGATTTCTACCGGCACTCGGGAATCAACTTCTGGCGGATTGTGGGAGCGGCGTACCGCGACATTCAGTCCGGCGGGAAGGTGCAGGGCGCGTCCACGCTGACCATGCAACTGGCGCGGAATCTTTTTCTTTCTCCCGATCGCTCGTTTCATCGCAAAGTGCAGGAGGCGATGCTGGCGATTCAGATCGAGCGCCGCTTCACCAAGCCGCAAATCTTCGAGCTCTATGCCAATCAGATTTTTCTGGGGCACGGCGTGTACGGCTTCGAGGCGGCGTCGGAATTTTATTTCAGCAAGCCGGCGAAACAATTGACCCTGCCAGAGGCCGCATTGCTGGCAGGATTGCCCAAGGGCCCGGGGATCTATTCGCCAATCAAGAATCCGGACCGCGCCATGAAACGGCGGAACCTGGTGATCAACGCTCTGCTTGAAGATGGCAAGATTACCGCAGCGGAGGCAGCGGACGCGCGTTCGGCCCCGCTGGCCTTGCACCTGCAACACGATCCCAACTCGCTGGCACCCTACTTCGTGGAAGAGATACGGCGGTACCTGGAAAATAAGTATGGCGCGGATCAGGTGCATGAAGGCGGATTGAAAGTGTATACGTCGCTCGACGTCGATCTGCAACGGGCGGCAAATCAGGCGGTGCTGGATGGCTTGGCGGCTTATGAACGGCGTCACGGATGGAAGAAGAGTCTGCAGAACGTGGTGGCGGAGGGAAGCACGATCGACAAGTATCAGCATCCGGACTGGGATGACGAACCGGAAGTGAATGGGTACGTCCATGCGTTGGTAACTTCCGCAGGAGTTGGAATTGCGACGCTGAAGTTCGGACGCTATACAGCGGCTTTAGGGCAGGCGGACGTGGCCTGGACCCAGGGCAAGATGCAGGATCTATTGCGCACGGGAGACATCTGCTATGTAAAGATTTTGTCGTTGAGTCCGAACGGAGCGGCGAGAGTGAGCCTGGAGCAGGATTCCGGCGCACAAGGAGCGCTGATGGCGATTGACAACGCCACCGGCGGAATTAAAGCGATGGTGGGTGGGCGGGACTTCAGCGAATCGAAATTCGATCGAGCGACGCAGGCGTATCGGCAGGTGGGGTCATCGTTCAAACCTTATGTCTACACCACTGTGATCGACAAAGGGGCGAGTCCGGACGACACGATTCTGGATGAGCCGGTCACGTTTGAGACCGCATCGGGGCCTTACTCACCGCATAATTATGACGAAAAGTTTGAAGGGGTCATTACGCTGCGGCGCGCTCTGGCGCAGTCGCGCAACATTCCGGCGCTGAAGCTCGCGAGCAAGGTTGGAATCAATACCGTGATTGAATATGCGGAGCGCTTCGGAATTACCGCGAAGCTGCCGCCGTATTTGCCGGTGGCTCTGGGCTCGGCGGAAATTACACTGCTGGAGCAGACGTCGGCGTATAGCGTTTTTCCGAACGATGGCGTGCGGGTGACGCCGCGGTATATCACGAAGGTGACGGATTATGAAGGGCGGGTACTGGAAGAGGATTATCCGGACGTGAAGGATGTGATCAGCGCGCGCACGGCGCGAATCATGACGGAGATGCTGCACGAGGTGGTGTCGCATGGAACAGCGGTCGCGGCGGCGAAGCTTCCTTTTCCGGCCGCCGGAAAAACCGGTACGACGAATGACTTCACGGATGCTTGGTTTGTAGGATTTTCTCCGACGATGACTTGTGGCGTGTGGATGGGGTTCGACGAGAAGCGAACGCTCGGGGCGAAAGAAACGGGAGCGCATGCCGCGCTGCCGGTGTGGATGAACTTCATGAGTGCTGCCATGGCGGGAAGAGATCCGGGACAGTTTCAGGAAGCTCCCTACGTGCCAATCACGGTGATGCAAAAAGTGGATACGCCTGATACGGTGCCGGGCGAGGATGAGACGCACTGATGAAAGCACTATTTCGATTTGCGATGGTGGCGTTGTTGCTGGTTGCGGTGGCGTTGGTCTCGGGGCTGACGGCGATGCGCTTCGCCATTCACGGGCAGGTAGTGGAAGTGCCGGCGGTGGTGGGACTGACGCCTGCGGAAGCGCAACGCGCCGCCGCGGGTCTGGGATTGCAGATCGAGGTCGAGCGGCAATACTACAGTCCGAAGATTCCCGAGGGACGCATCATGACGCAAATGCCGCTGCCGGGGATGAAAGTGCGGCGGGGATGGCAGGTGCGCGTGGCCGAGAGTATGGGGCCGCAGCGGGTGGCAATTCCGGATGTAACTAAACAGAGCGAACGAGCGGCGGAATGGAACATCCGGCGGCGCGGCCTGGAGGTGGCTTCGACAGCCGAAATGCAGTTTCCGGGAACTCCTGCCGATCAGGTATTGGCGCAGAGTCCGCCCGCCAATGCGAGCCAGGTGGCAGCGCCGCGAACCAGCTTGCTGGTGACTGTGGCGGCTGATCCGCCGGCATTTGTGATGCCGAATTTTGTGGGACAGCCGCTGGGCAGCGCGAGCCGCACGCTGCAAGATGCAGGGTTCAAGCTGGGAACGGTGAGCGTGGCGCCAGCGAGTTCGGCGTTAGGGAATGGAGCGCCAACTGTTTCTATCACTGCGGAACCCTCCCAGCCCTCGCCTGCCAGCATCATCGTCACGCAGTGGCCGCCGGCGGGGCAGAAAATTCTGGCGGGGGCGGTCCTGAATTTTGAAGTGAAGTGAGAGTAATTTCCTCTCTGGTCGATTTAGATTTTCTCCAGAATCGCGGCAAAGAAACCATCGCACGGATGGACACCGGGCAGGGTGCGCAGGTAGGGACCGCGAGTGAGCGAAGTAGAATCCAGCCAGATCAAGTTGCCTTCCTGTCGCAGCTTTCCCAGCTCAACGCCGCAATCGACGATGCGGAACGAAGCTTCCTCTGCCAGCGCCAATTCGATTACGCCTTCGTTTTCTTCTCTCTCCAAAGAACAGGTGGAGTAAGTCAGGCGGCCTCCCATGACGACTTGCGCCATGGCTGCGCGGAGGATCGCGAGTTGGCGGGCCTGTAAGTCAGCCAGATCGTCAGGCGTGAGCCGCCACTTGATCTCGGGGTTGCGAGAGAGGGTCCCGGTACCGGAACAGGGCACGTCGGCGAGAACACGGTCGAACTTTGCAAAGAATGGCAGAGTGCGGGCGTCGGCGGCTACTACTTGCACATTGCCGGCTCCAGCTTCCCCGTGATGAGCGAGGAGGTTCCGCAACAGGCGCGCGCGATGAGGATGGAGATCGACAGCGGTGACACTCGCGCCAGGATTTTGATCGGCAATGGCGGCAGCTTTCCCGCCCGGAGCCGCACAGCAATCAAGGATACGGGTGCCGGAGCCGACGAGAGACGCGACGAGTTGCGAGGCTTCATCCTGAATCACGCAAAGGCCGGCGCGGAAAGCGGCGGTTCGGGTGACGTCCCCTTGCAGAACCAGGCGAGCAGAAGCAAGAAGTGCGCCGGGAGCGAGTTCGATGCCTTCGGCGCGAAGCTGCTCTTCCGCTTCGGGACGACGAAGGCGAAGTGCGGTCACGGGAATCGATTGGTTGTGCTGGCAAATGCTGCGAGCGGAGGCGAGACCGTAGACTGCGGTCCAACGCTCGACGAGCCACAATGGATGCGCACACGCGGCAGCGAGAGTCTCGGGCGAAGAGTATTCGTTCGCGAGTTGAGGCGCCGTGGCGGGCTGGGCAAGGCGAGCGGACAATTTACGCAAGACGGCATTTACGAAGGGCGCGGCGGAACGTTTGCGCGCGCGCTTGACGAGTTCCACGCTCTCGTTGATCGCAGCGCGGGCAGGCACGCGGGTGAGCCAGCCCAGTTGGTAGACCGCGATGCGAAGTGCGGTAAGAACTTCCGGATCGAGCCTGGCTAGCGGTTGCGCGGAGCTGTGGGAGATTTGTGAATCCAGTACTGAACGCCAGCGAAGGACTCCCATGACTAACTCTGTAGCCAAGGAATGATCAACTGCGGTGAGGCGTTCGTAGGTACGGGCGTGAAGAAGTTCGGAGGCGTACGAAGATTCGCGTTCCACGCGTAGCAAAATGTCGAAGGCGGCTGCGCGGGCTGGGGAGACTGCGGGGCGCGAATCTTTATTTCCAGCTTTAGCTTTTGCCTTCACTGCAAACAGTATGACGGAAACCGGGCTCGGGAAGAGGAAATTTGCGGCGCCTTATATACCCAGCTTCTCTCCGGGAAGGGGGCGATAGCCGCGAAGAAAGTCAGAGGCCGACGTGCGCCTCTTGCCCTCCAGTTGCAATTCGAGAATTTCCAACGCCGTATTCGCGCCGCAGCCGACGAGAAGACGGTCGCCCTCAATCGTCATTTCCGACGGAGGCAATGCGAAATTTTGGGCAGCCGATTTCCATACTTGCAGCGTCTTGCCACGAAACTTCGTGTAAACACCGGGCCAGGGCTGAAAGCCCCTCATACGGTTCAGAATCTCGGCTGCGGGCCGGGAAAAATCGATGAGGCCATCCTCTTTTTTCAGTATGGGTGCAAGTGTGGCCTGAGAATGATCTTGCGGGCGCGGACGGATAGTACTCGCACGCAAGCCACGCAGCGTTTCCACAGTCAGCTTCGCTCCTACGGTTGCAAGCTTGGGCGCGAGCGTTTCTGCCGTTTCGGTTTCGGCGATGGGAATTTCTTCCTGCAAAAGAATGTCTCCGGTGTCGAGGCCGGCGTCGATGCGCATGGTGGTGACTCCAGTGACGATTTCCCCTTGGGCGATCGCCCACTGAATCGGCGCAGCGCCGCGATATTTCGGCAGAAGCGAGGCATGCAGGTTAATGTTGCCGAGAGCGGGAAGATCGAGCATCCATTGCGGAATGATGCGTCCGTAACCGACGACGATAATGGCGTCAGGCTTGAGGGCGGTGAGTTGCGCGCGGAAGGCGTCATTCTTCTTGATCGTTTCGGGCTGCACGATGGGCAGCTGTAGTTCCGAGGCGCGCCGTTTCACGGGAGACGAAACCAGTTCCAGGCCGCGGCCTTTGGGACGATCCGGTTGCGTGACGACGAGTTGGATTTGGAATCCGGCGTCGACGAGGCTATCGAGAGTGGGCACGGCAAAGCGAGGCGTACCGCAAAAAACGAGATGGAGACATTGAGACATCGAGTCATTGAGCGATTGAGTCATTGTTCAGGCTAATGTGGGACTAGTGACAGAGTAAATCGCTTTCCAATCACTCGTCAGAGGAATTCAGTCGCTTAATAACCAAATCGCTCAATGGCTCAATCGCTCAGTGACTCAATTCTTCTACCATTCACCGGCTTTGACTAGCTTGCGGATTTTACGCTTGATCAAGTCGCGTTTGAGGGCGCTGATGTGGCTGATATACAGCTTGCCGTTAAGGTGATCGGTTTCGTGCTGAAAGGCGCGGGCTAACAAGTCGTCGCCAGTCTTCTCGAAAAGTTTCCCGTTCACATCCTGGGCGCGGACGGTCGCCACCTGGGCGCGGTTTACGTTTTCGCGAAAGTCAGGGATGCTGAGACAGCCTTCGCTCTGCGTGTGACGGCCCTCTTTGTGAATGATCTCGGGATTGATGAGGACGAGCTTGGCGTTGGGGTCCTCTTTAAACGTGACGTCGACTACGGCGATACGGCGCGGGATGCCGATCTGCGGAGCTGCCAAACCCACGCCCCGGGCAGCATACATGGACTCGAACATGTCCTCGATCAGCTTCTTCAATTCTTCATCGAAGACTGTAACTTTCTCCGCCGGCTTCTCCAGGACTGGGTTTCCGAATTTAACGATGGGATAGATCATTCTTGATTTGAATTTTGAGTCAGTAGTTTTTGAGTTGCTGGTTGTAGCCCTGGAAGTTGCGCAAAGTTTCTCCCATAGAGTCGCCGCCGAATTTATCGAGCGCGCAACGAGCCAGAGTCAACGCGACCATCGCCTCGGCTGCAACGCCGGCGGCGGGCACCACGCAAACGTCGGAGCGCTCGTAGGCAGCAGACACGGGCTGGCGGGTTGCGAAGTCCACCGACTTCAGCGGGCGGCGCAAGGTGGAAATCGGTTTTAAATAGCCACGGACGCGAATCTCCTCGCCATTGGAAACACCGCCTTCGATTCCTCCTGCGTTATTGCGAGCGCGGGTGAATCCACTGGCGTGAGTTGGCGTGCTGTATCCGATTTCATCGTGCACGGCCGAACCCGGGGACGCGGCAGCGGTGACGCCTGAGCCGATCTCAACCGCCTTCACCGCTTGCAACGACATGACGGCGCCGGCTAATAGAGCGTCCAGCCGTTCGTCCCACTGCGCGTAGGTTCCCAGGCCGGGCGGGACATTGTGAGCGACGACTTCGAAAACTCCACCCAGCGAATCGCCGGTTCTGAGAACCTTGTCGACTTCGGCCTTCATGCGCTGCTCAGTTTCTCCGTCGGCACAATTCAGCAAGACTTCTTCTCGATCGTACAGGCTTTGAATCTGCGGCCACGAGACCTCTTGCGGCAACGCAACATTGCCGACCGCGACCACGTGGCTTAGAACGTCGATGCCCAGTTCGTGGAGGAAGGTTTTCGCGATGGCGCCGATGGCGACGCGCGCCGCGGACTCGCGAGCTGACGCGCGTTCCAAAACATAGCGGGCTTCGGGAAAATTGTACTTGAGAGCGCCTGCCAGGTCGGCGTGCCCGGGCCGCGGAGAAGCCACGCGTTTGTGACGAGCGGGATCGCCTTCCCCCACGGGCAGTGACTCCTGCCAGTTTTTCCAATCCCGATTTTCCAGCTGCACAGAAATGGGCGAGCCAATCGTCATGCCGTGGCGAACACCAGAGAGGATGTGAGCCGTATCGCGCTCAATCTTCATGCGTCCGCCGCGGCCATAGCCCTGCTGCCGGCGCCAAAGTTCGCGGTCAAGAAAGGCTTGGTCCACTTTTAGGCCGGCGGGGAGGCCGGAGAGAAAAGCGACCAGGGCTTCGCCGTGAGATTCTCCGGCCGTGAAGTAACGCAGCATAAGTGGTCGATTCTACCTGATGCCGCGATTCTCTGGAGATTCCCGATCGCGGACAGGAGGTACGCCGACGCACAAGAACTAGAGAAAATGCGCTTCAGGAAGCCTTTTTGCGTGCGCGGGACGCGTGAGATTGCTACAATGAAGCCAAGTTAGTTTTCTTCCGCGGTCCCGTTCTGCCAACCGCCGCGTCATTTTGCAATCCGTCTGGCCAAACAAGGAGAACTGTGTGCCCCCCCGCACAGATCCAAGAGAATCCGTTTTCTTCGGCAGACAGATCCGATGCGTACTGGTGCATGACCACGTCTTGTTGCGGCAAGGTCTGCGGCGCTTGTTGGAAGACGAGCCCGATTTTGAAATCGCCGGCGAAGCTGACAACGCGGCCGAAGCTTTGAGAAAAGTTCACGAGCTTCAGCCGGACGTGCTGATTGCCGACGCTTCAACCTTCGGGATACCCGCGCGCGAAGCAGAGCTTCTTGTAACCCGGGAGTCTCCCCAGACCAAAATTGTATTCCTCACCATGCAGGAGCCTGACAGTTCCCCCTTCGATGACACGCAAGCTTCAGGGGCAGAATGCACCGTGCGCCAAACTTCCGCGGAAGAATTGGTGGCGATCGTGAGGAACGTGTGCCACGCAAGGAAGCCGAATCCAGAGGATTTTATTCCGGCAGATCCTCCGGTAAGGTCCTGGCTGCCCGAGGCACACCGCTCCGACGCAATTCAGTTCCCGCCGGCACGCAGTTTGACGACACGCGAACGGGAAGTGATGAAACTGCTGGCGGAGGGAAAGACGGTACGATCCGCGGCCAGGGTTCTGGGCTTGAGCAGCAAGACAGTGGACGCCCACAAGTTCAATCTGATGAGGAAGCTCGGCATCCACAACAAGGCCGAACTGGTGATGTGGGCGATTCAAAAGCGAGTGGTAAAGCTTCCAGCCAACTTTTAAGCGACAACCCCTCGGACGCATGCAGCAAGCTCTGCGAGGTTGGACACTTGCAGGTCCGGACGGCCTTCGGCGGCTTTTACCGCGCCCACGCCGCTTCGCGGTGATGGACGATTCACCCACACTGTAGACATCCCCAACGATTGCCCCGGAAGAACGTCATGATAGACGCTCTGGCCAACGTGCAGGACTCTGTCGGCAGGAACGCCCATGCGGCTCAACGCGAGCTCAAATATTTTCAGTGACGGCTTGTAGGCGCCTGCCTGTTGGGCCGTGATTATTTGGTCGAACTGCGCAATGAGCTTTGGCAGAGTAGCGGCGAAGAGATCGTCGTCGACGTTGGAAATGATGGCCAGGCGAAAGCGGCTCTGAAGCTCGCGAAGAGCGGCTACGGTATCGGGCCACGGCTTCCATTCGCGCAGGGATTCCGGCAAGGAATTAGCTTCCTGCTCGGTCGGAGAAAATCCAAGGTTCTCTCCGAAGTTGCGGACGACAGACTGAAGAACCTCGCGATAGTGCCGATATTCACCCTGCTCGGCATCAGCTTCGAAATCGCCATAGAGACGCAGGATGGTGGCGTCATCCAAGTCGTTATTGTGAGCCGCAAGAATGCGGTGCAGGCAGGCGAGAATTCCGTCTTCCCAGTTGATGAGGGTGCCGTAACAATCGAAGGTGAGAACTTCGAATCGGGTGAAGTCGAGCATGGTCAATCGTGCCTCATACCAAGCTACGGCGCGAAGCTAGGCTTTGAAGCCGGGCAACGTCGGGGCCTCTTCGCGGGATTCGATGACGGGCTCGGACTCGGACTCGGCTTCTGCCGCTGCGGTCGGCAGATCCTCAACAGGGGCAGCAGCCTTGGGAGCAAGGTACTTTGCGGTGTTCAGCAGTGGGCGTCCGAGGGAAGCGTTGTAGCTGCTCCAGGGACTTTCGAGGTCGGCTTCCCGCTCGAAGTGCGCGCGCATCGCCTCCATCTTGGAATCCAGGTCGTCCATATAGTGCAGCAGCAAAGCTTCGGGAAACATGGGCAGCTTGGGTGAGCCGAATTCGTATTGCCCGTGATGGCTGATGATCAGGTGCTCGATCAGAGTCTTGAGTTCGGGGGGAAAGTCTGGGAGTAGCGCGAGTTTTGCCTGCACCATCTCAAGCTCGATAATCATGTGCCCGAGAAGCTGGCCGCGCGTCGTGTAAGAAAACGAACGATTGTAGGCCAGCTCGTGGACCTTTCCGATGTCGTGCAGAAAGACTCCGGTCAAAAGCAAATCGCGATTCACCTGAGGGTAGTTTCGACAGACCAGATCGCAGGAGCGAAAAAGCGAGACTACGTGATCGAGCAAACCGCCGATGTAGGCGTGATGCAAGGTCTTGGCAGCGGGCGCGTTGCGGTAGGCAGACGCGATCTCCGGGTCAGACATGAAGGCGTGAACCAGCGACTTGAGATGGAGATTCTGAAACGAATCCACGAAGCCAGCGAGAGTTTGCCAGAGTTCGTCTATGTTCTTGGTGGTCTTGGGAAGGTAGTCGGAGAATTCAATTTCGGTATCGCCCAGCTTGCGCAGCTTGTGAATGGTCAGCTGGAAGCGGTTCTTATATTTGTTAACCAGGCCTTTGACCTTGAGGAAGTCGTCCTGCTCGAAAGCGTTGAGCACTTCCTCCACGTTGTCCCACATCTTGGCTTCGAGCTGCCCGCTGCGGTCGCCAAGAGTGATGGCGAGATAGGGCTCACCGGACTTCTTGGGTTTGATTTGCTTGCTGACGACGACGAAGTTCGAAGTGATGATCTTGTTCTCGTGGCGGGCGCAGTCGCAGATGTAAAACTCTTTCATTCGCTTCAACAGTGTAAATCAGAAAGCTGGATGATGGCTTGGTGAGTGGGAATGGGGAGGCACTGGTCATGCGTCTCGGGTTTACGCGAACCGAGGGCGCAAGCGGCTATGCCTGTCGAAAATCAAGTCTCAGAGGAACGCTAAATCGGAAGGCCCAACACCTTCTTTTTCTTCTTCTTGAGATTCTTGGCTTCTGACGCTTTCGCGGTGGTGGTCTCAATGGGCTTGGTCTGGTTGGGACTCGCCCCGGAATCCACGTAACCGGGTTTGTAATCGATGTAGGCTTCCTCGCGAAGCTTGGTCAGATAGGTGCGGAGCGCGGGTTGCAGCTTCTGGTAGTAAAGAGCGTCTTGAACCTTGGGCTCGATTTCCTTAAACGGCGGAATTCCCGCCGACTGATGATTGATGACTTTCAAAATGACGTAGCCCTGCTTTGTGCGAATTACGTCAGTGACTTCGCCGGCTTTCATGGCGAATGTTTTATCCTCCAGTTCCTTGGCCAGAGCGCCGCGCTTGAACACTCCAAGATCTCCGCCTTGCGCAGCGGAGGGCCCATCGGAATTCTTCTTCGCAATGTCTTCGAAGCTGGCGCCGGCGCGAATTTGTTTTAGCAGGTCGTTGGCTTTGGCTTCGGCCGCTGCCAGAGCCGCGGCCTCAGCCTGTTTGGCGGCCTCTGCATCTTGAGTCTTGGTGGCGTCCGGAGCAGAGGTGTCAGCGGGTGCGGCAGGCTTGGTCTCGGCCGCGGCCAGTGATTTTTGCGGAGCGACCAGTATCTCGCTGAGCTTGATCGACTCAGGTTGCTCCATCTCACTTTTGTGTTCTTCGTAAAACTGCTGCTGCTCTTCTTTGGTGACGCCGAGGTGCTGCCCCACTTCTTCGCCGATCACCTTTTGCGTGATGATCTGGTTGCGCATATTCTGCTTGAAATCTTCGTAAGAGATACCCTGAGCGGTGGCGGCCTTTTCCAGCTCTTCCATGTCTTTCAGCTTCATCTCTTTGCGCATCTGGTCGAGGCGCTTGACCAGGTCCGTATCGCCGCTAATGCCAAGGTCCTTGCCCTTCTCCAGCAGGAGCTGCTGGTCAATCAGATCGCGCAGAACGTCTTTTTCGCGCTCGGCGTAGAGCTTGTCCGCATTGGTTGGGTCCTGCTGCTTGACGTCATCTTTGAGCTGGTCCTTGGCGCGGACGAACTCCGAGCGCGTAATAATCTGACCGTTTACCCGCGTAACAATTTCTTCGACTACCTGCCCCGTGACGAACACGGGTAGACACGCCGTAGCAACGAGGAACACGGTTAATTTCTTCATAGAGTTTTGTAACAGTTTCGCGGTGTCTCGACTTGCATTCCAAGAATCGCAGCAAAAGCCTTTTGGATATTTTACTACTTCTGAGTGAGCGCGGGCCCATCCTTGATTTTTGATGCAACCGCACTTACAGCAGGATGCCAGGCCGAACACTAGCCGGTGCGCACCAGGCACATGGCAGTCATATCGTCGGGAACAAGGGGTTCGCAGGTGAACTCGCCGACTGTATTCAAAATCGATCCGCACAGTGCCGGGGCGCTTGTCGAAAGATCGGCCAGCAGGCGCTCCTTTACCCGCTCCAGGCCGAATTCGACATCTTCAGTCTTATCATCCCTGCATTTCCCTTCGACCACGCCGCGAGAAACCAGCAGAAGGACCGCTCCTTTTTCCAAGGCCACGGTGGGGGCTTCGCAGGTGGCGTGGGAAAAAAGGCCAAGGGGCAAGCCGGTGGAAGCGAGTTCGGTAATACTCGTGCTGTCGCGAAGAAGGCCGGGAGTATGCCCGGCGTTTGTATAACAAAGCGTGCCAAATCGTTCATGGTAACAGCCGATGAAGGCGGGACAGGCGTGGACGCCTGCCGCAGCTTCCATCACGCCGCGATTGAGATCAAGACAGAGCTTGACCATGGCGTCGGATTCGTTGATATCCCCCCCGGCAAACAATTCGGCCCCGACACTACGAAATATTTTCGTGGCGGCGGCGAGGATGGGCTGGTTGTTCTCGCGGCGTCCGGCAACATCGAGCAGGCCAAAGAGGATGCGTTCCGGACTGACTCGCAGAGAGTCATAGAAATCTCCAGCGACGCGGGCGCCGTAGGTAGTAGCGGCGATTTCAGCGCTCTCAATCTTTGGGAACTCGGCCGGAACGGGCTCCGCCGATGGCACAGGCTCGGGCACACGGGAGCGGAAGAGGGGACACATTCGACAAGGCCAAGAGCCGAAAGTAGCACAAGCGGTGGCGGCGAGCAAATCATAGCCCCAGACCAGAAGCAAGGTTGGCGCTACTCGCCGTACTTGTCGCTAAGGTATTTGGCGAGTTCGGATTCGAGCTGGCCGTAGTCGGAATGGATCGTCGAGCGCAGGGCGGCTTCGGTGGAGCTGCCATCGCTCAGGCGTTGCAGAATGCGCTGGATGTCGCTCATCCCATAGGTATCGTTGATGTAGGAAACCGCTGCCAGCGATTCTGCATAGGCGAGGTAAGCTTCTCCGCCGGAGAAGCGCAGGAAGCTGCCCTCCAGCACGTTCAGCGGAATGTTGCGCTGTGTCTTGAATAATCGAGCTAGCTGGCGCCCTTCGCTGCTTACGGACTTAGGCTCAAGAAGTTGAGCGATACCTTCGTGCAGCCAGGGTGGGCACCGGCCAGCCGAGAGCTGATTGATGAACGAATGCGCGAGTTCATGCTTCAGGACCCGCGCCAGCTCCGAGGTCATGGAACTGAGCCCGCTGATGGGAATGCGAAGTTTCCCGTCGTTCAGCGCACCGGACCACGAGGGCGCGCGGGTGACATCGAAAAAAGCTTGCTCGGTGTAGAGCGTTACTAGAATATTGTCGTGAGGCGGCGTGCCCAGATCGCGCGCCAGATCGTCATAGTCAGATTCGAGCGCGGCCACAATTTGTCCACGAAACGCTTCGGAAGTCTGCTTACCCTCGTAGTGCAGAACGAAATGACTGCTCTCGCGCTGGGCGAAATCTGTCTCGACGTTTTGTTCGCGCTGCGCTTTATCCAGGTACCTTTGGACTGCGGGATCGGGACGCAATTCGAGGGAGTGCTTCCACGAGGCGACGGCGTCTTTTGTACGATCGCAAGCTTGCTGGGCATATCCGAGTACCGTGTAGGCATCGGGCGAACGAGGCGCTGCACTCACCGCTCGCTGGGCGTAGGAAAGCGCCTGCGAGGCGTTCCCCGTGCGCACCAGCAGCGCTGAGTAATAGATGAGGACGGTTGAGTTCTGCGGCTGGAAACGGAGAGCGCCATCGAAGTAGCGGTGAGCTTGATCGATGTTGCCATGCTCGAATTCAAATTTTCCGGCGAGGAATTCGGCGGTCGCGCTTAGCTCGGCATTGCCTTTCGATTCAAGTTTCGAAAGCGCGTCGGTATCGACCTTGCCCTCTTTCACGATCGCGGTAGGCAGGTTACCCTCGCTGGCGAGACTGTCGACCGGGGTAAAGGCGGGAAGATCGCCAGCGCTCTTGCCGGAGGCGGCCATGGCGGGCATGCCGCCGGCTTCGACCCGATCTACGGAAGTCTTGGGAATGGCGTAGGTGTCGTCTCCGATTTCGTACTCATAGCGGTTGCCATTTTCGCGGACGTGGTCGGCCAGGATAGTACGGCCATTCTTCAAGTGGATCGTGTCCGCCGAAGCCGCCGTAGCGGCGAGCATCAGCATCGTAGCTATCAGAGTAGTGACACGAAGCCGCATTGAAGCGCATTCTAACAACTGTGAGCGCCCGCACCCACGTAACCAAAGTACCGCTAACTCCGTGGAGATTGAGTATGGTTGCGGTCTTTTGGCTTGTGGTATTGCCCCTGCCGCAAGCCTGGAGTGTGCCGGCTCCGGATGCACAGAGCGCTCCAACGCAAGCTCATGAGCCGGGAGCGGCTGAGTCACTCTACCTTAAGCTCAACAGTGTCGGTCTCGATCCCACACGGGTTTTCAAAGTGCGCGGGGCATCGCTGGACCGGGGCGCGATCCACATCACTCTGGAAGATGGCACCATCGCGTTCAGCAAAGATGTGATGGGCAAGATTACGGGAGCATTTTTCGAAGGCGACGGAGAAGTTTTGCTGGCGCCGCCGAATGAAGTAGAGCGCAAATCCCTGAGCTTGTTCACCGGGATGGCAATTCTGGAAGAGCGCTTCTCTACCGCCTACTTCCGTTTCAACGACAACACCCCCGCGGAAATGCAGCCGGGTCTCAGGGCTCCCGAGCAACCCGAGCAGTTCGCTGCCCGATGGGAACAAACCGCCCGAAACCTGGCTCGGGTAGATGCCATGCGATTGCTTGCGAGTTTCAGCGAGATGCTGCCCACGGCGGAGGAGAGTGGCCCCCACCCACCGGCTGCCGCTCGAAACTTGGATGATGATCGCATGTTGCACGTTCGTGTGCAGGGAAACAAACTTGGCGTCTTCGATCTGTTCTTCGACGCGACCGCTGGAGAACAAGTTGAGGCAGGACAATCCAAGACCGCCGGAAACGGAAATGTCTATTACGACGTGTGGACTTCATTTTCCACTGAGAACCCGTCCCGCCACCGGTCGGCGGGCGGACAGCCTCCTCAGGCACTGCCGGTGGAAACAGAAGCTCACGAGGACCGGATTCTTATCCGGCGCTACGTGATCGATGCTCACGTGAAGCCGCCCAAACAAGTCGATGCCAGCGTGGAATTGCAATTCGATGTGGTGCGCGGCGGATGGCGGTTCCTGGCATTCGAACTGTCGCGCTTCCTGCAAGTCCAGAGTGTCGAGGCAGACGGAAAACCGGTCGAGTTCATTCACAACCCTGCCGTAGAAGGAACTCAATTGGCGAGAAGCGGCAACGACATGTTGGCCGTGATCTTGCCCGAGCCAGCGAGGAAGGGGCAAAAGATCAGCCTGCGCTTCATCTACGGCGGAGAAGTGATGGCGGAGTCTGGAAAAGGATTGCTGTATGTGGGAGAACGGGGCACATGGTATCCCAATCGCGGGATGGCCATGTGTGATTTCGATCTCACCTTCCACTATCCGTCCGGTTGGACGCTTCTGGCGACAGGCAAACGCGTACCCGTGGCCCAGCCACTCGCAAACACTTTGCAGGCTGCGCCGCAAAACGCAGGCGAAGAACAAGTAGGGCGCTGGATCTCGGAACGGCCGATTCCGGTAGCTGGATTCAATCTCGGAAAATATATTCGAGGGACTGCCCAGGCAGGGAACGTAGTAGTCGAAAGTTATGCCACTTCTGTAGTGGAAAAAGACTTTCCCAAGCCTCCGATGCCCAGCATCCCGGTCGATCCCAATCCCGCGATGCCGCAACTCCAGCCCATTCTGATTGCTCCTGCCGCACCCTCTCCCGCTCGCAACGCGGCCGCTGTGGCCGAAGCGGCGGCTGGCGCCATTCGCTACTATGCCGAGCGATTTGGTCCTTACCCCTACAGCCAATTGTCTCTGACCCAGATGCCCGGACGAGACAGCCAAGGGTGGCCTGGACTTGTTTTCCTGTCCTCTTACGCTTTCCTGAATCGAGACGAGCGTGAGAACCTCCACATGAGTCCCGCAACCGCATTGAGCACTCAATTGATTCCCGCACATGAAACGGCGCACCAGTGGTGGGGCGACCTGATTACGTGGAGCACTTACCGCGATCAATGGTTCTCGGAGGGGCTGGCGAACTATTGTGCATTGATGATTCTGCAGGAGAAGGACCCTGCAGGCTTCCGGCTCATCATGGACAAATATCGAAACGAGTTGGCCGACAAGAATAAGGACGGGAACTTCCCGAAAGATGCCGGGCCCGTGACCTTGGGAGGACGCCTGCTTTCGTCTCATTTTCCGGAAGCGTACGAAGCCATTAACTACGGACGAGGGACTTGGCTGTTCCACATGCTGCGCTCGATGATGCAGGACGCCGCGGTGGAAGCTGGGAGAAAAAGTATCGGACGCGGTGTTGCCGAGGAACCCTTCGTGCGCTCTCTGCGTAAAGTTCGCGAGCGCTATGCCGGCAAATCCATCAGCACGCGTGAACTCTTGGATGTTTTTGTGGAGGATCTGCCGCCTTCGTTGCGCTACGAAGGCAAAGCATCGCTCGACTGGTTTCTCGAAGGATGGATCAATGGGACTGCCTTGCCCAGGCTGGAATTGCAGAGTGTGAAGTTTACTCCGAAAGCAAACTCTACTCTCGTCACTGGAATTATTCGGCAAAAAGATTCACCCGATGACCTGGTGACATCGGTTCCCATCTATGCTGTGGCTGCAGGCAAGGTCCCAACGCTCGTGGGCCGAGTGTTTGCGGATGGGGCAGAGTCTTCGTTTCGGTTGTCCGCCCCAGCGGGCACGCACAAACTTCTGCTGGATCCGAACGGAACGATCCTCACAGGGCCAAAGTAAGCGAGTGAGACAAGACTTGCTAAAGGGGGATGCGGACCGACTCTCCCGAATCGGAACCTCCTCTCGACTTATTGTTCCGAAGAGGGATTTCAGGGGGCGGCAATCCACCTCTTACCTAACTCGGTCTTTCGGCCAAGCAACTGCTTATATTGCACTTGCGCGCCTTGACAGGAAACAAGAGGAAATGGCGATTGAGTTGCTCGGAACAATGCAAGTTCGGAGCAAGACGTGGATTTGCGGGCAGACGTAAATGGAGCGACACAACAGAGCCATCATGGAGACCTGTCGGGTATTGGATCTGCATTCGTCACAGAGATAGTTGGCGAACCAATGCCGTCCGCAGCTCTCGCCGTCGCGGTTCCATGGAATGGACCAAAGACCATTTTGCTGGTGGAAGACGAATTGTTCGTGCGCCAGGCCACCGCCGCGGCGCTTGAGTCCGCCGGTTATCGGCTGCTGGTGGCAGGAAGCGGAGCTGAAGGACTAGATCTCTGCCGCAAATGCCGGCACCCGGTGGATCTTCTGCTCACAGATGTGGTGATGCCCGGAATGAGTGGGCGTCAGTTGGCGGCGGAGTTCGAAGGGTTGTGTCCGCATGCCCGCGTCCTGTTGATGAGCGGTAATGCCGAAGAATTGGCCCGATCCGAACGAACCGGCGCTGACAGGAAGTGTTTAGTGAAACCTTTTTCCGCTCGTATACTTTTAGGCAGAGTACGCGAACTATTGGATAGGAATGAGTTGAGTTGAAACGCATGAGCTTCAACTGGCACTGCTCTTGCGGTAACGAGTGGCTTGCAGGATCTCACGCGGAATTTGTGAGAGCGGCACAACTCTATCGAGGATTCCCGCCTCCGCACAAGCCCGGGGCATGCCATATACCGCACTAGTGGCTTCGTCCTGGCCCAGGGTAAAGCCGCCCTCGCGATGGATCGCGCTCATACCCTGCGTGCCATCCGATCCCATTCCGGTCAGGATGATCCCCATTGCCTGGGAGCGAAATTCGGTGGCGACGGATTGCATCAATACATCTACTGAAGGGACATGCAACTGACTCTCTGGCTTGGCCGAAAGGCGGATCACGGTTCGCGCGGCGACGGATCGATCCACCGTCATATGTGATCCGGCGGGCGCAAGGTATGCCACGCCGGGGCGAACGAGGTCTCCTTGCGAGGCCTGGCGGACGGAAATCGCGCACAGGCTGTTCAGCCTCTCCGCAAAGGGGGTGATAAAACCTGCCGGCATGTGTTGCACGATAAGAATCGGAACTGGAAGGTCCCCCGGCAGAATCGGAAGAATCTCCTGCAATGCCTTCGGTCCTCCAGTGGAGACCCCCAGAGCGATGATGGCAATAGAGGGCGGCGGACCCAGCCGTTTGGGCGACTCAGCGCGGGATGGCTTCTTCAGCAGGAGCTCCTCGCGGGGGAGCCGCGATTCGGCGGCGGCCCGTATCTTTGCCATCAACTTCTCACGGATGTCAAGAATGTCGAGAGACGTACCGGAGAGTTGTTTGGGCACATAGTCGAAGGCTCCGGCGGCTAGCGCGCTACGAGTAAGCTCCTTGTCTCTCTCGGTAACGGAACTCACCATAATGACTGGACGCGGGAATTGGGACATGATGCTTCGAAGGGTTTCCAGGCCATCGAGACCCGGCATTTCTACGTCGAGCGTAACTACGTCGGGATCAAGGGCTGCAATTTTTGTCAGGGCCTCTGTCCCACTGGCCGCGGTGCCCACTACATGGAAGCCGGCATCGACAGAAATCATGCGCGAGAGCGCGGTGCGCATGAAAGCGCTATCGTCCACGATGAGGACGCGAATTTGTGCCGGTTTGTTTTCGCTATTCATGTGCGATAAATGGTCCGAACCAGGCCATGAACCTCGTCCATGTAGGAATCAAGTTCAAAAGTGAGGCGGGCCCAGTCAAACTCCCGCACAGATGGGACGCCCTGGGCCAGGAGGGCAAACCCGGAGTCCTCGAACAAATTGACTTGCCGGGCTTCCACATAGCCGTAGTTCAGGCCGCCCATACGGCACAGCAAATCGGCGATGTGCACCAGCGCGACCAGCCCGGCACCCTGGGATGATTGTTCCGGCGAGTGATGGTGCGTGACGACTTCGATAAGGTCGGGTGGAAGTCCCCATTTTTCGGCAAGCAGGCGTCCGCTGTCGCAATGGGTAAATCCCAGCGATTTTTCTTCAGCTTCATGGAGGGGAATTCCTTGGGCTTTCGCCATCACGAAAGCAGCGCGGAATTCCTGGGGAAAGACCCAGAGATTGACGATGATCCCAAGGTCGTGAAGAAGGCCTGCGAGATACGCTTTACTGGGATCTGCTAAATGAATTCCTCGTGCCAGATGACGGCAAACCAGCGCGCACCCGAGAGAATGTTCCCAAAAGACAACAGGGTCCAGACTGCTTGTGTCGGTGGGAAGCAGATTGAGCAGGCCGCAGGACATCGCGATATCGCTGACATGGTGGAACCCCAGACTGAGCACCGCCCCTCTTAATGACTCGACCTTTTGCCACCGGCCGAAAAGGGGCGAATTGGCCATGTGCAGGCACTGCGCTGCCAGCGACTTGTCCTGGGCCAGGAAGTCTGTAACTTTTTGTGCATCGAGTTGTTCCACCGGCTGTTCGAGGTAGCGCAGCAACGGAGTGAGGATGGCTGGGATGGTAGGGATCTGGCGGAGCCCATCGAGCCGGTTCAGCAGGACTTGTTTTCCGGCGGGGGTGCTTCTCATACCGCCGCCCCGGTTGGCTCGCGGTCGCCTTTTACGTACGCCGTACCCCCCGGCAGATGCACCAGGCGAAAATCGTCATTCACTCCGAACAAAGACTCGGTTTGGCCAAGAAACAGGTATCCATGAGGCAGAAGATTGTTGTAGAAGTGCCGAATGACCCGCCGCTTTGAGGCCAGATCGAAATAGATCAGTACGTTGCAACAGAAAATGATGTCGATGTCCTTCATACGGCTCATGCAGACATCGTCCGACAGATTGATCCGGCTGAAGCTGACGTTGGCACGCACCGTGGGTTTGACCCGAAGCTGGTCGCCGCTGGGTAGAAAATATTCCTGCCGGTGCAGAGGGGTAAGATTGCGGGTGCTGTAGTCGCCATAAAGCGCGTTCTTCGCATGAGCAAGGGAGCGCTCGTTGAGATCGGTCGCCAGGATTTCGACAATCCAGTTCCTGAGCGCGCTCTTTGCCTCCTCCAGTTGGAGGATTCGCAGCGTGTAGGGCTCCTCTCCGGTGGAGCAGCCGGCGCTCCAAATGCGCAGCCGGCGCTGCGGGCAATTCGACTTGGCGTGAAGAATATTTGGGATCACGACCCGGCGCAAAGCCTCGAGTTGCGCCCGATTGCGAAAGAAACAGGTTTCTCCAACGGTGATCTCGTTCAGCAAGGCGCTGAGTTCCGCCTGTCGCAGCGGACGAATGGTCAGACACTCGAAATACTGCTGCAAGCTTTGAACCTTGAGTTCTCTCATACGGCGGCGACACCGGTCTTGCAGCAAGCGAAACTTGTTATCGGGGTGAAAAATTCCTGCCACCTGATAAATCAGGTCCCGAATGCGCACCAGATTGGGCTCCGGCGGTCCGAACGCGACGGGGTCCGGTTGCAACGAAGGCGCGCTAGTCACGCGGGTGCCTTTCGGCTTGCATGTGCACTCAACTCTGAGTTCATCGGCACCAGGCGGAGGCACTTTAGACGGTGAGGCGTGACACTAGAAAACGGCGTGACAACCGTGGACCGAATTACTGTTCTTTTTCGTGTCCGCCGAATGCCAGGCTTCGGTCTTCATTGCAGCGTGGGAGAAGGTCTGCCTATAGGAGTGACCTCGGAAAGAGTTGAGAGCGGGGTCACTTGCGTGCTTAGAACAACAATGTCCACACGACGGTTCTGCGCCCGGCCCGAAGGAGTGAGATTACTCGCTACCGGATGAAACTCAGCATAGCCAGCGGCTGAAAGCCTTTCCGGGGCGAAGCGGTGGCCGATGATCAGGACACGTATTACTTCCGTCGCGCGAGCTGTGGAGAGTTCCCAGTTCGACGCCATTTGAGCGTTGTGAATCGGAACATTGTCGGTGTGCCCTTCAATGCGTAGCCGGCAGGTACGAATTGAGAGGATGGAAGCAATGCGATCCAGCGCCGGAAGGGATTCAGGCTTGATGGCAGCCGAACCGCTACCGAAGAAACCAAATTCCCGCAAGCTCACGATTAGGCCTTCCGTGTCGCGCCGCATGGCAACCTCATGTAGTGCGATTTCATTGTGTAGCGCCTGGCGCAATTCGTCTTGCAGGGTAGCGAGATCCGTTTGCTCGGAAGCGGCTGCCAAAGCCTCTTCCGGTGACGAAGCGATGCGTTCAAGCGCTGCATTTCGTTTCACATTTTCGATGGCCTGCACGGTACTGAACGGCATCGGCTCACTGTTGTCGAGAGGAACCTGCGTGGTGGAAGCGGGGAAGACGCCCAGTTCCTGAAATGCCACCTGGATGGCCAGCGACAGCTTGCCCACCTTTCTCTGATCGACCTGCGAGGAGGCGTACAGAACTACAAAAAACGCGAAGAGCAGAGTTATGAAATCAGCATAGGAAACGAGCCAGCGTTCATGGTTGGTATGCCTCCGAGGCCGCTGCCGGCGTCGGCTCATTCGGAACTCCCTTCGCCTCGATTGGAACCCTGAGTAGCTTCAACCAGGAATCCCAGAAGTTTCGTTTCCAACATGCGAGGGTTCATACCTTCCAGAATGGAAGCCACACCCTCGAGTGTCATTTCCCGCAAAATTTGTGCCTCACGAATGCGAAGCTTCATCTTTCCCGCGGCTGGAAGATACAGAAGGTTGGCCGAGCCGACTCCGTAAATTGTGGCCACGAAAGCGACCGCAATGCCTCTTCCAACCTCATCGATTTTGTCGAGATGCTGCATCACCTGAATCAGCCCTAGCACCGCCCCGATGATGCCGACGGTGGGAGCGAAGCCGCCAGCCGATTCAAAGACCTGTGGAACTTGTTCTTCGTATTCCGCCTGATTGTCGAGTTCCAGTTCCATCATTTTACGGAGTTCCTGCGGTTCCGTTCCGTCGACAGCCAACATCAGTGACTTCTTCAAGAATGAATCTTCAATCTGCGATAGCTCCGCATCGAGAGAGACGATGCCGTCGCGGCGAGCCTTTTGCGCGTATTGCACGAGCAGGCGAATAGTCGCTTCCGGATCCCGGTGGGGATTTACGAAGACCGACCCCAATTGTCGGAACGCGAGGAGAACGATGGCCAACGGGAACTGCAGCATCACCGCACCCAGTGTGCCACCGAAAACGATTATGGCCGCGGTAGGCTGCAGGATCTGGCCGAGGTTTCCACCTTCCAGCAGAAGCCCCGCGAGAATTCCCCCGACAGCGAGAATGATCCCGCCGAAACTGGCCTTATCCAGGCTCACTTCTCCTGCTCCGTTTTGCCAACGTCGGAAGGTTCGGGAGGCAAGGTGTGAAAAGAAGAACTATCCCAGGCGAATGACAATCCCTGTAACACAGAGCGCCGGAACTCGACGATCCGCTCTAGAACTTGCTCGACACTCTCGCGCACGACAATTTTCTCTCCTGTCACCAGCGTGATGAGAGTGTCCGGCGAGTGCTCGACAAACTTGATGAGATCGGAATTTACCATCAAGGCCTGATTGTTCAGGCGTGTAAGGCGGATCATGAATTCCCCGGTGTCCGTTTGCCATCTCACGCGGCAGATGACACAGGCCCCTACGAAGAGTTATCGGCGCACGGGGATTCGGGCCTATTACCAGCGGCGTGGGCCGCTGTTACGGAGGGACTATGTCCGGCAGTGGCTGTGCGGGCAGCGCGCGGCTAAAGCTGGAAAGACAACTGCCGATGAACCCTACAGACATTCAGGTTCCGTAAGTACGCAGTGGAACGGAAACTCCGCAGAGATTCGCTCTCAGGGAGGCGGTTCCAAAGGCGGGACCAGCCAAATTCAAGGAGAAACAGCAATGCCTATCGGGATTCTGAATAACATCAATTCTCTCGCGGCGGAAAACGAACTCACTCTCACCAGCACAGCCTTGAGCCACACCCTGCAGCAACTATCTTCAGGGTCGCGCATCAACAGCGGAGCCGACGACCCCGCCGGCCTGTCAATTGCCAATGGCCTGCAAGCCAACATCAGCGCCCTGACCCAATCCGTATCGAACGCGAACAACGGCGTCGGGCAACTGCAACTCGCCGATGGCGCGTTGGCGCAGGTCACCAACCTGCTGAACACCGCAGTCACACTGGCCACGGAATCGGCCACGGGAACGGTTTCGAACTCGCAACGTACGGCCATTCAGGCCCAGTATGCGTCGATCCTGGCGGAAATTAACCGCATCGGCAATGCCACAACCTACAACGGGCAAGCGGTGTTTCAAAGTGGCACCGCGCCAAATCTCAACGCAGCAGTCACTCCTGCAGCCGCAGCAGTAAACGCCAACGATGTGTTGACCGTGGGCAATACCACTTCCGTCACTGCGGGCGGCGCCACCTTCACCTACACAGCGGCGACGACGCTCGGAGCCAACAAGAACGAAGTGACTGCGGCCAATGCCCTCACCAGCGCTACGGTTCTTACAACTGGCGATGTCATCACATCGACCAGGACCGCCGGCACCACAATCTACACCAGCGCTGTCGGTGCAACCGTGGGCAACCTGCTCACTGCTATCAACTCCGGAGTCAGCGGCAATGGCATTACCATCACGGGCACCGACGCCTCCCACACCGGCTACCAGGGCACGCTGAACGCGACCGGTCACTTGCAAGTTGTGGATCTCAAGAATAGCGGCAATCTTGGAGTAGTCGAGACGGTTGGCGCACAGAACGGCGTTTTTACCGTAAATGCTGCCGCAACCTCCACGGTTCAGGACCTGATCAACGCCATCAACGGCGACACTACGGTCGGGGCGAAGGCGGCGATCGTCAGCGGCGCCCTGCAAATCACCGACCCGTTGAATCGGGGAAACCTCGTAGCCAGCACTACCGACACTGTGCTCGGAGCTCCCGTGCAAGGCGCTCCCACTACGTTCACTACGCCAAACAGCGTAGGAACGGCAACTCCCAACGCCAGCCAACTAGTGGGCAATACCGCGGGTTTAACACTAATAACCGCGTTAACCAACGGTGCCATCACCAGCTTCACCGTCGGCAGCAAGATCTTTACCTTTACCGCAGGCGGCGCGTCGACCATTGGAAGCCTGATCAACGCCATTAATACTCCCAGCACGGATCCGGCTGGCCTGAACGCTTACCTCAACTCGGGGGGCAACCTTGTTGTCACTGACCCGAACAATAACGGCAACCTAGCTGTGGGTTCCACCAACACTGAGACTGTCTTGGGAACTTACTCTAACCCGACCACAACCGCTTCCACCACCACCAACATTTTCCTGAGTGACGCGACTTCCATCGGATCGAGTCAGATTGCAGTCAACATTGGCGGCCTGGCGACAACGGCCATTACCAACGGTACCGGCGGGAGCGCCGTCAACCTGGCTACCACGGACCTGAACACGCAGGGGGACGCGCAGACAGCACTGACCCTGATCAATTCGGCCATCTCGAACATAGCCAGCGTTCGTGGCACGTTGGGTGCGAGCGTCAACCGGTTGACTGCAGCCAGCAACGTCATCAACAGTCAGGTGCAGAACCTCACGGCGGCGCAAAACACCATCACCGCTGCCGACATCCCGTCGGCCGTCGCCAGCCTCACCAAATACTCCATCCTGGAACAGACCGGCATCTCCGCGCTGGCCCAGGCCAACCAGCAACAGCAACTCGTACTCAAACTGTTGCAGTAAGTTGAGCATCGAAGAGGAGGCAGCCGAGCCTGCCTCCTTTTCGATTTTTTTGTCCTTCCGGCAAGCATGCACGCGGAGTTGATCCATCTTCAATTTAGGAAATACTCCAAACGAGGAAGCCAGTCCGTAAACACAATGCGCAAACGGGCCAACTCAGTGATGAGGTGAGGTCAAAGTGCATCGGAACAGGCTGAATCGAAGGAGGAGTCGTTATGGCCATTGGTCTAAATCCCGCGGCAATTCTCTCAGGACAAGGTCTTGACGTCAGTTCCCTGGTGCAGCAAATTATCGCGTCGCAGAGCGGGCAATTGGGCGTCTGGCAGGCGCAGCAAACGACTCTGGCGACCCAGAATGGGTTGCTGGCGGGAATCAACAACAACCTCACCAATCTGCAAACAGCGGTCGCCGCGCTGGCAAGTCCGACGGGAGCGCTTACGGCCCAGGCAGCCGCGTCGTCGCAGCCCGGAGCACTGACCGCAGCCGCGCAGAGCACTGCCATTTCCGGAACTCACCAGATCGTGGTAACCAGCCTGGCTACGGCGGGCACGCTGTACACCGATCCCATCGCCGCGGGCGCCAATACCTCCTTCCTGTCGAGCGGGCAAACCAGCGGCGACATTCAGATACAGGTGGGAGGGGTAAGCGGAGCGATCCACGATCTGATTATCGCGCAGGGTAGCAACGATACACTCACCACGCTGGCCAGCTACATCAACACACAGAGCACAGCAAACAATTGGGGAGTCACCGCCAGCGTAGTCAGTGACGCCAATGGTTCGCGGCTGGCCTTGCAGAGCCAAATTACGGGTAGCAACGGAGCCTTGGCCACCGTCGTCAACAGCAATACTTCCCTGACTTTCGACGCGCCCGTGGGCGGTGCGAATGCGGCTCTGACGATTGACGGTGTGCCTTTCAGCAGCAGCACGAACACGGTCACCGGAGCGATTCAAGGAATCACGCTAAGTCTGCTCGGCCAGTCAACCCCCGGTACCCCGGTGCAACTTACGGTGGGACCAGATACAAACCAGATCACCTCTGCCATAAACAACTTCGTGTCCGCTTTTAACACCGTCATCAGCACCATCAACACGCAATATGTTGTCGATCCTACCGGCGCTATCCCCGCGCCACCACTGGAAGGGGATATTTCTCTGCGATCGTTGCAGTCCAGCCTTCTGGCGGACTCCTCCTACGCAATTGGTGGAAATTCCGGACTGGTCAACCTCGCTTCGCTAGGGATAAACCAAAATAATGACGGCACTCTTACAGTGGGTTCCACTCCTGCGCCCAACAGTCAAACATTTGCTCAAGTGCTGGCCGCGAACCCGACCGCAGTGCAGAATTTTTTTCAGAACGCCTCAGGCACAGGTTTTGCCAACGCCTTCAACTCCGATCTAACCAATTTGACCAGCCCCACGCAAGGGCCTCTGAGTGTGGATCTGAAGCAGAACCAGGCGGAGCAGGCCGACCTCAACACCACCATCAACAATTTCGACACCCAGATCGCGCTCGAGCAAACCCAATTGACTCAACGCTACGATGCGGTGAATGCGTCGTTGCAGGCTTATCCGCTGCTGCTGCAGGTGATTACCGAAACTCTGGGCACGCTGGGCTCAGGCACATCCGCTTCGGGCGCTCTGGTCTCGAGCGGCCCCACACTTACCTCGGGACTATAGACAATGGATGCGAGATCTTCATATCGAGAGGCGACAGTGCGCGGTGCAAGCCCGGTGCGATTGGTACTCTGCCTGTACGAGCAGGCAATCGAAGACCTGCGCTGCGCCGTCATTGCTCTGGAAAAAGGCGACATTGAAAGCCGCACCCGCGCCGTCAATCACGCCCTCAGCGTGATTGCTCAACTACAAGGATCGCTCGATATGAAGCGTGGCGGAGAAGTTGCGAAGAATCTTGACCGGTTTTATGGAGTGGTCAGAGTCGGTCTGATCGAGGCGCAGACAAAACAATTGGCGAGAATTCTCGAACAGCAAATTTCTCAACTCGCAACCGTTCATGAAGCGTGGCTGGAAGTAGAACGGGTTACCGGGGCTCCGGGATCCGGTGCCGTCTTACAAATCCAGCCCGATCTCTCCCCACCGAAAATCTCTGTAAGTGAGTGGAACGCCTAATGACTTCACTGCGTCAAAGCTTGCGCGATACCAATAGCCGCTTGCACTTCTGGCTCGCCACCACGGTTCCCGCAGCCGGACAACCAGCTTCCATCACGCCGGAAAGCATGGCCGCGCTGCTTTCTGAACTCTTGCATGCCGGCGCCAGCTTACGCGTTGAACCAGCGCCCGTGAAAGGGCACGATCCCGAGTGGGATGCCGAGCTTGCCATCTATGTCAGGCACGTGGAACAGCTACGCGAACTCCTGCCCGAGATTCACCGCCAGTTGTTGGCGGAGCGCGCGCAGATCGAATCGCAACGCACCCGAGTTCAATTCGCCGCAGAGTGGGCTCGAGCCTCGCGTCAAACGCTCTGACGACTCCTTTTCTGTTCACCGCTATTTCGCAGAACCCTGTATTTCTTTATTTTATGAAATCGAATAGATCGATGCGTGCCGTCTGACCCACAGCTTGCAATGTTGCCTGGTGGGCGGTTTCCGCTGTCGTGAGATTGCTGATTACAGACGACAAGTCCGCGGCTCCGATGGTGTTTTGCCGCTGCGCCAATTGTGCCGTCTCGGTACCGAGGTAGGTTTGCTGGGCGCTGAGCTGGTTTAAAGCATTCCCGTAAAACACTCGCTGCGCATCGATGGAGTTGCTGGCTTTGCCCAATTCCGTGACGGCGGTGTCGATTCCGGTACCGCTCTCCAAGCCGTTGATGAGATCCTGAATACTCTGGAACACGTCGCCACCGGCAGCGGAAAACACCTGCGAACCCGGTAAATTGGTTTGCAGAGCGAAGTGATTTCCCAAGGTGACGCTATTGATGCCGGAATTTCCCTTGTAGCTTACCCCGGAAGAGGAATTGGGATCGACTACGTATGGGGTGGTCTGGGTCGCGGTTCCCGCAAAGACGTAGTTGCCTTGATAGGTGAGGTTCGCGAGGCTCACCAGTTGGGATTGGATGCCTCGTACTTCCGTGGCTACGGCCTGCCGATCGGCGGAGTTTAGCGTGCCGTTGGCTCCTTCCACTCCCAGGCTGATGGCCCGTTGCAACGAGGTCGTGACTGAGTTCAGAGTCGAGTCGGCATTCTGTATTTCGCCCTGAATGCTCCCGGCACTGCGCAGAAACTGGTCGGCCTCGGAGGCCTGGCCGGCATTCTGGATCAGTTCCGCTGCGGAAGAGGGATTGTCGGAAGGAACATTCACGCTCTGCCCGGAAGCAATCTGCTGCAGATCGGTATTGATCTGCTGCTGGGTCTGGGCCAGGGCGGCAATAACGTCGGGCAGCGGGTTAGGATTCACGCGCATAGTGGTTAGGAAGTTTTCATGTTGATGACGGTTTGCATCATGCTGTTAATTGCGCTAATCACCTGCGCAGAGGCAGAATAGGCTTGCTGGTAGCGCACCAGGTTGGCCGCTTCCTGATCGAGAGAGACGCCGGAGATGGAGGCGCGCTGGTCGTTCAGCTGCTGCAGGACCAAAGCGGAAGCATTCTGCTCGGCATTGGCATTCGCCGTTTCGTTCCCGACGTTAAAAACGATGCCGGAATAGTAAGCCGTGGGTGTTTGGCTGCTGATGACGGCTTGATTGCGCAAAGCGTATAGAACCTCTGCGTTTCCGTTGCTCCCCGGAGTGCCATCGGAGCTGGCCGCGATCAGTGCGGGATTAGTGAGGGCAACCGAGAGACTCGCAGCCGCTCCTACTCCAGACACTGGCGGCGGAGTGAACAAGTTGGTCCCGGCGACGCCGTTAAGATCGAAACCGCCCGCTTGCACCGCATTCACAGCATTGGCCAGGCCGGCGGCAAGAGTATCGAGCTGCGTCTGAAACGCCGGAATTTGCCGGTCACGCGCCTGTACGGTTCCGCCTAACTGCCCAGACGTGATCGTGCCCGTAATGTTGCTTCCCTCGGAATAGACATCATGCAGTCCCGCGAAGTTGGTCTGGGTCTGGAGTTGAAAGCTTTGCTGACCGGTTACCAGCGGTACGCCATTGGCCGTGGTGAGCGTGAGCGTGTTGTCACTGGGAATCACGGAAACATCAGTCAACGCGGAAAGCTGGTCGATCAGTTGGGTGCGCTGATCGATGAACGTTCCCGCGTTCTCTCCCACATTCTGCAAATTGGCGACTAATCCATTCAGCCGCGCAATTTGCTGGCTGAACTGGTTGATCTGGCCCACTGTCTGCACCACGCTTAAGTCGAGGCTCGTGCGCTGCTGCGTCAAGTTGTTTGCCGCAGTATTGAAACTGGTGGCCACATTGCCCGCAGCTGTGAGCGTTCCCTGCCGTAGAGACAAGTCGGCGGGGTTGGTTGACAGCTGGTTGACGCTGTCAAAGAAACTGGAAATAGCACCCCCTATGTCGCCCGTATTGCTGGTGAAGTCGATCTGTGTCTGTTGCAGGGCCTGCGCCAGACTGCTGTATTGACCCTGGGTCTGGGTCTCCTGCTGAATGCGCGATTCGAGAATCGGATCGCGGATACTTTCGACGTTTTGCAGAGTTACGCCCGTACCGAAGGTGAGCGGATTGACCACAACTGGATCGCTGGCTACGAGTACCGGCTCCTGGCGGGAGTAGCCGGGAGTATTCACATTGGAAACATTGTTGGTCGTAGTCTGGAGAGCGCCCTGTTCCGTGATCAGGCCGCTCAGGGCAGTGGCCAGGCTGGCGTTAAGACCCGACATGGATCAGACCCTCTCACCGGCTGCGGAAAAAGAGTCCGCCGTTAGCGGCCGGGCGCAGTTCTGAAACGGGCCATAGATCACACTGAAGCCCGCCAGCATATTGGCCAAAATGCGCAACTTGCACTGCGCCCTCGTCAGCAGCGCTGCTTGCAGGCGCGTTGCTTCCGCTATTCGGTGTGCTTTCCACCGGATTTCTTCTTCCAGCCCAGGCGACCATAGGTGTGCAGCGGACCGCGTATCCTTCTCAGCCTGTTGTCGGGACGCTTGCGCCTGCATGCCTTCCGCCAGGAGCCTCTCGAATTTCCGGATCAAATCTGCTTGTCCCTCCGTCTGCCGCTCGATCCCGGCAAGATCCATAGCCAGCAACGCCTTCCGGCTGCAGAGAAGACTTGCTTCCAGTTCGGCCATTAATCTGGCGCGCGCTGCCCTCCAGTTATCGTCCACCTCCCGGACGCTTGCGGAAGTGTTTCGGACGACAATGGAATCGGTTGACATAAATTTACGACGCGCTTCGCCGGTGTGCTCAGGCGAGGCTGTCAATGCGATGTTGCGGTGGATCGCTCTCTTCTTCGCCTTGCTTCCCAGAAGCCTCTCGGGGAGGTGGCGGACGACGGCGCGGTTTGCCTTCGTTGGTTTCGGGCGACGATTCGTCCTGCACCGCCGAGGAGACCGGTACCGGCGACATACCTTCAACACGTATGCTGACAGACAGATCGGCTATTGCTACCGCCATCGTGCCCCCGCGCTCTCTCGCCGCCGCTCACGTCTTACGCGGCCAGATGCGCAAACACTGCTTCAGCCACCTGCTTCGCGGTAGGCTGATAGCTGCCACCCAAAATGGATTGCCGAAGTGCGTCGATCTTTTCCTGCCGGACTTCGGGAAACTGCAGGGCCTGTGCCACTAAAGCCTGAACCTGAACCTGGGCTCCCGAAAGCTGAGCTGAGTCTTCCCCTAAGGCACTACGGATCGGCGCCCGCTTCTCCACGCCGCTCGCGCCAGCACTGCTGCTGCGACCGCTTTCTGGAGATAATGGCGCCGTTTGATTTGAGTCGATTCTCATGATCTTGTTGCCTCCCGCAAATCGCCTTGCATTTCAACTATCGGCGGGCGGTTAGAAAACTTTAATCCTGCTCCAGCAATTTTTTAACACTTCGAAGCTAAAAGCTCCTATGTGCTTCCATCGGCAGAAGTTGCGGATACTTTAAAAACCCACGACAACTTTCTCAAAGCAGTCAGACCCTATCGGGCGCTACCTTCGTGCTCCTAAATGATGGGAGATCAGCTTGGCGATTCCGAAGCCACCCCCGGCGGCGATTGCCGACGCTAAGGCCTCGGTGCCGAGGTAGTTGTAGTCGTCTTCCCCCGCGATCGGATCCTGACCGGGAATAGCAGCAAAGGTTTTCTCCATCGACGCCAATACCGTGCCGATCAGTTGCGCTTCGAACTCACGGGCCGCCTTCGCGCCCTTACCCAAAGTTGCCACCGGCGGCAACATCGCCGATCCCGTCAGACTCGCCGAAATCCCGGAAATCCCGTTCATCAGATAACCTCCAGCTCGGCTTCCAGAGCGCCCGCAGCCTTAATGGCCTGCAAGATCGAAACCACATCGCGTGCCGTCGCCCCAATCGCTTGCAGGCGCGTCACCAATTCTTCCACATTGGCGCCTTCGTTGAGTTCGACATTGCGGGCCGCAGTCTCCGAAGCCTTGAGTCTGGTTTCGGGTAAAACCTCGGTCTGTCCAGCGGCCAGCGCATTCGGCTGCGAGGCCGAGTAGGTTGTGGTCACCTCAATCGAGAAACTGCCGTGCAAGATCGAGACTGCACCCAGGCGCACGTCCCTTCCCATCACCACCGTTCCGGTTCGTTCGTTCACCACCACCTTGGCTTTGCGGCGCACCCGCACTTCGAGGTTTTCGATTCGCGCCAAAAGTGCCGGAAGGCTGGCATGGCCGGGAACCGGAATCAGGATTTCGACGCGCCGGCTGTCGATGACAGTCGCCGCCGGCGATGCCAGCTCACGATTGATGACCGTCGCAACCTCTTCCACCGTGGAGAAACTGGCTTCGCTGAGCAGCAGAGAAAGATGCTGAAGTTTGTTGAGATCAAGCGAACTCTCCCGCTCGATCAACGCACCGCTCGGAATACGGCCCACGGTAGGATGGTTCAACTGCTTGGAGTTGGCGGAGGATCCAACCGAGTATCCGCCCACCACCAGCGGGCCTTGCGCCGCTGCATAGACCTGCCCATCGGCCGCATAGAGCGGCGTCAACAGCAGCAGGCCGCCTTCGAGGCTGCGCGCGTCACCGGCGGACGAGACGATTACATCCAGGGGCATGCCGGGCCGCGAGAATGGTGGCAGGCTGGCAGTCACGAAGACTGCCGCAACATTCTTGACCTGCACCGTCGATTGCACCACGCTGGGTGGAATCTCAACGCCCATGCGCTGCAATATGCTGGCCAGGGTTTGAATGGTGAAATAAGTCTGTTGCTTGTCCCCTGTGCCCTTCAGGCCCACCACCAGTCCATACCCGATCAGCGAGTTGTCCCGAATGCCTTCCACGCTGGCCACGTCGCGGATCAGCACTTTGTGATCTGCACCCTCGGCGGCGCTACGAGCCGGCATAAAGGATGTCGCGATTAGACTTAAGAGTGCATACCCGATTCCGAATGAAATATTCTGTATCCGCATGTATGCCCTCCTAAAATCCCACGACTCGCAAAATCCATTTCACTACCGGGTTCGGGGGGCGGATGCCTTCACTAATAACGCCTTTCCCCTTGACCTCGACTTCCAGATTGCCCACGCTATTGGAGGCCACCATATTCTTTGCATCCAGGTCTCCGGGACGAACCAGGCCACGCAGAACTACGGTCTCGTGCTGATCGTTCATCGCAATCTGCCGCTCCGCTTCCACCACCAGAGTTCCCGTGGGGAGAACTGCCACTACGCGGCCGGTCAAAGTCGTGCTCAATGCGGTAGTTGACGTGGCTTGTGCTTTCCCGGCCAAAACCTGCGAGGACGTCGGCGAGAACAAGCTCGTGACGCCGCTGGTCTTGATATGTCCGCCGAGCGCGCTGATGCCCGAGCTGGCGGAGAAGCTGCGATTGGTCGCCACGTTGCCCGTATTGGTGGAGGAAAGATTCTGCGAGATGCTGATCGTCACCAGGTCGCCTACGCGCGACGCTTTGTAATCGGCCACCATGTTGGCCAGGCGGCCGTTGTCGATCCATAAACTCCCGGCCGTGCTCGCTGCCACCGCCGGTGCCGTTCCCATCACGTGTTGAACATAATCGGCGAGTGCATCATGCTTCGGAGCCACCGCCTTGCTCTTCGAGCGCGCCATAGCGGTTGGAACGAGCAAGATCAGCAAAAGAACAAGAAAAGAAAGGCCGGCAGTGGGCGTTGGCATTTTTCCTGTCCGGATGCATGACCTCACACGGGATAGGGGCAGGCCGGCCTTGGTCGTTGGGCTCACAGTTGCGCCCGCAATACCGCTTTCCCCACTACTTCCGCTCGCAGAATGCGAGCCGTGTTCTTGAACCGAACCCGCACGAACTCGCCCAGTCCGCCCGCATCCAGACAAGTGACCGGCAACATGATCCGAAGTCCGGATTGTTCCCAGGTTAACGTTGCGGTCTGACCAAGCTTTATCAATTGCCCGGAGCGATTTGCTTCCGCCTTAGTCGGTTTCTCTACTTCTTGAGGAGAGAACTGCACTGGCAAATTTCGTTTTTCAAAGGCCGCGCCCCGCGCCGCAGATTCTTTCGCCGAAAGCCGCGGTTGGGCTCGAGTCCAAACCAGAAAAGGGACACACTGCTCCGGATGAACACAGCGTAGCGCAAACTCCCAGCGTTGCAATGGAATATTCCATGTGGTCTTCGACAATTCGAGCGGCGATCCGGCAGCGATGCCGCGAACCGCAGTGCACTGTAGATTTTCTTCGGCGAAGGCTTGACCGCCAGTAGCGGATCGCACAGGCACCGCGCGGACCAGGAAGTCGGCAATTTCCGCGCATGATTTGATTGCTTCCGAGCGTCGCACCTCAATGCGCTCGGGAACCTCCAGGACCATTCTTTTCTTCAAGCCTGTATCTTCGTTGCGCAGGTCTATCAGCAGCCGGCGAATCTGGCTGCCCTCGATCACGCGCACACTTCCCAGCCGGGGCGCCGCGCCCAAGTCTACATGCGCGGCAGCTTCGTGCAATAGCAGACAATCCGGCGCCAGCAAATCTGCCAAGGTTAGATTTGCCTTCGCAGTTTCATAGGTAGCTCGCACCGCAACGTGAACGCAGACCTGCTCGGCGCCGCAATAAAACGAGGCCCCCATCACACTCGCGCTGATCAACACCATGGCAACCCGCTTCATGAACTCCACCTCACGGAACTCAACCACTGCGGCCTAGCGCCCCAGGTTGTTGATCGTCTGCAACATCTGATCTGCCGCATTCACTACGCGGGAACTGGCTTCGTAGGAGCGTTGCGCCACGATCATGTTCACAAACTCGGTCACCACGCTGACATTCGACTGCTCGAGCATTCCCTGCACCATGCTTCCCAAACCTTCGCTCCCTCCCGGCGGCCCGACAATGGGATCTCCCGATGCCGTGGTAGCTAAAAAGAGGTTACTGCCCGTACTGTTCAGCCCTCCGGGATTATTGAATAGCGCCAGTTGCAACGTTCCCACCTGCTGTGCCGCAGTCTGTCCCGCAAGCGTCACACTCACGGTTCCATCGGAGCCCACCGTCACCGAGGTCGCTCCCGATGGAATCGTGATCGAAGGTTGCACCGGGTTTCCATCCTGCGTTACCAGATTGCCCTGGCCATCGAGATGAAAACTCCCTGCCCGTGTGTACGCTGTCTGCCCATCCGGCAGGAGCACTTGAAAAAATCCTTGCCCTTGAATCGTCAGGTCGAGCGGATTACCAGTCTGGCTGAAGTCTCCCTGTAGCTGGATCACCTCCGACGCCGCCGAACGCGTACCCAGCCCAACCTGCAACCCCGCTACCAGAGTTGTCTGCTGCGTCGCTGCCGCTCCCGGCATGATCAAGTTCTGGTAAATCAAGTCTTCGAACTGCAATCTCCGGCTGCGAAATCCAGCCGTGCCGGAGTTCGAAAGGTTGTTCGCGATATTGTCCAGGTTGAGTTCCTGGGCGGTCATGCCGCTGGCCGCGGTATACAGTGCGCGCATCATAGGTTGTCTCCTAAGCCTGTCATCCTGAAGCGGGCGTTTTTTGCCCGCCGAAGGATCTGGTCGCGCCGCGCGATGTGTCGCGCTCTCTGCGACACATTACTGCGTGTTTGGCGCGCTTCCTTACTACACTCTCGCCTGCTTCCCTACACCTTCGGCAAATCCTGAACCGCAATCTGATTCAGTTGCCCATCGATCGCCGTAAACGCGCGCCCCAGCATTTCCGCATTGCGCTGCACCGTGAGCAATTGCACTACGCTTTCCGTCGGGCTCACGTTCGATCCCTCGAGCATGCCCTGGCGTACCGACGAGTCTGCGGCAACTACGGCAGAAGCAGCCGGAGCACTGTAGGTAGCGTTGCCCAGCGCGCTCAAATTCGTTCCCGCAGGAAATTCCGCCAGCCGCAATTTGTCGACGACTGTTCCATCCACGGAGATAGTTCCGTCCGAGCTGATTGCGACCGCTCCATTCGGCAAAGTCACGGGCCCCTGCTCGCCGAGGACTGCGTTTCCCTGGCTCGTGACCAGCTGCCCAGTAGAAGTAATGTGAAAGCTTCCGTCACGCGTATAAAGAACTCCTTGGGTGGCCTGCACCGAAAAAAAACCGCTGCCCGCAATCGCCACATCCAGGGGATTGCCTGTCGGTGCAATGCTGCCTCCAGTCAAATCAAGCCGGCTCCCGCTCAATACCCCAAAATTGTTGACCGCGGCATTCAGAAGACTGGCGCTCACGACTCCGTGCCCCGCTACCAGAGAACGGAACGTTGTCTGTTGTCCTCGATAACCGGTCGTCGCCAGATTCGCGAGATTGTGCGCCACCACTTCTAAAGCCTGGGTCTGTGCCGCCAGCCCGGCGGTCAGTGCGTAATAACCGCTGTCCATTGTGTGCAAGCTCCCACGCGTCGTAAGAGCACTCAGGGTGCCATCGCAGATTGTGATTGGATAATGAGGATGGAAGCAAAGCGCTTGGAACGAACGTGTGTAGCACCGTGGAAGAGCGGCGCTTCAGAGCCGCGTAAAGCCGCAAAATCAGCGCAGGCTTCAGCCCCGGTGGTCGCATCTCGCGTCCAAGCGCTGAAGTATCTGATGTCGTTGGGAATCAGGACCTCTTCTATACATCTGAAGGCCTAAAAGACCAGTCATGCAGCACAAAAGAGTATTCCAAGATTGAACCGATTGAGAGCAGGTCTTGCCGGGCAGCAGCATTCCCCTCGGCAAAATCTTCCGGGTTGCGGAAAATGGGTTGCGGAAAGTCGAAAAAGAATTACGTCGATCACTCTCGACTCAAAAGTTATCGGCCCTTCGGGCGCAAGACTTTAGACCGCGTGAATGCGACAAAGCTATCGCAGCGAATCAAGCCGGTTCTGCAACGAGGACGACAAATCCCCGTCGCTATCCCATACAACTTGCGAAGGTTTGCACCAGCTCGCAGCTTGCGCTCCATTCCATTGTTCATAGCCGGACGTCTTGATGGTAGCGAAAGGCATCCACTCAGCCTTGCCTTCTCGCTGTGCGGGCAGAAACTCTCCACACAACAGGTACTGCTTCGCTCCAGCTGCAGTCATAATGTGCCCAAAGCGAACATCGCGAAAGCGCGCTACATCCGGTGGACGATGGGTATGAAAATCAGTAGCGGACGCTGTGAGCAAAAATTCCACAGCTGAATCTGTGGATGGTTTCTGGCCCTCCGAAGCAACCGCCTGACCGGGACTTGCCGCCTGAGATTGACTGCGAGAAACCGGAGGTGTGCTACAAGCTGCGAACACTAGTGTGACGAGTAAGGCGACGATATTCCTCAATGCCTTCTCCTTGGCGGCTGGGCCACCTTGCGGCTCCCCTCGTAACCGAGGATGCCCCACCTTTCTCGGTTTTGTCTAGTCCGGGGACATTCTTTACAGTTGTCGCTGGGCAAGAAACGACCAGCCCTCGTGCTCACCCGCAACAGCGCCATTGCGTATTTGTCCACAGTCACGGTTGCGCCAGTCACCTCCACGAGTCGGGGCGTGCCATCGGAATTGGTTCTGAATGAGGAGGCATGAAGTCCACGTACGCGGTGAACCTGCACAATGCAGTTACGGTGTCGCAAAACAGCGCTTGGGGAAACGTGTGGCAGCTTAGTTCCGCTCGAATGAATGAGGTGTGCGCTGCTCTGCGCTTCTCTCTGGGTTGCGATGCGAACTAGTTGCTGGGAACGTTTCAGTCTCTCTCCGAATTTCTCTGTCCAACTCTGAACTGACCCACTCAAGCCAAAAGCGGGCTTGAGTGGGTCACCCGCCTTGTGATTGACTTGACAGTGGAGCGGCGACACGGGTTTAGGAGGAAACAAACATGGCAAATCCAATTCTGGTCACCGGCGCGGCCGGACGCGTCGGTGGGGTAGGGCGCACGATCACCGAACAGCTGCTGAAGCAAGGCAAAGCGGTGCGTGCGATGGTGCGAAATGAAGACGAACGCGCGCAGGCATTGCGCGACATGGGTGCGGAGGTCGTGGTCGGCAATCTGCTCGATCTCGATTCGATGCATAGGGTGATTGCTGGCTGCGAGAGGATGTACTTCGGCATGTCCGTTTCGGACACCTATCTGGCAGCGACGGTCAATACGGCGGCGGTGGCGAAGCATCACGGCGTGAAGGCGTTCATCAATATGTCGCAGATGACGGTCTCTCAGATGAGCATTACCGAAACTACTCCGAGCCCGCAGCAAAAGCTGCACTGGCTGGCCGAGCAGGCGCTGAACTGGTCCGGTCTGCCGGTCGTGCACGTGCGGCCGACGATGATGCTCGAAGGTTCCTTCCTGATTCTTACTCCCGATTCAGTCAGGGAATCAAATCAGATCAGACTGCCGTTCGGCGAGGGCAAGACTTCACCGGTCGCGGTGGCAGACGTCGCCCGTGCGATTGTCGCGCTGCTCGCCAATCCGCAGCCGCACATCGGCAAGATCTATCACCTGACGGGTCCGCAGTCCGAGAACATGCATTTCTATGCACAGGAGTATTCGAAGGCGCTGGGCCGCACGATTACCTATCAGGACATTCCGGTCAAGCCGTGGCGGGACGAGCTACTCAAGCGCGGCTTGCCGGTTCACCTAGTGAACCACCTGGCGACGATGGGCGATCTGCATCGCGCGGGTCGCTATGACCGGATGTCGGACGACGTGCTCACGCTGACGGGGCAACGGCCGCTGAGCGTGCAGGAGTTCGTCAGGAAAAATGCGGCGACATTCACCGCATCGGCAAAAGCAGCCTGAGTGTCTTCGGATGCCGCATTCAACAAATCTCACTTTCGTTTTAGTTGAATTGCATGGTTTGAAATGGTTCAACTTCTCGATGAGGCCGCTGAGCCTCGGCGACGGCTGTCGCCGTGATCGCGTTAATCGGAGGGTGGTCGAACGTCACATGGCAGCATCTGGGGTTACGGCGATCGACCCTGAAGTTCGTCCAGAACCGGTTGGTTTTCAATCGTACTCATGTCGAACTCCTTCGGCTCCGCTTACTAGCTTGATCGCGGGCCAACGTCGGCCTCACCATCCAGCACGTGTAGCAGGACTTCGGGTCAAGAGCACCCCGCTCACGACCATGCCCCACACCAAGCCGAAGGCGGGCGAGACGAAGCGCGAATAGACGCCGTCCGGTGCCCAGAATTCGCCGCTCACCCAGGTGGTGCCGCCTAGCAAGACGAGCACGACGGCAGCGACCTCAGTTGTGGCGGTGCAGGCAGGAAAAAATCAAAGGTGGCCCAGCCTCCGGTTCAACGCTTCTGGTACGGGTGGAAGATGTAGTCCTTCGCCTTCACGGCCGTATGGCACGCGTGTCCGCAGTCTGAGAGGCTTTTGGGATCGGCTGTGAACTTGTCGGATGCGGCATCGTAGTTGAACACCGCGTATCCCCATCCGGCGCTTTTCGGAAATCGCTTGCTGTCCTTTTCGATCACGAAAGCCTCAACAAAGACGTCTGGCACATCCACGACGAAGGGGGCCTCCGTGCTCTTCTTCGGCTTCCACTGGAGCTTCACGATCATGGAGCCATCCGGGAAAGGCTGGCCGTTGCCCGGAATGCCGGCCTTGTACGCCTTGATCATGGTCGGATTGGCGACGATCACCTTGAGCCTTTCATCGGTCTTGGCGGAAGAAACCACCGACCAGTCCTCGTATCCCCTGAAGTCGGAGAACGCGATTCCGCTCGGCGATTTCAGCGAGTACTTGTCGTTGTTCTGCGCGTAAACGACCGTGGCGACGAGGGCGGCGAGCGCTGCCGTGGCAATCGCAATCGTGAGCTTGCTTTTGCTCTTCATGGCTGATCCTTTCTTAACCAGGTCTTAACCAGGATTTCCATTTTGGCTCCTGGATCGGGCACAGCATATCACGCCCCCAATTCTTGATCCTCCGAAGCGCGGTTGTTTCTCCGGACGGGTGGCCCTCGATAAAAGCGAAGGCCACCCGCCGACAGTCCAGTGGGACCCGAGAAGGTGGATCTTCTGTCCTGGTGCTTCACGTTGCCCGATTCTGAGTACCAGGCATGTTCCCCGGCCCACGTCTCCGGCCCGCGTACTAGCTTGATCGCGGCCCAGCGTCGGCTTCACCATCCAGCACGTGTAGCAGGACTTCGGGTCAAGAGCACCCCGCTCACGACCATGCCCCACACCAGGCCGATGGCGGGCGAGACGAAGCGCGAATAGACGCCGTCCGGCGCCCAGAATCCGCCGCTCACCCAGGTGGTGCCGCCTAGCAAGACGAGCACGACGGCAGCGACCCCGGCCGCGAAGAGCGCGTTCGAGATCAGCCGGGCCCGCCAGAGTCCAAACGCCGCGGCCATGATAAGCATCGCGCGCGGGAACGAAGTCAACACGAAGCCTGCCCATACGAAGTCGTTCAGGCCCGATGTGAGCATGTGATTCCCCGAGCCGGCGATGGAGTACGCGAGGGCTGCGACCAGCGCGATGAGCAAGAGGAAAAACGCTCCGAGGGCGGTACTGGAGGCGGTCGCCGCCGCGCCCCAACCGTCTTGTCCCGCATCCGCCAGGGTGGTCCTGAGCGCCGCCGCGAACCACATGAGATTGAGGACAGCCAAGCCGTAAAACACGGCCGCGATCAGAATCCGCATGCGATCGCCGCTGTAGAAGGCGGCGAGTGCGTCGGCCGATGCGCCGACCTGCGGCTGAGAGCCGTAGACGATGTATGCGATGATGAAGCAGCCGACGGACTGGATGCCAGCCGTCCGCCACAAGCGTTCCCAGAAGACACGGTTGGTATCCACGCTGGTGGATGAGGTCATAGCTTTGGTGGGTGTGCTCATGAGACTCCTTTCTGACTGAAAGTGAATTCGGAAGCCGCGCCTCCGAAAGGGGATCGGCGGGCGGCGCAATTCTACAACTGAGTTAGCTGTATAGTCACTCAAATCCCGGAGGGACGATGCGTCACCGAATCCTGCACCTGATGTGCCTCTTAACGTGCGTCGTAGTCCTTACGACCGCCGCTTACGGCCGGGTGGCCCAGGTTATCTGTCCCCCAGGTTATCAAACTGTCACGCCCGCATCTTTCCTAATAGCTTGCATAGGTCGAGGAACGTAAACTATGAAGACATCATGATCGAGCAAAAGATCAATGAATTCTTCGGTGATGCCGACTCTACTGGCTTTGGAACCGGTTGGTGGAGTGGGATACTGTCCGCCTTTTTTGGATTTCTTTCATTCGGAGGAGTTCTGTGCCTGCATTTTCCTCAACTGCTAAGCTCTCCGGAACTGCGGCCACATTATCCAATGCACACCGTGCGCGTTCTAATCGAATGCCTCATCGTGGGGGCAATTTTATTCGGGATCATTTCTTCGATTCTGCGCAAGAAAAAGACTTTGGCATTCACCGGACTGCTGCTTGCCACGGCTGCAGCGGTCTTGGGAGGTTCAAGCGTACCGATCAACGGGAACCTGCGCAATGGGCCTGCAATCGGCATGGATTGGTTCCTGCTTGATATGTTCTTGATGGCACTCATCTACGTGCCGCTTGAAAGACTCTGGCCGCAGTATCCACAACAAGGAACTTTCAGGAACGAGTGGACTTTGGATGTGGTTTACTTCATGTCCACTCATCTTCCTATCCAGATTCTGTCTTTTCTGGTCTTACTGCCCGCTACCCAGGCCGTTAAATATTTGGGCGTTCCGGCTCTTCAACACTTGATCGCTCGCATGCCTTGGCTTTTGCAGTTTTTCTTGGCGGTTGTGGTGGCAGACCTTGCTGAATATTTTATTCATCTCGCTTTGCACAAAGTGCCCTTTCTATGGCGCTTCCATGCCGTTCACCATTCTTCGAAAGCGCTTGATTGGATCGCGGGCTCACGCTCCCACTTTGTAGACGACACACTCGTGCGCGGATTTATTCTGGTTCCTCTTATGTTTGGATTTTCGCAATCGATCATCCTGGCATATCTGATTTTCGTCACCATTCACGCTACCTGGACTCATTGCAATTTCGGCCCCAACGCCAAATGGCTCGAGAAGTTTTTGGTTATGCCCCGATACCATCATTGGCACCATACGTCCCAAAAAGAGGGCATCGACAAGAACTTTGCCATTCATTTTCCGTGGATCGATAAGCTCTTTGGAACTTACTACTATCCGGATGAGTGGCCGGAACGCTACGGTCTGGACGGCGAGGAAATTGCGCCTAGCTTTTTGGGGCAGACGATTGAGCCATTCACAAAAAGGAAACGAATGCCTTAAAACTCCAGCGCGCCCAGTGGAACGTCCTTGGGCAAGTCCTCTCCGATTCTCGTTGCCTTCACCAAGCCCAAATATTTCATAACTTTGACGGTTACAAACCCAAAGTCGTATTCAGACTTGTCGTGACTGAGCCGCAAAAGACCGGGATAGTGATGATGATTATTTTGCAAACAGGCGCTGAACGTTGCCGTAACCGGTAGCCACTCGCCGATGTTCATGGCATTGTCATCGTCATCGTGATACCGCCGGTATCCAAACGTTCGGGTGTGGGTCCAATAGTTTTGAACCATGTTTACCCACTGGGCAAAAAGTCGAATTCCAATCCACATCGCCAGCACAAACTTCAGGTCTCCCACTAACTTCCATAAGAGATAAAAACTGAAGGCTTGTGCAACGATTGCAAAGACAGGATTCGCAACCACCCGAAACGTCCGTGACCTTAGAATCTCGTCGCTCGCCAAGTTGTCTATGCATCGATACGGCATTACACAGAGGTAGAAGGTTCGCCAAAAACCATCGCCTGAAAGTTTGTTGGGGTCGCCGGGATGGTCCGCATGTTTATGATGCAATCGATGGCGATTCACCCAGGCGATCGGATCTACATAGAGCCCGAAGACGTTGTTCACGACCGTGACGACTTTCATGAACCACTCTTTATAGTCGAGGGAACGATGTGCGATACCCAAATGAAGAACGTCGGCGAGATACAACCCGCCCATAAACCAACAAAAAATAAAATAAACGGCGGCTATCAACATTCCAGTCAAGGGTCCCAAATGAGCTGGGGCGAAATACGTACAAGCCAGCATGTAGGAAGCGATAATCAAATAGCCGATGAGGTTGTATGTTTTCATGACGACTCCCTCGTCGGGGTATTCAAACAGAAATCGGAGATCCTTTCAAATTCCTTGAGTTGGGGCACCTGTGATCCTTCAACACGTTGTTCCCAGCAAGTGAATAGTCCATTCGCTCCAAACCGGAGAAGCTGATGGTGCTGACCAATCCGCTTCTCGGGAGTAGATGGAATGGACCTTCACCAGA